>ERZ1673755.3-NODE-3-length-258479-cov-28.797035_pt1 | contig 258479 bp, 249 predicted proteins | sample MGYA00580185_ERZ1673755 | MGnify/ENA primary metagenome ERZ1673755 (study PRJEB41219, sample SAMN04549639) | soil metagenome | isolation source: soil | place: USA:California, San Francisco Bay NWR | collected 2009-02-09 ...
TTTGACACCCCTGAAACGGCTACAACCGTTGATATATCAACATTTATAGAGGGAGAGATGAACGTGTCAAATGACTTTTATTCAGCAGTCAAACATCGACGCACTTATTACGGAATCAGTAAAGAATCAACTGTTTCTGATGAGCGTATTCAAGAAGTGATCAGCCACGCAGTTCTATATACACCATCCGCTTTTAATTCCCAAAGCGCCCGAGTCGTTCTTTTGCTTGGCGAGCATCATAACAAATTGTGGGATATAACGAAAGAAACGTTGCGAAAAATTGTTCCAGCGGATCAATTTGCTTCAACAGATGAAAAAATAAATTCATTCCGAAATGGATACGGTACTGTATTGTTCTTTGAAGATGACCGCGTTGTTCAAGGGTTGCAGGAACAATTCCCATTATATGCGGACAATTTCCCGATTTGGTCACAACAGTCTTCTGGAATGCTGCAATTTGTGATTTGGACTTCGTTGGAAATTGAAGGATTGGGCGCCTCGCTGCAGCACTATAATCCGCTCATCGATGATGAAGTGAAGAAAGAATGGAATATACCAAATGAATGGAAACTAATTGCTCAAATGCCGTTCGGAAAACCGACAGCTGAGCCCGGTGATAAAGAAATAAAACCAATAGAAGAGCGATTGAAAATATTTAAATAAGATGCTTTTGTTTTCAAATTGTTGTCACCCCTTTTCAAAAAGTAAAGCTGAAAAGGGGTTTTGCATTTGAAACAATTCAAACCGAAAGAGAAAAAACGGCTGTTCTTTTTTTATATTGGAAGGAGTGATATTTTTTCTTTGACACTTATGATGTAAAAATTTTTTCAAACGTTTCCTACTTATTATCAAAAAAGAAAATAAAGGTGAGCGAAACAATTGCTTTTTTCTTCATCTTCCTTCACTATGGTAATGTACGCTAATATAAATATAAAGACAATAATTGCTTCATTTATGGAAAACGCTCTTCAAGTTTCATCCCCATCAAGTGTATATTCTTCCTATTTACAAAGAAAAAATATTACAATAACATGTATTAAGCAGTCTATTTGTATCGCTAAATAATATAGAAAAATTGTTAGAAAGAAGGATTTATATGGGAGAAGAACGAGACCTGGCACAGGAAACCTTCAATAAAGTGCCGCTCATGATTGTGTTAATGTCCGGTGCTTTTGTTGCCATTTTAAACCAAACGTTGCTTGGAACTGCTTTGCCGCATTTAATGATGGATTTCAAAGTTGATGCCAATACAGTTCAATGGCTGCAATCGATTTTTATGCTTGTTAATGGGATTATGATACCGATCACCGCGTTTTTAATTGGTCGTTTTACGACAAGAGGACTGTTTCTTACAGCCATCGGAATTTTTGCTGTTGGAACTGCAATTTGTGCAATTGCTCCTAATTTTTCTGTTTTAATGGCAGGGAGAGTGGCGCAGGCTGCTGGTGCCGGAATTATCATGCCGCTGATGCAGACAATCTTGTTTTTAATTTTTCCCGTTGAAAAAAGAGGAACGGCAATGGGGATGTTTGGACTCGTTATTGCATTTGCGCCGGCAATTGGTCCGACTTTATCCGGTTACCTTGTAGAGCATTTTGCATGGAGAAGCTTGTTTTATGTGCTCTTACCTATTGTAGTCATTGATCTTATCTTAGCTTTTTTCATCCTAAAAAACGTTACGCGGCAAACTTACCCAAAAATCGATATTTTATCCATCATCCTTTCAACGTTAGGCTTCGGCGGTTTATTGTATGGATTCAGCGCAGCTGGAAGCAGCGGCTGGGGGAGCGGTCAAGTTATTTTATCGCTCTTCATCGGTTTGACCACTCTTACTTGGTTTATAATTAGACAGCTGCAATTGGATGAGCCGATCTTGGAATTCAAAGTATTTAAAAGCAAGACATTTTCGATCACAACTGTTTTAGGCATGATTGTGTTTATGTCTATGATTGGCGGAGCAGTTATTTTGCCGATGTTTATGCAAAATATGCTGGGATTTTCAGCATTTGAGTCCGGACTGGTGCTCTTGCCAGGCGCACTTGTCCAAGGGGTGGCCAACCCGATAACAGGCAGATTATTTGATAAATTCGGTGCCAAATGGCTGGCGATTATTGGATTTTTTACCTTAACGATCACGACGTTTATGCTGTCACACCTCACCTTACATACAACGTTTACATATTTAGCGGCAGTAAATGCTTTCAGGATGGTCGGTGTTGCGATGGTCATGATGCCGGTGACAACCGCTGGTTTAAATCAACTGCCTACATATTTAATTTCACACGGAACTGCGATGAACAACACAATGCGGCAAGTAGCTGGTGCAGTTGGAACAGCTTTGCTTGTGACAGTCATGACAAATACAGCGTTGCCTGAAAAAGGTATTGAAGGAATGATACATGGAGTAAATATATCTTTTGTAGTGGCAGGTATATTCTCTGCGATCGCTCTCATCTTATCGTTTTTTATGAAAAATTCGCAAGCGGCAAAAGACGAAAGTCTAAAGGAAAAAGAAAACAAGCAAATTGTGAGCGAAAGCTAATTTTTTTCTTCGCAATAGCTAAAAAATAAAGCAGAAGCAGGGTAAGCCCTGCTGCTTTATCGTTTTATGTCTGCTGATTGTTCATTTGATTGCCAGCCGGTTGATAATGATTAATGATCGCTTGAGCAGTATTTTGCTGAAAGACCGGCACTTGATAATAACCTTTTTGGTTCATATATTGCCAAACTTCATAAGCTTGCTCTGCGCAATTTTTCGCCCCTTGGAGCACGACATTTCTTAATTCCGGATCTGAGCATTCCAATGCAGCATGCATTCTTAATGCTGCTGACGCTTTTAAACATCCTAACATTCCTGACGCAACATCATGGTCGTTCATCTCGTTTATTGAGCTGTTGGGAGCTTCCGGTGTTCCGCCTGAGGTGCCAAAGGAAGGGCTTGCATTTTTCAATGGGCGGTAAGTGCTGAAATTTTGCTGACTGCTCTTGTTTTTTACTATTTGAACGATTGAATTGTATTCATTTGTCATAAAAATGATTTGATTTTGCAAAATGTTTTGCAGCTCTGGATCTTTGCAATGGGGCTGATAAAGTTGAAATTGGTTAATTCCATCAATTGTGTTTGTTAAAACTTCATGTACTTCCATTAATTCATGAGCACCTAATGGATTCATACCTTCAATCCCTCCTAAGTAATTTTTTAACAGTTAGTATTATGTTTGAAATTTTTCATTTTATACAAAAAACCCCTCAGTCTGCGATACTGAGGGAAAACTTTTAAGAAATTATTTTTACACGCTCTTTTCCAGAAAAGCTTTTACATACTAGCATCTGACTAAATCTATTAGAATAATTTGTACGTGCTTGTATCGTTCCTTGTTCATCCATTGTGAGGATCCATCCTGCAGGCAATTCTCCTTCAAAATATTCAATGAAAGATTGAAGCTTTTCAGTCGATTCAGGGATCGTTACATACCCTTCCGTTAGTTGATACCATAAATCTCTGACAGAACGAAGGGCTTCTTTTAGTTTATATTCTTTTTCCAGTTGTTTGACACTTCGATAGATCATTTGATATTCACTCCCTAATAAAAACTTATAACATTGAAGAGTGAATCACTATGAAAAAATTTTTCCAGTTGAAGGTAAAAAAGCCAGACAATTTGCATCTATAGCCTAGTTGTGCGTGTATCTATTTGCCATCTTCTTGTCATTTGTTGTATGCCCAGCCGATTCTTCGAATCCAGCTATTTTTGCATAGATGTCACTGTCCATTTTGTACTGAAGCTTTCTTTTTATTTTTCTAAACCTCTTTCATCTTTTGGGCTGCCATCAACCGAGCGGAAATTGACTTTCTGGCAAAGCAAGCTTTTTGGCCATTATGCAGTGATTTTCTTGTTAACAGGAAATCTTTACAGCGATCAGGACGATTTTGATAAAATAGGTAAGAGAAAAATAAGAAGTTTCTTTATTATTTTAAAAAAAGAAAGGAATTGGGATGAGGATATGAAATGTTTTTCAATTGATTTAGATGGCACACTATTAAATTCGCAGCATGAAATTTCACATGAAAATTTATCAGTTTTACATGAATTGAAAAAGCAAGGACATGAAGTCATTTTAAATACGGGGCGTGCATTTCCGGACGTCATCAAGATTAAAGCGGTTGAAGAGCTCCAAGTGCCGATTTTTTGTGTTAATGGGGCTGTATTATATTCCGATAAAAGAGAGCTGATGTATGAAGCAACAATAGATGAAAAAACGTTTAAAGAAATTTTTGCAGCAGTAAAAGCTCTGGATGTCGGAATTCTCGTTTACACCAATCAGGGTGGCTTTCCATCCACTTTACCGCCTTTGCATAAGCTGAGCTGGAATGAGATCGAAGAGATGTTTCGCCAATTTGATTATGACTCTATTTTCAAGCTGGAAAATGTAAAAATCTATAAGCTGATTGGATTAGTGAATCATGATGAAACGGAAAAAATCGATCGAGTGAAGGAAGCATTAAGCGAAAGAAGCGACCTATCCATTGCCTCATCATTTCCTAATAATATTGAAATTACCTCCAGCGAAGCGCATAAAGGAAAAGCGATTTTACGCTATCAAAAAATGAAGCAGCTTACATTTGAAGAAATTTATGCGTTTGGCGACGGAGGCAACGACATTGCCCAATTCGAGATCGCGACCACATCGGTTGCAATGGGAAATGCTCCAAAGGAAGTGAAAGAAAAAGCCGATTTTGTCACGAAAACGAACGATGAGAACGGCTTTGCCTATGCGGTAAAAGAACTGTTGAAGGCTGTATCAGTTTAAGCAATGCTTCATGCTGCCCGAAAGAATTCATGTAAAGCAGGAAGCCGCTTATTTTACTTATTTATATATAGAAAACGATTTTTCCATTTTTGGCTTAAGTCAATATATTGTTGCAGCGGGGATGGAGACACACAAAAAAGGATTCTAAAATTTAGTGAAAGCTTATCAAGATATGTCAGATATTTATTCCTTGTTTTAGCAAATGTAGTGGAATCTGCCTTCTATTTGGACTTGTATTAGAGAAAAGTCCGCATTGGAAAACTAGCTTAATAGTTTTCCTTGCTGGAAGGCAAATTTTTTTGAAAAAATATTATCGAATTTTGCAAAAAAATAATGAACGTTTTGGACATATTGCTAAATAATTTGTTACTATATGTTATCATAGAACTGTTAACTAATGATGGGGGAGTGATACATGTGGCGATGCCAAAATATATAACAAACATCGACAAAATTGAACAAATCCCAAAAGAGGAACGGGAAAAGCTGAAGCCGATCACAGAAAAATATGTGTTTCGGGTCAATGATTATTATTTAAGCCTGATCGACTGGAATGATCCAAACGACCCTATCAGAAAATTAGTTATTCCAAATGAAGGAGAAATGCGAGAGTATGGGAGGTGGGACGCATCAGATGAAGATACAAACTATGTCGTTCCTGGCTGCCAGCATAAGTACAAAACAACAGCATTGCTGCTAGTTTCTGAGGTTTGCGGAGCATATTGCCGCTATTGCTTTCGAAAAAGATTATTTAGAAGTGATGTAAAAGAAGCGATGGCAGACGTACAGCCTGGTATTGACTATATTCGCAAAACTCCTGAAATCAACAATGTTCTTCTAACTGGAGGGGATCCTTTAATCCTTGCTACGAAAAAATTGCGCATGATCATTGAAAGCTTACGAGAAATCGAGCATGTAAAAATTATCCGCATCGGCTCCAAAATGCCTGTCTTTAACCCTATGAGAATTTATGAAGATGAATCTTTACTCCAACTCATTAGAGAGTTTTCCTCTCCTGAAAAACGAATCTACATTATGGCTCACGTCAACCATCCGAGAGAAATTACGAAAGAAGCAAAAAAAGCTTTTGAAGCGCTCCATGACGCCGGAGCAATAGTGGTCAACCAAACTCCAGTATTAAAAGGAATTAATGACGATCCTGTTGTTTTAGGCGAATTATTAGATAAGTTATCATGGGCGGGAGTAACACCTTATTATTTCTTTGTGAATCGACCTGTTGCTGGCAACAGTGACTTTGTATTAACATTGAAAGAAGTTTACGATATCGTTGAACAAGCAAAAGCAAGAACATCAGGACTAGGCAAGCGCGTCCGCCTGTCAATGAGCCATACCTCTGGGAAAATCGAGATTTTAGCTATCGAAAACGGAAAAGCGTATTTGAAATATCACCAATCTAGAGATGGCAATTATGGACAATTTATGGTACTTGATTGCCCTGATGATGCAACATGGTTTGATGATCTGCCTGGCAACGAAAAGTATTGGAAAAAACCGAAAAAGAAAACAGACCAAGTTGTTTCAGTCAATGAATTGCCAGATCATCCTCAAAAAATAGCAAAATAAAAAAATGGACAAGGCTGTCGTTTGTGACAGCCTTTAAAAAAAATCGTTATAAACGAAGCAAAATTATACAGGGGTTAAATAGACGAAAAGAAACAGGGAAGCAGATGAGAATTTTGTTCGAATATCATCATACAGGTTGATTGTGCCGTTTGCGTATGGAGAAGTCTAACAAAGAGGCCAAGCTCAAGTTTCAGTTTTTTGCGATTTGAAAAAGTTCTCTTTCTTAATAAAAGGGAAAAAGACACTAAAACTGCAAAGAAATGAATGGATGAGTTTGGTGGTTAGAGCTACGAAAAAATCGCCAGTAAGCTAACAGAGTAATATCGAAAAAATACAAGAAAACTCCACGCCTTCATCCAAATTCAATACTAAATGAAAAAATCTCCCCAGAAAATATTTTTTGATGATCCACAAAATTCCGCAAATGCCGTTATCTTTTTCTTTTCATCTTTTGCACGTTGTCTCCCTCACTGCATTAAGCTTTGAGAAAATATGCATTTTGTTAAGAAATATTCATTCCCAAGTGTGCATGTCCGTCAGCAAAAGCGAATATGATAGAAAACGATATATGACATTTATCATATTTTGAATATGACATATATGACTACACAGATCGATTTCCCTCATTTATGATTAGAAATATCAAATAAAGAAGGGAATCGAAACATGATGAAACAAATGCAAAAAAAATTAAGAAAGCAAATGGCTCCTTATGAAAAACCTAACACGATGAATAGTGTTTGGCAGTTGGTCAATACGACTGTGCCGTTTTTTCTGTTATGGTTTTTAGCTTATCAAAGCTTATCCATTTCTTATGTTCTTACTTTCGCTATTTGCATGATCGCAGCTGGATTTTTAGTTCGACTTTTCATCATTTTCCATGATTGCTGTCACTATTCCTTTTTTAAAAACCGCCTTGCCAATAAAATTTTTGGAACAATAGCTGGTATTTTAACGTTGTTTCCGTACAGCAAATGGCAGCACAACCATTCAGTCCACCACGCAACCAGCTCAAATTTAGATAAGCGCGGAACAGGGGATATATGGGTTTTGACAGTTGATGAATATTTGTCAGCACCGCCATTAACTAAATTCGCCTACAGGATGTATCGAAATCCGTTCGTGATGTTTGGGCTAGGACCGATTTACGTTTTCCTTATTAAAAATCGGTTTAACAGAAAAAATGCGAGGTTAAAGGAACGCATCAACACATATATAACAAACATATCAATCGTTGCCTTAGTTGGGCTGCTTGGTTGGACGATCGGATGGGAGCCGTTTCTTATCATTCAAGGCACAATCTTTTTCATTTCAGGCTCTTTAGGCATTTGGCTTTTTTACGTACAGCACACATTTGAAGATTCTTATTTTGAAGAAGATGAAAACTGGGAGTATGTGAAAGCAGCTGTTGAAGGGAGTTCATACTATAAGCTTCCAAAACCGCTGCAATGGCTTACTGGAAATATCGGTTTTCACCACGTCCATCATTTGAGCCCAAGGATACCTAATTATAAGCTGGAAGAGGCACACAATCAAACGTATCTTTTACAGAATGTACCAACCATCACTCTAGCGACAAGCTTAAAATCTCTCCAATTCCGCTTATGGGATGAGCAAGCGAAAAAGTTTGTCGGGTTTAAAGACTTATCGAAAAAGAAGGAAAAAAAGTCGAAAGTCCATATTGAATCTGAATTGTAAAATCTTTAGAAAATTGGGCAAAGTTTTCAAGACGCAGTGTACCTTTTTATGATAAGATAACATGTAAAACAAATTTTTAGAGGATTTGACCATGCAAAAAAAGTATATGATCTTAGAGAAATTCTCGGGAATTACTCCTTATATATGGAGCGTTTTTAGCATATTGCCGTTTTATTTTATTTTTCAATCTTCCTCCACTAAGGAAATCATTGCAGGGATCGTGCTGACACTTATATTTTTCTTTGTATATCGTTTAGCTTTTATTTCAAAAAAGTGGCCTGTCTACTTGTGGACATCAATTTTAATTGGGATTTCTATCACGATGACGATCCTTTTCCAATTTATCTATTTTGCTTTTTATATTGCTTACTATAACGGTCATATCAAAAACCGCATTGCTTTTTTAATATTGTACATCATTCACTTAGCTGCAACGACCATCTCGATCAACTATAACGTGGTTCTACAGGAAAAGTTATTCTTAAAGCAATTGCCATTTGTCATCATCATTTGGATTAGCGTCATCCTTCTTCCATTCAACATTTATAATCGAAAAAAGCAAGGGCAGCTCGAAGAACAGCTCCAAGATGCCAACAAAAGAATTTCCGAGCTCGTGAAACAGGAGGAGCGCCAGCGAATTGCCCGCGATCTTCATGATGCGTTAGGCCAGAAGCTGTCCCTTATCGGTCTAAAAAGCGATTTGGCTAGAAAATTAATTTACAAAGACCCTGAACAAGCCCGCAGCGAATTAAAAGACGTTCAGCAAACGGCCAGAACTGCATTGAATGAAGTAAGGAAAATAGTTTCACAAATGCGCGGGGTTCGATTGAAAGAGGAAATCATACATATAAAACAACTACTCCAAGCTGCTGAAATCAAGTTGGTAAGTAATGAAGAAGAATTCACACTATCAAACGTATCCCCGTTTATTGAGAACATTTTAAGTATGTGTTTGAAGGAAGCAGTAACAAATGTCGTAAAACATAGTAAGGCGTTTACTTGCCGGATTGCCATTCAGCAATCTTGGAACGAAATATGTATTACGGTGCAAGACGACGGAATCGGCATGGAGGAGGAACGGGATCTTGCAAAAGGAAACGGACTGATCGGAATTAAAGAACGTCTGGAGTTTGTGAACGGCAGTCTGGAAATTTGCTCGGAAAAAGGGACTACATTAATCATGAAAATACCTAATGTAGTAAAACAGACCGTTAAGGAGGGACTCAAATCATGATTCGAATCGTCATAGCTGAAGACCAGCGTATGATGCTGGGCGCTTTAGGGACTTTGCTTAATTTGGAAGAGGATATGGAAGTGGTGGGGAAGGCGAGCAACGGAGAAGAAGCTGTTTCACTTGTGAAGCAATATCAGCCTGATGTTTGCATCATGGATATCGAAATGCCCAAAAAAAGTGGCCTCGAGGCAGCTGAAGAGCTGAAAGACCTGGAATGTAAAGTGATCATTTTAACAACGTTTGCCCGTACTGGTTATTTCCAACGGGCTTTAAAAGCTCGTGTCAGCGGCTATTTATTGAAAGACAGCCCCAGCGAGGAGCTGGCAAGCTCGATCCGCAGCATCATGGCAGGCCGGCGAATCTATGCACCCGAGCTGATGGATGATGTTTACAGTGAAGAAAATCCTCTCACGGAAAGGGAGAAGGAAATATTAGAACTCGTTGCCGATGGAAAAAACACAAAAAAAATCGCGGACGAACTGAAACTAAAAACCGGAACGGTCCGAAACTATATTTCAACGATTTTGGATAAGCTTGAGGTAACGAACCGGATCGAAGCGATTAAACAATCTAAAGAAAGGGGATGGTTTAAATAGACATAAGAAAAATTGTTTTTTCGCAACTAAATCAAAACATCATAAGAGACAGAACCGAAATCTTGCAGGCGAACAAAATGAACAGTTATTAATACCTTTCCCAAAAACACGATAAGTTCCTCAATATATTTCGTGGAACGATGAGATTCAGGTTCCGCCTGCCAATAAATTTACGTATCATATTTATTCTGGTTAAGCCGATAACGGCACCCTGTTTGTTTGAATTTATATTTTTCTAGAGAAAATAATTATTATATGATTCTTGTTATACCATTTATGAGTTTTCAAGCATCGCGAGCCAAACAATCGCTTTGTGAGAGCCTGAGTGCGTCATGCTTCTCGGTATACGAATTATAGAAAGAATTGTTTTTCATAGATAAGTTTATTTCTTAAGTTCTGATATGCGCTTACTTTTTTTACTGAACATAATCAAACATTGTACTAGTAAAGCCGCCAAAACTAGACAACTGGCAGCAAACGGAAGGGAGGAAGGCGCCAATCCTTCAAGCAATACAATCCCTCCAAGAGAAGAACCTACTGCACTTCCTAAATAATTGGCGGAACTGTTTAAAGCTACAACAGCAGCGTCATGCTCAGGCTGGTAACGAAGCCGTTCATGTCGTTGCGGGGCTTGCGAAGCCCAGCCCATCGCCCCCCATAGAACAAAAGGTAAAAAGGATCGCATCGGGAAAGAGAGTGCAAATGGTATGCAGATCATAGCTAAAGCCATTATGGCTATAATTCCGGCCATAAGCATTTTCGGTCGTGCCGTCCGGTCAATGAAATATCCAACAGAAAAGCTCCCGATAACGCCCCCAATGCCCCATGCCCACCAATAAGATGCAAGCGTGAGGGTGCTTTTAAGTTATCCAAAATGGTTGAAATATAAGTATAGAGTCCTAAGCTGGAAATGCTTGTTAAAAAAGTTGCGCTGATGATTGCAGCAACTCGTCCGTTCGCCATTATGGCAAAACGATGCTGCATCGATGGCGGTGGAAACGAGATAATCCCTATCATAGCGACAAAACCTAATTCTCCTATTTATAAAAAGGGATAAGCTTGAATTCTATTACGAATATGTAAAATCCAGTGTCTTCTTCATTGATCGTTTCAATTTATCGACCTTCCCAATCTCGTTCGAATCATACGTTTATTTTAAGCAAACATCTTCAATCCCTCCATTATCGTTTATAGAACAATACGGCGAACTGAAGGAAGTAATTGCATCTAAAAATAAAAAGCGTTGACTTTTAGAGCAATAATTTGTAATATTAAGACCATAAATACCCATACATGTATGTGTAAAATGATTAGTTTAAACCAAATTTACAACATTCGATAGGAGGAAGAAGGGAATATGACGGTAAAAACCATCACGGTAAAAGAAATTGCAAACAAAATCATTCGCGGGGAAGACTTGTTTATAGTCGATGTACGCAATCAAGAGGAGTATGCTGATTGGAGAATTGAAGGAAAGAACGTACAAGTTGTAAATATTCCTTATTTTGAAGTTCTTGACGGTGTGGATCCATTTCTTGAGCAATTGCCTAAAGAGAAAGAAAACGAAATTTATGTGGTCTGTGCCAAAGGAGGATCATCGCTATTTGTTGCCGAACAGCTTGAACAAGCAGGTTTTTCACATGTCTATTCCATTGAAGGCGGTATGAAAGCGTGGAGCGAGCATTTACAACCGGTCAAAATCGCTGAGCTGAAAAACGGCGGTGCGATTTATCAATTTGTCCGTCTCGGGAAAGGCTGCCTGTCCTATTTGATCGAATCAAACGGAGAAGGTGCGCTTATTGATACAAATCGCATGACGGATGTATACGTTGAGTTTGCGAAGGAACGCGAGATTTCTATTAAATATGTCATTGATACCCATTTGCACGCAGACCATATTTCCGGCGGCCGCAAGTTGGCTGAACAATTGGGAGCGACGTACTATTTGCCTCCAAAAGATGCGACAGAAGTGACCTTTTCCTATGCACCGATTCAAGATGAGGATCGCATTCAGGTCGGTCATGCAGTGATCGAAGCTGTTTACTCACCGGGACATACAATTGGCAGCACTTCGTTTATTATAGATGACCAATATTTACTAACGGGAGATGTTTTATTTATCGATTCGATCGGTCGTCCGGATTTGGCTGGAAAAGCGCAGGATTGGGTGGGGGATTTGCGCAAGACATTATATGAGCGCTATAAACAATTAGCAGATGACCTGTTGGTTTTGCCTGCACATTTTATGGTACCGGGTGAAATGAATGACGATGGTAGTGTTGGTACTACATTAGGTATGTTGTACGCAAAAAATCATGGTCTCAATATCGCGAGCGAAGAAGAGTTTCGAAAAACGGTGACGGAAAACTTGCCTCCGCAGCCGAATGCTTATCAGGAAATTCGGCAAACAAATATGGGAAAGCTTCATCCAGATGAAGAGCAGCAACGCGAGATGGAAATCGGTCCAAACCGTTGCGCAGTCCGATAATGATTAAAAAGGGAGACTTGAGTCATTCATGCCGAGTCTCCTTTTTCTCCCTCCGCAAATATTTTTTAAATTAAGTAAAGGGAAAGCTATATTGATAATTAACAAATAAAGACAATGCCTCTGTTCCAAAAATTTGTTTAGAAAAATAAATCGGTTGATTATATACTTATACATGTATATAATTGTTCATAAATAAAAACAATGAATGAGGTGGAAAGAAGAATTGGAAGGAATACTGCTTTTGGTTTTATTTATTTTGTTATCAATATCTGTCTATCGGCGGTATTATCCAGTAAGAGGAGTTCCGTGTGTTGACTACCGCGATGAAAGTATAAATTCTTTAACGATTCTAGATCTTCGTGATTACAACGAAAAAACAAATCATTATCCCATTGCGAATTCCTTTCACATACCGTTTGCTTATTTAAAACGGCATGTTTATGAAATTCCTGATAAACCAATCCATGTGATTGCAAGTGATGAAGTAGGAAAAAATTTAGGCATTCGCTTTTTGCGCAGCCGCGGTTTTAAAGTGAAGAGCTATTCAATGGCCGATTGTCCTTGCAAAGAAAGGAGAAATGCCAAATGGAATACAGCAAAGAAATCAAAAACCGCCTAAAACGAATTGAAGGACAAGTAAAAGGGATTATTGGTATGATGGAACAAGAAAAGGACTGCAAAAGCGTGATTTCTCAACTTTCTGCTGCACGAAACGCTATTGATCGCACTATTGCCGTTATTGTAAGTTCCAATTTAGAGCAATGTATCCGTGAAAGCTTAGAAAATGGAGAAAAAACGGAACACCTAGTAAAAGAAGCTGTAGAGCTGTTGGTAAAAAGTCGTTAAAAATTTGTCAACTTTTCTTTGAAAAGTTGACAGATTTTTTTATCCCTATTAATATACATATAGGGGTAATGGTAATATTAAAGGAGGTCATTGACAATGAATGCAGATAAAGTATTAGATGCGAAGGGTTTTGCATGCCCAATGCCAGTCGTAAGAGCAAAAAAAGCAATTGATGAGTTAGAAGCTGGTCAAGTTTTAGAGGTGCATACAACGGATAAAGGTTCCAAAAACGATTTGACCGCTTGGGCAAAGGCAAGTGGACATACGGTTGTTAATATGAAAGAAGAAAATGGCGTTTTTACGTTTTGGATCAAAAAGGGATAATTTTTGCTATCTTTATACCCTTATGAGTATTTTGGGAAGAAGGTGGAAACAAAGTGACGGAGCAAAAGAAAAAAACAACGATCATCTTGTTTAGCGGTGACTATGATAAGGCGATGGCAGCGTATATTATCGCGAACGGCGCTGCTGCCTATGACCATGAGGTTACAATTTTTCATACGTTCTGGGGGCTTAACGCATTGCGTAAAGATTCGACAGTTCCGGTGAAAAAAGGATTATTAGAAAAAATGTTTGCGAAAATGATGCCGCGTGGTGCTGACCGCATGGGACTGTCGCGGATGAACTTTGGCGGAATAGGAGCGAAGTTAATTAAGCGGGTGATAAAAAAACATAATGCTGTGCCGCTACCGCAATTAATCGATATGGCAAAGGAACAAGGAATAAAGCTGGTTGCTTGCCAAATGACAGTCGATCTTTTAGGACTCCAACAGGATGAATTAATAGACGGCATCGAATTTGCAGGGGTTGCTGCGTATTTAGCAGATGCTTCTGAAGGAAATGTCAATTTGTTTATTTAAGGTGGGGCCTATGGTTGAAACCATTATTAATATTGGTCTAGTTCTATTGGTGATATGGTTCGTTGTCAATCGGTTTCTGCCCATAAAAGGAGTGCGAATCATATCTGTAGTGCAATTAAAGAAGGAATTACGAAAAAAAGATGTTCATTACATTGACGTACGCACACCTATTGAGTTTCATACGAATCATATTCCTGGTTTTAAAAATATTCCGCTTCACGAGCTTCCAAAACGAGTTCATGAACTATCAAAAGATAAAGAAGTCATTGTGATTTGTCAAAGTGGAATGAGAAGCGCCAAAGCAAGCAAATTATTAAAGAAATTAGGATTTCAGCGTGTAACCAATGTAAAAGGCGGCATGAACTCTTGGTCAAAAAGGTTGATATGAAACAACTATTCTGCTAAAGAAATTTGAGGTGTTGTTCCATAAAAGGAAAACATTCAATGTTATTGATGTTCATGAACTAGAAGAAGTCGATTTAGGAAAATTTCTAGTTCCATAAATATTACGCCATGACTGTTCAAGTTTCGGAGAATGAACTAGATACAGAAAAAGAAAATACTCTCGCCTGCTGTCTGAAGGAAAAAGCAGACGAGCCGAAAACTATCGGAAAGTTGCGGAAATTGATGCATAAATAAGAAGATCCTGTAGAATAGTTCCCATTTAAGGAGGAGAAAGTCATGATTCAAGTAGATATGACAATAGACGCTAAAGGGTTGTCTTGTCCGATGCCGATTGTCAAAGCGAAAAAAGCGATTCATAAGTTGCAGCCTGGACAAGTACTGGAGGTACAAGCAACAGACAAAGGATCGAAAGCGGATATGAAAGCATGGGCAGAAAGCACTGGACATCACTATCTCGGTACAATGGAAGAAGAGGGGATATTAAAGCACTATATTCGTAGAGCAAGTGAGAGCGAGGCAAAGAATGAAGCGAAATTCCCCCATGTTATTCGCAATGAAGAATTAGCAGACAAAATAAATGATCCGTCAATTATCATTTTAGATGTCCGTGAACCGGCAGAGTTTGCATTTGGGCATATTCCTGGTGCCTTGTCAATTCCTCTTGGAGAATTGGAGGAACGAATCAAGGAACTCCCGCAAGATAAGACCATTTATGTCGTCTGCCGCACGGGAACGCGCAGTAGTTTGGCAGCCCAGAAATTAGCAGAAAAAGGGTTTTCAAACGTATGGAATATTGTCCCCGGTATGTCAGAATGGAATGGATCGCTTGAACAATGATTGAACAGTTGGTTATCAATATACAAATATATGATAAAGGAACAAAAAATCTTTAAACAACAAAAAACATTTTTATAGTATACATGCGAACTATTTTGCAATTGAAAAATGAAAGGCGAAATTTCTCAATATTGAATTGTTCCTATTGTGAATTAATCGATGGTTGATTACATTGTGGGACGAAAATTCATTTATCGCCTTGGGTATCAAGCAATAGGCATACGATGATGAAAAAAAGAACATGATCGATCATTTTCGAATTAAAAAGGATAATTCACTTACTAGCGGGGTGCATATACGCACCCCGATTTTAACAACATCAAAGGAGTAGTATATCAATGGAAATAACGTTCAATTTTATTATCTTAATGTTTCTTATTGGCTTTATCGGTTCCTTCCTTTCTGGTATGGTTGGGATTGGCGGTTCCATTATTAAATATCCGATGCTTCTTTACCTGCCTCCGCTTTTTGGGCTTGCCGAGTTCAGCGCCCATGAAGTATCGGGAATTAGTGCCGTCCAAGTATTTTTTACGACGATTGGCGGTGTTTTAGTCTATCGGAAAGGTGGATACTTAAATAAGTCGTTAATTTTTTATATGGGGAGCAGTATTTTAATTGGAAGTTTCATTGGCGGATGCGTTTCAAGGATGATGAGTGAAGGAAGCATTAATCTTGTATACGGCATTTTAGCAGCATTTGCTGTTTTGATGATGTTCGTACCAAATAAAGGGATTGATGATATTCCATTGGGCATGGTGAGCTTCAATAAATGGCTGGCAGGTTCGCTTTCATTTTTGATTGGAATTGGATCAGGAATCGTCGGGGCGGCAGGAGCTTTTCTATTAGTGCCGATTATGCTTTCTGTTCTAAAAATTCCAACGAAAATGACGATTGCCTCCTCATTAGCGATCACGTTTATTTCCTCAATCGGATCGACATTTGCAAAAATCACAACGGGCCAAGTTGAATTCATTCCTGCAATAATTATGGTCATTGCAAGTTTGATTGCATCTCCTTTAGGTGCAAAAGCAGGACAAAAAATGAGCACAAAAGTACTCCGCGTAATTTTAGCTGTCTTAATTTTAGCGACGGCAGCGAAAATTTGGATCGATATTTTTTAAGCCGTCAGTGAAAAAACTTTCATGTGTGATTCGAAAAAACGAATCAAGATGCATAATAATTATGGCGTATCATTTATTGGTTTTAAAGTTAGGAAAACAAAGAGAGAATATTTGGAGTTCTTACTTGGATGATAAGGATGCTATAGTGATCAAGTGTATGATGAAAACAAACATGAACTATATGCAATGATTCGCCTGATCATGCAATGGTGTTCAGCGCGCTTTCACCACAATCTAAAAACCATTTCGCTCTGCAAGTGTGTCTGAAAAGGATTTTGTCCGCATTCAATATAGCTGTCTTTCGCTTATAGAAGGAACAATGAATTTGTTTTTACGATCATCCGGATCAAAGATTCAACAGTTCATCTTTGATTGGCTGCTCTGAAAACATGTTTATAAGGTTGTGTTTGAACATGAAGCGCTGAGGAGGCTGATTGACTGTTCAAGAATCAAGTTGATTATAATTGTATGTAATTTTATTATCAGGGCTTTACAGAAAATAAAACAGTTTATTGTTAAAAGACTTGGATTTTGCTTTTATGGTTGGGCTTCGTGTATTATTGAATTAATAATAAAATTATTACGTTTTAGGGGCTAATGATCACTGCCACGCTGTCAACAATCAGAGCTAGTCGTCAAGGTATTGTAGATTTGTTGGTTATATGCTAATCTATCCATGCAAGAGTGATCAACCTCCGTTTTAGGATTGTCGTTGTTTGTGTTTTTATTGTCTGTTAATGCAAATTTTATTCCGCTGTTGTTTTGAAATATAAGTATTGTCAATTGGAGGTAGCAATGGAACTTTTAGAAGTGTTTAAAGCCTTGTCAAATGAAACGAGGCTGCAAATCGTACAATGGCTCAAGAATCCGGAAGCTCACTTTCCCAAACCGCAGCACGGTGATATACACGAAGATGGAGTATGTGTGAGCGATATCCATAAAAAAGTTGGACTGTCACAATCTACTGTATCCCATTATTTATCAATGCTGCAAAATGCCGGATTAATAAAGGCAAAACGTGTTGAGCAATGGACTTATTATAAAAGGGATGAAGAGAACATCAAAAAATTGAATGAATTATTATCAAGGGATTTATAGGCCTAATTTTTTAATTGTTGCTTTTGGCTTGAATCCCTTTTTATTTTGTTTTATTATATTTATAGATTCAGATATCGAGAATTATCGATTTATAATTATTTATATCGATGATTCTAGATATTTGAATAAATAAAAAATATACTTCTACAAATTTTCGGGTTTTATGAAACCGCTTTTTTGTAATCGTTATCAATTTTTGGGCGGTTGAAATGCTTCTTCTTTGTCAAAAAGCGAAAGTATTGGAAGAAGGAGTTTTGCATATTGGTGACGACATCAGATTAGATCGTCGTTCGATAAAGTGGTCATGACAAGAATCAGTGATGTCAAACTGCTAGCATTTGAGGAGGTGAGGGCAGAAACACAAAAAATGATGCTTGTTCAAGCGAACAAAATTGAAATAGTGTCATTTGAGATCATGACAATATGAATCTGCTAGTTAAATGAAAACTATGAAAGGGAGCGAAGCAAAGATGTTGCGAGATATTGATTTACAATCTATCCAAGAAGTAAGAAATTACCTTGAGGAAGCGAAAACAGCTCAAAAAATAATGGCAAAGATGACTCAGAGCGAGATTGATCATATTGTTGAAAGCATGGTTAAAGCGGCAAGGGAAGAAGCTGAGCGATTGGCTGCTATGGCAGTAGAAGAGACTGGCTTCGGGAATGTTCCTGATAAAACAGTAAAAAATCTGTTCGCAGCGAATGATGTTTACAATTCTATCAAGGATGTGAAAACAGTCGGGATTATTCGTCGCGATGAAGAAAACCGCGTATGGGAAGTTGCTCAACCTGTAGGGATCGTTGCAGGAATTGTTCCATCTACAAATCCTACCTCAACAGTCATTTTTAAATCATTGATCGCAGTTAAAGCAGGAAATGCGATTATTTTCAGCCCTCACCCAGCTGCTGCAAAATGTACAACGGAAGCGGCAAGAATTATGCAAGAAGCAGCAGAGCGTGCCGGAGCACCAAAAGGTTTGATTTTGTGCATTACCCAACCAACATTGGCAGCAACAAACGAGCTGATGAAGCATAAATTAACTGATGTCATCCTTGCCACAGGCGGTCCTGGATTGGTAAGAGCTGCTTACAGCTCCGGAAAACCAGCATACGGAGTAGGTCCTGGAAACGTACCTGTATACATTCATGAAAGTGCCAATATCGAAAAAGCTGTTGAACTTATTATTGAAAGCAAAACTTTTGACTACGGAACAATTTGTGCTTCTGAACAAGCTCTTTTAGTGGATGAGTCGATTAAAGAGAAAGTTGTTGCAGAGATGACAAAACAAGGCGCTTATTTCTTGAATGAAGAAGAAAAACGAAAAGTAGAATCCATCATTCTCGTAAACGGTGGACTGAATGCAAAAATTGTAGGAAAGTCACCTCAAGTGATTGGTGAAATGGCAGGTATTGAAGTTCCGTCCGAGGCGAAAGTGATCGTTGCAGAAGAAACAGGAGTTGGGAAAGAATATCCATTCTCAATTGAAAAACTATCTCCAACTCTAGCATTTTATACAGTGAAAGATATGCAAGCAGCAAGCGAGCTTGCCCAAAAACTTCTTGATGCAGGCGGACTTGGTCACACAGTCGGAATTCACGCTGAGGATGAAAAAGTAATCGAAGCTTACACAATCGATAAACCAGCAGGACGTATCATTGTAAATGCCGGTACAACATTTGGCGCTATTGGCGCTACAGTGAACGTAAAACCGTCCTTGACTCTTGGCTGCGGTGCTATTGGCAACAACGTTACATCTGACAATGTTACAGTCAATCACTTGTTTAACATTAAACGTGTTGCATTTGGAGTCCGCCAAATGCCAAAAAAAGAGGAAAGTGCACAAAATGAACCTGCATTAACGAAATAACTTGACTGTCCATAAAAACTCTTTTGATAGATTAAAAGACTGTATCAAACATCTGCCATGTTCTTTGATACAGCTAAAATAATAAATTCGACACTCCGGAAGTGATAATGCGTTTACCCCCCTAAAAAAATTTAGTTGTAAGGACGATATTCAGTACAAAAATCCATGCAGGAGCATCTTTTCCTGCATGGATTTATTATTACACACATCAACTAGTAAGCTCGTGCAGTTCACTGGATCTATTTTAAAAAGTTTATTGTTAATTTAGAAATCGTAAAGTGGTAGCGGGAAAACTCCCAAAACAACACTAGATTATTGGTTGCGCTGCAAAAATAAAAAGCCAATCATTGCAATTAAAAGCATTTTATGATGTTTCGACAAGTTGTCAGAGAGCTCAACGATATCATTGTACACATCACGAAAAATATTCGTATATTCATGAGGGAAATATCCATTGTAGAAACGGGCCCACTGCCGACCTTCGGAATCTGTTAACGTAAAATCACCAGAAAAGGCCTTAACCTTAACAGGGAGAATCAGCTTATCATCAGCATCTCTCAGCTCACCTTTTATGTTGACTAGACTTTTCCAATCCTCTTGTACATATTCTCCCAGTTTTCGGCCATGTACATTCTTTACTGTTACAATCGACTTTTTCATTCCTTTTCTCTTAAAGGTAAACAGCACATTTCCTTTATTCGAAAAAACACCATAAGTAATCGGAAGCGCCATGATCAGTGAATCACGAAGCAGCAGGCTCATTGGGTAAAAAATAAAAGCAATACGGATTGGCTTAATCGTTCCAACAAAATGGCCGCTTTTTTCAAACAGTAGGAGACGAGGAAAAAAGCCAATATCTTTTTTTAAAACTAGATGATCCAACTCAAGGAGGGAAGCTTTTGACTCATGAATTTGAATATCTTTCACCTTGTTATATTTAATCTGGTTTGAAACTCCGGTAAAAAACAAAAAAAGACCTACAATACCTATTGAAGAAAGATTTAACCAATTTTGTAAAGAATCTGGTCGATCGATGAAAAAAACAGAAATACCAATGAGCATAACTATAGAAGATAGAGCAAATGCTGCTTTCATTCTCCGTTTATACATAGTAGCAATCATCAAATCAACTCCAGTGAAACATAGGGAAGTCTTTCTACCTCATCAACTATCAGTTTAGATTAGTAGTTTATTGTATTCAATATTTTTTACATCCTTTTAGTAAAAAAATGGAGAAGACATCAAGATAGGCGGCTTTGAATTGCTCGTGCTCACCAGCCTTAGCAATCCTAAGTTATTCATTAGCACAATATGCCAAATAGAGAACTGTATGATTGGGCACGTTTTTTTATTTATTTTCAAAGGTCAGAATAAAAGTTTAAATACAGGTTCTTTGAATAAAATGGAATAAATTTTTACTTTTTGTATGGTATTTCCAGGAAATAGCACAGGGTTAAAAAAAGAAGTGAGGTTATCACTTTTTGAGGTGGTTGTAGGTTACATAATTTTTTTTCGTAACGTACGGATGGAAACGTCATGTTCGCCAATAATTTCGTAAACAGATTTGAAGCTTTCTTGGAGGTTTTTCATTTCTTCGTTTGTTTCCATTGCAGCTTGTTTAATTGATTTTTGTTCCTGTTCAATCCGATTCAATCGCTCTTCAACATAATTTAAGCGTGTTTCTACTTGATCTAAACGCTCTCCTACTCGATCCAACCGATTTTCGACCCGATTCAATCGCTCTTCAACATGATTTAAGCGTGTTTCTACTTGATCTAAACGCTCTTCTACTCGATCCAATCGATTTTCGACCCGATTTAATCGATCATCTACCTGGTCCAATCGCGTCCCGATATAATCCAGTCGATCATGCACATTTTTAAGATCATTGTCAATAGACATCACTTTTTCTAAAATTAAGTCGAGTTTTTGTTCCATTTTTTGACTCCTTTTAAAAATCTCCTTTCCTCAATTCTATTCGAATAAAATGGTTCTGACAAGTACGGATTGGGTGCCTTGAATTGATTAAATGCAGTAAATGCCCGAGCACTAATAAAACATTTACATCTGAAAGACTATGTGACGATAAAGGGATTCATACTCAAACAAGTCGGTGGAATATGTAGAAGATTATGCTTTCGCTTTATCATTCATAGTATGTTCGAAATATTAAAGAATAAGATAATTGAGAATTAAGGTATTTTTATGTAGAAAGGCATAAAATTGCTTTTCAAAATCAGGAATCTAAATTTTTCATCATCATCGAAATAAACCCTTTGTGTTGGTTGATCTTTATTGTTCAAACTGTTCAAGCCAATTAAATATTCGTCTTCATGCTGTTTTACAAGTCTTATTTTAATTTTTAGTACAAAAGAAAATAATCAAATGCTAAACAAGTATAGAAAAAATCAATAGAGCATGATGTTTGCTGCGTGTTGAATGTGCTGGTCAAATGGTGATCCGAGCTCTATAATTAAGATTTTGTTGAAATGCTGTCTATTTTGACAGAAGTAGGTTTTGTGAATATAGATAGCGATAAAAGCTAGAATTGTTAAAATAGTTACTACGAAAGCAGTTTTTTATCTTACGAACTCCCATTGGTTAATGAGAAGAAGAAAGGGGGGAATAGTTGCTGTAATCCATGCTTGAATAAACGCGCCCCACCCAGTAAAGATAGCAATGTTCTTTTTTGTGCAAGCAGCAAGTAAAATAATGTCCATAGAAAGGACCACATAAGCCAAATAATACCGAATTTTATATCTTGCAGTTTAATAAAGTTTATATAGCTGTATCCTAAAGCAAGAATTGCTACCCATAGAGAGTACCAACCTAAACCTGAAGAGTTAAAGTTTTTTAGATTCGAAATTCCTAACATATAAATAAGTTAAACCAAAAAGAAAAATGCCGGATGCGTTTAAGATCATCCATGAATCTCCTGTAGATGTAAAAATGAGATAAAATGGTGTCATAACTTGCATCGATCCAATAAATAAGTTAAACACTCTTACACTTTTTTCATCGACTTTTCCCAATAGCATTAAACCATTGATAAATAATGCTGCACCAACAAACATTAGACCGACTTTATCCATGCTCTTCCCTCTAAACAGTGAAATAATTATCACTTTTCTTGTGCTGTTTCAAAGAGGATGAGATTGCCGTCCTTAATTTTTGCAATAAATTTGGTTGGGTGATCTTGATGTAATCTCTTGCTGATTTTTGCAGCTAAAGGAACTTCTATATATTTTCGAATAGCGCGTTTTAAAAATCTTGCGCCATATCGCTGGTCAAATCCTTTTTTAATCAAAAATTTACGAGCAGATTCATCGAGCTGAAGTGTGCAGTTGTATTTTTTTATTCTTCGGTTAATAGCTTGAATGTTGAGATCAAGAATATGTTCCAGCGCATTTTGTTTTAGCCACTGAAAGACAAAAATATCATCGAATCTGTTGATAAACTCAGGACTAAATCGTTTTTCTAATTGGGAAAAAACTATAGAGCGAAGAAAATCTTGTTCTGTTTTTCCAAAATTGGAAGGGTTTAAAAACCAAAGCAGTTTACGTAATCTATATTTTAAACTTTTATTTGCATAACTAATAATTTCTTTTGCCCCAATATTGCTTGTCATAAAGATCATGGCATTACGAAAATGAATAACCTTCTCTCCAGATGTCATAACGAGTATGCCGTTATCCATTACATTAAGCAGGGAATAAATCACTTGGTCATTTGCTTTCTCCAGTTCGTCAAAAAGAACAATTCCAGGTTTACTGTAGGATCCTTCAATTTTTTCCTTTTGAAATAAGGAGTTCCCCTCTTTGCTTCCTACATATCCTGGAGGTGCACCAGTTAGTGCCGCAGCATAGTGTTCCTGGGTGAGTGTATTCATGTCAATACGGCAAAAAGCCTCCGCATTTCCGTAAATAGCTTCACTAAGTACGCGAACGATTTCTGTTTTTCCAACCCCTGTAGGCCCAAGAAATAAGGCTACATACAAAGGGCGGTTTTCTTCTGTAATATCCGTCCAAATTATATTTAACATTTCTTCTATACCTTCTAACACTTCATCTTGTCCCCAAATTTTTGAACGTATGTGTTGAATTACTTCATTGACTTCAAAACGAAATCGGGTCACTAAGGGAGAAGAAGAATTAAAAGTTTCTGAATGGTTATCAGATGATATAGAATTTTGCTGGCGATTCTCATTTAAATCCTTTAATTTAGATGTTATAAATGTCATAGCATCATCTCCTGATTAGCGATCAGGAGGTCAAGTCCTAGAACCTGACCTCTTCTTTTTCTTATCAAGATCATTTTCCAGTTGTTTTCTCTATTTCTTCATGAGGGATTCCTTCTATCGGACATTCCGCAGTTCCCACTGTAGAGCGTGTAATCTTTTCTACATTTTCACGAGCCTTCTCTGCATCAAGCACCCAGGTGCGGTAAAAATCAAATGGACACTCTGCTAAACCGCGGCCGTCATCTCCCGAATGAATTAAACCGGTATACCCACGGTGAAGCAGTTTAAATAAGTGGTTTTGTGATTGCGAATTTTTGCGGAAATCACGGATTTGCGAAATCGACAGTTCCGCGTATTGGATTCCGTTTTCTTCTGTTCCGCATTCCCCTAATGTACGGCCATCAAAACCAACAATAGCTGAATGGCCAAAGTAAGAATAGACGCCGTCGAATCCAGATGCATTCGCAACAGCTACATACGTATTATTTGCCCATGCCATAGCCTTTGCCATAATGATTTGCTGTTCTTTTGAAGGATACATATAGCCTTGGCATCTCACAATAAGTTCAGCGCCTTTCATGGCGCAATCACGCCAAATTTCCGGATAGTTCCCATCGTCGCAGACAATTAAGCTTATTTTTATTCCTTTTGGTCCTTCTACTACATAAGTTGTGTCTCCTGGATACCACGCTTCAATTGGACACCAAGGAATAATTTTTCGATATTTTTGTACAATTTCTCCTTTATTGTTCATTAAAATCAAGGTGTTATAAGGAGCTTTATTGGGATGATCTTCATGTCTTTCACCTGTTAAAGAAAATACCCCCCAAGTGTTAGCAGCATGACATGCTTGGGCAAATATTGCAGTCTCTTCTCCAGGAATGGAAGAGGCAGTATCGTACATTTCTTGTTCATCATACATAATTCCATGAGTGCTGTACTCTGGAAAAACGATTAAGTCCATACCAGGAAGTCCCTTTTTGATTCCTACAATCATGTCTGCTATTTTGCGGCAGTTATCTAATACCTCATTCTTTGTGTGAAGACGAGGCATTTTGTAATTGACCACTGCTATACCAACTGTGTCATGGCTGCTTGAGATATCCCCATGTCTCATTTTTCATTACTCCTTTCTATAATTGAATGTAAAGCTGGAAACGTAGCCTATTGTTTTGTTTCCAGCTTTCTCGCTTATATTTACTGCAAGTAATATGCCAAATTTATAAATGCTTTATTTTTAGAATAGGAGGGAAAGGGAGGATTTCACTTTTGCGACATTATTGTTGATGAAATATTTGAAATGTTATGAATTTTATAATAAGATTAAAGTGAAATAGGCATGTTTAATTTTTATACATTGTCGCAAATTGATACAAAAGAGGGATTTATATGAATATTTGCATCGGCTTTTTATTTTCATTAACGGGCATCACTTCCTTGACAGAAATTGGCCAATATCGAGCAGCTGTGTATGCTCTTGAAAAATTCCAAATAGACAACAGTAAATCAAATATTACCTTTACCTTTGAAGCAAGAGACATTCGTTCCGATCCAATTGAAAGCTATAGACAAGCATTAGATATGGCGCGTTCAGGGATAAAAGTTTTTGTAGGATGCTATACGTCCGCATGTCGGAAAGCTATTTTACCTGTTCTTGAACAATACGATTGCCTTTTAATATATCCGGCGCTTTATGAAGGACAGGAGATTCATCCAAATGTTTTCTATGTTGGAGAAATTCCCAATCAACAAATCACTTCACTGCTTAAATTTACGATTGAACAATTTGGCAAAAAAGTTTACCTAATTGGAAACGATTATGTTTACCCTAGATATACGAATCAACAAATTAGAGAGATGTTATATGAATTGGACGGGAAAGTGATTGGGGAAAAATATGTTCCATTAGGGCATAAAGAGTTCTCGACTTATTTGGAAGAGATTAAACATTCTTCTTCCAATGCAATATTGTCTACGCTTGTCGGGGAAAGTATATTACCTTTTTATAAAATGTATTATGAATTAGGATTCAATCCTGAGGAAATGCCTATTATCAGCCCAATTACAACAGAGCTGGAGATACAAGCAATGGGGCCAAAATATGCAGCTGGTCATTACAGTTGTTTTAGTTATTTCCAGTCATTAGATATTCCTGAAAACGATTTACTTGTAAAAGGCATGAAAGAAAAATATGGGTTGGATACTGTTATTTCCTCGGTTATGTGCAGTACTTACATAGGGGTTCAAATAGTATTAGACGCGATATGTCATTTAAAATCTACAGAAAGAAAAAAAATCACAAAATATTTATATGAGAAAGAGTTTTCATCACCGAGTGGAAAAATTAAAATAGAATCTAATCATCATTTGTCAAGAGAAATGAGGATTGGAAAAGCAAAGGAAAATGGACAGTTTGAGATAGTTTGGAGCTCGGAAAAACAAATTTTTGCTAGACCGCTTTTAACAAATACGCTTTTTGATTCTGTAGATGAAGAAGATATATGGAAAGGTTTAGTCGAAGAAATAGGGAAAGAGGTATCTGATGGAATTATCGCCGTTGACCAAAATGATAAGATACTATACGTAAATCCCCATGCTTTTGAAATAACGAAAGCTAAATCCGGTGATCTTTTCGATGAAGCGAACCTATTGGATATTGGTTATGAAGTAATGAAAAGGAAAATGAGAAAGCCGTACAACGCTTTTTTGATTTTTATAAAGAAAAGATCAGGACAAGCTATTCAGCAGTCAAATGAAAAATACCATTTTGGAAAAATAGCAACTTACAATCCGGCCTTTCAAAAAGAGCTCCGCATTGCTTCGATCTCCTCACAATTTGACGCCAATGTATTGATATTTGGGGAAACAGGAACTGGTAAAGAAGTTTTGGCAAGAACGATTCATGAGCAAAGCCCTCGCCGAAATGGACCGTTTATTGCTTTGAATGCCGGTGCTATTCCAAGAGAACTGATTGCCAGTGAGTTATTTGGATATGTGGAAGGAGCATTTACTGGTTCAAAAAAGGGTGGAAGCGTCGGGAAGTTTGAAGCTGCCAACGGGGGCACATTGTTTCTTGATGAAATTGGAGAGATGCCATTAGAATTGCAAGTAAGCCTTCTTAGAGTGTTGGAGGAGCGAAAAGTCGTTCGCATAGGTGACTATAAAGAACGTCCAGTTAATGTAAGGGTCATTGCTGCAACAAACCGCAATCTAAAAGAGGAGATTGCTTACCAAGGTTCTTTCCGTTCCGATCTGTATTATCGATTAAATGTATTTACTATTCAGATTCCTCCGCTTAGACACCGATTAGAAGATATCCCTTATTTATCTGCACAATTTTTGCGCCAGTTTCATCAGTATTATGGAAAAGGACCACTAGAGTTATGCGATTCCGCACTGCAAATGCTTCAGTCCTATTATTGGTCAGGAAACATTCGTGAACTGAAAAACGTGATGGAAAGGGCATTTCTTTTAGCAATACATGAGACGAAAATCTGTCCTATGCACTTGCCTGAAGACTTCCAAAGCTCCAGTACAATAAAACAATCTCATGTTGTTGGCAATCTAAAGTCTTTGGAAAAACAAATGATCGAGCAAGTTCTCCAAGAAACAAAAAATATGACGGAAGCTGCGAAAATACTTGGTGTAACTCGTAGCACATTATACCGAAAAATGAATAAATGGAACATCCGCAAAAAACATTTTAAAAACAGTAGTAATTGATTTTTGTCAGCTGTTGTCAGAAAATAGAGAGCCTGTAATATTTTACACGGCTCTCTTTCAATTTCAATGTAAAAACTCTATTTTAGTTTTTGCATTCTCCTTACATTCCTCTTTAACAACAAGCGATCTCTACATTTTTCATCAAAAATATTACCAAAAGGACGATCAAAAACCTCAATTTGAAAATGGACTTAATGGTTTAAGTATTATGATAATAAATTGTATACATATGAGTGGGGTGCTATCATTTATTAGTAAATAAGCAGTCTGTAACGCAGCTTGTTTGTTGTAATCTTATAAAGGTTCGAATATGACAACCGATAAATTAAAACCGAAAATTCATTGAATTTTGATATATCAATTGTAAAATTAAACGAAAATATATTTTTTTCTAATGGTGGTTCTTATCTTTTTTTTAATGAAAGTTTAATAGCTTTTTTTACTGTATATCTTATTGAATGTATCTTATTTGATGGATGTAGCAACATTTCTTATATTCCCTGTTGATTGCTCATGGACCAAATGTTTAAAGTTAAAAGTAACACTGGTAGACGTAGCAACGGGCTGGGAAAAAGATATCTTAAGATTCAAAATCTATATCGATTCACTTCCCATGAATACGGAAATGAAAAACATTCATAAAAAGAGAAATTTGATATTCTTTAAAGGGGGGCGCTCCGTGTACTTCAGTATCAAATATAAATATATCGTACTTTATTTCATTCTCACCATTTTTCCCCTCGTTATATGTGATCTATTAATTTATCAAATTTGGACAACAAAATTTTACAACAATACTGTTGAGTCTCAGACGAAAATAATTAAGCAGCTGAATCGCTCTTTAGCACTTTTCAAAAAAAATGTTGAATCCACTAGTCATGGGTTTTCTATTATCGAATCAGGATTGTTGCAGGAATTCCTTCAAGGCGTTGACTTCAATGTGCCTGCCGATCTGATAATCACGGACCACGGGAAAATTGTCTATTCTGCAAACTCGTGGAAAAATGATAATAGTTTGCTTGAAACAGTGAAAAACAAAGAATCTGTCAACGGCAAAGTCAGTGGGAATTTTACGTTCAAAGAAAGTGGCCGAAATATGCTCGTGATTTATAACCATGATCCGGAGACGAATCTCTCTGTAATTAGCGTAACTGAAGCATCTAAAATATTAGAAAAAAATGAAAATAACAAAAAATTAATGGTTTATATCATTATCAGCAGCATTGTGGTCAGCATATTTTCAATTATACTCATTTCATTTCATGTGACTTCCCCCATTCGTTCTCTCAGAAAAGAAATCAAGGCGATAGAAAATGGGGATTTTAATCACTCGTTTGATCGAGATGTAATGATCAGAGATGAAATATGGGATATTGAAATAAGCTTTCATAAAATCATGTTAAAATTAAAGGAACAAGCGAGGATTCAGTATCAATTAATCTCATTAACGAATCAAGCAAAATTCAAGGCATTGCAGTCACAAATCAATCCGCATTTTCTTCATAATGCATTGGAAACAATTAATTCGTTGGCCATTATTCATAATGTTCCGCTAATTGCCCAAATTTCTAGGTCGTTATCGAAAATGTTCCGGTACAATATGATGCAGGATACTGAAGAAGTATTAATCAAAGACGAGTTGGATCACATGGACAATTATCTAAATGTTCAATTAATACGATTTGACGGTTTTATAGAATGTGAACGACAAATCGATCCACAAATTCTAGAATACAAAATCATCAAATTTGTTCTCCAACCGATCGTTGAAAACTGTTTCATCCATGGGTTCAAAAATTTAACTGATAAAGGAATGATTCGAATTGAAGGCAAAATCAATGAAAACAAGCACATTGTCATCAGCATTTCCGATAATGGACCAGGTATTCCGGAAGAAAAGTTGCAAAAGCTAAACGAGGAACTGAAAACGTTTACTTTGGATAATAAACACCCTCCAACCAATAAAGAAAGTAACCGAATCGGAATTTTTAATGTAAACAATCGTTTGAAAATTGCTTATGGGGAAGAATACGGCCTTCAGTATCACAATATTTCACCGCATGGACTATGCGCGGTGATCACGATACCAATTCATAATCGTAAACAGCAGGAAGAGGAGAGTGGTTGATATGCTGCGCATGTTGACTGTGGAAGATGAGCCTTGGATTAGCAAAGGAATAGAGAAGATGCTGCCATGGCAGCAATACAATATTCAAATAGTTGGAAACGCAAGAAATGGGAAAATCGCTTTGGATCTCATCAAACTATATAAACCTGATATCATTATCACGGACATCAGAATGCCTGTCATGGATGGTTTGTCCATGCTGGAACAATTGAACAAGGAAATGACATCGTATCCCAAAATTATTATTATTTCCGGTTACAACGATTTCGATTATGCCAAAAGAGCGATCAAATACGGCGTTTCCAATTATATATTAAAGCCGATCGATCCGGAAGAGCTGAAAACAACCATTGAAAACATCAAGAATCAGATTGAAAGAGAAAGGCAGGAGCGAGAAAACATTAGTATAATCCAGTTGAAAAATTATATTTATGAGCGAATCTCTAATAGAGAAAAACATATGGATGCTGATGTAGTGTTTCCTTGCAAATATTATTTGTTTATTTTCTCCTTAGTCCCTATTTCGAATGAGGAACTGAAAAACATTGGCAGGAATTTTCTTTTACGTATGGGTTCCCAACATATCTACGTAGTCTATGAAGATTCCTCAGAGGCGTTAATAAACATTATAAAAACAAACATAAAACAATTGCAGAAGCGTTATCCTTGTGGCGTGAGTCAAATACATGAAGGCGAGGATCTTTCCGTTGAACATGCATATAAAGAAGCTATTCAGAATCTAAAATATTATCGAGAAGACGAAAAGAATGTGTCAAATCATGTTTTTTTAAACATTGAGGATGAAAGTAAATTGCTCTTGGCATTGAAACAGGGAGAGAAAAGAGTGTTTACTCAGCATTTGAACGAAATTTTGGACAACAATCAAACTTTGGAAGCACATTGGTTTATCCTGTTTCAGCTTTATATAGAGATATCCAAATATTTCAACATTGATAATAGGCTCGATCAGAATAAAGCATGGTTACAGGAATTCAAGTCGATTTCTCAATGGGATGACTTGTATAGGTGGAAAGCAATATTTTTTGATCCACTGATCGACTATATTCTATACAAGTGGGACAAATATTCCAAAGATTATTCCCTTCAAATAAAAATATTTATTGAGCAAAACTATCACAATTCTTCACTGTCCCTAGATATGGTAGCAGAGTATTTGGAACTTTCGCCATCGTATCTCAGTTGGTTGTTTAAAAAAGAGACCGGAATCAATTTCACCTCCTACATTGCCAAAAAAAGAATTGAGGAGGCAAAGAAGCTTTTAATTCAAACTCAACTGAACTTATATGAGATCAGTAAGGCAGTCGGCTTTAACGATGTAAAATACTTTATCAAAGTATTTAAAAAAGAGGTGTCTTTAACACCGATTCAATTCAGAGAATTGAACACATAAGACGAAAATAGTACGGAGGTATTATAAGTGAAAAATGATATTCAAGGTTATAGCATGTTTGTAACATTAATAGCATTTATCGGATGGACAATTTCCGCGATGGATACCTCCATATTTTTCTTCGTGGCTCCACATTTAATGGAGGAGTTTGACTTTTCTTTAACTGAATTTGGCATTATTGTTGCGGCAGGATTCATTGTCGCTATTGTGTTCAATATTGTGGTAGGTCCTTTGATGGATTACTTCGGAAGAAAAGTAGTTTTTCAATGGATTTTATTTTTGGTGTCGATTGGCACCTTTTTGACTGGTTTATCTTGGAATTTTGAATCACTGACTATTTTCAGAATTCTTGCAACCGGAAGTGCTTTTGCAGAATATGCGGTGGGCGCCACTATTTTAATTGAATCAGTTTCTGCCAAGCATCGGGGGTGGATCGTCGGGATTATGGCAGCGGGTTGGCCTGCCGGGACAGCAATTTCTACCCTTTTGTCAATATACGTTGTACCAGAATGGGGGTGGAGAAGTGCTTTTTATCTCGCATCTATTCCTGCATTTCTAGTTATAGTCGTCCGTTTGTATATCAAAGAACCTGTTAGATTCAAGGAATTGGTTAAATTTAGACAAAGTATTAAATCATATACTGCCGAAACAAAGGAAATTGTGAGCCAAAACAGATTTAAAATAAATAAAGAAGAGGTTCTAAAATTTACGTATTTGCAGCTAATGAAAGGGGAGCTACTTAAAAATACCCTATTAATCTGGTTATATATGAATCTTGTTGTGATTGCATATGGTTTGTTAATCTGGTTTGCTCCCTATTGGATGAATTATGCGTTTGAATTAAATTGGAATGAAGCAATATGGACTGTAGGGGCGGGAAGCTTAGTTAGTATGTTAGGTTTTGTTTGTTGTGGATGGCTCAGCGGGATTATTGGCATCAGGTATGCCAATCTGTTATTTATTGTCATTTCCATACCACTGACCATTTGGATGACATTTTTTGCTCAAACATTCAATGCTTTTTTGCCTGCCTATTTGTTATGGAACTTTTTTGGCGCGGGCATATGGGGAACCATTCCAAGAATTTTTACAGAAGCTTTCCCTACAAGAGCCAGGGGCACTGGTTCATCGATCGGTTCCGCTTCTTGCTGGCTTGGCTGGGCTGTCATCAGTTATTTGGCACCTCATATTATTGAAGCAAACGACTATTACACAGCCATTTCGTTTTCTGGTATCATTTTATTACCGTTAGCACTTATTCCTCTATGGATTATTCGAGAAATTCCTTCTTCAAGTGAACTGGAAGATTATATATCTTGAATGGGGTAACTTCGTCCTGATACAAAATTAAAGGAAATATATCGTAACAAAGATTGTGTATCAAGTGCAAGCAACAATTTTTTACACTCGGTTGTTTCAATACATCTATCAAGTAACAACGTATTTAACCGTTCGAAAGGACATTGAGAATTTTAAAAAATATTAATATACTGCATTCGTTCTATAACGAAAAAATGCATACCCCGAAAGGTACGCATTTTTTCGTTATTTTTTTCGGTTATATGATCTGTAAGGTTCATATTTAGTGTAAATATTTTCTCTTCGGGTACGGTCAACGAACGTAGTAGCAGCACCGGTTTTTCTATTTACATACAATTCATCTATATCTACAGTTCCTGTCACGACCATATTTTTGTTGGTTTCTCCTTCAGAAACGATACCGTTTGGAGACCAAGCCGAATCGCAAGGGCTCAAGATCGACGCTCTTCCAAATCCATTCGGTAAAGGTGTACCCGGCTCACCAACAGTTGGACAGTGCACGAAATACACTTGATTCTCGATGCATCGAGCTTGTGCACAATGACGAACACGCCAAAAACCATGCTCCGTAAATGTATAGGAAGGACAGAAGATAATTTCTGCACCATTAATGCTGTAGATTCTTGAAATTTCCGGAATTTCAGCCTCATAACAAACAGCAAGTGCAATTTTGGCAGGGCCAATCTCGAAAACTGCTAATTCATCGCCTTCTGAGGTTTTCCAGTCGCTTTCCGAAGGAAAAATATGAGTTTTTTTGTGCTCAATATAGGTACCGTCTGGCTTAAAAATATAGGCAATGTTGTAATATTTGTCGTCTCTTCGTTCCAAGTGTGATCCACCAATGATTACCTGCTTTTTTTCTACCGCCAACTCAATAAAGAGTTGTTTATAATCATCAGTGTATTTGTCAATCAAAATGAGATCTCTTGCTGTTAATTTTTCGCTGTCTGGAAAGCTGGTCAGCAAACCGACGGTAAATAGTTCGGGAAAGATCACATAGTCGGATTGCTGTGGAACTTGCTCGATCAATTCAACAACTTGATTTTTAAAATCATCAAAACTTTTTGTTCGTTCTACACGAAACTGGCAAGCGGATATGGTTACTTTTCTCATTTTTTTCCTCCAAGAATTAATTTTGTAAATGATCCTCCGTAAGCTAAATTGATTTATTTTACGGAGGATGTAAGTGTGTACGGAATGTATCTTTTATGAGCGAAGTATATTATTCTTCGTAGAAGTTGTCATAGATTTCACCGAGAGTCGCAAACCATGCACCGCGGGATTCCATATATTGAATCAATTTTTCTAACATTTGGATCATATGTGCTCGTCCGATTGTTTGCGGGTGTGTCGTCAACACGAAACAAGCCCCTTCTTCTTGATCACATGCATAATCGAAAATGGATGCCCAACGCTCAAAAATATCTTGGGCAGGTCTTTGCCCTTCTTGTATACCTGTTATATATTCTACTTGTGGAAAATCATCGAGGTACCAAGAAACAGGGATTTCCAATATGGTGCTTTCTTTCAAGAAAACGTTCGCTTTATCAGCGTTTACTTCTACCGGTCTCGGCCAGTAAGGATGAAGATCATTTCCCATCAAACTGCTATCGTATTTAAACCCATATTTTTCTAAAATACTCAATGTATTTGGACTAAAATCCCAATAAGGAGATCTGTAGCCACGCGGTTTCACGCCGATTTTGGCGAGGGATTCCAACCCCATTTGCATGATTTTGTCTTCTTCTTCATAGCTCATTGTGGTAGGATTTTCATGAACATACCCGTGATGGCCAATTTCATGGCCACGAGCCGCTACCTCTTTGCAAATGTCAGTGAATGTATCCACAGTATGACCTGGAATAAACCAAGTTGTTTTGATGCCGTATTTGTCAAACAGTTTTAACAATCTTGGGGCACCAACTTCAGCGCCGAACTCACCACGTGACATATAGGCAGGAGAAGTGAGGTTAAAAGAACCGATCCAGATGGATTGTGCATCAAAGTCACACCCAATGTTTACTGCTACTCTTTTTCCTTTCGGAAGCTTTACTTTTCCGTTTCGTTGTTTTCCGATTTTTTGCATTATATTTCCTCCCTTATTTGTTAAATTTGATTGCGCTTTCATTATAGTTTTAAGATTAAGGGTTTGAAAATTCCGATTATTTTAGCATGGTGTAAAATTATTTGATTTTTCATTTAACAACATTTTTTGTCGGATTATTCCAAAACAAAGAAGCTGCTTCAAACGTCAATGCTAACAGCAGAAGAAGGCACCGTTTGCTTATATTGTTTATGTTTCGGATATTTTAGGAAATTTCGATCAGCGCTTTGAAAAATTCAAGAATGCGTCAAACTGACAAGTTTTGTTCAAAATAATTAAATCGATACCTGACTCATTACGAATTATGTTCTAGATTGTTAAACAAGAGAGTCCTTAATATTGAACTCTATTTCAAATTTTTGATCAGAAAATTATTAATCTAAACATTGTGGAGGAAGAAACGGGAGATTATTAAAAGAGGTCAGAATGACTAATAAAGCCTTAGCTTTGTGCAAAAAGGAAGCAGTTTTATTTGCCTGAGATCTAGGTTCGTTTAGCAGGGTGTAAAAATTTACACATAAATTTTAACTGGGCTGTATGTCTCGACATTTGAAACTATGTGCAAACTATCGGAAAAAAGAGAAAAGCGGTAAAAATTTACGAAAGTTTTCTATAGTTAGTATGTTAGTAATTAGTAATAGCAATTCCAAAATTAGATACGTATATTGAAGTTACATATCGAAACAACATCATTTGGTATATAATAGAACTGAAGAAGATATCATAATTGGGTCATTTTCATTAGTGAAGCCGTTAGCCAAAAAATTTGTTCCGATATAGCAATTTATAATTGTAATAGGTATAACATAAGAAAATTAATTGCAAAAGAGGTGATTTGATGATATTAGTAAGCTCCTGTTTAGCGGGGTTAGAAGTGAGGTATAATGGGACGCATTGTTTACATAATAAAATATGGAAATTAGTTCAGGAGAAGAAAGCCGAAATGGTTTGTCCTGAAATATTAGGCGGATTTTCGACTCCTAGAGAACCTGCAGAGATCATCGGTGGAAACGGGGAGGATGTACTGGATGGAAAGGCGAAAGTAGTGGATCGGTCAGGCAACGATGTGACAGAGCTTTACATAAAGGGCGCTTATGCGGCTTTAAAAAAAGCAAAAGAAATAAAAGCAACATTAGTAGTTCTCAAAGAGAATAGTCCGTCCTGCGGCAGTTCAATGATTTATAACGGCGAATTTACTGGAAAGAAAATGGTTGGAAGTGGGGTAACAGCTGCTTTACTAAAGAGAAACGGGTTTCAGGTCATTTCAGAAGAACAATTTGCTGAACTAGATTCTTTTTAACTACGAGTTGAATTGGAATCGATTTTTTAAAAGTCCGCTTTTTCCTGTTCATATAATTTAGATTGATAGAATAACGAACGAATCCTTGAATTGTTCAATTGAATGCCAACAATACCCGTTGTTTGTGCAACAGTTGGTTTGTCATTTTTTAGAGAAAGACCGGATGCTATATCATTGAGTTGTTTGTCCATCTGGGTAATCTTTTTTTCGACTTGGTCCAACCGCTCATTAATTTCGGTCAATTGCTGCTTTGTTAGTTCAAAACGTTAATCGATTTGTTCAAAGCGCTGCTTCGTTTCCCGTATGATTTTTTAGTTGCTCCGCTAATTCCTTCAACGCTTGTAAAATCATCTTAGCTATAAGATGGGCTCAAATTTCTTCATTTTTATTCTTACTCATTATAACATGCTCCAGGATTTCAACGAAGACCACATTATTTTTTTCAAATCGGCATTGAACTGATAATGAATGAGAAAAGCGAGGAATAATCATATCCTTTTAGACGGCATTTTTTAAGATAAAAACATTTTGCAAAGCATTCCTACTCAGCTTAACCGCTTATCTTCAATAAAAGCTCCTTTCACCCGAGACTGGCTGCCATTTTGAGTGCGTATTTTAGTTAACCAATTGACATTAATAGTTTGCAATTTTATCATTTAATTGTTAACCATTTTATTTTAAAGGTTAACATAAAACGAAAGATTGGAGGTTGGAAAAATTAGAAATAGCTCTTTAATTAGTTTAATGAATTTTGACGGAAAATCATTGGCATAAAACAAATGACGGAGCAGGAGGCCAACGAATGGAAGAGGAAAGGTATTATAGTGTCAGAATGAGAGCTGCCAAGAATGGACCTCATGAACATGGCGGAAAACATATATCTGGTGGAGAACTGCTTTCAACCTATAGTGATTTAAAAAATTCAGTAAATGCTTTATTAGAAAAGGGACTTCATCACTCAAGAGGTACTCCTGATTTTATGCAAATTCAATTTGAATCTATTCACGAACCGATTAAACGAATTCAACCATTACATATTGACACAAATGAGGCAGATACAGTAGAGAAAGGGCGAAAGTTGTCTAGGCTGCTTTTGGAGAAAGTCGGTATCGAAAGACAGGTTATTGAAAAAGCATTTACAGAATGGACGAAATATTCAGGAATGAGAGGCGCTATATTAATTGATGTTCATTCAGGAAAACGTATTGATGATAGGCAGGAAAAGGGAGTGCGTGTTTCAAGAATCGATTGGATGAAGACGAATTTTGAACATTGGGCAGACTATTTTCATGTGCCCAAGAGTACAAGAATCAGGGAAGCACTTGTGATTGCCACAAAGGTGTGTGCGCATCCGGCTACCATCGCTGAACTATGTTGGTCAGACGATCCTGAATATACTACTGGCTATGTTGCAAGTAAAAAGCTGGGGTATCAACGGATTACAAACCTAAAAGAATATGGAGATGAACGCGGCTGCCGGATCTTTTTTGTTGATTGCAGGAAAGATCTGAATGCCTATATTCACTATTTAGAAAAACAGCCAGTCTTTATTCATTGGGAGGTAGAGAAATGAAACAACAATTAATCGAAAAAAGTAAAAAATATCTATGACTACCTTTTACACAGATGATGATCATCCTTTAATAATTGAAAGCGGCCAAGGAATGAAAGTTAAAGATATTGAAGGAAAAGAATATATGACGGCTTTTCTTCCGTTTGACTTAACGTACATGGTCATCGTAAAAAAGAACTGGACGAAGCAATTAAAAAAAAGCTCGAAAAAATGGCCACTCCACATTGTTAGGCATGACAAATGTTCCAGCAACAGAGCTCGCGGAAAAGCTCATTCAAATAAGTCCTGAAAAGCTGACGCGTGTTTTTTATTCAGATAGCGGAGCTGAAGCGATGGAAATTGCACTTAAGATGGCGTTTCAATATTGGAAAAATATCAATAAGACAGAGAAACAAAAGTTTATTACAATGCAAAACGGCTATCATGAGGATACGGTCGGCGCCATAAGTGTCGGTTCCATCCAGCTTTATCATCAAGTATATGGGTCATTAATGTTTGAAAATTTTAAGGCACCTATTCCTTACGTTTATCGGTCAAAAAGCGGTGATCCGAAACATTGTCGTGATGAATGCTTAAACATACTTGAACAACTGCTTAAGGAAAAGCATCAGGAAATTGCGCAACAATTGAATCAATGGTCCAAGGATGAAAGATGCAATTGTCACGGGTAACAGAAAAAGAGGTTTTGCTTTTTAAAGACATAATGAGGTGACAAGCGTTGAACTTTAATGGGTGGTTAAACGACCGTTTAGCGAAGACAAAGGAATCCGGCTTGTATCGGACGCTTAGAACAATGAATACTGCACCTAGTCCCGAAATGTACGTAGATGGCCAAAAGTACATAGTATTTTCCTCAAACAACTATCTGGGCTTGGCTAATGATTCACGCTTGATTCTTGCAGCAGAAAAGGCATTGCACGAGTTTGGGGTTGGGAGCAGCGGCTCGAGGCTAACGACAGGCAATACGCAGTGGCATCAAAAGCTTGAAAAAAGATTTGCAGATTTCAAACAGACTGAAAGTGCCTTGCTGTTTTCAAGCGGTTATTTGGCGAATATCGGCGTGCTTACTTCATTGCCTGAAAAAGGTGATGTTATTTTTAGCGATCAATTAAACCATGCGAGTATTATCGATGGATGTCGTCTCTCACAAGCGGATACCGTCATTTATAACCATGTAGATATGGAAGATTTGGAAAAAAAATTAAAAGAAACAAATTCATCACGGCGACGCTTTATTGTCACAGATGGTGTCTTTAGTATGGATGGTACCATTGCGCCTTTAGATAAAATCATGTCACTTGCTCAACGTTATCATGCATTTGTCATTGTGGATGACGCACACGCAACAGGAGTTTTAGGAGAAAACGGCAGGGGGACAAGTGAATTTTTTCACGTCTTTCCGGATGTAGTGATTAGCACTTTAAGTAAAGCGGTTGGAACGGAAGGCGGGGTCGTTTCTGGATCGAAGGTTTTCATTGACTTTTTGCGAAATCATGCCAGAACCTTTATCTTTCAAACCGCACTATCACCATCTATTTGTGCAGCTTCATATACAGCATTGGAAATCATCGAACATAGTAAAGAAAAACGACAGCAATTGCTTATAAAAGCAAAACGAATAAAAACTAGTTTACAAGAAATGGGGTACACTGTGAAGGGAGATCATACACCAATTATTCCTGTATTGATCGGAGATGCTCATAAGGCTGTCCTATTTGCAAAAAGATTACAAGAAAAAGGAATATATGCCCCGGCGATTCGACCGCCGACTGTACCTATTGGAGAAAGCAGAATTCGGTTAACGGTGACCGCGGACCATAGCTTAAAGGAGATAGATTATTTGTTGCATGCATTTAAATTAATCGGAAAAGAGTTGAATATGATCAAATGAAAGGTTTTTTTGTAACAGGAACTGATACTGGTGTTGGAAAAACGATAATAGCTTGCGGACTAGCAGCTGTATAAAAGAGAAGGGAATGGATGTCGGTCTTTAAACCGTTTTTAAGCGGTATTTCGCGTGATGATCCAACAAGCGATACAAGTCTTTTAAAAGGGAACCTCAAAGTCGAAAATTGACTTATGAGACACCCCATGTAAAAATTCTACTTCTTTAATATAGAGCGTTTGAAAAAAATGAGGACGCTTCTTTTGATAAGGCAACTGCAAATTATTTTTCTCCGGCACAACAGAATAAAATCTTTTGATGAGCAGAAATCGAGATTGTTTATATGTTTGCTTTTTTTGGATCCAAACCCCATCTCTTTAACTTTTTGACTAATGTGGAATGGTCGATGCCGAGTTCTTTTGCCGCAATCCGTAGTGATGGATGTTTTTTGATCACATCTTTTACAATTCGCTGTTCAAATTTTTCCACGCGCTGTTTCAGCGTCAAAGCTTCTTCACCGTCTTTTTGATCATGAATGTGCAAAGGAAGATGGTGCGGTTCGATCAATTGAGAGGGAACCGATACGATCATGCTTTCTATTAAATTTTTCAATTCTCGGACGTTTCCAGGCCAATGGTAGCTCGTTAAAGCCTTCTTAGTTTCTTTTGACAATGTTTTATCGACATGGTAAAGCTTGCAAAAGTATGAAAAGAAATGATCAATAAGCGGTGATATATCTTCTTGGCGTTCAGATAAGGGCGGAACAGTTATTTCAACAACATGCAGACGGTAATAAAGATCCTCACGAAATTTTCCTTCTGAAACAAGTTGCTTTAAATCTTTGTTCGTTGCAGAAATAAATCGAATATCAAGCTTAATTGGCTCCCTGCCTCCTATTCGCTGAATTTGCTTTTCTTGCAATACTCGTAATAACTTTACCTGCAAAGAGAGAGGCATTTCTCCTACTTCGTCAAGCATAACGGTTCCACCGTCCGCCAATTCAAGCAGACCAATTTTCCCCTCTTTATTCGCACCAGTAAATGCACCTTTTTCATAGCCGAATAGTTCAGATTCAAGCAGATGTTCAGGAATGGCCCCGCAATTCACTTTAATAAACGGCTTTTGTTTCCGTTGGCTGTGATGATGGATAAAATTGGCGATCACCTCTTTTCCTGTTCCAGAAGGGCCTGTTAAAAGGACGCTTGTTGGAAAAGGCGCCACTTGTTTTACTTTCTCATAAATGTTTTTCATTTTTTTGCTGTTGCATATAAACATTTGTTCTGATCCGTTCACATGAGCCGAAAAACGGTTTTGGTTTATTTCGGAAATACTTTTTGCTTTTTCTAACTCTTTTCTAAGTTTATTTAATTGTGTGATATCCCTTACGCTCGTTACTACGAGCTCAACGTCTCCTTGATCATTAAATACCGGATTTCCGGTGACAATGACATCTTTTTTGCCTCCTATTTTTTGCATAATGGAAATTTGTTTCTTTTTTTCCAAAACTAAGAGAGATACTGACTGGTCAATATAACCATTCGTCATCAGATCCCTCATATGCCTTCCGACCAGTTCTGTGCGTTCAAAACCTGTAATCTCTTCATATGCGGAATTAACATAGATCGTAATCCCTTCTTGGTCAACAACATAAAGGCCGTCAGTTGAAAACTCGATAATCGCCTCAAGCTGTGTTAGTAGGCTGCGATATTGCTCGATTTCAGTAATATCTTGAATAACACTGATCGCACCGATGCGCTTGCCGTTTTGATACAGAGGAGTCCGGTTTACCATACATTGTCTGTCCGCTAGTATCATTTTTTGACCGATTGAACGATCGCCGCTTTCCACAACCTCCAAAATTTTTGTGTGAGGGACGAGTTCTTGAATATGCTTTCCTTCCCAGTTTCCATTTTCCGCTTGCAATAACTTTTTTGCAGCAGCATTCATCACAACAATGTTTCCTTTTCGATCGACGACAACTACTCCGTTATGCATGCATGAAAAAATATTTTCCCAAGTTAAGGAATTAATAGAGTTTGCTTTGATTATAATCACAACCTTTCATCTGATTGGTGAATTTTTTCAACCTTTTGGTGAATAATTTCACCATATATTTTCGATAATTTCGGTTATTAATCCTTTTTTATGGTGAAATTTTTCAACAGTTTTCAGTAAAGAAGCTTAAAAATCCCTTTGTTTGTAAGAAGCTTTTTTTGGCATGCATTTTGCATTTAAATTGATGATCAAAAAATAAGGAGGGGGAAAGTAGAACGAATGATGAATGAATAGAAAAAAAGAATATACTGCCTCTATTCTTTCAGCAGTATTTCTTGTACTGTATAAAGAAAGCGCTTACGGAATTTGGAATATGTTGTGGTAGAAATGGCTGAATGTTGAAATAAAAACAAGAACACATTTTTACATGTCGTCATTTAAGAATTATCTCATGTCTTGATTGACATTTTCTATTTCATTATAGGAGGGTTTTTTATGGCAAACATTATTAAAAAACACCCGAAACTGTATGTAATGGACAACGGCCGAATGAAAATGGACAAAAACTGGATGATTGCGATGCACAATCCAGCAACCATTGACAATCCGAACGCGCAGACTGAGTTTGTCGAATTCCCGATTTATACCGTTTTAATTGACCATCCTGAAGGAAAAATTCTTTTTGACACGGCATGTAATCCAAATTCCATGGGTCCAGCAGGCCGCTGGTCTGAAACGACGCAAAAAACGTTCCCATGGACAGCGAGCGAAGAATGTTACTTGCATAACCGACTTGAGCAATTAAAGGTCAGACCAGAGGATATTAAATTTGTTGTGGCATCTCATCTTCATCTCGATCATGCGGGCTGCTTAGAAATGTTTACAAACGCAACCGTTGTCGTACATGAAGACGAATTTAACGGCACATTACAATCTTATGCCCGCAACCAAAAAGAAGGGGCATACATTTGGGCAGATATTGATGCATGGATAAAAAATAATCTTCAATGGAGGACAATCAATCGGGATGAAGATCATGTTGAACTTGCGGAAGGGGTGAAAGTTTTAAACTTTGGCAGCGGTCATGCTTGGGGAATGCTTGGTCTTCATGTACACCTTCCTGAAACTGGCGGCATCATTCTTGCATCTGATGCGATCTATACGGCAGAAAGCTACGGGCCGCCAATCAAGCCACCTGGAATTATTTATGATTCTCTCGGATATGCGAAAACGGTCGAACGAATTCGCCGGATTGCCAAAGAAACAAATTCCCAAGTATGGTTCGGGCATGATGCAGAACAATTTAAAGGATTCAGAAAATCGACGGAAGGATATTATGAATAAAATTTCCCGAGTTTATATAGAAGAAATGGGTGGAAACGTCCATTTCGATTTTAAAGAACACAAATGTCGATGCTTTAAGAGAACATTCCAGGGTGTGAAGGAGGAGAGTCATGACACATTCAAAGCTAGTTTTTACACCTTTATGTTATACTGGATGGGGTTCGTTAAGCCAGCTTGTTCCGGAAGTTGAAAAATATCAACCTAAGAAAATTCTTGTTGTGACAGATCCGGTGTTGAATGACATAGGGCTCGTTGACCGCGTCACATCTCCATTACAAGAAAAAGGATACAGCATTGATGTATATACTGACATCGAACCAGAGCCTCCGCTTCAAATCGGAGAAAAGCTTGTCGCCTATACGAGAGAAAACAAATTCGATCTCGTCATAGGTTTAGGCGGAGGAAGCGCAATGGATTTGGCAAAGCTTGCAGCAGTCTTGTCTGTTCATAAAGGAACAGTGGAAAGTTATTTAAATTTAACAGGTACAAATCAAGTAGATAAAAAAGGTCTCCCCAAAATTTTGATACCCACAACTTCCGGAACGGGCTCTGAAGTCACTAATATTTCTGTCTTATCTTTAGAAAGTACGAAAGATGTTGTAACACATGATTATTTGCTCGCTGATGTAGCAATTATTGATCCGGAACTAACTGTCACTGTCCCGCCGAAAGTGACCGCTGCAACGGGGATCGATGCATTGACACATGCAGTGGAAGCATATGTCTCAATCAATGCCAATCCGGTAACAGACGGTCTTGCCCTGCAAGCGATGAGACTGATCAGCCGTTCCATCCGTAAAGCTGTGTTAAACGGAAATGATAAACAGGCGCGGATTGATATGAGTTACGGCAGCTATATTGCCGGATTAGCTTTTTTTAATGCCGGCGTGGCAGGCGTACATGCTTTAGCCTATCCGCTTGGAGGACAATTTCATATTGCCCATGGCGATTCCAATGCAGTTTTATTGCCATATGTGATGGGCTACATCCGAAAAAGCTGCCAAAAAAGAATGGTGGACATATTGAATGCTCTAGGCGAGAATTCAAGCTATTTGTCTGAAAAAGAAGCTTCCTATCAATGTGTCGAGGAACTAAAAAGATTAGTGGCAGATGTCGGAATTCCGACAACTTTGGGAGAATTCGGCATTCCGGAAAGTGCGATCGAAAAATTGACGGAAGACGGGGTGAAACAAAAAAGATTGCTCGCAAGAAGTCCAATGAAGCTTAATAAAGAAGATATCCGAACCATATATCAGTCAGCCTTTCAAGGGATAGTAACGGAACCGTCATAATTGTCGATAACTTGAGTTTTATAATTCACAGTTGAAAGGAAGATAAGGGCCAGATTTTTGATATTATCCCCTTATAGTTAGACAGAAAAAAGAAAGGGATGTCACTGTCTACTAGAAGGGGGTATTTTTATAGGTAAAAATTAAAAAACATACAGTAAAGAATATAAATTAGATGTTGTGAAGAAATATTTTGATGAGGGAAGGACAAACCTTGAAATCATGGATCACTTTCACAACTCTGTTTTTGCAAAATAAAAGTGCAGAGAATTACAAAATCCTTACGCAGTGATATACAAGGTGCTTTACATGGAGGGGGGGACATGAAAACCTTTTTTGGTTTTGCCGAAACTGTTGAAGCTGGTGCTTGGCTAAAGAATCATGGCTACAGAGGATCCATGCCAAGCCCTTGATGGATAGATCGCATATATGTATATTTATACAAAATTTGGATATAGATATACTGCAAAACTCTGTATTTTTTTCTTTCAGAAAACAACATGTCAACTAGGAACAAAGCAATGCCGTTCGAAGAAACGTTATCGAGTGGCCATCTTTCGTGACACCCATGGACATGAGATTCGCATTGTAACCAATGTTTTGACTATCGGCGGAAAAGATCGCCGATATGTATCCAAAACGTTGGACGGTCGAGATCTTTTCGGTGGATCAAGCAGTATCCTATTTGGGACAATAGAAAACGCAGTCTACAATTGGCAATCTGAGATGGCAGTTGCCTTGTTTAAGTATTCCCAAATTTTTTGGAAATGACATACCTAATTTTGGATAATCAACAGTCGTGTTGTAAAATATTAAAAAATAAGATATTGACTTCCAAAATATTGATATAGTATTTTTTTAATAAAGTAATAATTTTTTCCTATTATAAGAATTTTTACCATTAAAGTCTATTATTATATTTTAAAGAAAAAATACTAGTGTTAGTTACAGTATTTGGATTATCAACTTGTCAATAATATCCTAGCCGTATGTTTTTATTAACTTTCATCGATTCGGTTTGGTTATTATAAATAGACTTCTAATTAACAAGTAATGCTAAAAAGAATATGTCATGCACTGCATGATATATTCTTTTAATATTTATTAAATTTAAATGTATATATTCAATCAATTGAAGAAAAAGTAATTTCAAAAAATCCATCAAATGAAGGATGATAAAAGTCTAATTTTGTTTGTGAAAACTTGATAAGGCTACTTACAAATAGATTCCCTTATCCTTTTTTCTTATATACCGTGCGAATAAAAACTCAGAATGTTTTTTATTAGATAATATGCCGACATGATAAAACACTGACCTTTTTAAGCTGTACCATGCAAGTAGTAAAATATTGAGGTGATGGCATGATTCAATTAATTAAGCTTGAACTTAGTAAGTGTATGAAAAGAATAGAGTTCAAGATAGCATTTATAGCTGTTTTTTGTGCAATATTTTTAGACTACATTATTTTGTGTAAAGAATATTATGGATCGGAATTATCTAAGGTAATGTCTGCTTCAACTGGTACTATTCTTACAAACGTTGTCGCAACACCTTTGTCACCAATAGTAGGGATCTTGCTGCCACTAACCGTAAGTATCATTTATTCTGTGTCATTCCTAGAAGAAAAAAATTGGGGATTAAGTAACTTTATTCATACAAGGGTACACAAAGAAAAATATATTTTAGCTAAAGCTATTTCGATTACTCTAGTAAGCTTTTTTGTAATATTTATACCATTATTAGTAAATGAAATTTTAGCAATTATTGCTTTTCCAATCCAAGGACATAATACATTCGGTTTACCAGATTATAAAAAGTTATCGTATATAGATTCAGGAATTATGTTACATAACTTACAGGTGTATTATCCATATTGCAATATTTTAATATTCATCATAATAAGATCATTATTTGCATCTAGTTTTGCACTTATGGCATTCGGAGTATCATTTTTTAAAAAAGTTAATAAATATGTAGTCATATTATCCCCTTTTATTATTAATACTTTATTTATGATTTTTACTGATGCGTTATCAAGAATTATATCTGATGAAACTATAGCCAGAGCAGTCGGAACAAATATTTTAGGGACAAATAGCTACGGAAGTTTTATATGGTTACTATTCGTACTATGTGGTTACTTTTTGTTTAGTGTTATTTTAATTAGAAGAGGTATGAAGAATGAAATTTTATAGATTGCGAGGTTATAAACGTTTTGATGAGGATAACTGTAGGGGAGAAGCTTTTTTATTTTACAGTATTCACATTGGCGTTTTTTAACAAAATTTTAGGTTCTATTCATAATGTAGAGGATATGTATATGGCCATAGTTAATAATAAAATTTTTACAATTGTCTATTTACCGATCTTTTTATATATACTTCTAGACAAGTTTTCAAAAAGATTAAAACCCGAAGTAATTATCAGGTATCAAAGCATAAAAAATTGGAGTATTTCAAATCTTAAAATCATTGCCGTATTAAGTGTAAGACTTTCTATTACATTTAACGTGATCACATCAATTTTTTTGGTAATATGTGACACAAATATTTTGTACAATCAAGATTTTTATGTTTTCAATTATATCTCAATAGTTGTACAAAGTGTCGGATGGTGTCTAATTGGTATGCTTTTTATGAATCTCATCTCTATTACAAATAGTATTAAATTAGCGTATGTATTAGAAATAGCATTTTTCTTAGCTATTAGACTCATTATGTCTCCATTATCTTTTATATCGTTAAGAGATTACATAGTTCCCATATGGGATACAATGTTCTTTTATGAATTTAATCGAGAATATATGACCATGATTAAGTATTTATGTATGAATATCATTATTATCATAATATTGTTTGTAATATATAGTCATTTGGTCAAAAAAAGAGATCTTAAAATAGAAAGGTAAAGAGTAAATATTTATGAAGGAATTAATAAAAGGTAATAAAGTTTCTTTAATAATTGTTTTACTGTTTTCTATAGTTTTCAATTTCCTAGGTTTATTTTTTCATCATATAAACACAACAAATGATTTAATTAGCTTTACTTACGGATACGTTGATTTATGGCATGTCAATAATGTTTTCAGTATAATTCGTTGGTTGCTTCCGCAATTAATTTTACTTGTATACTTAGGCAATTACATTGAAGTTAGACTTCTTAAAAATGCAACATTAATTTTTACTAGGACAAATAAGAAGATGAAAATTTTATTACAGTTTATTTTACAATTACTGTTTATCATATGTTGCTTTTATTTATTACAATTTATGATTGTACTTATAATTGGTGCTATATTAGGCTTGGAGCTAGTTTTAAATATAGAAACAATGTTTATCATAATGAGATTAATTTTATATAGCTTTTTAATTATATTAACTGTGAATAGTAGTTCCATCTTATTCAAATCGATTTACGGGGTATATCTAGTATTAATCATCCAATTAGCAATGCTGTACATATCAAATCTTATATTAAATTGGAATAGTTATTTTTTAGTATATATACCTACAACAAATGCATTAGTATCACTAAATGATAACGGTTTAGGAATAAATAATGACAGCTCAATAGTGTATTTGTTGATACTAATATTTATAGTAATTATTATATCTATCAATATATTCAATAAAAAAGAAGTTTTATATTAAATCAATTATATTTGGAGGTCATGATGAGAAATATAAAAGTGAACAATGTTTCAAAAGTAATCAATGGAACAACAATTTTAAAAGATATAAATATTATCTTTGAAGAAGGAAAAATTTATGGCATATATGGACATAATGGTTCAGGTAAAACTATGTTATTTAGAACTTTGAGTGGGTTAATTAAACCAACGTCAGGAACAATTACTATTTTTAATGAAGAATTACATAAGGACATAGATTTTCCAAGAAGTATAGGAGTATTAATTGAAAATCCAAATTTTTGTCCTAACTATACCGGAAAAGAAGTGCTAAAAACTCTTGCAAGTATTAAACGAATTATAGATGATGAAGAGATTATAAGATCTTTGGAGAGAGTTGGGCTTAATCCTAATGATTCACGAACTGTAAAAAAATATTCTTTAGGAATGAGACAAAGATTAGGAATAGCACAAGCAATAATGGAGAAACCAGATATTATTATTTTAGATGAACCGACAAGTGCATTGGACGAAGATGGCATTAAATTAGTATACAAGATTCTTTTGGAAGAAAAAGAGCGAGGAGCTATCGTGATTATATCTAGCCACAATAAATCAGATATTGAGACATTATGTGATTGTAAGATAAAGATACAGGCAGGTAAAATCACTGATATGATAGGAGGATAAAATCTGTGACCATAAAAAAAGTATCATTTATTTTTATCCCCATAATAATGACTATTTTCATGGTAGTAATTGGAATGCTAACAAGAAATAGCTATATAAATGATGTAGATGTCAATAAATATTTTAATGATAAAGAATTAAATTATACTATATCTAAATACGAGGAAGATATTACAAAGGTATTTACCAAATTTGAAAGTTTGAAGAATTTGGATGAATTGGAGAAAGAATCACCTATAATTGTTAAAGCAAAAGTAGATTCAAAATCACCTAGAATTAGGTACTATTTAACTACATTGACAACAGTAAAAGTCCTAAATGTATATAAAGGAAAAATTAGCAATGATTTCATCTCCGTTTTTGAACCTATAGATATTATAGATGCGGTGGATTCCGCCGGAACAGTAAATTCTGTTGATGGATATAATTGGATGGATAAAGAAAAAGAATATATATTGTTTCTTAGACCACTTAAAGATTCGCATTATAGTGATGACAGTGTAGTTTATTTGCCAACCACAACAGTATTAAGCAAATATCAAATAGATGAAAGTAAAGTTTCCCTATTAGATGAAGATAAAATGCTAAATGGCAGCTTAAAATATGCAGATATAAAAAATCAAGAAGTTGTTCTTTATGAAGATCAGTATGTTGACAAATTTAATAACTTTAAGCGTGATGTTTTGAACAAATATAATTAAGGATGGTTCTTCGTAGTTTAAAGTGTATATGTTATATATTGGATAAAGGAGAAACGGTACTGTCAAGAATTTTGTGTAATGTAAGATAGGTAGGGTATCTCTGAAATGGATTTAGAATAGAGAGGGATATTTCCTCCTCGCAGGAGACTGAATATTCAGTCTCCTGCGAGGAAAGGGAGAATTCCCTTATTTTGTTTATTTACAATATTTGGTTAATAATAACGTTCTTCAAACATTCGTTGAAGGGCTTCATGCGCTTCGGCAAATGCTCGTTACTTTCGCCCTGCCCATTTCTCATTAAAATCTTGAACAGTCAAATACACGACTTTTTCCGCGGCTTCTAAACTTGTTCAAACTGTTCATCGGCTTTAGGTGCTTCGTTTGTTTGAAAACTCGATCTATTGGTTCAAAGTGCTCCTTCGTTTCTTTCGTATGTTTTTTTATTGCTTACAAAATCATTTCCACTCATTTTGGACATAGATGTGCCTTTTCTTTTATATTCATCGTAACATGCTCCAGAAATTTTAACGTAGATCACATTAAACTTTTTAAAATCAACATTTGAATGGTCTTAAATGGAAGTTTAAAAAATTGTTTGGAATAATATGTTATTTTAATTCCAAAAAAACTTCTTTTCTCCAATCCTATGTTTATTTGTCAGAGAAGAGAGCTGCTCATGCTTCAAAAAAATATTTGTACCTTTTTCTGTTTTTTTGTCGGAATTTTCTATTTATCATCTTGATTTCTCCTTCTCATTTCGCTTTAATAAAAATGTATCCATCATTTTCCTAAAACATTTTTTGAAACATATGTAAAATAATACCTTAATTTGAAAATTATTTAAAAAATCTAAATAAATGTCCGTTTATTAAAAACGAAAGCGAGGGGAGATTGTGCAGTTGAACGATAGGCAATCGGTCAGCTTGTAACCGCTTTACTGATATAAAGTGAGAAAATTCGGAATTATCGAAAAGGAATTGGATACGGCAAGATGAGCCGTTGGATTTATTTTCCACTGATGACAATAAATAAAAAACTAGATATGAGATTTAAATTTTCTAAAAAACAAACCTACAGCCGTTTTTTTCACATTTGTCGATTTAAAAGGGGGATATGACGGAATGACTATGAAAGCCAAGCTTTTTGCTTTAATGGCAGGTTTTGTTTTTTTGTTATTGTCCAGCACGTTTCTAGTATTATGGTTGGAAAGAAACACTTTAGAGAAAAAAGGGAATGAAATAACTGATGAAGTATGGAAGGAAGCGGAAACAAAATTAGAGGCGGAAGTGGAGGCGTTTGCGAATCAAATTTCCAGAAATTTAGTTGAACTCGAGCAGTCGATGGAGAAAAATATGCTGAATGCAGCCTATTTATTGCAGGAGCAAGATCGGGGGAGAACGTTACATAACGAAGATTTGAAGCGTTTGGCAGAGCAAACAGGGATGACAGATTTTTATCTGACAAACCGAGATGGAATTTTTGTCGCATCTACAGAGAAAGCGGCACTAGGGAGTAATTTATTTGATATTTGGGACGGATATCGCAAATTGCTGACGGGTGAAGAGCAGATGCTGCCTTCAACCTTGACGATCAAAGCAGAGACCGGAGAGATTTTCAAGTTTATGGCCATTCCCCGCGCTGATGGAAAAGGAATTGTCGAATCGGCGTTAGATGTAAGCAATTTTGAATCGTCGCTTTCCCGTCACATCCAAGAGAAGGAAGAAGTGAAAGCAATTTATTTGTTTGATCCCAAACAAGTCGTATTGATGGAAACATTAAAGAAAGAACAGCCATCGCTGTGGGAAAAAGGAAAGGCTGCAAAAAACGAAAATGTTCAGTCAGTCTTTTCTTCCGGAAAAGCTCGGATTTTCCTGAAGGACAATCATGTGGAGGCTTATGTTCCGGTAAAAGCGGATGGAAATGTGCGTTATGTATTATATACCTTGTTAGATGCTGCCCCGTATTTCCAGCATGCCGAATCCACTAACCAAGTATTGCAGGAGTTTCAGCAGTTGATTAATGGGGTTGGATATAAAATTATGCTGGCGATTTTTATCTTTTCACTGTTGTTCCTCTTTGTCCTTTTTGGTGTGATCCGCTCGGTGTTAAAACCGTTGAAATTTTTCTCTAGAGTCCTGCGGGAAGCAGGGGACGGGCAGGAAGTAAAATGGGAGCAAGTAAAAGCGAAAGAGTTAAAAGAGATTCAAGAAGCAATTACAGAAGTGGTACAAAAGTACCAGGAAATGCTGTCGGCTATCCAAGGCAATTTAGTTGCTGTCACAAAGACCCAGAAGGAATATCGTTCAGAGATGGATACAACGCTGGAGACATTGGAACAGGTTACCAAGGCTGTGACAGATAATGCACACAACAATCAACAGCAAGCTGAGCAGCTGAATGAAGCCGGGGAAATCGTGGAAAATATGTCCCGTACCTTGACGAATGTTTCCAGCATGACATCCGAGCTCGAAGACTTCTCAAACAATGCCAAGGGTCTGGCGGAAAGCAGTATTCGGGGGTTGGAAAATATTACGAATGTAATAGAAAATATCTACAAAGGAGTAGAAGAAAGCGGCAGCCGAATCGAAAAGCTAGCCAAAAGTTCAGAGGAAATTGGAGGAATTATTTCACTAATTAAAGGTATTGCGGAACAGACAAACTTGCTGGCGTTGAACGCAGCCATTGAAGCCGCTCGAGCTGGAGAACAGGGGAAAGGATTCGCTGTCGTGGCCGAAGAAGTCCGAAAACTGGCGGAGGAAAGCAGAAGGGCAACTGATAAGATTGCTCAAATCTTATTGGATATTCAGCGAGAAATTGCCAGTACGAAAGAAGGAAATGACAATCAATTGTCAGTTATTATAAGCAGTAGACAGGGAATTCAGCATGCGAACGATTCTATTCAGCATTTGATTGATGCTACGAAAGAGTCGTCACGAAAGATTGCCCAGCTGGGAGATTCGGTTGAAACTATGTTTCAAAACGGCCAATGCGTGATTGATGTATTTGAGAATATGCACGGCAACATTCAATCCAATGCCGCAAACAGCGAGCAGCTGCTGGCCATGGTGGAAGAGGTGACGGGAGCGTTGAAGAGATTGAGGGATTTGTTGAATAACATGACAAATTCCACCAAAAATTTAGAGGAAGTAGCGGCTGCCACCCGCTAAAAATATGAATTGCTAATATAGAAAAGCCGCCGCAGCGGCTTTTTTTTCTTTCAGAGAAGAAGAAAAAACAAATTGAACTGGAGAAATGAAAATATGAATGGTGTGGTTTATTATGGTATAGAGTGTAGGCAAAAGCAGACGGTTCGATTTTTCAACGGCTTCGTTACTTAATCTGTTTTACGAACTCATTGACAATTATCTGCAAATAGAATATTCTATAATTAGAAAAATATCTAAATATCTAATTTTTTTGTTTTATAATTAGATGATTTTCTAAATATCTAAATAGAATATTACTTATTTTTTTAAAAGGTGGTGCGTTCTTTGTTATTTAACGAAGCGTTTAAAGCCATTGCTGATCCCACTAGAAGAAAGATTCTTTCCTTGCTGAAAAATGGGGATTTAACCGCTGGTGAAATCGCTTCCCATTTTGATATGCAGAAACCGAGCGTGTCGCATCATTTAAAAATTTTAAAGCAAGCGGATTTGATTCAAGATCAACGCGTCGGACAGCATATTTATTATTCGTTAAACACAACCGTCTTTCAAGATTTAATGAGTTGGTTTTATGATTTTTTACAAAAGGAAGGGGATAAATGATGAGAACAAATCGCTTCGTGGTCATGTTGACGGTTTTTAGTTATTTGTTAAGTTTGATTGCGATCCCATATCTACCTGATGAAGTGGCCACTCATTGGAATACGGCTGGTGAAGCGGATGGGTACAGTAGCAAATGGTTTGGGGCGTTTAGTCTCCCTTTCATTATGACTTCAATCGTATTGTTAATGACACTTTTACCAAAAATGGATCCGAAAAAAGCAAACTATGAAAAATTTAAAGGGAGCTATAACATAATAATCAACGTATTAGTGATCTTTTTTATCGCTCTTCATATCGTGACATTAGCCTATAACCTAGGGTTTCCTGTAGATGTGGATTTATTTGTGCCAATCGGAATCGGAGTTTTATTCATTGTATTAGGAAACTACATGCCTAAACTCAAACATAACTACTTCGTTGGGATTCGTACACCTTGGACGATAGCGAATGAAACAGTTTGGAACAAGACGCATCGTATAGGCGGAAAAGTGTTTGTGTTCATGGGATTAGCATTAATGTTGACGGTATTTATTGAAGGAATATGGGGGTTTATCTTGTTTTTAGCCGTTACATTGAGCGGGGTTGTATATTTGTTTGTTAAATCCTACCTATATTTCCAGGAAGAACAACGGAATGGTTTGCGGTAAGTGAGCAAAATGAAAGAATAGTATGTTCGATTCAGGAACAACAGTCTTCTATTTTTTAAGCATGAATTTTGTATAATATTTACAAAAAAGATCCCGTCTTTTTCTTTCTGTTTATCATGAATAGGAATAACGATACGATATTGGTTTTTTATGTACTTTTAAAAAATCATAATAAAGAGAAAGTTTTACAGTCAGTTTATACTGACGTTTTTTGCAGATTTGATATAAAGTTTGGTAGAAACTCTATTATAGAAGATGATAAAGAGCCATATTTATGCATCTTTTTTTAACCGATATAATAAAAGCAAGAATATTCCGATATTAATTGAAAAAATACAGTAATAATTATAGGCATTATTATAATATTGAAATTTGTAATTAAGATTAAATGTTGGTTGGTTCAGCCAAGATGAATCTTAAAATATATACATTCAATTGAATGGGGTAATCTGATGAAAATATTTGATGCGCATTTACATATTATTGATCCAAAGTTTCCATTATACGAAAATCAAGGCTTCTTGCCCGAGCCATTTACAACAGAGGATTATTTACAACATGTAAATACAGTTGATTTAGTAGGTGGAGCAATTGTTTCAGGCTCTTTTCAAAAGTTTGACCAAACATATTTGTTGGATGCATTACAAAAACTAGGAAAGAATTTTGTTGGTATAACACAGCTTCCATACGATACGTCCGACGAAGAAATTATTGAGCTAAATAAACACGGTGTCCGAGGACTGCGTTTTAATGTGAATCGCGGGGGCTCTGAGGACATTCGTCGATTAGATTATTTTGCTAAAAGAGTTTATGAGCTAGCTAATTGGCATACAGAATTGTATATTAATTCAAAAGAGCTGCCGGCTATCAAGCCAATTATCGCCCAACTTCCAGCAGTATCCATTGACCATTTAGGCTTGTCGAAGGAAGGATTTCCACATTTGCTTGCATTAGTTGAAATGGGTGTACGTGTAAAAGCAACAGGATTTGGACGAATTGATTTTGACCCGGTTGAAGCGATGAAAAATATCTATAAGGTGAATCCAGATGCCCTCATGTTTGGAACGGACCTGCCTTCTACAAGGGCAAAAAGACCATTCCGGTTTTCAGATATCGAATTAATCCAAGAGCATTTTGATGATAAAGCAGTTAAAAAAATCCTTTATCAAAATGCAATGGAATGGTATTGTAAATAAAGTAAAGTGGAATTAAGTGCGAAAAAGGGAAATATAAAGCGAAAGTTTTCAAAGAATTAAGCAAAGGAAACATTTCACGCCTTTTTATTGCATATTTATATTTTATTCAAACAAAGCATATACGACAAAATGGGATGTCTATTTAGATGGCATCCTCTTTTTTTTGTTTTGGAGAAAATGGATTATGTCATGTTCTTCGCATGGAACTGTTTTCAACCTGCAGTTTTAAAAAACCACATTGACTATCCAGTCAATTTTAATATAATGGAGTTGACTGCTCAGTCAATCCATACAAAGCCACCCAAAGGAGGCGTAAGGATGAAAATTATCGATGTTAAAAATTTGACCAAAACGTATAAGAAGAACAGGGGAATTGTGAACTTAACGTTTTCAGTTGAAGAAGGGGAAATTTTTGGATTTATCGGTCCGAATGGAGCAGGCAAGAGCACAACCATTCGAACGCTTTTAAATTTCCTCTATCCGACCAGCGGGAGCGCTACGATTTTCGGGAAAGATATCGTCAAACAGTCAAAGGAAATTAGACAAAATGTGGGCTACTTGCCGTCTGAAGTTCATTTTTACGATGATATGAAAGTGATTGACTTATTAAAATACTCGGCAGGCTTTTACAAAAAATTTAACCAAAAAAGAATGAAAGAGCTGGCAGAAAGACTTGATCTCGATCTCCATAAAAAAATTGAGGATCTCTCATTTGGCAATCGGAAAAAAGTTGGGATTGTCCAAGCGCTTTTGCATGAGCCAAAACTTCTAATCTTGGATGAACCGACAGGCGGACTCGACCCGCTTATGCAAAACACTTTTTTTGAAATTCTTACAGAGGAAAGAGAGAAGGGAACAACAATTATTTTCTCCTCTCATATTCTTTCTGAAGTGCAAAAGATGTGCGATCGGGTTGCCATTATTAAGGAAGGGGAGCTTGTTAAAGTAGAAACGATTGAAAATCTCACGAAAAACAATTTGAAAAATATTACCATTACGTTTGAACAAGCGAATGCAATTGACTTCGATCTGGAAGGAATAGTGAAAAAAGAAATAAACGGCAGCGAAATGACGCTGCTTTACAGCGGGGATATAAAGACGCTTCTAAATCAATTGAATACTATGCCGGTTCAAGATCTATTAATTGAAGAGCCGTCTCTCGAAGAAGTATTTATCCATTACTATGAGAAGTAAGGGAGGGATCTATATGATTTTTAAAAGAGAGTTGAAACGGAACTTAAAATCTTTGATTATTTGGAGCGTCGTACTCAGCGGTCTCATTTTATTGACGTTAAGTATTTATCCGCAGTTTGCTGAGCAGCAAAATGAAATGAACAAACTGCTTGAATCCTATCCGGAACCGATAAAAAAAGTGTTTGGAATGAATGAATTAAATCTTGGAGAGCTAATGGGTTTTTACGGAGTAGAAATATATATGATGACTACACTTTTAGGAAGCATCTACTCGGCCATTCTTGCATCCAATATACTGGCGAAGGAGGAAAATGAAAAGACGATTGAATTTTTGCTGTCAAAACCGGTCGGAAGAAGCCGAATCGTAACAGAAAAACTTTTGGCCGTTTTCGTAAATATATTGATCTTGAACGGAGTTTCAACGATAACAAGTATCATTGGATTTCAATTTGCAGATGACCCGGATGTACCGACAGACACATTTAGCTTACTAACCGTCGCAACCATTTTGCTTCATTTGACATTCGGTGCCATTGCGTTTATGTTGTCATCAATGTTGAAAAAAACAAGAAGCATCATGTCTGTCTCACTTGGGATTGTCTTAGCTGCCTATTTTATGAATGTGATGGCAGGGATTTCGGAAGACTTAGAAGTTCTAAAATATTTCAGCCCGTTTAAATATGTGGACGCCGCCCAAATTATTAATGATAATAAATTAGAGCCTCTTTATATGTTTATTATGGCTGCTGTCATTTTCATTAGTGTTATCACTTCATATATGGTATATAGAAAGAAGGATATTGCAGTTTAATGAAAATTGAGGTGTAAAAATTGTATTCAGCATTTGAAAAGCAGCCGCAGGAAAAGAAAGATTTGATTATCAAGGTGGCCATTGAGGAATTTGTAAAAAACGGTTATGAAAAAGCTTCTACAGATGTCATTACGAAGCGGGCGGGAATTTCTAAAGGAATTCTTTTTCATTATTTTAAGAGCAAGAAAAACTTATACCTTTATTTAGTCAATTATGTGAAAGATCTTCTAACGAAAGAAGTTATGGAAGCCATAAAACAAGTTAAAGCTGATGATTTCTTTGAAAGAATTAAAGAAATTGTCCTGATAAAACATAAAGTGACAGCGAAGTATCTGCTAGAAGCTCATTTTATTGCGGATGCTTTCGCCAATCCCCCTGTAGCAGTTAAGGAAATGGAAGAAATTATTAAGGAACACTACGAAACGTACCAGGACGATTTTATGCTGGAGTATGTTTATATTAAAGACTTAATCCAAACGGAAAAACTGAGAGATGATATTTCCGTTGATACCGTGATCAGAATGACGATGTTTATCTGTGAACAGCTGTCTAATAAGTACTTGACTCTATACAAAAATAAACAAATTGATATTGCTCATATTTTGGATTCTTCGATAAAGGAACTGAATGATTATCTTAAAATTGTGAAATATGGGATTTATAAGCCGGAATAAATGTTGCTCCATTTTCCCGCGGCGAGTAGCTGCGGGATTTTTGCAAATTAGCAGTAGTTGAAATAGTTACTCCAAAACAAAGAAGATTTGATTAAACTTTTAACAAAAATTGATCTAAAAAAGCAAACTAAGAAAAATTTAAGGGCAGTTATATACAGAAAAGATCTGTCTGCCAGCGGATGGAATCACGTAGGCTAAACACTCCAATTGTAAAGTATAAAGCGCTATGCTCGTAAAATGTCATGAATATATAGCTAATCAGTGATAGATACGGTCCATAAAATCAGCCGTTATCAAGTAAACTTTATCGAATTCATCGTTGCTAATAAGAGTCATCATCCTTTTTCATTAATTATTGGGAGAGGAAAACGATGCAAACAAACGTTGACCAGTGTACCCGTGTATATACGACGATCTATCCAATATTAATTGCTATCAGTATCGGTCAATCGACATGAAGCCATGCAGTCGGTTGTTCCTGAGTGTTTTCGATGTTGAAAACATCAATGCGTTTATCGTATTCGCAAATTGGTTGGATCGCCTTTAATTAAATATAGTATTTTCATTTTGCACGCTGATCGTCGGTTTACTTGCAGATTGCTTTCCTTGACTGTGGAAAAATAAAAAACGGGAGAGACCATAGTAACCTATTATTTTTATAGTTGAAACTTTTCAAATATTAAAAGTATAATAGCTGTTGTATTCATAAAATTGGAAGGGGAAGAAATAATGGGAATTCTTGTAAAACTAAGCAATTTTGTCAGCAATACTTTTGCAATTTGGGTATTAATATTCGCAGCATTAGCTTTTTTTGAGCCAAAAGCATTTACATGGGTCGCCCCATATATTGTGCCGCTGCTAGGTATCGTCATGTTTGGAATGGGATTGACCTTGTCAGCCAATGATTTTAAGGAAGTCTTCGCACGTCCGATAGATGTGCTGATTGGGGTAATCGCCCAATTTTTTATTATGCCGCTTTTGGCCTTTTTGCTCGCTACCTTATTGCCTGTTTCACCTGAAGTAGCGATCGGCATCATTCTTGTTGGCTGCTGTCCTGGCGGAACGGCTTCCAATGTCATGACGTATTTGGCAAAAGGTGATACGGCGCTTTCAGTCGCTGTTACGTCCGTGTCAACCCTGCTTGCTCCCATTTTAACACCGTCCTTAATTTTGCTGCTTGCAGGGAAATGGCTGTCCGTTTCAGCCAGTGCTCTGTTTTGGTCAATCGTGAAAGTTGTACTTATTCCTATTATTCTCGGACTGATTGTACAAATGTTGTTTAAAAAACAAGTAAAAGCAACCGTTCAAATTCTTCCGCTCGTTTCCGTTATCGCTATTGTGGCTATCGTGGCTGCTGTCGTCGCTCAAAACCAGCAGGCTATCGCAAAAAGCGGGCTTCTTATTTTCCTTATCGTCGTTGCTCATAATGGGCTTGGATTGCTGCTCGGCTACTGGTTTGCGAAGCTGCTTAAAATGTCAGAGCCGAAACAAAAAGCGATTTCGATTGAGGTCGGCATGCAAAATTCCGGACTTGGAGCTGCGCTGGCGACTGCTCATTTTTCGCCTCTTGCCGCTGTTCCAAGCGCAATTTTTAGCGTTTGGCATAACATCTCTGGACCGATTGTGGCGACCTATTTCCGTAAAAAAAGTGAAAAGAAGGAAAGCAATCAATCAACGATTACAACATGATCTATAAAGATTAGCAGTACAGATCAATGACCTAGGTCTGTGCTGTTATTTTTGTAGTAAAAAGTGGTACTTGAGTTACTTTAAGGGCTAAATCTGTTGCTGTTGTTCCGTTAGGCAGTTCGCCAACAAGTCTTACTCCGATGACCGTGACAGATCCAGAACTATGAGAGTTCGTACTAAAAACTGGCCAACTTCACTGTCCTTATCAGAATCTGTTTTAAAATATTGGATCCATGAGATCGTGTATAAGAAAAGTGAATCGATAAGGTTATGTGAAGATTTCTACAAATCATTGAAGAGGAATGAATAATTGGCAAAGTGTAATGGCATTCGTAGTTAGAATGGAAAAAATTTTTTATCAATTCAGCTGTGAAAATTTCCATAATCACGCACAATTTGAAATATGGGCGCAGTTTTATAAGGTGGCGTTTTCAATTTGCCGAATCATTCCACATGATTGTTCCAAAACGGCTTTGGCGAATTACGGCAGTGTGTAAAAGTCAATCCATTAAGACAGAAGCAGGTAAGTTTCTGCTTTTTTTAGTTTTATGACAATATTCGACAGCATTTTTTGTGTCTATTATGTATATTTTGGACTAGAAAGAGTCAATAGAATAAGGGAGAAAAGTCCTACTTGATTTTAAGCTTTGAAATTCAAAATGCATTACTACAAATTTGAACGCATGAGAAAAGCTGGGAAAGCTAATGAAGAAACGTTTATAAACATTTAATCAGTAAATATCTGGAAGGTACAATTTAAAAATGTGCAGCTACAAAATTTTTTTCGAGCAGATCATTCAAAACTGTATTAGTAAATTGACTTATTATCTATTACATTAACGATCATCATGGATACAGTGTTCGTTTTCAAAAAAAGGGAGTGGGAAGTATTAAAAAAGATCTTTCATCGCTTAAGAAGGTTAACTTAAAATGATGAGAAAGCTTTTTGTTGCGATCACCGACGAATTACTAGTTGGCAAATTATAAGAATTAATGTTTCGGCTAAATGAATAAAGCTTGATTAGAGTATTATTTTTAACATTTGTCTTTTTGAGCTAAAACTAACATTATCATGAGTGTATTCGGCATTATCAGGACTTTTAGAAATAATTTTAGGTTTATAGTAAAAAAGCGTTAATAGGTAAGACGATACCCTTTATAAATGTTTTTTGGCATTGGGAATCGCTTCAAGGTAACTGATTAAATATTCATTCGTATTTAGTGATTAATTGTGACAAAGATTAAAAATATAAATTTCAATAGCTTGGGAGGTTAATATGGGAGATGTTCAATCAAAAACAGTCAATGCTTTTTGTCTTTTCCTTGTAACGATTCACTTGCTTATTCTCTATTCGTTCGTTTTTATGACAGACAAATTAGATACTAGGCTTGGGCAAATGGGTTCTCTGATTACATTAGTTTTAGGAATAGTCTTTTGTTATCAGTCCTTTAAAATTAAATCCCCATTTAGATATATTTTGCTAATAACAACGGCTTTTGTATCAATTTTAGCAGTACTAGTATTGCTGATATTCTTAATTGCTTGTTTTTAAAAGAAGGATTATGCACTCCTTTATATTGTTTCAACAATTTATGCTGAAAAAAAACAATACGATAAGAATTGAAAGAAATCAATAAAGCAGTCTGCAACAGTATACAGTAGATGCAGCAAGGAAGGGGAATACAATGAATACGAATCTTTTCTATACATTCCTTCTTTTATTCTTGTCTGCCTTGTTAGCAAGATGGTTCAAATCGAAAGAAGCGGAATGGCTTGGATCGCTTGGAGAATATAAAGTCCGAAAAGAAATAAATAAGATAGAAGAATCGTCTGAAAAATACAAATCTTTTCATGACTTGTATATTACGAAAAAAGATGGCTCCACTTCGCAAATAGATCATATTATTCTTTCTGATCATGGGTTGTATGTGATTGAAACCAAAAATTACAGCGGTTGGATTTTTGGTGATGAAACGTCAAAATATTGGACACAAGTCATTTACAAACGAAAAGAAAAATTTCTTAATCCAATTTTTCAAAATAAAGGTCATATCAAGGCGTTAAGAAACTGGCTTGGGGAGGAGTTTGCACATATACCAATTCACTCGGTCGTCGTGCTTCTGCCGCGGGCAAAGTTCAAATCAGAAGTTCATTTTTCCAATGCATACGTTATTTATCCAAAACAGCTGAAACAAGTGCTTGAGCAGCATAGAACAAGCGAGATCGACGGAGAAACAAAACAACAGTTGATTCGAAAATTAGAAACTGTCATTGTCAAGAACAAGCAGCAACAAAAAGAAATAAAAAAGCGGCATGTACAAACGATTCAAACAAAAAGAAAGCAGGAGGATCGATATATTCAGCAAAACCGCTGTCCGAAATGCGGCAGCGCTCTAGTAATCAAAAATGGAAAATATGGAAAATTTAAATGCTGCAGCACCTATCCCAAATGCAGGTTTACACAAAAGATTCGCTAATTTTCTCTGTTGTAGAATAATTGAGGGAGCAATTGTACTCCCATGAAATATGAGTTAAATTCCAACTTCTGTGTGTGAACTCGTTTTATGGTTGGCTAACGAAACAATTTTTTGCAAGGAGCAAAAAAGTTACATGTTATTAACATAAGAACTACCATTTAATCATTTACTCTCGTAAAGCTGCCCTTGCTGCATCCATATATTCAATCCTCTCCAGGCGCGATCATAAATCTTTTGTTGTTCATCAAATGCAGTTGGGACGTTTTCTAATCCCAAAAATACCTTGATACGCTTTATTATTGTTTCGTAATATTTTTGTCAGGCTGTCGATGTGTAAACGTGACGAAACTCCTCGAATGCTATTTATGTATGAGTGGAATGTAAAAAATTTGTTCCATTAACAAAAATGTTTTTTATTTACAAATAACATTTGACAATTCTTAGTAAATTGTTTATAGTAAATTTAAACTTAAGATCGGAAGGGTGAACTGACCTAATGAAGTACTAATCCTATTTATGAAAGGTTACAATTGAAGGCTATGTTTAGCAGACAATCTCTGCTGTGTTTGCAATGACTTCAATTGTCGTTTTTTCAGAATAGGATTGGTCTTCTATAGGTGGATCTAAAAGAATAGTTTCTTTTTGGTGTGCCCCTAAATATTTATGCCTCCTATTCTGAATGTATATAGGAGGCATTTTTTTGTCTCCTAAGTTAGTACAAAGGAGATGTTCATATGCTCTTATTAGAAGCTCATCATATAAAGCACTATGTACAGGATCGTTTATTACTAGATGTGGATCGATTGGAAATCCATCAAAAAGATCGAATTGGATTAGTTGGTCGAAATGGAAGCGGGAAAACGACGTTACTTCATATTTTAGCTAAAAAAATTTCTTCAGAGGAAGGGAGCGTTATTCAACATACTCAATGTGAACTTTTGCCGCAGTTTAAACGAACTGATACAACAAAAAGCGGTGGTGAAGTGACGCAAGAATATATTCAAAAAGCTTTTGTGAAAGATCCAGAGCTTTTACTTGCAGACGAACCAACAACAAATCTCGATACAGACCATATTGAATGGTTAGAAAAGAAACTGAAAGAGTGGCAGGGGGCATTTATCATTGTTTCACATGATCGCGAATTTTTGGATGCTCTTTGTACGACCATATGGGAAATCAATGAAGGAAAGATTAAGGAATATACAGGCAATTACAGCGATTATGTAAAACAAAAAGAAGTAGAGAGACGTCAAGAACAGTTAGCGTATGAAAAATACGAGAAAAAGAGAAAGCAGTTAGAAGAAGCATTAAAATTAAAAGAGAAAAAAGCGGAAAGAGCAACAAAGACTCCTAAAAAGGTAAGTAAATCAGAGGCGAAAATTACTGGAGCGAAGCCGTACTTTGCCAAAAAGCAAAAGAAGCTGCAAAAAACAGCGAAAGCCATTGAAACGAGATTAGAAAAACTTGAAAAGGTAGAAAAAGTGAAAGAATTCCCGCCGCTTAAGATGAACTTGCCGAATGCAGAAGCGTTTAAAAATCGAATTATCTTGCGTGTAGAGGATGTAACAGGCAGGATTAGCGAACGTGTACTTTGGAGCAATGCAAGCTTCCATGTACGCGGTGGTGATAAATTAGCGATTATCGGTCCAAATGGAAGTGGAAAAACGACGCTTGTAAAAAAGATCATCAACGAAGAGCCTGGCATTACACTTTCCCCGGCTGTGAAAATGGGTTACTTTAGCCAAAATTTAAATATATTAGATGTGGAAAAATCTATTATTGAGAATGTCCAGTCTTCTTCTAAACAGAATGAAACACTTATTCGGACGGTTCTTGCGAGAATGCATTTCTTCAGAGATGATGTATATAAGCCAGTAGAGGTTTTGAGCGGCGGTGAGCGGGTAAAAGTTGCGCTGGCAAAACTATTTTTAAGTGATATCAATACGTTAATTTTAGATGAACCGACGAATTTTCTTGATACGGAATCTGTTGAAGCATTAGAGTCTCTTCTAAAAGAGTATGAAGGAAGCGTGATCTTCGTCTCCCACGATCGCCGATTCATTGAAAATATCGCTACACGAATTTTGGCAATACGTAATCAAAAGATTGCACTTTTTGAAGGAACCTATCAGCAATATAAACATGCTCAACTGCAAAAAACTCGAGACACTGCAAAAGAAAAACGTCTCTTACTCGAAACAAAAATATCAGAAGTACTAAGTCGCTTAAGTATCGAACCATCTAAAGAATTAGAAATGGAATTTCAAAAACTTTTACGAGAAAAAAGGGAATTGGACAAGTTTGAATAATTGCGAAGAATTCTTTTTTGAACCAAAGGTAATTTCGATGTATAGCTTTTATTTAAAGAGCAATACCAATATCGTCTTGGACAGTTGAGCAAAAAATACAGAAAAGATTTTACAGGAAGTGATGAAACTGCTTGGATCACGATCATTTAAAGCTTATAAAATGATCACGTGTATGTGTTAAGCACAAAATGCTGTCACAAACTTCAGGTATTATTGTTTTCTAAAGGGATCAGGATGGTGGGAGAATCAGCAAGTTAAAAGGAGATTAATGGACAGCTTCTTCAAGAAAATGTTGTATAAAAGCGGAATAATTGCTAGTTTTCTTTGACTTTTTCAGATAAGATCTCTATAATAATCGGTGTACTGAAAATTTAAAGGAGGATTATTAAAAAGTGTATTCTGTCAGATTGCGTTTCCCAGCTTTGAACTAAGTAATTAAATACGTTCAAAGGCTCTGCTTGTGAATGCAGAGTAATGGGAGCAGTCTGTCCTTTTTTAATAATCTTCATTTCATATAGAAAATATGTAATATGAAGACAGACGGGTCTCGTCTGTCTTTTTTATATATGTATAATTATCAATTATCCTTCTTTTATTTAGCAAAAGGAAGGTTTATCCCGCTTTAACGGGCAATAAGTCCCCGCTTCAAGACTAAATATAATAAGTCTAAGTGGGGAATAACTGCCCGTAAAAGCCCGATTGGTTTAGCTAACCATCAGTGGGGATGAAGGCCGATTAAAAACGCAGCGTCATCATTTCTTCATCGGCACTAGCACATGTCGCCCACTGATGGAAGTTTCACTTTATTTGGTGACGGCTTCAAATAGCCCCGTAATTTAAATAAGGATGGGTCTTCTTCCCTTTACTCTGAATCACAGGCAGATCGCCTGTGTTTTTTTATTTGGAAAGGGAGAGATCACATGACCAAAAAAATCAAAAGTGCAGAACTTGTTAGTGAATTTGTAGCGGTATTCAGATGTCCACTCTGTAAAAGTTCGATGAGGGTTGTTGATTTGAAAAGCCTAATATGCTCTAAAAATCATACTTTTGATTTCACTAAACAAGGATATGTAAACTTGATGACTCGTTCCTCTACTAGTCATTACAAGAAGGAATTGTTTGAAGCAAGACGCAAAATCATTATGGAAAGCGACTTATACACATTCGTGCATGAAGCGATTGCAAGGTCGATAAAGGAGTATATGGACGTTTCTTTTAAACCTTTAATGGTTGCAGATGTAGGGTGCGGAGAGGGCTCCCATTTACAAAGGATTTTGGACGAATGTAAGGTTTCGGCAATGACTGGGATTGGTCTTGATATTTCAAAGGAAGGCATTGCCATGGCTGCGAAGAGATACGAAAACCAAATTTGGTTAGTAGGTGACTTGGCAACATCACCGCTTGCGGATCAATCGTTTAAATATCTTATCTCCTGCCAATTACAAAGAATTCAAGAGGATATTAGTTGAAGATGGACTTGTCATTAAAGTTATTCCTCGTCCTCATTATTTGAAAGAGCTGAGAGATGAACTATTTGATCACAACGAAAAAAAGGTCTATAAAAATGATCAAACAGTGTCGCTTTTCAAAAAACATCTCCATCTGCTGGATGTGCAGCATTTATGTTACACAAAGAACCTTAATAAAGCTGATCTTAAACACTTGGTGCAAATGACCCCGCTAGCATGGTCTGCGGATAAAGGGCGTATTGATGCGTTTATAAATCGGGATTCGGCTGAGATCATGGTGGATTTGGAAATTTTAGTAGGCGTAAAGAAAACATTTGCAACAAGAATGGGGGCTGCGAATCATGGAAAAAGTATTGATTGAGTTAAATAATATTGAAGTTTCATTTTCCGGCCAACTTGTTTTAAATATTCCTCGACTGGCCGTACACCAATTTGATCGTATCGGGATTGTCGGAAAAAACGGGGCCGGAAAGAGTACGTTGTTGAAGCTTTTGGCAGGCCAAATTACGCCTGATAAAGGTCAAGTACATCGTTTTGCCGATTTTGCTTATTTTGATCAGCTGTCAAGACCGGTTAAACGTGAAATCGATTATAAATTGTTAGGAAGGTTGTCAATCCCGCAAACAGAAGTGAAAAATTTAAGCGGCGGAGAACAAACTCGTTTGAAATTAGCGGAAATTTTCTCCACCTATCATGAAGGTTTATTAATAGACGAGCCGACAACACACTTAGATGAGGACGGTGTGCAGTTTTTCATTGATGAGCTAAGTTATTACTATGGCGCGCTTGTTCTTGTAAGCCATGATCGCCATGTGCTGGATGAACTCGTTACAAAAATTTGGGAGGTAGAAGATGGGCGTGTAACGGAATATACAGGGAATTATTCAGACTACGCAGAACAAAAAAAGCTCGCTCGGAATAGACAGCTTAAAGAGTACGAAAAATACGTGAAAGAAAAAACGCGTCTTTTAAAAGCAGCTGAGGAGAAAATGAAAAAGGCTGAAAAAATTACTCAGCCAAATAAACGTATGTCAAAAAAGGAAACAAAAGCAAAGGCAAATAAAATGTTTATGACGAAATCAAAGGATACAAGCCAAAAGGCGATTCAACGTGCAGCAAAAGCGATTGAGCAGCGTGCGGAGCAACTCGAAGCAGTAGAGGCGCCAAAAAAGGAACAAACCCTTTATTTTCCTCAGCCAGCTGCTCTCAAGCTGCACAATAAGTTTCCCATTATGGCGGTTCGATTGACGCTTAAGGCAGGAAATAAAATTCTGCTTAAAGAAGCCAGTTTCCAATTCCCATTAGGGAGCACGGTCGCTATCACGGGAAAAAATGGTTCAGGGAAAACAACACTCCTTCGTCATATCATCCAGCAAGGGGAAGGAATTATTCTTTCTCCGAAAGCTGTCATCGGATCATATAAACAAATGGGCTATCAATTTGAAAAGAACGAAACAGTAGTTTCATTTATGAAAGAACGAAGCGACTATCATGAAAGTAAGATTCGTGCAGTTCTGCACGCAATGAATTTTACAGGAAATGATTTAGAAAAGAACGTCCGCAATTTAAGCGGTGGCGAAGCTATCCGTCTAGTTTTGTGTCAACTATTTTTAGGAAGATACAATATACTGATTTTAGATGAACCGACCAATTTTTTGGATGTTTTTTGTATTGAAGCGTTAGAGCGTTTTTTAAAAGGATATGAAGGAACTGTTATCCTCGTATCGCATGATCGCATGTTTATTGATCGTGTCGCAGATCATATATATGTCATGGAAAACCAACAATTGAAGCTAAGAAACTGAAGCAGGGAAGACGTTCCTGCTTCTTTTTTTATAAGAATCCTTTTTAGGCGGGTGATTTTTTAATAAGAAATTGTATAGTGTGAACGCTTATTTTTCAAAAATAGAACTATGTGCTAAATGAACATTGAAATAAAATAATGAAAATAATTAAACAAGAAGGTAAAGGAAAAATGGAAGTTTAAGGAGAAGAAAAAGGATTAAAAACAGAGAATTCTTTAAAGGGCATCAAACAGAAGCATAATGGATGCTTTTCACTCTAGATCAAACAATCAAAATAAATTTGCTATTTACTGATTGTTAAAGTTTTTAATAAAAATGTTATGTTAACTGTATGGTGAGTCGGGATACAACCAAAGATTCCAGCCCTTTGTTTCTTTGTGATACAGTTAGAAAAAAGAGGATGGGTGATTGGGAATCATTCATTTTTCCATTGGTCATGTTTGCTTTTCTTATTGCTTTTGCACGTGCAGTGTTATTTGTAGTCAAATCATTAGTCATGAGAAAAGTTCAGCACAAATTGATAAGAAGCTGGATAGAATCATTGAACTGTTAGAGAAACAAAGCAAAGGATAACCTATTCTTTTAGACGGTTTAAGGAGGCCGTTTTACAACATAGAATTAGACAAAAACTAACCTAAAAACATTGTGTCTGAGGGGGAACGATTGCCTTCAGGGAGATTTCAAGAAGTACCTATTTATCCAACGGCACTCAAATGTATGCCGATCCTGCGGCACGAACATTGTATCTGTACCAATGGATGAAGATGGAATGAGAATTTATGAAACATGCGAACTTAGATTAATACATACTATTCCGGAATTTTTTTAAGTCAGGAAAGAAAAAAACAACTATTAACTCTTGTGCGAAGATATCAAACGATTGTTTTATAAGAGAGAAAAACAAACAAATCAAAGCAATATCTGTGTCTTCATGATCAGTTCCTTATCTACAACACTCATCTGGCAGCCCGATGTATCATGCCTTGATAGCGATGGTTAGATTTAAAAAATCCTAAACGGTACTGCACAAGCAAACTAAGGAGTTCAGTAAACGCTTTTGAATAAAAAATCCTTCTGTACAAAAAAGAAAATACCCACAAAATTTTGACTCAATCTTATTAAACGAGGATTGACATTTGGGGCATTTATTACGTATTTTATAGATAACAGCTATAAAATATTTAACTTTTCTGAAAATTGTGTTAATATAAGCTGATGAAGGAGATTTTCTATGGCAAATAAAACTTTAAAAGAAAGAATTATCGATACGGCTCTGCATCTTTTTGAACAATACGGCTATCATGGGGTTACTGTCGATCGGATTGTCACAGAAATCAACGCATCAAAAGGCGGCTTTTATCATAATTTTAAATCAAAAGATGAACTTCTTTATCACATTCACGACGTGTTTATCACCTATGTGCTCAACAAGGCACAGGCGGCCTATGAAAACTACAAAACCCCAACAGAGCGTTTATGTGCTATTATTCAATCATTTGTAAAAGTATTTCATTTATATAAGCCGCATATAACGGTGTTTTATCAAGAAAGCAATTATTTAAAGCCGGAGTATGCACAAAAAATTAATGAAAAACGTGATGAGTTTAAGCATGTGATTTTTCGGGTCATTCGCGAAGGAATTGACGCAGGCGAGTTTCGCCCAGAGCTTTCAGTGGAAATTACAGGAATGACGATTATTGGCATGGTGAACTGGACGTATAAATGGTATAAGCCGGAAGGGCCGATGACTATCGAGCAAATTGCCGACTATTTTATTGATTTTATTTTGCATTCTGTCCTTACAGAAAAGGCTAAGCAAAAGGCGGAAAATATCATTTATTTCATCAAAAGCAAGCAGGCTTCGCTTCAATCATTTTAAAATTTAAAAAATGATTTTTAGTTAACGTAAATTTTTCATGAAAAACAAACCGACTAGTCGGTTTTATAATAATATATTAGAAATGGGGGAGAGAGCATGAATTTTGAACTTACAAAAGAGCAACAGATGATTAAAGAAATGGTAAGGGAGTTTGCTGAGAAGGAAATTGCACCAAACGCAGCGAAATGGGATGAAGAAGCCTATTTTTCCATCGAAATATTCAAAAAGATGGGAGAGCTAGGGCTATTGGGAATCCCGTTCCCAGAAGAATATGGCGGAGCTGGTGGCGATACGATTTCATATGCTGTTGCTGTAGAGGAAATTGGCCGCGCCTGTGGCGGAACAGGTCTTAGCTATGCTGCTGCTGTCTCATTAGGTGCAAGCCCTATTTACTATTTTGGTACAGAAGAGCAAAAGCAAAAGTGGCTTGTTCCGATGGCCAAAGGAGAGGCGTTGGGAGCGTTTGGGTTAACTGAACCGAATGCTGGTTCAGATGCTGGCGGAACCCGAACGAGAGCGGTGCTTGACGGAGATGAATATGTGATTAATGGAGAAAAATGCTGGATTACGAATGCAGGGCATGCAAGACAAGTGATTGTCACCGCAGTGACCGGAAAGGATGACAAGGATAAAAACATCATCTCTGCTTTCATTGTTCCAACAAACGCTCCGGGATTTACGATTCAATGCAATTACGACAAAATGGGTGTCCGTGCCTCGAATACGTGCGAGCTTGTGCTTGAAAATGTACGCGTGCCGAAAGAGAACATATTAGGGGATCCGGCAAAGGGATTTAAGCAATTTTTATATACTCTAGATGGCGGTCGCATTTCGATTGCTGCTCTTGCCGTTGGCATCGCTCAAGCCGCGTTTGAGAAAGCGCTTCAATATGCGAAGGAACGGAAACAATTTGGTCAATCCATTTCTAAATTCCAAGCGATTCAATTTAAGCTTGCCGATATGGCGATGGAAATCGAATTAGCCCGCAGCATGGTGTATAAAGCGGCCTGGCTAAAAGATCAAGGGAAACCGTTTACAAAAGAAGCCTCTTTCGCTAAACTGTTCGCTTCTGAAGCTGGCTTCCGCATATGTAATCAGGCAATTCAAATTCATGGAGGATACGGGTATATGAAAGAATATGGGGTCGAGCGCCATTTGCGCGATATTAAGCTCATGGAAATTGGTGAAGGCACATCAGAAATTCAGCGGCTCGTTATTGCCCGTCAGCTTGGATGTTAAAGGACAGAAAAATGGAGAGGATGAAAATTTATTTAAACAAAGGAGGCGCATGTTATGACGGAGATGTTAGAGGTTACGGTTGGCAAACTATTAGAAGAAAAAGCGAATGCTTATCCAGAGCATGAGGCTGTTGTGTATGCAGATCGCGGACTTAGAATGACATACAGGCAGTTTGATGAATATTGTCGTCTTGTTGCTCGAAGCTTAATGAAACTGGGCATTCAGTCAGGAGAGCATATTGCAATTTGGGCAACCAACACTCCTGAATGGCTGGCATGCCAGTTTGCTACAGGCAAAATGGGGGCTGTACTTGTGACGGTCAACACGAACTACCGTACAGCTGAATTAGAATACTTATTGAAGCAATCAGATTCCACGACCCTTCTTTTAATCGAACAATATCGCGATACCTCTTACATTGACACGATCTATGAGATTGCCCCGGAGTTGTACGAATGTCAGCCAGGACAGCTGAAGGCGAAGCGTCTTCCACGTCTAAAAAATGTCATCGTTCTTGGTGATAAGCGTTACCCTGGCACATATACATGGAATGATCTTTTGGCGATGGCTCAAGATACCGCTGAAGATGAACTCGATCAACGAATGAACTCCCTTGACCCGCATGATGTCATCAACATGCAATACACTTCAGGAACGACAGGATTTCCAAAAGGAGTTATGCTCAGCCACTACAACATTATCAACAACGCCTACAATATTGCTCAATGCATGAAACTCACGAAAGATGATCGTTTATGTATTCCTGTGCCATTTTTTCACTGCTTTGGCTGCGTGCTTGGCGTCTTAGCATGCGTCTCTGTCGGCGCTACGATCGTACCAATACAAGAATTCAATGCTACCCAAGTGCTTCAAACGGTTCAAGACGAAAAATGCACCGCTTTACATGGTGTGCCGACCATGTTTATTGCTGAGTTGAACGATCCTGATTTCGAAAAATACGATCTGTCTTCATTGCGGACAGGAATTATGGCGGGATCAAATTGTCCAATTGAAGTAATGAAGGCGGTTATCGAAAAAATGGGAGCCAAAGAAATTACGATTGCTTATGGACAAACTGAATCTTCGCCTGTCATTACTCAGACGAGAACGGATGATCCTATTCATTTGCGCGTCGAGACAGTCGGGCGTGCTCTTCCAAACGTTGAAGTCAAAATAGTCGAACCAGGCACAAACAAGGAAGTACCGTACGGTGTGCAAGGAGAGCTATGTACGCGAGGGTATCATGTCATGAAAGGATATTATAACAATCCGGAAGCGACGAAAGAAGCGATTGATGAGGAAGGATGGCTCCGTACAGGCGACTTAGCAATAATGGATGAAAATGGATATTGCCGCATTACTGGAAGACTAAAGGATATGATCATCCGCGGTGGAGAAAATATTTATCCACGGGAAATTGAAGAATTTTTATATCAGCATCCGAAAATTCTAGATGTTCAAGTGGTCGGTGTACCTGATGAAAAATACGGAGAAGAAGTAATGGCGTGGATTATATTAAAACCAGGGCAAACTGCGACGGCTGAAGAAGTTCAAGAATTTTGCCGCGGAAAAATATCGCGTCATAAAATCCCCCGTTATATTGAATTTACCGATTCGTATCCGATGACAGCATCCGGAAAAATTCAAAAATTTAAATTGCGCGAGCAGGCAAAACAAATTCTTAGTACAAAGACAACACATGAATAGGAGGAGTTGCATGTTTAAAAAAGTGTTAGTGGCCAATCGGGGAGAAATTGCAGCTCGAGTCATTCGAACGTGCCGGCGGTTAGGAATTCAGACAGTAGCCATATACTCAGAAGCAGATGCTGATTCGCTCCATGTAAAATGGGCAAACGAAGCTTATTTAATTGGAAAGCCGCATGTCAGTGAAAGTTATTTGAATATTGACAAAATCATTGACGTTGCAAAAGCGACGAAAGCGGAAGCGATTCATCCAGGATATGGTCTCTTGTCGGAAAACCCGACATTTGCGCACCGTTGTGAAGAGGAAGGAATTGTATTTATCGGACCGAATGCTGATGTTATTGCGAAAATGGGAAGTAAGATTGAGTCGCGGAAAACAATGTCAGAAGCAGGCGTGCCGATCGTCCCCGGCATCTCCTTTCCGCTTCAAAATGTCGAGGAAGCAGCAAGCACAGCAGCGACGATCGGTTATCCTATTATGTTAAAGGCGTCTTGCGGCGGTGGCGGTATCGGAATGCAAATCGTCCATAATGAAGAGGAATTGCACAAAGTGTTTGAAGGCAACCAAAAGCGGGCGACTTCCTTCTTCGGCGATGGGGCGATGTATTTGGAAAAGTATATTCAGAATCCGCGCCATATTGAAGTTCAGCTTCTTGCTGACCACTACGGGAATTATGTGTATTTATGGGAACGTGAATGTTCGATTCAGCGGCGTCACCAAAAGGTGATTGAAGAAGCTCCTTCTCTGTTTTTAGATGAGCAAACAAGAAAAAGAATGGGGGAGACAGCCATTCAAGCTGCCCAATATATCGGTTATACAAATGCAGGAACGATTGAATTTCTTGTTGATGAACAGAAAAACTTCTACTTTCTTGAAATGAATACGCGTCTTCAGGTAGAGCATCCAGTAACTGAGGAGATCACCGGTCTGGATCTTGTCGAAGAGCAGCTGCGCATCGCTGCCGGGGAAAAGCTCGGCTATAGCCAAGATCACATCCAGCGTCAAGGGCATGCCATCGAGGCGCGGATTTACGCAGAGGATCCAAAAACATTTTTTCCATCCCCCGGAACCATTACTGAGCTTCAATTACCGGAGGGAGAGCATATTCGCAATGAAACAGCTGTTCAAAGCGGAATGGTCGTAACGCCGTTTTATGATCCAATGATTGCTAAATTAATTGTAAAAGGCGAAAACCGAAAGGAAGCGATTAATCGCATGCTGCAAGCGCTTGGCAGCTATCAAATTGAAGGAATTAAAACAAACATTCCAATGCTAAAAGAAGTGTTGGCACACCCAGAATTTCAAGCGGGACATACAACAACCGATTTTGTAAATCGGCATTTAAGCAGCGTTTCTATCAAAAAATAAGATGTTGATCAAGTCTTCCACTTTTCTTGATTAGAGAGTGGAAGACCTTCAATCTGCAAGTTCAGGAAATGGAGGAGTAAAAAGATGAATCAGATTGTTGCAATAATGGCAGGGAATGTATGGAAAATTGTTGTTTCTGTCGGAGAAAACATTGAGAAAGGGCAAGATGTCGTGATTTTAGAATCAATGAAAATGGAAATTCCTATTGCTGCAGAAGCAAGCGGAATCGTTAAAGAAATTCATGTGAAGGAAGGCGATTTTGTCAATGAAGGCGATATTTTGCTTGAATTTGAATAAGAGGTGAGGCGCGTGGGCAACTGGCCTAAACACGTTACGATTAAAGAGGTAGGGCCTCGTGATGGGCTGCAAAATGAAAAGACAGCCATTGCGACTGAAGATAAAATTGCTTGGATCAATCAGCTTTCCAAAACAGGGTTGACGTACATTGAAATAACATCATTTGTTCATCCAAAATGGATTCCGCAGCTAGCCGATGCGCTAGATGTTGCAGCAGGAATTGAACGAGCTCCTGGTGTTACTTATGCAGCGCTTGTTCCGAATCAAAAAGGGCTTGAAAATGCTTTGACGACTCAAGTTGATGAAATCTCTGTATTTATGTCTGCAAGCGAGACGCATAATCAAAAAAATATTAATAAATCAATCTCAGATACCTTTCCTGTCTTAACAGCTGTTGTTCAGGAGGCAAAGCGTGCTAAGAAAACCGTTCGCGGCTATCTTTCAACGGTTTTTGGTTGCCCTTATGAGGGGGAAGTTTCCATTGAGCAGGTAGCTGCTATATCAGAGCGGTTGTTTGAAATGGGAGTGGATGAGCTTTCTTTAGGTGATACGATCGGTGTTGCTACCCCTCGCCAAGTGGAAGCTGTGCTCAACTCGCTTCTAAAGAGATTCCCGAAAGAAAAGCTATCCATGCATTTTCACGATACAAGGGGAACAGCCTTAGCCAATGTGCTGCTTTCATTAGAAATGGGGATTACGACTTTTGACAGCTCGCTTGGTGGACTGGGCGGCTGTCCGTATGCACCGGGAGCTTCCGGAAACGTAGCGACTGATGATTTATTATATATGCTTCATGGCATGGATATTGCTACAGGCATTGATGCTGGGCGGTTAACGGAGGCAGCGCTATTTATTCAAAATAAAATCGGTCGAGCGCTCAATAGCCATTATTTGCAATCCGTTGATCCGTGTTTGTCCTAATAAAGGAGAGTGATTAAATGGAATCTTCTATTCTCTATGAGGCGGCGAATGGAGTGGCAGTGCTGACTTTGCATCGCCCGCAAGCAGTCAACGCTTTGTCTACAGCGCTGTTAATGGAGCTGAAGCAAAAGCTTGGGCAATTAAGGTTTGATCGCTCGATCCGTTGTGTGATCGTAACAGGAAGTGGAAAAAAAGCATTTTGTGCTGGTGCTGACTTAAAAGAACGTGCCAGTATGACTGAAACAGAAGTGAGAAAAACCGTTGCGCTGATTCGCGAGACGATCAATGAATTTGAACAGCTTCCAGCACCAACTATTTGCGCGATTAATGGCGTTGCATTTGGCGGAGGCCTCGAATTGGCGTTAGCTTGCGATATCCGTATTGCCTCTGATCATGCTCAGCTTGGATTAACCGAAACGGCGCTTGGGATTATTCCAGGTGCTGGCGGAACTCAGCGTCTCCCGCGTTTAATCGGAAAAGGCAAAGCAAAGGAGCTCATTTTTACGGCTAAACGGCTAACGGCAGCGGAAGCAGCCAGCATCGGAATAGTAGAATATGTTGTGCCGTATGAGCAGTTAATGGAAAAGGCCAACGAACTTGCCGGACAAATAATTCAAAATGCGCCGATTGCTGTTGCCCAAGCTAAAATAGCCATTAATCGAGGTCTGGAAGTCGATTTATATACAGGTTTGAAGTTGGAGCAGATGGCTTATGAGATGACAATTCCAACGAAGGATCGTTTAGAAGGGCTGCAAGCCTTTAAAGAAAAGCGGAAGCCTGTTTATAAAGGAGAGTAAAGGAGGAAGTGCAAGTGATCAACGAGCAAGCAAAAACATTGACCGAGAAATTGGCGGAACAAGTCGAAAAAATTGAACAAGGCGGCGCATTAAAGTACCATCAAAAAAATGCGGAGAAAGGCAAGCTATTCGTACGAGATCGTCTAAAGCTGTTATTTGATGAGGGAATGCAATTTGAGGATGCTTTATTTGCCAATTGTCTTGCTGACGGTCTGCCAGCTGATGGCGTGGTAACAGGGATCGGAAAAATCAACGGGCAAACCGTATGTGTAATGGCCAATGATTCAACGGTAAAGGCGGGATCGTGGGGATCACGAACCGTAGAAAAAATCATTCGTATCCAAGAAACCGCAGAAAAGCTTCGGTGCCCGATGCTTTATTTAGTAGACTCGGCTGGGGCGCGGATTACGGATCAAGTCGAAATGTTTCCTGGTCGCCGCGGGGCAGGGCGCATTTTTTACAATCAAGTAAAGCTTTCTGGAAAAGTGCCGCAAATATGCTTATTATTTGGACCATCGGCGGCCGGCGGTGCTTATATTCCAGCTTTTTGCGATATCGTCATTATGGTCGAAGGAAACGCTTCGATGTATTTAGGATCGCCGCGAATGGCGGAGATGGTGATTGGCGAAAAAGTGACGCTTGAAGAGATGGGTGGAGCGCGAATGCATTGCAGTGTCTCTGGATGTGGAGATGTACTTGTGAAAACAGAAGAAGAAGCCATTCAGTTTGCCCGCAAGTACTTATCTTATTTTCCAGCCAATTTCGCTGAAAAACCGCCGATTGTCGAAGCAAAGCCAGCGAAGAGCTTTGAAAAAACGATTGAGGACATTTTACCCCTGAATCAAAATGCGCCGTTTAATATGTATGACTTGATCGAGCGTTTTATTGATGAAGGCTCTTTTTGCGAAATCAAAAAGCTGTTTGCACCTGAATTGATTACAGGACTTGCTCGCTTGAATGGACAGCCAATCGGTATACTCGCTAACCAGCCGCGCATCAAAGGCGGTGTCCTATTCCATGATTCGGCTGATAAAGCAGCCAAATTTATTACTTTATGTGATGCCTTCCATATTCCGCTTTTATTTTTAGCCGATATTCCAGGATTTATGATCGGCACAAAAGTGGAAAGGGCAGGAATTATCCGCCATGGAGCGAAAATGATTTCAGCGATGTCAGAAGCAACGGTTCCGAAAATTTCTATTATCGTGCGAAAAGCGTATGGGGCAGGTCTTTATGCGATGGCTGGCCCGGCCTTTGAACCGGATTGCTGCTTAGCGTTTCCTAATGCGCAAATTGCTGTGATGGGACCAGAAGCAGCGGTTAATGCAGTCTATGCCAATAAAATTGCTGAGCTTCCTAAAGAAGAACAGGCAGCCTTTATTGAACAAAAACGGGAGGAGTATCGCCGCGATATTGATATTTATCGTTTAGCCTCAGAAATGGTGATAGATGGAATTATCGCTCCAAACCAGCTTCGCGAAGAATTGATTCGTCGCTTTGATGCCTATATGTCGAAATATATCGTCTTTTCGGAAAGAAAGCATGGAGTATATCCGGTGTAATAAAAAAGGCTCTTTGTCAAATATTGGGGTTCAGGCTGCCGCGCTTCGCTTGGTGGCCTTTTCTTCTGGAAAGGGGGTACCTCCCTTTCTAAAAGAAAAGGTAGCGCTAGCCTATATGTCCCTCAATTCTTTTAAACTTGTGGATTCATAGTATTTTTGAACGAAAACGGGTAAAATTCTTATATCAATAGGCATTTCGCTTTCATACCTCCGTTAAATTGTTGATCACTTGCTTTGTCTTGTCGCATTTGATGAGGGAAGATACGCCTTTCTTCTATACGGACAACCATGTCGCAGGCATGTTGTGATTTTTGATTCAATCCAGCTTAAATAGCTTTGGATCCATTGCTTCTCGAAGAGGGCGTAACCGGGCCGCGCTGCTGAATTTAGAAAACGAACTAACGCCAGTGACGATATCCAATGGGTCGAGGGCGCTGCAGAATAATTTTTCCCCTGTGCCAAGCTCTCAACCTGAAAGCCAATATTTTCCAGAAACGTCTGAGCTTAATTCTAATGCACCATAAGCTGCGCCCAATGCAACCACTGCCGGCGACAAATGAATGAGACGAGCGCTGTAATTTGTCCCCAGAATTCTTTGTTCAACTGTCCGTCATTGATCCTTTTGCATTAAAAATTAATAGATTTTATCAAAAAGCATCATAAGGGAAAATTTTATAAATTTCACGACCAAGTATTATGCCGTTTTGCAGAGGGACAATGTTACAAGCGAGAGACGTTTCCAGTAAAAAAAAAAAATAGAACTATGTGCTAAATGAACAATAAAACAAAATAAAGAAAGAAATTATACAAGAAGGTAAAATGCAAAATTAAAGGGCAGAAAGGATTAAAAAACGGAAAATCATTTGAGGACTTCGAACAAATGGAAAGAAAAAGATACTCTTCATCTCCGAATATACATACTTGGAAGGAGAGGGCTAGAACAAATAATCAACAATACATTAACTTATTTTTAAAGTTTTAAATAAAAATGTTATGTTAACTTATAAGAAGAAGTGAATACAACTAAAGCCACTACCTCTTATTTCTCAACAATTAGAAAAAGAGGGGGGATGATAGATGGATTGAGAATCATTCATTTTTCAATTTGTCAAGTTTGCTTTTCTTATTGCTTTTGCACGTGCAGGGTTTTTTACAGTCAAACCATCTCAGTACTTTAGGGAATTAAGAGCTTGGGATTATTTCTATGGATTTTACTTTGGCGGCAGAAAAACGTAAGCATGAAATAAGGAAAGGGGACATAACTGAAAATAGATTGGTAATTTTTCCGAAAAATTTGAACTATATTTTTCAGCTGGTGATTATTGTAGTGGGAATTATATGAACTATTTTTTCAGTGTGAATGATGTACCCAATGTGAATATGAGGCAGTTTATTTAGCTAACCTGGAAAAAGCAACTGATTAGGCTATTACTCTCTGTTAAACGTATCCATTTTCTTGTCATAACACCACTAGTTACATACTATTTTTATATCTGCTTACTTTAACCAGGGGAAGACTAATCTTTCAGTCTTTTTATAAATCTTCCCCTTAAAATTTCATTTAAAAAATCCATCTTAAATAAACTGACAGATATCATTCCCACTAAAACAGCTCCTAGTAGACTTCTAAATAATAGAGCAACTAAAAAAGTGGGTATAATAGCCAATAATTCAAACTTATTTGCCATCGGAGAAAGTTGACCATCATCAAATAAAAGGCTCTGTGTCAATAACGCCGCCATAACAGTAACGGGGACAAAACTAAGCCAACTTAAAAACCACTCAGGAAGTTTGATTCTGCTTAAGAATAACGAAGGCACTATTCTTGGGATTAATGTAACAATACCTGTTCCAAGTATGATTAAAAAAATCTCCTACCTTATTTCCATTTGTTCATCACCATCCCAACGGTTGATCCTATAATAGTCGCAATCATGACTCTCCACATCCCTAGTATTAAAAAATTAACAACAAGTAAACAAACAACTGTAAACATTGCTATGCCTATTTCTAATAGCCTCTCATCTTTACCAATAATTTGAAATACTAATCATCCAGCAAACATAGCTGGTAACGCAAAGTCCATTCCGATAGACTCCGTATTAGTTACCCATCCTCCCATGATGGCTCACAAAATATTTGCTATAAGCCAATTGATATAAGCTGTTATATTTAACCCTAGTAGCCAAGAAAAACTAGCTTCTTTTTTGTTTGCAAGATAATTAGAAGCTACTCCAAAAGTTTCGTCTGTTATTTGACAACCTATTAAAAAATTTTTCCACAGGATCATACGCCTACAATAAGGGGCTAGAGAGACACTAAATAAAAGATGCCGAAGATTAACTAAAAAAATTGCAAAAATAATAGATGGAACAGTACTGCCATCTGTAATCATCCCCGCTGTAACAAATTGTCCAGAACCTGCATAAAGAAAGAGAGACAATAAAGCGATTTCCAACACACTAAGACCTGCCGCTTTTTCTACAACTTTCAGCAGCAAAGCCAATACTTAAATAACCAAATATGGTAGGTAAACAGGCCTTTACTCCTTCAATAAAATTATCACGATATTTTGTTTTATCTCTTACATTTAAAATAGTTTCTGGCACGAATCATTCCCTCCCTGGTTCATAATAAACTAAACTTATACTAAACGAATTATATGTATAACAGTCAATATGACTATATAACACTATATCCGTAATCAAATTAACGATATGAATTCAAATTGAAAATCCACATAGGCTAGAAGTTTAATGGCCAAAACGGTTTTCATTTGCAGGGAAATCAATTTGTATTTATATACGAGTAGAGGAAATTTGTGAAGATTAAATTGAATCAAAATGCCAGTATCCCAAAGGTTCAACAAATTTTATTTGGTCTGTTTTTTTATCTGAGGGGGAACGATTGCCTTCAGGGAAATTTCAAGAGGTACCTATTTATCCAACTGCTCTCAAATGTATTCCGATCCTGCGGTGCGAACATTGTATCTGTACCAATGGATGAAGATGGAATGAGAATTTATGAAACATGCAAACTTAGATTAATACATACTATTCCGGAATTTTTTTAAGTCAGGAAAGAAGAAAACAACTATTAACTCTTGTACAAGAATATCAATTATTGTTTTAGAGGACGACCCAAGGAGTGAAATATATTTTGATAAACAAACTTTCCTATTCAATAAAAGTTTAATTTCCTTTGTCTGAAAGAAACAACCCTGTCGGTTGGCTCAACGAAAAAGTTGGCAAGTTTTTTTAAAAAATTTTTGGGAATGCCAAACGATGCTTTAGTTATATATCTTTGATAATTAACTAAACAGAAAGTGACTAAAGGAAATTCCTTTGCAATGGCAAATTTCTGACTTAATATTAATGTTTTTACGACTTATTCTAATAAATGAGAGGGGATCATCGAGATGAAAACGCTAACAGAAAGGGAAAGGTCCATACTTTTTCTTTTAAGGAGGGGGAAGACATATCAAACAGGAAAAAGTATTGCGATTTTAATGGGGGTATCCCCAAGGACTATAAGAAATGATGTAAAAGCATTAAATCGAGTATTGAGAAATTACGGGGCAGAGATTGTTTCAAAAAGAGGCATGGGATATAAATTAGAAATTCGTAATAATACTAAATTCTCAGAAATAGACAACCACATTATTGATAACAATCATTGCTTTACATTCCCAGCGGAAAAATCAGAGCTCTTACTATTAATAATAAAAAAAATATTAATTAATATGCTTGTTAACAAAAAATTGTATCTACAAGAATTAGCGGATGAATTGTTTATTAGTTTAACTACTTTAAAAAATAATTTACCTGCAGTAAATAATGAATTAAAAAAATTTGATTTAAAGGTTAAAATTGACCGTTTTAATGGAATTAGGATCGAAGGAGATGAGGACAAATTTAGATATTGTGTGTCTGAGTATATTTTTAGAGGAGACAATTATGCATCACACCAATTATTCTCAATTGATGAAATGATGCAAATTAAAGATATAATAACAAAAATTTTATTAAATCACAATTTTATTTTAACTGATATGGCCATAAACAATTTGATTATTCACATCCAAATAAGTATACAAAGATCTTTAGCTAACATGCATCTTTCTTATAGCAACCAAGCCAAAAAGGAATTAAAAAATACCCCTGAGTTTACGATTGCTGCTGAAATCATAAATGAAATAAAAAATAGATTGGGAAAAAATATCGATTCGGAAATCTACTATTTGACTCAGCATCTAGTAAGCAGTGGAAAACTGATTTATCATCAGATGAATTCCTTTGAATTAAATAAAATCCATAACATTATTATGAAAGTCATGGAACAAATAAAAATAGAAACCTCAATTGATTTTACAAAAGATTTAGAATTAAGGAATCATCTGACAGTCCACCTTAGTGCAGCTCTAAATAGACTAAAATACAAAATGAATATTCGAAATGATCTTTTAAATCAAATTAAATATAACTACCCGTTAGCATTTGAAATTGCAGTTATTGCTAGTAAAAAAATAAAAGAAATAACAAATTTTTCGATAAATGAAGATGAAATCGGCTATATTGCTATTCATTTTGGAGCGGCTTTAGAAAGGAAAGGAATTAATGAAAAAAATAATATTAAAAAAATACTCATTGTTTGTGGATCAGGTCTGGCTACTGCCTCTTTACTCCGAGAGAAGCTAAAGGGATTTTTCGGAAATCAAATTAATATTATAGAAACTACCAGCCTTTTAAAACTTAATGTGGAAATGATTAATCAAGCGGATTTGATTCTAACTACTGTTCCGATTAACAATTTAAAATCAAAGAAAATCATGCTAATCAATCCTATTTTAAATCATAAAGATTTGGTTGAAATTAAAAATATTTTAAATGGTGACAAATTGAATATTTATTTTGATTTGAAAAAAATATTTATCAAAGAACTATTTATTAAAGGTGTGGAATTCAAAACCAAATATGAAGTACTTGATTATATTACCAATATAATGGAAAAGCATGGATATATTGATTATCAAACAAAGCAATCAATATTTGAAAGAGAAAAAATGGCTTCAACCGAATTAGGTGATTTAGTAGCAATACCACATGCCCTAGAAAATAACATGAACAAAGTAGCAATTGCGGTATGTATTTTAAAGTCTTCAATAATATGGGATAAGGAAAAAGTACAGGTTGTTTTCGTTTTAAGTATCCCTAAAAACCAAGCTGAAAGTTATGAGTATGTTTTTCGTTTACTTTATAAATTTTTAATTGACGAGTTTGGCGCAAGTAAACTAATTTATGAATTTACTTATGAGGATATGATTCACAACCTAGAAAATATGAGTAGTAGATAAGGGTGGCAATAACTATGGATGAAATAGAATTTAACGATGACAATGTGGAAATTCATGTAGAAGCTTCCAATTGGGAAGATGCTATTAGAAAAAGCATCTTTTTATTAGAAAAAAATGGTCATGTAAATAAAAACTATGTTGAGTCAGTTATTCAAAATATAAAGGAATATGGACCGTATATCGTCATATATCCGGGATTAGCCATTCCCCATACAAGACCTGAAAATGGAGCGATTAAAATTGGATATAGTCTTATTACCTTAAAAAATCCTGTGTATTTTCCCAATAGTAATACTCCAGTAAATGTTTTGATCAGTTTTTCAGCGACAGATAGCGATACACACCTAGAATTAATAAAAATGATAGTGAATATTGTAAATTCTGATTTAATAGATGAAATCTCCAAAGTTTGTTCAATTGATGAATTAAATCAACTTCTGAGTAAAAATGTTAAATAAAACAGCGAGGGAGAAGGAAGATGACAAAAGTAGCCATAATTACTAGCGGGGGAGACGGATCAGGTGTTAATGCTGCTATTGAAATGATAGCAAAAGATAAAAAAATAGAACTTTACGGATTCCATGAGGGGTTTGACGGAATATTAAAAAATCAGCCAATTCCTTTAACATTGGAAAATTGTCAAAATTATTCACTTGATGGAAAACAGATTATAAGGACTTCAAGAAGCAAATTACCGTATGAAAAGGAAGGAAGGAAAAAAATACATGAACAATTAAAATCATTTGGTTTTGATTATTTACTAATTTTTGGCGGAAACGGTTCGCAAAAAGCGGCAAAATTAATGAATTCGGAAGGAACAAAAACCATTTTTATCCCCATGACGGTAGATAATGATGTTGATGGCAGTGAATATTCGATCGGATTTGACACTGCTTTAAATAGGATTATAGGAACTATACATGACTTGCATGATACTGCACACAATATGCCTGGCAGAATTTTTATGGTGGAAGTATTAGGAGGAAAATGCGGAAATTTAGCTTTGGCTAGTGCAATTGCAGGTGGTTGTGATTTGGCAATAATTCCCGAATTCCCTACAGATAAAAATAAAGCAGTAGATATTATTGTAGAAAAACTGAAAGAAAAAAAATCTATCATAATTGTATGTTCTGAGTCTGCATATGATGGCAGACTATATAAAAGTGGGGATCAAGGAGTTTCTTTTGAAATTTCAGAATACATTGAAAAACACTTGAATATTAGAGTTAGAAAAACAATCATGGGATTTTTTATTAGAGCAGGTAATACATCTTTTAGAGATGCGATGATAGCTGTACAGATGGGTGCATTGGCTAGAGAGTGCATTAATAAAGGGATTTCTGGAAAAATGGTTGGCGTTAAAAATGGCACGGTTCAATTAATAGACTTTAATGATGTTCATTCAACAAATCAAAAACTTGATCCGCAATTAGTAAATATAGCAATAAAAAATAATATGTTAATAAAACATTAAAAATAGAAAGGGGGTGAAATAAATGTTGAAAATTTTAGTTGTATGTGGAGCTGGTCTAGGTAGCAGCTTTGCTTGCCAAATGAGTGTTGAGTCAGTGTTAAAAGATCTTAATGTTAAAGCATCATTAGATCATTCGGATCTTTCATCAGCAGCTGGGTATGGAGCTGATATTATCATTGCAGGCAAAAATTTTGAGCCACAGTTTAAGAGATACAACATTAATTCCAGCTTTATCTTTTTAAATAAACTAGTAGACAAAAATGAAATTAGAGAAAAATTAGTGCCGATTTTGCAGGAAAAGGGAGAATTATAAACTAAAAAATGAGGATTGTGTAAACACAATACCTCATCAAACTAAAAGAATTTATGAAACATATATTAGGAATTCTCCAATAGAAACTATAGGAGGAAATGAAAATGTCTGTTATTAACTTTTTTATCGAAAATATATTAACTCAGGCAGCTGTGACAATTGGCTTGATTGCTCTAATTGGATTACTTCTGCAAAAAAAATCTTTTAGTGAAATTACTTCTGGTACGTTTAAAACGATGTTGGGATTTTTGGTGCTTTCAGCAGGTTCTGGAATAATTGTATCATCTTTAACCTATTTTGGACAAATTTTTTCAAAAGCATTTGGACTGCAAGGTATCGTCCCGTCGATAGAAGCTATAAACGGGCAAGCTATGAATGATTTAAACCTTGGGAGTGAAATAGCTCTTACATTTTTGTTTATATTCATTTTTAATATACTCATTGCTAGATTTACTAGATGGAAATATATCTTCCTAACTGGTCAAGCAATATTATGGATGGCTACAATGACCACAGTATTTGGAGTAAATGCTGGATTGAAAGGGTTTCCTCTTATTTTAATAGGTGGATTAGTCGGTGGTATTTTTGCTGTTGCTATGCCTGCCATTGCTCAGCCAATTGTGAGGAAAATAACAGGTTCCGATGATATTGCCCTTGGTCACTTTTGTACAATTGGCTATATTTTTACTGCAGGAGTTTCAAAGCTCGTTGGCGACAAAAGTAAATCTACAGAGGATTTTAAATTTCCAAAAGGGTTAGAATTTTTATCAGATAGTTATGTTGGTGTAGGATTAGTCATGATTCCGCTTTATATCATAACTGCAGCGTTTGCAGGAGAAGAATTCGCATCTCAATTTTCGGATAATTTAAATTATTTAGTATTTGCGTTTATTCAAGGCTTCCAATTCGTTGTTGGTGTATACGTCCTTTTATCAGGAGTGCGATTGTTATTAGCAGAAATTGTTCCGGCATTTAGAGGTATTGCTCTTAAAATAGTTCCAGATTCTAAACCTGCATTAGATTGCCCTGTATTATTTCCATATGCTCCAAATGCTGTGACATTAGGATTTATCGGTACAACAATTGGTTCAGTTATTGCAATGTTTGCACTACCATTATGTGGATTGCCAATGATTTTACCAGGGATGCTTACAAACTTTTTTGCCGGTGGATCAGCAGGAGTATTTGCAAATGCAGTAGGCGGAAGAAGGGGGACTATTATATCCACTATAGCCCATGGAATTTTTATTACATTACTTCCCGCTTTACTTGTTCCCATTTTAAATTCTATAGGATTCGTAAATACAACTGCCACTGATGTCGATACTGTGATGGCTGCACTCCTTTACCATTGGATATTTAATCCAATACTTCAATTATTCTGATTCTGTCGAGGTGAACAGCAGTGGTATTTTTTAAAAAAAGAAAAAAGGAAAAAAAGATTACGAACGAGCTTCCAAAAGCACCAAATAAAGAGGATTTAATGATTGAGATTGAAAAAGCAGAAAAATTATTAGAAAACGCTAATGAAAATAACAAAATAGAGATTTTAAACCAATTAGGGAAGCTATATTTTGAAGCAGGGGAAATCGATCAAGCTATAAATTACTATGAATTAAGTATTTCTGAGAATAAAACTATAGGACAAGCGAATAATGAATTATTAAAACTATATAACATAAAGAGAAAAGAAGCAATTGATCAAAAAAGAGATTCAGATGTTCAATTATATTTAAAAAAAATAGATGAATTGCTCAAATTATCCAAAGATATTATTAGAGGAAAGGCATAAGGTGATATAAAAATGAAAAATTTAGTATCGTTGTTTGAAATGACTAATAACAAAGGGGCAATTGGTGCTTTTAATGTGCATTGTATAGAGATGTTACCGTCCATGATGGAAGCAGCAAACGAGTTAAACATTCCTATTATTATTCAAACATCGTTAGGCACTGCAGAGTATGTTGGCTTCGACTTGATGGTATCTATTATTAAAACGCTTTCTGAAAGATACAATATTGATGTTTGTCTTCATTTAGATCATTGCCAAGATATTCATGCAATTCAAAAGGCAATCGATAGCGGATATACTTCTGTTATGTATGACGGTTCTAGCTTGCCTCTTAATGAAAATATTGAAAATACTAAAAAAGTTGTGGAATATGCCCATAAACGGAATGTATCTGTTGAAGGAGAAGTAGGAACGATAGGCGGAACTGAAGATGGATTAGTTGTCGATGAAAAAGATGTAATGTATACAAATCCTGAGGATGCATATATGTTTGTTAAGGAGACAAATGTTGATGCCCTTGCCGTTGCAATAGGGACAACACATGGATTATATAAATCGAAAGCAAAAATCAATTTTGATTTATTGAAAGAAATTTCTTCCAACATAGGCCATGTGGGTTTAGTTCTACATGGAGGAACAGGAGTATCTGATGAAGATATAAAAAGATGTGTTTCTGAAGGAGTGAAAAAAGTTAATATTGGATCTGAACTAAATAAAGCTTATATAGAGGAAATAAATAAGACCTTCCCTAAAGCAGCTGATCGCCCTTTAACATCATTAAGAAAACTTTTTATACCAGCCAATCAGAGAATCAAAGAAATTGTAAAACAAAAATTAATCTTGCTTCAGAAATAAAAAAATGCATATGATACATTATCACAATACGAATCTATCAGAGAGAAAAACAAACCAATCCTTCGCTGCTTATTTAGCGGCAAGGATTTTTTTTTGTGAAAAGAGGGAGGATGGAATGTTGTTTCTATTTGTACAAAAAAGTTGATTCAAATAACTATTGTAGATTTTCAAAACTTAGAACTATGTGCTAAATGAACAATATAAAAATAAATTTAATTTACTGTTTTTAAGGAAGTAAACACAAAATCTGAAAAAGGGGAATGCTATAAACCCCCTTTTTCCTCATAATTTGCTATAATTGATGTTAGCTTAAAGAGTAAGGCTGTCAATTAACTCTGAATAAGATTCACATTCATTTCACTGTCACAAATTTTTCCTTCGTGTAAATATAAAATTCGATTCCCCAATTTTTTTGCTTCCTCAAGATGATGGGTGACTAATATAATGGGAATGCGCCAAAGCTTATGGATACGTAATAGCTCTTCATGACCTTTTACACGTGTTTGATTATCTAATGCAGAAAAAGGTTCATCTAAAAGCAAGGCATCCGGCTCGGTTGCAATGGCTCGTGCAATGGCGACCCGTTGTTTTTCGCCGCCTGAAATTTCAGACGGATATTTATCTCTAAGGTGTTCAATTCGCAGCTCTTTCATTAAATTTTTGACAAAGCTTTCATTTTGCATGCCATAAGCAATGTTTTTCCAAACAGTCATATGGGGAAAAAGCGCATAATCTTGAAATACATAGCCGATGTTTCTTTTTTGAATAGGAACAAATACTTTCTTATTTTCAAATAAAATGGTGTCGTTTAATCGGATGATGCCAGCAGCAGGTTTGCTTATCCCAGCAATACAATTTAAGATTGTCGTTTTTCCGGAGCCGGAGGGGCCAAAAAGGACAACAATCTCATTGGCCACTGAAAATTTTACATCTAATTCAAAATGGGATAGTCTTTTTTGGATTTCAACGATAAGCATAAGAAAAAACTCCTTTAAGTAAGCGACAATTTGAACTTACTATTTTTGTACATGTCTCATCATATTTCTTTTGCTCCACCAATTAAGCCATAAAATAGCGCTAAAGCCGAGGGCAACGATAATGATCACCCAAAATTTTGCCGTTTCCAAATTACCTGACTCCACCGCAAAATAAATGGCTAGAGGAATAGTGTCGGTGACATTCGGAATATAGCCGGCGAGCATGAGAGTGGCACCAAACTCTCCTAACGCTCGTGCAAAGGATAAAACTAAGCCAGCTAACAGTCCTGGCCATGCCAGTGGAAAAGATATCGTCCAAAACACTCTCCATTTCGATGCCCCCATTGTATATGCAGCATTTTCAATATTTGGGTCATACTGCCGAAACGCTGCAGATGCACTTTGATACATTAAAGGAAAAGACACGACGACTGCTGCGATCACAACAGCATACCAGGTGAAAACAATTTGGAAATCAAACCAATCAAGCAGTAATCGACCAATAAAACCGTTTTTACCAAATATATATAATAAACCAAAGCCTACAACTGTAGGCGGAAGCACGAGTGGCAGCAAAATAATCGCTTCTATAATACTTTTCCCTCGAAAGGAGTTACGACTAATCAATCGTGCCAACACAACCCCAGTAACAAATACAATAAACGTGGCGATTGTTGCCGTTTTTAAAGAGAGTATAAGTGGCGAGTAATTCATATTTGTCGTTCACCTTTTCATAAAGTTTCATCATTTTTCGTTATAAATGGTTATAATTATTTTGAACTTTGGAGTAAAGGAAATGGTAAAACAAGAAGTTGAGTCATTTCCATTGAAAAAGAGCGAAACAAAACATGATATAATCAAGATTAGATATAAACTACATAGCCATCTTCTTGTTAAGAAAATAATTAATTTTATTTATATTTAAATATAAATCATTGATACAGAAGTTATCAATACAATATATCAAATTACATTTAATTACTTATAACGAATTTTTTTATGAAGGAGCAAGTAGGTATGGAAAAAAATCTTTCTTATACAACCGAGGAAGTGGCAAACATATTAAAGGTTTCAAAATTAACCGTATATGATTTAGTGAAAAAAGGGTTATTACCTGCTTATCGTGTCGGACGACAAATGCGAATTGATCCTTCCGATCTAGAAGAGTATATAAAAAAGTCAAAAAAAGAATTGCAGCCAAGCTCCGTACAGTCATCAAAAAAAGAAACATCGATTGAAACTCAAGGGTATTTGCAGCCTAGACAATTAATTATAAGCGGCCAGGATATGAGCTTAGATATTTTGGCGAACTACTTAGAAAAATCCTCGAAAAGGTTTCGGCCACTTCGTTCTTATGTTGGAAGCTTAGAAAGCCTAATTTCAATGTATCAAGGATATTCAGACATTGTCAGTACACACTTAATCGAAGGAATTTCAGGTGAATATAATGTTCCGTATATCAATAAGATACTAGTGAATTTTCAGTATATCGTGATTCATTTACTAACAAGGAAGGCAGGCTTTTACGTCAAAAAGGGAAACCCGTTGAATATTAAGCATTGGGAAGATTTAAGAAGAAAAAATATAAAAATTGTGAACCGGGAAAAAGGTGCGGGTGCTCGTGTTTTACTAGATGAATGTTTGAGAAAGTATCGCATACCTGTTTCTGAAATTAACGGCTATGACAATGAGGTAACCAATCACGTAAGTGTCGCAAGTGCTGTCGCTAAAGGGGATGCAGATGTCGGGGTAGGAATTGAAAGAGGGGCTAACCTAGTTAAAGATGTCGATTTCATTCCGTTAGTTAATGAAAAGTACGATTTGGTTATTTTAAAGAACGATGAGAATAGAGAGTTAATTAGTCAAGTCCTGCAAATTTTAAGATCGGTTCACTTTCAAAACGATTTAAAAGCACTAGGAGGCTATGATTTGTCACAAACCGGACAAGTCGTTTATGAAAGCTGAAATGGATCCAGCTAAAAGCCAGGGGTTCTCTTAAAAACCTCTGGCTTTGTTTTATCACTTTTTGGCACTGGAATATCTGGTTTTCTTGATTCGTGAGCACTGGAAATGAAAAACCAAAAAGAGAAACATAAGTATATCTTTTTCTATTATATTTATTTATAATTAAATATAATTAATTATAAATAAAAGAAAATAGGATGTTGTAAAGATGAACATTCATTTTAAAGCGATAGGAAAAATTCTAACCCCTTTTAACACCTTGGAAGGAATGCCGATTCAATCGGCGGCGGCGAAAAATGTAGAAGGAACAATAGAGCTTAACCCATTGTATGTAGAAGGGATGAAAGATCTGGACGGCTTTTCACATCTTATTCTTATTTATTATTTTCATAAGGTTCATGAATATTCATTGCAGGTAGTTCCTTTCTTAGATGATCAACCCCATGGTATTTTTGCAACAAGATTCCCGAAAAGACCGAACCCAATCGGCTTTTCAGTCGTTCGATTGAAAAGTATTGAGGGGAACCATATCCATGTCCTAGATGTCGATGTATTGAACGAAACACCTCTACTCGATATAAAGCCTTACGTTCCGATGTTTGATGCAATAGAAACATCTAAGATTGGATGGTTTGAAAAAAGAATCGAAAACGTAGATAAAGTAAAAGCTGATAAAAGCATTTATTGAAAAGGCGTTATTGGCAAGGCCGATTAAAAAAGCACCTTATGGTTTTTTTTCATTGCACTGAACAAATGTGTTTTTTCTATCCATGAACGGAGACACTTTACTATTCTATATAATTATATTTTATATAAATTAATTATATACTATACAAAATAGTTATAAGAAATTATAATAAGTTTTATATTAGATTAAAAGTAGAAGGGGGAGAGAAAGCATGAAGCATTCTATTCGCATAATCATGATCATGTTTTTGTGTGCTTCAATCTTTTTTATTTTTGGTTGTACAAACGAGGGAGAAAAACAGGAATCAAAGAAGACAGAGGATAAACAGACAGTACAATTAACCATCTCAGCAGCCGCAAGCTTACAAGATGCCTTAACGGAAATTCAGAAAAAGTATGAAAAAGAACATGAAAATATAAAAATTACATTTAACTTTGGAAGTTCTGGTGCATTGCAACAGCAAATCGAACAAGGAGCGCCGGTAGACCTATTTTTCTCGGCTGCTGAAAATAAGTTTCGTCCACTCGTAGACAAAGGATTGATTAACAAAGAAGAGAGCAAAAACTTGCTAGGAAATGAAATCGTTTTAATCGTTCCGAAAGATAAAGCAGACACAGTAAAAGGATTTCAGTCTTTGGCAGACAGCGGTATTAAGCAATTTGCATTAGGAAATCCTGAAACTACTCCAGCAGGTCAATACGGGCAGCAAACTCTGACCAAGCTAAATCTTTGGCCAAAAGTAAAAGAGAAAGTCGTATACACAAAGGATGTGCGCCAAGTATTATCATATGTAGAAGCAAATACAGTGGACGCAGGAATTGTATTCAAAACTGATGCTCAAATATCTGATAAGATAAAAATTGTCGACATCGCAGACGCAAATATGCATGATCCTATTATTTATCCAGTTGGCATCATTAAGGACACAAAGCATAAAAAAGAGGCTGCCGATTTCTATCAGTACCTACAGACAGAAGATTCGTTTCAAATTTTTGAAAAATTCGGATTTAAGATTTTGAAATAAGCGATATGACGAAAGAATATTTGAGCCCTTCATGCCCGCCATTAGTAGATTCTTAAAGAAAAAAGCTGATTACGAAAGGTAGTTCAACTTACGAGAGTTTTGATCCTTGGAAATTGCCTCAGAGCATTTATTATGTTTATTTGTACAATACAGATGGACAAAAGATTGGCAATTAGGACCTTGAATTGTATTAGTCGTCATCGTCTAAATCTCCGTTAAAGTTGAATTACCATCATTTTTTTAATGCGACAAATATTTTTAAGACAACTATCAGCTATTATATTTCATTAGTAGCGATAGTGTGGAAAAATCGCCTTGTTTCATTTAAATGTCATATGGTGACATTAGTCATTAGGGCGAATTTTTTTTATGAATTATAAAATCTGAAATGATTATTGTGTAGATTCCGTTCAACTCAACTTGCGAATCCGTAGTTTTGCTTTTTTATATTCATAATTGCAATATGAATACAATTACAGATAAAAGCACCACAAAAATTCCAATGGAAAAGATTGATGGAACCACAACGAATAAATGAGTAACAGCAGCAATGAGCTGACCAGGAACATATTTTTTGTATAGCAAAATTTTTTTATGACAAGACCTAGAAAGATAAGCGACCAGTAAAACCATGCTGGAATATTTGAAACGATATTGGCACTCACAAGATAGTTAACCAAAAAGGTTAGCATTGCCGCAAGCAATACTTCATTTTAAACAAGAAATATCAATTGTAAATTTCTAGATAATTTAAATACCTTAAAAACAAAAATAGAGTGGAAAACGTACTTCTAGATTTTTTGGAAGAAAATCCTAGTATCCGGATTCTATCTGTCCCACAGCCGCTTCATCACCATCCGCTCCCACCACTTCCACGGCAATATATTTTTCAAGACAATTCCTAATTTCACACCTTTGCCAACCGGATACCGCAATTTCGGATAAGGAGACTTTGCCACGTGTACAATCTGTTGGATCACTTCATACGGAGAGGGTGCCGTGTCAGCAACATGGTTGACATATTTCAAAATTTTCTCCATCTCTTTAACATAAGGAGAATCCGGATTGACCGATACCGCATCCAGCCCTTTTGACCAGATTTCCGTTTTATAGGATCCCGGTTCAATTAAAACGACATGAACACCGTACGGCAGCATCTCTAAACGCAAAGACTCGCTGAATCCTTCCACCGCAAACTTGGATGCCACATAAGGTCCCATAGAAGGGAATCCGATTCGTCCGCTAATACTGCTTATATTCACAACCTTGCCGCTTCTGCGTGCCCTCATCGACGGCAAAACAGCTTTTGTTACTGCCACCAAACCGAAAAAATTCGTTTCAAATTGCCTCTGCCATTCTTCAACAGCAAGCTCCTCCGTAAACCCTCCCGCTGCATACCCCGCGTTGTTTACCAACAGATCAATTTGGCCGTAATCTTCAATCACATTCTGAATTACAGTTTCCGCTGCTGAAAAATCGGTTACATCTAGTTGGATAATCTCAATCCGGTCTGTTACACCTGCTTCTTTGGCTGCCGCTTCCAGTCGTCCTCTCTTATCCAAATCTCTCATTGAAGCCAGCACGCGGTAGCCTTCGCGGGCAAGCGCTACACTTGTTAGCAATCCAAAGCCGCTTGAAGCTCCTGTAACAAACGCAACAGGTTGTTTCTTTAAAGTTTGATTCACAAGATTCCCTCCAGCTATTCATATTCTAACACTGCCTTTTTGCTAAATATATGTAGAGCATCATCACTGCTTTCGTTCGCAAATTCCTTCAAAAATCTGCTCCACCTAGATGTTTTAACAATTCCTGTCTCTTCTTAATAAACACTTTTTATTGGAATTGTATCATGAAAATAATGGAATAGATTTCGTAAAATAAATTTTGCTTCTTTTGTGGATGAATATAGCGTTTATTTTTAATTCTCTTTTTTCTTAACCAAGTTAAAAATGGAAATATATGATATTATAGGTATTAGGTATTTAGTAATACAGGAGGGATTTAATGACAAGTGATTTAGAAAGATCCAAAGTGATTCAAATCTTTGAGTATTTATTGGCAGTAAAAAACTTAAACGAAAAAATCATCCGGAATATTAATGAATACGAAAGAGTTTGGTGGATTAACGAACTTCCTCATTTTGAAGGTTGTTATTTAAATGGAAGTGGAGAAAATATTGACGCATGGCTTGAAGTCCACAAACAGGATATTCCACCAGCTCCTGCTTTACCTAAAGGATTAAGCAAATGGATAAGAAAGTGGGATAATCCTGTTAAAGAGCCGGAAAAAGTCCTACAGATTTCAAAAGGGTATGACAAAGAGAAGAATGAAGAAGTCCTTGAAAAATTTGAAGATGATGAGGAAAGAGTAAATACATACAACGAATGGTATGAGAACAAATGGAAACCTTGGGCAAATGAAGCTTTGCCAAAATTTCAGATACAAAAATTGTATATGGAATTGTTTGAACTTCATCAGCGTTTGCAGAGAGAAGGTGATGATTTAGAAATTGGGTGTGGGCATGGGCTACTTGTTTGGAAAATAAACGATGAATTCGTTTATAGACATTTATTGGTCACTAAAATGGAATTACAATTCAATGCTAAAAAAGGCGTTTTCTATCTTATCCCTACTAGTAAAGGGACTCAATTAGAAACAGATATGCTCACAAATATTAACATTCCGAATGCTTCGAGACTGCAGGAAATGGAGTCAGAAATTGATGATTTGGATTTGTCACCATGGGATGAATTAATTGAGCCTGTTTTCCGTGAAGTTGCCCATACAATCAGCTCAAAAGGATCATACAAAAAAGGATTAACTCCGGAAAAAATGCAAGAAAAGCCAAACAATCCTGTTGTTTTTTATATGCCGGCTTTCTTCCTAAGAAAAATTGGAGGGAGATTGTGGCAGAAGGAGTTATCCACAGCAATCGAAAAAATAAAGAATGGTTATCCCGTTCCTGAGACGATTACGACTCTTACTTCGACATCTGAAGAGAAAAGAGAGCAAAGACATGAAAGTTTCAATAACAGTGAATGGAAAAGTGTTGGGGAGGATTTGTTATTTCCATTACCCGCTAATAATGAACAAAAATTAATTGCAAGAAAGCTTGCATTAAATGAAGGTATAGTTGTTCAAGGTCCACCAGGAACAGGTAAAAGCCATACGATCGCTAATCTCATTTGCCATCTCCTTGCGCATGGAAAACGGGTTCTTGTAACGAGTGAAAAGGAAAGAGCACTCCAAGTATTAAGGGACAAAATTCCTAAAGAGATACGTTCATTATGCGTCAGTGTGTTAGGAGGAGACTCCAGATCAGTGAAAGAAATTGAGGATTCAATAAAAAGTATTGCTGAAAACTTAGATACAAAACAAATTGAGGTATTAAATAAAAATATTGAAAGATTACAGGAGGAGTTGCACCAAACAAAACGGAACATTGCCAAAATTAATACAATGATAAACAAAGCAGCGGAAATCGATAATGAAAAGAAAAAAATAAATGGTGTAGAATTTACACCTCTTGAAGCGGCAAAATGGCTAAAGGAAAATGAGAAATATAACTGGCTTCCTGATGATATAGATCCATCGGTTTCATATCCTTTTACAACTGCGGAAGCTATGCAATTTTTCCAATTACTAGGTGAAATTCGAACGGAGGATCGCATTTCTTTTTCACAACATCGCTTGAAAACAGAAGAACTAGTTGATCCCGTAACATTTGAAAAACATGTTCAAGCTATTCAATCGATAGAAAATAAAATGGTTGAAACAGAGAAATACCTAGAAGGATGGAATGTTACGACTGAATTAACATTTCATTTAGATGACATTCTTCACTTAACGAAAACAGTTTTAAATCATTTAGAAGAAATTAGTAAAGAAAATTGGTTAGAAATCATATTAAAAGAGATCATTACCCAACCTGACAAAAAACAGTTTTGGGAAGAGTTTACGAGCGAATGTAAAGAAAGAATAAACAATGTTTATCGATTAACAAATGATTTAATTGAAGATGAAATCGTCATTCCTTCTAATGACAATCACGCTCTCCTGAAAGAAGATTTACATTTTATTCAGGAGAGAATGAAAAATAATAAAAGTATAGGATGGTTTTTCCAAAAAGTTACTGGAAGAAAATATGCTTACATTTTTGAACAATACAAAATAAATGGGCTGTCTATTCGTAATTCAGATGATGTAACAAAACTTTTAAAATATCTCGAACGAGAAGAGCTGATTAAAAAGTTAGTATTGAAATGGAATCGGATAATGGACGAAAACGATGGACCAACGATCAATGCTGATCAAAAAAGGTTTACATCTGAAGTTAGTGAGCTATTGAATCAGCTAGAAATGATTTTAAATTGGGATAAAAATGTAGTAGAGAAGTTTAATGAAGTTCTAAAAGAAATTAAAATTAACGAAGAACCAAAGTGGAATAACATTGATTGGTTTATAAAACTACAAAACGGATTTTCTGCTTTAAATGATAAAATTTGCTGGGAAAAAGAAAACAAGTTTTTCGATAAGATTTTAACATTTTTACAAAAACAACAATCCATATTCAATGCACATGAATCCGGCAAAAAACTGTATGAAGCATGTAAAACAAGGGATGTTCAATTGTGGAAAGAAGTCTATAACGACCTGTTACGTTTAGAGGCATTAGAAGAACCGTACAAACAATTTAACTTTTTAAAGAAAAAATTAGAGGAAGCAGCTCCTCGCTGGTGTGAGTCGCTCTTATCACTAGGAGGAAAAGGAGAACCATTATTCCCACCTGATGATATAGACAAGGCATGGATGTGGAGTCGAGTCAATACATGGTTAAAAGAAATTCATTCTAAACCAAAAATGAGGGATTTAGAACAAGAACTTCAGCGGGAGAAGGAAAAAGAGTCTAGATTAATTAAGGAACTTGTAGCTGAATCAACTTGGAAATCACAAATTGAACGAACGACAAAAGAACAAAAAAGAAGCCTTTTTGCATGGTTGAAGGCGATTCAACGAATCGGAAAGGGAACTGGGAAATATGTAAATATTTATCGCAAAGAAGCAAGTAAAGAAATGAAAATTGCAAGGGGCGCCATTCCAGTTTGGATTATGCCGATCCAAAGAGTCATCGAAAACATTGAATTAACCAATGCTCTTTTTGATGTTGTTATTGTCGATGAAAGTAGTCAAAGTAATTTATTTTCTTTAAGTGTATTATTACGGGGAAAAAAAGCGGTAATTGTAGGTGATGATAATCAAATTAGCCCTGAAAGCGTTGGAACTGATATCAGCGAGGTTCATGACTTAATCGAAAGACATCTTTACAATATCCCAAACAAATTACAATTTGAAATGAAAACGAGTCTATACGATACGGCAAGCCGGGTATTTGACAGCAAGATTATTTTGAAAGAGCACTTCCGTTGTGTGCCTGAAATCATCCAGTTCAGCAATGATTTAATGTATGGTGGCATGATTGATCCTTTAAGATTACCTTTAAGAAGTGAATTGCTTGAGCCGCCTGTAAAAGCAATACGAGTAGAGGATGGTTACCGTAGGGAAGATACTAGAAAAGTCATCAATGAACCGGAAGCAGAGGCAATTGTGAACCATATTGCTGAATGCTGTCAGGATGAAAAGTATAAAGGTAAAACTATTGGGGTTATTTCTCTCCAGGGACATGATCAAGCGAAGTTAATTGAAAATCTTCTTCGCGAAAAAATTGGTGAAGAAGAAATGATTAATAGAAAAATTATTTGCGGTGACTCATACTCTTTCCAAGGTGATGAACGCGATGTTATTTTCCTATCCATGGTTGTTGCTCCGAATATGAGGATTGGACCAATGACAAAACGTTCAGATTATCAGCGGTTTAATGTCGCCGCAAGCCGTGCAAGAGATCAAATGTTTTTATATCACTCTGTTGACTTAAAACATTTAAATCTCGAATGTGTAAGATACAGACTATTGCAATATTGTCTTGAGCCCCATCGGGTACAATTGGAGGTAAATAAGGTAAAAGAAGTATTTGATTCAAAATTTGAAGAAGATGTGTATCGTATGATTGTTGCAAGAGGCTACCGCGTAATACCTCAGGTCAAAATAGGATCAGTTGGAAAAAGAATTGATCTCGTTGTAGAAGGAATGAGAAGCCGCTTAGCAGTTGAATGTGACGGGGATCAATGGCATGGACTCGATAAATGGGAAGACGATATTGAACGTCAACGAGTATTAGAACGTGTAGGCTGGACCTTCTGGCGGGTAAGAGGAAGCCAGTTCTATTTAGATCCTGAAAAAGCCATGTCGTCGTTATGGGAGAAATTAGACGAAATGGGGATTTACCCAATAGCACCAAAAGAAAATGCGGATATTCATATTCTGAATTAAAGAGGATGTCCCAAAAATGTTCGCATAGCGTTCGCTTTTGGGACACTTTTTTTGGCAAAAAAAAGAAGAAAACCGTTCCTTTTTTGGAATAATAGAGTCACCACAACCCTACCAAAAAAGAACGGTTTTCTCAAGTACATCTATTATAACCGAGATCAACTCATTTTGCCAATGGATCTTGAAATCCGGAGTCAATATTACAATGATGGAAGTCGCCAAGTCGGTGTTCATTTACTTAGGCATTCCGTTTCTTGGCGGGATGGTGACGCGCTTTCTGCTGGTAAAAGCAAAGGGCAGACAATGGTATGAAAAAGTATTCATTCCAAAAATCAGCCCGATTACATTGATTTCTTTATTGTTTACGATTATCATTATTTCTCTTTAAAAGGAGACGCTATCGTAAGTTTGCCGTTGGATGTAGTGAGAGTCGCCATTCCATTGTTCATATACTTTGTATTGATGTTTTTCGTTTCCTTCTTCTTAGGGAAGAAAATTGGAGCGAGCTACCCTGTCACCACCACACTTGCCTTTACAGCCGGCAGCAATAACTTTGAGTTAACGATTGCTCTAGCTGTGTGCAGCATTTACAGCTGTCATTGGACCACTTATGGAAGTGCCTGTCATGATTGCATTGGTCAACGTAGCATTATGGTTTCAACGAAAATACTTTAAAACCGAATCAGTATCATACTAACAACAAAGGTGGAATGAACATGAAAGACAAAAAGACGATTTACTTCTTATGCACTGGCAACTCTTGCCGCAGCCAAATGGCAGAAGGATGGGCAAAAAAATATCTTGGCGACGAGTGGGAAGTGTACAGCGCCGGTATCGAAGCTCACGGATTAAATCCAAACGCGGTAAAAGTCATGAAAGAAGCAGGAATTGACATTTCTAATCAAACATCCGATGTGATTGATCCGGAAATTTTAAATAATGCTGATTTGGTCGTAACATTATGTGGTCACGCCGCAGACCATTGCCCGGTAACACCTCCGCACGTGAAACGCGTACATTGGGGATTCGATGATCCGGCAAAGGCAGAGGGGACAGAAGAAGAAAAATGGGCTGTGTTCATGCGTGTTCGCGATGCGATTGGTGAAAGAATTAAACGTTTTGCTGAGACTGGTGAATAATTTCCTTCAGTCCCTCTATATCAATAACAAAAAGAGCCTGGAGAACTTTCTTGGGCTCTTCGTGTTTTTTGGAGAAGAATTAATTAATTAACGAAAAAGTCATATAGCATTGGCTGTTGCAAGACAATATCAACATTAAGATTAATAGATTTGCTGCAATGGGGCAGATTTTAGGGAGAAAAATAGATATTTAATTTAGGTAAAAGTTTTAAGGGATTTATAGTACGATTTGAGGCTTCAATTATTACATTTTTGAAACACCGCCCGATTTCTAACATTATTTTATTTTGGTTATGTGTAGTTTAAGTGGGGCTTGAAAGAATAAAATCGAGAAAGCTTCCGATGCAAGCGTCGATTCACAATCACCTGAATGTGGGACCTATTCAAGTTTCGATATTGGCTGTTTTATACGAGATGTTGATGTATGCGATGGATTCAACTACCGCTATGGAACGCACGTTAAAGAGTTAGGTGATTAGTTGTCGGATGACTTTCGAAAGACGGAACATTCCTTTCTCCAGGTCAGCTAAAGAAGCGTAGGAATAAGAAAGGCGAAGGTACTGGGCTGCATGCTTATCATAGACATTTCCTGGATTTAATAGAATTCCATGCTCTAATGATTTTTCAAAAAGTTCCCGTATGGAGATTGAAGGCAATATGCGCAGCCATATATAAAAACCACCTCTAGGAACAGTCCAGGTCGCAATATCGGAAAAATACCTCTGTAATAAATCAATCATGATCTCTCTTCGAACCTTCAATTCTTTTCTGACCTCTTCCAAATGTTGATGATAGAGCCCGCTTGCTAGCCATTCCGCAACTGCCCATTGAGACAAGGAACTGGATCCGTAATCGGTTTGCATTTTAATATCCGCCAATCGCTCAATAACAGGCTTCGGTCCGACTATCCAGCCGATTCTCAGACCGGGACTCAATGTTTTCGACATGCTCCCAAGATATAAAACAAGCCCATTTTTATCGATGGCTTTCAATGGTGGGGGAGGCGGTGAATCGAGCCAGAGTTCTCGGTATACGTCATCCTCAATAATCGGCAGCCGCTCCTTTTCGCATACATCGATCAGTTTTCTCCGTCTTTCTTCGGACATCAAAATTCCTGTTGGATTATGAAAGGACGGAATTGTATAAAGCAATGAAGCATTTTGCCGCTTTTTTTGTTCCGAAATCTTATTTGCTTGAATTCCATGCTCATCTAAAGGAAGTCCAAATAATCGCATTTCGGCAGATTGAAATACATGCAGGGAATACAGGTACGATGGTTTTTCCAGAAAGATCGTAGCACCTCGCCGCAATAGACCTATTGATATCAATTGCAATGCCTGCAGAGCTCCTGACACAATCAAAATGGAAGAAGGGGAAGCTTCAATCCCGATGGTTTTCAAATATCTACTGAGCTGTTCCCTGAGAAAAAGCAGCCCTTTCGGTTCCTCGTAGCCAAGTGAATCAATGTGCCCCGTCAGCTTTTCAAATACTTGTTTCATCATCTCACGTGGAAATAAATCTGGAGAAAGCTCTCCTGTTCCTAAACGGATGATATTTGAATCAAACTCTGCTTTATTGATTTCCTGTATCGTAGGCAAATTAGGATAATAACTCCCCGCTTGCACATAGGAATTCCAGTCTGGGAGAGGAGTAGAGGTCATCAAAGACCACGAATTGTTAATAATCTTGGTACCGCCTCCTCTTTTTCCTTCCAGCAATCCATCAGCAATCAATTCTTCCATAGCCGCCACGATCGTACTGCGGTTCACTCCGAATGCTTTGGCCAATGTGCGTTGAGGAGGGATTTTTGTCCCTAAAGTCCATTCTCCTGTTTCAATCTTTTCTTTAATATATTCTTTGATCTGGATATAAAGGGGAACTGGAGTCGATTTGTCTGGCTTCCAATCTAATTCATTCATGAAAAAATACTCTCCCTTTACAATCATATGAGTCGATTATACAACTTGGTTGGTATTGAATCCATCCAATTGGTTGGAGACAACAATCGATTTCCGAGTAAAATTGTATTCATATGCTATACAATAGGAGGGATTGGATTGGCGGAAGCCTTTATTCACGGACTTATTCTTGCATTTGGACTTATTCTTCCTCTTGGCGTCCAAAACGTTTTTATTTTTCATCAAGGAGCTCTTCAGAAACACTTCATTCATGCGCTCCCAGCCGTTTTAACTGCATCACTATGTGATACACTTTTAATCATCCTTGCTGTTTTCGGAGTATCTATTATGGTCTTGGGTTCTTTTTTGATCAAAACGATTATGCTGTGCTTAGGGATTTTATTTTTGTTATACATGGGGTGGAGCACTTGGAAAAGTACCCCTTCTGCTGTTAAAGAGAATAACGGAAAAACAGCTAAGGAAACTTTTACACCATTCAAACAAGTTGTGTTTTCAGCATCGGTCTCGCTGCTCAATCCACATGCGATCATGGATACGATTGGCGTGATCGGAACGAGTTCACTTCAATACAATGAAGGGGAAAAAGCAGCTTTTGCACTTGCCTGTATTCTAGTTTCCTGGATCTGGTTTGCGGGGCTGGCTTTGGCAGGGCGGAGAATAGGGGATCTAGATCAATCTGGACGTTTGATGAGTGCTTTCAACAAAATTTCCGCGCTCGTCATGTGGGGAGCAGCGATTTATATTGGATTCACACTGGCAAAATAAAAACAGGAGTTTACAGTAGAGGTTTCATTACTCCAAATAGTAAACTCTTGTAAGTCTATGAAACAGGATAATAAACTAAAAGAAAAAACCCAGTTGCTGATTACTATAATAATCGGGAGACCAATAACTAGGAGAAAATTTTTTTGCGGAGTTGAAGGGAGGAGATAGGACTGAAACACCCGTATGCTCATTATCGTTCTTTATTTCCTGTTTTAGCATCGAAAATCCATCTGGCGAGCTGTTCGCAAGGAGCCATTTCAAAAACTGTGTCCGAATCGATTGAAGCGTATATGAATAGTTTGCTAACGACGGGGGTTAATTGGAATCAAGCAATAAAAGTAGTTGAACAGGCAAAATACCGTTTTGCAAAATTAATCGGTGCTGAACCTAATGAAATTGCTGTATTATGCTCGGTCTCTGACATTTTTTCTACTATCGCCTCTTCACTTTCTTTTGAAAAAGGGAAAAATATCATTGTGACGACAGATATGGACTTTCCAACCGCCGGTCATGTATGGCTCGCTCAGGAGAAATTTGGAGCAAAGGTCAGATTTATTCCTTCTCAACAAGGAGTCATTCCTTTAGAATATTATGAACGTTATGTAACGTCTGACACACTTGTCACATCCATTTCCCATGTCTGTTATTACAACGGTTTTAAACAAGATCTCAAAGCGATTGCAGACATTGTTCATCGTAAAGGTTCACTTCTTTTTGTTGATGCATATCAATCTGCTGGACAGGTGCCTATTGATGTAAAGAAAATGGATATCGACATATTGGCAGCAGGAACAAGGAAATACTTGTTAGGTATTCCGGGAATATCCTTCCTATACATAAAAGCTGAATTGGCAGAGAAATGGAAGCCGCGCGTCACAGGATGGTTTGGTCAGGAGGATCATTCGAAATTCAATGTTCATCAAATTATACCAGCAGCTGGAACACGTCGTTTTGAGACTGGAACGCCTTCTTTTATAAGCGCTTATGCAGCAGCTGCCGCTATTCGTTTACTTCTTGAAATAGGAGTGGAGAATATATCTTCTTATTTAAACCTATTAGCTCAATTCGCATTAGATTATGGACAAGAAAAAGGATTACACACTGTTACTCCTTTATCGGCTCACAAAAGAGGCGGCATAACTGCTTTTTATGTAAAAAATGCTGGGCAAATAGAATCGATCTTGAAAGAGAGAAATATCATTGTTTCTGCTAGAAACGACGTCATCCGAATCGCTCCTCATTTTTACAATACGCAGGATGATATTCGGCAAGCAATTGACGAGCTAACAACTGTTTTAACAGCGAATAAATAAGCAGCACAGGTCTAGGTACTGAAAGACTCGAAACTTTTTCATGGTTCCAATAACAATATATGAGTGGTTTAAAGCGGACAAAAGATTTGTGTGAATAGTCTATTTTTAACTCTGTAGTGCAAAATTCAGCTAGTTTCATAACTAATGTCTTAACAGTTTTTTTCGGCTCCATTCAACGATCTGATGGAGCTTCGAACATTAGAAGAGGCAACATACGAAGGTTTCATGACATCATTGCATTTAGGGGTTAAGCAAAAAATAACAGGTAATGAACGATAAGCAAAACAGGCGCGAAATGTTTATATATTTTTGGTAAAATCCTCTTGAAATATTCAGAAAATTCTTTTAAAATAAGTGTAAACTTCATCCTATCTACCTTTTACAGGTGAAGGTAATGAAGATATCTCTTCTTATCTTAATTTAACAGTTGACTGATAAGATTCCATTTCCAGCCTTAGCCGGCTGGTTCAAATGGTTCGTAAAGCCAGTCCATATCACTAAAGTGTGTTTGGGCTGGTTTTTTGTTTTTAAGAAAGCTTTTTCAATAGGAGGCGATGAACATCGGAGGCGCACTAGAGGGTGTAAAGGTATTAGATTTGACTAGGGTGCTTGCCGGCCCATATTGTACAATGATTTTGGCAGACCTCGGAGCAGATGTCATTAAGGTAGAAGCCCCGGGCGGCAGCGACGAAACGAGGTTCTGGGGACCGCCGTTTCAAAACGGTGTCAGTGCTTACTATTTATGTGCAAATCGCAATAAGCGAAGCATTACCGTGAATCTGAAATCGGAAGAGGGCAGGGAAATCATTCGAATTCTGGCAAAAGAAGCGGACGTGCTCATTCATAATTTTAAAACTGGATCGATGGAAAAATGGCAGCTCGACTACGACTCCTTACAAAAAATAAATTCACGGCTCGTCTATTGTTCCATCACGGGATTCGGGGAAACGGGCCCGTACCGGTATCTGCCGGGTTATGACTTTATTATTCAAGGGATGAGCGGCCTGATGAGTATAACCGGAAGCGAAGAGAGCGGTCCAATGAAAATCGGTGTTGCCATGGTGGATATTTTAACAGGATTATATTCGGTCATTTCCATTGAAGCGGCTTTGTTGGAAAGGGGAAGATCCGGCAAAGGGCAAAAAATTGATCTATCACTGATGGATACAGCGGTCAGCTCGCTTGCCAATGTCGCCAGCAATTATCTAATTTCCGGGAAGGTACCGCGTAGACTCGGGAATGACCATCCGAATATAGTCCCTTATTCGAAATTCAAAGCGTTAGATGGGGACATAATTATCGCCGTCGGGAATAACCGACAGTTTGCCACACTATGTGAAGTAATGGGGCTGAGCGAAATGGCAATGGATGCTCGCTTCTGTACGAATGTGGCAAGAATGGAAAATAAGCTGGAGCTGACGAGGATTTTAGAAGACCAGCTCCAGCTCAAAACGGTCAATGAGTGGATAAAACTGTTTTCAGAAAAAAATATTCCATGCGGTCCCATCCATACTATAGATCAAGTATTTGAACATCCACAAGTTTTGGCCCGTGATATGGTTGTCCAAGTCGAACACCCGGAAGCAGGAATGGTAAAACTCGTTGGTTCGCCTGTTAAACTATCAAGAACGAATACAAAGATAGAACGTCATCCGCCGATGGCCGGGGAGCATACATGGGAAATCCTGCAGGAAGCTGGATTTTCATTTGAGGAGATTACCTATTTTAAAGAGAATAATATTATTTAATCGCGGGAGGAGTTTTTAAGATGAATTTTGAATTTACAGAAGAACAACGGATGTTGAGAAAGATGGTCAGAAATTTTGTTGATAAGGAAATTATCCCGAATATGCGAGAGTGGGATGAACGGGGATATTTCGATCCAATCATTTGGAAGCGCTTAAAAGAATTAGGCTTGCTGGGTGTCTGCATCCCTGAAAAATACGGCGGCAGCGGAATGGATTATAATTCGCTAGCCATCGTTTGTGAAGAACTGGAAAGAGGCGACACAGCTTTCCGCACGGCGGTATCCGTTCATACCGGATTAAACAGTATGACGTTGTTACAGTGGGGGACCGAAGAACAAAAGCAAAAATATCTCGTTCCACAAGCAAAAGGTGAAAAAATCGGCGCCTTTGGCTTAACAGAACCGGGAGCTGGATCTGACGTGGCATCACTTGGAACAACGGCTGTTAAAGACGGTGACCACTACATTTTAAACGGCTCCAAAACATGGATATCTTTATGCGATGTTGCCGATCATTTTATCGTGTTTGCGTATACAGATAAATCGAAAAAGCATCATGGAATTTCCGCCTTTATCGTCGAACGCACTATGCCTGGATTTTCATCCAAGTCCATTAAAGGAAAGCTCGGAATCCGATCCGGAAATACAGGAGAATTGTTCTTTGATCAGGTCCGTGTACCAAAAGAAAATTTACTTGGCCAAGAAGGAGAAGGATTCAAAATTGCGATGTCTGCGCTGGATAATGGACGTTTTACCGTTGCTGCAGGGGCAGTAGGCCTGATTATGGCATGTTTGGAAGAAAGTGTAAAATATTGTCACGAGCGTAAAACATTTGGCAAAGAAATTGGTAAACACCAGCTTGTCCAGCAAATGATTGCCAACATGGAAGCGGGATTGCAAATGAGCCGTTTATTGGTGTACCGTGCTGGAGAACTCAAAAACAAAGGATTGCGCAATACGAGAGAAACATCTCTAGCCAAATGGCAGGCCTGTAATTTTGCCAATAAGGCCGCAGATGATGCGGTTCAAATTCACGGAGCCTATGGTTATTCCAATGAATATCCTGTTGAGCGCTTCCTAAGAAACTCCAAAGCTCCTGTTATTTACGAAGGAACAAGAGAAATCCACACCATTATGCAGGCAGAATATGTGCTTGGGTATCGGGAAGATAAGCCATTAAATAACATGCTGCCAGCCTGGCCCTTTGAATGTGATAAAGAGACAGTAACGGATAGTTAGGTACCAATCGATAGCAGGATCGGATTCCATTTTGCATCCGATCCCCTTATTGCTTATTGATTGATAGCTTCATACTGTTTATACAGATCTTTTAATGCGGCAATTAGGGCATTATTGGCCTTTCCTAAATAACCATTCTTTAACTCTTCCAACGGCTTTTCAATGCCGTTGCGCAAACTATGACCTTTCAAGAGCCTGGAAATATATTCTCTGCCGTGTTCGGTAGCAAGCGTACAGGAAGCATCCACAATCACACCATATAATTTATCAACCTCTGCTGTAATCGTTAAAGTTTCATAAACACTTCTGGCCGCCATCCCTGTCGGAAGTTTGGCGTGACCGGCAATAAAATAAGTATTCATCCATAATCTCTCCTAATCGTTTTATTTTTAGAATAATATGAAAATAACCAAATGATAAGACTATTGATAGATGAAATTTCCAATACATCTCCATATAAATAAAAAGAGAAGGACAATTTTTTGTTAATGATATAATACTTTAATCGGTTTGTGTGTATCGCATTGGCTTTTACCTTGATAATTCGTCTAGCTGAAAATTTTATCCAAGTCGTTTCCCTAAGAATAGCACCATCAATTCATTTGTTTGTACCAAAATTACTTAGTTGGGAAACCGTTAAAAATGTATTTCTCTAAATTTTTTAGGTGATAGATTAGTATGCTTTTTAAACATTGTTATAAAATGGGAAACGCTGTTAAACCCGCACGCAAATGCTATTTCTTGAATTGATAAGTTTGTGTTGTGTAAAAGCTTTTTTGCATTATTAATCCGATAGCCGATTAAGTATTGATAGGGTGAACAGTTCATGTGTTTTTTAAAGATTCTTGAAAAATGGAAAGGGCTTAATCCGGCGCAGTTAGCTAGATCGGTTAAATTTATTTGATCTTGATAGTGATTTTCAATGTATACTATGGCACTCCTAATCGATTTTATATGTAATTCATCTGCATGATTCAAAAGCTGCTTTAATTCATAAAGAATTTTATGAATCATGATGGATATAGCATCTTCATCTATTTTGTCGTTTTCAGCCATGTCCAATATACTAGTCATGCAATCATTAATCACAAAATTGTTATTAATTGAATAAACGCATCCGTTGTTACTAAAGAGAAGTTCAAAATAATCATCACTTGCATTTCCTGAAAAGTGAATCCAATCAAAAATCGTATCTTCTTCTGCCTGATATAGATGAGGTTTATGACAGTTCAGGAAGACAAATGTGTTTTCAGTAGCTATAAATTCTTTATCCTCATATTTAATCCTCATTTTTCCTTTCCTAACATGCATGAACAGATAACTGTTCCAATTATTTCGCTCAACGAGGTATTCATTGGTGCAATAGAAGGTACCTGAGTAAATTAAGTAGAAAAGCGCTTTCTTAGAAAAATTACTTGGCATATGAAAAAACATTTTCGACTTTGGTAATACCCCTTTTTCATTCATACTGACACTCCTTCCATTTAGTTCATGTAAAGAGATTGTTGAATAATAATTTTTTTATAGCTAATAAAGGAGCAAGAATATTATATTTTTTAACAATATTCAGTAATGACTTTGTATATTTAGTCTAATAAAATAAACTTACCATAGCAACAATCATAAAAAAGTAAAGGGGTTAGGACGATGGAAATTAGAATTGGACTAGTTGGAGCTGGCTGGATGGGAAAAACTCATATAAAAGCATTTATTAACGCTTTTATAAACTTTGGACCTAAATATGGGAAGCCTGTTTTCGAAACGGTGTCTGATGTTAGTGCAGAGGCAGCTAAAAATGTATGCAAGCAACTTGGCTTTTCTAAATGGACTACCGACTGGAAAGAAGTAGTTCAAGACGAAAGGGTTCACATTGTTGACATCGCAACGCCAAACGCTTTTCACTACGAAGTGGCTAAAGCTGCATTGGAAAACGGAAAGCATGTGTACTGTGAGAAACCACTGACACTTTCTGCTGAACAGTCAATAGAACTTGCTGAAATGGCCAAGCAAAAAGGTGTTGTCAATTATGTAGGCTACAATAATGTGATGAATCCAGCTAATGCATATATAAAAGATCTTGTTCAATCAGGGAAACTTGGTCAAATTATCGGATTTTTCGGAATATATTCTCAAGATAGTTTGCTTGACCCAAATCTTCCAATTACATGGCGGCATATTAATAAATATTCTGGTTCAGGGGCTCTTGGTGATCTTGGCTCCCATATTTTAAGCGTTTCACAGTTTATTTTAGGTAATATTGAAAGCGTTATCGCTTTACCTAAAACGGTGATTAAACAGAGACCTGTGTCACCTGGATCATTAGAACTTGCAGATGTTGAAAATGATGATTTGATCACAATACTTGCTAAATATGAAAATGGTGCCGTTGGCACGATTTTAGCAAGCCGTGTGGCTCCAGGAAGAAAAAATTATTTAACGTATGAAATTCAAGGAACGGAAGGAACGGTTTATTATTCATTAGAACGTATGAATGAAGTAAAAGTGTATTTTACTTCAGATAACAGTGCCGACAGAGGGTTCAGAACTGTATTTTTAGGTCCGGAGCATAAAGGATACAGCGCTTTTTATCCAGCAGCTGGAATTGCCATCGGTTATAACGATATGAAAGTATTGGAAGCACACGAGTTACTTTCAGCTGTTTCAAAAGGTACTCCATACATTTGTGATTTTGAATTTGGTGCTAAGATAGATCAAACGGTGAGTGCTATCTTGGAATCTGCCGCTAAACAAAATTGGATTAATGTAAGAAACAAAGGAGGCGTCACAATATGAACATAAAGATTGGTACGGCACCAGATTCATGGGGAGTATGGTTTCCTCAAAATGAAAAACAAATTCCTTGGGAACGTTGCTTGAACGAAATGGCGGAATCTGGATATGAAGGAATTGAGCTTGGGCCTTGGGGTTATCTTCCTAATGATTACGATCAATTAAAAGAAGAGCTTGATAAAAGGAACTTAAAACTCACTGCTACAACGCTTATCGGTGATCTTACTTCAAATAGTAAAACAATAGAAATGATTGCTCTTCTAGATGAAATGGCAGAGCTTCAATTAAGATTTCCAACCGCGAAATATGTGGTGTTAATTGATGACTGTTATACGGATCTTTTTACCGGCGAACTCATTCGACCTCAAGTATTAAAAAATGGTGAATGGGATAAGTTCATTCATAACATCAATCAAATCAAAAATCACGCAAAAGCCAAATATGGTCTTGAAGTTTTATTTCATCCACATGCAGAAACCCATGTTGAAACAGAAGAACAAATTGAAAGATTTTTAAATGATACGGACATCAATCTTTGTCTAGATACAGGTCATCATGCTTATGCAGGTGGTGATCCTGTTGATTTCATGCGCAAACATCACAACCGTATTCCTTATCTCCATATAAAAAATTGTGATTTAAAGGTAAGAGAAAAAATGCAAAAAGAAGGATGGTCATTTGCCAAAGCTGTTAGTGAAGGCATTATGTGTGAACCTGAACTGGGTGTTGTAGACATGCAGGCGTTTTTTAAAGTCTTGCATGACATTGATTTTAATGGTTGGGCCATTGTTGAACAGGATATGTATCCAGCACCATTTGAAAAGCCCTTTCCAATTGCCAAGAGAACAAGGGAGTATTTAGAAAAAATTTGTAAAACTGTTGATATTAGTTGAATTAATCGAATTTTTTAATAAAAGGCTTTGCTAAAGAAAAAGGTTGATTTTAAAAAAATCTTTGCTTCATCGTGAAAAATGGTCAAAAAAACGAAATGAAAATTGAGGAGATGTTCATTTTATTTTATTTAAATGAGCAAAAAATCAACGCTAGATTTTAACATAGCCTTAATAAAAAACTATCGTTTCAAAAATAATTGAAGGTGAACTTTTTTAGTAGTACTAGTTAAGGGGGAATATATATGAAAAAAATATCAGTATTTATAGTAGTTTTATGTTTTACTATTTTTACACTAATTGGTTGTAGTAATCCATCAAGTGAAGCGAATGTATCTGGAGAAGAGAAAGATTTAAAAATACAAGTGGTTTTAAAGACATTAAGTCATCCTTATTGGAAAAGTGTGGAGGCAGGAGCTAAAAAGGCTGGAGAAGATTTTGGGGTTAATGTAGAAGTGATCGGTCCACCATCAGAAGCTGATGTAATTGAACAGGTAAGCATGATAGAAAATGCTATTAGTCAAGGCGTTGATGCTCTTGTCGTCTCTCCGTCTCAACCAACAACTGTATCAAATATATTTGATTTAGCTAAATCAGCAAATATTCCTGTCCTTCTTATCGACACAGATGCAGATTGGAAGGATAAAGTCACCTTTATCGGAACGGACAATTATTCTGCAGGTAAAGAAGGAGGAAAATATCTTGCCTCCTTGTTAAAAAAAGGAGACAAAGTAGCATTAGTTGAAGGGGCAAAAGGTAATTTAGCAACTGATGAGCGAATTAAGGGAGCAAAAGAGGTTTTAGAAAAAGCAGGGATGAACATTGTAGCGCAACAACCAGCCGATAGTGATAAATTTAAAGCAGCAGGCGTCATTGATGCAGTTTTACAAAACCATCCTGACTTAGCTGGAGTGTTTGCAGCAAACGATGATATGGCTATTGGCGCTTTAAGTGCAACAAAACAAAAGAAAGTTAACATCCCAATTGTTGGAGTAAATGGGGGAGAGGAAGCAACTAAATTAATTAGTGAAGGGAAATTAGCTGCATCTGTTGCCCAAAGTCCATACGATATGGGATACATGGGAGTAGAAAATGCTGTCAAAGCTATTAAAGGAGAGAAAGTTGAAAAACGCATCCCTACACCAATAAAAGTTGTAACAAAGGAGAATGCGGAAGAACATTTGAAAGAAATTCAAAAATAATTAAAACTAAGTACATTTATTATGTTTAGACTAATTAGGTTGAATAGACATGGGTACTAAGAAGGCCATATAACATTATTTAGATTTATACATTAAATCACTTCGCAAATACTGAAAGATGGATTTTTTTGATTTGTGGTTGTATAAAGCTTTTACTGCTGAAAAAAGTATACTAGAATATATTTCTCGGACGGGAATAAAAATTAGTGAAATAAGATTACTGTTGAGACGTACAAATTATGCTTGGCTATTGATGCTGGTAGTGAAGTAATCAAATGATAAATTATGATATTCCTTGGAACCTAACCGATTAGTGCATCAGGTGGAACGAATTCATCGAATTGGTCAAAAGAAGTGTTTATTTTTAAACTAGTTGCCCCTAGTACACGTAAAGAGAATGGTATTTATTCGGTTACTTAATAGAAGGAACATATGCGTAGTGATTAAAACAAGTGTCTGAATATGACTTTATCGGAGAAATTCTTGAAGAACATGCAGTAGATTTAGCTAATTTACATTTATAATTTACATTTAATAGAAGGGGCGATCAGTAGACGAGAAACTTTAAATGAAATTATTGCACGGACGGAAAAAACATTAATTATCAGAAGACCATTTTCGGCCATTATCTTGCTACAAAAAGCGAATCAACTATTGCAGTTCTTACTATCCGTTTTAGGAGTATCGATTCTGATCATAAAGTCGTTTTCGAATAGATTTTCTTTGACACAGTATTTACTGAACGATTTCAAGCAAGAAGTTCTCAGATAGGTAGTTGAGCTGTACTGAATAACCATTGATTTGATTGGGTATAAAAAATTATGATAATTCGTAGACACAAAAAATTATTCGGAACTTAGGCTGATTAGGCTAACAAGTTCCGAATAATTGATTTTCTGTGATTTGGCACTTGAGGGAAGAAGCCCTCAAATTTTAAGTTTTTTTCTTGTTTAAGGTAAAGACTTATGTATTTTGCTTTCATCTGCCCCTGCTAGGAGAGTGGGATTATTATAAACTGAAGGCTTACCAAGAGAATATATTTAATGCTATACTTGAATCAAAAGGATATTCTTATTGTTACTTTATCAAAATGCTGTTAGGAGGTCTCTCAAATGAACAATTATAAAGAAAATGTAATATTAATCGCCTCCGCACCACATGGATATGGAAAAAAAGTTGTAACGAATCGTCTTAGTCAAATGAAACGTGATCACGCAAACTTACAAAATAAACTTTCCCAAATAAAAAGTTCATTTCGTCATTCAAAATAAACGCTCATGATGAAGGAGTAATATCCATTTCTTCGAATGTTTCAAATTTGCACGTTCTACATTTCAATATGTTCAAGATAGCAGTAGAAGCCCATCTATCACCAAAGTATTCAAGAAGAAGGTCAGAAGAACTTTATGAAAAGAATGTCCAAACGGATATCATAAAAGAGTTGTTTGGAAAAGCAATTGGAGGGGACATATCTGTATTCGAAAAGTTGGAGAAGTTAGATAAATTATCTAACCAGATGCAGAAAGGAATTTTCGTTAAGAACCTCAACCATCCTGCGAATAAAAGAAAAAAAGGTTAAGGCAACACTATTGCATTAATCAAATAGATTCTAACTTCATAAATTCACGACACAAATGAACCCCTCTGAAGAAATCCTCGAATTTGAAGGAGTAACCATTAAGGATACACACTATGAAAGCTTTGCAACATCAGTAAAAAGTAAGAATTTTCTTATACATGAAAAAGTACGTGGAAGCATTGCGCTTATATGAAGAACTGTATCAAAAAGAACCAGGAAATTTAAATTATCGTTATAAATTAGCTGTAAGTACTCCTCATGATTACGATGATTTAGAATAATAATTCATCTAATCGGATTTTCTAATAGGAAAACGCGGTGTTATAATTTGCGGGTTGAATATTAATGTATGAAATCTAAGAAAATCAAGTCGATCGGTTTGTTAAATTAACTGCTTTTTAACGATGTTCACTTTCTTAACCAGATAATTAAATAAATATTGTGAATACATCAACAATAATAACTTAAATTAATTTTTTTCAAGTTCAGATTCCTCTGAAATGCTTGTTGCATTGGTGATAGAGATTTATAGAAAAGTTATTGTAACTGCATTGGAGAATCATTTAAAAGCATGTGAATTTGAAGTAAACTTTAACTAAAAAAGAAAATCATATTCGTTTATATATGAGCGGTCGTAAAACAATTAAGGAATTTTACGACTGGATTTATCTCATGACAAAGGATTGTACTTAAAACGCAAATTTGAAGTGTTCCCGGATCAAAATTTGGATACAGAAACATTGCAAAACGCAAAATTAAAGACAAAACATGCTGTTGCAGAAAGTAAAAAGCTTTTATCGATGAATATCGAAAAAAAAATTATTGCATTCATCGAGCATGTGGAACTGCTTGAATTACATTAGGAACGTATTATACATGGTTGTTAAAACATGACAAATCATTTAACGAAGAATTTTATAAAATTAACGAAAGGGCAGTTAAGTAGTCAATAGCTGCTTTATATTTTTCGAATTTTAGTTTACATAATATATATTATAGGAAGTTATAAATGGATCTTGTTTCACTAAAGAGATTACTTGTTGTGATGAGACGAAATAAAAAAATGAAACAAATTGTATTTTAATTGCATTTAATGAATTTCTTTTTAAATTGTAAATTTACATTGCAATTTAATTAATTGATCTTAAAAATTCGTTATGATTTGCTGCGTGTTTAAATTCATTCCATGATTAATTTTGGATTATGATTTATTTATTTTTATTAACGCTTCATTTTTGTTTGTTCTATATCCCGAAGTCCGTTCATTCATCTTCTTCTAAGTTTACATAATATATTTATGTTTTTAAAAAACTCCACTCATACCCTCATCCTCATGATTTGAGCGGCAAAATCAATGAATTATTGCCGCTCTTTGCCGTTCTTTTACTTCTCTTTTCCATTTTGTGGTATAAATTGGAAGCGATCATTAAAAAATGTTTTGTAGCCGAATTGCAGTGATAAAAAAGATGAAATCCCTACACTTCCGGCAATACCGATCAAAATCACAATTTGATATTCGATTGCAACTAAAGGGCTTGTACCTGCAAGGATTTGACCTGTCATCATTCCCGGCAAAAACACTATCCCCATACCGACCATGTTATTGATAGTCGGCAAAATAGCTGAATCAAATGCAGAGTTTACGATTGGTTTTGTTGCTGCATCGGGTTTAGCACCTAACATGAGCGCCCCTTCAATCAGATTCTTTTGGGTAGCAAAATTTTCGATCATTTCTTTCATGCCTAGCGTTATACCGATCATTGAATTTCCAATAAACATTCCGGCAATCGGGATAAAGTATTGAGGTTCATACCAAGGCTTAAAATGAATGACGATTAGATTAAAATACAACAGGCTGACGAGAGAGCCGATAACCATTGACAGCACAATGACCAGCTTCAATTTTTTCGATAAAGGCTTATGAAGCTGTTTAAATATATTATAAACGGCAAACGATTCCATGAAACAAAGCACCAATAAAACAATCCAAGGTGAAGGATTTTTAAAAATATACATCAATATGTATCCGACTAGCACAAGTTGAATCGTCATCCTGGCAGTTGAAAGGACAATTAATTTTTCACGTTTAATTTCTCGTTTTTTTACAAGCAATATTAAAATAAGAACAAATAAATATGCTGCCGAGAGCCTCCAAAATTCGATGTTGATAACTTCTTGCTTCATTGATTATCACCTGTTGGTTTATTTATCGTAATAACTTTATCTGCATATGTTTTTGGTATTGTATCTGAGTGTGTTACCATAATAACCGTTTTTTCTTTTTCCTTTGAATAACGAATGAATGCATCCATGATTTTCTCTTCAGTTCCTTTATCTAGCGCAGAGGTTGGCTCGTCTAATAAAAAAACTTCTGGATCCATTAGAAAAATTCTGGCTAGTGCAAGTCTTTGTTTTTCTCCGCCGGACAATTGTTCTACGTCATCCTCTAATTTTTTTTGCAAGCACACAAATTTTAGTGCTTCTTTCAACTTTTCATCGTCAATAGGCTCTTTTTCAGATAAAATTCTGCCGAAATTCAAATTCTCTCGAATATTTCCTTCAAACATTACTGGCTGCTGTGAAAGCATCACAACTTCCCGTCTTAAAGCGATTGGATTCCATTCAAACAATGACCGGCCTTTATAAACAATTTCTCCTTGATCTGGCGACAGCATGTGATTGAGCATTTTTAAAAGTGTTGTCTTTCCTCCCCCGCTTTGGCCAATGATGCACGTTACTTGTTTTTCTTCAATTTTCAACTCGTCAATGTAAAGAATATCTTTGTATCGTAAATTTTTGATGTGAAACATGTAAAACAGCCCTTTCTTCATAAAAAGCGAAATCCCCTGTTTTGAATATGAATAAAGTTGCAAATGATTCAAACCATTATACTTATTAAACACTTCTCTCTTTATAAAAAGCTTGGCACTCTTATTTATTTTATTTCGTGCAGCAAACCACTGAAAATTTTTTATTTCATTTAATGTCGGAACAAAGGAATGGAAAAAAGATAAAAAATTTGAATTTTATACCTCTTGTTTTAAATAAAAAAAGCTTTTTGAATGAAATTTTAACGTATTTGGAGCATTTTGTAAAATTTTTTGCGAAGCGGAAAATCAATGTTATTGAAAGGAAAACGCCTTTTGATCATGAGGGCTTAATGAAGATCGACATTTTGCGTCTTGAAGCAGTTTTCTTCCCTGCTTTGGAGAAATGATCAGAGGAGCTTAAAAAAATTTGTCCTTAACCTTTCGTTTTATCCATCTGCCTCAGCAATCCAACAATTTTGGGGCTCTAGACACTTCATAAGCCCCTGGCCTTTTTTGCAAAACGGGATGCAAAAGCATTCAACTCGATATGATAAAATTTTTTCCTTAAAACAATAGAATAACTTGTGAAATAGAGCTGATTGAATCGTTCAGAAAGAATGACATAAATCAAAACAGACGGCAACGAGGCGGTTATAGGACGGTACGAGAACACCCCGACAAGCTCGTTGTCCACAACGCTTAAGCAGCCCTTCATCGATAATGAAGAAGCTCTTATATGCCGAATGAAAAATATGTACAGGGCTCCTTAGAAATTTTTCCAGTTCCAAGAGCCCGGATTGCGAAACATTTGATATGATCATGCTTTTTTTCAAAAGTGTCTCTTTCCTTGTAGTTTTCAGCTTGGCGTCCTTTTATTTAAAGACAGAGTAAGTTGATTGGTTTCATGGTAACTAGTTTCTTTCTGCAGCTAAAAATTCTTTTCTATAATGATCAATTACCTATAAAAGTTATAGTTCACGGCGGAAGTCACCGCTTTTGCCGCCTGTTTTCTCCATTAAATATGTTTGGCCAATGACCATTCCTTTATCGATTGCTTTGCACATATCATACACGGTTAAGGCGCAGACGCTCGCAGCAGTTAATGCTTCCATTTCAACCCCTGTGCTTCCTTTTGTTTTCACAAATGAATGGATCATTAATTCATATTTGTTTTCGTCGCATTTCCATTCAAATTGAATATCCACCGCTTTTAAAGCAATCGGATGGCACATTGGAATGATGTCAGCCGTGCGTTTGGCGGCCATAATTCCAGCTACTTGCGCTACTGACAGAACATCTCCTTTTTTGACCTGTGAGCTTGTGATTTTTTCATACACTTCTTTTGAAACAAGAATACTTGAGATGGCATGTGCAGTACGGACTGTTTCCTGTTTCTCTGAAATATCTACCATTTTTGCCCTTCCTTGCTCATTTAAGTGAGTCAGCTTCTTCATGTTTTTAACCTCCACTCATCGGCGGAATAAGGGCGACAACATCCCCATCCCGAATGATGTCATCTTCTGCAGCAAATTCTTCATTGATGGCAAAAAGGACGGAGGATAGGGCGGGCAGTGAATATTCTTTTTCCAACCGTTCGCGGAGTTGTTTAACAGTTATTTCTTGATATGGCAATGTCATCTCCTTTTTATTCAGCTGCTCTTTTAGTTGGGCGAAAAATAAAATTCGGATCATGACTTCATCTCCTTTGGAATGCCTTTTTCATAAGAAATCGTTTCTTGCTGATTGCCGATCCACAATGAGCCATCCTCCCAATGCTCTTTCTTCCATATCGGTACCATTTCTTTAATCCGCTCGATTGCATAACGGTTTGCTTCATAAGCATCAGCGCGGTGAGGAGTAGATACGGCGATGACGACCGCGGCATCCGTAATTTCTAATCGTCCGATACGATGGACAATGGCAACCTTAGCATTCGGAAACTGCTGTTTAATTTCAGCTCCGATTTGTTCCAGTTTTTTTTGAGCCATCGATTCATATGCTTCATATTCTAAATACAATGTTTTTTTTCCTTTTGTCAATTCCCTTACAGTTCCGATAAATGTAACGATAGCTCCGGCATTTCGATCCACAACAGCTTCGATGACACGTGAAACATCTATCGGTTCTTTCACAATTTGAAACATAATTATCCCTCCAAATATAATATAAAATGGCATTATTGTCTCATTTCCAACAGCTTCTCCTTTACATAGTTCACGATCCAGCTGATATACAAATCTTCATCTTTAATAAAAAATGAATGTTTTTCTTTCAAAGGGATCGAGCTAATCGATGCGATCACATTTGATAAATCAAGCAGATGAAGATCTTTCTCATCACGGATACAGACAATTTTCGGGTATGGAGCTTTTTTCAATCCTTCGATAATCAATACATCAATTGAAAAATGCCGGTAAAGTTCCATAATGTTCGAAAAATGTTCATTCGCTTTTATTTCAGCTTGCAACAGCAAAGTTTCTTCCCCTAGAACCGCTGAAACAACAGCACCAGCTTCCCAATGCCGATACGTATCTTTTTTTGGAACATCCGGTTTTCCACCATGACCGTGATGTTTAAAAGTACCGACTTTTATCCCATGATTGGTCAGCTCTTTGATGCATTTTTCAATTAGCGTAGTTTTTCCGCTGTTTTGATGCCCTACCACTTGTAAAATCATCATAGCCAACTGGAGGCTCCTTCTTCATCTTCGATTAACAGCACGTTAACTTCACTGCCTGCTTGAAATCCTCTGCTTCCGCCAGGCAAAACAATTAAACTATTAGTATGAATTAAGGATGAAACAATATTTGATTTGTCCCTTCCAATCGGATCAGCTACTAGCTTTCCATCATGATAGGACAGTTTTGCTCTCACAAAGCGCGTGAACGGATTCGGCTTTAAAAAATCTTTCGTTAAAATCGCCCGGGCTCGTTTTAAATAACAATTTTTTTGTCCGAGCATCGCCCTTATATACGGACGGACAAACAGCTCAAAACCGACATAACAAGCGGAAGGGTTGCCTGAGAGGCCGAACAAAATTTTGTTGCCGACAACAGCTGCAGAGGTAACACTCCCTGGACGCATGCCGATTTTATTGAATAAAACTTGGGCTTGAAGATGCTCGTACACCTTTGGGATATAATCAAAATCGCCCACTGACACTCCGCCTGTTGTGATGATAATGTCGGCCATTTGCATTGCTTTTGTAACAGCTTGAAATACATTTTGAAATGTGTCTTTCACAATTCCGTATAAAATCGGTTCACCGTGAGCTCTGAAAATTTGTGCCTGCAGCATATAAGTATTGCTATTGTGAATTTTTCCTTTTTCCAGCGGTTTATACACTTCAAGCAATTCGCTCCCGGTTGCTATGACGACAACCTTTGGGCTCTTCATAACCGGAACGTAATGATACCCGAACGTTGCCAGAACAGCGGATATTCCCGGAGTGATCACGGTTCCTTTTTCGATAAGCAAACTGCCCTTTTTCATATCTTCTCCGATGCGGGAGATGTTTTCTCCTGCCTCAACTTTTCTTTTTATTTGCACATATGTTTTTCCGTCTTTTCTGAATTCCTGTGTTAATTCCTTCATGATGACGGCATTTGCACCTTCTGGAATGGCAGCGCCAGTCATAATTTTAACGGCTTGAAAAGGTTTTAAAGATTCTTTCCAAACAGAATCTGCTCCTTGAGTCCCGACGACTTCCAAAACTGCTGGATTGGAAGCTGAAGCGGCCTCGGTCGATGCTGCCCAAACAGCATAGCCGTCATAAGGGGATCGATCAAATCCAGGTACATCCGTTGTAGCAGTTATATCTTGACCAAGCACACGATGAAAGCTGTTTTCGATTGATACATACTCTATTTCACCTTCATAGCTTTTTTCCAACACCCGGTCGATTGCTTCCTCTACTTGAATTGGCTTTCGCAACGATCCCATTCCTTTCCACCCTTCTTGCCCCCACCCGATACTACCAAGGAACATTTATTTTGTTTTGGAAAAGGAGGCTTGAGGAAAAAGGTTATTATGAACAATATACTGGTCATATTCATCCTTTGTATTAATATTGATGAAAGCATCATCATCATTGATCTCAACATATCTAGTATGAATACTTGGAAGAAAATGCTTCATGCTTAACTTATTTTGTTCAAGGTGCCATCGTATTTTTTCCTTCACTCGATGATGGTACATGGCGATCAATGGCTGAATATTTCCGTGAACACTAGGAACAATCGCTTCACAACCGTCATTTCTGTATAATTGCAATTTTTTCAACAAATGCGCATTGATAAAAGGAGTATCACAAGGTAAAACGATATACCATTCGGATTTGAATTGGGACATAACGGAATAAATGCCGGCAAGAGGTCCTTTTCCTTGATACAATTCGAGATCTTGAATATATGTCAGCTGGTTCCTTTGCAGCCATTTCGTATCTATTTCAGGATGTATGACAACAACCACGTCTTTTGTGATACATTGCAGCGCTTCGATACTATATAAAATAAATTCCTTTCCATTTCTTTTCGCAAATGCTTTCGGTTGCCCAAACCGTTTCGACTGTCCTCCTGCCAGCACAATCCCGATCATCTTGTTCACTGACGATTCATCTCCCAAACAAGATGGCGAAGTTCCGGCAAAATCAGCTTTTCCATGGCAAGACGAACCGCATTTGTCGATCCCGGCATGCAAAAAATGACTTTTTGTCCAATTGAACCGGCAAGCGCTCGACTAAGCATGGATGCGCTTCCAATTTCTTTATAGCTTAAATAACGAAACAATTCCCCAAAACCAACCATTTCTTTGTCAAGCAATTCTTTTACCGCTTCAACCGTCACATCCCGTTTTGTAAAACCAGTCCCGCCGTTCAATAAAAAAACATCAATTTCGTCAGAAGCCTCTTTCACAGCAGATTGAATGGCTTCCCGTTCATCTTTCACAATCTCGTAATCTATTATTTCCATTTGTTCTCTCGTTAATAATTCGATGATTAATGCACCGCTTTTATCCGTATCCTTCGTTCTCGTATCAGAAACGGTGATCACTTTGCAGCGAACAGGGTCATTTGCCTTGCTGCGATGTTCAGATACACTCATCAATCACACCTCACCCGCCAATATAAAACATTTCCACACGTCTGTTTGCAGAAAGAGCATTGATCCTTCCTCTTTCTTCGGAATAACGATCGTCCCGAGCCTGCCAAACACGGGTGATCTCATCCAATATTTCTTCACCGCTTGCTCCCTTTCGCATTTTAACTAATAAATCAACGCCGTTTGAGGCAAATAGCATGTATACTTTTTAGGGCATTCGCGTGCAATCAGAACAAAAAGCTCCTGATAAGGAAGAAATAAAGCCGCCTTCCACATCCGTACCTCGGTATCGATACCTTTTGGGAACCTCGCCAAAAACGTTGACTGAACTGGTTTAAGAGGTATTTCTTGGTGAATCATATCATGAACTTCTTTGCTCGTCAAAACTTCGTCCATTTTCCAACCGTTTAAGGTTTCGACATCCATATATTCGATGAAGCGGATCGTCATTCCTTTTTCTTCAAAAAAACGAGCCATCGGTAAAATTTCGCTCTCATTTATTCCTTTTACAACCATGTTCACCTTTACCGCCAGACCTTGTGCAACCGCTTCTTCAATTCCTCTTACAATTTCCTCAGACTTTGCTTTACCTCCGTTCATTTTAGAAAAAATTTCGTTATTTAAAGCATCTAAACTGACATTGATCCGGGTTCATGCCCGCTTTTTTTAAACGCTTGGCATATGATCCGTTAATGGTCAATGAAACGTCTTGAAGATCTTGAATATTTTTTAACATCGATATTAGTACATCAATGTCCTTTCGGAGGAGCGGTTTCCCCCCGGTCAGACGAATTTTTCGAATGCCTAAACGTAAAGAGGCTGGCCAAACGATATATTTCTTGAAACGTCATTAGTTATTCCCGTTTTATAAAAGAATACTGTCTTCCTTCCATTTCAGCATACAGTATACACAACGAAAATTACATCGGTCTGTCACCGAAATGCGCAAATTCAATAAAGGGCGGTTAATTGATCTCGCAACATCTTCCTCTCCTTATACATTCATTCTTCATATGTTACAGACAAGATAAACAATAGAATGAGATCTCTGTCACATAAATTCGAATGATCATAAAAGGTTAAATTAATTGTAAAAAAAATTTTCTGAAAAAGAAACCTATTTGGAATACATTTTACCAATTTATCATTTTTTTTATGGCTAACATGATGGGGCTCTATATAATGAATTGAGAAAGCAAAATAGATACACAAAAAATATTTTACGATTTCGGCAAACGGAGGCTTTCATAATAGAATCTGCAGTTTTCATTATGGACAATGTACCAATGCTTGGCGACTTGATGGAAAGAATGGTTATTATATTAGAAAACCGTTCATCCATCAACAGGATCTTCTTAGCTTTTTCCATTTCGGGTCACCTGTCGAGAATCCGTCCAGACTCGAAAAAACTCAAAGTTGATTGAAAAAAAGATACTATCGAAAAACAACTGATAGAAAAATCATTAAAGAAAACCGCCGGCAACAAATCCGAAGTTTCCTGAGAATTAGAGATTTCACAAGTTACACTTTACAATAAGATGAAAAAATACCAGCTACCTAAATAGATGAACAACTTCTCAATCGTTTTCGAGAATGGCATTAACTTGGTTTACGCCCCGCTTTTTTCTTCTAGCACACTTTTCAGGCAACCATCTTTTTGATGTCAATGACATACTTTCAATGTTAGAATGATCTTTTTGCAATAGCGCTTTGTCCGGGTTAGACGTATTTTTCGCACAATGGCCGCTGACCATATTAGCAAAGAAATAAATTTCCCTACATGCCATCAGCTGTTTCCGCTTTAAAAACACACACTCTCCTTTCTATTTCAAGCAAAACAATATCCTTAGCGAAATGGTACCGATCTTTCATTGAAAACTGAAACATTTTCTAACAAGCAGTTCAATTGATGTTGCAACATCTTCCCTTCCCTCAATTGGAAGGATATATGCCAATACGGCATCACGAATCAATTATTCATAAACTTTTCAAAAGTGATGCCGATGAAGTGAAGCAAATCACAAATTGCGGGAATTGTTTTTACTATGATGAACATTGATAAAAAAGATGGAAAGGAGAATATGGATGGGAAAAACTGTTGAATTAGATGTTCGCGAAGATTTAAAGAAGAAATTAGAGCCGTTTCAAAAAATCATGGCGGCCATTCAGCCTCTTGCACAAGGAGATGTATTTATTTTACACGCTCCGTTTAAACCTGTTCCGCTTTTTCCTATCATGAAGAAAAAAGGGTTTTCTTATCAAGCGGAAAAAATAGAGGATAAACATTGGAAAATTACCTTTGTTAAAACGGAGGAATGAAAAAATGATACTGGATAATCGCGGCTTAGAGCCCCCACAACCGATGATGCGGACTTTAACGGCATTAGCAAAATTAAAAAAAGGAGAAGCGTTGAAAATTATTAATGACCGCCGCCCGATGTTTTTATTTGAACAGCTTGACGATCTCGGTTATACCTATCAAACGCAAAAGCGCAGTGATGGAAGCTATGAAATAACGATTGAAAAGAAGGATGACGATGATGACGGCTAATCATACTTATGAAACGAATATTCGAATCCCTTTTTCGTTTATTATTTTTGGCTTGCTGGCGTTTTTCCTTTCTCAAATTCTTTTATTTCTGTCAACTCGTCAGCTTTCAACCGGAGAAATGCGCCTTCCTGTCGTATTGTCAGCTGTCCATTTATTAGTGATTGGCTTTGCTTTAATGACAGCCATGGGGGCCATGTATCAGCTTGTTCCAGTCGTGTTTTTAACCCCGATATGGAATGAATCATTCGCTTTTATCCAAATGGTCGTCACGTCATTAGGAATACTATCTTTTAGCATCAGCCTGGCCTTTAATATTCAAATGGCTATATTTTCAGGCTTGCTTCTTACTTGCGGGATTGTAATGTTTTTATGGCAGATGTTCATGACATTAAAAAAACAGAAGAAAAGAACGGTCATCACTTTATTTGTTGGTACCGCCCTCATTTGTTTGCTCCTAACGATCGGGCTCGGATTGACGCTTGCCTATCATTTTTGGAGCGGCAGACAATTAATCGATCATGATTTGATTTTCAAAGCACATATATTGCTGGGATTTTCCGGCTGGTTTACACTTCTTATCTTCGGATTTTCTTACAAAATGGTTCCGATGTTTTCATTGGCGCATCATTTTTCAATGAACACGGCCCGATATGTCTACATTTTTTATATAAGCGGTCTTGTGTTAACTTTCATTAGTTTTATAACGGCAAATGACCGGTTGTTATCAGCAGGGCTTCAATTGATGGCTGTCGGATATGGGTTGTTTGCATACCATATGTTTGCCATTTTAAAGAAAAGGATGAAGAAAAAACTGGATAAACCTTTTCTGTTTGCTCTTTTGGCCATTGTTTTTGGAGTCATCCTGCATATAGCGGCGGCCGGTTTTTCTTTTGAAATTGAAATCCATTCCCGCATCTTTTCCATCATCATCTACTGTTATCTGTTCGGCTGGATTGTATTAAGCATCATTGGCTACTTATATAAAATTGTTCCTTTTCTATGGTGGACACACCGGTATAGCAAAAAAATCGGCAAAGAAGCGGTGCCGACTTTGAAACAAATGATAAATGAAAAATGGATTGTGATGGAATGCTGTTTATTTGTTGCGAGTCTTATCGGCATGATCGCTGCTCTTGCCTCTTCAAGTACTGGTCTATTTTATCTTGCTCAAGGAGGAATGGTGCTGTTTTCTGGATTATTTGCCTGTACGATTGGCTCCGTATTGCTGAAATAAAAAAATGAGGGAACGATTTACTGAAATATAAAGGGTGATGTTACAATGGAAATAAAAGCAAAGATCTTGGAAAAACTGCAAAACGTTTTAGATCCTGAATTGGGAATTAATGTTGTTGATTTAGGACTGATCTATAAGATTGAAGTAAAAGACGGAACTGCATTCATTTTAATGACATTGACTACACCCGGCTGTCCGTTGCACGACTCAATAGCAGGCGGTGTGAAACGCGCGTTGCGTGATATTGAAGGCATTCAAGACGTAAATGTCCAAATCACTTGGAATCCGCCTTGGTCCCCTGATAGAATGAGCGAAAAAGCATTAAGGCAGCTAGGGTTCCTTTCCTAAACGTTTTTCAAAGACTGTTCCTTTCCTGAAAGGGACAGCTTTTTTATGAAAGAAGTCCCAATTATTTTGGTGTTTTTGGCTCTTCTTCCAGCTCCCAAACAAACGGCATCACATTTAAAATTTTCGTTTAATCGTTTCCCAGCCAAAAAAATCCCCTTCCAGGAAAATCTTTTTACAAATGCTGTCTTCCTGCAGGGGATAATCGTTGTTCCTTGTTTTTCCGGAGGTGTCAACCAAAAAAAATGTAACTGAAATCGCAAATGACGTTTCGTCCATTCCAATGAAAAAGCTCAAAATATTGTCATTCCGTAAGAATTGGCAAAACTGACGCCAACTATGGGACAATTAAAAACAGTAAAAGCAAAGAATACATTTACCGTCGGCCATACCGGTCAGTAAATTCCGAGTGGAATTCGCATGACAGAACCTTGCAAGACGGGTTGGCAACTTAGATGCTTTTTTATGTTGCTGTCAGGTTATAAATATCTTGGAACGTACTTGCTAACGGAGATAAAATTCGCCATACGGCAAATGCAAATGTCATGGCTAAAGTGGTGACTGGCAGTAATGCTTTTTGTTTCACCAAAATCCCCTCCTAAACAGATGAATGGTGCCATCATCTGTACCATAAAAATAGGCGGGGAATGTTTGTGAACTTTATCATATAATTATTGATTGCCAAATAATTGTTAAAATTTCACCTCAACAAAAATGTTTTTCCGATTTTTGCCCATTCAATCAAATTGAATACCGCTTGCGTTTCCAACGGTTTAAACTTCCCGTTTTTGGCGAAGCGCTTTAGGAATGTATACACAATAAGGCTCACTTTCCAAATAGTCGCCTGTCACAGCATACGCTCTTGAGCGTGAGCCTCCGCAAACAAAACGAAATTCGCAAACACCGCATTTTCCTTTATAAAGATTTGGATTGCGCAATTTTTGAAATATTGGTGAAGTTCTGTAAATATCGGCCAGTGGTGTTTGTCTTACATTTCCCGCTTTGATTGGAAGCAATCCGCTCGGATAAACATCGCCAATATGGGAAATAAACACAAAACCGTTGCCATCATTTACTCCCTTCGGAGCACGGCCGAGTCCGTCCACTTCCCCTGTAGCCCCTTTAAACAAAATATCTTCATAATGGATTTCTTTTCCATCTATTTGCTGTTCACGCATTTTGGCTTGCAAGACGACACGACGGTAATGTTGTCCGGCAGTCGTTTTAATATCAAATGGTACACGTTTGCTCTTTTCATATAACCAACGAAAAACTTGTTCATGTTGGGCGGGAGAAATCATATCCGATTGTTTTCCTCTTCCAGTTGGTACGAGGAAAAAAACGCTCCAAAGAACGCAATCAAGTTTTTCAACAAAATCCGCCATTTCTTCAAGAACATGAACATTGTAGCGTGATACAACCGTATTAATTTGAACAGGAATCTTAAATTCATGCAAATATTTGATTCCTTGCATCGTTAAATCGAAGGAACCTTTTGTGCCGCGAAAATGATCATGAATTTCCGCATTCGGGCCGTCCAAACTAAATGCCCAACGGGAAAGCCCGATATCTTTTGCCCTCTGCATCACTTCTTTTGTTACATTTGGAGTTGCACTCGGCGTGATTGAAACACGCAATCCCTTTTCAATAGCATATTCGGCAAGAGCGAATAAATCCGGCCGCATTAATGGATCACCGCCGGTAAATACTAATAGCGGCTGGTTCATCGCAAAAATATCATCAATTAATTTTTTTCCTTCCTGAAAAGTCAACTCACGGGGATCACGATGATATTGCGCCTCGGCTCGGCAATGCAAACAATTTAATTGACATGCTCTCGTCAACTCCCAAATGACAATAAAAGGGTTTTGGTCATAATCCATCATCACATACAAACTCCTTTCTTTAAAATGAAAAATATCTCTGCTTCTTCTCATCATATAAAAAGCTGAAATTTTCGAAGTGAAAGCCATCACACTTTCCGGTAAAAGGGAAGAAATGATTTTTACGAAAAAGTCATTCTTTTGACAAATGTTCAGCTGCTGCGGATCTTCCCCGCGATTGCTTCGGTAATTCGCAAATGGATGAGGTGGTCTGCCCCAAACCTTAAGTATGTTAGACACCTTATTTTTATTAGTAACTATGATTTACATCACACGACTCATTTGTAAAGAAACGCTATAATATGAAACGAAAATCAAAGTTGAAAAAAAGGTGTGATACCATGACAAATAGCTGGGTGTTTGAAAGATTAAGAAGCGTTCCCCTTTTCCGTGAACTGTCTGATGAAGAATTGACTTCCATAGTTGCTATCTCTCAAGTACGTACTTATCAACCAAAATCGTATGTATTCATGCAAGGCGACATGCTGGAAAACGTATATTTCATCCATTCAGGAACGATTAAAATATATAAAACGGACAGAAATGGAAAAGAACAAATCGTTTCCATCTTGCAGAATGGAGAAATGTTTCCACATACAGGATTTTTTTGCAAAGGATCTTACCCTGCTCATGCAGAAGTTATGGAAGAATCTACATTAATTGTCATTCCCATCAAAGATTTTGAGGAAACGCTTATGCTCTTTCCGGTATTGTCCATCAAATTGTTTCGTGTGATGAGTGAAAAAATCATAGATTTGCAAAATCGGTTAGAAGAGCAAATTCTTCATAATACATATGAACAAATCGTATTGTTGCTGTTGCGGCTTACAAAAACGAATGCACTGCCGCAAGGAAAACTTTATCGTTTGACAACCCATTTAACGAATCGGGAATTGGCAAATATGATCGGAACTTCCCGTGAAACCGTTAGCAGAACGCTTAACCAGATGAAGCGGAAGGGTCTTATTCTTGTTGATGACGACGGATATTATTTGGTTGATGCTGAACAATTGGAGAAAGAAATCTTTATGTAGCGGCCGCCAAAAAGAAAACTTATTTTTGATGAATGTTTGAAGCGATTAAGAATCATAATAAAGGAAAACGAATTTTCATGGAGGAAACGAAATGTCCACAAAACGTCAAGACAAGAAAATGAAAAATAACCCAACCTTCGGAGCATATGATGAACCTTTTAAGAGCGGCAGCGAATCCGACCTAAAACAAGGTTTGGCCATAACGCAGGAACAAATAAGAGATACATATACGGAGGGCACAATTGATGGGATGATGGAGGATGTTGACGGCAACAACATCCCGTTGAAGACTGAAAAAGAATAATAATCCTTTTTTTCCTGATATTAAAAATTTAAGTGAAATGCCTGTACCCCCCGCAATCATCATGATGATTGCGGGGGAATTTCATGGCCAATTTTGTCTTGACAGCGTTTAAAAAAATATATCGGCATTACTTCCCCCAAAAAATCGAATGATCATTGGGCAATCAACCTTCTGCAAAGGGAAAATGCGCTTACGGCAGCATGAACAGATTGATGATCATAAACATTGCAAAACAAAAATATACGGCATTGCCCACTTCAATTAAACCGATTTTTAAAATCGGCATTTTTTTTCCGTAAAAATAAACAGCTCGAATAACACTCGGAATATAAGCTATTATAAAAACGGCATACTCGGTAGCGACCAAGCCGATCATTAAGAAAACATGAAAACCCCATGACAACCATTTATAGTTCGGATTGTTTTTTTCCCGAATCATTGTTTTGACATAAAAAGTGCTGCCCACAAAAAATAAAAAACAAAGCATTATGGTGATGAAGGCTTCTTTTGTTATTTCTCCGCTTACAATAAAAGAACTGGCAAGACCTCCAATGCAAAAAACAGCGATTGCTGCTAGATCATTGAAAAAAGCACGATCTTTTTTCTTTTTCCCATAATAAATATTTATTAAAAAAAACGGTGTCATCGCCATTCCGAAATATATTATTTCCCATCTATAAATTAATGGAAAGAGCAGTATAACGGCAGCAGCGGCAAAATAAAGAGCAAACCACTTTATATAAAATGGCTTGCGCTTATTTTTCATAGCCATCAGTAACGGATATGTTGCTAAATATAAACATAACCAGCCGATAAATAATGGAATATGAATCCAAGAGAACCCTCCTATATAAGCCCCCAATAGAAATGGTATAACAAGCATTGCCCAGGCTCCATGCTGTTTTGGAATCACTAATTTCTTGACGGTTGCCATCATGTATCCACCTTTCATCAACAATTTCTTCTAAATTCCATTATAGTGAAAAAAACTAGCTACGTTGTGATTTGTTGCATACCTCTTTGTTTTGTCACAAAATAGCCACAACACTAAACGGGAAAGTGACACCTGTCACTATTGAAAAGAACGAGTTGCGGTATTATCTTTTTAACAATGAAATTGGGAGGGCAAAATAATGAAAACAATATTTACGGAAAATACGACAGTTGGAGAAATTGTCGCAATGCTTCCGAAAGCGAGCGATGTTTTTAAAAAAAATAAAATTGATTTTTGTTGCGGCGGTGATCGCTCTTTAAAAGAAGCAGCCGATAAACGGGGAGTGGCAATTGAGGAATTAATGAGTCAATTGCAGGATCTGTATGCTGCAACTGATGAAAAAACAGAGAAAAATTGGTTGACAGCAACATACTCAGAACTTATTGACCATATCATAAATAAACATCATCGTTATTTGTTGGAAGAACTGCCAAACCTTAGTCCCTATGTGACAAAAGTTATGCGAGTCCACGGCGGAAATCATCCACATCTAATAAAGGTTCATAAATTGTTTAATGAATTAAAAACGGAACTAGAACAACATTTATGGAAAGAAGAGTCTGAAGTATTTCCGCTTATTAGCCAGTTCGAGAAGCAGCCGACAAGCGAAAACGAACAAAAAATGAAAAAAATGATTGCCGATCTTACGAATGAACATGATAAAACAGGGGATATCATAAAAGAAATTAGGCGGATCACAAATGACTATACCCTTCCGAACGGGGCTTGCCGAACATATCAACTCGTTTACAATCGTTTAGAAGCTTTGGAATCAGACTTATTTGAACATATTCATTTGGAAAATAACGTATTATTTCCACGCATTCTTCAATAATTTCGGGTGGAAGAGGCGGCGATCCCCCGCCTCTTTCTTCACCATTTCAACATCACGGAAACGGACTGTTCAGACCTTGATCTAACCATTAAAACTTAAAACGTTTTATCAAGGACGAAGCTTAAGGCTATTGACAAGCAAAGTTTCATGGCATGCCGTCGTAATAGAGTTTTTTTCAGAGAATAGAAAGCTAAAAACGAAAAGCGCCTCGGTGTGTGACGTCATTTTCGCTGATGTTGCTGAATAAGCGGCTTTCGATATGGTTTCTTTCTTTTTTGGAAGCGCTCTTTTTCTTGTTTTGATATTCTGCTTGTTTGGCACAAAAGAAGAATAACTTAAACATCTTTCTTCTGATATAATAAGTATAATAAGTTATATCCAACTTTTTTCAACTACACCACTACGATCACAAAGGAAGTGAAGGGAAATTGGAGGAATTTGTAGGATTTTGTATAAGGTGCAGCAAACCTATTCATTGTCTAAACGGTTTTTTGAATGGGGCTATTGACGAAAAAAATGGGTCGTTGTTTTGTTTTTCATGCTTAGAAGAGAATGAAAATTCGGATTTTTCTCATCAATCCCATTGAAAGCGCAAATAAATGGCATTTAGATTGCGAAGCCTAGAGTGTACCAACAAGTCTGTTTTCTTTTATTTTCTTCATAAAGCCTTTTTTGACATTGGGGAAATGGCCAAAGCATCTCATTCGCTTTCAAATCATAGTGTGCCAGTTCTCCTTGATCCTCTCTTGAACGATCCGCCATCTAGATTCTGTACAAAGATGAGAGAGCTCTGGCAATCGTTTTTAAAAAACAAAATGATATGCAATTTCAAACAACGTTTAGAAATGTGTCCGAATAATATGTCTGATCGAGACCAAGCGGTTTTCTTTCAGAACCTGCTCCTAAACCGCCAATGAAGCAAAATATCACTGTATTAGAGTGAAAAACCCCTATCCTCACTAAATCCGGATAGGGGTGATCATTTTTTATGCTTCCGTTTCCAGCCAGCTATCAGCGACTTCTCCTGCCTCTTCTTTATCTATGTAAAAGGAACCGTTGCTGTATCGATCAGTCACCTTCACATTGGAAAGAGGCACTATTTCCCTGATACCTTTCTCCGTTTCCAATACCAAATTCTCATTTCCGTTGACGAGTAAGATGGCCGCTGTCCGATGCGGGTTTGTTTTCAGCTCTCTGTACAGCATTGATCCTCTTCTGGCTCGTTGTGTTCGTTCGATTTCCCCGATATTGATCATTTTCACAGCGCCTCTGTGCGTGACAATGGCGAGCTTTTGATCGTTAACATGTTTCTCAGCAAACACAAGTCCAGAAACGACTGCATCGCCTTCCTTTAATTGGATGCCTTTGACTCCTGCTGCACGGGAGCCGACAATATTCACTTCTTCTTCGTGAAATAAAAGACCGTATCCAAAACGGGTGGATAACAAAATCAATCCTGTTCCATCAGTTATATGAACCGCAACCACTTCATCGTCGTCTTTTAAATTGATCGCAACAAGCGGCTTGGAGTATCGCTGAGCTTTATATTGGCGAATTTCCGTTTTCTTCACCATGCCTTTTTTCGTAACAAACAAGAAAAATTTCTCGTCGTCAAAACTTTTTAAAGGAATGCCTTGTACAATCCGTTCATCTTGATCAATCGGAATGGTCCTTGAAATATGCTGTCCAATATCCTTCCAGCGAATATCCGGAAGCTCGTGAACAGGACAATATAAATAATTTCCTTTGTTTGTGAATAAGAGAAGAACATCTGTTGTGTTCATTTCATACTGGCATAACAGTCGATCCGAATCCTTCATGCCGAAATCTTTTCCGTTTGATGCTGTATACGACCGCAAGCTCGTACGTTTCACATAGCCGTCTTTTGTCACAGTAACAATTGTATCCTCGCTTGCGATGAGGGATTCCATATTGATAGTAATGGATTCAATTTCCGCCTCAATCTTCGTCCGCCGCTCATCGGCAAATGTTTTTTTCAATTGTTTTAATTCGGATTGAATGACTTTGGAAAGCTTTTTTTCATCCTCCAAAATGCTTGTTAACCCCTTGATTTTTTTCTCAAGCTCTTCTTCTTCCGCTTTCAACGCTGTAATATCAGTGTTTGTCAGACGGTACAGCTGCAACGAGACAATCGCCTCTGCCTGCGGTTCAGTAAATGCAAATTCACTAATTAAATTATCTTTCGCATCCCGTTTATCTTTTGAAGCACGAATAACAGCGATCACTTCATCCAAGATGGATAGAGCTTTGATTAATCCCTTTACGACATGCTCCCTTTCTTGAGCTTTTTGGAGTTCAAAAGTCGATCGGTTAATCACGACTTCCTTTCGGTGTTCGATGTAAGCATCCAACAATTCAGGCAGGCTTAATAATTTCGGATGCCGATGGTGAATTGCAACCATATTAAAGTTATATGGAACTTGCAAATCTGTGTTTTTATATAAGTAATTTAAAACTCCTTCAGCATCGGCATCTTTTTTCAGTTCGATGACGATGCGAAGACCTGTCCGGTCCGTTTCATCGCGCACCTCGGCGATTCCGTCCACTTTTCTTTCGTACTTAAGGTCATCTATTTTTTTTACTAAATTTGCTTTATTGACCTCATACGGAATTTCTGTAATGACAATTTGCTCTTTTCCGCCTCGGATTTTTTCAATTTCCGCTTTGCCGCGAACAACAATTTTTCCTTTTCCTGTTTTATATGCTTTTTTAATCTCGTCGATTCCTTGAATGATTCCTCCAGTCGGGAAATCAGGGCCTTTTAACACTTCCATTAATTCCTCAACTGTGCAATCCGGATGATTCATTCGCATAATCACAGCATCAATGACTTCGCCAAGATTATGCGGAGGAATATCAGTTGCATAGCCGGCTGAAATCCCTGTTGAACCATTGACAAGCAAGTTTGGGAACATCGCCGGGAGAACGACGGGTTCTTTCGTTGTATCATCAAAATTCGGTACAAACTCGACTGTATTTTTCTCAATATCTTTTAAAAGCTCGGAAGCAAGTTTGGACAGCCGTGCTTCCGTATAACGCATGGCGGCAGGAGGATCGCCGTCAAGGCTTCCGTTGTTTCCGTGCATTTCCACTAAAACATTGCGAACCTTCCACTCCTGGCTCATCCGAACCATCGCTTCATATACAGAAGAATCTCCATGCGGATGGAAGTTCCCGATAACATTCCCGACTGTTTTGGCCGCTTTTCGAAATCCTTTATCATGCGTATTTCCGTCCATCAGCATCGCGTATAAAATTCTCCGCTGCACCGGCTTCAGCCCGTCGCGAACATCCGGAAGCGCGCGGTCTTGAATAATGTATTTGCTGTACCGTCCAAAACGGTCGCCCAGCACATCTTCAAGGGGTAAATCGACATAACGTTGTTGAGCTTCCATGCTGCTCCTCCTCTAGCACATTGTTTTAAATTTCGAACATGTTGTCATTTTCGTCAATACCAAAAGACACATTTTTTTCGATCCATTGTCGACGCGGTTCAACCTTGTCACCCATTAAGGTTGTCACTCTTCTTTCCGCTCTTGCTGCATCATCAATCCGGACGCGGATGAGAGTGCGTGTTTCAGGATTCATCGTCGTCTCCCATAGCTGCGGCGCATTCATTTCTCCAAGCCCTTTGTATCGTTGGATTGTGTAGCCTTTGCCGACCTTCTTAATGGCAGCGGACAGCTCCTTCTCATTCCATGCGTATTCGATGACTTCGGATTTGCCGCTGCCTTTGCTTACTTTATATAAAGGCGGAAGCGCAATATAGACTTTCCCTGCCTGAATGAGCGGCTTCATATATCGATAGAAGAAAGTCAATAAAAGCACTTGGATGTGGGCGCCATCCGTATCAGCATCCGTCATAATGATCACTTTGTCGTAGTTGCAATCTTCAATGTTAAAATCAGCACCGACGCCAGCTCCGATTGCATGAATAATTGTATTGATTTCTTCGTTTTTAAAAATATCCTGCAGCTTCGCCTTCTCCGTATTGATCACTTTTCCGCGCAGAGGCAGAACAGCCTGAAATCTTCTATCCCGACCTTGTTTCGCTGATCCTCCCGCAGAATCCCCCTCCACAAGAAACAATTCATTTTTCTTTGGATTCCGTGATTGAGCAGGCGTAAGCTTTCCGCTTAAAGACATTTCAGATTTTTTTCGTTTTTTTCCTGATCTTGCTTCTTCGCGCGCTTTTCTTGCCGCCTCTCTTGCTTCTTGCGCTTTTATCGCCTTTTTAATCAGGAGGGTGCTGATCTCCGCATTCTCTTCTAAAAAATAAGATAATTTTTCCGAAATGACTGTGTCAACAGCAGATCTCGCCTCTGTTGTACCGAGTTTTCCTTTCGTTTGCCCTTCAAACTGCAAAAGTCCTTCAGGGATTCGGACGGAGATAATTGCCGATAGCCCTTCACGAATATCTGTTCCTTCCAAGTTTTTGTCTTTCTCTTTTAATAAACCGGTCTTTCGTGCGTATTCATTAAACACTCTTGTCATGGCAGTTTTGGCGCCTGCTTCATGTGTGCCGCCGTCTTTTGTTCTCACATGGTTGACAAACGACAAAATGTTTTCGCTGTAGCCGTCATTAAATTGGAAAGAAAATTCGACTTCAATTCCTTGCTGCTCACCTTCGAAAAAGACAACAGGATGAAGAGTTTCTTTTCCTTCATTTAAATATGCGACAAATGATTCGATCCCATTTTCATAACAATAAGATTCTTGAACATTGTTCCGTTCATCAATCAAATCAATTGTTAATCCTTTTAGGAGGAATGCAGACTCCCGCAATCGTTCACTCAATATGTCAAATTGAAAAGTCGTAGTGCTGAAGATGAGAGGATCTGGTTTAAAATGGACTGTCGTACCGGTTTCTTTTGTTTCTCCTATCTTTTCTAATGTCGTAACGGGTTTCCCGCCCTTTTCGAACCTTTGCTTGTAAATAAATCCGTCCCGTTTAATCGTCACTTCAAGCCACTCAGATAAAGCATTGACGACTGAAGCGCCTACTCCGTGCAAGCCGCCGCTTGTTTTGTAACCGCCTTGCCCGAATTTTCCTCCTGCATGAAGCACGGTTAAAATTACTTCCGGAGTCGGCTTACCAAGCTTATGCATGCCAGTCGGCATTCCTCTTCCTTTATCAGCAACAGAAATGCTTTCATCTTTATGTATTTTGACAATGATATGGTCTCCGAAGCCTGCTAATGCTTCATCTACAGAATTGTCAACAATTTCATATACAAGATGATGCAATCCTCTAGCATCCGTGCTGCCGATATACATCCCCGGCCGTTTCCTTACTGCTTCCAATCCTTCCAATACTTGAATCGCATCGTCATTGTATTCCATTATCTTTGCTTTTCCCACAAACAAATAACTCCTTTCAAAAAACAAGAACAGATGTTTGTAAACTGTATTTTACATGGTTTCCCTGCGTTTGGCAATCTTACACGGCAACGTATATTATTGTATTACTCAAATGTTGTATGTTTCAAACCTTTCTTCAAAAAAAGAACCCATCAAGATGATGGGGGAAACATTTGTTATTTTGTTAACGCATGCGCTACTTTTATACACATATCCATGATAACGGGATAACCTTTTTCTTTTAATAATTGATATGCTTCCTCGTTAACGCAGCCTAATTGAGCCCAAAAAACATCGGCATCAATTTCTAAAAATTCTTTCGCAACATCTAATAAATGCTCGGAACGTCTAAAAACGTTTACAATATCCACATGGCCTTCAATTTCTTTTAAGGATGAGACCGCTTTGACACCCAAGGCTTCATCGATCATTGGATTGACAGGAATAATCTCATACCCCGCATTTTGCATCGCTTGTGAAACTTGGTAAGATTCTCTTTCAGGATTGTTGGACAAGCCGACAACAGCGATTCGTTTGCTTTTTTTTAAAATATCACGGATTTCGTCCAGACTTGGATTTTGCATGAAAATTTGTTCACTCCTTCCAATGTTTCTTTTATTATAACTGTAAAAGCGTCAAACACCAAAGTTTTAAAACGGCTTTTATCAACAAAATATAGTCCTGATCGAATCAATTGTGTACAATAATAATAGAATCATGAATATAAAGGAGTTTCATTATGTCTTTTCTATTAATCTTAGTCCTTATCTTAGCTTATTTAATTGGTTCCATCCCCTTTGGACTTATCGTTGGCAAAATTGGATACGGCATTGATATTCGCGAACATGGAAGCGGAAATTTAGGTGCAACCAACACTTTTCGAGTGCTTGGAAAAAAAGCCGGGCTGTTTGTTACAGTTGCAGACATTTTAAAAGGAACTCTCGCAGCTAGCCTCCCCGTATTGCTTAGTGGCGACCTTCACCAAGCATGGACGCTCATTGCAGGAATGGTGGCTGCTGTAGGACATATGTATCCAATTTTCGCAGGCTTTCGGGGCGGAAAAGCCGTGGCGACAAGCGGAGGGGTGCTGCTTTTTTATAGCCCATTACTCTTTTTATCTATGCTTGCTGTATTTTTTCTTGTTTTATATGTATCAAAATATGTTTCTTTATCCTCTATGGTTACAGCACTGTATACGTTAGTTTATACCATTTTTACCGGTGATGCGGCTTTAATGATCATTGTCGCGATCCTCGCAACCTTTGTTTTCTATCGGCACAGAGCCAATATTAAAAGGATCATAAATAAAACAGAGCCAAAAGTGAAATGGCTGTAAAATAGAAAGGAGCGGGAACTCATCTTCTCGCTCCTTGTTTTAATTGTGATAGTTTGATAAACACATCCATCAACGTTTTATAGCCTGATTCAACAAACATTTTTACATATTCACACCAGATCGCGGCTGTCATTTTTGCATCTTCTAAGGCGTGATGACGCTTTTGGACCGGGATGGAAAAAAACCGGCAGCATTCATCTAAACTTACGGCAATTTGTTCTCGCTGAACGAGCTGGAACAGCATGGCTGTATCCACAATCCGATGTTTAAATGGAATGCGGAAATGCTCCTTATTAGCTTCTGTAAGAAAATTTTTTTCATGATTGGCATGATGGGCGACAAGCGTCCGATTTTCTGCAAATTGATAGAAACGAATCAATACTTCCGATATAGGGGGAGCAGCTCTTACGTCTTCTTCAACAATTCCTGTCAATTTTTTTACATCAACGGGAATTTCCCCTTCATACTGAACAAAAGAGTAAAATGTATGCTTTTCTTCAATCTGCATGCCGTGAACTTTAACTGCTCCAATCGAAAGAATTTGATCCCCTTTTTCCGGAAAAAAACCTGTTGTTTCCAAATCAAGCACAACAACGTCCAGCTCCTGAAGAGGAGTTGACAAGCTTTCCTCCCGCTTTAAGTCTTGTTCCATTTTCCGCAAAAACGCTGCATGCTGAAGATTCGTTTCAAGACCTGTAAATGCTGAAGATTGCATTTTCCCCTGAAATTGCTTCATCAAGTGAAAAAAAGATGGAAGTTTCATGGATTAACGCCCTTTTCAATGATGGATTTCGTTTCATTCATCAATTTTTTTCCGCCTAAAATGATTTTTTTTAGCCTTCCTTTTTCTTCTTTTGATAAATCCTTTAAAGAGAGGTAATGAACTTCATCATATGTGTTCGCTTTTAATGAATTTTTAAAATGAATCGTTACTAATTCTTGAAAATATGTGTGATATGGAGATAATACATGACGAAAATACTCCTGCTTCATCAGAAGCTGAAACCTCGACAGCGTAGACGTATCCAACAATCGTTCTTTGATCGCCAATAAGCGGACAGAATTAATGTAAGGCAATAACCCGGCCTGTTTTAAATCAATAGCGCCTGAATGAGGGCCGTATGTTTCAGGCAGCAGCTGATGAAAAATACCCACCCCTTTTTTGACATGCATTGTGTTGTTTAACAATCGACCGAGAAAATCAGGATTATATTGAATATATTGGAAAATCTGGTTTTTCAGTCGATGAATCGATTCGGATTGTCCGATGATCATACGCGCATCAAAAAAGATTAATAAATAGCGGATAGAATCAAATGTTTCATCCTGGAGCCATTTATTGATCTGCTTGCTCCAGCTTTGTTCCGATCGGCACCATAAAGAAGTTGAACACATGACATTTCCTTCGCAGTAAGGATAACCGATGACGTTCAAGCCGAATGAAACTTCTTTTCCAAGCAACAAAAAGTAGTCGAGAGCTTCTTTCTCATTGGAATGAAAAATGAGTCCGTGGTCTTGATCGCTTATTTTCGCCTGCTCGCCTCTTCCGCCGCTTCCGACTAAAAACCAAGTAAATTCACAAGGCGCAGGGCCGTATTTCTTTTTTACAATCTCGAAAGAAAGATGGAAGGATTGTTTCATAACCTGATCGTGTATACTGTTTAATTCCGTCACTGTTTTCGCTTTTTGCAAATGGCTGTTGCGCCATTCCTTCAATTGTTTGTAAGGATTCCCCATGTGTATAAAAATCCCCTTTTTTATAAATAAGCGTACAGATGATACATCATCCATACGCTCTTGCGGTTAGCTTCCAAGCTTTTGTTCATTGGATTCAAATGCTTCCGGATACCCATAAACTCCGTGCTCGCTTAAGTCCAAACCGATCATTTCTTCTTCTTCTGTCACCCGCAAGCCATTGAGCAATTTTTTCATCACAGCTAAGATGACGAATGAAACAACAAAGGCGTATAAGCCTGAAGTAAACACTCCCAATGCTTGAATGCCGAGCTGCGTAAAGCCTCCGCCGTAAAACAATCCAGGGTTACCAATAGTTGCTAATTCAGGGGTTGCAAAAAATCCAGTTGATAAAGTGCCCCAAACACCAGCTACTCCGTGAACAGACAAACAATAAATCGGATCATCAATTTTAACTTTATCAAAAAACTTCATACTAAAATATACAAGAATTCCAGCTATTAGTCCGATTACGACAGCAGCCCATGTGTCGACAAATGCACAAGATGCGGTAATGGCGACCAATCCTGCAAGCGCTCCGTTTAACATTGTCGGTATATCAGCTTTTCCGCCAGCGATCCATGAAATGATCAAGGCGCTTACGGCTCCTGCTCCGGCAGCTAAATTCGTGTTCAAAGCAACAAATCCAAAAAATCCATCCTCAACTGTAATCGTGCTTCCTGCATTGAAACCGAACCAGCCAACCCATAAAATAAGTACGCCTAGAGCTGTATAAACTTGGTTATGTCCATAAATATTATTAACAGAACCATCTTTGTTATATTTACCGATCCGAGGCTTCAACAAGATCGTTGCAGCCAAAGCTGCCATTGCACCTGTCAAATGAACAACGGTAGAACCTGCAAAATCTTGTTTTCCATGTTCTGACAGCCATCCTCCGCCCCAAATCCAATGAGCAACAACTGGATAAACAAGTGCGGTAAACAATACAGAAAAAATTAAATAAACTGAAAGTTTCGCCCGTTCCGCAAATCCAGCAAAGGCAATGGCGAGAGAAACTCCGGCAAAGGCTAACTGGAATACAAAAAAGACGGATGTTGAAAGAGATAATCCATCTATTTCATATCCTGAATAAAAAAAGTCAGACATTCCTACAAAAAAGTTGCCGTTCTTCCCAAAAATAAATCCATAGCCGACTGCCCAGAAAACAATGGAGGCAATTCCGAATGTAAAAACAGTTTTTCCGGCAATATGTCCGGCATTTTTCATTCGTGTAGAACCCGCTTCGAGCAATATAAATCCTGCTTGCATAAAGATGACCAAAATAGCTCCCAGCATCACCCATAAACTGTTCATTAACGTTAATGAGTCCATAGCACAACCTCCCATGTAATTATTTCTTCTTAATTGTGTTATAAAAAATAACATAAGAAGTATATCTCTATTTTTACACCCGTTTTATTTTAATGTCAATTCATTTTCCATAATTTTTCGAAAAAGTATGTTAGGAAATCTAACATATAAACAAAATTAGACAATAGTTTATTTTTTCCGACAAAACGTTTATGATAGTAAAAACAGTATTTAAGGAGGGTTTTATGAGAAAGGTTTTCTTAATATTCGCAATTATTTGTTTGATGCTTTTTTCAGGATGCGGCAGCAAAGGTCAGGCGAATGAGCAAAACGCGGTAAAAAAAGAAAATGTGGATGATTCGCCACAATCTATACAAGCTGCTCCCAAAAAAGTGGAGCCGACCGAATCGCTCGTCACTGTTTCTGCAATAGGTGATGTTCTCATACATAGCCAGCTTTTTAAAGATGCGAGGACCGGGAGCGAATCATACAATTTTAAGCCAATGTTTGCAACAGTAAAACCTTTACTCTCAAAAAGCGACTTAGCCATCGCCAACCAAGAATCGATCATTGGGGGAACAGAACTTGGAATCTCCAGTTATCCGTTGTTTAACAGCCCGTTCGAAGTGGCAGATGCGCTAAAAGATGCTGGCATTGATCTCGTCTCAACAGCAAACAATCATAGTTTAGATAAAGGAGAAAAAGGTATTTTAAATGCGATTCAGCATTATGAACAAATCGGGCTACCGTATGTAGGGAGCTTTAAAAACGAAGCGGACGCCAATACATGGAGAATTCAACAGGTCAACGGGGTGAAAATCGGCTTTCTTTCGTATACATATGGGACAAACGGTATTCCAGTTCCGAAAAATAAACCCTATTTAGTAAACCTTATAGATGAAGAAAAAATGAAAAGGGATTTAGACACACTAAATGGACAAGTTGATGTAACTATTGTTAACATGCACTGGGGAGAAGAATATCAATCCTTTCCAAGCGACGCTCAAAAACAATGGGCACAGCTGCTAGTCGATCATGGAGCAGACATAATCATCGGTCACCATCCTCATGTATTGCAGCCGATCGAATGGCTGGAAGCAAAAAATGGAAACAAGAGTATCGTTGTGTATTCGTTAGGCAACTTCTTGTCTGGCCAAAAGGGAGATGGAAAAGACATCGGTGGGATTTTTTCGATTGATGTAATTAAGCGGACTGATGCTAACGGTACGACACTGACTTTGAAAAATCCGCGTTTACTCCCTACCTACGTTACCAAAAATAAAAATCATCATTATTATGTTGAATTGCTGGACCGAATCGACAAAAACGCCTATGAAAAAGTGATGAAGCATATGCATCAATGGTTGGAAACGAAAGAAGTGACGAACTCTATCCAGTAGAGTTTATTCATGGAAAGAAAGCTTTTCATGTAATATAATGTAAACAGGAAGCTGATATTAGGAGTGACAAAAATGAAACTAAATATTACCGATGATGCAGCAAAATGGTACAAGGAAGAATTGGAGTTAAACGAGGGAGATGCAGTCCGCTTCTTTGTCCGATATGGCGGATGCGGTCATGTGCAAAGCGGATTTTCCCTTGGAATTGCAAAAGAAGCTCCAAATCAAATCGGAATAAAAGCCGAAAAACTAGGGGTCACATTTTATGTTGAACATGATGATTTATGGTATTTCGACAATCATGACGTGACCATTCAATTGGATGAAAAAATTCATGAACCTGTTGTTCGTCTTATAAATTAGCAAATCGATTGAAAGTATGCTATAGGTCGAAAAACAAGTCTTTGTCAAAGAGCTGTTCTAGTAGACGAAGCATGCTATAGTCAGTAAAGAAACCCAACCGCAAATTTAATTTGCCGATTGGGTTTCTTGTTTCATCTCATCATTTTTTACTCAAATCTGACTTCCACAAAATGCCCGTCAAATCTTTTATTTTTTCAGCAATTTAAATTTTCTTAAATGATCGGTTAGCTGATATTTTTGCAGGATTTCTACTTGTTTTTCCCCCAGCAGGTCAAAATGCGGAAAATCTTTATGATGATGAATCCACTCCATTTTCAAACCGTTTTCATTTCCCCATTCTATTAAATGCTTTATATTGCTGCATCCAACCTTTGTTACAGAATGATAATCCGGAAACCGTTCATCATACCAATAATGCGTTAAAAAGGCGATTTCCCCTTTCCGCACTTTTTTCTTCCACTCTGCAAGCTCCTCTTTCTTGATTCCAAAGGCCAATCTTTATCTCTCCTCTTTCATCGCTTTTACATATGCTTCGTGCCATTCAGGATATAATTTCTTAAATACAACTGGGCGAAACGTTTCTTTTTTTACGCAAACATGGCTGGAAAAACCTTTTGCTGCCAATTCGCCATGAGAATTGAAAATTTCGTATCCATATACTGTTTTAATTCCGTTATATTTCTCAATCCACGTATGTATTATTGCCTTTTCACCGTATGTAATCGGTTTTTTATATTCGATTTGAATATCCACGACAGGGGAAATTATTCCGTCTTTCTCCATCGCTGCATACGAAAAGCCAAGATCTTGGATCAGCTTCGTCCGTCCAACTTCCATCCATATAATATAATTGGCATGGTACACGACACCCATTTGATCGGTTTCCGCATAACGAACTTCTATTTCTTTTGATGAAACAAACATAAGCTTCTCTCCCTTGCAAAAAATGAAATCGATCGAAAAAGCCTGCATCAGCGTCTGTGATACAGGCTTTCTATTTTAGGCCTTTTCAACTTTCTTACTTAAATTTTTTTTCGGAGTCTGTTTTTTATTCAAGCCGGTCCAACAAAGTTTGTCCCATTGTTGGCCGTTCATCAAATGAATTTAGAAGGCAAAAATTTTCAATGAACAATTTTATTATAACATTTCTATTTGCAATCGAAAACTAAAATGGAATTATCAACCTAAATTGAAAGCTAGGAGTTTCGTTCACGGGCTTCATCTTTAATTTCTTGTCGCATCGCCTCAATGCTTTCTTCTCTGCGGCGATTTTTTGCCTCAATCTGTTCACGCTCTCTGTCGTTGGCAAACTCTAATGTTTCTTCTGCTCTTTCGATGTTTTCAATCGTATTTTGTACCATTTCCTGCAATTTTTCAACATTGTCGGAACGGTCATCACGATTTGTTCGATTTTTCATCAAATATTCTCCTTTCTGGGAAAAATTGTTTTATCGCCATTTCAAATATAGTTTGTGCATTTGATGTTAAATTATGAAACGAACCTGTTTCCTCAATGAAAAGGAGAAAAATGATGGAACCATAATTATATTATGTAAATTAAAAGGCGGTGGACATATGTCCTACTCGCCTTTTGTCTGAATCACTTGAGGATGCTCATTCGTCTTATTTTGCATTTTTTTCCCTTTGTTTCCACCGAATCCTCTCGGTTTTGTTCCGATATGATTCGGATTAAAATGAGACTGGATATCATTTGAATTTGTCATCAAACAATCGCCTCCTGCTTTTATTGTTTACCAATAAAGCAGAAAACATGCTGTCAAACACGACTGTTTGCTATCAGCTCGATTTTTCCAATTGCCGTTTTTCCAGCCTTTTTTCAAGTCTTTCTTCAATTTCATTCAATGCTTCACGGTCTTTTAGCAAGTTTTGCTTATTTTCCAACACAAGCTGTTTAAACGAAATTTTCGTTTTTTTCATTTTTTATCCCTCACTTCTTTTCTCTGTTACTTTTATTGTACAAAATATTCCGACACTTTCCCGTTGAAAATTTGAATGTTTAATGACAATATAACCAATAATGCAAAATTTCATACGTTTCAAAAAAACTCTTCTTTTGCAAAAAGAAAAAATCGGCAAAGTCAGCCGATTCTTTTTGATTCCCGAAAGGAAATCAGCGTCTTTTTATTTCAGGTTTAGTTTTTCTTTTATCGTTTTTTCATTTAATTCTCCCACTACTTTATCTTGTATGACTCCATTTTCATCAAGAAAAAATGACGTCGGATATGTAAGAATTTTATATCCACTGTTCATTTTATTTTTTGGATCAAGTAATATCGGAAACGTAAATCCAGCCTGTTGAACAAAATTTTCAACATCTTTTGCACTTTTCTCACTGGCAGTAAAGTTAACCGCGACAATCGTTACTTCATCTTGATGCTTTTCATATATTTTTTGCATGATCGGCATTTCTTTTTTACATGGTGGACACCAAGTGGCCCAAAAGTTTAAAAGTACTTTTTTTCCATAAAAATCGGAAAGCGATTTCTTTTCTCCATCCAAAGTCGTCACTTCAAAATTAGGAGCTTTGTTTCCTATTTCTAAACCGACTGTTTCCTTCTGGGAATTGATCCATTGCCATACTGCAATCGCTGCTAATACGATTAATAAAAAAACAGCAAGCTTTTGTTTCATAAACCATAACACCTCTGATTCAATACGATAGCATTTCGAAATGATACCCAACTTCATCATATATTATTTTTGTAAAAAAAACAGTATTTCATATCAATTGTCTAATTTTAGCCAAAAAATAACGGGAACTATGAACAGTTCCCGCTTTTTTTCAATTATTATCCTTTTAATCTTTCTCTTAATACCATTTGTAAAATTCCGCCATGTCGGTAGTAATCAATTTCAACTTCACTGTCAAAGCGAACTAATACTTCAAACTCTTTTTTGTTTCCGTTCTCATCAGTTGCCGTTACTTTGATGTAATCGCGCGGTTTTACCGATTCATCAATGTGAACATCCAATACTTCTTTACCGGTTAAACCAAGTGTTTCCGCATTTTCGCCTTCTTTAAACTGAAGCGGAAGAACACCCATAAGAACAAGATTAGAACGGTGAATACGTTCGAAGCTTTCAGCGATAACCGTTTTGATTCCCAATAAGTTCGTTCCTTTAGCAGCCCAGTCGCGAGAGCTTCCCATTCCGTAATCTTTTCCTGCCAGTACAACAAGTCCTGTTCCGTCCTGTTTATATTTCATGCAAGCGTCATAAATAGACATTACTTCGCCTGTCGGCCAGTACGTTGTATATCCGCCTTCAGTTCCCGGTGCAATTTGGTTGCGAATGCGGATGTTTGCAAACGTACCTCTCATCATTACTTCGTGGTTTCCGCGTCTTGAACCGTAAGAGTTGAAATCTCTTGGCGATACACCTTTAGACAGCAAGTATTGGCCTGCAGGAGTATCTTTGCCAATCGCACCTGCTGGAGAAATGTGGTCTGTTGTGACAGAATCACCGAATTTTCCAACAACGCGAAGCCCTTTCAACGGTTCTACTTTACCAGGCTCAGGAGACAATCCTTCAAAGAATGGCGGATTTTGGATATAAGTAGACTCTTCGTCCCATTGATATAATGGCTCATCTGTTGTTTCAATGGCATTCCAGCGTTCGTTATCATCAAATACACGTTCATATTCTTTACGGAATAATTCTGGTGTAACAGTTTGTTTCACAACTTCATTAATTTCTTCCATTGAAGGCCAAATATCTTTAAAGTAAACATCGCTTCCGTTTTGATCCTTTCCGATTGGATCATTCAGTAAATCAATGTCAACAGTCCCTGCTAATGCATAAGCAACAACTAGAGGCGGTGAAGCTAAATAGTTACCTTTCACGAGCGGATGAATACGGCCTTCAAAGTTCCGGTTTCCGGAAAGAACAGATGTGACGAGCAAATCATTTTCAGCGATCGCTTTTTCAATTTCATCTGCAAGCGGTCCAGAGTTCCCGATACAAGTTGTACATCCGTAACCGACGAGGTTAAACCCTAATTTTTCAAGATAAGGCATTAAGCCAGAATTTTGAAGATAACCGGTTACAACTTTTGAACCAGGTGCTAATGATGTTTTTACATATTTCGGAACAGTCAATCCTTTTTCAACAGCTTTTTTTGCAACGAGACCAGCGCCTACTAAAACATATGGGTTTGACGTATTCGTACAGCTTGTAATCGCCGCAATAACGACTGCACCCGTTTTCATTGTTGTTTTTTCGCCATTCGCAAATTCAACCGTTACTTCCTTATTAAGTTCTTCCGGCTGCAAGCCAAATCCTTGGTTTCCTTGCGGAGCTGTAAGAGCTCTATGAAATTCTTCTTTCATTTTTGAAAGAGGAATTAAATCTTGAGGACGCTTCGGACCGGAAAGATTTGCTTCAATTTGAGAAAGATCGATTTCAACTACATCCGTAAAAATAGGATCCTCTGCTTCAGGCGTGAAGAATAAACCGTTTTCTTTACAATATGTTTCCACTACTTTTACATGCTCTTCATCTCGACCAGTTAAACGCAAATATTCAAGCGATTCATTATCAACAGGGAAAAATCCGCATGTTGCTCCGTATTCAGGCGCCATATTCGCAATAGTAGCACGGTCAGCAAGCGGAAGCTTTGCAACACCAGGGCCGAAAAACTCCACAAATTTTCCTACCACGCCTTTTTGACGCAGTACTTGAGTTACTTTAAGGGCTAAATCTGTTGCTGTTGTTCCGTTAGGCAGCTCGCCAACAAGTCTTACTCCGATGACTTCAGGTACAGGGAAATAGGAAGGCTGTCCAAGCATTCCAGCTTCAGCTTCGATTCCGCCGACACCCCAACCTAAAACACCGAGTCCGTTAATCATGGTTGTATGGGAGTCTGTTCCAACTAACGTATCAGGATATGTTTCGTATTCTCCATTTTCACCTTCAACCGCATGGACAACGCTTGCTAAATATTCCAAGTTTACTTGGTGGACAATACCTGTTGCTGGCGGAACAGCACGGTAGTTGTCAAATGCTTTTTGAGCCCAATTTAAAAATTTATATCTTTCAGCATTTCGTTCGAATTCAAGATTCATGTTATATTGCAGCGCATCATCTGTTCCGGCACGATCCACTTGAACAGAATGGTCGATAACAAGATCAACAGGCTTTTCCGGATTGATTTTTTGTGGATCTCCGCCCATGTCAGCCATCGCTTTTCTTAATGAAGCTAAATCAACGACAGCAGGAACGCCGGTGAAGTCTTGCAAAATGACACGAGATGGTTTAAATGGAACATCCAAATTTTTAATTTCATCTGTTCCCCATTTCGCAAGGTTTTCAACATGTTCTTTTGTAATAACTCGTCCATCCACTTGGCGCAGGACTGATTCCAAAAGAACTTTGATTGAATAAGGCAAACGGGAAACTTGACCAATTCCTGCATCTTCTAGCGCTTTTAATGAATAGTAGTTGTACGTTTTTCCGTTAATTGAAAAGCTTTTTCTTGCACGGAAAACGTCATTTTTCTCTAACTGTTGCTGTGACATGTCATTTTATCCCCCTTTAAACGTAATTTCGACAAAAATGCCGAATATCTCCCCACTTTAAACATCACACATTTAAATCTTAATATACTTTTTATGATAAGTAAATATCAATGATGTTATCAATTATTATAAGAAATGCTTATTTCACTAAAAAATTTAAATATTTTCAGTATAATTTTTCTTGCTAATGAAAACGTTCGTATAAGAGAAAAAATAGTGAAAAACGACGGAATCTCCGCCGCTTTCAAGTCTCATCCAAATTGACTTCCTGCACAATTCGATCTAAATCGCGCTTGTACTGTTCTAAATGCTTTCTCTGCGTTTCCGATGCAACTTCCAATGCATTTTGAATTTGTTCATACGCCTCATTAATTTCCTGGCGAAGATGCTTTAGCTGATGTCCATAATCAGAACTGTTTTTCGTTAGATTGACATGTACTTTATGAACTTCCACCATTCCTTGTTGCACTGCATCAAATGCTTGTTTTTTATTTTTATGGTACGGCAAATATAGCACTCCTTTCGTTTTTTTATCTTCTATAGTGTTTTTTTCAAGAAATCAATTTATTCTAAAATGAATGAATGATTTCAAAATCATTCAAACTAAACGACGAAAGATAACAATGCTATTCTTTACTATTAAATATTAAGGAGCGATGTATATGGCAAAAGATCAAGTACAAAATGATCAAAAACAAAACGTTCAAAATCGGAAGGGACAGCCAGAGCCGTTATCTGGATCGAAAAAAATAAAAAATCGAAATCATAGCCGCCAAAAACATAACTCGGAGCATGATTTATAAAAAAATGGGGATGTTTAATTGAAATGTCCCCAAGTAGACAGCGGAAATAAAAAAATGCTTTAAGCGGCTTGAGCTCTACATTCTAATGGGCTTAAGCCGTTTAATTTTTTTGATAACGTTCGTTATTATAAAACTGAATATTCCTTAATGGTCTGTTGTAACGCTTCAAACGTTTCATATCCCTCTTTCACATTATAAGGTTCCCCAAAAAGATTCCATTAGGCCGTTATCAATGCAACGTCCAACTCTTGTCATACTATGGCTTTTAAGCATATCATAAGTCTTTCTTCGGCTTATAGACGTCCCCTTTCATCTTATAGAAATGTTGAAATGATGTTTATGTTTTCAATGAGAATTTGACTTTCTGGACTGCCGCAGTTTTGAATTTATACACATCTTTTCTACATATTATGTCTTGCGGAAATCCTTCGTTTATGGTTTTTCTTTAACGACGAATTTTTAAGTTATATCTATTTTTCATTTAGAACAATGTTTTTGTTAATAATAAAAAGTTGATGACAAATGATTGAAATGAAAGTGGAATCTATCATAAAATATAGTAAGGTGAAAATGGAAGCTTTTTTTCAGCAAATGACAGATATTGATAATATAAAATTTTTAAGTCTGGAGGCTGTCATGAACGGGCGTTTATATGAAATGTTAATTTATCCTTCCAAATCAGGCGATATTAAAATCAGTATTTACCGTGATGCAGTTGAATACCAAGTTTTCGCGGAAATTAATGACTGCTTTTCTGTCGGCCGTCATAAAAAGAAATTAGAAGCTGTGAGACGTGCTGTAAAAGAATTGATAGATGCATATGAGTCGATTAATCCTTAACGGTTTTCATCAACTTCGCCGAAGTGCACGAATTAATGGAAATGTTAAGGCGATGGGGGTGATTTCATGCTTGAAGGCTGGTTTTTATGGTTTATTCTCATATGGGTTGTGTTTCTTATAACTATGTTATCGATTGGCGGCTTCTTCATGTTTCGCAAATTTTTGAAACGGCTGCCGAAAGAAGACGGAAAATCTGAACTTGATTGGGAAGAGTATTATATTCAACAGACTCGGCATTTATGGTCAGAGGAACAAAAGGCATTGTTAGAAGAATTGGTTGCACCGGTTCCAGAGCTTTTCCGCGATGTTGCCAGACAAAAAATCGCAGCAAAAATCGGTCAACTGGCATTAGAAGAAAAAGCTCCATCTATTACGCAAGATTTAGTCATTCGAGGCTATATTATCGCAACTCCAAAACGGGACCATAAATTTTTAATTAAAAGACTAAAAGAAAAAAATATCGACTATTCCAAATATGAAGCACTCTTTTAAACAAAAACATAAGCCTTTCGGGGATTTGTCCCGAAAGGCTTATTTATATGGAATAAACGGTAACCTGCTTTAAACAGCCGGCAGCTATATGTATTTTTTACGTTCCGTTCAGTTGATTTTTCAGTTTTTTATACGAAATGAACATCGCAATTCTCCAAGGAACTATCATTCCAAAAGCCAGCAGCCAGAACATACCGCTTAATTCGCCAACATCGATAGACGCGCTTAAATAAGATTTTAGCAGAATTCGTACAACTAACAGACCAATCAAAATGTAAACAAAAGCTTTTGACCTTTTTAAATAGATTTCTTCTCCCCGAACTTCAAAAGTAGAGGTTTTTATTAAAAAAATCGAAAAAATCAGCCCGACTGTCAACGCCTCCAAAATTTCCATCGGCGTTATGCGGAATTGCGGAAATAAATACATAAGGGCTCCAGTGCTCATAAAGATCGGAGGCAAAATAATTTTTTTCGCTGTCGCCGGCTTTTTAGCAGCCTTTGTTCTGATCATAATTACGACAATGCCCATTAATACAGCCGTAATAGAAGACCAAATGACCATGCAGAACCATCCTTTTATTTTCAGCTTCTTTCTTTAATAATATTATAGAAAAAAAAGCAAAATGAAAAGGCTAATTCATAACTCTTTTGATGGCTTCCATCACACGATCTTCATCAAAAGGCTTTGTAATAAAATCGAGTGCTCCTGCTTCTATCGCTTCGATAACCATTTTTTGCTGTCCCATTGCCGAACATATAATGATTTTCGCATCCGGAAATTCCTGTTTAATTTTTGTAATAGCCTCAATGCCGTTCATTTTCGGCATTGTGATATCTGTGATTAATACATCTGGTTGTAATTGTTTGTATAATTGTACCGCTTCGATGCCGTTTTCCCCTTCTGCAACAACCTCAATACTATGCTTTTTCAAAATGTCCTTTAATGTTTCCCTTAAAAATTTCGCATCGTCAACGATCAATGCTTTCAAATTAATTCCACCTCAATTATCCTCGCAAACTAAATCCTTTGATATTATACTACTTTCTGTCACAAAAAAGTACCGAGAGGTTTAAAATATTGTCAAAAATCTCGTTTTTCTCTTAAATGACTAAAAATTAAAACCCGGTTGGTAAAAATATAAGAATTTTGTTCATCCAATTAATAATTTTAGTCATCCAATCAAAAAACAGCAGAATTCCCATGAAAATCATGAATATGCCTCCAATTTTCATGATTTTCACATTATGTTTTTTGATCCAATTCATCCGCCCGATGAAGAATGATAAAATAAAGAACGGTACTGCAAAGCCTAGCACATATGCTGTCATATACAGAACTCCAGAACTAGGATTGGTTGCCGCTAAACCGATTACTACCATAAGAATTGGGCCCGTACATGGAGTCCATCCAGCTGCAAACGCCATACCAATCAGAACAGATCCAAGAAATCCGGCTGGACGATTTTTGAATTCAATCCTTCTTTCCTTCATTAAAACATCAGGTTGAAAAACACCGAGAATAACAAGTCCAAAAAAGATAATGAGGATCGCTCCTATTTGTCTTATCAGATCTTGATAGTTCAAGAAAAAGTTTCCAATCAAGGATGTGCCGAATCCCATTGCGATAAAAATGGCAGAAAAACCAACTAAAAAAAAGAAAGTATGTAATAAGCTTCTTTTTTGCAGCATAGCGTTTTCAGTTTTCAACTCATTAACCGATACCCCAGTTATATACGATAAAAAAGCAGGATATAAAGGCAAGCTGCACGGAGAAATAAACGATAAAAAACCTGCTCCAAATGCTAAAAACACATTAATTTCCGACATTTTGCTGCTCCTTCCAAAAGATTTACCTCCATCCATTCTAACAGATCATTGAATAAATGTTTAAAAGAACGTTTGACATTTTCCGCACATTATTACAATGAACCTTCCTGCCATGAATACCACATTCTTACAACTTCTTATAACGAAAAAAGAATTAATCTTACCTTGAGAAAGGAAAGACTAATTCTTACTTCACAATTCCGTATAAAACAACGCATATATTAAATAGTATAGATAAAAATTACATGATGTCAAAAAATATGATTGGTCATCATGAATTAATTTAATGAAAAATCATTCAATAATGTCTGAAACGAAATTATTTTAATTGATTTTGCATCGCTTTCATCATTTGATTGATTTTCTTCTGGGACGGTTTCATTCCCATTTGCATCATCATCATTTTCAACATTTGTTCGTTAATAGGTGGATTTTTCTTCAAATAATTCATCATATACTTTCGAGCGATAAAAAAGCCTAGCGCTACGCCGGCAAGTAATGCCAGAACAGCGATTAATATCGCCAGCCAAAGTTCCATCTTATTTCCTCCTTCATGTTGTCTATCATACAGTGTACTAAACCATATGACATTATACAATATTTCATTAGCAAATTTCCGCAACTTTAGACAAATTTTCTTTCTTTAATCGGACTCAGCCACCCGTATCGTTCATTTGTAAAATCCATGGCAAAAAAATAAGGATCAAATTTTCCCAATATATCAAAAAACAATAACTCACCGTCAAAGCTGCCGGTACAAATCATTTCAATATACCGTTCCTTTAAAACCATAGTAGCTTGTCCTTTTTGATTTTCCATTTGGATGGCGTGAATCGATGATACCTTTTGATAATGGTTTCGGTGAGACAAGAATGACTGAAGCAGCAAATCTATTTCTGAAATGGGAATGGCTCTTGAAATATAATTGACTTGCCTTTCCAATTGTTCAAAAATAGGATGCGTTTTCCTTGTCCAAAAAAATTCTTGATATAACTGAAAAATTTTCGATTCCCTATGATAAAAATGCTCAGCAAATTCCTTTTTTATCAAATACAAATAAAAGTGCCTCATGCGCTCACCTCATTGTTACATTCCTTTTTTGCTATTATAAAGCAAGGAATGTAAAAGGTTTGTCTTATGGTGGCGGATAGAGGCACTAATTTTGGCGATTATTTCCGAACTAATTCTTTTACTTTTTCGACAACATTTTCAACAGTAAAACCGTACTCGCTTATAATTTTTTCCCCAGGTGCAGATGCTCCAAACTTGTCGATAGCTAAGATTTCACCTTCAGATCCGACATAGCGCTCCCAGCCAAGCGAAGATGCCATTTCGATCGCAAGACGCTTCGTTACGCTGCTAGGAAGAACTGATTCTTTATAATCTTTTGATTGCTTTTCAAAACGGTCCCATGACGGCATGCTGACGACTTGCACATCAATTCCATCAGATGCAAGAATTTGTTGAGCTTTAATAGCTAATGCTACTTCTGAACCTGATGCAAGTAGAAGAGCATCCGGTTGATCCGATTTCGCCGGTGAAATGACATAAGCGCCTTTTGCAACACCTTCTTCAGCATTTTCTTTCGTACCTTTAATAGTTTCTAAATTTTGGCGCGTTAATACTAATGCAGTCGGTGTTGATTTAGATTCCAGCGCAGCCTTCCAAGCAGCTCTTGTTTCATTTCCATCAGCTGGACGAATGACAGAAAGATTCGGCATTGCTCTCAAAGAAGCTAATTGTTCAATCGGCTCATGTGTTGGTCCGTCTTCTCCAACCGCTATGCTGTCATGAGTGAACACGTAAGTTACAGGGAGATTCATTAATGCTGCTAAACGAATCGCTGGCCGCAAATAGTCAGAGAAAACAAAGAACGTTCCGCCAAAAACACGTAAACCTCCATGCAGAGCCATACCGTTCAATGCTGCTCCCATGGCAAACTCTCTGACACCAAACCAAATGTTTCGTCCGCTGTAATCTTCCGCAGAAAAGTCTCCTGAACCTTTTATTGTCGTTTTGTTTGATCCAGCTAAGTCTGCAGATCCCCCAAAGAAATAAGGAACTTTTTCAGCTATTGCATTTAATACTTCTCCAGAAGAAGAACGGGTTGCAACGCTTTTTCCTTCTTCATAAAAAGGTAAAGATTGATCCCAATTTTCTGGCAATTCACCATTGATTGCTGCCTTTAACTCTTTTGCAAGTTCAGGATATTCTTTCTCATACTTTTCAAACAAATTATTCCATTCAATTTCTTTCTGCTTTCCACGTTCTTTTACATTTTTCTCAAAATGCTCATAAACTTCTGCTGGAACATAGAAATCTTCTTCAAATGTCCATGCATAGGCTTCTTTTGTCAATTTTGTCTCTTCTGGACCTAACGGCGAACCATGAACGGAAGAAGTGCCTGCTTTATTCGGCGAACCATATCCGATTGTTGTTTTTACTTCAATTAATGTCGGTCGTTGTTCATCCAATTTGGCTTCTTCAATGGCTTTCGAAATCTCTTCAATGTTGTTGCCGTCCTCAACGCGCAGCACTTGCCAGCCCATAGATTTAAAGCGCTCTTCTACATTTTCTGAGAATGATTTATTTAAATCCCCATCTAGGGAAATATCATTCGAATCATAAAGAACAATTAATCGTCCAAGCTTCAAGTGACCAGCTAAGGAAGCTGCTTCAGAGGAAATCCCTTCCATTAAGTCACCGTCACCGCATATGACGTATGTGTAATGATCAACAATATTGTATCCTTCTTTATTGTATGTAGCTGCTAAATGACGTTCTGCCATCGCCATTCCAACGGCCATTGCTATTCCTTGGCCTAATGGTCCAGTTGTTGCGTCAACGCCAGGTGTATGTCCGTATTCAGGATGTCCAGGTGTTTTGCTTCCCCATTGACGAAACGACTTAATATCATCCATGGAAAGATCATAACCCGATAAATGAAGCAAGCTGTAAAGCAGCATCGACCCATGTCCGGCAGATAAAACAAAGCGATCTCGATTAAACCAATTAGGGTTTTCAGGGTTAATGTTCATAAATTTCGTCCACAGCGCATAAGCCATTGGCGCGGCGCCCATTGGCATTCCAGGATGTCCGGAATTCGCCTTTTCAATCGCGTCAATGGATAATGTTCGAATCGTCATGATGGATAAATCTTGAATGGAATGAGTCACCATTATCATCCTCTCATCTGTATTTTCAGTTTATAATCTTATCTTTATTGTTGTAATAAGGCAACACCCCATCCATTAATGCAGCCTTTTATTTTTTAATTTTTTCAATTTTTCCGGTGTAACATCATTACCTTTCGGATCAATCACTGTAACATTTTTTAAGGTGTTTTGAAAATCCCGACGAAACGACTCTAAATATTCCTGCCTTAATTGCTGCTGCTCAAGCTTTTCCTCTTGCGTCAATCCTTCTGACTTAGACTTTTTAGATAGTTCATTAATACGGTTAAGTTTTTCTTTTGAAATCATAAGCTGAACCCCTTGTATATTTTTGCCGCGCTCTTTTATCATACTAAATGCAACCACTAATGACAACAATTATTGCTATGATTCTCCTTTTTCTGACAAAAATTGTTGATATCTGCGATGGACAGTAGCTTTTGAAACGTCATAGCCGAATCCTCTTAACGTTGCCGCTATTTCTGAAAATGTCAGGCCGTTTTTCCGCAATCGGTCAATCTCCTCGATCGGAACTTCTTTTCGCTCTCTTTTATAGGAAGAATTTCTATTCTTTAAATTTTTTTCAGGCCTGTACCCATTTTGTATAGCTCTCAACATTCCCCGCTTTATTTTCAAATTATGAATTTTTCGTTGATATTCTTCGACAATTCCTATGATTTCAAGCACCATCGTGTCTGATTCAGACAGTTCCATCTCCCCGCGATGGGCAGCGGTGAAAATTTTCACACCTTGTTTCAAAATGGAATGGACAATGGCGATTTTGGCATTCCCTCTGCCAATTCTTGTTTCATCCTGTATTAATACCGCTTCAATATCTTTCTCCTCAATCAATTCCAGCAGTTGAAAAACCCCTTCACGATCAACATCATACCCGCTCGCTTTTTCTTCTATCACTTCAACAACTTCCATACCGTTTTCAGCTGCGAGCTTTAACAGCTCGTCCTTCTGTCTTTTCAAAGATGTTTCCTGCTCATCTTTTTCAGTGCTGACTCTTGCATAAACGACTGCTCTCATGTTAAATGCTCCTTGCGGTTATTCTTTGTTTGCCAAATATTCAGCTTTGTAGTATTTATTTTTTTCAATCGGAATGACGATTGTTTCCCCCGGTTTTACAACAAGGCTTTGGAGATTGTTTCGCTCCTGAACCCATTTAACAAACTCTGAATGGGACATATTGTCATATTCTTTATATTCATCAGCGATTTTCCACAAACTGTCCCCTTCCTTCACTTGAACCTCCAAATAATGATCGAGCTCTTCCCTTTCTCCAGTATACGAAATCGCCAAAACTGCCGCCATGATGACAAGGAAAAAAGAAACGATGTAAGACCATGATAATTTATCCATTTAGAACCGCCCCCTGAAACAGAATATTTGTTCGGTTTTTTGTTTTTAAGTATAAAAGGGAACACATGTTTCTGTCAAGCAAATATTCGAACTTACGTTTGCTTTTTTGGAAAAATCATGCTATAATCGACACAAATTGATATGACTGAGGTGCTTGACATGTCAACAAAATTATCTAAGAGACAACAAGATATTTTGAACTTCATTAAGGAGGAAGTAAAAAAGAAAGGATACCCTCCCTCTGTAAGAGAAATCGGCGAAGCGGTCGGTCTTGCCTCCAGTTCAACTGTTCACGGGCATTTAGCAAAGCTTGAGAGCAAAGGACTGATTAGAAGAGACCCCACAAAGCCGAGAGCCATTGAAATTTTGGACGATGATGGCAGCCACCTTCTAACAAACAATGTGATCAACGTGCCGGTCATCGGAAAAGTGACGGCTGGTATTCCGATCACTGCCGTTGAAAACATCGAAGAATATTTTCCGCTTCCGAATCATATTGCATCAGGTGATGATCAACTTTTCATGCTTGAAGTAGTCGGAGAAAGCATGATCGAAGCAGGCATTCTGGACGGAGATTTAGTTATTGTCAGACAGCAGCAAACAGCCAATAACGGCGACATCGTTGTCGCGCTCACAGACGACAATGAAGCGACCGTAAAAAGGTTTTTCAAAGAAAAAGACTTTATACGGCTTCAGCCGGAAAACCCAACAATGGAACCGATTATTTTAAAAAATGTGACAATACTCGGAAAAGTGATCGGGCTATACCGTTCCATACACTGAATATTCGATGTCTCAAAACAGGTGAGGCATCCTTTTTCTTTTTATAAAATTTTCAAAATTCCCTCTCTTAGCGATGTTAAATTTTTAAAAATGTTTTCTAATCAATATGTATGCAGACAAGCTAGATTCAATGAAACAAATTTCAGGCGCCTTCTCCGCGCCTGCATGCAAAGCTATTATGCAACAATTCTCAACAGTCATTGTTTTTTGATTTATTTTGTTGTAGAATTTTTTATTGTAGATTTCGCTTCCTTAGCCAGTGCCGGGATGATTTACTGAATTGTTTGAATTCTTCTAACTGCTTAAATTTTAGGTATAGGAGAGGTGCTATGAATCAATTACTTATGAAACAAAGTGAACTGGAAAATGCAAAGCAATATGTCAATGAAGTATTTCAATCCGTGCAAGAAAAAAATCCGAATGAGCCTGAGTTTCTTCAAGCTGTAAAAGAAATATTTGACTCGCTTGTGCCTGTATTTGCTCAACATCCTACATATATAAAGCACGGAATACTTGAAAGAATTGTTGAGCCGGAAAGATTGATCATTTTTCGCGTTCCATGGGTGGATGACGAAGGAAAAGTGCGTGTAAACCGCGGATTTAGAGTGCAATATAATAGTGCAATTGGGCCATATAAAGGAGGCTTGCGCTTTCACCCGACCGTCAACGCCAGCATTATTAAATTTTTAGGATTTGAACAAATCTTCAAAAATTCATTGACTGGGCAGCCGATCGGCGGAGGAAAAGGCGGATCTGATTTTGATCCGAAAGGTAAATCAGATGGGGAAATTATGAGATTTACACAAAGCTTTATGACAGAGCTTTACAAACATATTGGACCAGATATTGACGTTCCTGCCGGTGATATTGGAGTTGGCGCAAGAGAGATCGGATACTTGTTTGGCCAATATAAAAGAATACGCGGCGGATTTGAAGCTGGGGTGTTAACCGGAAAAGGCATTGGTTACGGCGGAAGCCTAGCGAGAACCGAAGCGACAGGGTATGGAACTGTTTATTTTGTTGAAGAAATGCTTAAAGACCATGGATTAAGCTTCAAAGGAAGCACAGTTGTTGTCTCTGGTTCTGGGAACGTTGCCATATATGCGATTGAAAAAGCAACACAATTAGGTGCAAAAGTTGTCGCATGCAGCGACTCTGATGGCTACATTTTTGATAAAAATGGAATTAATCTTGAAACGGTTAGAAGGTTAAAAGAAGTTGAAAGAAAAAGAATTAAAGAATATGTAAATGAACATCCTCATGCAGAATATTATGAAGGCTGTTCCGGAATTTGGTCCATTCCGTGCGATATTGCCCTCCCATGCGCTACTCAAAATGAAATCGATAAAAAATCAGCTGAACTCCTTGTTTCCAACGGACTCAAAGCTGTTGGAGAAGGCGCCAACATGCCGTCTACATTAGAAGCGATCGACGTGTTTTTATCAAACAATATTCTTTTTGGACCTGCAAAAGCTGCTAACGCAGGCGGAGTTGCTGTTTCAGCATTAGAAATGGCTCAAAACAGCGCAAGATTATCTTGGAGCTTTGAAGATGTCGACGCAAAATTACGTGATATCATGAAGAACATTTACCGAAATTGCGTCAACGCTGCAAATGAATACGGCTGCTCCGGAAATCTTGTCGTCGGCGCTAACATTGCAGGATTTAAAAAAGTCGCTGATGCAATGGTAGAACAAGGAGTCATTTAAAAGATAGAAAAATGGTCATTTCCATCATTTATTCTTTATAGTGAGTAAACATATATGATAATCGCTAAAGCTTTACCTACCCTGCTTTGGCGATTCATCATGCTCACTATAATACCCCATCTTAACTTGAGTGAATAGAAATTGATATCACACCGATCCAAATTCACTCTTCTTTATTTCCACGATTGGATCAAATTTTTCCCTATCAGTGTATCCCATTCAATGAGAGAATTGAAGTTTTATGTCAGATTATCTTACATATTTTTTTACGCTGATGCCTGGATTGATTATCTCTCTTGCTTTTTAAATAAAAAAGACAGATTGCACTGATGTTTGTTTTTCTGCTTCTTCTCTTCTTTACTCTCAATATTTTGTATCATCAAGTATAAAATTTATAGAAACAAAGTAACTGCTATTAAAATTGATTTTTCCAATTAAAGCATTTTATTATTGATATGGTTGCTCCTTCTATCCAGTGCCAATAACCTTCAGCACAAATACTTGTTCATCTAAAAAACACCGAATACGGCTGCCCATCCTCCAATGAAACGGCGGTATTTTCACTGACTGACTTTGGATAAGACGATTCGTTGACGATGTACTACCGACTTTACATCCATCACGTAAAAATGCTAAACTGAACGCAGACAAAATCGACATGCGCCCTAACCGAAAATACAGATCTTTTGCAACGCAAACATATTTCTGGAAGTCATTCGGGGGGGAACAAAATGATTTATCATTTAGCAGGAAAACTTGCAATATTGATCATTAAAATTTTTAGTTTGCTAGAAGTCAAAGGCAAGCAGCATATTCCGGCAGACCATCGTTTTATTGTTACATGCTCTCATCGCAGCTGGGTAGATGTAGTCTTGCTCGCCGCAGCACTTTTTCCAATTCATGTCCATTATATGGCCAAAAAAGAATTGTTTCAGAACACGCTCATAGGTTGGTTTTTGAAAAAGATGCATGCTTTTCCAGTTAATCGTGAAAATCCTGGACCGAGCGCACTAAAAATTCCTTTGAAACTGTTAAAAGAAAATAAAGTTGTTGGAATTTTCCCGAGCGGCACAAGAACAGACGAGGAAGTTCCTTTAAAAAGAGGCGCGGTTACAATTGCGATGAAAGCCGGCGTTCCCATATTGCCTGCAACCTATCATGGTCCAAAAAGTTTAAAAGATTTTTTTGCCGGGAAAAAAGCTGTCGTTGCATTTGGCGAACCAATCTATTTAGAAAAAAATGCAAATCAAATTGATGATGCGCTTCAACAGCTTGAACATAAGCTGAAAGCTCTTGAAAAAAGCATAAACGACTAAACATTGACGTTTCTGATCAGCTTGTCATTTTTAGACAAACTGATCAGAAAGCTAAAGGCGAAGTAAAGTTCTGATATTTTCATTTATCGATCTAGTTCGATCCACTTATTTGTCTTCAAAGGCGGTTTGTACGCACGAAGTTTATCTATTAATATAGAGGGATTGTCTGCAAAAATCATAAACTGTTTATGCGTTTCAGGCATGAAGCCTCCCTCTACCGCATTCTCAATCATCTGTTTTACCGGCGTGTAATAGTCATCGATATTTAACAACGCCACAGGCTTTTCATGAATCCCAAGCTGCCCCCAGCTAACCGCTTCAAATATTTCCTCAAAAGTACCATAGCCTCCGGGAAGAGCAATGAACGCATCTGAAAGCTCTCCCATTTTTGCTTTCCGCTCATGCATATCATTGACTTCATAAAGCTGAGTGAGATGCTTGTGGACAACCTCTCCTTGAAATAAATTCGTCGGCATAACGCCCAATACGGTGCCTCCTAACTCTAATACGGTGTTTGCAATCACTCCCATCAGACCAATGCTGGAGCCTCCATATACGAGCTCAAGCCTGTTTTTTACCAATTCTTCTCCTAGTTTGATAGCTGCTTCTTTATACTTAGGATTTGTTCCCGGATTCGATCCTGCAAAAACACAAACACGTCTCATATTACCACTCCTGCTTCTTCTCTAAACGTTCTGACGAATGAGAAAGTCCTATTAAAAGCTGTGAATGGGATATTTCCATCACAGCTTTTTTGCAAAATTATTGAAAAATCTGACTGATTTTCTCTATTTCTTCCTTTGTTAACTGGACATCTAACGTTTTTAAATTGTCAAGTACCTGTTCCGGCTTCTTCGCACCAGGGATGATCGCATCGATGGAATCGACCGTTAAATACCATGCTAGCACAACGTGAGCAATTTCAGCATTTTTCGCTTCTGCGATTGGACGCAATTGCTCGACTTTTTCGAGATTACGCGCAAATGCTTCCCCTTGAAACAAAGGATTTTGTGCACGTGAATCATTGAACTTCGCATCTTTCGAATATTTTCCGCTTAATAGACCTGAGGCAAGTGGAAAATATGGTATAAACGATATTCCATTTTCCGCCGTGTAAGGAAGCAAATCTTTTTCTGCTTGTCGTTTAAATAAGTTATATTCGGACTGAATTACATCGACATACCCATCTTTGTTCGCTTCCTTTAATTGTTCGAGCGAGAAGTTCGATACACCGATCGCACGAATTTTCCCTTCATCCTTAAGCTTCTTCAATTCACCGACAGCTTCATCCTTCGGTGTCGTTTCGTCCGGAAAATGAATGTAATATAAATCTATGTAATCCGTTTTTAAGCGTTTCAGGCTGCCCTCGACCGACTCGCGAAGGAAATCGGGAGAGTTATCAAGAACAACTTTTCCGTCTACAAATTTGTGAGCACCTTTAGTAGCAATGACTACTTCATCACGACGGCCAAACTCCTTGACGACTTCACCGATAATTTCTTCCGAACGCTCAGGACCGTAATAAAATGCCGTATCCAAAAAATTTATTCCATGATCCAAAGCTGTACGAACGATTTCTTTCCCAGTTTCATCGTCAAGGTTTGGAAAAATGTTGTGCCCGCCAACAGCATTTGTTCCAAGCCCGATTGGGTTCACATATATATCGGTCTTGCCTAATCTAGTCTTTTTTGTCACAATATTTCAACTCCTTTCATTTACATTATAACAAATTCTATCAGAAAAATCAGTTTTTTAACTAATAAGCTATTAAATATTATTATGGCTTTATAAATGAAATTATGAAAGGATTCTTTTATTCATTTTCAAGCAGCAGTTGCTCGACTGTTTATTGTTTGTTCCATCATGTTCAAATTCTTGAGGTTGTCTAAAGCATCATAAAAATATCTTAAGCGATTGCAGCCTGCTGCAATAACAAAATAAAGAGGCTCCCAAAAGTAGGGTTAACTGACTTTTGGGAGCATTATTTTAGAGACTTAACGGACATACAATTTTTTTCAATCTTTTTATATCCTTCAGAAGTCTTATGAAGGACTTTTCTTTTGCTCTCTTTCTTCATTAGGTTCTTCAAAAGTTTTATGACGGACATTCAGCACATACAATCGCTTCTTGTTGGACTTCATTGCCTCTATAAAGAACATTTATAAATTTTATTTCATTATGTTTGTCCTTCACAGTTGTATTTCTCAAAATCTTTCATTTTAGGAACTCATCGGACAGCCCCACTGTTTGCTTGAAAGCAATTCCGTCCTTTACTTTCAATCTTTTTATTTAGAAGGATATTCTTTTTTTCGGCAATTATATCAATTAATTAAAACAGAATAAAGCATTACTGAAAAATTGCAAATTAATGCCTCTGTCAAAACATTTATTTTGCGAATACTTATCTTGATTTCATAAAATCCACCGAACGCTCACGATTTTCTATTGTAAATCTTGTGGAATTCGGCAGCTCTGTTAATATATTTGATGCACAAGGTTCAAAGTTGATAAACATTTTTTCAAATATAAGAACTCCCGCACTTTGACGAAACTTTTTGCATTACGGATCATTTTTGATCCGCTTTGCGTGGAATTAAGCAGCTCTTTTGATATATGATGTACGAGCCTTGAAAATTACAAACATTTACAAATGGAAGAGCACGCCCAATTTCCTTCCGCATTTTGTTATAAACATTTTGGAATGATGGCTAATTGATTGCTGGCAACATTTTGATCCAATTTACTTGCTTTTATTGGTATCTTTCACAGCTTATTTTTGATAAAGCTGCCGGTACCAATTGGATGCTGCCTGAACTTCTGATAAAGTCAGCTCATGTCCTCCGTTTTCCCAATGCAAGTGCACATTCGCGTTGTTATTTTCTAAAAATGTTTTAAGCTCTATTGATTCTTCAGGAGAGCAAATTTGATCACGCTTTCCAGCTGCAATAAAAACGTTTTTTCCTGAAAGATCCGGCAGATCCATCCCTCTTCTCGGCACCATCGGGTGATGCAAGATGGCTCCATTTAGCGCATCCCGAAAATGGAATAAAAGGCTGGCTGCTATATTTGCTCCGTTGGAATAACCGATTGCGATTACAGAATTTCGATCAAATCGATATGTTTGTGCTGCTTCATCTAAAAAAGAGTTTAATTCCTTTGTACGGAAAACAAGATCTTCTTCATCAAAAACTCCTTCGGCAAGTCTTTTAAAAAAACGCGGCATTCCATTTTCAATTACATTTCCGCGCACAGCTAAAATCGATGCTTCTGGATCAATAATTTCTGCAATGGGAAGAAGATCAAATTCATTTCCGCCGGTTCCATGCAGCAATAGGAGTGTCGGTTTTGCCGGATTGCTTCCTTTTTGAAAAATATGTTTCATCGTTTTTTCTCCTTCTCAGCTGTTTATTAAGCATTACTTTTCTTATTCGTCAAGGTTTCGGACTTCCACTGGCATCAACTTATTTTCCAACCGTTCCCGATACTTTTCGTAACGCTCCGGAAGCTTTAATTCTTTTCCAAGTGCATCTAAAGATTCATCAATTGCAAAACCCGGAGGATCTGTTGCAATTTCGAACAAAATTTCACCATGCTCTCTAAAATAAATAGAATGAAAATACTTTCGATCCTGAACTGGCGTTACCCTGTATCCATTTGATTCTAAAGATGTTTTCCATTCTAATTGATCGTTGTCGTCTTTTGCCCGAAGCGCGATATGATGGACTGTTCCAACCCCCATGATGCCGCGTCCGGAAGAAGTAATTTTTACATCAACGACATTGCCGATTTCACTTGGAGACTGAAAACGAATAAAATCTCCTTCCCTTCCAATTCGTTGAAGTCCAAAAATATTCTCCAACAACTCTGACGTTTTTTCAGGAAATGATGAATATAATACGGCGCCGCCAAATCCTTTAATGGCAACATCAGAGGTGACATGGCCAAATTCCCATTGATTTAATTCTCCTTCTTTTCGTTCCACTAGCTCAATGTTCAAACCGTGCGGGTCTTGAAATACAAGCAGTGACTCACCAAACCGTTCTGTCATTGTAAACGGAATTCTAAATTTATCTAGTCTTTCTTGCCAAAAGCTCATGGAACCTTCTGGTATCACATAAGAAGTTACACCCACCTGACCATTACCGATTTTTCCTTGATACGCATCAGGCCAAGGAAAGAAAGTAATCAGTGTCCCTGGCTTTCCTTCTTTATCCCCGAAATAAAAATGGTACGTGCCGGGATCATCGAAATTCACAGTTTTTTTAACTAACCTCAGCCCTAAAACTCCAGCATAAAAATCAATATTTTCCTGCGGATGGCCGACAATAGCAGTAATATGATGAATTCCAGCTGTTTTCTTTTTCATCTTTGATTCTCCTTTATTATTTTCTTTACGCGATTCGTTTTTGTAAATCAATCATTTTAACGGGTCATTATTTCGAATTAAAATATCTCGAATTAAATTATTTTTAATTCAAAATAATTTTATCAAATCTTTCATTTATTGTCAAAAAGCTGATCTGTTGAATTTTTCATCTCTTTTCGTTCCGTATTCACTAAAATACCATCCTTACCAAAATGAAAGCAATCGCAAGAGCAGCGTTTGAATGCGAAGAGAAACCTCCCTCTCCTCTTGCGCGCAAAATCGTTACAGAAATTGTTGTTCTGGCCGCAGCAAGGGCAATTGGCCGTTCCATAAATTTTTTTGTGATGACTCGGCAAACACAGTCGAATTTAAGATTGGTGATGAACACGCAACATCCTGAAAGTAGCCGGCATCCGCCAGCTGCTTTCAGATAAACCGAAAACATGCAAAAGCAAATTGCTTTTTGCAGACTGATCGGAATGACCGTTGCAATTTAATATTAGTAAATCCGTATGGCTTTAGCAAATGTAGACAAATGAAGTTGAATACCGTAACCGGACAGGTATCATTTCTGATCTTCTTTTTTATCATCTAATTCAAAGAACTCAGCAAAATCCATTAACAAAGCATCTTTGTCTTTTAACGCCAATTTTGCTAAGATAATTTCAAGAAGACATAAGCCAATTAAAATAAGTAATCCTTTCATCATATTCCTCCCCCCCCTCAAACTCATCTCTTTGTCAACATCAACATAATGTATGAAACGCGTTTCAGGTCAAGGATTTTTAAAAGAAAGGGATATTTCATGGCAACGATTCGTGATATTGCAAAGCTTGCAGGTGTTTCTGTTACAACGGTTTCGAGAGTTTTAAATAATCATCCATATGTCAGTGACGAAAAAAAAGAAGCGGTTTTAAAAGTGATAGAAGAAATCAACTATAAACGGAACATTCATGCAGTCCACTTGTCTAGAGGCTTTTCAAATTTGATCGGCGTCGTCCTGCCTAAAATCGATCATCCTTATTTTAGCAGCATTGTGGAAGGGATTTCGGAGGAAGCGATCAAGCATCATTTGCAGCTTGTTCTCTTTCAAACGAATTATGAACCAGCAAAAGAGCTTGAAGCATTGGAATTGTTGCGGGGAACCTTATTGGATGGTGTCATTTTTTGTTCAAGAGCCATTTCCTTTGATGTATTGAAAGAATATAAAAATGCTGGACCGATCGTTCTTTGCGAAGATTCAGACCAAAGCCATTTCCCTTCTTTGAGCATTCCGCATGAACAGGCATTTCAGTTTGGTTTGGACTATTTAATTTCGAAAGGTCATACGAAAATTGCATTTACTTTAGGACGAATGGAAGGGCCAAACAGTAAAAAAAGAAGAAAAGCCTATAAAACAAAAATGAAGGAATTAGGCGAACCGATTCGAAGCGAGTGGATCTTCGACAAATGCCTATCGATCACTGACGGCAAACAGCTTATGGAAAAGCTTCAGCATTTAGAGAAAAAACCGACTGCCTTTTTTGTTACAAACGATCAAGTGGCAGCAGGTATCTTATTAAGTGCCGAACAATATAAAATAAAGATTCCTCAAGACATTGCCATCTTAAGCTTTGATAATCAGCCTATTGCCGACATCATGGGAATCACTACTATTGAAATCCCAATAAAAAAAATGGGGAAGCTTGCGGTGCAATCGATTATTCATTGTAAAGAAAAACGGGAGCAAACAAATAAGAAGATGACTCTCCCCTTTCGGTTAATTGAGCGGAAAACTGTGTAACCCATGAAGAAGGATGCCCCCTCTTTAGAGTTCAAATCTTTCCTGCCAAACGATCATCTGCAAAAACCGAAGCAGCTTGGCAGGATTTTTCATTTGATTTTGTAATCATTTTGACGATTTGCATGCGTCTTTTTCCATATTCCGTTTTCTTTTGACGTTCAGTGTGAAATTCATCGATTACTACTCAAAGCTGGTTAACAACTTGTCTGCATACTTACTCCCCTTTTTGGCCGACAGCAAAGTGTACGTCAATCACAAATGGCCTTACAGATGTTTTCAATTGCATAGCAATGAAAATCCTTAAAATTGGAGCGTTATTTCCCCAAACCGCTTTTTAAATCAATTTTCCTACTCCGTTAATTTTCTTCTTATCAGCAAGCTTGCGATCACGATGCTCAAAATATTTGCTGCATAAACAAACGCTTCATTTCCGTCAACCATCGAGTTGAATTTGTAAAAAAAGTGCGGCCATGGTATAAGTTCGCCGTTTGTCACGTATTCGACAACCGTATAAATGGCAATGAATCCGAACGCCATTTCAACATTTTTGACCAATAAAATCAATAACGCACCAATCAGCAAAAAATTCAACCCGAGCAGCAAGGCGAATAAAATTAAATGCCAAGGCACATCCGCTAGATTACGGAAGAAAAACAACAAGATCATTAACAGATTCATCACGGTGTAATATCGCATTAAATCAATAACGGCGTGCTTTTTATACAGATTGATCAATGTTTCCCATGCCCCGTCCTCCCTTCTAACCATGATCCGAAGCAGAACAAAATCATTGAAAGGAAATCGAAATACGCCTCAAGTCGTAGTTCAAAATATGCCTCAGGTTCGTTATGAGCAGCAACGACAAAAGGTAAGATGAAAATTGAAAGGAGGTCATTCAAATTATGAAAAAAATCGGTTTGTTCATCGCAGGTGCAATAGCCGCAATAGTTTTAATCGCCAATCTCGGCTCAATCGTCGGACTTCTTATCAGTTTGCTTGTTCTATACTTTTCGTTTAAACAATTTGTGAAATCCGACAAAAAATCAAAAAAATGGTTTTGGGGGATTGTCGGGCTGATTGCACTATCTGTTTCAGCTGCAAATGTCCCAGCTATTCTCGGTTTAATCGCCGCATATGTGCTTTATCTCATTTTTAATAATTGGAAAAAATCGAATGATCCGTATGTGTCAGACGATCCATTCACCAATTTTGAAAAACAATGGGAATCACTAAAACGACAATAAATGGAGGAGAAAAAATGAGCATATTTACGAGATTAAAAAATGTGATTATGGCCGATTTACATGATTTATTGAATGAACAGGAACAAAGGAATCCAATTGCGCTATTAAATGAATATTTGCGCCAATGTGAAAAGGAAGTTGAAAAGGTTCAAAAACTAATCGAACACCAACGATTATTAAAACAAGAGCTGTTAAGAGAATACAACCATGCTGAACACTTAAAAGAAAAAAGAAAATATCAAGCCGAAATTGCGTTGAAAGCGCAAGAAGAAGAATTGCATCAATTTGCCATCAACGAGCAGCAGCAGTATGAGGAGCGTGCATCAAAATTAAAACAAGCGCTTGAACAAGCAACGAAACAGCTCATTGACTTAGAACATAAATATGAAGAAATGAAACATAAATTAAAAGATATGCATATAAAGCGCATGGAGCTGATGGGACGAGAAAATATTGCACGCGCCTACTCCCGGATCAACCAAGTTCTTGAGCAGCATAATTCCGAAAAGAACCATTTTTTTCGCTTTGCTGAAATAGAGAATTACCTTGATGAACTGGAAAATCGAATCAACAACAGATACGATACATTAACATTTGATGCAAGAATCGCAAAGCTTGAAAAAGAATTAAAAAATCAAGAAACGGATTCAAATTCTTAACGTAAATTGTTATGCTATAAGGGCGTAGTTCTCTACGCCTTTCCATATTTATGTTCACACTAATAGGAAGGAGAGGAGCCTCGTGTTTCATCAATCGAAAATAGATTTTACAAAATGGATTTTCGTCATTGGCATCATCTTATTCATCGCAGAGCTTTTATTTTTCAATGGTGAGGCCCTTTTCTTCCTAATGATGATGATTTTTTGCGTATATATTGGAAGAAAAAGAATGCCGAAAAAATCAGGATTATTGTTATTTTGGATCGGAATAATTGGCGGCGTTCTATCTTTTTTCAATATGTTTACATTCCGACTGCTTCTATTTGTTGTTTTCATTTACTTTATTTTTCACTATGTTCAAAACAAGCAGGTAGCTGCTAAAAAGTCTCCTAAAATTGAAGAAGCAGATCCAATCCTCTCGCAAGAAGAGACATTTTCCAAAACGCCTCTTTTTCAAAACAGATTGTTCGGAACGCAGCGAACCGAAGAACAAATATACAAATGGAACGATGTCAACATTCAAACAGGCATCGGCGATACAGTAATAGATTTAAACTATACGATTCTTCCGAAAGGTGAAGCGGTGATTGTCATCCGAAAGCTTATCGGCAATATCGAAATAATTGTTCCTTACGAGCTGGAAGTGTCCGTCCACCATTCCGGTTTCATCGGCTCCTACTCCATTTTTGATTATAGTGAACCGAATGTATGGAACGAAACAATTCGATATGAGTCCAAAAACTATCATGAATCTGCCCAAAAAGTGAAAATTATCACCTCTATAACCTTTGGCAGAATAGAGGTGAAAAGAACATGAATGTATTGCAAAGACAAATTATTATCTGCTTAGTAACATCAGTAGTCACTTTTTTATTTTTCACTGTTTCGCTTTTGCTTACGTTCCTGTTTCCTAATTGGACATTATTATGGAAACAAAAAATTCTTGATATTCCGTTTATCCTCTTCACGTTCGTAATCAGCAGCGCCATCGGCTTGCTTTTCGGCATTCTATTCGGACTTCCTTTTAAAGATAAACTACACAAGATTGAAGACAAACTAAAAAAAATAACAAAAGGAGAAACGGTTGAACAAAATGAACATATAAACATTAAAGAATTAGATGAAATCAACCTTCGAATTGACCAAGTGCAGCATCATCTCATTGAACAGACGAAATTAACGCAAAAACTTGCAGGTGAAAACGCAAAAGAACAAGAAAAAAGATTGGAAGAAATCATTTCACAAGAAAGGCAAAGGCTGGCACGCGAGCTGCATGACTCTGTCAGTCAAAACTTGTTTGCAGCCTCGATGCTCATTTCTGCTGTTAAAGGAAACAAGGAAAAAATCGATGAAGGAACGAGCAAACAAATCCATTTAGTTGAAGAAATTATTCAGCAGTCCCAGCTTGAAATGCGCGCTCTTCTTTTGCATTTGCGGCCTGTCCCTTTAAAAGGTAAATCTTTGCAAACTGGAATTGAAGAACTGCTCACAGAGCTGCGGCAAAAGGTGCCGATGAACATCCAATGGAAGACAGAGCAATTTCCTCTAGATAAAGGGATTGAAGACCATTTATTCCGCATTTTGCAAGAATCGGTGTCAAACACTCTTCGCCACGCCAAAGCGAATACACTTGAAGTATTGCTGATCAAACGGAAAAATATGGCCATTTTACGGATTGTCGACGATGGTGTAGGATTTGACGTTCAATCGGCAAAATCAGGAGCATATGGTTTGCAAAACATGTATGAACGTGCAGCCGAAATCGGCGGAACATTGCAAATTGTCAGTGTCCCTCATGAAGGAACTAGATTGGAAATAAAAGTACCGTTGTTAACAGATGAAGGTGATAAAAATGATTAAAGTATTACTAGTTGATGATCATGAAATGGTAAGAATCGGCGTTTCGGCTTTTTTATCGTCCCAGCCTGACATAGAAATCGTCGGCGAGGCTGATAATGGCAAAAAATGCATTGAACTAGCTTTACAATTAAAGCCTGATATTATTTTAATGGACCTCGTCATGCCGGAAATGGACGGGATTGAAGCGACAAAAGAAATACTTCATCAATGGCCAGAGGCAAAAATCATTATTGTCACAAGCTTTCTCGATGATGAAAAAGTCTACCCTGCCCTTGAAGCCGGTGCTGTCAGCTATATGTTAAAAACTTCAAAAGCAGACGAAATCGCCGATGCGATCCGTTCAACATATCAGGGACAATCTGTCTTAGAGCCTGAAGTGACAACGAAAATGATGGCAAGAATGAATAAAAAACAAAACCGCCATCCTCATGAAGAATTAACAAACCGAGAAATGGAAGTGCTGCTTTTAATGGCTCAAGGGAAATCAAATCAAGAAATTGCAGATGAGTTGTTCATTTCATTAAAAACCGTCAAAGTTCACGTCAGCAACATTTTAAGCAAACTGGGCGTTCAAGACCGCACCCAAGCCGTCATTTATGCGTTCAAGCATTCGCTAATCAAGTAAAATTGACAATAAGCGAAGAAAAGAGAAAGTGGAATTGGTTTTTCACCGAAGCACAAATACAGGAAGATTCATTCGAAATTTATTTATCATTTTACATATATAATCAAAACAAAAAAATTGCTAGTTTTCCCAACCTAATAGAAGATCACATACGTAAGCGAGTTATTCATCTCCCAAATGAATGCATATTCGTCGACAAAAGCAAATATAAACATGTTAACGGTTGATAAAATCGGCTAAAAATAATTCAAAAATCTCAAGCGAAACGATGGCGGAAATCGAAATAATCGGTAAAAGAAATCAGAAATCTTCCTATTCGTTTTCTTCGTTTTCCGCCAAAAACTAGTTTTCTCTTAAAAAAACAATAGATGAACAAAAGTCCTAGCATGACTATCTAGGCTGCCGAAAAATAGCAGCCTTTCCTAATAAGCCTTTTGTTTCTAGCTTTAGGAGCAGTGTAAAATGAGATTCATATAAGGTTCTTCTGCTCGAAACTTGAAAAAGACGTAATTTTCCCCCAACAGTATTCCGGCTTTTATCGTATATATGGAGCATGCTCTTTTTCCAATGCATCTTGCAGCCATCTCGGATGCATCGTTAAAAGGTTTTCCGGCAGATCGTTTGGAGCGAAAAATCGTGCATCAAGCGTTTCATCTGTTTTTTGACGCAGCGTGCCTCCAATGATTTTGCACTCAAAGCAAGTTGTAATAAAGTGGCTGATTTCGCCATTTGGGTATAAAAAAATTTGTGAATCCGGATCTGAGTAAATACCGATCAACCGGGTTACCTCCACTTCAAGACCTGTTTCTTCATAAATTTCTCTTATAATTGCTTCTTCCACCTTTTCTCCCGGCTCTACATGCCCTGATGGAATGCCCCATAGTCCGTTATCCGACCGTTTTAATAGGAGAACTTGCTGCTGTTCATTAAAAATAATTCCCGCCACTCCTGCTTCGATCCGCTCCGGCCATGCAAAATCACGCGTATTCCATTGTTTAATTTTGACACGATCATCAAATAAAGACTGCAAATTGCCGATCACCGCATCCGGATTGCGGTAATCCCCGGGAGATGGAAACGGTGCATTCTTCCCGTTGGAAATTAAAATCGCTTGAATCCCTGCTTGATGAGCACCTAATATATCAGTTAACGGGTTATCGCCGATCATAACCACTTTTGCATTAGACGAAATCGATTCAATCGCTTTCTGAAACATAAATGGATTCGGTTTGCCGACAATGTACGGTTTTTTCCCGGTTGATGCTCGTATCATTTCAGCAACAGCTCCTGTTGCAGGCAAAGGACCTTTCGAAGTAGGGAAACTCATATCGGCATTCGTTGCAATAAACTTCGCACCATTATGTATTTGTTTTACCGCTTCCTGAATATCGTACAAAGATACATTGCCGCTCCAGCCGACAACAACAGCTTCTGCCTCCTTTTCACCCTTTACAACCATTACTCCTGCTTGACTGCACTCGTGCTTTAAATGATCGTCCCCCAGCACATAGGCACTGCGAATATTTTGTTTTCGCAAATATTGAGCTGTCAACCAAGCGGATGTAATGATTTCCTCTGGACTTGCTGTAATCTCCATTCGCTTGAGCCGTCCGGCAATTTTTTCTCTCGTAGTACAAGGATCATTTGTAAGAAACCGAATCATTTTCTTTTCTTGACGCAAGCGCCGCAAAGATTCAACTGCCCCAGGAAGCGGATTTTCTCCTATGTAAATCACTCCGTCTAGGTCAAATAAAAACACGTCAAATTCATCTATGATCATGAAATCATCCTTCCTTAGTGAACCATTTTCGCATGAACCAAACTGATTGAAAAAAACTCCTCATCAGCAAGCTAATTTAAGTTAAAGTGATCGTTTTCTCGAAAAGATTTGAACTTAATTTAAAGTACCTCAAAACTAACTCGTGTTAAAACAATCGTTTTCTCAATGAACCATTTCTTAAACTGGCGCATAACTTTTAGAAGTTTTTTTGCTGTCAAACCAAAAGATGTTTCAATGAAATGATTTGCCTTGTTTGAAAGTTTGCATGAGCTTGTATGAGGAGAATCTTCTCTCTTTATTTCCACTTCTACATATGATTATAATAGATTTATCGTTCACGCAGCAAAAAGGCGGTTTTAATGAAGAAAATGTGATGTGGAATATTGGGAATTTGAGCAATAAGACAAAAGTTTTTTCAAAAAGACTGTGCAATTCGTGCACTCTAAGAACTAATCTCTAATCAAATATACTTTTACGACTGACCTCCTTTCTAATAAAGAAAGGTCTGCATTTGATCTGACATTTATGCCAGTTGTCTTCCCCTTCTAAATGCCAGCAATACTGAACATTTATTCCCCTTTTTGCAGGGAGTTGGTCTATGTATCGCTCAAAAGTTTAAGGTGAGGACATTTATCCCCACCCAAAAACATCTTCTGATATCAAAAAAATCAAACACATTCTTCTATTTTCTAAAGCTTAAATTGCCGTACAAATTCATTCAGCTCTTCGGCTAGCTTCGCTAGTTGTTCGGAGCTGTTCGCCACTTCTTCCATAGAACTGCTTGTTTGTTCGGCTGCCGCAGAGGTTTGCTCAATACCTGCTGCTGATTGCTCGGAGATCGAGGCTATTTCCTCGATGGAACGGTTCATTTCCCGGCTGTTGGAAGCGATTTCCGTCAAGTTGTTCGCAATTGTTTGAATATGATGAACCATGTCCGTAACAGCTTTGTTGATCGTTTGAAATGTTGCGCCTGTATTTTTAATTTGCTCTGTTCCTTGTTCAACCTCCTGATAGCCGCTCTTTAAAGCATCAACTACATTCTTTGATTCATTTTGGATATTGTCGACAATGCTTGTTATGTCTGAGATTGAGACGGAAACTTGTTCAGCGAGCTTTCTTACTTCATCTGCAACTACTGCAAAGCCTTTTCCGTTTTCGCCTGCTCTTGCCGCTTCAATCGCTGCGTTTAATGCTAGAAGATTCGTTTGGTCCGCAATTCCTTGTATGACTGATACGAGTTTTGTAATTTTTTGCAAATGTCCGTTTAAACCGAGCACTTTATCAACAGATTGTTGAAAAATTTCGTCAATTTTCGACATTTGTTCGGTAGAAGACATCATTAGTTTATTTCCTTTGCCGGCAATTTCAAGCACCTCTCTGGAGACTGATTCAATATGCTCCCCTTTTTCGCTGGCATCTTGAACTTTTTCGACAAATACCTCCATCTTTGCTGCCATGTCGCTCGCGCTGCTTGCTTGCGTTTCAGCGCCTGATGCCAATTCCTGCATGGTGGTTGAAACCTGCTCTGATCCGGCCTTCACTTCATTTGCAGAGTGGGTCATCTCCTCGCTGTGGCTTGTCAGTACTTCAGAAGCATTCGAAATGTTTGTAATCATTTCTTTCAGTTTATTTTGTAGCTGATTTATGGCATGTGCCAGATTTTGTGTTTCATCTTTTGAACGGATTTTTATTTCACCTTGTGTTAAATCTCCATTAGCCAGCAAATGCATGCGCTCAGATACGGCGTGTATTGGTTTGGAAATGCTGTTTGAAAACAGCCATACGATGAAAAATCCAATCACAATCGTTGCGCCAATGACAATCATTAAAAAAACGAGAAGATCATTAGCCGGCTGATTGAAATCCATTAAATACGTGCCCGCACATACAACCCATCCCCAATGAGGATCAGTTTTTGAATAGGCGACTTTTTTTTCAATTCGATTTTCGTTGTCAGGCAAAGCCCATTCGTAATAAGTTAAACCGCCACCTTCATTTCCGGTTTTAATCATTTTTTGATTGAATTTTACGCCTTTGGAATCTTCGTCATTCCAGCCTTGTCTGCCTTCTATAACTGGATGTGCAATAAGAGTTCCTTTTTGATCGATAATATACATGTATCCGTTTTCGCCTAAATCAAAATTTTTATTAATTGGCCGTTTGCCGTCAGCATTCTTTTCCCCCAATATCGCAACTTTTACCTGTTCCTGCGCTTCTTCTAAAGACAATGTTCCCTTTTCAACCTCTTTATTTAACGCATCGATTAACTCAATGGTCATTTCGACGCTATTTTTTAAGTTCTTTTCCCCCAGCTTGTTTAAACTGGAAGTTGTTTTCTGATAGCTTAACAAGCCTAAAGTGACTAACGGAATCGTTAATAATAGAAATGAAATGGTCATTAGCTTCATACGTATCGTGAATTGAAATTTCTTTTTCATGAAAATCATTACCCCTTTGTTATGCCATAATTTTTTTAAAGACTTAGTTCTTTCCTCTTAGAAAAGCGTTACGAACTCATTTCCATCCATTTTCACTCCCCAAATCCGAAATTGGTTGCTTGACATTTTAATTATCGGCCTCTAAACATACTTTTTTTAGTTAATTAATCATTTATTGTCAAATATGTATTTTTTTAGCTAACATCGAACGTATATGGTCAAAAATATAATGAACCGATAATCCTTTATTTAAGCGTTTTCATTAATTTTATCGTCCATTTAGTGCGGTTCTTTTACGTCAATGAAGCAAAAATAATCTGAAAATAGTCTATATGTTCGATCCGATAAAATTTATTTTTCTAATTCATTTACTATGAATTAAGAAGCAATTATTTTTTTGTATTCTCTCTCATCGGCTTCGGCTCGCCTAATAAATATCCTTGAGCGTAATGAACCCCCAATGCTTTAGCCATGTCTAAATCTTCTTTTTTCTCAATTCCTTCTAAAACTAGTTTCATATTGGTACGTTCGCAAAGAAATAAAAGCTTTTTAATAACATCTTGATTTTTGCCCGAATTATATAAATTTTGGCCTAAAGAACGATCGACTTTAATATAATGCGGGTTTAAATCGACAATGGTTTCTAACGATATTTCACCTTTTCCGAAATCATCAACGGCAACTTTATACCCTTCATCTTTTAAAAATTGAATATTTTTTTTCAACAATTCAATATTTTTGATTTTTTCACTTTCATTTATTTCAAAAACTACTTTTTCGGTCGACTGAAAAAAAAGGTTTATTTTTTTTATAAATTGGGTAAAAGAATGATGAACAATCGTCGATGGAAATACGTTAATAAACAGCTTTTGCTGCAGGTCTCCCATCGATGTTATTGCATTGTGAATGGAGCAAGTATCCAGTTCATATAAAAAACCGCATTCACGGGCGATTTGAAACAAAATTTCCGGATCGGAAAAATATTTGCAGCGAAGCAAAGCTTCGTATCCATATATTTTTGATTCTTTTAATTCATAAATAGGTTGAAAAAAATGACAAAATGATTTGTTATCTATAATTTCTTTTATCCTTCTAATTTCCCATTTAACCAATGGAAGAACCTCCTAGACGTCTATCTATAGACCTATTTCGGATAATGTCTAATGTTATATTTCATATTTTTAGTATATATTTTAATACTTTTAATATCAATAGTCTCTTGGGGGCTTAACTCTCATAGTAGATTGTAAAAAGGAATCACTATTATCCCCAAGGAGTGACGGTTCATGACTAAAATACAGCAAATAATCGGAGAAAGAATCCGAAATTTTCGCAAGCAGAAAGGGTGGAGTCAAGAAGAATTAGCAGATATAGCAAATCTACATGCTACTTATATTGGACAATTAGAAAGAGGTGAAAAAAACGCAACATTGGAAAGTATTAACAAAATCGCAACGGCGCTTGAGGTTTCTTTAGAGGAATTATTTAAATCTATTCAACCAAATTCAAAAAAACCAGATTATACTTTGTCGCAAATTATTACAAAACTTCAGGCAAGGCCGGTTGAAGATCAAAAATTCATACTAAACATGCTTGATCTCCTATTGAATTGGAAAGATAAGTAGCAGTATTCCAAAAAGGGGGGGACAATCCCCCTCTTTTGGAACTTATTTATCATTTTACATCATGTTAGCAACATGCTTTTCAGCATCTAATACATCCATCTCCCCTGATAAAAGCCGGGGCAGCAAAGCGTTTTGCAATTTTTTGAGCCGGTCATTTTCATTGGCATTTTGTATCATCATCGCATAATAATTGCTGGTGAAACGTATAAATTTTTTTAAAATATCATCCGGCGGAAGCACAATTTTCATTTTTTTTATCTCATCCGCGCTGACATTCGGCTGTGCAGATCCAGTAGACCGATCTAAAATTTTTTGGCGGAAATCCGGCAATTTAGTTATGGCATAGACAAATGGCAATGTGTTCATTTCATGCACGCTAGAATAAAATTTGCCGACACGTTGATTTAATAATGCGGGTTCTTCAAAATAGTAAATGCCGCATTTCCCGATTTCAGCGCCTGTTAGCCCAATGAGCAGATCTCCTTGTGTAATTTTGAAACGATCTAATCGATGGAATAAAGATGGATCTACATATGCTGCATCTTCTTTGTTGATGAAAGGCGGGACAATATTTTTTATTTTTATTACAGGTATGCCTTCACATTTCCATTCCTTGCTTTTAAAAGCATATCCATTTTGTAATTCTATAACTTCACCTAATGTTCCTGCCTTCCATCCTTTCGGAATCATTCCCAATTCAGAAATTTCGAACCCTCTATCTTTAAAAGGCCCAAACTCTATGAACCAGTATTTGTAAAGTGTCATGATCGTTTCATCGATCGTTTTATTTATCTTGATATTCAGTTCAATTTTATCATCAATTGTTCCTAATATGTCCGCAATCTTCTCTTGCGTCCGCATGTCCGGCAGCAATACGAGCGCATTTTTAATAGAATCCATGCTGACAGCCGGATACGCAGCTCCCTGTTCCTGAGAAACTAAATAATCTGTAAAAGATTGATTGGAAATAAGGTAATACACATACCTCGGATGAATATGCTCCGTAGGCCGAAGAACCGCAAAACCGGTCGATACAACTTGATTTTCTTTCGGATTTTTTAAAAACAAAAAGGATCTTCGATTCGGACGGACGGTCGAAAGAATTGTATCGCCTGCTCGAACCAGCCTTTTTGCTCTGCTGGGCGCTTCATGAATCAAATATTGCGATGTCTCCCTCAGTTCGCCTGTTCCAACAGACGAAATATCGATGTAATCGATCATTTGAAAGGGAAATTGTTTCGTTAATGATTCAGGATTTATTTGAACAATCTCACCAAGCCGAACTTTCTTCCAGCTCGCCACATAAATTCCTCCACATGCATTAATTTTGAAACTTTATGGGGCAGTCTAATAAGTCGATTTTCCGGCTTATAGACGCCCCTTTAATGTTTTAGAAACGTTGATCCGTTGATATATCAATGCTTATGTTGTTTCGTTTCCAGTGGATTTTGACTTTCTGGACAGCCCCATGACAATTCCGAAGCAACAATCAGATCGCTTCCCCAATTTTTCTAGTTATAGCTCGTTCAGAACATAATCCTCCTGTTTTGATCCATATTGATTAGCTTTTCATTTTCAATCAAAGCGGATAAAAAAACTGCACTATTTTAATTTTTCTTCTGCTTCCGGCATGATGATAGATGTAAAAATTCTTTTTTTTCGGTTAGGAGCAGGCTGGTTTTCCATTAGCTTTTTCATCGCCCGGTTGACAGTTTCAGCAAATTGAAAAAACTCTTCGTCGCTTGCATAAAAGCGAACCTGCCGAAATCCCACTCCATCTTTTAGGAGATCGATTTGTTCTTGTTGTAAATATCTCTCATAATCCGCTAAAATATTGGCGATAAATCTCATAAATATGTTCAAATGTTCATCTCTGCTTATATGCTGCAAATCGCTGTCTTCGAGCCCAATCGTTTCATCCGGCAAGGCATAAACTTTTTCTATTGTTCCCCTTATCTTTCTTTTCTCAACGATTTCAATCAGCTTTGCTTCTTCAAGTTTTTTTAAATGTCTGTACAAGGATGCTTGCGGAACTTCCGGCAGAAACTCCATTATTTCCTGCACAGTCAAGCGTTTTCCGATCAATGTTTGAATGATCCGAATCCGTACCGGATGCAAGATTAAAGCAGCTTTTGATTCAATCATGAAAACACCTCATTGTACCGTTTGTTCAACCAATTTTTCAAATGGTCGAAAAGCTCTTCGTGAAGCGGTTGATCCGCATTTTTGATATAATTTTTTTTCATTTTCAACATATTAATCTCATCTTCTTGTTTTTTCAATAAATGATCCATATTTTGAATCATATAATATTCCAACTCCCCTTTCACTATAGCGGGGAGGCGGTTGAGCTTTTCCGGATCAGCTTGAACGTCCTTGTCACCGGTAATGGCCAAAACAGGGCATTCTATTTTTTTTAAATCTTCGAGCACATCGTATTGCAAATGCTCCCGAAACCATTTAGCATTTATTTTTTGAAAACCAACTTTGATCACATCTTGATCAGATTGCATGATTTTTTCAAAAAGGGCATTCGCCTTTTTTTCGTTTTTTTGCTCGATGTTAAACATGCGGATCATTTTTCCTTTTAAACCTGTTACATTGTTTAAAGCTTCATACACAAGCTTTCTCTGTCTCGTTAAAGCTTCTTCCAGCCTCTCCCCTGCCCCTGAGAGAAGAATGAGCCCATCCATTTTCTCCAAGGTGTTTAAAGCAACTGCCAATGTTGTTCCTTCACTGTGCCCCAAGGCAATGATCCGATTTTCATCAACAAGCGGATGTTGTTTTAAAAATTGTACAGCGCTAGCTGCATCCCGGACGAAATCCCACATTCCTGCAGATAAATAATCGCCGCCGCTTTCACCAACTCCCCTTTTATCATATCGCAACACGATAAATCCTAAAAAAGTAAGAAATGATGCCAATTGCTTATATATATTCAACTGGAATTTTCCTTTTGCATCATTGCCGTCGCGATTCAACGGACCAGAACCGGAAAGAATGAGAATAGCCGGCTTTTTTTGGCTGTTCTGTAACACGGATATCGTTCCTTTTAACTCATATCCGCAGCTTTGAAAGCTGATAAATTGTTCAATCATGTTAATTTCTCCTTTATTTATGTTATTATTATCATTATCGATAATAATAACAAATAAGTCAAGAAAATTCTGATGATTGTTTTTTGCATATAAATGTTATCAGAATTGTGCCTTCAGCCCACAGCATATTGAAAGCAGCCGGCATCTGCGAACTGTTTTTTTGAGAAAAATCGTAAACATACAAAAGCCCTTAGAGAAAAACAGCTCTTTTTCTCTAAGGGCTTTATTTTAGAGACTAACGGACAGCACCGATTCAAATGTTCTATCATTCTACAACGGCTTTCCTATCAAAATCTTAATTTGGGAGCACTGCGTCGCTGACCATTTCCCATTCGTGAATCTCATACCCTCTAGCGCCAGTCACAACATATGGATCTTCTTTCGCAAGCTTTTCGGCCTCTTCAAAAGAGCCGGCGCGATAAATCACCATACCGCCTGTGCCGTCGGTAAATCTGCCTTTTGCAAATATTTTTCCTTCTTTTCCTTTCTGCTCTAAATAATTCAAGTGATCATTCCGAAACGCTTTGCTTTTTTCTTCATCTTTCATCGGCAATAATACGACAAAATATTTCATCTCAACCACTCTTTCTATTAGATTCATCGCTTACCATTTTACTTGAAGCTGTCAGTCTTGAAAAGCTTCATGTCTTAAGTTCCTAATGTCAATCAAATATTTCTTGCTGCATGCGAATGTGCTCTATTGCGCAATCTTCTTTGATGGAGCAGTTTGATCAATGGAGGTACTGCGATGCATACTAACACAATGCGCAGTACTTGAACGACCACAACAAATGTTGAATCTTCATGAAGTACAGCGGCTGTTGTAGCCATCTCCGTAATACCGCCCGGCGCAAATGCAAGAACTGCTGTGACAAAGGTTATTCCAGTCAGCTTTGAAACAATAAAAGCGCAAATAAACAAGGAAAGAATTAAACCAATCGTGCTGAATAAAGCAACCGCCATTGTTTTCCCTAGCCCTGTAAACATCTTTTTATGAAATTTCGAGCCGATGCTTGCAGCGATGAAAACTTGCGCCGCTATGATCAAAATGTTCGGCCACCATGGAGTCAAGTTGTGGCCTGCAAATGATGAGCCGGCTGCTTGAATACTAGCAGCACCAAGCATTCCGCCAACGAGCCAAGGTGCAGGGAACTTCAGCCGCTTTCCAATGTGATACCCTGCCAATGCCCCTAGTGCCAATACTGCCGTCCAAATCATTTCGTCCATTTCCAAGCTAGGAAACATGAACGCTGATTGGTTGTTCGAAACTTCAAGCTTCTCAGAATGGACCGCAAATGAAGAAACAAGAAACGGGATCACAAGCACTACTAAAAATACCCGCATCGTTTGTATAATGCTGACGACACCAATGTTGCCCCCGACTTCTTCTGCTATGCCTGGTATAACAGACAAGCCCCCGGGCACCGTTCCGAACAAACTAGTCAATAAATCTGTATGACTGAACTTCCACAAAACGAGTCCAGACAGCAGCGAGAAAACAATGGACAAGAGAAGCATTGTCATGATGGACATCCAATGATCTCTAAAAATATCTATAACCGTTAAATTGATTTTTTGCCCTAATTCAATCGCCAAAATAAATTGCCCAGCATTCATCCAAAATCGAGGCAAAACATACTTGTCATCGGACGATGTTGAATTGGTATGGCTCCAAAATGAAAAAGCCCCTGCCATCATCAATGTTCCGAGCATCCAGCCGATGGAAAGGCCTGTTAGAGATAAAAGCAATCCTCCAATACTGCTGAATAAAATAAACGAAACATTGCGCAAGAAACCTTTCGTTCGTATCATGTCAATCCTTCTTTCTAAACAAAATATCTTGCGGCATTCGAACTTGCTACAAACATATTGTATACTTTTTTTAGATATAAATAAAATATCAATAATCTATGCATGATTATAAAAATTATTGATGGAAAAAGAGAGGTAATGACGATGGATGATCGAGACTGGCTTATTTTGAAAGTTCTCTACAACGAAAAAAACATTACAAAAGCTGCAAAAAATTTATATATTTCTCAACCAGCTTTAACAAACCGGCTTCAGCAAATTGAAAAGGAATTCGGTGTACAGATTGTTCATCGAGGAAGGCGGGGAGTTGAATTTACCCCGCAAGGAGAATATTTAGCGAAATGTGCGAATCAAATGCTGCTGAAAATACAAAAAATAAAAGAAAATGTTGTGAACATGGAGAACCGAGTAACCGGCACATTAAGATTAGGGGTTTCCAATTACTTTACAGATTATAAACTTCCCGGTCTTTTAAAGCTTTTTAAAAACGAGTATCCCGACATTGAATTTAAGGTCCTGACAGGCTCGAGCAGCGAGATAGCCCATTTGATCCACAGCCACGAAGTCCATGTCGCTTTCGTAAAAGGAGCTTACAGCTGGAACGATCAAAAACGATTACTATTTGAGGAATCCATTTGTATTGCTTCTAAAGACAAAATAGATCTCCGGGAGCTTCCAAATTTGCCGAGAATTGATTACCGGACGGATCCCTTGCTAAAAACGGCAGTGGACAATTGGTGGTTTGAGAATTACTCCCAACCACCATTGATCAGCATCGAAGTCGATAAAGCAGATACGTGCAAAAAAATGGTGTTGAACGGATTAGGTTACGCTATTTTGCCAAGCTTGATTTTAGATGATGCCGACGATATTTATAAAATCGATCTGAAATCGAAAAATGGGAAGCCCATTTTAAGAAAAACTTGGATGTTTTATCACAAGGAATCGATCCAACTGAAATTTGTGAAAGCGTTTGTCGAGTTTATGGAAAAGCTCGATTTTCAAAAAATTCCATAAAATGCTATGACACTCGTATAACCTTTTTCCTTACATATGTTGCTTGGAAAAAGGTTTTTCAAAATTTCCGCAAACGTAATTACGTTTGAAACCGTTCATAATGAATAATAGATTCCTTCCGAACCATTTCTTTTGCGGGCGGTTCCTTTTCAGGATAACCTAAACCTAATATTGCAACTACGCGGCGGTCTGATGGAATGTTTAAGGCTGTCCGGACAAAATCTTCCCGTTTTTTTGATTCTGCTTGATCCTGTGAGTGATATATCGCACCAAAAGCAGCCCCTAAACCTAATTCAGTTGCAGTCAGCCATATAAAACCGCATGCGATCGAGGCGTCCTGCAGCCAATATTTGCTCACTTCCGGGCAGCCTGTAACGGCTATGGCCGCTTTCGCCTCTTTCAACCAAGAAACAAAAGGCGTGGCGTTTGCCAATTCATCAAGCTTTTCACGATTTGTTATAAGTATAAACTCCCTGGAAGGCAGATTGTTCCCAGAAGGGGCTAAATAAGCTGCTTCTAAAATTTGCTCCAACCGTTCATTTGGTATAGGCTTATCTAGAAACTTTGTCATTTCACGTCTTTTCTGTATAGCTTCAAAAACGTTCATGCACCTTCATCCTTCTTTCTATTTTTTCGCCTATTTTGCTTTCGTATGAATGTACCTTTTCATAAACGATTTTTTCCCTCTCCTGTTCAATACATGATATGGAATCATTATATCGATTCATATGGATCCACAAAAGAATCATTTTAGCCAAAACTTAGGAAGTTTCATTCCGAAAAATTAAAATATAGGAATGGACGAACAGCGTTATTATTTAGATGCTGCTGTCTATAATGGCAGCTTTATGATACCGACAGAGCCATTCACTTTACTTTTTAATTATTTCACAGTTTGAAGTTAATTTTTTTTATTTATAAATAAAAATCCTAGTTTTGACACTAAATACAAGATAAAAAGAATTACTAAAGTTCTAGCAATTACATAACCATCAACAGCCAGCTTATATGCTTCAGGCACTAGTGAATTGGGTTCAATTAACAAATAAATTGAAATTATCAAAACAATAGAAATAAGTATATACCCTAAAGCTGAAACAGATTCTTTTGACATACATGTTTCTCCTTTTTATCCAATAATAACATTTTTTTGTTGGTACTGGAACATTAGAGATTTCTAAACAATGATAATTAAAATAATTGGAACAATACGCTAAAGCCGGATTGAAAGTGAAATCGGATAATAAGCAGCCAGTATTCACCCGTTATTATCCAATAGAGTATAAATGAAAATATTTAACGACAAGCTGGAAAGCTTCTTGAGTCGTAATCCATCGCTGCCTAAGATAACGAGACACACGCTTCATCGTTTTTTGAAGCCGGATTGAATTTTAAAAAGATGCAGAAATAGTGACAGTAAAACTATCTATGCTCATATCACGAGATTAGAAAAGATCATCCTGCTCATTTCTAGATTTTTAAAAGTGCACAACATAAAAAAACTTTCCCAAAAATCGCGGGAAAGAGTTTGGAAACGTCATGATTATTTGCCAAGCAAAAATGATACACAAATTCATTTTCAGTTAACCATTAACTGTTCGTTCAAAAATCCCTTATTGTTTGGCAGGTCGGGATGTTGTTAAAAAGGATATTTTCGATATTCTTTTTGAATCGAAATCCATTTTGTCATCGTAAATTCTTCTACCACCCAAGGATTTCCAAATCTACCCATTCCGCTCGACTTTGTTCCGCCAAACGGAATTGTCGGGCTGTCGTTGACTGTTTGATCATTGATATGAGTCATTCCGCTTTCAATTTGAAGTCCTAGTTGTTCACCTTCACTTAAATCCTCTGTAAAAATCGCAGAGCTTAAACCATATTCTGTATTATTCGCCATTTCAATGGCATGATCGTCTGATTCCGCTTTCATGATCGTAGCAATTGGTGAAAATAACTCAGTTTGAGCAAGCTTGCTGTTGTTATCAACATCCACAAATACAGTCGGAGTTAAAATATTTCCGATACGCTTCCCTTCCAACGCAATTTTTGCTCCTTCTTTTTTTGCTTCATTTATAATATTTAAAGCTTTTTCAATTTGTGTTTCGTTTATAAGCGGTCCAATAATTGTTTTCGGGTCAGACGGGTCTCCGTAAGGCAACGATTTGGCTTTTTCCACAAATTTTTGTACAAATTCATCATATTTATTTTTATGGACAATAATTCTGTTTACAATCATACAAATTTGACCTTGATGTATAAACTTTCCAAAAATAGCTGCATCAACAGCACGGTCTACATTTGCATCTGCCAGAACAATGAACGGGTTATTTCCGCCTAGTTCAAGGGCAACCCTTTTCAGCATGCTGCCGGCAATTTTTCCGATATGCTTGCCAACTGGCGTTGAACCAGTAAAGCTAATAAGCTGTGAATGCGGAGAAGTGAGCATGTCATCGCCAATTTCATCAATATCCGTTAAAATACATTGAAAAACACCTTTTGGCAGTCCTGCATATTCAAATGCCCTCGCAATGATTGATCCTCCTGTCAAGGCTGTTTGAATATCAGGTTTATGAACGACACTGTTTCCAAGTGCAATAGCAGGAGCAATTGTCCGAATGGATAAATTCATCGGAAAATTAAAAGGCGAGATGGATGTTATAACTCCTAAAGGAAGACGATAAACACGATTCACTTTCCCCTTTATATCGGCTTCAATTTCCCTCACTTCATCTAATTTCTTGGCCATTTTCACAGCTTCTTCCACAAGCCCTACCGTCAAGTCAAGTTCAACGTTAGCCTTTATGAAGCTTCCGCCTGTTTCACGAGAGATCACTTTTATGATTTCGTCGCGATTTTTTTTGAAAAATTCCGCTGCTTTCCGTAGCACTTCCTCTCGCTCACAAGAAGACGTTTTTCCCCATTCTTTTTGAGCTTCTTTTGCGTTTAAAAAAGCTTGTTCAAGTTGCTGTGAGGTCGCTAGCCGAATCGTTTGAATGACAGTTCCATCATAAGGATTCAAATTTTCATATGTTCTCTTACTTAATCCCTCGACCCATTCACCATTAATATAACTTTTGTTCAATTCCTCAAAGCGCTCCATATCGTTCCCCCTTTTACAATTTATTTATTTTAGTGTAGTTTTTTATAGTTCGCACAAAATTATTCTTGCTAAAGGCCGGAAAGCAAATGACAGATGAACTGTAAATTGGTTCCAAAAACAAAAAAAGAGCCGGACATAAGCTGGCTCTCATCTTCCTTTCAACAATATAAAAGATGCATACAATCCCGCTCAGCAGACATTAAAAACCTAATCTGCTAATATAGCTATTTCCCCCATTTATACCCTACTCCCCAAACAGTGTGAAGAAATTGATCGATTGGAAAACCGGCTTGTCTCAGTTTTTCGCGAATATTTTTTATATGAGAGTCGATGGTTCGCTCTTCGGTCTCGGCATCGTATCCCCATAAGGACACAATGATTTCTTCCCTGCTGAACGCTCTGTTCGGGTGCTTTAAAAGCAGCCCTAAAATATCGAATTCTTTCGGCGTTAATAATATGTCTTCGTTTTGAAAATGGACTTTATGTTCTTCTTGATCCCACACCAATCCTTGAACATCAATAATTGAACGCTTTCCTGCGGAACGACGCAGCACCGCTTCGATGCGAGCAAGCAGTTCAGCTTCGTCAAACGGTTTTGTTATATAGTCGTCCGCACCGAGTTTGAGGCCTTTAACAATGTCGAATGTTTGGTCTCTTGCTGTTACCATTATAATAGGAACGTTTGAAAATTCTCTTATTTTCCGGCAGGTTTCCCAGCCATCCATTTCCGCCATCATAATATCGAGCAGGACAAGTTCAGCTTTGTTGTTTTCTAAATATCGGATGGCTGATAATCCTGATTCGCACTTGACGCAATGATATCCTTGAGGGGAAAGATAAAGCTCCAGCAAGTCCAACATTTTTCTTTCATCATCAACGAGCAAAATCGTGTACATCCTTATACCTCCGGCAGCGTGATAACAACGTTTGTTCCTTTTCCGTATTCACTGGCGGCGTAAACCGTTCCTCCGTGCGCTTCGACGATCTCCTTAACAATGGCCAATCCGAGACCAGTACCGCCGCTTGTTCTTGATCTTGATTTATCCACTCGGTAAAATCGTTCAAAAATATGATGCAAATCTTCCTCTGGAATTCCGATTCCATCGTCTGAAACAATGATCACTATGCTGTTTTTCTCCGCTCTTGCTTCAATCGATACAACTGAGCCTTCATCGGAATATTTTAAAGCATTGTCCAACAAATTGATCATCACCTGCTCAAATCGCTTTTGGTCAATTTGGACGGTAATGTTTTTTTCACATTTATAGATAAGTGACATGTTTTTCTCATGAAACGCAGGTAGCATTTTGTCATGTAATTTCTTTAAGAAATCACACAAGTTGGCCGGTTCCTTATGGATTTGAAATGAATGTTGATCCATCTTTGCTAATTCAAACAGTTCCTTTACAAGTTTTTGCATATTCTCCGCTTCTTCATAAATAATGGACAAATAGCGGTTCCTCTCCTCTTCTTTTAGATTCGGCCTTCTTGCGATATCTGCATACCCTTTTACATATGTAAGAGGGGTTCGGAGCTCATGAGAAATGCTGGCAAGAAATTCTTTTCTTTCTTTTTTTAAATATTCCAAATCTCTCGCCAATGTTTGAATCGCTTCCCCCAGCTCCGCCAATTCGTCCTCCCCTTTCACTTGCAAGCGAACAGAAAAATCGCCTTTGCTCAATTTTTCGGTTGCCTGTTTCATACGAATAAGGGGATTTGTTATCACTTTTGATAAAAAAGCGATCGTCAAAATGGTTAAAAATACCGAAAGAAATCCAACCAAAACGAAATGATGCTTTAACTTATAGATCATTTTTTGAATAGCATCGGTATTTTGAAACATATAGACATACCCTTTGATCTTGCCGTCAATACGTATCGGGCTTACTGTCGCTATATGCGACTCTTTTTGCCAATTTCTTTGCACGATTATTCCGTCATGCGGAATCGTTCTGTCCATTGTATTTACAATTTTTTTGGCAAAAGGCAATATGTCATCGGAATAATACAATATATTGCCTTTCTCATTTGTAATCACTACATCCGTCACCGCTTCCGATTCCATCATCGTCACATGCTCCAGCGTGGAATGGTCAAAGTTTTTTTCCAGCACATCGCGATGGTTATTCCCTCTCGCCAATAGATGCTCAAACTCCTCCTCAATTCTTGAATTGACCAAAGTTATGTACAATGAGACAAATAAAATGATTTCGACTCCCAAAACAAACACGAAAAATAGCAGCCCTAATTTAAACGAAATTTTTTTCACTTTTTGTCCCTTCCTTATCAGCCAACTAGCTTCCTCTTCAAAAAGGAAAGCTCTTCGCCGCCTTTAACCGAACGTTCTGTTCTCATTTTTTCATTATATCATTTTCATCCAACGCTTATCTGTCCTCCCCCGTCCGAACTTTAAAACAGCGAGCGGATGCCAAATGCGGGCACACCTTTTTGGCGAGTAAATAATTTTCGCATAAAAAAATTTACAGGATCAAAAATGGACCGTCTCCATCATTTTTGCACATTTTTTTGTTAAAACAGATGCAAAGAAAATGTTAGGAGGAGGAATTAGAATGAAAAAAAATAGTAAGCTGCTGATTTTTCTTACCGTTTTAACAGCTTTCATGCTCTTTTCTGCATCATGTTCCAACGGAAGCAGCAACGGCCATACAGGAGAACATACGGAAGACATGAATCATGAAAAAATGGACCACGAAAATATGAATGATCATGCCAATCATAACGGAAAAGACAGTCAGAGCACAAAAAATCAAGACTTTTCCAAAGCGCCCGCACAATTTAATCCTAATGCTGAAGAAAGCTTAATTGTTCAAAACACGAAAAATATAACGAGAATTCCTGTTGCCGATCCAATTCGTGCATCCATTTACGTATCCCAAACCATTTGGCCTGCCACACATAAAGAAAATCAACCCGGAGCCGTTATTCTGTCGCCTGTTGGTCAATGGCAAACAACATTAGCCGGAGCTGACTTAATCCATCATCCAAATAACGGCCCGATCTTACTGATTCATCAAGATCACATTCCCGATAAAGTGTTGAGTGAAATCAAACGGTTAAATCCGACTGGGAACCGGAACGGCACTCAAATTGTTGTGTTAGGAGATATTTCAAACAATGTCATCAACCAGTTGTCAGGTTATAAAATAGAACAGATCAAAGGAAAAAATCCCGCAGAATTCGCAAGAAATGTCGATCAAGCTTATGCAGAAGTATCCGAAGGCTATCCAGAAAGCGTGATCATCGTTTCTTCAGAGGATCAACATAAACTATATTCCATACCAGCCGTTAATTGGATTTCCCATATGCCTGAGCCTATACTGTTTGCATCTGAACACGAGCTTCCTAAAGAAACGAAAGATGCGCTTAAGAAACGGAACAAGAAAGCAAACATTTATATTTTAGGACCAGAGAAGGTTATTTCTAAAGATGTAGAAAATCAATTGAAAGAATACGGGACTGTTCATCGAATAGCTGGAAATGACCCTGTAACCACTTCGATTGAATTTGCCAAATTTAAAGATAAAGACACTCAATTCGGATGGGGTATAACGGAACCGGGCCATGGTGTTTCTTTTATTTCAACAGATTCACCAGAGCTTGCTTTAGCTGCCGCGCCGTTTTCACATCTCGGCAAACATGCACCGATGATTTGGTTAAACAAAGGACAGCTTCAACAAGAAACATATGATTTCTTGGCAAGCATCAAGCCAACCTTTCAAGATGACCCGACAACAGGTCCTTACAATCATGGTTTTATCATCGGAGATCAAAAACAAATTTCCTTTCAAACACAAGGAATTCTAGATGACAAGCTTGAAATTGCTCAGGAAGACGGACACGGGCATGGAGGGCATTAAGGAAAACCGGGCGTTAAAATTGAACGCCCGGTTTTCCTTAACTTTTTAAAGTAAATAAACAGCTTCATATGGTAAGTGTGAAAGGTCGCTTCCATTTAGCTTCCTGCTGTTTAAGGAGTTTATATTCTTTCTGTCCTTGAGGACAAAGTCAATTTTTTTCATTTTCCAAAATAACAAAAAGTGCAAAACTAAGAATCGTACAAGCCACATCATCTGTTTTAAATTGTATATTTCCCTATTTATTGAAAACTTTGAGTATTCTTCACGATGAATAAACTGGCGTTTTCAATCAGCTAAAAATGTTTGAAAATGGTGGATTAACAAGAGTTAAATTTGTGTATCGGTTTCTTTCCTTTTTATGCTGCGAGGACAGCAAAGGGTTGATTGCCAGTTCAAATGTATACGGAATTTCTATAAACCTTTAACTGATGTATTTGTGCTCGCCTTATTATTTCTTATCAATTTAGCAAGAAAGCTTCAGGCTTCTCCCGATAAGTAAATTACATTTTAAATTTTTTTAACTGATTTCCTTCCTGTTCTGTTACATTAAACTTGAAGACCGAATATTTTACAAAGAAAATGCAGGAGTGATCCTGTCTGTTACCTAATTCAAAATAGGAATTTGCATATAAGAAGGAGAGATTTTGACATTGCTGCTTGCATCTTTAATCTTTTCAAACAATTCTTCTTTGCTTTTCGGCATCGATTCATTTGAAGGAAAAATTTTAGCTTGTACAAGAGTTTGGAAGGTTTCCATAACCCACGGTTTCTCTAAATGGGCTTTTCTTATTAATTTTTCCTGTTCGAATACTGTGGCCGGATCTCCATAACAAAGGATTTCCCCGTCATTCATGACGATAAGCTCATCAGCCCACTCGAAAGCAAGATTCACATCATGGGTGGATAAAATAATAGTTTTTCCCTGTTTTTGTATGTGATCTAATACTTTCATGATTTGTTTCGAGTAATAAGAATCGAGACCAGCTGTCGGCTCATCAAGAATCATGATGTCAGGATCCATCGCAAGGACCCCTGCTATAGCGACTCGCTTTTTTTGCCCTAGACTTAAAAAATGGGTAGGTTTATCTTTAAATCTTGTCGTCTCTGTCTGTTCCATGGCCCACTCTACTTTACGTAAGACTTCTTCCTTTGATAAACCCAAGTTTTGCGGACCAAAAGCAATATCTTGGATGACACTGGCAGAAAACAATTGAGAATCGGGGTCTTGAAAAACGATTCCCACCTGCTTGCGCAGCGAAAGCAGCGATTTTCGATCATACGCCACTTCTTTTCCTTTAAAACGAATGGCTCCATTTGTTGGCCGCAGAATTCCGTTTAAATGCAGCAGCAGTGTAGATTTCCCAGCACCGTTATTTCCTAATAAGGCTATCTTCTTTCCTTGCTTAATTGTAAGAGTGACGTTTCTCAAAGCAATGGTACCATCAGCATAACAATGAGATAATTGATCGATATTAAAAAGAATTGGCTGCATCATAAGATTCCTCCAAACTGTACATAAATGATCATCATTCCTGCAAAAATGATTGCGATGGTAAACCAATTGACAGAGGAGTAGCGATACGATTGATCAAAGAACAAAATCTCATCTTCATATCCTCTGGAGTTCATAGCAATTGTTAATTGTTTCGTCCGTTCAAATACTTTTAAAAACAGGACAGAAATCAATAGTCCAAGCGACTTCATGCCTTGTCTAATGGTTATATACCCAAGCCGGGAAGACTGCGATTGATATATTGTTACTGATTCTTCCAAGAATACAAAAATGAATCGATACGTTAACGTAATCAACTCAATAAATAATGGAGGTAATTTTAGCTTCCGCAATACTTGGAGAATGGCTGTCAATGGTGTCGTTAAAATCAAAAAGTATAAACAGCTCACACTGCTCAGTACCATAAAAACAAGATTTAGCGATCGATTGAGACTTTCTTTGCTTATGAAAATTTGCCAGTCACCTATATGCGTGGACCAAATAACATCCGAGTTGAAAGTTTGGCCATCGGTGAAAGAGATGAGGATCGTGACGATTCCTGAAAATAGAAAAAACATTGGTATTGCAAGCAGTTTCATATAATATGACAGAGGAATCCTGGCGACAACAACAATAAAAGTACTCATTACTATAAAAGCGAAGAGAGACACCAAAGGGGCTTTGGCGATTAAAATAAACAAAAGCAAGCAAAGAGAAAGCGTGATTTTTTCCACTGGATGAACATTACGCAGCCCGTTGAAATACGCATATTTATCGATCAGCAGCATACGGCACCTTCTTGTCTTTTTCACCAGCCTGTTTATTTTTTCCTCTCATCAGGCCAATAAAATATCCGATAAACCCAGCCCCGATTGCCGCTTGCAAAGCAAATAACAGGCTTTCAATTTCTCCGCTTGGAGGCTCCCAAAGAGCTTGAAACCATGGTTTATATTCAGGCGCAATTTTACTGATTTCTTCTTCCGCTTGTCCATCAGCCCCGCCGAACTCTGCATTTTGATGGATCAAAAGCGGGAACACACTGAGCATCACTACAATTAAAAGCAGTATGAAATTCTTCATTTTTAACGGCCCTCCTTAGGTAAAACATGTAACAGCTTCAGTGCTTGTAGATTATATTTTGTTAACACATTCATAATAATGACTGTTAACAGTCCTTCACTGATTGCCAAAGGAATTTGCGTAAAAGCAAAAATAGTAGAGAATTTAGCAAAAGAAGCCATCATACCGCCAGCATCGGAAGGAAAAGCGATAGCTAATTGAAAGGATGTCATCACATATGTGCCCAAATCACCTAAAGTAGCAGCTAAGAAGACGGCAATAGAAAATGAAAAACCTGCTCTGGATGCTCCTTTATAAACTAGATAAGAAATGATGGGTCCAACAACAGCCATCGAAAAGGCATTAGCTCCTAAAGTTGTGATCCCCCCATGAGCAAGCAATAATGATTGGAAAAAGAGAACAATAAATCCAACAACACTCATCGCTGTCGGGCCGAAAAGGACAGCACCCAATCCTACCCCAGTTGGGTGTGAACAGCTTCCTGTAACGGAAGGGATTTTTAATGCTGACAGCACAAATGCAAATGCCCCAGATAAACCTAGCATGATTTTGAATTCAGGATGCTCCTGAAGCTTCTTTTTAATAGAAAGTAAGCCTATAACTAAAGAAGGTAAAGTAACCCCCCACCAAAATAAAGCCCATTCAATCGGCAGAAAACCTTCCATAATATGCATGGCGAAGGCCTGTTCCGGGATCAAAACGAATAGAAATGCGAAATACATGATGATGAATATGTTCTTCATCGTTTTTACAGCTTTCATCCTTGCTCCTCCTTTCCATGATAAAAATATAATACTTGCTCTATATGAATTTATTTTTTCAATATACCTTTTACTGTATAATCCGTTCTTTTAAATTTGCCATTTTTATAATAATGACTGACTTTTTGATCATAAGGCACCCCTTTGCTCAGCGCTTCAACAAATGACGGGGCATCACTAGGTCGAAATTGTTTATACCATATTCCTTCTGGATACAACACGACAACACATTTATCTTTACATCTCCCGTTACATCTAGTTCTTGTTGTATGAATATAATTTTCCAGCCCTTTTTGACTTATTGCTTGGCGTATACTTTCTGTTACTTGCTCCGCTTCATTTTTCATACAAGTGGAACCGTTACAAATCAGGATATGATGTTTTAAAAAATCAAAATTCCAAGTTGCCATTAATACAATCTCCCCTTTTGATGCGTGCACAAACAGCTGAACGCATCAAGCCAAATTCAATCGAATGACTTACTTAAAACCTATATTTGAAACAACTGAGTAAAATGGTTGAACATGTCATTTTTACTATTTATAATGATATAGAAACAAATACAATTAACTTTACTGACAGCGGCAACCAAACTTTTCTACTGTATTTTCATAAGGAAAAGTATGTTTTTTAATAAATGGGGCAAGCAAGCGCTGCCCCATTTATTAAAGACCCTTTTGATTAATAAAAAACCTCATCTCGTTTTCCAGTAAGAAAATCGTTTGTACGTGTGTCGACATCACGCTTATTTAACATTCCTGTTTCCACTACTAGTCGTTCCAAGGCGGCCAGCCAATGCTCATAGTAGTTCCAGTCAGAATTATCCTTCTGTTTCGCGGTCTCCCACCCCTTGATCTCCTCAATCAAGCGGGATCGAAAATCCTCCCAAGAGCTATACAGCTTTTCTTCGTACAAAGCAAGAGTCATGCCAAAAGAGCGTCTTTCCCAAGGCTCTTGGAATTCTAATTCTCCGTTTTTTCTAGGAGGTGCGACTTCTTCGGACATATTCGCAAGCAATGATTCATTAGGTTGATTCTCACAACTTTTCATTATTTTCCTCCTAACCTACCGTAACTTTAGGCGGCTCTATTTTAGCGACACCAATCATGGAGTCTCGAGTAACAAGTTTTGCAAGCTCCTCCTCCGTCATTCCTTCCGTACCTTCAGGCCTTTGCGGCAATACCATAAAGCGAATTTCTGAACTGCTGTCCCATACCCGGATTTCTACTGAATCTGGAAGATCTAATCCGAATTCTTTCAACACTTGTCTCGGCTCTTTTACGACACGAGCTCTATAAGCAGGTTCTTTGTACCATGAAGGCGGTAAACCAAGCAATGGCCAAGGGTAACATGAACATAAAGTGCAGACTACAACATTGTGTACCGTATCCGTATTTTCTACTACCCTGATATGCTCACCCTGTAAACCATAGTATCCTAGCTCCCTTAATACAGTCTCTGAATCTTCTAGCAATCTTTGTTTAAAAGCAGGATCAGTCCAAGCCTTCGCTACGACCTTTGCTCCGTTCATTGGTCCCAGCTCATGCTCATAATGTTTTATTACCCTTTCAATAGCATCTGAGGAAAGAAGCCCTTTCTCAATCAACAAGGATTCAAGAGCTTTTGCACGTGCCTCCCAAAATGATTGTGGACGCGGATGATGATGTGGAAATCTTGGATCTATATTAGTATTTTTTTGATCAATCGTCATATTGTATTCCTCCTTCAAAAAATGATTAATGTGAAACAGGCTCCATATAACTTTCCCAAAGATCTATATAAACAGAATCTTTCTGTTTATATCCCCATAATTCTTCAGCCTCAAAACGTACCCGGTAAAGATATTGCGGGTTTTCTCCTTTTCTATGAGCAGCATCATCAGGGAAAACATGAGCTCCATATACCTCATCAATGACACCATATTTGTCACGGGCATATCGAGGGAATCTCGTATGACCAGTTGGATGAATGTTTTTCGTCTTGATTCTCTCTCCTACCTTAAACCGAGGAGAAGCTGAAATTTCACGGATCGGAGATAAGCCTTCATACAGTGCCTTTTCTACAAGCTTCACTAATGCCGGATCCTCTCTTCGTGGTATTTTGGTATCAGGTTTCTTCAAGAAAACCTCCGTTCGTTCATCTAGTTCTTTTTCATCTAATACTCCCGTATCTACTAAGTTGTATGCAACGGTTGCAATCCAATGGCCATAATACGACGACGTCAAATAATCCACTGGACGCATAAGCTCAATGCCGATCCTGAATTCATCAAAAGCCTTCATCCCCAATCCTTGTGCCATACAACCAGCTACAAGTCCGAACGCAAGTCTTTCCCAATCATGTGTAAAATAAATGTCCTCTTCTTCTTTTACATACATAACTTTTCCAAATCCATCCATGCCTCCAACATCATGAATACCGTTCATTTGTTTACCTCCCATCTTTAATTAAGAATTTATTTTTACCTATGACATATGTTAGTCATCTCATTTAACACTTAAGAAAAATGACGAAAATGCAGTTATTTTGCATTAAACAATTGGTATTCCAGAATTACACACCAATTTCTTTTGTTTTTCCTTCATTTGGGATTCCTTGAATCGGACATTCTGCTGTCCCAACCGTACTTCTAGTGATCTTCTCTACATTTTCTCTTGCCTTTTCTGCATCGAGTACCCAAGTACGATAAAAATCAAATGGGCATTCCGCTACGCCTCGGTCGCCTTCTCCGGAGTTGATCAAGCCAGTATAGCCTCGGTGAAGCAGCTTGAACAAATGATTTTGGGACTGGGCGTTCTTTCTAAAATCACGAATCTGAGAGATGGACACTTCTGCGTACTGTATACCATTCTCCTCCGTTCCGCACTCACCTAGTGTGCGTCCGTCAAAACCGATGATGGCAGAGTGGCCAAAATATGAATAAACTCCGTCAAACCCTGTTGCGTTGGCAACGGCTACATAGGTATTGTTCGCCCAAGCCATAGCTTTCGCCATCATGATTTGCTGCTCTTTTGCCGGATACATGTAGCCTTGGCAGCGGACGATCAATTCTGCGCCTTTCATCGCACAATCGCGCCAGATTTCAGGATAATTTCCGTCATCACAAACGATGAGACTGATTTTCAACCCCTTCGGTCCTTCCGTGACATAAGTGGTATCTCCCGGATACCATCCTTCGATCGGACACCAAGGAATAATCTTGCGGTACTTTTGCACAATCTCTCCTTTGTTATTAATGAGAACTAGGGTGTTGTATGGTGCCTTATTCGGATGATCTTCATGTTTTTCCCCGGTTAGTGAGAATACCCCCCATGTATCAGCCTTTTTGCACGCTTCAGCAAAGATAGCTGTTTCCTCTCCTGGTATGGAAGCTGCAGTGGCAAACATTTCATCCTGATCGTACATAATTCCCATTGTGCTGTACTCCGGGAAAACGACGAGATCCATACCTGGAAGACCTTGCTTCATCCCTACGACCATGTCAGCGATCTTTTTTGCATTTTCAATAACTTCTGCTTTCGTGTGCAAACGCGGCATTTTGTAATTGACCACCGCTATTCCTACTGTGTCGTGGCTGCTTGAAATATCCCCGTGTCTCATGCCTTTTTCCTCCTTTTGTTATAAAATGTTGGAAGTGAATTAAATATAATAATATATAGATCTGCTGTTCGATTTCCCCAGGCATCACCTCCTTTAAATCTAACTATTTTCTCTTAAAGAATGTCTAAATGAATCAATGCATAGTTTTTAAGTATGTCTGGCGGCATCACATCATCATATGAAAAGTTAAAAGAAGCTCTATTAGTGGTTCACGCTGTTTGAAGACTAAGAAGTAAAGATAGGATGATTGTATTTATTAATGATTTTTTAAAAGGTAAAAAATATAGAACGTGAGAACGAAAATATTTCAAGAAAATTCGCACTATTTAAAGCACAATAATCCCTTTCAAATTGATGTAGAAAAGATAAATAGGAATGCCCTTTTTTTGTAAACCTATATAATTTTTTTCTCCCTATAACACCTAGTTAAATAAATTTACATATTTATAAATTTTTCTATTTTTCGAAATACTATATTTTATAGTTCATATTTTATTTATCAATTTTTATCTTGTCCTAATATACGTCATGTTTTTTTACATTATTTTTGTATTTAAGATGAAACATGTTATTTGTACCGATTATCATCTCTCCATCGGACAGGCAAAACTACTTGTTTTTGTCGTATTAAATTAGACTGTTAGGCTGATGATTTATTTTGTGTATTTTTCACACAATCATCATCAAAAAAAATTGTCCAGTCTAGCCCTAAGAAATGACCAATTGCTTTCGCTACTTTCACACTTGGTTTTAGACCATTCTCGATTTTTGTATAGTAGGATCGGTCAATACCTACTTTATTTGCGACATCTTGTTGAGAATATCCTAGCAGTTTCCTATGCTGAATTAATATATTTAATTTCAATTTTTTCACCTCTCTTGTGTAATTTTTACACTAATTATATAGATCACTTTTTGCACTGTCAATATTTTTTGTTCGTTTTTTACACAGTTATTTTATTGTGCATTTTTTTCACCTATAATAGAGATAAATTATATTAGGGGATTTTGCTATGAATTATGGAGATAGATTAAAGAAACTTAGGGAAAGCCAAAGATTATCACAACAACAACTTGCTGACAAACTTAATATTAATCGATCCACCTACGCTCGATATGAATTGGGGCAAACTCAACCTAATTTTGAAACCCTCGAAAAATTAGCCGACTTTTTTGAAGTATCCATAGATTACCTTTTGGGAAGAACGGATGATCCTTCTAACAAATATTCTGATTATCCCACACTAATCAAAGAAGATAAAAAAGACATTGCAAAGGATTTGGAAAAGATCATCAATAGTTTAGAAAATGGAGATGGGTATTCCCATTTTGACGGACAATCGATTAAAGATTTAGACACAGAAGACCGGAAGATTTTAATCGCTTTTTTAGAAAATTCTCTTCGTTTAGGAAAACGATTGACCAAACAAAAGTTAAAAAAACATTGGTAATAGCAAAGGTGTTTCCGAATGGATTATATAAGCAAAATATCAAACCGTTGATCATTTAAAATCAATCGAAAAGGATCGTCTTTCTGTTCGAGAGGCTTGGAAACATCCTTGGTTATGACCTTACATCCAAATTTATTAATTAAAACACAATAAATGATGAACTGCAACATAATGCGTGTGCCCACGAATTAGGGCACACTTTTTTTCACGGTCCAAAGCACCATTTTCGCAAATAGATTTTCTATTTAATCAACTATGTATATGTTGCCTCTTCCCCAGTCAACACTTGCGACAATATGAGTACTTAAAGAAAACAGCATTTCGATGTGTGACACCAAGGTTTTTGTTATTACATTATAACTATTTAGATCGTTTAAAAAATGTGTCCCTCAAGGCTGAGATTTGTCTCTGTCTCCTTCAGTTTTCACGCCACACCATAGACGACTTTGTCTTATAATAAATACCCGCTGCTGCTTTCTTTATGATTCTGGATTTGAAACCTAGAGAATGTGTGATATGAAAAAAGAGCTGCTAAAACAGCTCTTAGCTTCTCTATATACGATTACCTAATTTTGCATAACTTATCAGCCCAAATCATATGCGCACAGTCCGGATCATTGATGCAGGATAAGAGTGTTCCATCGACAATTTACTGATATGAATAGTAATGCTATTTAACTCTATATTTAAAAACTTTAAAAAATCTTCAGCAACTTTTTGTTGAATCTTTTCTGCGATGACGGGTAATGCTTCATCCAATGGATAAAACATGGTGAGGGTGATTTTTATATTCGGCAGCTCGTTTAATGCAATATCTATCCGATGGCATTTTTTTACTGCTTCTACCGAAGTGCAGGCATGGGAAATGATTTGTTTTAAAACGTGTTCAGAAATGTGGATGGTTCCTTGATGAAACCGTGGTCTTATAATCGTTGTTTCACCAATCTCTTCTTTTTGGGTAGAAAAAATTTTCTTTCCCTTCATAATGATCTTCTTTAAAATATTTTGTTCGACTTGTACATATGGAATCGGAATAATATGTTTCCCCTCTGTTTTTCTCACATATAATGCCATGTTGATTTCCTTTGACGATCTAATTTCTTCAATTTTGTAATATTTGGTGATTTTTCCTAATTGCAATGTTTCCGCAATTTGATCAACCATTTTTGTAGACGTACCAATAATAAGAAGCGAATGAATATCAAGTGCTTTAATAGCATTTTGGACTTCTTTTCGGTGATCCTCATAAAAAAAGACAGCCCGTTTAATAGCGGTTATATAGTTCTTTTCATATTTCGCTGAACTCCCTGCAGCTTTTCGCCCTTTATAAATTAACAATCCATCATCAATCATAGCCGGTATGTTTTTACTATGTGCAAAAGAAAGTGCGCTGGTGCTTTTTCCCGTGCCGCTGCGGCCAACAAGAGCGAATACGCGCATTGGGTGAATACCCCTTTCTTAAAAATCTTTCAACCTGAAGGAAAATGCCCGTAAAACTTAAAGGCGGACCGGATCCGGCAAACCGGAAACTCTATTCTGTCTATTTACAGGAAAATTCAGTTCGTATGACAGCAAATGTTTGTTTCGGGACTCCGATTGTTATGTGGGATATTAATATTCATGAATTTCAAAAAAATAGGCTTTGGATCGAGCATCATACACAATAAAACAGAGGAAGTTTTTTTACTTGAAAAAACTAGCAAATTATTAAAATATTTTTAGTCGATTGTCGACTGAATTTTATCGAATTATACACATTTTTGTTGAGGAATAATAATCCCCTCTTTTATAAATGTTTCTATCTCTTCTTTACTGTAGCCCATTTGCTTTAGAACGGTTTCACTATGCTCCCCCTGAGCTGGAGGGACCGTTTTGATCCTGCCCGGTGTGCGCGATAATTTTACAGGAACACCAAGCATTTTTAAGATTCCGAGGGAAGGATGCTCCATTTCAACGACCATTTCCCTTTCCTTGATATGGGCATCATTTAAAATGTCCGAAAGCTTATTAACCGGTCCGCATGGAATTTTCGCAGATTCCAACATGTCAACCCATTCATCTCTCGTTTTTCTTTTAAATATTTCTTCAAGTATGGAAATCAGTTCATCTCTATTTTGAACCCGGTCCGGATTCGTTTTAAATTTCCGGTCTCTAAGAGCTTCCACATCCAATACGTCAACCAGCGAATTCCAAAGGCTGTCATTTCCTACTGCAAGAATAAAGTGGCCGTCCGAAGCTTCAAAAACCTGGTAAGGCACAATATTCGGATGGGCTCCTCCCAGCGGCTTTGGATCATTGTTTGTTGCAAAATAGTTGCCGGCAAGGTACGTTTGCCAAGAAACCATCGTGTCGAGCAAGGAGACATCGATCCATTGTCCTTGACCTGAACGCTCTCTTTCCCAAAGTGCTGACAGAATGCCGATTGTTGCCCACATTCCTGCTCCGATGTCTGCCAAAGAATATCCAGCTTTAACTGGTGTACCGTCTGGTTCGCCTGTAACGGACATTAACCCGCCCATTCCTTGAGCCAGGACATCATAACCAGGCTTTTTTGAATATGGTCCTGTTTGACCGAAGCCGGAAATCGAAGCAAGAATGACTCCGCGGTTATGCTGCTTTAAGATGTCATAATCAATTCCGAGCTTTTTTAATGTGCCGGGTCGAAAGTTTTCAACAACAACATCCGCTTCTTCTACCATTTTCAGTAAAATTTCTTTTCCTTTTGGATCTTTTAAATTTAAAACAACACTTTTCTTATTGCGGTTGACACTTAGAAAGTACGCGCTTTCATTTTTAATGAACGGAGGACCCCATTGTCTTGTATCATCCCCTTGTGGACTTTCAATTTTTATCACCTCGGCGCCTAAATCAGCTAATGTCATTGTGCAAAAAGGGCCGCTCAATATTCTCGTTAAGTCAATAATTTTAATTCCTGCAAGTGGCAGCATGTCAACCTCTCCCTTTAAAATTCGGTTTTCTTTTTTCTACAAAGGAACGAACACCTTCAGGAAAATCATTTGCGTCAATACTGGACGCCGTACCTGTATCCCACGGAAATGAAAGTGCCGGCTTATTGTAGGCGACAGATCTTTTAACAGCAAGAAGAGACGCCGGTGACTGCTCCATAACTTTTTTTGCCAAACGTAATGTAAAATGATCCACATCCTCATCATCCGGAACCATGTAATTAACTAATCCCAATTGACAGCATTCTGAAGCGTCTAGCAGTCGACCTGTATAAACTAAATCCATCGTCCGGCTCCCTCCGATCAGATCTGCAATCCGTTTTACAAACATTTGGTTTAACGTAATTCCCAGCCGTCCGACTGGGATTCCCATTTTAGCTTTAGAGGTCCCAACCCGAAGATCACATGCTAAAGATAGAACAAATCCTGCACCTAATGCCGGACCATTTATAGCGGCAATGGTTGGCAACGGAAGTTTTTCAAACGTCGAAATGGCTTGTTCCATTAAGCGGAAAGCTTCGTGCGCTTCGTTAATCGACATTTGGTTAAATTCTTTCAAATCAGAACCGGAACAAAATTGATCCTTGCTTCCGCGCAGGATCACCACTCGTGTTTTCGGGTTTTCAGGAATCAGCCTTCCAATTTCCGCGAGCTCCCTCCACATCCCCGATGTTATAGCATTTTTTAGGCCTGGACGTTGGATCGTTACAATGGCAAGCCCGGCACTTTCCTGAAGTATAATTTTCCCATCCGCCTCGACCTGACTAATCGTTACCCTCATTAAAAATCACCTATCTCTTGTCTTCATATTTTTTAACAAAACCATCAGGATTCAAAAAATGCTCTTCCTAGAAGATGGACGACTGTCGACAATCATCTTGTTACAACCATGATATCCCCTCATGTTATAAAAGTCAATGAAAATTCTAAAAATTTTAAATTTTTATTTTGTATTTGCTGAGGAAAACCTACATATGTGATGTTTTGATTATGACCCAGTCAATAAGCTGAAAAATAAAAAAAGGAGCTTATATGAAAAGGGCTTCACTCCTTCATATGAACTCCCTAAAATCATGTATATGTTGTTCGTTTCAAGACATTTACAGCGCTCGTTGTTTTCCCTTTTTTGCTGCTAGTACGATTGTTTATTTTTCGTTTTGTTTTCGACCCTTTTAATTACGCTATGATTATGATTTTCAAGCAAAACAAGCGCTTCATCGATCAGGTTTTCCTTTAACAAATCTAAAATAATGCGGTGTTCCTTCAAAGACTTTTTTATATGCTCCTCTTCAAGAAACGATATTCTTTGAAGTACAAGCAAAGGACGTCCTAATCTCCAATACATTTCTTTAATAATTTCGCTTTTGCTCATTTCAATGATGAGCATATGAAACTCTTGGTTCAGATTGGCATACTGTTTTTCGTCATCAACCTCTGACATCTTTTGTACCAATTGCTCCATTTTCTTAAGAATTTCTTCATTTACCCCGCGGACTTTAATTCTTTTCATCGCAAGGCTTTCCAATACGATTCTCATTTCAAGAAGATCATAAACTTCATCTTCCGTATAGCCTTTCACAACAGCGCCTTTTCTAGGAATTCGCTCTATTAGCCCTTCATTTTCCAGCAAATAGAGCGACTCTCGAATAGGCGCCCGGCTCGTTCCAAACTCTTCTGCGTAAGTGGATTCAATAATTTTTTCTCCGGGCTTCAGCTCCCCCGCCATAATTTGGTTTGTTATTTTTTCCGCTATTTTGTGGGACAACGAATGATTGTAAAATAATTGATTATTTTTCATTCCCGCTCTTCCTCTCTATAATGTCGACTGTCTATTTTTTATAATCCTATTATAACTTGTTTATAAATACAAATCGAAAAATTCTGTAAAGTCGGCATTGTATTGGAAGATTTTCCGCAAATCTTTCGTTTGCTGCACTGTTCTAATTTATTCGAAATTTATAGAAGTTCTCCTTCCTCCATATATAAAAATTAATGTGATCCCCCATTATAAATGACTTCATAAATAAGAATATTCAAATTTTTATTACGAATATTTCATCGCTTCGTACATCCTGTCGACAATTGACAAAGATGCATATTTTTCATTTTGCTTTCGTAAACATTTTTGTAAATGAATAAATAGCTGTAAACAATTTGTGATGAATGAAAAACGGAGAAAAGGAGGGAATGTGCGAAAAACACTTTATCTTAATCTTATAAATGCTGTTTCTCTCTTTATTTTGCCCTTGGACCGCCTTCTAACAAATAGGATAAGCAGCCGATTTCCTTGTGAAGTCGCCGAAATGTTCAGGTATGTCATTCAAAATAAAAGCATACATTTCAATTATTTTTTCGAGAGGTGACGATTTATGATTTGAAATTATATTTTTCAGAATATTCAAATAAAACGTCACCTTTATTCTAGTCATTCATATTCTTATAATGCATTGTCGATCGTCGATTTTGTAAGCTGGGGTTTTTAGAAAGCGGTTTCAATTTTTTGGATTTTCTATTTTCATTCCAAAGCTTAGGAGGAAAAATCAATATGAGTATTGAGCTCATTGGAATTATTGTGCTTCTGTTGATGTTTATTGTAGGTTCAGTTTTGCCAATTAACCTCGGTGTTTTAGGGTTCGTAGCTGCTTTTATCGTCGGAGTTGTATTCAGCGGATTAAATATTGACGACATTTACAGCGGTTTTCCGGCTGAATTGTTCGTCACTCTTGCTGGAGTGACTTATCTGTTTTCAATTGTTGAGAAAAACGGGACAGTTGATTTGATTACCGGATGGGGTCTTCGCCTAGTCAGAGGTAATCTAGGTCTCGTGCCATGGATAATGTTTTTGCTTTGCGCTATTTTAACTAGCGTCGGCACTTTGGGACCTGCTGCTATTGCGATCCTAGCGCCGATTGCGCTGCGTTTTGCCGCACGATACAACATTAATCCTCTCTTGATGGGGTTATTGTTAGTGATTGGTTCCACAGCGGGATCCTTCTCACTGCTTAATCCTTATGGAGTGATTGTTAACAGCGTTATGCAGGCAAGAGATCTTCCTCATTCGCCGGGGTTGCTTTTCATAAACGCTTTTATCTTCAGTGTATTTGCTTCTGTGATTGTGTTCATCGTTTTGGGAGGACTTCGGCTGCTGAAAAAGCGAACTGCTGCCGAAGAAGATGCAGCGTCTAGAGCTGAAGGGTCCTCCGCAAATGAGAACAATAAATCACAAGAAAATGGATTAACTTTTTACAAAGGCATCACACTTTTAGGGATCATCACACTCGTCGTCCTCGCTCTTATGTTCGATATCGATATCGGCTTTGCAGCGCTTGGAGTAGGATTAGTGCTAGCATTAATTGCTCCAAAGCAGCAAAAGGGCGTTCTATCACGGATGCCTTGGTCTGTGATTCTCTTAATAACTGGTATTGTCACATACGTAGGCGTTTTAGAAACAATTGGAACGATTGATTACATGACTGACTTAATCGCAAAAGTAGGAAATCCGGTAATCGCAGCCCTTGCATCGTCATACGTAGGAGGCATCGTTTCAGCTTTTGCCTCGACAACAGGGTTTCTGGCAGCTATCATCCCGCTGGCAGCACCCATTTTACAGGACCCGACCATTTCTTCCATCGGTGTCGTTTCAGCCATTGCCATTTCTTCAAGCATCGTCGATATAAGCCCCTTCTCCACTAACGGTGCATTGCTGCTCGCAAACGTACAAGGGGTAAAAGAGAATGTATTTTTTAAACAGCTTTTACTTTCTGCTGTTGTAGTCGTAGCGCTTGGACCTGGGCTCGCCTGGCTTGCTTTTGTATTAATTGCGGGATAGCATGGCAAACGATCATCCTTTCGCCGGCAGAAAACAGTTTTTATAACGAACAAGCGCAGCTTCAAGCTGCAATAATGAAAAAACGTTGACCGCTTGATCTTTTGGATAAAACAAACACCTCCATTCATCGAATTTATTTGATGCATTCGACACTGGAGGTGTTTGTCCCTTCCCTCATTTAACCGGGCCGCTTTTAGACAAATTCGTATAGTTTTTTTTGAGACGAAGCGGTGCAATGAAATCTTGCTGTATATAGCGTCAAATTGATTTTATTAGCAAATATATAAAATAAGGCGCCCCCAAAATGGAAACAACGATCCCGACAGGCAGCTCTGAAGGAGCCATGATAACCCGTCCTAATGTATCTGCAGCCAAAAGAATGAAGCTTCCTAAAGCGGCAGTCAGGGGCAAGCATTTCGAATGCTTTGGCCCGACTAGTTGCCTTGTAATATGAGGGGCAAGCAAGCCAAGGAACGTAATCCCTCCGCCAACCGCTACACAAACTCCTGCCAGTGTAACGGCAATGATTAATAAAATCTTGCGTTCTCTTGCAACGTTTATTCCTACCCCTGTTGCTGTTGAATCACCTAAAAGCAATATATCGAGAACCTTTGATTTATAAATCGCGATCGGAATAAGGATCAATAACCATGGTAACAGCGCCCACACATAGTTCCAGTTCGCACCCCAGATGGCTCCCGACAGCCAAGTAAGTGCTCTTGTAAAATCATTCGGTTCCATTTTCATTTGGAAGATGAGGATGCCGGCATTGAATGCCCCATTCATCCCTATTCCCATTAATAAAAGTCTTATCGGTGTAATATGTCCATTTTTTCGAGATAAAAAATAGATTAAGACGGCGGTAAGAAAAGCGCCTGCTAAAGCCGTTATGGGCAAAACATACACGGAAGCCCAGCCGTTCAAAAAGGAAGCTCCTTGGAAAAAGAACATATATAATACAACGGCAAACCCTGCTCCTGAATTAATCCCCAATATTCCCGGATCCGCTAACGGATTTTGCGTAACCCCTTGGAGGATAGCCCCTGAAAGGGAGATTCCCATCCCTACGAGCAATGCCATGAATATTCTAGGCAAACGGAATTGGAATATGGTCAATTCATTTTGATCTGTTCCATTTCCTAATAAGGCGGCAATGACCTCATGAAGAGGTATTTGTATATAGCCGGCATTAATGCTTATGATTGCGATTATAATGATGAAAAAAATAGTTGAAAAAAACAATGTTTTGAAGTTTATTAATCTTTTTGACATGTTACACCCTCCCCTCTTTACGGGCTAAATAGAGGAAGAAGGGAACCCCTACAACGGCAGTTATCGCTCCAACAGGAGTTTCAAACGGAGCATTCACCATGCGTCCGACAATATCAGCCGCAATTAATAAAATCCCGCCTAAAACGGCAGAACAAGGAATAATCCAACGGTAATCCGTTCCGACTAAAAACCGTGCAATATGAGGAACGATGAGTCCGACAAAGCCAATCACTCCAGCAATTGAAACAGCTGCCCCTGTTAAAAGCAGCACCGTGACCGCTCCTAAAAATTTTACCACATTTGTATTTTGCCCGAGACTTTTGGCAGCTTCTTCGCCCAAGTTAAGGACGGTAATAGAGCGCGACAGTAAGATGGCCAGCAAAAGTCCGGAAATGACAAACGGCAAAAGAAAATGGACTTGGGTTGGTTGGACAGCTGAAACTCCTCCCGCAAAAAAATAGCTGATATCCTTTGCAATATTAAATTTAATTCCTATCGCAGTCGATAAGGAGGTTAGGAGTGATGTAATCGCTGACCCGGCCAAAGCCAGCTTCACAGGCGTCATTCCTCCGCGGGAAAGGGAGCTAATGCCGAACACAAGACAAGCGCCAAGACCTGAACCTATAAAAGAAAAGATTGATAGACCGAAATAAGAGATTCCCGGTAAAAATGCCAGCGCAATGGCAATGAGAAAGGACGATCCTGCCGTTACACCCATAATAGAAGGAGAGGCTAATGGATTCCTAGTCATTCCTTGCATAATAGCACCGGAAACAGCCAAGGCAGAACCGACGAGAATGGCTGCGACTGCACGAGGCAAACGCAATTCCCTGACAATGACATGAGCTTGATTGTCCTCTTCAAAGGCAAAAAACGCACCAAGAACATCCCGATAACTCAAATCCGCAGCACCAAAACGAATCGAAATGACAACTGACAGAAATAAGCCAATGATACCTATGAAAAGAACGATAAGAGCAATCCATCTATTTTTGCTTTTATGAAAAGATTCTGAAGCAGTTTTCGTATGTATCGTTGAATCCATAAACCATTTTTCCTCCAAATGATAAAAATTAAGATTGACAAAGTGGCAGAGATATATTTTAATTGAAAATGGTTATCATTATTGCTTCCCAAAAATTTATTTTATCATATGAGTTGGAGGTTTAGAAATGGTATTTCAGAAAAAGTTATTTTCTCTAATAGGAGCCGCGCTATTAGCTCTATCACTAACCGCTTGCGGCGGACAAGGAACCGACTCCTCTTCCGGATCGGATCAAGCTTCAAATGAGAATGAAAAGTCAGCAGAAACAAGAACATTAACAGATGGAATGGGAAATAAAGTGGAAGTTCCTGCTAATCCAAAAAGAATTATTGCCAGCTATCTTGAAGATCATCTTGTTGCCCTTGGCGTAAAACCTGTCGCACAATGGAGTGTAAACGACGGGAAAACCGTACAAGATTATCTGCAAGATGAGCTGAAAGGAATTCCAACCATTCCTCATGATCTTCCGTTTGAAGCAGTTCAAAAAATGAATCCGGACTTAATTATAATGGACTCCGCTAGCATGGTAGAAGGCGGAAAATATGAACAATATAATCAAATCGCCCCTACTTTTGTTATTGGTGAAGAAGATAACAGCGATTGGCGCAAAGAATTGAAGCTTATTGGCGAAGTATTAGGAAAGGAAAAAGAAGCGAAAAAAGCTCTAGAAGAATATGACGCCAAAGTAGCCGAAGCGAAAGAGACAATTAAAGAAAAAGTAGGAAATCCTTCAGTCGCAGCAGTCTGGTTAGTAGGCGGACAATTCTTTATCGTAAATGAAAAACTTTCAAGCGGTGCCGTCATGTACGGAGACTTAGGATTAAAAGTGCCAAAAGTTGTAAAAGAAATTTCAGCAAACTCAGCAGATAACTGGAGCTCTATCTCTTTAGAGAAATTAGTAGAATTGGATGCTGACTATTTGTTCTTAATTAATAGTGACGGTTCCAATGCAGCACCTTTAAGTGATGCTCTATGGAAAAGCATTCCGGCTGTAAAAGCAGGCAACGTTTTTGAATTTTCTCCTGAAAAAAGCTGGTTGTACACAGGCTCTATTGCCAATTCGCAAATCATCGATGATATTCTAGATTCTTTAGTACAAAAATAATGAAAAAGGGTATCCATCACGGATGCCTTTTTTTGTTGGAAATTTCAACTGAGCGGTTTTTTCCGTTACGCCTTTCCGTAATGGCGAGCTGTCACAAACTTCAATGTTGTAAGAATTTTAAACGTCTAATTCATATAAACAGCAGGCCATACAGCTGCTAGAAGATCAAATGAACTTTGTTTTTTGTTTTGCTATTTTCGGTCAAAACCGGACTAGATAGATCACATCTCAGTGTGCTGATCTGAAAACGAAGCAAAAACCGGACTTGATTGATCACAAGTTTATCCTTTTCTCAATGTCTGGCCAATAAAGCCAAAACTGTAAGGTTGAAATTCATGGTTTTTGCCGGAAAATTCCCCTATTTTTTATGTAATGGTTGACACTTCATTACATTAGTCGTTGAAAGTTCTTGTTTGCTATTTTCTATGTAATAACGCGCGTTTGCGATTTTTTATCAAACTCAAGCTGATCTGCATTTGATTCAGGCTGCCGATGATGAAAACGGATTCCCCTCTCAGTTGTACAAAATCTTTAAACCGTTTGAGGACGCTATTTTGTGCTTTGCAATAGCCTTTGAAGCCTTATTCCCCCTTCTGCATAACCGAGCTCCATATGTACATATTTTCTAATTTTCCTATGGCACAATCGGCATCTATATATGTTAAAAATTTAAAGGCGGATTTAGGAAAATGAAGAACGCTGTTTCAATCGGCATCTATAATCCTTACACTAAAATGAAAAGCTAAGAGGCTCTTAATTCAAGATTTCCTCCTATCTCGAATCAAGAGCCTCAAATAATTCAGCTGGTAGTTTATTAAATCATACTAATACTATCTATATAGTAGTATTTAAGGGTGCAAAAGCAGATAGAAATTTTTACTAAAAGCCATTGCGTAAAATTTCGTTTTCGATAAATCTTCATTCAAATTTTTTGGAATTTGCCATAGCGTTTTGATCTGCAAATCACTAGCAGAATAATTGAGAAGGGTTGAAGACCTTTTGGAAAATTCAGTTCACTTACCCATGCTTTGAGGAGAATTCAATGTCCTTCCCTTTCCAATGTACGGGTTTAAAAGAATCATGCGTATTTTTTGATGAAAATTATAATTTTTTGCTCGTCCAACGAATCAACCCTGTTTCACTATGCGGATGGGAATCTCTTTGGGTTTTTTTATATTCATATTCTAATTCTGATAACGTTAATTTGCAAAGCTGCTCCTCATTCTTAAATGCATTTAAGACAATCAGTTTGTTGATCAATTTTTTTCTTCTGATTTCTACAGCCTGACGAAGAAGGTTACTCATGTGATCCTCTCCTTATCATAAAATTTTTACGTTTTTTTAAATGGTTATCCGATTTCGCTGCACCAGCTTTCTTAGTGCAAGTCTGATCTTGTTAAGACTATTTCATCCTCTGTGCCTTATACGGACCATTTATATTCCTGCTGCGAATTTAAAAACTAAGAGGCTCCCAAATCAAGAAAATCCATCTTGAATGGAGCCTCTAGTGAACCAGTCGGCGTTTTTTATTTTCCAGTAAATTTAACATTATATTAAAACATATTAATCCTACCTGTCAAGTAGAAATTTATATTTTTATGAATTTAGGCAAAAAAATTCTCCCTCATCGGTCGTTGATTTGTTAATGCCAAAGTACAGATTGATTTCAATTATACAGTCTCGATCCACCCCGGGAAACAGTCCCTTTTGAATGTGCAGTAACATGTTAAAATGTGAAAGCCCGGACGGCCATCCTGACGAATGTCCGGTAACATGTTAAAACCCTATTTCATAACTTGTATAGGTTGTTTCAGCAGTCCAAAAATAAAGCAGCTTACCGTTTTTCTTAACAGAAGAAATGCCGTTTTTTAGACGATAGCTTTTTTCTCTAAGCAATTATTTGAAAGAGGTGGAATTCCAATGCTGCTGTTAAAATGTTGGGAAGTCACCATAGCAATTTTTTGCATAATATGGCATAAAAGCGTTGGATCCGTGCTTTTGTAGAACAAAGAAATGAGCCGTTCACATTTGTTTAAATCATAATACCCCGCTCTGATGGAGTTGATAAATCGGTTACACGAAAACTTATAGCCCCTCACTTAATGAGTTTCTCCTGTCCTTAGTAAACATAATAACAGTTCATTTTCTCTTCTGTTGCTGAACTCTTTTTTGTTTAAGCAGCTGGCAAATGGATTTGATCCCGATCATTCCAAATTTAGCTTTCTACATAAAGCGGGATATCTGGACGTCTTTTAACGTCAACACATCAAACAAAAATTTTTCTTCAAAATGTGTACATTAAATGCCCTGCTAAACTAAAGATTATCAATATTTTACAACTAGATGAATTTTTTATATAACTTGTGATATTTGTCCGTTTCAAAAAGCCCTGCTAATACATTTAATGTATATAGATATTCTAGGAGGTGAGTTTCCAATGTTTGGTCATACTAGACCCATTATCTGTCCGCCTAAACATGTGGTTCGCGACCGTTTCATTCCACGTGTAGTTCCTTATATTCATCCAATTGTAAGGATTAATCGTTTCAATATTGTCAATGTTCCTAGACATATTTATAGACCAATTACAAGAAACGTAATTGTTGATCCAGGATACCCTTCTAAGTGCTGCTAAATGACATTACAATGCGCCCTCTTTTATTAAGGGGGGCGTTGTTTTGTTTAAATTCCCTTAACGCCATAACCTCAAGAGGTTCCATCATTAGTTCGCATTTCAAAAGTACACTAATGTTCAGATTTTCATTGGAGACACCATAAATTAAGCCGATACAGACCAAGCAACTATTCTTTGCAAAATGCCGATGCGCTTATGTGAACAAAAGATTTTTGTGCCCTCTGGATGTTTCAATGTATACAAAAGCAATTCTTCATCTTCTGATTCCCCATCTTCTCGGATGTCTCTGCGGCCATCCTCCAAGATCAGACAGCTTTCTTTTTATCAACCCATTCCAACCTGTTTCCTCAACAATATCATACTTTGAGTTAATCCCCATCAGTTGCAATACATCCATTTATATCTATATCTATATGATGAATGTGTCGACTCTTTTTTATATTAGTTTACATAATTATTTTATGGGTTACTAAACTTGATTTTGGCTAATTTATCAGCTGCTGTTCGCTTCAACATTGATTCTGCAGCGGTTTCCAATCGATTTTAGCAGCGCTTTGGGCTCTTGCTCTTACCCGTTGCTTGTGCAGTATTTAACAAAGAGCTCCCTCCTTTGAAGTTGAGTTTTGAAGGAAAAGAAAAAGCACCTCCCAAAAGGTGCCTACACTTTTTTTCTAAATGCCCTTCTTTCCGCATATACTGCACATTCCGGACAAACTTTCATACTATTTCCGTTATGGTCTACATAATGATAGTAAGTTTTTGTTTTTCGCTTACACAAAAAGCACCGCTTATGAAATAGACGAAACATAATTCAACTCTCCATACTGTAATGTTTGAAATGCACCTCACTGGGTGCATCTTTTAGATGTTCCATTTTAATACTCTCCACAAAAAAACGTTCGATTCCGAACGCTTTTAAAATGTTCTACCTGTCTTTTTCCATATATTTTTTTATCTTTTTTTCTTCCCATTCTTCCCCGAATATGCCAAATGCAAACGTTGAGGCGCCGTGTACTAAAAGCCCAATCCCCCAGCCAAAAAGCGGATATTGAAACCACCAATTACCGGGATCCGAAATTAAATTAAAAACAAAAAGCATAGAATTCACTAAAACATAAGAAATGAAATGCAAATAAAAGGCTTTCAAATTTTCCACTCTTTTTTTCGCCCTTAAATATTTTTCATCTTTTTCGACTTTCAACACTCCCCTATATAGCTTAGTTTTTGAACAGCCTTGTTGCCACTCATAATGATGAAAACATTTTGTTCTCCTTCACCGTCTACATTTGGGAATGAGGCACGACAATTTCTAACCTGCTGTTGATTCGGTTTTTCATAAGTGTTGAATCGTAAACGCAACAAATTTGCTTAAGTTTCGGCATTTACCTCTCTTCTTTTACTCCATTCGACAAAGGGGTAATTTTTCCTTCTTTAAACAATAAGGATTAACAAATTTTTTGCAGGAAAAAGGCGAATAAAAGCTTCAAAAAAATATGGGTCACCATTCAATGAAATCGTTTCACAAATGAAATGCACACCATAAAGCTCTCAGCAGGATGGATGCGAGCTTTTTCATCTAGAGAGGCCAGAACAAGAAGGTTGGAGCTGAATCGCCATTGGCTAACAAGTACATCCAGTAGCATTCTTTTGAACAATCTTTTTCTGTCAAAGCGGCAACCGTACCGTCATCCTCTTTCACTGGAACAGGGTGTGGCGCCTTAAACAGCTCTTTCATCATTGAAATGGGGGTCATCCGTCATCATGAAGGAAATGACCAATTTTCAAACTTCCCAGCAGGATTTACATCTACAATTATGGGGATCGTGATGCCATGCCTGTATCTAGAAGACAAGGAAACACCTTGATCATATTTCATAAGCAAATACCTGCATCAATTTTACTGTTTTGAACATCATATCGGTACAATATTTTTATATCTCAAATGTATCTTATGACCGCCTCAAAGTTTTTTATTCCTTATTTTTAACAGCGGGGGTCTATAATGGGAGCAATTGGTAGGCATCAAACGTAAAGGCCTTTAGTTTGGTGTTGCAATTCCTTGTAGGTAAGATAAAAACACAAGGTGGCTTGTGTCAAGTGTTTCCTTCCAGACTGTTTCAATTCCTTATAGTTAAGATAAAAACTCGTTTGCTGCGATTGCTTTTGCTTCTTTCCAAGCGCTTCAATTCCTTATAGTTAAGATAAAAACTTATCTGGAAAACCGGATGCTGTTGTGTTTATGGAGTTTCAATTCCTTATAGTTAAGATAAAAACCTAAACCAAAAACAGCAGCTCCTAGACCGCCAAGAGTGTTTCAATTCCTTATAGTTAACATAAAAACACAAGTGAGGTGATTAAATGAACTCGCGATCTCCATGTTTCAATTCCTTATAGTTAAGATAAAAACTGGTTATATACCATCTAAAATCACTCAAAAGTATATGCTTCAATTCCTTATAGTTAAGATAAAAACTCTTTATATGTCCAAGTCGATCACTAACTGTTTTGACTTCAATTCCTTATAGTTAAGATAAAAACCCCAGAAAATGTTGTTAAATAAGCATTTCGTTTAAAATGGTTAATTGGTTATTTTCATTTTAACGAAGGAGTCAAATTTTATCAATCCTTTGATTTGCGTGGGCTCAATTGAATTTTAAAAGAGTCGTCGATCCCCTAGGATTTTTGCACGATTGGAGGTCGACGACAAATTTTCATTATTTTTATAAAGAAGAATGTCAATGATTCCAGTATTCTTACTGATCAAAGGCTTGTTTTTAGGACTTTTTATTCGGACAGAAATCGAGAAGAGTTGTAAAGAATTAAAGATCCTGATTTAGAAAATAGATAAGTGGATTATTTGACATTACATCATTTACGGTAAAGCCATTGTTGCATTCCTCCTTATGTTTGGTCCATTGTAAATTCTACAAAGGAAGGGGAAGCAATGTGGCTCTTTTCTATTTCCCTTTTGACACAATTATATGGACTAATTGGTGGCGCAATTTTCTAGTCTGCAACGGTCCAGTTACACACGATTTTCTGTTTCAGATAAATGAAAATTTGCAGCATGTGCTATCAGAAAAAGTGGAATGTTAAAAATTATTGGATTTAAAAAATGACAACGGTTAGTCGTCCCCGTTGTCATTCTAAATGTTACTTGATTAAAGACTAGTTACGCAGCTGAGAAACAATATTCTCGTTTGATAGTTCCTTCGCTAATATACTGGAAATAACATACTTTACAAACAATTTATTTAGTAAAATGAATAAACTTAATAGTATTAATAAACCAACGGTAATTATCATTAATATTTCATTATTTAGCGCCTTAGAAAGAAGAATAGCAAATAAAATAACCGTTCCATAAGAGAAAATATAAACTTTTTTGTTTCCTGATTCGATTGTTTTATAAAACTGAGATGTGATTTCTTTGCTAGACATTCCGTTTAAATAGAGAGACAGTAAATCACGATTTATTAACTTGATGAGAGAATTTAAGCTGTTTTTATATACAATGACAATTACAATAAGTAAGCTTAGCTGGAAAAACAAAAGCAAATGAAAAGAGACTTTCGAATTTTGTACTAAGTTCTCCAATCCTTCAGATTGATAATATACATAAACTTCATCTTCATTAAACATTTCATGAAAGGATTTGACAAAATCATATATATATTCTGTTTTTTCTAAGTTCACAATAAGTGATTTAACATCTGAATAGTTACTGCTATTAATTGTTGCCAACATTTTATTATATAAAGGTTGAGCGAGATAACATTGATCCTTTAGAAAATATGTGCCTGATCCTTCATAATAATAATTTGTAGTTTTAACGGGCTTGTGATTCATATCAGAAAAAATTAATTTTTGATTTTTAAAATGTTCTGGCAGCACTAAAGCATTGTCATCAACTTGTACGTCAAAACTAATTGCTTCTCTAGTAGTTTCATTAAGAGGCAAACAATATATAGAGTCTACCTCCTCTTTTTCCGTAGTATAAATAAGAGGAATTTCATAATCATAGGTAAGATTTTTAACATGAGGCAATTTTAAAATTAAGTTAGTATCGTACTCAAATTCTCCTGTTTCTGTATATCCATTGATCAGTACCATTGATAATTTATCATTATTTAATATATTATTATGGATGTTCTCAGCAGAAATAAATACTGTAAAGATCGAAAATATAATCAATATTAGTAATAAAAAGTTTAGTATCGCAAGCTTTCTTAAACTTTTTAAATATTTTTGCTTTATATAATAAAAAACCGAATCATGTTTTAACATAGTTCTTTCAATCCTTTATTTAATTGAATAAAATCAAATGATTTGTCTGAATTTTCCACAACAAATTTTGAATGGGTTACTACTAAAATGACCCTATCTTTTTTTATACTAGATAAAATATCCATTATGATTTGAATATTCTCTTCATCTAAATTATTCGTTGGCTCATCCAATAAAATAAGCGGATATTCAAATACCAATACTTTTAAAAAAGCTGCTCGTTGTCTTTCACCACCAGAGAGATTATTTACTGGAATATCTAACTTGTTTTCCATTTGTATTTGCCTGCTGTATTTATTTAGTTTTTCGTTATCTAAAGGCTGGCTGTTTATAAGTGAGATAATTTGAAGGTTTTCTCTAATTGTTAAAGTCTCTATTAAATTTAAATCTTGGAAGAAATACGCTATTTTTTTCCGCAAGTCATCAACTAATTCAACATCCTCAAAATTAATTTGTTTATGGAATAAATTAATGGTTCCTGAGTGAGGTTTTTGTATTAAAGATAAAATATTGATAAAAGTGGTTTTCCCACACCCGCTTTTTCCATAAATAGCATATAAACCAGGTTCATTTATCTCAAGAGAGAGATTTCTCAAGATTATTTTTTCGCCGTATTGAAAGTTAATGTTTTTAACACTAACATGAATATCCTCATAGTTGTCAACGGAATTTTTGTGCAAATTCATCACCCTCTAATATATTAAGGATATTATTCAAATACACACTTAACTCAAAAACATAGTTACCTCTTGGTTCACAATATCCTAAATAACATTCATACTGCTCTACCTTTTTTCTAATTAATTCCTTATCTATATCAAGGTTATGCTTTTGAACTAGACTAGTATAAATATTTAATATAATATAGAAGTCTTTACTTTCATTATTTAAAATTTCAGGATATAATTTTTTCATTTCTCTGATATCTTTGGGAGTAGGGTCAATGATATCGTACTTTAGTACCTTTGTAAGTAAGTCATCTGACTCTTCTATAGCAACAGCTTCAGAAGTAGCCATCTCACCAGTTGCCTTATAACAGTAATACATTTCATTAAATAATTTTATGTCTCGGCAGTTTGTATTTTCAGCAGCTTCTTGATTACGAGAGGATTTTCCAATCACTTCTTCTGCATAGTTTAAATAATATGAATACTGATAATAACTTTGATCTCTATTGTTTTTCAATTCCTGACTAAAACTATCTATGTGATGGCTTAGTACATTTAAATATTTATCAACATCAGAAATTTCTTTACTAGCAAATACATTCGACATTAAATATAGATTTCTTATACTCTCCAATGAATAAAAGTACGTATGAAAAGGTCTTGTTTCTGATAATATATTAGTCATAAACTTTTTGTTCTCAAAGTGTTGCTCTAGTTCTTTTGCGATCATTAAATGAACCCAATAAGTAATTTCATCTCTGAATAATATTGTTATTTGGTTTTCTTTCTTTTCATATATGTCTTTTAAATGGTCCAAATTTACTTCAAGATCATATAGATTGCTTAAAATAATAGAGGCATGAAGAAGAATTGGTTTATTATAGTCTAAGTCTAAAAGGTCTTGTTCAGTAAAACTTGAAATGTTATTTTCAATTTTATCTTTCATATCTGCAACCGTGTTATTTATCTTATAATCCAATATTAGAAAATAATAATACTCCACTTGATCATCCTTGCCTGGATTCTCCAGCTTCATAAATACTTTTTTTATTTTTTCTAACCCCTCTGAATCACCAATATATTCCATCATATTATAAAGAAAATATAAATCAAAAAATGAACGAACCTTATTAATTTCTTCTATTGAGAATAAACTATCTTTTTTTACCATTGATAATAAAATCTTACAATAAAAATTATTTTGTTCTTGCTTACATTCACTAGGCTGTAATTTATCATTTATTTTGCCAAGATATAATATCGAGCTATTATTTTTCAAATCAGATATTTCCTCAGACTGACTGGTTACTTCAAAAACACTTCCATCATTACTTTCTTTCATATAAGAATTGATCGTATTAATAAAATTATTACTATGAATAGGCCGATTTTTAAAATAAGGTTCACTGCAAGCTGTAAGCAGGAAAAAACATACTATAAGCAAATAGATATTTTGTTTCATATAAACATATCTCCTAACCTATTAGCCTTTATATTGGAAATGAGGTAAAAAGTGTAGATATTCTGCTCTAAATATTAGATTTTTGCAGTAGCTGTGTATGTTCTATTACTATAATCAACTATAGTAGTAGTGTACATGCCAAGATATATTGTTAAACCGCTTCCACAAACATTTCCAGAGCTGCTATAAGATTTTGTAGTTGTGCTTCTTGAATAACCCGGACTAGATCCACTACCACTTGCTCCGGCTCCGCTAAAAGAAACACTTCCTCCAACTGTATAAAACGAAACTTGATGAGTTAACTTCTTAAACCCGGTTCTAGTAGTAGAACTATATGCTTTATAATTTCCGCAACCTTTCCAGTCAGACAAATAAGGCAAATCGGCTTTCGCTGTTCCATTGTTATCGGGATTAACGCTTTGGTTAGAAAAGAACAGGGCGGCGATTTACAGTTTTGGTGGCTCGATAAGCATCATCAGATGGTGAAAATGTAAAAATAAAACATAGTAATATAGCAAAAGATAAAGCAAGCATTTTTCACCTAAATAATTGAATATTATACACTTTTTACCTTAATTATCATTTTATCACATTTATAGGTAATTTGGAGTATTTTTTACATTATTTGTTTGTAATGATTATTTTTTTTAGTGTTTTTTGTGATATGCACACAATTAATTTTGGAAAAAAAATAAATTTCCTGATCTGATCGCTTATCAGTAAATAAAATGAGCGCCTTGTAAGCGCTCATGTGGACAATATATATTAACCAGAAAGTTAATAACCTTCTTCTTGGGTGAACCCTTGTTCTTATAAAACTTGTTGATACCGCTTCATCAGATAATGCCACCGTGATCGGAATGAAGAATGGGCTTCTTCGTTTCTTTCTATCGTTTGCAAGCAAAAAATACAGAGACGTGCAAGCTGTTTCGCCGCACATAAATAAGGAGCGGTCAATACAAATGTTTCAACAAAGGCATCGCTGGCTCATGGATGTTCAGCGCTACATCCGTTTCCTTGACCATAAAAATTGATTAAGCACGACCGCATAGGCCGTGCTTTTTGGTTTAAAATTTTTCTTCATCGTTAAGATAAAAACGCACCTAGCTGAAACAGGGAACGCCAATCTAAGAGGTTTTCAATTTCTAATAGTTAAGATAAAAACGGCGGCGATCAGATTCCGAAGATTCGGGGGTGTTTCAATTCCTTCTAGTTAAGATAAAAACGGGGTTTTTGGTTTTAAAAATTTCCCACTGGTGGGTGTTTCAATTCCTTCTAGTTAAGATAAAAACGTTCAACGCCTGAACGCAAAAACAGACTTTCCCTGGAGTTTCAATTCCTCGTAGTTAAGATAAAAACAGATCGCTTGACAAGCATGACTGCTTGACTCGCTTCATGTTTCAATTCCTCGTAGTTAAGATAAAAACAAAAGGCTATTAATAACATTATGCAAAATTTACAGGTTTCAATTCCTCGTAGTTAAGATAAAAACTGCACAGTGCTTCAAAATTATCAAAAGCAGTTGGTGCGAAGTTTCAATTCCTCGTAGTTAAGATAAAAACCCCACAAATTGTTGTTAGATAAGTATTTGGTTTTAAATGGTTTATTGGTTATTTTCATTTTAGCGAAGGTGTTACATTTAATCAATCCTTTGATTTGTCAAGGTTCAACGAAGATTTGAAAGAGTCGTCGATCCCCTAGGATTTTTGCACGATTGGAGGTCGACGACAAATTTCCATTATTTTTTGAAGAAGATGTAAATGATCTTAGTAGTTTAATTGATCAAAGATTGTTGCAAGACTTTTTGTTCCAATACAAGACAGGAATCCGGAAGAGGCGTTGTTAAAAATCGAAGATCCTTGATTAAAAATAAATTTAGAAAAAGACTATTTTAATAGGAGACTTTTTGCTACTTGAGTATCCGAATTAATATAAAGATTTATTTAATACCATAAGATCTTTTACTTGCTTTTCTTGTTCGAGAATCGCGAACATAAGAGGTCATAAACCCGCAATAGGTCCATCGTTCTTCATAACAGACATTTTTAACATTAATGAAATAATTTCATAAATCTCTTGTTTAGTAACCTAAAATGTTCGGCACTGAAAACACTTACGAACCTCCTGTAATGTTTTGTATAATAGCTAACATTTTACCAGGATTTCGTAAGTGTTTTCTACTTTTTTTGACTGAATCTCAAAATATGGTAATGAATCACAAAAATAAACAACTAATTGGTACCCTGATATAAACGATGAATCTCAGTGTTTGAATGACTTTGACGATCAAATTGGGTGAAAAACTCTAATTTATCACTTCAAAGAAGGAAAGGATCTCTTCCTTAGAAGTAGCTTTAACCATATTAAGAACGTTTCTCAGCCTACTTAGATTGTAGGATAATGTAGATAATAGTACTTGATATAAACGATTGTTTTTAACATCGAAATGAAATTGGTATGTTTCTCTGGATGAAAAGCCCTTTATTTTATCCTAAATTATTTTTGCAAAAAAATTTGTCAAATCAGGTCATAAAAACAAAAAAGACAGAAGCTATAACAACTTCTGTATTTAATGATTTATTATCGGCTTATCGTCCGTAGTATAAATTGATTTACATCTTTTTCCGGTCCAATGAATTCAATGTTCGTATCGATTGCTTCAAAATGCCTACAGACGAAGTTAATTTTTGCTTATTCTTCTGGTTTCCACTTTGATTCCTTCTGACTAACCGAAATGGGCCTGTCAACTTTTCTTGACGCTGTGCAAAACACCTTAACAGTAACAATTTTCTATCTTAAATGTTCAAGAATTTACAGCATCCTTAAAAATGGATTCCCTAAGTCATTTGTATTTTCGCTGCGAATTTTCTCATTTCTTCAATACAGCAAGTGTAATCTTTATTAATTAATAGTTAAAGCGTATCAATTTTACGTAACTCCGTGGTGATATATCCTTCTGGCACATATGGAGACCAGAACATGTCAATACGATTCGGAAAGTCTTTTAATAATAATTCGGCGTACTCTTTTTGCACTTCGTGTTTTTGTTTAATTTTCTCAACAGTTGTATGTAAACCGCGTATGTGTGTTGTCACTTCCCATAAATACGTTGTAATATAGGGAAAAATTCAGGGTCCAAACAGAATTTTCCGACAAATAAGAAAGAGAACCCGCCATGTGTTGAGGATATTCAACGGCTCTCTGTTTCTAGCAATCTTCGACAAAACTATGGGTATGATATGCACTGTTTAGCTACCATCTTCGTCTTGTTTGGAGTTATTCTGCTTCTTTACTTTTAAATTTTATCGGTTCTAACCCTTTTAAAATTCTGAAACGATAATTATACTCTAGTTGTTTAAAATCCGTTCTTTGTTGTTCGAATGGTCTAATACCAGTCTTTATTACTTGGGGACTTGGGTGATAGAGTGGATAGACGAATAGGCCATTCCATTTGAAAATGTAGCTACATCTTTATTTAATACCAATTGGTGTGGTTCCATTTCCTTTAATGCTTCTAAGGCGGTTTTACCTAATGTGACAATCACTTTAGGGTTTACTAATTCTATGATTCTAGCAAGATATGAATGACAATTCTTTATTTCCTGTTTGCTTGGTTTTCTGACTTTTCCTTTCTCATCAGTTGGGCAGCACAGAACAGCATTGGTTATATAAATATCCGACCGTGTCCATCTTGTTGCGGAAAAGTTTCTCAAAATTATTACCTGTAGCATCTCCATGTAAAGGGATCTGAGTAAGGTTAGCACCCTTTGGGCCAGGAGCTTCAGCAATAAACATGACGTCGGCATCAAGATTTCCATTCTCATAACCTAAAACAGCTTTTTCATGTTTTATTGCTTCACAAATTATACAGTTTTTTGCTTGGCCAATTAATTTGTTGTACTCTATTTCTTTATCAGTATTAGTTATGAATATCTCTCTTCCTTTGATAGTTAATTGAGCAAATCCTTCATAAATAAAAAAATAAATCTCAATAATTACATTATCCTTGTTTTTAAATTCGTTAATTATTTCAACTCCTTCACACGGGATTTTTACACTTAATCCTCGTTCATCAGAAATTTTTATGTAAAAATCAAACTGGGAAGCTTCATCTGTTATCGTGATCTTTAGATTTTGTCCTCTCATATCAATACAATCTTCCCAACCATTATTATAATGCGTCATTAATCTTATTTCATAAGGTATAACAGTGTCGGCTATTTGTCTGAACCTTTCAAAATTTTCACTACTACAAGTCATGATCAGATAGAACTCCTTTCAGTATATTATTATTTTTTGAACCCTCCTAATCGTAGAAGGGCTCATATTACACATAAATATACCGCCAAATTATGCACTCCTAAAAAACCAAACACTCCTCGCATACTAGTTCATACTCATCAACTGATTTACCGCACTTTTTACGCTTTTTCTCCCCCATCAATATCTTTGTTGTCGTTTTCATTCTTCTCTTCCATCACATCTTTATGGAACTCATAATCAGAATTAGTAGAAAGATCTAGTCCCTCTCTACTTACTAATTTCCACTATACAGTTCGTTTCAATTTCTTAGGCTTCTTCATAATTTCCTCCTATTTACTGTGTAGTCTATATCCTTCCCTATAAACATACTCTTTGGCCAGTTTGCGTATGTTTGATCGCAGAATTAAAATTTGATCATATCTTAAGATAATGACTTTTTATATGCATTTAAACATATACGTATACGTTTTGTAATACGTTCATCTAATTTTAAAACTCCCAAACAATTGAACGTTCCGGTACATCTTTTCCTTCTTCAACAACGTAAAAAATATCTACCTTACACCCATACAATAACTTCAGCAACGCCATTCCTCTTAATTGAGCTTCATTTAAACGATCGTTCGTATCCATTCTCTTCACTTCTGCAAACCGCACTTTACAAAAATCAGGATGAATCATCAAATCGGGTTCTTGAACGTGAACATAAGGAGAAAAAAGGCGATAAAACTGCCGTCCTTGTTCATATCGCTTATCTCCAAAATGTATTCGAAACACTTCTTCAGCAACAGGATATTTACCTAGCCGATTGCCACCGAACAGATTATAATCATGGTGAATCCATTCGTATCCTAATGATTCAAAATAACGTCCGACAATAAATTCACCGAACCCTTTTGTTCCATGCAGTTTTCTATAATAAGAATCTTTGCAATTCTCTCTTTCACCGTTTCTCCACTTGTCTAACTCCTCCGAGCGAAACGTTACAACTCAAACGGGAATTTCTATTTTGATACCCACATAGTTTTCCTCCCTATCTAACCGAACTACCGTTCTCTCAGTATCAGCAATATATGGCTAGAAACCGATTCTACATAAAATCCCAAAGACTACATGAAAACTTGACTTTACCGTTTTCTGAATAGCTTTCACCCTATTTCTTGTTTATTGCCCTAAAAATAAACATTCGACCTTACAAATTACAATTTTTCCAGCTCATGAAACACCGCATCTCGAATATTTGTCGATGTGATCGATAATTAATCAATTTCTTTCCAAATAACCTCTTGAATTCTACCGTACTTTTCAGAAGTTTTTTCATCATTTGGAACTGTCTTAAAGATTCCGTTTCCAAGTCCATGATCGCTAAAATGACTGCCATCATATAATGGCCAATAGAAAAACCAACGTCCAGAAACGCTTGGTAGCTTATCCCGATGTTCAAGAGACTGATATTGTTTATGTTTTTATCAAATATTGGAAAAAAATGTGGACACATAAAGTGTAGCAGCATTGTTGTAGTTGGAAATGTGCCGATTATTTGTAGATGGTGTGATTTGCGAGATTTTTCGATTTTGAGTATAATTCATTATTGAGTCCTCCTTGGTAACTTATTAATTCGGGGTCAATGCATTGACACCCTGTACTATACTAAGAGGGCTCTTTTTGTTTCAAACCTCAAATTTCTTCATTACAGGAATGCTCCTTGTTCAAAATCTCTAGAAACTTTTTTAAGATTTTATTCTCCATTTCTAATTTTCGTACATAGCGATCTTTAGCTTTATACACTTCACGACGTCCTTGTTTATCGATGAAAGCTGATTGTCCTTCTTTTCTAAACTGTCTGTACCAACATTTCACCGTATCCTTATTGGTAATCCCTAATTTCTCTGCTATTTGAGCATGAGTATAACCATCTTCCTTCATTTTCATTGCTTCTAGCATAAGTTCTACAGAATAAATTTGGAAACGTTTCCTTTTCTTGCCATAAAAAATCACCTCTTAAAGAAGTGTTGACCAAATAGGGATTTTTCAACATCTACTTTAAGGGGTGCAGTTCATCAAAAGGTGTGGATTATTTGACGCTTACAAATCCGCTGCTGGTAATTGACATCAATGGAACTAAGGGGAGTTATGGTAAATAAAGCTTCGATAAAAAGCTTGCAAAACTGTCGCTTACTTTTTCAACCCTATTTTCTTCATGAAGCCATAGGTAAATTGGCGGGTTTTTTTGATTTTCACTGTAATCAAAACATAAGTAATTACCACTGTTATCATTTGCAAACGGGATAAATTTAGAAGGTATTTTTCCTGATATCCAATTCATTACATCGAAAATATTTCCCTCTTCTTTTTGATTTAAAGATAATAACGATTTAACTGTACGTTCCTTCGTTTTTTCAGTATCGTATACATTAGGTTTCGGCCTAGCACCATTATAATTTAATACAATTTGCTTGTATTCTTCTGGAAATTCTATATCAAAATGCTTCTCAATATTAGAAATTGTTTCACTATCAATTGGTGATTTAGTAAATCTCCATTCAATTTGCGTAAACATCTTAATTGTCCCTCCTAAGTGTTTATTAACGATATAATGAACCTCCTCCCCATATAGTCCGTCCCCCGGTATGACCTGTTAGCGCATGAATCCTTTCATCAACTAATTGTAATTTTCCGACTTCCTCACTATGATGCCACGTAAATCCATCTGGTGTTTCCCCTGCTTTAATTTGTTCAAGTTGAAGATCGTTAAACTGCTTAGCTAATTCCGGGTTTTGTTGAATCGCTTCTTTAAGTTGTTCATTTGCATAGGAAAATTGCTGATAATCAGTATCTAAATACATATTTTCAGGTAGTTGCACATCAAAAACAGAGTCAAACTGAGGAAAAACTCCTTCGATTATTGTGCCATCTGGTAGTTCAATTACTTTCACTTCAAATGGTACACCTGTTTCCGGGTGAACAGTACCTTCTAAATGATCATTAAGCGTTTCTATTCTAATTATTTCTTGCCTTATCCCTTCATCTACTGCTATATCCATATTTTCAAAAGCGTTTAACGCTTCAGGCGTGGCTGATGCATTTTCAATTGTCTCTAAGGCAGACTCAATAGATGCTTCCTTTAAGCCTTCAATAGAAGATGTTTCTATCATTTTCTCTAAGGTCGCACCTGCTAAAGTTAATAATTCCATTTTTCTATTCCCCCTTATCTACTAAATTGGAGAACATTTGTTGCAAATGAGGTTTGTTTGCTTTTGCTGTTAGTATCAGTAAAACACGTTTTAATAACATTTTAAAATTAGGAGAATTATACGTTTTTAGAAATTCTTTTTTTAATTTTTCTTTTACTACTTCATAAAAAATATATACATTTTGTTTTTTATCATTTTCTGCAAAATTTAAGTTGTAAATACTATCTTCTATCAATTTTTGCGCTAATAAAATTGCTTCTCCATCCAATCCACTTGATTCATTCAACAAGCTCATATACGGTTCATCAGATAATAAACGTTCATTTGCTTCCGCAAGTAATGTATAAAGATTTGTACTTCTTCGATAGTTAATTAATTTTAACTCATTGATAGACCACTCATAATGACGATACTGAGTCATTGTGAGAAGATATTCTCTAATTTTATTGGAGATTTTTTTTATTTTTGAGAAGTAAGTATAATTATTTAAAAATTGATTTATACCTTGAACTAATATAGAAGTTAAAAATTGCTCTTCATTATTTTTATTAATTTCATAACCACTTTTATAAACAATTTGTAAAATGTTTTTTTCAACTAAATTAAACACTTCTTTTATATTAAAAATATCTTCGAACATTAAATTTCGATAAAGCTTTTGTATAAGTTCGAGAATTCTATTCTTAGTAAAATTGTCTTGTTCCATAATAATTTCAGCAATTGGATGGATAAATTCCTTTTCATAAATAAATGGATTAAATTTTTCTACAATTGTTTCCAATTGATTATCTGAAACAAACGTTAACTTTGATTTACTATGATAAATTAAAACATGAGAAGCTCTCTCCATTCCAGCTTTAAAGATAATAGCTTCTCCTTTCTTTAATCTTGAAATAGTAAACCCTTCCTTTGTTTCGTCTAAACCTAACGCTTGACACATACTTGCAATATCATCATATGACACGAGTCGATGAACAATCTTTAAATTTGTATTCTTAATCGTATCGGGCGCTAATTTAGTAGGAATTTGGTCTACAATAATCATCCCTTCGCCCATGGAACGAATTTCACTTAATAAATTACAAAAATGTTCTACTGCTTTTCCACGAATATTAACAGTTTCAGGATTTTGATTTGTCATTTGTTCATTTCTAAATAGACGGTGAGCTTCTTCTACAACTGTTACATGTTTCAGCGGATGATCAATCTGTCCAGCATTCTTAATTTTTAATGCTTGTGACAAACGTATAAAAAAGAGCCCCATAATTAAAGCTTTATCGTCATCATCCGCTACTTCCTCAAGTTCTAAAATTGTAGGATAACTAAGTAATTCATCGAAATCGAGGCATTCTTTAGTATTTAACATTAAACCTTTGCTACCAACCATCAAACTTTTTAATCGAGTTAGTAAAGCGGCGCGTATATTAGATTTTTGTTCTTCTGCATATCCTGATTTAGTAACATAGTCGTCAATTTCTTCATACAAATCTTGTAAAGTTGGAAAATAAGGTGTCGCTTCCTCATGACAACTAGCATACACATTCGTGGAATGATGCAAACTCCAACCATTTTTTTTGTAAATGGAATATAAACATTGTTCTAGTATGTTCGGCATTGAAGCATACATCGAAAATGCTGACATAAACACTGCCTTTAAAGAATCAATATGAGACAGAAGAGAAACACCTTTTGGAAAATAAAATGGATTAAGGCGAATCGGAGAGATGTTTTCATTTCCAACAGTATATACACGAACATTTTTGTTACGACTTAGTAAGTGGCGATACTCACGCTTAGTTGGTTCAATGACAAGAAAAGGGGCACTCAGATTTTCAAGCAATGATAATATTGTGTTCGTTTTGCCACTTCCAGTGATTCCTGTTACTAACCCATGCATTGTTAAATCTTCTTCCGATATTTTAAAACATTGCTGTAATTTACGTTCACGACTATACAAATAACCGATATGTATCCCTTTCTCTTGATCAACATTTACATTAAAATCTGCAACTTTTCTAACACTATATCCTATGAACTCTTCATCAGGAAGAAGCAAAAGATGAGTTAGTTCATCAGAAGTTAAAATTGTAGTTGCTCTACTGAAAAATCCATTCAATAAATTGCTCTCTCGCTCACGGTCTGGCAGAGTTCCCGAATCATAAAATTCCTTAACTGTCAAATCTTCAATCACTTTAAAACTAGGTGTATAGGATTCTGGTAGCATGGTTGTCAAAAGGGCCCCATTAACATAAGAGAATATTTCTCTAGAATCTGTAGCAATATAAATTGCAGTTTGCCACACCCCTCTAGTTGCCCCTTGCTCCAAGCGTTTTAAGTGAAAAGATAAGATATCAACATACTTAGTTATGTAGCTGTTTTCAAACTCGCTTGATTCATCTTTTGAATTAGATGTTCCTTTAGAAGTGGTACTACTTATATTCTCGCTTTCTGAAACGATAACCATACCTTTATTTGAATTATGACTTTTCGAATCAGATATTTGCACGGATTCTTGTTCTCCAGTTGTACGCGTTACTTTTCTCAATGGGGCGAATTGGTTATATTCATAACTAATATTTTCAGTAAGTTCAATAATCTCAGCTGTCTGTAATGGCTTGCACAAAATCATGATTTCAAACTTTTCTTCTAACTTCGAACGTAGCACAGCTCTAATCCATGATTTCGAATCTTCATTAATTTGTGCTGGAATTCCTAACGCATACCCATAGTAACGATAGTTATCAACTCCCTTTTCTTGTTGCTCGGTAATAACACCTGTAAATGCACTTTGGAGTATATCACTTGACTCCCTTTCACTGTAATAAGGGAAAGCAAAAGACAAAGTTGCCTTCCCTTGTCCATCCGAATTTATAAAAAATTGGAATGGCTGATTCATCCCTTGTAAAAAAAGAATTAGCTCATTTATCGACTCAACCAAAGCTTGACTAACTTTTTCTAAATTTTGTTCTGAAAGAAGAATTTCGCGTATAGCAATTCTTTTACCATTCTTTCCTTTTCTAAAAGGCATTGTCAGCCGTGTTGGCTCAAACTGAAGGAGCTGATTATATTTATCACGCATTATCTCATTTTCCATAAATAACAGCATTGCTTTTTCCTCCTTTAACTAGCTCTCTTCAGTATTGCTTCATATTCTTTTTGAATACTAGTGATTACATTGTAAATATACTCTTCTACTTCATACTTTCTTTTTTGTAGAACTGCTTCAATCGGCAAAGTGTTGTCTTTTTGCTGTTTCGAAGTCATAGAAATTTCCGATTGTTTGTTTACATATTTTATATTTGTCCGCTCCTTACCTGACGCATAATTATTAACAAAACTGGATGCAACAAAATATACACATACTGCTCCGCCGATAACACCTGTGATTGCAAGAATAGCTGGTTTTCCAATTGCAGTTCCAAGAGCAAGACCTGTTACTCCCCCTGCAACAGCCCCTCCTGCGGTAGCATACATAATGTTTTGATTGCTGTTCTCTTTTAACGTTCTATTTTGAGAATTACTATGCAATACAACTCTTTGAACTAGCGATTCTTTTTTCGAATCACTAGAAAAGTTATAATCCATAGCAGAAATTTCTTTGTGAAAAAATTTGGTTTTTAATTCATTATAAATTTGACTCGCCTCTTCTGATTCAAAAAAATTTTTTAACTCGTCACGTATATTTAAAAGAATAGTATCTAGTTGAGATTGAAAAAAACGATTAATACCAGCTTTTTCTAATTTGATTAATTGTGGGTAAGAGTTTACTGAACGACTTTGAAACTGCTCTAATAAATCCTGATAATAAGCAGTCAAATAATTTTTTGTATTTTCAAGATACTGATTGAACTTCACTAATGTCGCCCTCCTCCAACACTAAAATATCTAAATACTTTTGACGAACTTCTTCATACTTCTGAGATAGACTTGAAACCTTTTGTTCAATAGCTGAAATAGCTTCTTCCATATCTTCTTTTTTGATTGACAGCTCTTCCTCAAGCTGTTTCATATTTCTCGTTTTCCATTTTTGGAAATGATCAATTTTTTCCTTTAATCCCTTTTTAACTTTATCATTAATTAATCGAATTTTCTCTTCAATTGAGAACTCAATCTCAGTAACTTCCATTCTTAAAACTTCTAAACTTTCATCAGTCACCTCATCGACCAACTGTCTAAAATCTTGCTGATAACGGTATTGGTTAAATTCTTTAATCATTTCTGCTTTTCCAAAAAAAGATTTAATCGCATTCAAAAGTCCCGGTTTTCGACTATAAGAAGTATTTTCATTGATTAAATCATCAATCCTTTCATTAATAGCCGGAGAGCATTCAAGAGCCGTTTCTTTGTAAAACTTCTCTACTTCATTACTCACTTCGTTTAACACTTGCTCTTTATTAAAGAAAGAACTATGATTTTCAATTGGTTGCAAATCTAGCTCTTTCACAAAATTATCAAGCACTTCTTTTTCGAAATCTTTAAATGCCCCAATAAATTCTTCCATACTTTTCGTATATCTTCGTTCTAATTGTTGGAAAACTTTTTGAATAAAGGTTTTCTTTGCTGTCTGTATATTAATTTTTAAAATATCAATGATTTCTTGCATAATACGTTTACCATTGTATTGATTTAACTCGTTTTTTCTTGCTTGCCACGCTTTCATTGATTGAATTTTCACTTGTTCAGTTAAAATAGGAGTCTCGTATTTTCGAATTTCTTTTACCAAATTTACAATAGGCGATTGTCCCCGTTCATTATATTCAAATTCTTCGATTACTCTCTTTTCTGTTTTCTGTTTTAATTCTTCCACATCACGTGCAAAATCCCTTTGTAAACTTTCTAATTTCAGTTGGTAATTAACCTCTTCATTTTTAAAATTATTCTCTAACATTTGTATTCTTTGTTGTAATTCTTCCTGTTCTCTTTCAAACATACTCAATGTCAAACTTATCACTTCATCAATTAAATAATTATTTTTATACTCAAGGTAATCAGCTAACGTTTTTTCAACCTTTTCAATTTGACTGACTTCTTTAATAAGCGGAACTTTATCTTCTGTTAGTAGCGGACCAGCAACTGGATAACCTGTTTCCTCGTCTATAAATAAAATATCTCGATCAGACTGAAGTTCCTGCAAAGAAAATCTCCCTTTTTCATACATGCGCGATTTCATTGCAAAATAAGAGGAAACTTCAAGAATTTGCGGATTTGACAAAATCGGCTGAAGCACTTTTAGCAATTCTTCACGAGCATGTTGAATCTCTTCCTTCTTAAAGCGATCTATTTTTGTAATAACAAAAAAGATATGTTTTCCTTCCGCATCTAAGTTGCTTCTTTTAGCATTTTCAACATAATTAGAAATAAATTCGGTAAAATGCACTTCCCCTACGCTGTCCGGAGAAATTAAGAAGAGGATCGCATGTGCTTCTGTTAAAATCCGTTCAGTAATATCTTTATGCTCTTTATAAGAAGAATACAATCCTGGTGTATCTATAATTTCAACCCCATCTTTTAGCAAATCAACATCCCAAAACACATCGACTGCTCGAACACTGTCTTCAACCCTAACAGCAAACTCCTTTTCGCTTTCTATTCTTGTGACCGTCGTTTTTTCTTTCAAAAATCTTTTTAAGTCCTCAAAGGTAACTTGTGTATCATTTATACCCGGGTACTCTTCTTCCGTACCGTCATAATAATAAACTTTTATTTTATTTTCTTTCCCATATTTTAAAGTTGTGATTGTTGCTGTTTCTGCTAAAATGTTACGAGACAATAAATCTTCGCCGATCAATCCATTAATAAATGTTGATTTTCCCGCAGAAAATGGAGCGATCAGTGCAACCTTAAACGCACCTGACTTTAAATTTGCTAAACTTTTATTTATACCTGATTCAGTAATTACTTCATCATAAAAATAATTACTATTTTTGACTTCTTGGATAAGCTCTATTATTCGATTTCTTTTTTCAATAAATTTTTGAATCATACGAATATTCCCTCCCGTCTTTGCTGTAATACATTTTTAACAACGTCTATGCCGCTACTCTTAAACAGAACATTTTTCCAATTTTTTATTGTTGTTTTCGGTAAAGGAAATCCATTATCATCAACAATAACAATATCTTTATCTTTAATTAATTCTTCAGTTACTATATTGTCTAGTTTAGATAAAGGATAGCTATTTACTGGTATAAATAGTGTATCTGGAAATTTACGTTTCCATTTCCTAATTGCTTTTTCCATTTCAAATAATTGTATTTGATTGCTACCATCGACTAATAAAATCATGTTTCGATAACTATTAAGATTATCTTCTGTAATTTCATAAAAGTATCGGGAAGTAACTACTATGGCTTCCACTTCTTCTCTTAAAAACTCTAAATCGTCTTCCGTATCGATAACCTGTATAAATAAACTAATATCTTTCTGTAGTTCCCTTAGAAATAATGGATCAAGTCTATATGCAAATATATATTTTTTTGAAGGATCCCTCTTTATAGCTAAAAACTCCTTTTTAAGAAGCTTTTTTATTGCTTCTTCCAGCTTTTGTACACCTGAATATTCTATTAGCAGTTGAATATTGCGTTCATGAAGAATCTGTTGAAACGTTTTAACCGCACCATCCTTATGATTCGAGAATAAGAAAGTACTTACTACGCCCTCTGATTTATATCTTTGCATAACTTCATACCCAGTTAATGAAACAAATAGTATTTTCGGGTCTTCTATCAGTCTACTCAATTTTTTTTCTAAATCTTTATAAACAATGGCGACTTCCTCATTCGATATTTTTTCAATATCATTAATAACAAAAATCATACTTTTATCGTGGGCACCGAGTTGTTTAAGTCGTTGTATCGTATTAGTCAGGTGACTTGAGTTTGCTCTTTGGGAATTTAGTAAAAATATACTGATTGAATCTTTGGTAGGTATTTCTTTTTCTAAAGGGATATATTCATATGTAAATGAGTGAAAAAGCTCTTTTTTTGACTCTATGAACATCTGAAATTGATTTACGTACTTAGGTGTGTCATAAAATATAGAAACATTCATCCATGAATCTCCTCCTTTCGTAGCAATCTCCTAACGAATTTATTTATTTGTTGCTCCAAGATTTTGATATTGCTGTTTTCATATATTTTGGGAAGATGATGTTCTTCTAAAAGCGGACTTGGATAATACATACCATCGTCGTCGATTAAAAACATATCCCTGTCTCTTTTTAACTCTTCAATACTAATTAACTTCTTTTCATATGCTTTTACTTTAACTGCCCAATAGCCAGAAATATAGACAATAGGAGAATTTTTAAAAATTGGATTAAACAACCTTCTTACCTCTTCCATAACTGTATTTATGGATTGATAGTGCAAATCATATTTATTAACAGCAAATATAAAAGGAACATCCAATTCTTTACGAAATCTCACTAATTTATCCATGTACTGTTCTTTCCCTACTTGTTCAGGATCAATTAAAAAAACGATTATATCAAACTCTTTTAACGAATTTTCTGTAATTAAATCATGATGTTTATGAGGACCAAAAAAACCTGGTGTATCTATCCATTCAATCGATTTGTATAGACCAGCAAAAGGTAATGTGATATGAATTTTTTGAAAATCAGATGATATAACTTTTACACTAGAGCATTTAATAATATCTTCACGGAATTCTTCAAAACTATCATAACGTTTAGAAAAGATGTCATTTTCCGTCTCATAATATAATGAAAAGTACGGTGAATATGTAATATAGGTAACTACAGCTGTTTCAGCAGTTATTGCTTCTTTCAATATAGGTAAACCTAATAAACCATTTAAAACCGTAGATTTTCCATACGTGAACGGACTTACTATACCAACTTTTTGCGTTCTTAGTGGCTTTAAAAGAAACAAATCTCTTAACTTTTCTAATTCTTGTTGTTTTATGACCTCTTCTTTAATAATCATTTGCTTAAGAAGATTGATTAGAATTTGTTTATCATCCTTAGAATAATATGAAAATGAAGTTAAAATATTTAAAAATATTCCTTTATATCTTTGAGAAGGTAATTTTTCGATGAGCTGTGTCATTACCTTTTCTAAATCAATTTCATGTTTTAATAATTTATAACCTTCTCCGTATTCAATCGGTATCATATGGCCTATTTGGAATGACTTTCCATTATCTTCGTAGAAATATTTGAATATCCCTTTAAAGTTGTTCGAAAACTTTTCTTTAGATTTTGCAAAAATACTCAAATCTTTTCGTGAATTAATGTTTAATTCTATACACAACTTATTAATTGCTTTGATTAACAAAACTTCTTCTTGTATATCTGAAAAATATATTTCTTTTTCGACAAATAATTTATTTTTTTCAAATTTAGATAATATAAGCTCCGTTCCCTCTACTCCTCTGTACAAATGCATGATGTATTTTGTGACAACCTTTTTATTTTTAACTGGGCTACTTAAATAAAAAAAGACAAAACTTTGAATCTCAAAGTCTTTGATTAAACTACGAATTGTTTGCTGTAACTCTGCTCGATACAATCGTAAAATTGAATTAGGAAACACGAAAACATAGGGTCCAACACAGTTATTAGTGAGTTGGGAAAAAATATCTTTAATCATTTTCTCTATTCGACTTTTTACTTTTTCTTTGCGTATTAGTTCAAAAAAGTATCCCGAATCCCGTATAGGCCAGATATTTCTTAATACCTCAGCCTTTCTTCCGAATATAAAATCCCCGTTAATATTTTCATAGATATATGCTGGAAACTCTTTCGATTGTTGTTTATATAAACATTCAATACAATCTTCATAAAAAACAATATACGTTTTATCCAAACCACACACCTACCGAAAAAAAGCTAAAAGAATAATGATACATAAAAGTATATAATTCCATAGTTGGCCTTTCGACACTTTTCGTTCAAGTTCTACAAGCCTATCTTTAACCCTGTCTAAATCCCTTGAATGATTTGTGCTGATTGCTTTTATATGATCTTTTATAGCTTTAACACTATTTTCTTGATTTTGTTCCAATAAACCAATTGAGTAATCTATATTCTGAAACAATTCCTCTTGTTTTTGTTTATGTTTTAAATCTATATCTTTTAATAGAGCGACTTGTTTACTAAACTCCGTAGAAATGTGAGTTTCAAGCTTAGTATGTATAGAATTAATAAGCTTATTCTGATTCTCAATACTATGTTCTATTGCTTTTAAAACCTTTATATACTGTTCATTTTTTGCAAGTAGATGATTCGAATTTTCTTTAATTGCTTCTTTTACTTCACTAATGCCATCACTAACATCATTTGTTAGCTTTCTTATTAGCTTTTCTATTTCCTCATGGACAACTTTTAAATGTATAACTTCTTCTCTAACAGTCCCGAGCTCATCCGTTTGAGACCAAAGTTTATCAACAATATCATTATTAATTAAAATTTGCTCTGCAAACTTTTCTCCTAAGCTGGCCAAGTAGTCAATCATAATATCTTGTTGCTTATTATGCATGGAATACCTTCCTTTTTTTCTAACTGTATAGTAAAAAAGAAGCATTTCTAACTTTATTTCCAAAAATTAATTGGGATAAAATGACATTTTATACAACTTACTACTTACTATTATATAAAATTATTTACAAATTTCGCACTAATTATAACAAAAAAAACCATCATAAGCTATTTAATTCCAATTTTCGAGCTAAAAATAAAACATACTAAGATTAGTAGCCCAGACCACGGCCATGGTCAGTGCTACTATTTTTTTATAGTAGAAGTGGAGAATAGGTCGTGACAGCCCCAGAACCTTGAGTTCGTAATGAAAAAACTGGCCTACTTACTGCCCTTATAAGAATCAGTTTCAGTATGTTGGATCCTTGAGATCGTGTTTAAGAAAAGGGAATCGATAAGGTGAAGTGAAGACTTCTACATAAAAATCAGGAGGAATGTATATGCAAAGCGTCATTGCTTTTGATGTCAGTATGGGAAAAAGTTATATGGTGATTTATAACGCTGCACGTTCTTGTATGTTTGAGGGGGAAATTTTGCATAATCGCCCCCATTTTGAACAGCTAAATAAACGAATCATCGATTTAGTACAAAAAGATGGACAAGTTCCAGCCATTGTATTTGAAGCAATAGGCGTGTATTCCCGACCATTAGAGCGCTTTATGAATGATCACGGTTTTCCGTACTGTCTGTAACAGACAAAGCTAGAAGAACGTATATAGTCCAGTTTGCCGCCCTGTTCATTTTACTTTTTCCCGCGAGTTTGTTGATTCATTTCATACATCTCCTTTACATTATCGGTAACTATTACGAATAATTGTAAGTTCTAAGAGTACATCATACAAGCTGAAGTTCCCGCAGAATGACTTATTCCTTTTACAGGAAAAAACTGACCAAGGAAGCGAATCTTTCACCCCTGTGGCCAGTTGTTATTAAATGCCCCTATCATCATTAATCATTTGCGTTATGATGTGTTGTATGATGAAATTTATCCCACTGCTCTCATTGACTCTTCCAATCTCCTAAAACAACTCCAACTGCTCGGTTTCGCCGAGGCGTTCGAGCGATTTTGGCTCGTGATCTTGAAAATAGGCGTAGTGGAGCCATTTTTCCTTCGTCATCACCTGCTTGTTCGGTTCGGACGATGGGCGCAGACGGCAGCTGTAAATGATCGGGAAGTAGTCCCTGAGAAACTTGCCTTCCGCATGTGCGGTCAAAGCAATGATTTGGAAGCCAAGCTGTTCAGCGATAAAGAAGACCGGGTTGAGCACGTGGTCGCTTGATGCTTTTCCGAACGGATTGTCTAAAATGACGGTGCGATGGCGTTTCATCGTCGGCTGGATGTGCTGCTTTTTCTCTGCGACATAGTTGAGAATACCTAAAAAGAGCGTCATGTTTTTGCTCCATTTTTCGCCTCCAGACCAGACGTTGCTTTGCTCCCACGAATACGAGCGCATCGTCACTTGGTTGTCGTTCGTCACCTTTCGGCAGTTCACTTTCATGCCTTCGTTGTTCATGACGACTTGGAGAAGCTGCTTCGATTGCAGCCACATTTCGATTTCTTTTCTCACCTTCGCTTCGTCTTGCTGGCCGTGCTCGTTCATAAACCGTTCGGACTCGAGCTGCTGTAAAATCCATTCAATATGGTTGCAAATGCGCGTCTTGCCGACTTCTTCTTCCCACTCTGGAATCGTAAACGTGAAAATGCGCTTCCATTCGTCTCCGACTTTTACTCTTGTTTTGTTCGGGATTTGCTTCAGCTCCTCCACCAATGTGCGCAAATGGGTGTGAATATGATTAATAAACGCTTGAAGCTCCGCGTCTTTTTGCCGGATATGTTCATTCGCGTAGTTTGTCGCGCTTTCAACGCTTCGCATCATATTTTTCTTAAAGTCGATAATGTCTTCGTACGTCTCTTTATGCTCAATGCCGTTGAGTGCCATTTGCCGCATTTTCATATCTTTAATCGAAGCGTTGCAAAACTCTCTAAAAGAACGTTTCGCGCGCTCGACGCGGCTTTTCGTCTCTTCGACCGCTTGTCTGCCCGCCTTTAAACTCTCGGTGATACCTTCGATAAAACGTTGGTGCTCGTACGTAAATGCCGTTGCTTCTTCCGCGCTCAACGAAAGGGCGTCGATAGTCGGCGCATTGAAATGATGCACTTCTTTAGATAACTCTAAATGGCGTTCTGCCTGTTCAATGCTTTTCATCTTTTTCGCCAAGCGCTCATGTTCTTGGTCGAGAAACACCTTCCGTTTCTCCAGTTCTTCTTTTTCGGTTTTCAAATGATCGGCGATCTCATCAAGCGGTTCGGTAAACGGCCAACGTTCTTCATTCGGATATTGTTGTTGAAATTGCTGCTCTTTCGTTTTTAACACGCCGCTTTGCTGCTCCTTTCTGATCAAGGCATCTTGCACGTCTTTGTTTAACCGCTTTAATTCCGATTGGAGCGACGCGATTTGTTCTTCTAACCGCTGCAGCACATACGGTCCGTCGCTTGGAAACGAACGCGTTTCGTCGAGGTCGCTATGCTCGCGTTTCAGCTTGTTTATTTCGTTCGTTAGCCGGTCAATTTCTCTTTGTTCAGTCTCTTGCCTCAACTTCCACTCCCTGTAGGTCGTTTCAATTCCATTAATTCGGTCTTCCAACTTACGAATTTTATCGCGAATGACACGCTCGCTTTCGCCTGAATAAAGCGGTGTAAAGGAGCGGAGCGATTGATAATCATCGCTTCGTTCGATGTTACGGCGATCTGCTTGTAGCGATCGGATGCGCTCTTCGAGATCCTCTTTTTGTGCCAGTGCGTCTTCAAACCGCTCGCTGAGGCGCACAATGTCTTTTTCAAGCGCCGCGATCGTCTCGTTGAGCGTTTTTTCCGTTTTTCGCGCTTCTTGCACTTCTTTTTCATATTGGATATATTTATTTGCATCTTCGATTTTGTCGCTCCAACCTTTCATTTCTTGCTCGTATTGGTGGATGAGCGACTGCGCGTGCGCGATTTTGGCACGCCATTCTTCAATGCGCGCTTTTTCTTTGGCAATCGCCATGTTCAGCTGCTCGATGCCGCTGATGAGCTCTGCGTATTGCGTGCGAGCCGCTTCAACCGTTTTGTACGGGTGAGCTTCCAAAAACGCGCGCCATGCTTGTTGCACGTCTTGCCACACTTTGAGTTCCGCTTCTTTCTCTTGGCGGTGCTTTGTCGTTTCTTGCGCACTCGCGTTGATTCGTTCTTTCCATGCGCGGAACAACTCTGGATCGCTCGCTTCCTCCCAATAGCGCGGCGCGATCCATTCATATGAAAACGCTTCGTCTTCGATGCGCGCCGCTTCGTCCGCTGCAAACACGACAATCGGCAGCTGCAAGCGGTCATTTAAATACTGCACTTTTTGCGAGAGCCGCTCCTTCGTTTTTGCCGTTGTAATCAACGTCATCGGCCAGAGCGGAAACACCCGTTTCTTCGCGCGGTCTTCTTCCTCAAGCGACTGTAAGTATTCGAGGCCCGTCTCTACGTAATCAAATTGGTTTTTCCACGAGGCAAGCTGCTGCGCTAAAAAAGGATCGGCGAAAAAGATGTCTTGTGCGCCGTACGAATCCGCGAGCCGCGAAACGATGCGTTCACGCACTAAGAGCGCCTCCCGCTCTTTCGTTCTCTTCTCGATTTCTTCGAGGAGTCTCATTCCGATCGTCGCTTCATGGGAGTAGACGCTATCAAGTGCGGCCCATTGCGGCCGGAGCGATGCGAGCTTCTTGATGAGCGCTTGCTCCTCGTTTTCGAACGTTTTGAGTCGTTGCGCCAGTGCCTCGCATTCCGCACGCTTTGCCGCCCATTCTTGCTGGAGCACTTCTTTTTTCACTTCCGCTTCTTGTTCCGCTTGGCTGAATTGCTTCACATCTTGGCGCAAGCGGACAATTTCTTCATCAAGCCACCGTTCGCGCTCAAGCCATTTCTCCCTTTCTACTTCTACCGATTGTTGGGACGGGTTTGCTAAAATGTGCTGTTTAATTTGCTCCATGTCCCTCTCTCTCGCCTCGATGCGGCTTTGAACGGCAGCGCGCTCTTCGCGGGTGTTCTGCTTTTTCTGATCAAGCGCTTCTTTTTCCTTCGTCCATTGTTCAATCTGCATCTGAATCGGATTCAGCTCATAGTGAAGGCTTTGTTGTTCTTTGTCAATCGTCTCAAGCTTCTCGATGAAGCAGCCGAGCAGCAAGCGGCGCGCTCTTTCCAATTCCTCTTCGCAGTTCGCAAGTTCCTCAGCGTCCTTCAGCTTGTCCAACTCCCGTTCGATGTATGCAAGCGCCTCTTCATGCTGTTTTCGCCGCTCTTTTCGCTCCGCCAGCTGCAGCGAATAATAATCTCGTTTGTGCCGGGCAAGCGCCTCTTCCTTTTCTTTCTGCCGCGCGAGGGCGAGTTCATATTCGCGTTGAAGCTTTTGCCATCGCGCTTCTTCGACTAAAATGTCATATGACGCACGCTTTTTGTTGTGCGCTGCGTAGTTCAGTTTCCAATACTCAAGCTTGTCCGCGATGTCTTTCTGCTCGTCAAGACACGCTTGCTTTTGCTTCAACGTTTCGAGCCATACTCCTTTGGCGCGCTGCTTCGCTTTTAAATACGCGAGTTCTTCACGATGGAGTTGTTCGTACGTTTCGACGTATCTCTCCAACTCCCGCTGAATGAGCTTGTTTTCTTCGATCGTCTCTTTCAGCTTTTTGTAATGCTTGAAGCTTGCGTGCTGTTTTTCAAACATATCGGCGAACAGCTTCTCGTCATGGCCGACGATGGCGCTTTCGACAATCGGAATGAGCAGGCGATCAAACAGCTGGTTCGTGCTTTTGCATTCGTCGAAAAACGCTTCAACGCCGCCTTCCGAACTATTAATCTTCACCACGCTTTCCCATTCGCTTGAAATAATATGATATTGCTCTTCGATAAACGCCTTGTATTCTTTAATCGTCGAAAACGTGCGCGCCAAGAACGATTTCTCTTTCATATGACTATAGTAGTCTTGCATTTCCCCGCGTTCCGCCGGGCGCTTTCCATCTTTCCCTTCACGCACGAACGGAAGACCTTCGATGCCATGCGGGTCGTTCGCGTTGTATTCATAGACGTAGCGGAGCGAATCGAGTCCGTTGTTCGTCATGAACAGCGAGACCGTGGTCACGACATACCGTCTCGGTTCGTCGTTCAACATCCATTCGATCGCAATATGGGCTGGGGCGTTTTCGAGCTGCAGCGTGTTTTTAATTTTCCGGTCTGCCACATCGACATGAGGCAAAATCGCTTGCAGCACCGTTTGAATAAACACCGTTTTTCCTCCGCCATTTTCAAGCAAAATCGCCCCATTATGCCCGTCAAAGCGGAAGATTTCATCGTTGTACCGTTTGCGCCCTTCTTCATACACAACATTCGTGAGCCGAATTTTACTGATCGCTGGCATCGTCCTTCTCCCTTTCAAATCCGTAAATAAATTCAAAAATCCCGCGGTTGTATTCGACTTCCATGAAAAAGCGTTGAACAATTGTTTTTGCTTTTTCCGTCAACGCGACTTCATGGTTGCCGATATCGACAATAAGATCTTGGTCGATTAAAAAGCGCCGCGTCGTGTCGATGAAGCTTAAACGGCTGATCGTATTGCCGCTTTGCTTTTTCGCTGTTTCTTTAATATCGTCCATCGCATCCCATTTTTCAATAATGAGTCTCCAATTGTACGAAAACTCTTGTTCTAATTGTTTCAATTCATCCGGATCGTGCTGTTTCAATTGATCGATACGCTCTTGGACAAGGTGCACCCATTCATCCATGCCTAAAAATTGCCGCGTTGGTTCTTGACTTTGATACGTATCGTAAAAGCTGCCAAACAAAACGAGCACCGTAAAATAAAGCAAGTACAAATCGCCGTTCGTGGCACCTGAGCGAAGATAATGGCGCTTAATCCAGTCGTTGCTGACATGGAACGGCGACAGCTTCGTGCGCGGCACGAGAAACATTTGCTCGCTCGTCAAAATGATCACGCAATCGACTTCGCGACTGAATATGTCCAATAGCCCGCGTATATCATCGTCGCTTTTATAAAGCTGCACCGCCTGCTCGCCTGCGACGCCATGGCTCGCTAGCACCGTATACAATTGAAACGCTTGAATGACTTTTTGCTCTGGATAATTTCTCATTGTTCCCTCACCGTTATCATCATGTCTTGAATTGAAAAACGTTCAAATTTTCGAATAATACGATCCCCTTCTTGGACATCCAGCACATTTCCGCCAAGCAAAGCGAGCGCATCCCCTAAAAGTGTGTTTCCTTCCTCCCCTTTCATATCGCCGTGTTGAACCGGGGAGTGTTGATGCATAATGAGCCAAAAATCGTAAAAATAACGCTGCTCATACAAACGCGACTGTCCGATGTCGTCCAAGTAACTGAAAAACGCTGAAAGCGTTTGGGCGCGCCCAAGCTGGTACGCCTCTAAAAACAGCTGCATCAATTCTTTATATTTTGCCATAAGCCATGTGCGATACGGATCGTCGCACACCGCATCGTCCGCTTCGATAAAGCGCAGCCCAACTTTTTCTTCCCTCTCTTCCGTAATGTTTTGCTCCGCAAAAATCGCAAGCGGCGACCAAAATTGATTTTCTTCGACTTTTAAAAACGGGTGGAGCAACCCTTTCATCGCTTCGAGGGGGAGCGGGGTGGAAACGATGTATGACACGATGTCTTGGTCGAAATTGAACGAATGAAGACCCGTATAATAAAGCGACTCCTGCGCCGTGACGAGCGTTGTATTTTTTAACGAAAGAGCCTTGTCGAGCAAAGCAGAATGCGCATAATGCACCGACTCTAATTCCCGGGCGATTTTTAAGACAAGTTCATACGTCTTCGCTTCTTTTTGATGAACATCGCGCGCGTACAGGCGTTCCCTTGTTTCATTGACGAATTCGCGCAGTTCCTTGAACTCCTCATCCTCTCGCGAAAGCCGACTGTAGATGTCGTCGAGCAGCTGTTTATACCGTTCAAACGTCTCTTCGGAAATAATGCTGCGCTGAATTTCATGCTTCAGCCGAGTCATGCGTTCTTCCAATGTTTCGACGTCAATTCGCATTTCGTTGATTTGCTTGAGTGCCGCGGCAAATTCGCCTTTTTCCAACTGTTTCCGCAACATCAACTGGTTAATCGATAACTGGAATTCGCTATAAAACTCCTTCGTCGCAAAGACGAGCTCAAGCCCATCTTCATCGAGCGTGTAATATTGCGTATTCGTTTTCACATCGAAATCGTTCGCTTTTAAAAGGGAATATTCAATCGCGCTCTCTTCCCGTTTTTCCCAATCGTAAAACGAATAACTCCGTTTTTTCCCCGTCGTCGGGCGAAACGTTTGAATAATCGTCCGCGTCAAGTCTTCGTACATCTCGTCATCTAACACGTACACATTTTCCGTTAGCTTTTTTAAAAAAGACGCGAGCTGTTTTACCCCAGTTTTATACTGCCGCATCAGCTTTTGCTCAAAGAAAAACAAAAGCGCCAATAGCCCGAGCCCTTTCATATCAATCGGCTGCCCATTGAGGTCAGTTGAACGCTTCCGCTCAAGATCAAAAAGCGGATCAAACAGCGCAAGCCTTCTGATACGCTCGTGATAGCCGTCCGTCACCCCTGCCAATTCTAGCTTGTCCACTGCCATTCCCTCCAAATTTGTTGCAGTTCCCTCGTTTTCAACATTTCTTGCGGATAGTACTGGCCGGAAGCCAACAGCTCTTGAAGCTGCTTTTTTTCATCCGCTGAAAAATAAGCGAGAAACGCGTCAAGCGCGTCCGCCCGCTCCATCTGATAGTCCTTGCCGCTGGCCGGATCTTTCTGCAAACACGCCCGATAAAACGGAAGCGCCGGCGAAACGGGCTGCTTTTTCGCAAGCGAATGCCAAATCGCAATACCTTCGCGGTCAATGTCGCCAAAGTAATAAAAACGATGGTCCGCTTTCACCGGATATTGCAGCGAAAATTGTTCGATGCTGCTAATTATGGCTTTGCCTTCCCCGTAAATCAGCGTCGAAAATGCGGTGTCTGGAAGCGCGGGAAGCAGCGCTTGATACGTCGTTTTATTTTCAACAATGAGGTGGAGCTGGACCACTTCCGCTATTTTTGCCGGATGGACGGCTAACATTAACGGTTCGGACACGGGGATGATGAGAAGGCGGTCAAAAAGACCGATTCGCTCAAGCAGCTTTTTCCCGTCGCCTTCGGTGATCCATTTCTCATCGCCGACCAACTCCATGCTGCGCTCCGGTGCGGGAACGGGTTCGCTCGGTAACGAATGCGTCTTTAAATATTCGTCAATTTTTAAAATGAACGGCACATCGTTGTTCCAAACGGACGGATCTTTGCCGTAATAGGCATCGAGCTGAATCGCCGGATGAAGCCGATTTTGATAGCGCTGCAGCTCATGATGATAGTCTTCTATAAATCTGCTTTTATAAATGCGATATTGAAAAGCGAGAGACGGTGTTCTCGTTGTCCGCCCTTTCGACTTCACCATGTCAAGCACCCGCTCCGCCTCCAGACGCAAAATTATTTCGGAAAACTCATCATACGTACGTACAAAAGGCTGAATGAGCTGTTCCAGCTCCCCTAACGAAATCGTCCGCTTCGGAAAAACGGCTAGCAATCTTTCAATTGGTTCCAATCTCACTCCACTCCTACAAACTGGATTTTCTCTTATTATATAAGAAAACAAGAGAAGAGGGTATGAATGATTGTTCCCAAACTTGAGGGGGATTGCAAAACAAGGGAAGATGATGAAACACCGGGCTAAGCTGCTTTCACTTTTAAGCTAAAAAACTTGAGGAGAATTTTTCATTAAACTATAGTTTTACGCAAAGTTTGAGACAGGAAATAAAAAGTAAAATAAATGAAAGAAAATGGACCGGATTGGGATGAAGAAAAGAAGGGACGGGGTTGACTGAACAGATCGAGCCAATCATTATTGAAGTGTTGACCGAAACGGTGTCCCCATATTTGATTTATTTGTTTGGATCAACGGTTGCAGGACATATCCATCAAGACAGCGACATTGATATCGCTTTTCTTAGCGACCAAAAACAATTGGATCATTATGAACGATTTATGGTTGCGCAAGAATTGGCATCCCGGCTGCACCGGGATGTCGATCTTGTGGACCTCAAACAAGCAAGCACCGTGTTTCAGGCGCAAGTGGTAAGTAACGGCAAAGTCATCTATTGTACAAATGAACAGAAAAAAGCCGAATATGAATAGAGAGCCTTGAAGATGTATGCAAAATTGAATTGAACTTACATTATTTTCTTTCTACCAACATTTATATGTAATGTTAAAATTCCTTTTGAATAGAGCAACTGTTTTATTGTAATTTAATGGAAACAAACATAATCTCCTATCCTGTTCATTGGATAGGGGGTATTGTTTTCTTTTCCTTGTGTGAAAACACCTTTATCAAATACCCCAACAAAATCCTCCCCCAAACATTGTCCCTTCAAACTCAATCGAGCCGAGTACGGATAGTAAGAGCACTGGTAATAAAGAAGATTAACACTCTGTGCGGAAATCTCCAAAAATGTCGCCTCATCTACCATCTTGCCCCATGAAAAAAGAGAGCTCACTCGCCCTCTTCCTCATCTTCGTCATCATCAGGCAACGAAAAAGTCCCCCACTTTTTATAAAGATCATTTGTCAGCATTTTTTCGATTTCTGCTTCGATATCCTCTTCTTCCGTCACTGGAAGCGACATTCCTGCGTATCCCCAACCGTTTGACTCGAGCCATTCAGTGAAAGCTGCCAAAAATTCATCGTGGTCTTGGTCGCAGTTTACGATGTAGCCGTCTAATCGGATGTCTAAACGCATGTTGCTCTCTCCTCTCGTCCTGATCATCACATTCCTATCATCGGGCATTGTAACATACTTCGAATTAGCTCAATCCATCATCCGCAAAATCTCCTTAAACACCATCGATGGCTGTTTCAGTAAATCGTCCATTGGCAACGTTTTACTTTTGTCCCCTTTTGTAATCACTAGTTGATGATCGGCTAGTTTGATGACGATGTCTTTCATTCGATATGCTTCGATTTTTGACGCTTTATCTAAGTATCGATCATCCAAATCAAACCGAATTCGATCGGACAGTCTCCTGAGCATTCTCCAAAAAGTGATTTCCTCTTTGGATTTCATAAATAATTCTGGTAGCTCTTTTGCTTCTTGTAATGTGTTTAACGTTGTCATCGTATAGACCGATATCCCATTTCCAACTGGTCTCACAATGTTCTTTAAAAAAATACCAGCTTTCTATCTCGAATTTCACGTACTCTTCCAAACTATTTTAATGATAAAATTCAGTGTTGCAAAATATTTAATAGCTACCGTTGTTGATGATTTTTTTGAATAATCGGTCTCAGTTCCTCGATAGAAACATTGGCTTTATGTAACATGGCGTGGCAATTAGGACATACAGGCCTTAAATCATCGAAAGGATTTACTCGATATTCTTCATTTATTTCACTTAATGGTTTTATGTGATGGATTTCGATGAATTTTTTACCGATTTCGCCATAAAATTGTTCAAAATCAAATTCACAAACAGAGCATTGGTACCCATATTTTAATAAGCATAACTGTCTTGCTTTAGGATTCCGCTCATATCGATTTACAGCCACCAGCTTTTTGCTGCCTTCGTATAATTCGATATTTTTTAATTCTTGCGGTAAAAGAGTTTCTTGACTTTTATCGTTCAAGTCTACCTTTTCATAGATGCGTATAGCCTCTTTTAATTCAGGCCTCAATTGCCAAATAAACGTGTTTCGATCTTCTTCTCCTAAAAAGGGGATATGCCAATACCTAATAGTGCCGTCTTTTGCTCTTGGAAATTGCACATTTTGAAGCTTGCTTACAATTCTTTTTCCGAGTCTTCCGATTTGAAGGTTTAAGACAGAATGACTCTTTTTATTTAGAAGATTTGCAAGTTGTTTTCCTGTCGCTTTGCAATTCGTTTGATAATAAAGCATCATCATGAGCTCGACATCTTCTTCTTGAAAAATCTCTTTATTTTTTTATAATTCAAGCCATTGGCGAACTGAAATATTAAGAGATTCTTTGTAAATCTTCATCCAATCATCTCTCCTAGTAACTTTTAGCGAGTTCGTATGCTTTTAGTCCTTCATCGCCAGTAAGAACTTCGACTTCTCGTCCGTTCACGTTTGCGTAATATTTGGCGGCTGTTTTAATCATTGCTCAGTTTAAAAAATAATATCGTAAGGTTCGTTGCCTTTTAACAGCTGTAAAAAATCTTCCGTCTCCATCACGGTATCGACCGGAACAACGGTACTATCATTATTTCTAACAATGCAGATGACTCTTTTTCGATGCGTACTTTTTCGCAGATAAATAAGTTCTGTTTCTCCAATCATTCCCATCCGAAAAGCTCTCGCCAAAAGGACATCTGTACTTAAAAAGCTGATTGGATTGATAGTGGGCACGTTTAACAAGTTATGTTTAGATGAATAATCCATAATTTTTTTCTTTATTTCCACAACCGCAAAATCACTTGTGCTAATGGAAATTTGTTTAATTTTATTTCCATAATGGTGAACAAGCAAGAAAGCCAATGCAAGAATAGAAGTTTCTCCAGCGTTTTTCTTTATTATCCCTTCTTCCTTGCTGTCAAAGCCGTTTTTATAATAATTCCCAATCCATTCATCATCAATATCTACTCTGCCTGATTCCGCTTCTTGAATCTGTTTTTTTAAATATCGATGCGGCTTCGATCCGGGAGAAGAAGCATTGGCAAACACTTTCATGAGTTTCAAGTCATGATAATCTACCAAAGGGAGGTAATCCGTTTCTTCATCCAAATAAAGCAACTGTTGAGGGATAGAAGAAATATATTGACGCCGATGTTCACTTTGTGCAATTTCAGCATACACCCAGCCTGGAACTAAAATAAGGTCGTAATATCCATAGATTTTGTCAACTCGAAAATATTTTTCGTGTTGGGTGCAAAATTGTACATTATTATTGTAAAGTATACAAATCCGCAAATCATGCCCTTTTGTAATAAAACTGTTTAACTCTTTAAAACTATCGCTAACCATCTCATACATGATTCAATCCCTCTAATGTCCGGCGAAATTGGTTGAGAAACTCTTCATGTTCCTTATACATTTCGACTTCTTCATGTTCTGCGCGCTTTTCTTTGATTTTTGTTTCTAATGCTCCTAAGTCGATAATATTGCTCGGCTGAACCAATGATACATCTAGGGCCAACTTGCGGAACATCTTCTCGGATTCTTGCTGGCTGATTCTAATATCAAAGTTCTTTTTTATTTGCTGGCTCAGTTCTTCGTTTTTATATTCTCCTGCTGATTCATATAGTTGGATGAGGATGGCTTTGTAGGGTGCTTTGAAGGTATCGATGCAGTGCATAATTCGCTCAACAAATGGCAAGTGATGGCCCACCTGATAAAAATACTCATACACATCATGACCTAAAAGCATTTGGCTGGCAAAATAATCTGCTTTTCTCTCAGAAAGGTCAAATTCTGTTGAAATTATGTGGGACGAACTTTCTTCAATCCCTTTGATTAAGTGGTAGATTTCATGCCAACAGATAAAATACTGATACACCCTCGGTTGTGCCGTGTTAATGACAAACACTTTCTTACCATTAGGCAATTCCCTGATGGCGCCACCCCAATTTTCGTCAGGTATAGGAACTTGAATAAGATAGTGTTCTTTTAGTATTTGCAGGGCCTGTTTTTCAGGTGAAAGGATGCGGATTTTTTTATATCTTGTCTCCACAACCGTAATAAGTCGTTCAATTTCCTCTTTGATTTCTTTGTTCAGCTTGACCGTCTGATCCAGATTTTCACTAGTAATTCGCATCATTTTCCCATGCCTTTCATTTATAGATAGATGGCGGCAATATCTAATAAGTCATCAAGATTGTTTAAAATCTTTTGGATGTGTACCGGCCTGTTTTCTTCCTGTAAATGATCAGAATATTGCATAGCCGGTCTCTGCCATGATTCAGGAATGATCACAGGAGGATGCAGAAAGTAATCCTCAGGCAAATTGAAAGCTGCCGTAATTTTTTTTAGATGGGTTTGAAATGTAACTGGGCTTGAAATTTCCCCGGCAAGAATTAAATTTAATGTTGGACGAGAAATGTTTGTTAACTTAGAAAAAGATGATTTTGAAAATCCTTTTAACCTAATAAAAGTGGCAATATTCTCGCCAATTTTCTTACGATGTTGAAAGAAGTTCATTTTTCCTCCCTCCTTGTGCCGCAGTATCAACTTGTTTCAAAATATACTTGCTGTTAATAATTATACCCTAAATATCTTTTTTGTAAAAATAAATTTTACAATTTGTAAAAAATCAATGCTACTTTAAAATAAAGGAGGTTTATGTTCACCTTAACTAATTTTTGGTAAAAACCACTTCAAAACATGTCATAAAAACAAAAACAGAAGCCAATACAGCTTCTGTCATTAAACTTCGAGGAGACAGGCATTTGACCAGTGTACTACTTCAGCTCATCATATTTTTTCTTTGAACCAAACGCTTTTTCAATCGGATACTTTTTTTCATTTTTCTCCATTTTATTGATGATTGCTTCTTCTAAATCAATGCCTAATTCATGTGACAATAAAAGTGCGTAAATAACAACATCAGCTAGTTCATCCTTAATATGTTCAAAATTAGCTTGAACTGCTTCTTTGCTTGTTTTCCACTGGAAATTTTCCAGCAATTCCCCCGCCTCTAATGTTAGGGAAATCGCTAAATCTTTTGGAGTATGAAACTGTCTCCAATTACGAGCATCTCGAAATGCGATAATTTTTTGCTGCAAGTCTTTCAAAAAGCTCACCACCAAACTAGATCGCTTACAAATTTTACATAAATTATAGCAAAAAAATGCTATTGGAAGCTATTTTATTCCAATTTTCAAATTAAAAAACTCATCCCTGCCTCATAGGTTAGGAATGAGATTCGGTAATCACTTCTCTCTTTAAAAAAAGATTCATCACTACTTTTTGTGATTTTGGCAAAAAAGAAGAAAACACTTACGAAAACCTGGCAATAATGTTAGCTACCACACAAACATAAGGAGGTTTCGTAAGTGCTTTCTATATCACTAAAATTGCCAGAATTTGAAGTGATTAAACAACTTTCTTTCTCCAATCAATATTTTGTTTGATATGGAAATGTTTGTGCGGTTGCGGCAATGAAGGTTTCATTCCTCTTAGTAACAGAACAAAAATTCTTATGTTTCAATTCCTCTTAGCTAAGATAAAAACGTGCCTGAGCCGTATCAATCATTGCTGCGTGTCGAGGGTTTCAATTCCTCTTAGCTAAGATAAAAACGGCTTTTGATGCCAAAGTCGTATATCGGGACGTAAAGTTTCAATTCCTCTTAGTTAAGTAAAAACTTCGCGATCTCCGAGTAGAGGACTTGGAGTACATTGTGTTTCAATTCCTCGTAAATTGAAATTAAGTTTTTTTGATTCAGAGTGAATTTTTAAAACCCTTGAAAATCAAGGGTTTTTCTTTTTCATCTCAGCGTAAATCCGAGTGAATTTTATGCCCTCCAAATAGCTTTTGCCCCCAATTTGTCCCCCGTATCTCAAACAAAAAATAATTTAAAGGATGGCTTATCGCACCTCTTTTTTTACTTATCTAATCGTGACTAAATTCCCTAATTCCATACTATAATTGTCGAAAAATACGCCAAAAATCTGAAAAGGTTTATAATGGAATCAAAAGTTCTTCGATTTGTCCCTATAGAAAGATCCCCTCCATAATAGTCAGATTAATGGGCTTTCTTTTTTCTGTCTACTATAAGGGGATCATATCAAATTGAGTGGCTCTTTTTATTATTTTAAATTATCGATAAGTTTCCCTTACTCTGTTAGATTCCAATGTTCTTTACTAAATGGGTTTTTGAAACCCGTATTTTGATTTACTTTTGGCGGCTTCCGGGTAATGCTTCTTTGACTTTTTCTGCAACGGCTTCATCAAACGCCTTTTTAAATGTGTTAATATTTTCAACATTTTCAGCAAGAAGGAAATCGGCAAATTGTGCAGGCAATTGCTTTTCATTCAAAACCGTGATCGCATCTGCTTTCAATTCTTTCCGTTTCAATTCCCTGAGGCGCTTTTCGAGCTCTTCTTCACGTTTTTTCAGTTCTTCCTCTTTTCGCTCTTTTTCGGAAAGTTTGGCCAGACGCTCGGCTTCCTTTTTTTCCTGTTCCAGCTTTTCTTGGAATTCTTTTTCCCATTTAGCTCGAGCAGTTTTCAAAGCTTTTTCAAGCTTTTTGTCGGTTTCACTTTCAATCCGTTTTTGCAATTCTTTCTCAGCATTTCAATCTTTTTTGATTCTATTTGTTGATCTTGTTGTTCATCTTGTGGATTAATTTGTTGGTCTTGCGGATCATCTTCAGAAAAGAATTGTAAATTCAACTTATCAAACATTCCTATTCCTCCTATCCCGCACACATATTCTCATTGGTCACTTCATGGCAGATGGAATAAATCCCAAACACGCCCTTACGTGGCCCATTTACGACCATTCTGTAGCCAATTTGTGACTCAACGAAAAATATCCATGTACGATTTGTTTTAGGCATAATAAAAACGATTGTTCTTTTACGCCTACAATCGAGAAAAAGGCATATGAAAAAGCACTTAACTTTTCAATGAAAGTCAAGTGCTTTTTAAGATTCGTAAACCACCTTTACCACTTCATCAAAAGGGATAGAAAAGAGATTTAAGTCAATTCTGTCCGGTAGTTCCGGTCCTTCAACAAAATATTCTTCTTCTTTATCATATACTTCTAATATTGTCACTTCTCCAAAGTTTTTAGTTAGAACTACATCGAGCTCTTTCGCCTTAATCAACAGCCTCACCACCTTCTTTGATTTTTTGTTCAATTTTGACTTGTTTTTGTTGATCTGGGATGTATAAAGTGGTTAATCTCAATATATTGTTTTCCAAAATCCATCCCGCAATAGCCCAAACACTTCTGTTTGTCATTCCAACGAGTGGGATATACGTCGTGTACTTTATACCATGTTTATCTTTTTTACGCAGTTCAGCATAAGAATCCGGAAGCTTTTCTAAAACTTCTTTGCGGAGCAGCTCCCCATTAGTTTCATTATACCCTAACACTTTTTCAAATACGACGGCTTTGTTACCGCCGACTTTATGTTCTTTATTTAATACGTATCTAAATAGTTTTTTATCCTCAATTTTAGCGGACTCAAGATATGGAATGACATTTTTCACTTTTTTCTCTTCTGGAACCGTCACGTTTTCAATTGGTATAACCGTTGTTCTACAAAATGGATGAAACGGCGGATAATTCACCCCGACTTTGGCACCTTGGAATTCGAAAATTTCTCCATTCAACCTTCTACATGTTGGACTTGTTCTGTGATCCAAAACCGCTGTGATTTGATATCTTTGAATACCTGCATCCATAAACGCTTGCTTGTTTGCTTGATTCATAACAAACGCACTATCAGTAGCAATTAATCTTAGCGATTCATTCGCACCAACTTCCAGTCTATTTTGAATGATCCTGGCCATCTGTCGGTAATCGTCGCCACGAATAATGCCATCTCGAATTTCTTGATTCAATGTATATATTAATTTCTCTTTATTGGCCCAAATGCGATCTGAAAAATTCTGCCCATTAATCCACTTTGCATTGAGTGTCATTCGCATCACAGATTCGTTGATATGAAAAGAAGAAGTGATTGAGGCAGTAAATGCTTATGATTACGGATTACAGGCTGGCGTGTTTACTTCTGACATCAATCGTGCCTTTCGTTTGTTCGATGCATTGGAGATGGGCGGGGTTTGGATTAATGACATTTCCACAGTACGTCATGATCACTATCCATATGGCGGTGTGAAGAAGAGCGGATTTGGACTTGAAGGTGTTGCTTACGCAATACAAGAAATGACAGAGCTTAAGTTTTTAGGAATCAAACTCATGTAAAGAAAAACTCGGAACGGATGTACCGTTCCGGGTTTTCGGTTTTAATTGAACAAGATAAAGATGGTTGTAACATAAGTGTTAGTAGAAAGCGTTACGATTAGATATTTCAAATAGATGCACATAACGTTATGGCATTCATGAACCCTCACCTGCTTAGATATCTCCTATCTTAGCCTGTCCGCCTGATTCCGCTTCCACGCCCATGAAACCGCTCCGTAGTGAGTTCGCTTCTTCTGCTTCAGACGGATTAAGAGAATGCAGTGTTATATGACGATGCTTTGAATATTCCCACAATGTTAGATGTCTTTATATATTCCCATTCATAATAATTTACTTTCTCTATTAAATCTTTCGTATAGCTTTCCTTGTTCATATTCAGTTAGATAGCTTAATGTCTGTTCGATAACTGCTATCTTCATCATTATTGACATATCAGCGATATCGCTTAATGTTCTCTTATATTTCTCTAGTTCTAAAAATCGTTCCATTAATTCTTTAAATCCTTTTATTGATATTTCGTCTTTATAAATAAAATCACGCTCTAAATCGATGTTCTGTAACTCCTTTTTATATTCATTGATAGTCTCTTTACGCATTTGTTCTGCATAATCAGCCATTCTCTGAAGTGGACCAAAACGGAATTGATTTCTCCATGATAAAAATGTATTTTTAGGCACACCTAACTCACTTGCTCCTTCCGAGGGAACAACATCTCTAATCACGCAAAGTTCGTACATAATATCTTTTAGGGGTTTCCCATATTTCTTCTCTACCATTTCTTTATAGTCTTTATTTGTCATCATTGAAATAACATCCTTTCATATTTCGAATTACTTCGCACGAGCATATAACACTTTGATTCATATAAAATCGGTTGTTGTAAATTATACGTACCTTAATTACGCGAATCCTTCTCTATATATGTAATTCCAACAAAAACTATAATTAACACTGATTTAACTGACTTAAATGTTCCTGTACAAGTTTCCAGTTACCATTTATTTTTTTGAATACATTAGTAGTTCTTCTCATTACATCACCTTTAATATATCCCTTTCAATGATTGATATATATACAAGAAGCCACATGTTGATCACAGCAGTCCATTGCACTTGATCAATCCAATAAACCTCATCTTAAATCTGGTTCCATTTTTCTTCAAAATAACGACGAACTACCGATGACTACCATAGTTCCTACCGCAACGCCTGTTGATTTTACCACCTGAAAAAAGAAAAACGGTTAATACAACACTATGGATAATATCGCTAAACCTGTTACTTTCAACGGCCAATGCTTCCAAACAAGCAATATCTTAGCCAAAACAATCCATAACAAGACAACTCTGCCAATAGTCAAATGAACGGCACCAATCGCTAACGAGCCCATCTGTTCCGGTGTAAAAAATTGTGCAGTACCCGTTGTCCCCCTTATGATTGCTGCCAGTAAAACCATCAATGTATAGATAGATATACGTGTCTATCACTTTTATGTTCACATAAGCTTTAGAAGACTGTCGGACACAGCCTTCTGAACAGTCTTTTTGAGCGATCGGCTCATTTTCTTTTCATGGCTAAAAATATTTTCGGAGTGCCAGAAGATTTATCCTTGCTATGCTAAAAACAAGCGTCTTATCATTTGCCTAGCTTTTCTAGATATTATTTTCCTTCTCGTCTAGAAAACAATTTTAGCATATTCTTTTGCTTTCACAGCCAGGTGTAACGGTAGAGGCATTAATGTATCCTTATCATATTGCAAACTAGTTTCTTTTCTCAATTGATAGGCTAATTGGGCAATTTCTTCAGGGAATTTGCCCTCCCCGCAGACTGGAATGGTCATTTCAACCGCTGTTGAACGCGGGAAATTTATGGTTGGCTTTTCGATTTTTGTTTTATTAGGATCGATCTTTTGTCCAACTCCTTGGGGCTTAGAACCGATACTAAAAAAGACATGCTCATTGAACTTAAACAATCCGGTTGGGAAAGATTGCGGAATTTCCGTTATTTCACTTAACTCATTTTCAATTTTACCAAAAACTGTCCACTCCGGTGCTTCGCCCTCTTCTTCATCTCTAAGACGAACAATACTTAAATTGTTAAACATTGATAATGGGTTTTCAGTGGTACTTATGTTTCTGTTTTGGAACCATTTGACTTGTTTTCGTATATTTTGAGCTTTCGCAAACAAAATAATATGTTCTGCATTGATTTGATGTAACGAACCATGAAGGAATTTCATCATATCTCGTTCATAATTAAAGGAAATGAAATTACTGCTTTCTTTTGCAAGCATAGGCAATCCTTCATGATAAGGTATCCACCCCCTATAAGGAAGAGCCATTTTTATTTCATTCGCATCGGCTTTAACCATAATTGGATAATTGAGCTTCTCTTTGCTCGTTTTTTTGTTTCGCTGAATATTGTACAAGCCTACAAAAGTAGTATTGGAGTGTCGCTCAAGAAAGGCTTGTCCCCTTAACGAAACAATTCCTGCTTGTCTCAGCAAATCTGTAACAGCATGTTCAAACCGATGCTCCAATTTTTCTAATTCCTCTTTTGGATCCATTGGACGAATAAACTGTGTTAATTTATTATGTTTAGCAAATATATGTCTGATGAAGTCCTTTGGATCAACACTGTGATAAAAATCTTCCTTATCTTTTAATTCGAATAAACAAAACGATGGGGTAACATCACTGTTTAACATTTTTGTTATACGATCAATCAGTAATGCCTCTCCATCTTTTTTTCTTTCTATCCATCCAACATCCAGTTGTTCCGATATTGCCTTCTCTTTTAATATGATGGTGGACTCTCCATATTTATAAACATTAACCTCATTGTTCGCTTCAATATTTAACGATTTAAGCAATGAATTTTTTGCCTTTTCAAGCCACTTTAAATCGGAGTACCAAATTTCTATTATCATTGATGATGGCAGCTTTAAATTTTTATGTTTCACAATCCTTGAAGATGATTTTATTTTTCTACAAATCGGGAATGAGCAATCCGGAGGAAACTGTTTTACTATTTCCTTTGAGATTTCTACTCTTTCTTTAAAGCCTGCGCCTGCTCCCAGATTATGTGTTCCCCACAAATGTGAACCATATGGTATTAAAACAGTAAATTTATTTTCCTTATTCTCTAAAAAATATTGTGAAGGATTTTCAAAAACTTTTTCAATCTCGGGTATCACTCCACCGTAACCCATTTCATTAATGATATCATTTGTTTTATGTTCCCAAAACAAATGACCGTTTCGTTTTTTTACAGATGTTTTGATCATTGGTGCCAATTCATTTTTGCCACTAATCCACGGATAAGTCCCTTGCAAGTAGACAGTCGCTCCCTCATTTCTTATAAATGCCTTATTTGTCATCCAACGCAAGACACCTACATGAATATATAAGTAAGGAAGGGAATCGAAAGGAATCGTTTGTATTTTAAATTTAACGTTGTATGAAAAATACTCTGTTTGTTTTCTCGTTGTAATGTTTTCTGGTGGCCAACTTATCCAATTCACACCTTGGGATGAACTATTGCTTACCTCGATAAAATAAAGATGTTTTTGTAAACATGGGATAAATAATTTTTTATTTAAAGTTGCTGAGATGATTTTTGGCAAATATTGATAAGCAAAACTATCGCTTAGATCAGCTGTACCTTGTTCATTTGTTATTATCTTCACTATTCTTTCTTCTTCTACGATTTTTATATCATCTAACACATTTGGAGGAAGGATTTTTTTAAAGTGAACATAATACCATGATTCAATCATATGCTTTAATAAATCTATATCGATAGGATGTTGAGAAAATAACCATGGCTCATTCTGCTGAGAAGGTGCATTACTGTTTACAAACAATAAATCCGTAAATAAAATTTGAATAGTTTCACTTAGTGACTTCAATGGGAATATTCGGAATTTGTTTTTGAAATGATTTTCCTCTTCTATTATATTTTTCAATTTTTGTGGAAAATTAATCCTATATCCTTTAATCACTTGGCTTTCTTCTATTGGAATCGCTAGGAGTTTAATATAATCTGACGTGTATTTGGCTTTTGTCTTCTTTGGTGGATCGTCTTTTATTTTCGTCATAAACTTTAACCCCTTTCAAATTTTGTAACCCATCCATGATCGGATGATAAAGTTTTTGCAAAATAAAATAATTGTCCCGCTTTGCAAAGCGTACGATCTCTTCTTTCCAAGCAACAAGCAAGCTTGTAGTATAAACGTCAGCATTGCCTATCACCGTTTCTGGCGCAAAGCTTCCATCGCACAATATAATTTTTGCTGGGACATTTCCGCGAATAAGACGTCCCGTTAGCTGCCAAACTGAAACAAATAAGTCCATAATTAAATACTTTCTCTCTATGTTGTCTAAATAACGAAACCCCCTCTCATTTAAGAGTATTTCTTTCTGTATCGCATATGCAGCCTTTCTTTGATTTAACATTTGTTCTTTTATGTTATAATCTTTCGTATTCACTTTCGATAGTTCATTCATAATATACGCGTTTAGACGATTGATGAGCCTCGACATATCATATGGTCTTGGGTACGGTCGAACTAGAAAAATTGCCGTATGAAAAGCGGCTACCTGCATGGAGTCAACAGTACTTAAAATGTTATGTCCTCGCTCTAACGCTAACAATGGAGCAACAAGAATGACACCATTTGATTTTGAAAACGAAGCTACTTTTTGCCGCGGCCACACTCCTTCCTCTAGTGAAGCGCTATTTTGGTTTGTTAAATAATAAATATCCTTTCTATCAAAAACATTTCTCATTTCTTTACCAACCATTGCTGCTTCTTCATACGAGCCAACGACAATTAACAAACGTTTTCTTCCTTCACTTGCCAATTCAAGTTCTCTTTCAATAATGTTGTTTCGTTTCAGCGATGCAACAGCTGATTTAAGTTCCCAATCTCTTTCATCATCTTTTTTTCCAGAAATTATAATAGGATCAAAGTCCGGTTTATAGAGCGGCTCAAATATGACTTCGATTTTCGTTTGTACTTCTTCGTTTTTTTCAATTAAATAACTGACTGGCAACTGAATTTGATATTTTGATGAAAACGGAGCTTCACTTGTACCTGATAAAAGAATGACCGTCGCACCTTTTTTTCCATCTAATGGGTAAAAAAATTTATCCATATGTGTTAGCAAATATCTTCCAACCCCTATTATCCGAACAAGTTTCAAAATTCCTCCTTTTGCATATGCATGCTCTTCACTTTCATAGCGAAATCCCATTCCAATACCCGTTGGCGAAACAGGCAGCAGACCGTCGTAATCCTTTGGTGTTCCTTGAAATATAGATAGCATGTTGTCAATATCCATGTCCTCAAATTCAGATTGAATCGTGTCAAAGTGCTGAACTAAATAAAATAAGTATTTTTCAAGAAGAAGGATAGTCAATGCAAAACGCAGTTTTTTCTCTAACAAACGTCTATTTTGAAGAGTCAAATTAAAACGTTTACTTGTTAGCTCTAACCATTCTCTAATTAAAACAGACGATTCCTCATCATCTTGTATCAACTGATTCGTAATCGATTTTAATAATTTTAAAGATGGTTTTTTTTCCAATTTTTCGCTATATAAAAAACCGTAATCTTCTTTTTGATAAGATAAAACAAAATCATTAAAATCCTTCCATATTCGCTTAAACAATGGATTTTCTTGATACTTTTCATCTTTACCACTAATATTCAGCAATGACAGGGTAAACTGCTTCAAAAGTTTATATGATGTAAAATATTGTTTTCCAACAAATGTGTAAATGTCCCTTTCTTGTTGAAGCAGTGAATATGCGAGATAAACAGCTGACATCGCATTTTGTAAAGCACGATTCCATTTGTCAATAGTTGGTTTCCTTAGAGAAAGCTTTGACTTATACAGCTGCTCATTGATTTTTTTATGGAGTTGCTCTAACCAGCTTGTTTGTGACCCTGCGATCTCTTCTTCCGGGGCAAAGATCGCATCTAGTTGGGATTGTACACGGTCAGCTTCGTCGATAAGAATTAAGCTTGTACGTCGGTAAACATATTCAAACATCCGCATTCGAATACCAGCGAGCGCTGAAGGCATTTCGCTATAAACAAGCCCTTGTATTGTAGCGATTAAAATGTCAGCTTCCGACAAATCATGATAAGCATGATGATATGGACAACGGAAAAAATATGGACAAATAGTCACTTTATTATTTTGTCTCATGTTAAAACATGGTGGTGGTCCTTCTAAATTCAACTCTTGCTTTTCTTGTATAATACAAATATCCGACAAATAGCGCATCGCAGGTTTTTGAAAGTTCCTTAATGACATAAATGATTCATCCATCGTTTGCATATATTCATGAACATGCCTTTTTCTTTGTCGATAGCTAATAATTGGCACCGCTTTTATTCCTAGTGATTGAAAATAATCAACTTTTTTCAGAGCAGTTGCTACGTCTCCGACAATGAGCGTCGTTACTTTCTTATTTTCATACAGATGGAAGGCAAGTAAATCCATAATCGTTGATTTTCCTGCCGAAAGCGTCCCTACCCAATGCTGTGTTCCAGAAAGAAATAATATATCTGTGCGTTTTTTCGATTTTGTGCATTCATTAAAAATAATCGGTTTGATTCTTTTACACCATTGATGTTTATATTCCCCTAAAATTTCCAACTCAAGATTATCAAGTTTTTTCGCCGATTCCAGTAAATCTTCTTTTGTAACGGATAAAACTTCTTTAGGCAAATAATCTGTATCAATCTCCCGTATTTCAGAAGAGTGTATATATTCAGGAATCTTAAACGAAATTTCTTGGTGAATGTCTTTAAATTTAGTAACAACATTATGTTGAGCTATAGATCTATTTGAAGAAACATGAGGAACTATGCCCGTGAGCAATTGCTCGTAATATGATGTACGATCTGGATACTGTGTTAGGTTTTTCCAAATCATTCTTTCTTCATTACGTAAGAGATGAAGAAGAGTTTGTGGAACTTGCAAGCTAAAATACTCCTCACACAAATTCGTGACTATGCTCCTCGCTTTCCATGACGGCAGTAAAATTTTCAAGTTGCTCCAAATTCTCATTTGTCTATCAGAAAAATTTTGAAATAACGATAAATACGTACCCGAATAAAGATAGGAAAGCTGCTCGAATGTCCACATTTCTTCAGGTAATAATTGCATTAAGCCATATGCTGCTGCTTCTACTTTTAGTATTGTCTTAGCTATATCATCCACTTCGTCTTTTGAAACTTCAACTGTCATAAGATGTCCTTTTACTTCTTTAACCAAACTTGCAAAATAATTTTCAAACCGAACCCTCAATTCATTATTCCTCCTCGATCATTCTCGTTATATAGTGGATGATTTCTTTATCAGTCATAATGATGTATCCTTTATCACAAATCACTTTTAATTTTTCTACGTATTTTTCTCCCCGATAGTTCGGCACTATTAAAAATGCCTTAGCATATTCACTTGTTGACGAAAAAGGTTTTATATGTAAGGCAAGTTGTTGCGGCACAGCCCAATCTTTTACGTCAATCACCCAAGTCTCTCCATTTTTCAATTTTATTGAAATGTCATATTCATCTTTGTTTGGATAAAGTTCTACTTCAAACTGTCCGCTATCTTTACCGATTTTACAAAGTTTTTTATACAAATTCATTTCAATAATTCCTGGATCAACGATATATCGTCTTATACCACGCTTTACACGTAATAAATTGCTACCACTTTCAATCGAACGGACTTTTTCCTCCCAATTTCTCGTTAACTTCTTACATTTATCTGTATCACATTTATAATCGCCATTTAAATCTTTGAACAAAGTCCAACTACAACGCGGACAGACGCTGACTGTTTTATCAGATACATAGGTTAATGGAATTGGTTCATAAAATAAATCCCACAATTTACTTTGAACTTCATTGGGCAAATTTTTCATTTGTTTTAATACTTTCCTGTCGATTACACGAACAACAGGATTGTCAATAAGAAATTTTCTCAAATGCCGATATCCTGTATCATCTAAGGGCGTTTTCAATTTAATAAATTCTTTGGTATCTTGCTCCAAAATCGGATTTTGTCCCTCCTGCGCAATAGCAATACAAAATTCTGTTACAGAAAAGTCATATAAAATAGGTTCCATAAAGTCATCTTCTAATGAAAATAATTCAGCAAATTTAGGGTATGGCCAAGCTGTCAGAGGGGTACTTAACCATTCCATTTGTTTATCTAAGGTAAGCGGAAATAAATCGTTTTGCTTTAGACCTTGTTCTAAACCGATCAGATGTAATTTTGCAGAAGCTTTTTTCCACAATGAAGGCAGTTTCTCCAGTTTTTCTTCTTTGTATTGCTGATCAAAATCTTGAATACCTCTTGCTAACAAGGAGATTGTTTTTAAAACATCTTTACCGTAGTTATTTTCTAATCTATACAATGAAATGAACCTCCATTTTATTTTTAAATGTGTAACATCAAATAATTTTTATTAAAATATCGAACTAATCCCTCAATCATCATGTTTATAATTAGTAAAACAAAAAAGGCATCTCGAGATTTCACTATCCTCTGAGATGCCTTAACCATATGCTATTGTTATTATAATGGATAATCTAGTAAAACGAAATAACTAATACACGTATTTAAACCTTTACAAGCAGTACCTAGTAAAGTTTTAACGCCCCCATTTTAAAAACGTCTTCCACAATATATTCTTCTTAATGAAGAAGCGGAAAAATTTCTCTTTCCTTTTCTCATTTTCCGCTTTATGCCGTCTATTACTTTGGGTGCTTCCTCTTTTAAAAAAATTCCTATAATGACAGGTTAAGAATAAGTTAATATAATCTTGAAAATATCGCTTACCTGTTTTTGTCTTCTAATTACAGTTTTCTTGTTGGTGCTCAGCGATAATTCGTTCAGCCTCACGGTCGTAAGAATCGGCTAAATCCCTAAGAGAAGCAGCAAGACGGTGATATCCAGCATTCTCTACTTCCTCGGCTTGATTCCTATATTTCGCTGCAAGCTCTCTTTCCGGTTTTCCAGTCGGATCTATCCAATGGGCTTGTAGGTTCCTTCTCTCAACGACTGTCGAATGGAGTCCCAATTTTCGTAG
>ERZ1673755.5-NODE-5-length-254180-cov-31.555046_pt1 | contig 254180 bp, 244 predicted proteins | sample MGYA00580185_ERZ1673755 | MGnify/ENA primary metagenome ERZ1673755 (study PRJEB41219, sample SAMN04549639) | soil metagenome | isolation source: soil | place: USA:California, San Francisco Bay NWR | collected 2009-02-09 ...
TAACCAAGAAAGAGCATCTATTCGTGAAGGAACCGTTATCTAGTTTTGAAAGAATTATGGACTTTTATTTACTTTGCATATGTCCTCTGGTGATTTTTGAATTGGAGGATTAGCTCAGCTGGGAGAGCACTTGCCTTACAAGCAAGGGGTCGGCGGTTCGATCCCGTCATCCTCCACCATACAGTATATCGATTCAGCTCAATTGGCAAAGCACGGTCGAGATATCGTCTTTCATGCTGCTTCATCGTACCAATTGAACTTTTCCTTGGACAAGATTTCTAAGATTGGAACGACGATCAAATGAAGCAAGACTGATTATTGATTGTTGTATTCATCATGCCGGTGTAGCTCAATTGGCAGAGCAACTGAATCGTAATCAGTAGGTTGGGGGTTCGATTCCTCTCGCCGGCATCATTAAAGGTGTTGCATATTGAGCAGGAACTTTTAGATTAGTCGTCAGAGAAACGAGCAATGCTTCGACGAACAATCAGAGAGTTGTCCCGACGCATCCAGCGTTTTTGAGAAAACTGGAAGAGGAAGGGGCATATGACCGATTTTTAAGAAAAAATTACTTTATATGAGCCATTAGCTCAGTCGGTAGAGCATCTGACTTTTAATCAGAGGGTCGGAGGTTCGAATCCTCCATGGCTCACCATTTTGACGCGGGTGTGGCGGAATTGGCAGACGCACTAGACTTAGGATCTAGCGCCTTACGGCGTGGGGGTTCAAGTCCCTCCACCCGCATAATACGCGGAAGTAGTTCAGTGGTAGAACACCACCTTGCCAAGGTGGGGGTCGCGGGTTCGAATCCCGTCTTCCGCTTTTCTCTGCCGGGGTGGCGGAATTGGCAGACGCACAGGACTTAAAATCCTGCGGTAGGTGACTACCGTACCGGTTCAAGTCCGGTCCTCGGCACCATATTTGCGCCCGTAGCTCAATTGGATAGAGCGTTTGACTACGGATCAAAAGGTTAGGGGTTCGACTCCTCTCGGGCGCGCCATATACGGGAAGTAGCTCAGCTTGGTAGAGCACATGGTTTGGGACCATGGGGTCGCAGGTTCGAATCCTGTCTTCCCGACCAGGAATTTAAAGGGGCCTTAGCTCAGCTGGGAGAGCGCCTGCTTTGCACGCAGGAGGTCAGCGGTTCGATCCCGCTAGGCTCCATATTTAATTTGGCGGTGTAGCTCAGCTGGCTAGAGCGTACGGTTCATACCCGTGAGGTCGGGGGTTCGATCCCCTCCACCGCCATTTTTCGGACCTTTAGCTCAGCTGGTCAGAGCAGACGGCTCATAACCGTCCGGTCGCAGGTTCGAATCCTGCAAGGTCCACCATCTTTATTATATGGAGGAGTACCCAAGTCTGGCTGAAGGGGTCGGTCTTGAAAACCGAGAGGCGGGTCAAACCGCGCGGGGGTTCGAATCCCTCCTCCTCCGTCATTATTATCGCGGGGTGGAGCAGTCCGGTAGCTCGTCGGGCTCATAACCCGAAGGTCGCAGGTTCAAATCCTGCCCCCGCAACCAATGGTCCCGTAGTGTAGCGGTTAACATGCCTGCCTGTCACGCAGGAGATCGCGGGTTCGATTCCCGTCGGGACCGCCATTAATTATTGATTCAACAGCTGTAGGAGGAATTTTTCAAGTACAGCAGGTTGTTTCGATGAATTCTTTCTTTAATGATGGATTGTACATAATTTTTTATCGGAGTTTTACGGCTCGGTAGCTCAGTCGGTAGAGCAAAGGACTGAAAATCCTTGTGTCGGCGGTTCGATTCCGTCCCGAGCCATTGTTTTATTAATTGCGGCGACTGTGGCGAAGTGGTTAACGCACCAGATTGTGGCTCTGGCATTCGTGGGTTCGATTCCCATCAGTCGCCCCATTTGCCTATAGTAGAGATAGATAATATGGCATTGAAAATAAGTATTTATTTCTATTATCAGCTTATTATGCGGGTGTAGTTTAGTGGTAAAACCTCAGCCACGAGCAACACTTCAATGAATAATCTGCGAGTTGCCTCGACGCATTTACATCCTCGAACAATGCTGGAAGAGGAAGAGGCATGGAAAATGCGTGTTTATCATTTAAATAGAAAAATAAATATTTTCGTGCGGGTGTAGTTTAGTGGTAAAACCTCAGCCTTCCAAGCTGATGTCGTGGGTTCGATTCCCATCACCCGCTTAATATGGGCTTGTAGCTCAGCTGGTTAGAGCGCACGCCTGATAAGCGTGAGGTCGGTGGTTCAAGTCCACTCAGGCCCATTGCTATTTTTTTAGCAGCTTAGTTGGGCAATTGACATTGTTGCAATTGTCAGTCAAAAGCTGCTCTATTTGGCAAAATGCTTTAAATTTTTTTTATATTCCGCAGTAGCTCAGTGGTAGAGCATTCGGCTGTTAACCGAACGGTCGCAGGTTCGAATCCTGCCTGCGGAGTCATTTCGAAATCAAAAAAAGCGTTGCAGTTTGCAACGCTTTTTTTGTCTTCTTGTAATTTTAATCATTTTTCGTATATGGTTCTTTTTCTGTTAATGGAAGATCTCCCCATAAAACTGTTAAATCCTCTTCATCAAGCATTTTTTCATATCGTTTATGTTCATGTGACGGATAGACGTTTACGTTTTTTCCCTCAATATCTGTATAAATGAAGTTTTCAATATCTTCAATATATCCAATTTCATCATCGGAATTATACATATCTCCGTACGATAACGGTGGAGTTCTTACATCTTGCGGTGTTTCTGACGTTCCGTATTCGATAACATCTTGAAAATAATCATACGGTTCAGTAACAGCGGTGTTTTCATGGTCGATTTGAGAGGATCCGTGAAAAGTCGCATCAAGTATTTCTTCCTCTACAGGTCTTTCATGAGAAATCGTTTGAACTAGAGTATGTTCTTTGCATGTTTTGGCTGTCGGTATGGCTTTGAGACGGTCTTCATCAATTTTTTTTCCGCAGACGGAACAAGTACCGTAAGTGCCCTCATGAATTCTTTCTAATGCTTCAACGATCTCTTCATATTCTTTTTCTAAATGTTTATTTAATGCTAAATCTTTTTCTCTTTCATACAGTTCGGTCGCATCGTCTCCGGGGTGATTGTCGTAGCTGGAAAGCTCTCCAGTTGATTCATGGTCCAGCCCTTTTTCCAATTGAAAATGATCGTTATTATCCCAACGTTTTTCAATCTCATTTTTCATGAATATTAATTGCTTTTGAAAATCCTTTAATTTTTTTTCGTCCATGTCCATATGAAAGACACCTTCTTTTTTAGAATCTAAAGCTATTTTGGACGAAAAGGAATAAATTATAACTTTAAAATCATGAAAAAAATTCACCTTTGCAGCCATAAATTTCATCATCATTTTAAAACATGTCAGGAAAGGATTGCTGCTTCCGCGCCTTTTTTAACGCTATGCTTTGAAGCTGATGGCACTTGAAAGGCTAACACAACATCATTCGGCTGAGAAACAGGCTGGCTATCCGATAAAGAGGCTGTGACCTATCGAGATGTTTTTTCAGGACAAAATATTTGCTCAGCATATTGAAATTGCGAGTGGATGATACAGAACAAATTTCACAGTAAAGCTTAATAAAAAAACACGATAGTAAACATACTATCGTGTTACTGAGATATGATGGTGCTTATGAGCAAACCTGCAGCAAGCAAAAAGCCTAATAAAGTGTTTGTTTGCGATGTTGCTTTCATGGCCGGCATCATTTCAATAGGCTTTGTTTTGCCGACAAATCGCTTCACCGCCTGAATAGCTTTTGGAATGCTAAGAAAAGCAAGAATAGACCACCATGTGGAATAATCAAAAATGATCATAATAAAAATGAGACAGTAAGAAACAATAAACATAATTGCTAAAAATCGAATTGCATTCTGGCGGCCAAGCAAAATTGCTAATGTTTTTCTTCCGTTTTCCTTATCGCCGTCTAAGTCTCTTATGTTATTCGCAAGCATGATGGCGCCGATCGTGATCGCAATCGGGATCGAATGAATGAAAGCTGTTGAAGTTAGATAACCTGTCTGAATAAAAAAGGAAATAAGGATAATAACAACTCCCATAAATAAACCTGAAGCTAGCTCGCCAAACGGCGTGTAAGCGATTGGATATGGACCTCCAGTATATAAGTATCCTACTGCCATACAAATTGAACCGACTAATGCCAACCACCAGCTTGATTGGAGACAGATGTAAATTCCCAATAGGATAGAGACAACAATACATGTGATTGCTAAATTTAAAACGGTTTGGGGCTTGAAGCCATTTCGGACAATTGCTCCTCCAATTCCGACAGATTCTTCTGTATCAAGACCTCGTTTATAATCGAAATATTCATTAAATAAGTTTGTGGCTGTTTGAATTAACAACGAGGCAGTAAGCATTGTAAGAAAAAGTCCAATATGAATGGGTCCTACTTGCAGTGCCAAAAGAGTTCCGACAATCACGGGGACAAATGCTGCAGTTAATGTATGGGGTCTTAAAAGCATCCACCAAGCCCGAAACCCTCGTTCAGCTTTTATAATGGGTACATTATGTGACTCCGTTTTAGGATGCATAATATGTTCTCTCCTTTATTTCATTCTGAAAACGAAAGCTATTCCCCACAACCTAGTCTAGAAAAATGTCGAAAGAGTGTCAATTGTTTTTCATTGGAATAAATGCTCAAGCCCCATCAAAGAGCTGAGCAGTTTGTTTGCTTGTTGTTTTGCATTGCGTCATTCTATAATATAGTTGACATAAATTTTGAACAGGTGTATCTTAATATAAGCTATTTTTCGGTTATGGAGGGATCATCTTTGGTTTCAATTCCATGTTCAGATACATTGAGGGATAAAGTTGCGAATGCTGTCAATCATGCCAAAAAATATTCCCATCCAATCATTTTAAGTTATGTATTTGAAATCAAGGAGAAAGATCCGCTCCAGATTTTCTCAAGCTTTCAATCGGCTTATGCAGGGAAAAGATTTTATTGGGCGACACCTGATCGTACATTTATCCTTTGTGGAATTGGTGTTGAGCTCGAATTGACGACAGACAAAAAATTTTCCAACCGTTTTTTTGACATTTATTCAAAGTGGAAAGATTGGAAAGAGCATATACAAATTGAAGGCGCCCATCCGATTGGAACGGGTCCGCTTCTTTTTGGGGGTTTTTCTTTTGACCCTTTAAAAAATGCGAATTCTTCAAAATGGAAACCGTTTCATGAAGCACGATTCACTTTACCTTCTTTCATGATTACAAAAATTGGCCGTCACACACTTGCTACTATAAACAGGTTAATTCAATCAACTGATGATATAAATGAAATTATAAATCATTTCAATACATATGAATACACCTTAAAGAAAAAAAATGAAGACACAAATTCTTTTTTGAATTTTACCATCAAAAAAGAAAGTTTGTTTTATAAAAAAGAGTGGATGGCAGCTGTTGAAAAAGCAACAGAACAAATAAAACAAAACCGTTTTGAGAAAGTCGTATTGGCAAGGGAAATGCTGCTGGAGTTTGAGGGATCGATTGATATACATTATGTTTTATCAATGTTAAATGAACATCAGCCTAATTGTTATTTATTTGTTGTTGAAAATGAAGGAAAAACGTTCGTTGGTGCAACTCCTGAGCGGCTTGTAAGCAAGAGAGACCAAAAGGTCCAGTCTGCATGTGTAGCAGGATCAATTAAAAGAGGAAAAACAGTGGAGGCAGACGAAGAATACGCTCAGATGCTGCTTTCAGATACAAAAAACATTCATGAACATCAAATTGTTGTCAAAGCGATCGAAAAAGTGTTCCGTGAATATTGCCAAGAAGTGCAACTACAAAACAATCCAACGATTTTAAAAACGCCGAATATTCAACATTTGTATACACCTGTTGAAGGAACCGTAAAAAAAGGTTTTACGTTGATTGATTTTGTAGAAAAATTGCATCCGACCCCTGCGCTTGGCGGCTATCCGAAAGATGCTGCTCTAGCATTTATTCGCAATGAAGAACCTTTAGAGAGAGGCTGGTATGCTGCTCCGGTTGGATGGATGGATGATCAGGACAACGGAGAATTTGTCGTTGCGATCCGTTCAGGTCTGCTGGATGAGCAAAAAGCTTATTTGTACGCAGGATGCGGGATTGTTGGAGATTCGAAGCCGGAAGAGGAATACAGGGAGACAGAAATCAAATTTGGACCTATGCAGCATGCATTAGGGGGAAAACTGAATGAAAAATAAAAATCTATCTGACTATGTCATTGCATTTGTAAATGGATTAATTACAAAAGGTATTTCTGAAGTTGTGATTAGCCCAGGTTCACGATCTACCCCGCTTGCGATCACATTTGCAGAGCATCCGAAAATACATACTTATATTAATATTGATGAACGATCTGCAGGTTTTTTTGCTCTTGGATTGGCTAAAAAACAAAGAAAACCAATTGCTTTGCTTTGCACATCAGGAACAGCTGCAGCAAACTATTATCCAGCTATCATAGAAGCCCATTATTCACGCATCCCTCTTGTGATTTTAACGGCTGACAGACCTCATGAGCTGCGGGATATTGGAGCTCCACAAGCAATTGATCAAATTCATCTGTATTCGAACTATGTGAAATGGTTTGTTGATTGCGCTCTTCCTGAAAGCAGTCAAACGATGCTGTTATATATAAAAAATATCGCTCAACGGGCGGTCCAAACTGCAAATGAAAATCCGAAAGGACCAGTCCATATCAACTTACCTTTCCGAGAGCCGCTTTTGCCCGATCTATCGAAAATCCATCAATTGCAGAAGTCTCTTCATATTGAGCCAGTGGTGGAAACAAAAAAGCTGGTCGAACATGAGCAAATTGAACGGATTGTGGATGAAATCGATTCAAGCGAGAAAGGACTTATTGTATGCGGGGAATTACATAACAAAGAGTTTCGTGAACAAGTTTTGGCATTAGCAGAGAAATTGAAATTCCCGATATTAGCGGATCCGTTGTCCAATTTACGCTTTGGCGAACATTCTAAACATTATATTATTGATTGTTATGATTCCATTTTAAAAACGATGGAAAAGAAAGCGTATCTGAAACCTGATGTCGTCCTTCGTTTTGGTGCAATGCCCGTCTCAAAACCGCTGTTTCTATTGTTAAGAGACCATCCTGAAATAAAGCAAATTGTGGTTGATGGTGATGGCGGTTATCGCGATCCTACTTTATCAGCAGAACATGTTCACAGTGATGAAGCCTATTTATGTGAAATGCTGATCAAAAAATGTAAAGATAAACAGGAAACATCCTGGTGCAAAAAATGGAAACAAGTAAACAATCTCTTTCGAGAGTATTTGTCAACGCCGGTCATTGAGGAAGATTCTTTATTTGAAGGAACGGTATATGTCGAATTGCAAAAATTGCTCCCGGATCGCTGCAATGTATTTGTAGGAAACAGCATGCCGATTCGAGATGTCGACACGTTTTTCCATAACAGTGATAAAAATATTACGGTTTATGCCAACCGGGGAGCGAATGGAATTGACGGAGTCGTTTCGACAGCCCTTGGGGTTTCTGCAGCTAGTCATGAAAAAACTATTTTAATCATAGGGGATTTATCATTTTATCATGATTTAAATGGACTCCTTGCTGCAAAACAAAATAAATTGAACTTAACTGTTTTATTAATTAATAATAACGGCGGCGGCATTTTTTCATTTTTGCCGCAGGCGGATGAAAAGACGCATTTTGAACAATTGTTTGGCACCCCGACCAATTTAGATTTTCAATATGCAGCCAGCTTATATAGTGCACATTATAAAAAAATTTCCACTTGGGAAGAATTCAGAAGCGAGTTTCAATTCTGCATGAATAGAGATGGATTAAATATTATTGAAATCCCGACCAATCGACATACACGAGTCAACGAACAGAGAAAATGGCTTCGTTCTGTTTCCTGGGAAATAGAAAGGATGTTATGATGGGAAAATTGGCCGTTCGAAATGTGAATTATTGGGCTGAAACGTTTGGAAAGGGGGAGCCACTTGTTCTCCTTCATGGTTTTACAGGAAGCGGAGAAACCTGGGGATTTTTGAAAAATAGTTTAAAAAAATACCAGCTAGTACTTATCGACATCATCGGCCATGGTCAAACAGATTCGCCTGAAAATCCTGAAAGATATCGGATGGAAGAAGCAGTTGAAGATCTAAAAGAAATATTGCTTTCATTCAATATTCGAAAAGCGCATGTGCTCGGGTATTCAATGGGCGGAAGATTGGCATTGAGCTTTGCAATGAGACAGCCGGAATTTGTGAAGACTTTAATATTGGAAAGCAGTTCTCCTGGATTAAAAACTGAAAAGGAACGAGAGACGAGAAGGCTGCAGGACGAACGACTTGCCCAAATGATTTTGGACGAAGGGGTTGCGGCATTTGTACAACATTGGGAAAATATCCCTTTGTTTTTAACGCAAAAGTCTCTCCCGCCTGCCGTCAAGGACAAAATAAGAAAGGACCGGCTGAAAAATAATACAATTGGATTGGCAAACAGTTTAAAAGGAATGGGAACTGGCGTTCAACCTTCATGGTGGGGAGCATTAAAAAGTTTCAACATCCCTACATTATTAATTTGCGGTGAAAGGGATCTTAAGTTTTGCAAAATTATGAAAGAAATGAACCAATTGATTCCTTGCTCTGAATTAAAGGTCGTGCCGCAAGCCGGACATGCAGTTCATGTGGAACAGTCAAAATTTTTTGGTAAAATAGTAGATGAGTTTCTCCAACATTTTTCTACATAAAGGAGGATAAAAATGGGATTTCCTTGGGTAAAAGAACGAGAATATGATGAAATCATTTATGAAACGTACAATGGGATAGCAAAAATTACGATGAATCGTCCTCATGTACATAATGCATTCACACCAAAAACGGTCGCGGAAATGATCGATGCTTTTTCCTATGCGCGGGACGATGATAAAATTGGTGTAATTATTTTGACAGGTGCTGGTGATAAAGCGTTTTGCTCAGGCGGAGATCAAAAAGTGCGGGGGCATGGCGGATACGTAGGTGATGATAAAATTCCTAGATTAAACGTTTTGGATTTACAACGGCTTATTCGGGTGATTCCAAAACCGGTTATTGCGATGGTGAACGGATATGCAATTGGAGGAGGACATGTTCTGCATGTCGTGTGTGATTTAACGATCGCATCAGAGAATGCAATTTTCGGACAAACAGGCCCAAAAGTTGGAAGCTTTGATGCGGGATATGGAGTGGGACTGCTTGCCCGGCTTGTTGGTACGAAAAGAGCTCGTGAAATATGGTATTTATGCCGTCAATATAATGCGCAGGAAGCTTATGAGATGGGCTTAGTCAACAAAGTGGTCCCATTAGAGCAGCTTGAAGAGGAAACTGTCAAATGGTGTGAAGAAATTTTGGAAAAAAGCCCAACTGCTATTCGCTTCTTGAAAGCTGCATTTAATGCAGATACAGATGGTCTCGCCGGTCTCCAACAATTTGCGGGGGATGCGACATTATTGTATTATACAACAGATGAAGCGAAAGAAGGACGAGATGCATTTAAAGAGAAAAGAAAACCTGATTTCAAACAATTCCCGCGTTTCCCATAAAAAGAACAAGCAGCTTGATGGCGATGCATCGAGCTGCTTTATTGTGCAATAATCGAGGTGTCGAGACATGAGTGCAAATCGAAATGAAACACCGAATTGGCTTAAACAGCGAGCTTTTTTGACTCCGGACCGATTGGCCATTCGTTATGAGGGGAAAAATTATTCATTTTTGGACTTGCATCAGCTTGTTGAAAAAAGAGCAAGACAACTGCATCAAATAGATATCAAGCGTGGGGATACAGTCGGGCTTTTAATGAAAAACAGCTTAGAAATGGTCATTAATATTCATGCTTTAATGTATCTCGGTGCGGTCAATGTTCTTTTGAATACTAGACTAACAGCTGAAGAATTATTATGGCAAATAAATGATGCGAATATAAAATGCGTTATCTGTGATGATGAATTATCGGTTCATTTTCCCGGTAAAAAAGTTATGACATTATCAGAGTTGAAGCTTTGTGATGAAAAGGAAGCAGCATTAGATGACAGCTTTATTTTAGATGACGTGGCAACGATTATGTATACGTCTGGAACAACAGGAAAACCGAAAGGAGTTCAGCAAACATTTGGGAATCATTGGTGGAGTGCGATCGGTTCTGTGCTGAATCTTGGACTGAAGGACGGCGATTGCTGGCTTTTGGCAGTTCCTCTTTTTCATATAAGCGGACTGTCAATTTTGATGCGCAGCGTCATTTATGGAATCGGAATTGTTCTCCATTCTTCATTTTCAGCGAAAGAAGCAAACAGAGCGATCAAAAATGAAGGAGTTACGATTGCTTCCGTCGTTACGGCCATGCTGAATGACATGCTGCAGGAATTAGGAAGTGACACGTATCCGAAATCGTTTCGCTGCATGCTTTTAGGAGGAGGTCCTGCCCCGCGGCCGATTCTTGAACAATGCCGTGAAAAAGAAATTCCCGTTTTTCAAACATATGGGATGACGGAAACGTGTTCGCAAATTGCCACATTAGCCCCTGAATTTTGCTTTTCAAAACTCGGATCTGCGGGAAAACCGTTGTTTCCAGCTCAAATTCGGATCGTAGCAGACGGCAGGGCCTGCTCCCCTAATGAAGAAGGAGAAATTGTAGTAAAAGGACCGAATGTTACACCGGGGTATTTACATCGTCCAGACGCAACAAACGAAGCTATACGTGACGGCTGGTTTTATACTGGAGATTTAGGCTATCTGGATGAAGAAGGATTTTTATATGTATTGGACCGCCGATCCGATTTAATTGTTTCGGGAGGAGAAAACATTTATCCGGCGGAGGTTGAAGCAGTTATTTTGTCGCATCCTTCCGTAAAAGATGTAGGAGTGGTAGGAAAAGAAAATAAAAAATGGGGAAAAGTTCCCCATGCTTTTGTCGTCCGAAGCGAAGAGGTGTCTGAAGAAGAATTAAGGCAATTTTGTTTGAAAAAGCTGGCAAAATACAAAGTTCCAAAAGGATTTACATTTGTTGAATCTCTGCCACGAAATGCATCTAAAAAGCTGCTCAGGAGAAAACTAAAAGAATGGCTGTAGTTTTTGGCTATTCATGATCGACAGTTAAAATATCATATTGGCTAATATGCAATAAGTGGTGGATTTCGTTTGGCAAATGTTCGAACGAGCCGTATTCATAGCTCCACAAATTTAAAAAAGAACAAACAGAAGAATGGAACGTCTCTTCTGTTGCATTATTCACTTCATGTTTAAATTGAGCGATCATATTTTCCATATCTTTTGCTCCCCTTTAGCTTTATTTGATAATTGTAGTATTTTGCATTATTTTTCATTTATTCACTCGTTTTTTTATTTATATCTTTTTCAATTTCCGGGACAGGGTCAAATCCTCCCGGGTGAAACGGGTGGCATTTCAAGATTCGTTTTACTGTCAGAAAGCCGCCTTTGACAGCTCCGAAACGCTTCACTGCTTCAAGCCCGTATTCAGAGCATGTTGGGTAAAAGCGGCATGAAGGCGGCTTTAACGGGGAGATAAAGATTTGATAAAAACGGATAAGGGCGATCATGACAGATTTCACAGCAAGCACCTCTTTTTTCTAGAATCTTGACAACATTTTAACATAAATGTATGTTATAAAATTTTGTGTTAAAATGGAAACTAAGAAAATGTAAGGGAGTGATGGGAATGCCTTCAGTGGAGAGTTTTGAACTGGATCATACAAAAGTGCAAGCACCGTATGTCAGACATTGCGGAGTACATAAAGTCGGCACGGATGGAGTAGTTAACAAATTTGATATCCGCTTCTGCCAGCCGAATAAGCAGGCAATGAAACCGGATGCTATTCACACATTGGAGCATCTTCTGGCATTTACAATTCGCAAATATGCGGAAAAATATGATCACTTTGATATCATTGATATTTCTCCAATGGGGTGTCAAACAGGCTTTTATTTAGTCGTTAGCGGGGAACCGACCGTAAAAGAAATCATTGATTTATTGGAAGAGACAATGAAAGATGCTGTAGAGCAGACAGAAGTGCCTGCCGCAAACGAACTGCAATGCGGCCAAGCGAAGCTTCATGATTTAGAAGGCGCCAAAAAGCTCATGGAATATTGGCTAAAGCATAGTAAAGAGGATTTGGAAAAAGTGTTCAGCTAACAGCTACACGCAATGATGCAACTTTTTTTATAGTTTTAAGAGTGCAAAAAAGGGGTACTGTATAACTAAAAGATTAAATAAAAAGGAGATGGGATTATGTCTAAACAAGATTTATTTCAAATCGTAAATAAACAAATTGCGGATTGGACGGTACTTTATGTAAAATTACATAACTTTCATTGGAATGTAAAAGGAGACCAATTTTTCGTTCTACATGAAAAATTTGAAGAGCTGTACAATGAAGCTGCAGGTTATATTGACGAATTAGCGGAAAGACTTTTAGCTTTGGGCGCTAAACCTGTTGCTACGATTAGAGAAAGCCTAGAAATCTCCTCTATTAAAGAAGCAGAAGGCGTTGAAACTGCAGAACAAATGGTGCAGGCAGTTGTTGACGACTTTTCCGCCATCATTCAAGATTTGGACAAAGGAATCAAAGTTGCTGAAGAAGTGAATGACGAAGCAACTGGTGACATGCTTCTCGATATTAAAGTGAATCTTGAAAAACATAACTGGATGTTAAAGTCATTCCTTGGAAAATAATTATATCCTTCCTCTTTTGGCTGCGTTAGGCAGCCTTTTTTTATAAATATTTTTCTTTGATAAGGCAATACTTAAAAAGAGGAGGGGGATATAAATGTCCGAAAATCCAAAAAAAACCTATTATATATCAGTAGCTAGCGGTGAGATTTCCCAAAGCAGAGAAGCATCTCCGTGGGATTTTCAAATTTCTGCCAATGATGAGGAAATTACGGAGTTACGGGAGTATTTCGATCAGATTCATTCTACCAGCTGGCAAAATTTCTTCCGGGCGCATGTTCCGTATATACAGTATCATTATGACAAGGAAAATGATGCGATTGATGCTTTAACAAAAAAAGTATATGAATTCATTTATAAGCATGGCGACGAAGAAGCTAGAAAACATATTGCTTCAATGGGTCTTATGCATAATCAAGAATAAGTTATACAATCCTCTTTTCCATATGTTATGATGAAAACAGATAAATGGGAGTAGAGGGATTGATTATGTTTTATTTTAAAGATTTTTACGGCAATGATGTATACCTGTCTTTCCGTCAACACCCTTTTTCTGTTTACCCGAAGCATGTCTGGGTCATCTGCCGATATGAAAACAAATGGCTTTTAACTTTACATGAAGACCGGGGCTACGAGTTTCCAGGAGGAAAAGTCGAGAACGACGAAAAGCCGGTTGAGGCTGCTGTCCGGGAAGTGAGGGAAGAAACGGGAGGAATTGTCCAAGATATCGTATATATTGGGCAATATAAGGTTATAGGAAAAGAGAAAACGATTGTGAAAAATATTTATTATGCGGAAATTGAGAGGCTCGAAAAACAGAGCACGTATTTTGAAACGTTAGGTCCAGTCCTGCTTGCGGACTTGCCTGAAAAAATTGAGGACGATCATCGCTTTAGCTTTATTATGAAAGATGATGTTCTAAAACGCAGCTTGGAAAAAATTTATGCCGATTACATAAAATAGCTTTTAAATTCCTGAAAGTCGGTTTAGAAATTGTTTAAGGGGGTGTCTAATAAGTCGTTTTTACGGCTTATTGACGCCCCCATTAATGTGTTAGAAACGTTGATATATCGGTGTTTACGATTTTTTGTTTTCAATGGCGATTTGACTTTCTTGACAGCCTCTTATTGGCTTTTGATTAATGTTTTTTCAATTAGTTCGACAATTTTGTACATGATCGTTGCAAAGATGGCAATGATAACTAGGCTTAACAGCACAAGGGTAAAATTAAAAACTTGGAACCCGTAAATAATCATATAGCCTAATCCTTTAGCTGAAACGAGAAATTCTCCGACGATCACACCCACCCAAGATAACCCGACATTGACTTTCAAAGTAGAAATAATGGTTGGAAAAGATGACGGCAGGATCGCCTCTCTGAACACGTGCTTTTTGCCTGCCCCAAATGTTTGCAGCACTTTTATATAATTCGGATCCACTTCTTTAAAGGAAGTATAGACTACAATTGTAGTAATAATAACCGAAATGATTGTTCCCATCGCGATAATTGAGGTAAATCCGGGCCCAAGTACGACGATGAAAATCGGCCCAAGAGCTACTTTCGGCATTGCGTTTAAAACCACTAAATACGGATCTAATATTTTAGACAGCCTTGGAAACCACCATAATAGAGCAGCAAGTAATGTCCCGAATAATGTTCCCAAAATAAACCCCAAGACCGTTTCAAAAAGCGTCACGTTCAAATTGGCAAGTAATGTACCGTCCTGCAGTTTTTCAACAAATAAGTGAAAAATTTTTGTCGGCGAACTGAATATGAGCGGGTCTATCCATTTTTGGCTGGATGACACCTCCCATATGAGAAAAAAAGAAATAAAAATTAAGATTTGATAAAAGGTAATCCATTTCTTTTCCTTATTCAATCTTTGCAAATATTGTTTATGGAGGAGATCAATTGTTGTTGTTTGTTTCAAGCTGATCTAACTCCTTCCAGATTAAGTCAAAAAGTGAAGTATACGTTGGATGCTGCCTTGTTTTAAACGGGGATGTATCCCGCAATTCTTTTGGGACAGTAAATATTTTGGCAATTTTGCCAGGCCTTTTGGATAGCAGGACAATCCGATCGCTCATGGCGATTGCTTCCCCAATATCATGCGTGACTAGAATGGCTGTTTTTTTAAAATCCTTTAATGTTTGAAAGACTAAGTCTTCAAGCTTTAATTTCGTTTGATAATCGAGGGCGGAAAAAGGTTCATCCAATAGCAGCATTTTCGGATCTGTAGAAAGAGTGCGGACTAAAGCGGCTCTTTGTCTCATTCCGCCTGATAATTGATTCGGATATAGCTTTTCTACATTTTCGAGACCCATTTGGTGCAGAAGCTGAAATGTCCGCTTTTTCTCATTTTCATTCAGTTTGTTCAATAATTTTAATCCAATTAAAATATTTTCCTCTATCGTTTTCCATGGAAATAAATAATCTTGTTGCAGCATATAACCGACAGACGGTGTTGCGGAAGATATTTGCTTTCCGTTCAAAATAACTTGCCCTTCTGTCGGTTTCATGATACCGGCAATGATGGAAAGCAGCGTTGTTTTGCCGCAGCCGCTAGGACCTAGAAAGGATATAAATTCCCCTTCCTCTACTTCCAAATGGATGTCCTCCAAAGCAGTCGTTGCCGATTTTTTTGTAAAATAAGTATGGCTGACATGATCGATCGTTAAAAATGACAATCTCCTCCCCCCTTGTCGATAAATTTACTCCTTTTGAAACAACATTATTTTGCCACTTCGTTTGCTATGGACGTGTTGACTAATAGTTCATAATCAATTTTCTCCGGCAGTTCTCCTGCTTCTTCCATAATTTTTTGCAAATTGTTCCATTCGTCCTCATCTAACAGCGGGGTTTTTGCATAGGATCCTTGGCTTTTATAACGGTCAATGGAAGATATTAAAATATCGATCGGCGTATCTTTAAATTGCGGCGCTATCGTTTCGGCAATTGTTTCGGCGTCATGTTCTTCCACCCATTTTTGCGCTTTGTAGAGCGCTTTTGTGAATTTTTTCACCGTTTTATCATTTTTCTTAATATAGCTTTCTTTTGCCATAAATGTTGTATAAGGAACTTTGCCCGATTCCTTGCCGAAGGATGCGATAATGTGACCTTTTCCTTCTTTTTCAAAAATACTTGCGGTTGGCTCAAACAGTTGAACATATTCGCCTGTACCGGAAGCAAAAGCATTTGCAATATTCGCAAAGTCGATGTTTTGGATAAGGTTTAAATCTTGATGCGGATCGATGTTATGCTTTTTCAGCACAAATTCCCCTACCATTTGCGGCATGCCGCCTTTACGCTGTCCTAAAAAAGTGCTTCCTTTTAAATCTTCCCATTGAAAATCATTCAACTTGGCTCTGGAGACAAGGAAAGTGCCGTCCGTTTCGGTCAGCTGGGCGAAGTTAATGACTGGGTCATTTGCTTCTTGGGCATATACGTAAATGGACGTTTCCGAACCGACAAGACCGATATCAGCGCCGTTTGATAAAATGGCGGTCATTGTTTTATCTCCGCCCCAAGTAGTTTTTAATTCTACGTCCAGTCCTTCTTCTTTGAAAAATTCTTTTTCAATGGCCACGTACAATGGTGCGTAAAAAACAGAATGAGTGACTTCCGCCAGCCGAATTTTTTCCACTCCTCCGCCGCAGGCTGAAAGAGGTATGATGAAAAGGATCACCAATACGATGGAAGCAAGCCTTTTTTTCATGTGAAATCCTCCCTAATGATGTTCATATTAAAGGAAAAATGTTTAAATATATTTATCTAGGATAAAGTATGAAAGAAAAATATAATGTGTGATTGCCTACCTAAATGGAGGTTGAAAAGATGCTGAGAAACGGAGAAATAGTTGACAAACAAATTTTCCCATCACCGAACCCTTCGATTAAGCTTTCCATCGTGACATATATTTCTGAAGGACTAAAAGTGAAAGGTCTGTTAGCAGAGCCTGTTCAAGAAGGTGTTTATGATGGCTTTTTATATTTGCGCGGAGGGATTAAAAATGTTGGTATGGTTCGGGCAGGAAGAATTATACAATTTGCATCAAAAGGCTTTATCGTGATGGCTCCCTTTTATCGAGGAAATTTAGGAGGAGAAGGGAATGAAGATTTTGCGGGGAATGATCGTTTTGATGCGGTCAATGCATTCTATTTGTTGATGAAACATCCGCAAGTGAATCCGGATCGCATTCACGTTTTTGGCTTTTCAAGGGGAGGAGTCATGGCCTTGCTTACTGGGATTATATGCTCAAATGTTCGATCTGTTGTAAGCTGGGGCGGGGTGTCTGATATGTTTTTAACTTATGAGGAGAGAAAGGACTTAAGAAGGATGATGAAAAGAGTTATTGGAGGGACACCGAAGAAATATCCTGACCGCTATAAATGGCGGACACCGTTGTATTACCTTGAAAAAATGCAAGCACCCGTTTTAATCATTCATGGGGGAAAAGATGAAAACGTGTCAATTGAACATGCATATCGATTGGAAAGAAGGCTGAAAGAATTGGGAAAGCAAGTGGAAAGCTGGTATTTCCAACATTTTAGTCATCATTTTCCGCCTCGGCATAACCGGATGGTTTTAGAACGAATGATAAAATGGATGAAAAATTGACCATTATATTTTTCATATGATACATACTAAAAAATGATCGATCAAATGAAAGGGGATTGGAGAAATGGGCATGCCGCTTGAATTAAATACGATGATTATTACAAAAGGGAAGGAAAAGCGGATAGAGGAAAACGTATTTCAGCTTGTCAAAGATGGCTATCGCCTTTATCCTATGAATATTCCTTTGGAAGTTCGAAAAACGTTGATAAGCGATCCTACAGGAACAGCTGAAATTATTAAATTGGAATGGGCTGATAACAAAACCGTGCTTACTTATAATCTCACTTCATTGTACTCAACCAATTAACCGTCATCATATTTCCGTTCATTTGTTGAACGGATTGTGGAAGGAGGAATTTGCTTAATTTTATCGAGTACGGCTTCCATTTGTCTTATCATAAAAAATCGCGTAACCCCTTTTTCATAAAAGTTCGTTGAAAAAGGGGTTTTCGTCTAAAAATCTGCGTATGCCGATTTGTTTTGCCAAACCACATAAAAATATTAAAAGGCTATCGACAAAGTGATATGCTCCCCTTATGTTTATTGCAAAATAAAAATACAGAGTTCTGCAACAAAAAATGCAGAACTTGATTGCATAAAAAAAGGCTTGCCAGCTCCCAATATCACCTCTACTGATCTCTGTAGACATGATTCTTCAGACAAGCGCCAGTTCCAACCGTTTTGGCAAAATCAATAAAGGTTATCATGGCTACCTCTCTATGTTAAGCCCCATAGCATAAGGATTTTTGCAACTTCTCTTTATATTTTGCAAAAAACAACAGCCGCTACATCCACTTTTAACAATTGTATAAATATGGTGTTTAGGGATGATTTTTCGATGGCCGGGTAGCCGAGCCACGCCAATTCGCAAAACCACCAACGAAGCGTTGTTTAGGACCTTCGTCACGCAGAGAAGCGATTTTTAGTCATCAGGAGAATATCCTCTCTTTATGCACCATTCGTGTTCACTAGTATAAAAAATTTAACAATATTGACAATGTTTAACTATATGATATAATTTGTCTTAAAATGAAAATCATAATCATTACGTTTTATAAAGATGCTCATGAAGCAAATATAAGTGTAAAGGGGAGCTGCGATGAAACAGGAAATCGATTTTATTAAATTTAATCCAACACAAAATATGACCATTCTTGTTAAAGCTAATTACCCAGTTGAAGAGTATGGACGTATCGCTTCAAAAATTATGTCATATGACAATGTATATGCTGAGCAGGTAGGTTTTATAGAAAAGCCGAAAAATCATCAAGCTGCTGCCCATTTACAGATGGCCGGAGGTGAATTTTGTGGCAATGCTTGTATGGCGTTGGCTGCTTATATTGCATCTGAAAAAGGACTAAAGCAGAATGATTGGATGGAAATATTATTAGAAGCCTCGGGCACGGACAGATTAATAATGTGCCAAGTAAAAAGAGATTCAGATGAATATTATTGTCAAGTTACTATGCCTATTCCTAAACAGATCGAACAGAAAACGATTAAGTATGATGGAGACGATTTGGATATTGTGATCGTGAGATATCATGAGTTCATACATATTGTGATTGAAGTAAATGAATTTAGTAGTTCAGTGAGGGAAAAAGCGCAATCATTAGCAAGGTTGCTTGGGGTCACTATCGGCGCTAACTTGATCGGCATTTTATTGTATAAGTCGAAATCTGATGAATTGGCTCCCCTCATTTATGTTTCTCATCTAGACAGTATGGTTTGGGAAAGAGGTTGCGGCTCAGGTACGGCGTCCTTAGGTGCCTATTTAGCATGGAAAAATAAGAATAAAAGAAATGTTGCTGCAATAATTAGGCAGCCCGGAGGCACTATGAAGGTAGTTGCTCATTGCCATGAAGGAAAATTAACAAATCTTAAGATTGAAGGATGTGTCGGAATAGTCGCACAAGGCAAAGCTTTTATTAATGTTTAGTCATCACATTGTATGGGGGTGAAATGAATGATTGCCTTAAAAACTTTTCAAGAATCTATAAGTTATTTTTTAGAGAAGTTTGCTGATTTGACAAAAAAGTATGATCATACAATCAATCATTGTTCAGAATTAGAGCTTTTAATAGATGACTACTCCAAATTTATAACCAACGAGAAGAATCAAGAGGCTTGGGAGCAACTAGAACTACAAGAATCCAGCGAATTGAGTCAACTTGCGGCGGATTTAAGAAAAAAATCAGCGCTTTGCGTTGCGATTATGGAAAAATATCGTGCATTAAAATTGCAAGATGGAAATGTTGACATAGCCGATTATTTTAAAAATATCGAATCATGCATTGAAGAAGAGTTTGGTAGTTTTCAAATCACTTCTGAATCAAAAGTATTATTAGTAGGCTCGGGTTCATTCCCCATGACCCCCTTATTAATTGCTAAACGAACTGGAGCGGAGGTTGTTGGCATAGATATCGATGATGAGGCTATTAAACTTGGCCGAAATGTCGTGGAAAGATTAGGGAGAGGCTTAAACATTAGATTAGAAAAATTATCAGTGGAAGATCTTGATTTTACGAAAGATGTAACCCACGTCATTTTTAGTTCAACTGTCGAAAGTAAATACGACATATTGGACCAATTATATGAATTGACCAATGACAATGTAGTGGCGGCTATGAGGTATGGTGATCAGTTGAAGTCTTTGTTTAATTATCCATTAAGAGAAGTGGATGAGAAAAAATGGAAGTTAGTTGAGAATATCATACGCCCAAATCATGTGTTTGATATAGCGCTGTACAAGAAAGTATAGCTTATTCGCTTGTCAGAAAGGGAGGTTTTTATGAGTGGCTTTAAACGAGTCTTACTGTTAGGAACCGGGCCAACATCCATTCAGCTTGCTGTCACTTTAAAAAAACAGTTGAATTGCTATGTGGGGATTTCTGGGAGAGAATCTGTTCGTTCGGAAAAAGTCTTTGCAGCTCTTAAGCAAAGTGACCATCTCATTCGTGTGAGCGTTCAAAATGAAAAGCATCAAGTTATGGCAGGGGAATGCTTCATTGATCAAGTTTTTAAAGGATATGGAACAATTAAAGGTGACTGGGATACCATTATTTTTTCGGTAACAACAGATGCCTATATGGACGTAGTGAAGCAAATGAATGATGAGCTTTTAAAACAAGTTAAATGTATTGTTTTAATTTCTCCAACTTTCGGTTCAAATAGCTTAATAAGAAACTATATGAACCGTATCAATTCAGATGTAGAAATTATTAGTTTCTCCACCTATTACGGCGATACGCGGTGGATACATAATCAATCGCCTAATCATGTTTTAACAACAGGGGTGAAGAAAAAAATTTATATAGGATCGACCCATTATCCGTCTAAGAATATCGACAGACTGTGTCAGCTATATGAAAAATTAGGCATTGCTTTGGAAAGGATGAAGTCTCCGATTGAGGCAGAAACAAGAAATATTTCTTTATATGTACACCCGCCGTTGTTTATGAACGATTTCTCATTACGTGCAATATTCGGGGAGCTAGATACGAAGAAATATGTATACAAAATTTATCCTGAGGGGCCTATTACGCAATATTTAATTCGTGAAATGCTGGCTCATTGGAAAGAAATTATGAATATTATCGGGAAAATGAATATACAAAGTATCAATTTGCTTAAATTTATGATCGATGATAATTATCCGGTGAGATCGGAAAGTTTATCACGTGATGATATTGAAAATTTCAAGCATTTGGAGCCTATTCATCAAGAGTATTTATTGTATATACGTTATACCTCCCTATTAATTGATCCTTTTTCAGAACCGGACAAAGAAGGGAAATATTTTGATTTTTCTGCTGTTCCATTTAGGAAGGTATTTGTCAACAAGGAAGGATATTGGGATATTCCAAGAATGCCTAAGGAAGACTATTACCGCGTAAAAATCATACAAGGGATCGCAAAATATCTAAATGTGGATTGTCCAACAATAGATAAATTCATTGAAAGATATGAAAGGAAAATTGAAACATTTGCTCAATCTCATAGAGGAGAATTATTATCTAATGCATTTACCGTTCAAAATTTTGCTGAAGATTTGCAAATGATATGCAGTGAAATCGAAAAAAGTATAGCAGCGAAGAGATGAAAGATACTTAATTCCTTAAATAATATGGAGTAGTATACCGTTTAAATAGGAATTGTTTCGATTTAATTCGATGATAATGATTTGAAAGTATATATAAGTGCTAAATTTTCGGCATTGGATCCATTTGCGATTGAGAAGATAGAACATATGGCTCATTCAAAAGCCGAATTCTATGTTTTCGACGGTCGGAGACAAGTCCATGACTTGTCTCGGTCACGCTGGGGCGTGACCAAGAACCGAACAACCAGCCGCTTTCAGACACATTCATTTGTCTGAAAGTGGTGTTGTTCAGACCTGCGCGGATGTTCCAACCGGATTCATGGTTTTTACAGACTGTATATAAATAAGACGAAGGGGAGAAGAAACGCATGGTAATGAAAAAGTTTAAGGTAGTGACTCTTGTGTTTTTGGTCTTATCTATGCTAGTTGCCTGCTCTGCAAATTCGACAAACTCTGATAGCAAGAATAAGAAAAGTGGTGCTTCCAATAATAGAGAACTAGTGATTGGAACAACCAAAGACATTAATGATATGAATCCTCATCTGTACGCAGGCTCAATGCCAGCTCAAGGGATGGTATATGAATCATTAGTGGAAAATACAAAAGACGGGATCAAGCCTTTGCTCGCTGAATCATGGGAAATTTCAAAGGATGGAAAAGTATACACGTTTCATTTAAGAAAGGGTGTGAAATTCCATGATGGAGAACCATTTAATGCAGAGGCAGTGAAGAAAAATATTGATGCTGTGCAAAATAATGCAGAAAAACATTCTTGGATTAAACTATCAACTAAAATAGTCAGTTGCAATGTAATAGATGAATATACGGTTCAGTTAGTGCTATCGGAACCATATTATCCAACTTTGCTTGAACTATCTTTGACTAGACCTTATGTATTTATATCACCTAAAGATTTTGCTAATGGGGGCACAAAAGATGGCGTAAAGGGCTATCATGGTACAGGACCATATGTTCTCACTGAACATAAAGTTGATGAGTATGCAACGTTTGAAGCCAATCAAAACTATTGGGGCGGCTCACCTAAAATTAAGAAAATTACTTTTAAAGTTCTTCCAGCAGGAGAAACGACATTTTTAGCTTTACAAAAAGGAGAAGTCAACTTTGTTTTCACAGATGATCGGGGTGTAGACAGTATTGATGTCGAAGCAATGAATCAATTAGTGGATTCAGGCGATTATCAACTTTTTAAAAGTGAAGCGATGAATACGAAAATGATCGTAGCAAATAGCAGTAAATCTGATAGTCCAGTCAGTGAAACGGCTGTTCGTGAAGCCATTTGGTACGCTATCGATAGAAAAACCATTAGCAAAGATATTTTAAATGGCACTGAAACAGTAGCCAATACACTATTTTCACCTAACGTTCAGTATGCAGATGTTGATTTGAAGAAGCGGGGCTATGATTTAGAAAAAGCAAAGGAGATTTTAGAAAAAGCAGGCTGGTCATTAGAGGATGGGGCTGAAGTTAGAACGAAAGATGGCAAAAAATTAGCAATGAAATTGTATTATGATAGCAATTCTCCTTCCCAGAAAGCTGAGGCTGAATTTATCCAAAGTTCCTTAAAAGAGATAGGTGTCGAGCTAGAGATCATTGGTGAAGAATCCACTTCAATCGCTAATAGAAGATCAACAGGTGACTATGATTTATTATTCAATCAAACATGGGGACTAGCATATGATCCTCAAAGCACAATTGCCGGTTTTACTTCTGAGTCTGCTTATTTACATACTACGAGCGGCATCGCAGAAGCAGATGAACTCTACAAAAAAATTGAAGAAGTGACAGTGTCCACTGATGAGGAAGCGAGAAAATCGTTGTACGCGGATATTTTGACAATTGTTCATGACGAAGCAGTCTTTATTCCAATTACAAATGGCCGAATCACTGTAGTTGCACCAAAAAATTTAAAAGGCATCTCATTTAAGCAAACACAATTCGAGTTGCCATTTGAACAAATGTATTTTGAATAGAAATTGCGATAAAAGGTGAGTACTTATTGATTACTCTTATGAAATAACAAAAATAGGGAAAAATTGCGGTTTCCTAAAGATGAAATTTCACATTGCGTGAAGTTTGGCGTTTTCCAGGTGGAAGGCAAGGCAGCGGACTTGCCTTCCGACTATAAATTTTTCAGCCTCATTTTTAAGTGCTATCTTGCAAACATTTATTTTTTAAAATAATGGTAATTATTGCGGGTGCATTTTCGAAAGATTTTGTCACATAGGAAGGAGGTTACTATGGGAAGTTACATTATTAAGAGGATACTGGTATCAATTCCCTTGCTTTTGATCATTTCGTTTTTGACGTTTGTTTTAATTAATCTTTCTCCTCTAGATCCGGCCGAAGTGGTGTTGCACGCGCAAGGTGTTCCTAAAATAACCGATGAATTAATGGCTCAAACGAAAGCAGAACTGGGTCTGGATAAACCATTTATCATAAGATATTTCGATTGGCTCGTTGCTTGCTTGCAGTTGGATTTTGGAAATTCATACGTGACAGGAGAACCGGTTTGGTCATTAATAGGTCCAGCTTTTCTTAATACATTAAAGCTAACGGTAGTTTCGTCTGTTGTCATTATTATTTTATCCATCTTATTAGGTGTGGTTTGTGCATTGAGAGAAGGAACTATCATTGATCAATCGGTAAGAGGATTTTCATTTTTCCTAGCGACAATGCCGTCATATTGGCTTGCGTCACTGATGATTTGGTACTTTGCTGTTAAGTTGGACTTATTACCAACAAACGGAATGGATTCGTATAGAAGTTATATTCTTCCGGTCGCTGTAATTGCGATCAATTATGCTGGCATTTATTTTCGGGTGGTTAGAAATTCGATGTTAAACCATTTAAATGAAGACTATGTCCTATATGCAAGGGCATGTGGCGTACCCGAGAGGAAAATTACCATACATATATTAAGAAATTCATTACAAGTTGCTATTTCAATATTTTGTATGGCTATTCCTATTATATTGGGGAGTACGGTAGTGATCGAGAATGTTTTTGCATGGCCAGGGTTAGGGAGTTTAAGTGTTAGATCCATTCTAAGCAGAGATTTTCCGATTATCCAAGCTTATGTTCTTATACTAGCGGCAGCCTTTGTGTTATTTAACACGCTTTCTGACATTATAAATGCGGCGATGAACCCTAAATTAAGGAAGGGATTATAAATGAAAATATTGAGAAGCTTAAGTAAAGATCGATTGGCCGCTGTATCTTTCATCGTAATTGTCGTGACGATTGTTGCTGGTATATTTGCTCCTTATATTGCGCCGCATGACCCTAATGAAGTAAATATGAAGCTTCGGTTTGCAGCACCATCTTGGGAATACCTATTAGGCAACGATCACTTGGGGAGATGCATGTTATCCAGATTAATTTATGGCATTCGTCCCAGCGTTTTATGGGTTTTAGGCGCATTATTAATATCAGTTTTGATTGGAGCTATTGTCGGTTTTATAGCGGGTTACTTTAGAGGTAAAGTAGATTTCTTTATGATGAGAATTTGCGATATTATGCTTTCTTTCCCAGGATACGTTATGACATTGGCGGTTGTTGGTATTTTGGGGGTCGGGCTTAAGAATGTATTGATTGCGTTTATTTTGATGAAATGGGCATGGTTTGCTCGAGTAATCAGAACGTCTGTAATGCAGTATGCGGAATTAGACTATGTAAAATTTTCTAAAGTAGCTGGTATGAGCGACATAAAAATTATATGGAAGCACATTGTTCCTGTTACACTTTCTGATATTGCAGTTGTTTCAAGCGGTTCGATGGGTTCCATGATTTTGCAAATATCGGGATTTTCTTTCCTAGGTCTAGGCATTCAAGCTCCAAATGCTGAATGGGGAATGATGCTCAATGAGGCAAGGCAAGTGATGTTTTCAAGACCAGAGCTAATGTTAGCGCCCGGATTAGCGACCATTATTGTCGTATCGTCGTTTAATTTCTTATCTGATGCTCTTCAAGTTGCTTTAGATCCTAAATTAATAAGTTCTACTAATAGACTTCAGGAAAAAGAGGTGGCAACAAAAAAAAGAGGTGGAAAAATTTATGAATATACTAGAAGTTGAAAATTTGCAAGTAACGGATATGAACACGGGTCAAATCATTATTTATAACAGTTCATTCCGTTTAAAGCAAGGAAACTGTCTTGCCATTGTAGGGGAAAGCGGAAGCGGCAAGTCCGTGACTTGCAGGTCCATTATGAGACTAAATAAAGCTTGGATTCGCCAATCAGGGGACATTCTCTTTAAGGGAGAAAATTTAAACCATCTTTCTGAAAAAGAAATGAGAAAGAAAAGAGGAAAAAACCTTTGTATGATTCTGCAAAATGGTATGAGTGCATTCGACCCCTCTTGTGTGATTGGCGTTCATTTAAGAGAAACACTTGTTGAGCATTTCGGCTGGAGTAATACCGAAATAGAAGAAAAAATGAAAAAGGCCATGGAAAGTGTCATGCTAAAAAATCCGATAGAGATTATGAATAAGTACCCACACCAATTATCAGGCGGAATGCTGCAGCGAATCATGATTGCGTTGGCATTAGTATTAGAGCCCGACATTATTATCGCTGATGAACCGACAACAGCGCTGGATACAATCTCACAATTTGAGGTCGTTGAACAATTCATTCAATTACGTGAAAGAATGGGATGTTCGATGATCTTTGTTTCCCACGATTTAGGTGTTGTCAAAAAAATTGCAGATGACGTTTTAGTCATGAAGGATGGAAAAATTATTGAAAGAGGAGATATCCAAACCATTTTTTCAGAAGCGAAACATGAATATACAAGATATTTAGTATCGACTAGACTAACGGTGAGCAACCATTTTAAGAAAATAATGGGGAGAGTTTAAAGTTGCTGAAAGTTGATCGTGTGGAGAAAAGCTATAAAAAAGGCGGATTATTCTCGAGGGAAAAACAGAAAATCTTAAAAAATGTTAGTTTTGAATGCAGAAGTGGCGAATGCCTCGGTATTATTGGAGAAAGCGGAAGCGGAAAATCAACATTGGGCCGTTTAATCGTTGGAATTGAAAAGCCGGATCGTGGAACGGTTTTATTTGAGGGGAAAAACATACAGGATAGAAAAGTGAGAGTAGGGAACATTAGTGCTGTATTTCAAGACTATACCTCCTCAATCAATCCGTTTTTTACTGTGGAAGAAGCCATTATGGAGCCTTTAAAAGGGCAAAAAAAGGGGCAAAAAGAGATTCAAAGCAAGATTGATCATCTATTAAATCAGGTTGGATTAGATCCATCTTATAGAAAAAAATATCCCCATGAATTATCTGGAGGAGAAGCCCAAAGAGTGTGTATAGCAAGAGCTATTTCAACAGAACCGAAATGCATTTTATTAGATGAGGCAATCAGCTCTTTAGACGTATCTGTTCAAATACAAGTGCTGGATTTATTAAAAAAGTTAAAAAAAAGCTACAATATGAGTTATATTTTCATAACCCATGATATACAGGCCGCCGCTTATATTTGCGACAGGGTCATTTTTTTTAGAAATGGCCAAATCGAAGAAATGGTTAAAATTGAACACTTAAAGGATGTTCAGTCAGAATATGCTAGAAAGTTATTACAAATGATTATCACTTTTTAATAAGTGAAATACACGCAACCTTTGTTACACGATTTATTATAAATGCAACTTGGCATGACAAACATTTGTATAGGTATGGAGTTTGGGATGTTTTTTGATGGTTAGTGGGGGGCTCACAGAATCATCCGTGAGCTTAAAAGGAGCGTGTTCCCATTTTCGCCGCGTGCTGGCGTAACGAAAAGCCAGAGTTGTGGACATGTCTCCCGACCGAACCGTGGATTTTTGCAGACATCATTTGTTTGATCTTTAATTTGTATTTATATAGGAGGAGAAAAATTTTGAGAGGAGCTTTGTCTTGGCCTTTTCTGCGTTTATATATGTTGGTTTTTCTTTATTTTAGTGCCAATTCTATTCTGAATGTGATTATTCCTTTACAAGGGGAAACATTAGGAGCAAGCAATACAACAATTGGCTTGATCATGGGAGCGTATCTGTTTACCACCATGTTCTTTCGGCCATGGGCCGGTTATATGATTCAAAAGCATGGACCGATAAAAGTATTACGCATGATTCTTATTATCAATGGATTTGCTTTAATCCTATATACGTTTACTGAGTTAGGAGGCTTTCTGGTTGCCCGTATGTTACAAGGGGTGTCGACTGCTTTTTTTTCAATGGCATTACAGATAGGTATTATTGATGCGCTGCCAGAAAAGGATCGCTCTCAGGGCATTTCGCTATATTCTTTATTTTCTTATATACCAGGCATTATTGGTCCCATGCTGGCATTAGGTATTTGGCAAGGAGGAATGGATTACTTTACGGTGGTGATGATCGCAATTGCCATCTTTACAGGGCTGTTTGGATATAGTACTAAGATGGACAAAAAAGAGTCTCCGCCTGCTGCCAATCATGCTGAACAAGGGGGAAGGATGCTTAAATCGTTTAGTCAGCTAGTAAAGAATCCGTTCTTATTTAAATGCAGTGTTTTGATGCTAGTGGCATCCATTGTATTCGGAGCCATTACAACCTTTATCCCACTGTATGCTGCGCAATTAAAAAGCGGTAATGCCGGAATTTATCTTATGTTTCAGGCGGGTACCGTTGTTTTTGCTCGTTTTGCTTTAAGAAAAAAGATTCCTTCAGACGGCAAATGGCATTCTTCTTTTGTCATGGGAACCATGTTTATTTTAGCCGTTGCAGCGCAGTGTGTAAGCTTTTCTATAATTGGTGGAGCGATATTTTTTTATGTTGGCGCCATTTTGATGGGGATCGCTCAGGCACTTCTCTATCCAACGTTAACAACATATTTAACCTTTGTCCTGCCGGAGATGAATCGTAATGTATTATTGGGATTATTTATTGCTATGGCTGATTTAGGAGTTTCGCTAGGCGGAGTCATTATGGGACCGGTAGCTGATCTCTCTTCATATTCATTTATGTATATGATTTGTGCGGGCTTAGGCGCAGCAATGATTCTGTTTGCCTATGATCGCAGAAAAATATTTGTTGAAGGGATATCAAATAAACATTCATGAGAAAAAGTAGACACAGATTATTATAGTAATAATAGACTGAAAAATGAGATGCCTACATGACAAAAAAACAAAGGCGGTACGAGGAAGACTTTAAGCGTCATTTCTCCTCTAAAGCAAAGCAACTGTATCCATGTCTCATATTTGGGTGTGGGCGTTTCTACCTAGATTAGCTGCTCTATCAGCGGGATTAATCTTTGATATTTTCTTGTTGGCTTGTTTTTTATAGGGAATATGCTATTGCCCAACTGGATGATATCTTTAGGAATTTCAATTTTATCCTTACGAATTATCTGGCAATTCCGCTTTCATCAATATTGTGATGGGCAACTTATTGTTTTATCGCTTTTAGACGATCCTACGCTTGAAATTGAAATTGAAATTGAATTGGAATATAATAATGGTAGAAATGAACTAATTTGGATAAAATTAAAAATAATCGAATATTGTGTTGATCTATTCATCATTATCTATTGGATCCTTCCTTTTTGCTGGAGTTTCATTCAAGCTTATTTTTAAAACATTATTTTAAATTTGGTGATGGAAACAATGATAAAAAACAAATCCAACTCCAATAATTTGATCATTCAATCAATTTCTAAATCTTATAAAAAAGGAAGCGTGAAAGCCAATTGTGATATATCGGCCACTATTTGCCCAAATGAAGTGGTGGCGATTATTGGGCATAATGGGGCTGGTAAAACTACCTTATTGAATCAAATTATCGGCATCGTAAAACCAGATCAAGGCGACATCCTTTTTCAAGGCCATTCCTTTGTTAAAAATACAAAACTAGCGAGAAACCTTGTATCGATGATGCCACAGTTTCACGCTCCTTTATCTGGGGTCACTCTTCGTCAAGCAATAGAAGCGATTTTACACATTCGGGGAATTTCAGGAAAAAAAACATATGTTGAAGAAATTATCAATGAATTACGCATCGATAAGTGGGCGGATAGACCGGGCGAAAAACTTTCAGGCGGCTTACAACGTTTAACTTCTTTTGCGATGTCAGTCGTTTGTCCCCCTCCTATCATTTTGCTTGATGAACCAACGAATGATGTAGATCCGGTAAGACGCAAATTGGTATGGAACTATATGAGGAAATTGGCTAGAAATGGACATATAGTTCTTGTCGTTACTCATAATTTATTAGAAGTAGAACAATATGCAGATCGTTATCTTTTATTAGATCAAGGCCGGCTCATACGAGATGAGAAAACGGGCGGAATCAATGACCAACTTGTATCCAATACTCTTTCTATTATACTTAATGATTGGGATTCTATTTCCAATTTGCCAGCTTCCATTGAAGCGAAATACATAGAAGAAGAAATGAAAATGATTTTGACACTTTCACATGAACAAGTACCCGACGCCGTTCAATGGTTACTAAATCTTATGAATCAAAGAAAAGTTGTTCATTATAGACTCACTTCTGCATCATTAGATACCACATATGGAGGATTGACAGATGGAAATCAAAACGAATCATGAGCGTGCGATGAATCCAGACGAATCCAGGTTAAAACTACCTTTCATAAAGTTTTGGGGACTTGTTCGCTGGAGTCTGATTCGGCATAAATATTTATTGCCGGCTTTCACGATTATACAGGCCGCATTCGCTTTAGCGATTGTATATGGGTTAGCCTTGTTAATTCCAGAAATCAATGAAAGTGCAGCTATCTATTTATCTTCTGGTTCTATTAGCCTTGGGATTATCGCCGTTGGTTGTGTATTAGCGCCGCAAATTGCCAACACATCGAAACAAGACGGTTTATTTGCATACCAAAGGACCTTGCCGGTTGGACGCAGTGCGATCCTGCTGGCTGATATCATCATTTGGTGTATTGCCTCCTTGCCGGGAGTTTTTATGGGGTGTCTTGCCGCGATCCTTCGCTTTGATATTACCTTAACGATAACGCCATTAAGCATCGCGATCATTTTAATCGCTCAAATAACGATGATTTGCATTGGCTTTGCTATCGCTTATTTATTGCCACCCAATGCAATGGCGCTTGCTACCCAATTGATTATGATTGGAGGATTGCTTTTTTCGCCAATCACCTACCCAATGGATAGATTGCCAGAATGGACTACTTATATTCATCAATACCTTCCTTTTGTTCCAACAACAGATTTGTTGCGGTCAACGCTCTTTAATTTTGGAACATTTTCGTTCGTTGATTTGTTTGTAATCATCATATGGGCAATTGTCGGGTTTATCGTTTCGCTCATCACATTATCAAGAAGGGAATAGAATAGTATGAAACGAATTCAAATCTCCAACATTCAAAAGACAGTAAACAACCAACCAATAATCAAATCTGCGAGCTTCGAGCTTTTTGAAGGTGAGATTTGTGCGCTTATCGGACCGAATGGAGTTGGCAAAACCACGTTGCTAAAATGCCTATTAGGTTTAGTACGTCCCGATCAAGGTTCGATCACCATTCATGATCAGTTGCTTTCCAAATCGTCACGGCCAAAACTATTAAAAGAAATAGGGGTCGTTTTTCCTATTCCGGAAAGCCTTTATAGCAAGACCATCTCGGAATTATTTAGTGAACATTTTCATTACCTCCAAATAGAAAAAAACGAGTCTTACCATACTTTATTACAAAAGCTTGAATTAGATGTTGCAACTGCGACCAAAATTGGAGATTTATCATTGGGGATGAAACAACGCCTTCAGCTGGCAATGGCTCTCTCCCATCATCCTAGTATTCTCATATTAGATGAACCCTTTAATGGGCTTGATGTAGATGGCATAAACTTGATAAAAAAAATTCTAACGGATTTGAGCAAGAAAGGGAAATGCATCTTAATCGCGAGCCATTCTTTATCCGAACTTGAAGATTTTGTTTCAAGTGTTGTGTTCATGTTAAACGGGGAAACTCATGAAAAAAAATCTCTTCATGATATTATGAAAAAATATCAAGGAGGTCTCCGGGAGTATTATCAGATGCTAAAAGGAGCGGAATGTAAAATTGAAAAAGAATTTTGAATTTGAAAGGTTGCAACTGAAAAAACATCGATGGATCCTATTGATCAGCGCTTTTCTTTCACAGTTATCATCTTTGTATTTTTTCACGATTATTGGACGGGTTGACTCTACGGAAGCAAATGGGGTGCTGAAAAATTATATTACCTTATCAGGCTTGGCATCTACAATTTCCATGTGTATTCTGGTTGTTTATGGAACAGTGATCATCAACCGTTTCCTCGTTACTAATTACATTAGCGAAAACAAGACAAGATTATATGTATATCCGATTGGACGCTCTCGTTTATTCTATACGAAAATCGCATCCTTCTGCGGTGTGTTTTCTTTATTCCAGTTTCTAGGAATCGCTGTATCTAATGCGATTTACTTAGTAATCGAAACGTTTACTCCCATACTTCTCACATCAGAATCGGCGTCTAAATATTTCATTCCATTTATGATCACTGCATTGGCATCAGTCATGTTAACGATTTCAATCATCATTCTTTCAAGTTTGGTTGGAATTTATTTTAATTCAACAGTCACAACAATTGTTACAGGGATTATTTTCGTTGTCATTTTTGGGAACATTTTAGCCATGGCTTTCGCAAGCAACGTGGTCATCACATTAGGCGCTTCTATTCTAGTCGCACTGGTCACTAGCATTTTCATTAAAATAACAGGAATGAGAATTGAAAATGATGAAGTGATCTCTAAATAATAAAACTTTTTCTATAAATAAAGTTCAACGTCAATTGTTTGGATTAAGGCAACTGATTTCACAGAATTAAAATAGGTTCATCAAAGAGAGCCTATTTAAGTGCTATTCTTGATCTATATGATGGATCAATTGTGAGCGATGTTTTAGGACATTCCAATCATCATCTTGTATTCAAAACGTTGGATCAAGCCACCGTACTTTTAAAAGGAGAGCATCCACTTATTCATAGTGACCGTGGGTTCCAATATACCTCTCATGGTTTTAAACGTAGGATAGACCAAGCAGGGATGACACAAAGTATGTCAAGAGTAGGCAGATGTATTGATAATGGGCCAATGGAATCTTTTTGGGGAACGCTTTAAATGCGAGAAGTATTATTTACATAAGTATCAGACATTTGAAGAATTAGCTCTTGCGATGGATGAGTACATCCGCTTTTATCATGATGAAAGGTATCAAAAAAGATTAAACGGCCTTAGCCCCATGGAATATAGAGCTAAAGCCGCTTAGGTATATTTTTATTATTTCTACAGTCTACTTGACAGGGGGCAGTTCAAAGCCGGTAGCCGAAAGTAAGTAATTTTTTTATATGATTGGACCGCCAAGTTCTTCAATTTCCTTCGGAACGTTCGAGAATTTTTTGAAGTTCTCTTTGAATGCTTTTGCTAATTCATACGCTTTTTGTTCATAAGCGTTTTTATCACTCCATGTTTTAATAGGCTGTAAAACTTCATCAGGCACTCCTGGAACATGAGCAGGAATCGCCAGCCCGAAAATAGGGTCTTTTACAGTTTCCACCTCATCGAGTTCGCCTTCCAATGCTGCCTGAACCATGGCTCTTGTATAAGCAAGTTTAATTCGTTTTCCTACTCCGTATTCTCCGCCGGTCCACCCTGTATTGACTAAAAATACTTTCACATCATGTTCTTCGATTTTTCTTCCGAGCATTTCAGAGTATCTTGTAGCTGGAAGCGGAAGAAATGGTGCGCCAAAGCATGTGGAGAACGTTGTTTTAGGGGAAGTAATACCCCTTTCCGTTCCAGCAAGCTTGCTCGTATAACCGCTTAAGAAATGATACATAGCCTGTTCTTTCGTTAATTTGCTTATTGGCGGCAGAACACCGAACGCATCAGCTGTTAAAAAAATAATAGTGTTAGGGTGACCCGCAATGCTCGGTTTAGCAATATTGTCAATCGCTTCAATTGGATAAGCCGCACGGGTGTTTTCTGTTAATAAGGAGTTGTCATAATCAGGAATTCGTGTCGATTCATCAACCACAACGTTTTCCAAAACGGAACCGAATCGAATCGCGTTATAAATTTGAGGTTCTTTTTCTTCAGACAAACCGATGCATTTTGCATAACAGCCGCCTTCAATATTAAAAATACCAGATGAAGACCAGCCGTGTTCATCATCACCAATTAATCGGCGTTTTGGATCGGCGGAAAGTGTTGTTTTGCCTGTTCCCGATAAACCGAAAAAGAGCGCGACATCGCCTTCTTGACCGACATTGGCGGAGCAGTGCATTGAAAATATATCTCTTTCTGGAAGCAGGAAGTTCATGACGGAAAAGATAGACTTTTTCATCTCGCCTGCATATTCAGTTCCGCCGATCAGGATTATTCTCTTTTCAAAAGAAATAATGATAAATGCTTCTGAGTTCGTTCCATCCACAGCTGGATCTGCTTTAAAGGAAGGAGCGGAAACAATCGTAAACGGATTTTTATGCTCCTTTAAATCGTCTTGGCTTTTCGGACGGATAAACAGTTGGCGAGCAAATAAATTTTGCCACGCCAATTCATTGACCACTTGAATTGGAAGACGATATTTTTTGTCAGCTCCGGCAAATCCGTTAAAAACATAAATTTCATCTCTATTTTTTAAATATTGTATGACTTTTAAGTACAGTTTTTCAAAAACTTCTGATGAAATTGGCTTGTTGACGGGTCCCCAATCAATTAAATGCTTGACAGAATCTTCTTCAACGATGAATTTATCTTCTGGTGACCGGCCGGTATATTTGCCTGTTGTAACCGAAACTGCACCTGTATTTGTTAAAAAACCTTCTTTCCTAGCTAAAACTTTTTCTACAAGTCGTGCGACTGGTAAATTATGATATGCATTTGGTCCGCTGATCAACGAAGCTAATTCATTTGATACATCTACAATATTCATATACATACCATCCTTTTTTTGCATATTTGAAATGGTTTTATAGAAATAGTATAACACATTCGCAAAAATAATCCATCCTATTTATCGATTTCTGAAAATAATGTTTTTACTATATATTTTGCCTTCATTTTTGGGCATCATACGAATCATGATTGATCAGCTGATACTGAAATAATGGATATCAGATGATTTGGAAAATTACAGAGAAGCTTTATTTATTGTTGACAAGTACTTTTTTGCTCCTGTATGATATACATTTGAACGGATACTCTTATCCCGAGTTGGCGGAGGGACAGGCCCTATGAAGCCCAGCAACCGGCTCGTTGAAAGAAGACAGTAGAATATGGCTTTCAAAATCCCGGTATTCTATGGACATACAACATGATGCGAAAGAATTCCATATTCATAGACGAGCAATGGTGCTAACCTGATGCAAGGTTATATCCTTGAACGATAAGAGTGAAAGGCAATGATGTTTATAACAACCTTTCCTCTGGCAGGGAAGGTTTTTTCTATGTATAAGAGAAATCTCGTTTAGCCAAGTTTTTCTTATCGTACGCAATTTTGATATGTTTACAACAGTGGTGAGGGAATGAGTTCCGTGTCAATGTCAAGGAGTGTAGCACTCCATAAACATCATTTTAAGTTTGAGGAGGAAGCAGTAAATGACAAAAAAGCGCCGTCTGTTTACATCTGAATCCGTAACGGAAGGGCATCCGGACAAAATTTGCGACCAAATTTCAGATGCGATTTTAGATGCCATTTTAGAAAAAGATCCGAACGCACGTGTAGCTTGCGAAACATCTGTCACCACCGGACTTGTATTAGTCAGTGGAGAAATTACGACAAGCACGTATGTGGATATACCAAAAATTGTGCGAGAAACGGTCAAAGAGATCGGCTATACGAGAGCTAAATACGGTTTTGATGCTGAAACTTGTGCTGTTTTAACATCAATTGATGAGCAATCACCCGATATTGCTGCAGGGGTGGATAAAGCTTTAGAAGCGCGAGAAGGACAAATGACTGATGAAGAAATTGAAGCGATTGGCGCTGGAGATCAAGGGTTAATGTTCGGTTTTGCATGCAATGAAACGAAGGAATTAATGCCTCTCCCGATTTCCATTGCCCATAAGCTTTCACGCCGGCTTACAGAAGTTAGAAAAAGCGAAGAAATTCCTTATTTGCGTCCGGACGGAAAGACGCAAGTTACGGTAGAATATGATGAAAATGAACAGCCGGTTAGAATTGACACAATTGTCATATCGACTCAACACCATCCGGAGGCAACTTTAGAACAAATTAAGCAGGATATTAAAGAAAAAGTAATTGATCCGGTTGTTCCAAAAGAACTGATCGATGAAGAAACAAAATATTTCATCAACCCTACCGGACGTTTCGTTATTGGCGGACCACAAGGAGATGCAGGATTAACGGGACGAAAAATCATTGTCGATACTTACGGAGGCTATGCGCGCCATGGCGGAGGAGCTTTCTCAGGAAAAGATCCGACGAAGGTAGACCGATCTGCAGCTTATGCGGCTCGTTATGTAGCGAAAAATATTGTCGCAGCCGGACTTGCAGACAAATGTGAGGTTCAGCTGGCCTATGCAATTGGTGTAGCGAAACCTGTCTCTATTTCTGTTGATACGTTCGGTACTGGCAAAGTAAGCGAAGATGTTTTAGTTGAATTAATTCGCAATAACTTTGATTTGCGCCCAGCTGGCATTATAAAAATGCTTGACTTGCGCCGCCCGATTTACAAACAGACAGCTGCTTACGGTCATTTCGGACGCAACGATCTAGATTTGCCATGGGAACGCACAGATAAAGCGGAAGCTTTGCGCGAACAAGCTCATCAATATTTGTAAAATAAAAAAGGTGTCCAATGCGATGCATGCATTAGACACCTTTTTGCTTTTATGGTCCGAATGCGACAAAACAGATGGTGCCAGCTGAAGCTCCTAGAACTATTCCCGCCAGCACATCTGAAGGGTAGTGTAGGCCAAGAAAAATTCTTGATAGTGCCACACTGAATGTGAGAGGAAGCAAAATCCATGTTAAGGCTGGAAAAAAGAGCAAAAATGGTGTAGCCACTGAAAATACAGCTGTCGTATGTCCAGAAGGAAATGAATGGTCAGTTAACGGATTTTCTAACACTTTTGTTTCAAATAATGTAAGATAAGGCCGTCTGCGTGGATAAATTCTTTTCACAATGAAAACCGGAATATGACTGAAAAAAAGTGCAGCTGAACTTGCCAAGGCAACAGTTTTTACAGGTTCATTAAAAAATAACATCAGCATTAAACATGTTGCAATTGAAAAAACAGCCCCTCCTAAATGAGTAACATACCGAAAATAAACATTCAGTCCTTTTCGTTCAAAATGCGAATTAATCAGTTTGAACAACTTGCACTCAAATTGGTAAAGCTGATTCAGCAGTCTGCCCATGTTAAAGTTCCTCTTTTCAAAAAGCAAAAATTCTTATAAAAAATTTTCTCTCATATTTATGTAAACTTCAACAAATCTAATAAAAATTTTACAAAATTTTAAAAATGCATGAAGCTGCCCGGTAAAGAATGACATTTGAAAGAGAAAGTTTTAAAATGTTTTTATAAGCAATTTATATGTTGTTCATACGAGCAATATTTTTATAATATTGAGCTTTTTCGATATACTCGCGACGGATGCGCTCCATATCTTGAAGATCTTCTTCTGTTAATTCTCTAATCACTTTGGCGGGTCTTCCGAATGCTAAAGTTTTCTCAGGTATCTTTTTGCCTGGCGGGACAAGACTGCCTGCACCGACAAAAGCGCCTTTTCCGATTTCTGCTCCATCCAGAATAATCGAACCCATTCCAATTAGAGCTCCTTTCCGCACAATCGCACTGTGGAGCAGAACTTGATGGCCGACGGTTACATCATCTTCAATAATTAACGGTTTATTTGGGCTCTGGTGCAGACAGCATTGGTCTTGAATATTGACCCGATTTCCAATAATAGTTGGGGCGACGTCACCGCGGATAACCGTCTGAAACCAAATGCTTGATTCATCTCCTATTTGAACATCACCGGTGATTGTGACAAAATCAGCTATATAAGCCGAATCGCTAATTATAGGTTTTTTGTCTTTATATGGATAAATAACCATGGGAACCATCCTTTTCTTTTTTTCATATTATAACAAATTTTCCGTCATGTTCGGAAAGGAGTTAATTTATGTGGAAATGGGTAAGTTCTAGTCCTAAAGCTGCGATTGTCATCATTCATGGAGCTGGAGAACATCATGGACGTTACAAATGGCTGATAAAAAAGTGGCAAACAAACGGGTACCATGTTGTCATGGGGGATTTGCCAGGACAAGGAAATTCATCCTCCAGACGGGGACATGTCCAATCGTTTGATGAATATATTGATGAAGTTGACCGTTGGATCAGGGAGGCTCAATCTTTCCAATTGCCGCTTTTTTTGCTGGGGCATAGCATGGGCGGTTTAATAGCCATACGTACGCTGCAGAGAAATAAAATTCCGTTAAACGGGGTCATTTTATCTTCGCCATGTTTAGGAATTTTGCAAAAACCGAGTAAAGCGCTCGATCTTTTGGCAAAAGGATTAAATATTTTCGCGCCTAGGGTACGCTTTGATTCCGGTTTGACAGTTGAGATGGCAACGAGAAATAAGGAAATTCAAGACATAAACAGAAACGACTCCCTTTACGTAAGAAAAGTTTCTGTGCGCTGGTACAGAGAGCTTCTTCATGCTATTGAACTAGCATTTCAGCAGCTTCCGCAGTTTCCAGATGTCCCTCTTTTCGTCATGCAGGGAGGAGAAGACAAAATTGTTGATAAATCAGCAGTTCAAAAATGGTATAGTCAGTTGAATCTCACGGAAAAGAGCTATAAAGAATGGGAAGGACTATATCACGAAATTTTTAATGAACCGGAAAGAGAACTTGTTTTTCAAGATGCGTTGAGATTTACAGAAAGCCATTTAACATAAACACTGGAATTTTACAATGAAGAGGTGAGTTGATCTTTGAGTATACCTGAACACCCTATCAGCCTTATGTCAAGAGTTTATAGGGAAATTCTTCCGACCGTCCATTATTACTTAGATGGGTGGAAAAAAAAGGCTGAGGAAATACCGAATCCTGAATTGAGAAAGCAGGCGCTTGCAAGCATAAATACGAAAGCATTTCATTGCGAAGGAGGAAGCATTTTAGCGCTTTTGTCGAACTCTCATATAGAGGAATGCATAGAGTTTATCGTTGCTTATCAAACGATTAGCGATTACTTGGATAATTTATGCGACAGAAGCACTTCTTTTGATCCGGAAGATTTCCGCATGCTGCACCAATCAATGAAGGATGCGCTGTCGATTCATGCAGAATTAAAAAATTACTACCAATTTCGTGAGGACCAAGATGATGGCGGATATTTAAAAGAGCTTGTCATGACATGCCAAAGAATGCTGAGCCAATTGGAGAACTATCCGGTTATAGCTGGCTATTTGATGGAGCTTTGCGAATATTATTGTGAACTGCAAGTACATAAGCATGTAATAGAAGAGGAAAGAGTGCCAAGGCTAGTACAGTGGTTCGAACAATATAAATCTTCCCTCCCGGATATGCGGTGGTATGAATTTTCTGCCTGCGCTGGATCGACATTGGGCATTTTTTGTTTAGTCGCCTATGCATTTCAGCCCAGCTTTAACGAAGCGATTGCCAAAAAAATTAAAGACGGTTACTTTCCATATGTGCAAGGGCTTCACATTTTATTGGATTACTTTATTGATCAAGAGGAGGATCAATTGGAGGGCGATTTAAATTTTTGCAGTTTTTATGAAAGCACATCAGAAATGATGGAACGATTAGCTCATTTTGTACATGAAGCGGACAAAAATTTAAAAGGTATTCCGAACGAAAATTTTCATAAATTAATTAACCGCGGATTGCTCGGCATTTATTTATCTGATGACAAAGTATTAGTACATAAAGATTTAGGAAAGCTGGCTAAAAAATTAATAAAAAAAGGAGGAACAACCTCCGTTTTCTTTTATGTGAATGCTAGGGCATATCGAACGTTCCGAAAATGGAATTTGATTAAATCTTCTTGATGGATAAAGCTAGCCGGGATATTATTCCCCGGCTATTTTGCTTTTTCGATTGCTACAATAAACGGAGGGGAATTTTTTTGGTTTAAAAACCGGTATTCAAGTACATGAGCAGTATGTTGATCGATTTGTTCGGCAAATTTAAGAAGCTCATCTCTCTCACGTTTTCCTTCCGGATGGCCGTGATAAACGACCAGTACGATCATTCCACCGGGTCTTAGTATGGATAAAAGCTGCTTTACTGCTTCAATAGTTGATTCTGGTTTTGTCACAATGTTTTTTTGGCCACCGGGCAAATAACCGAGATTAAACATCGCACCGGCGATATGATTGTGATGTTTTTTCGGAATCGTATTGAAAATGTCATCATGGCTGGAATGAAACAAAGTAACACGGTCGATTAAACCGGATTCCTTCAACCGTTTTTTTGTCTCTTCAAGCGCTTGTTTTTGAATATCATATCCAAACACATGACCTTGTTCGCCAACGAGTTGTGCTAAAAAGACGGTATCATGTCCGTTCCCGACTGTTGCATCAATAACGATATCGCCGTTTTGGACAGCGGAAGCCATCAATTTTTTTGCAAATGGAAGAATGCGAATGAGGTTCATTTTGACATCACTCGATCTTTTGTATAATACTTCCCTTGGTAGCTGTTTCGTTTTTCGAGTTCGGCATCAATGGCATTCAGCACTTCCCATTTGTTAACGCTCCACATCGGCCCTATCATTAAATCGATCGGACCGTCGCCTGTAATGCGATGAACGATCATTTCGGGAGGCAGTACCTCTAGCTGATCGCAAACTAATTGTACATATTCATCAAAGGATAAAAAGCGCACCATCCCTTTTTCATATTGCTTAACCATCGGTGTACCTTTTAACAAATGGAGCAGATGAATTTTAATTCCTTGAACATCCAGCTTAGCAACTTCTTTTGCAGTTTCCATCATCATATCGTACGTTTCAAGCGGAAGACCGTTTATGATGTGTGTGCAAACTCGGATTCCGTGCTTTCTGAGCTTGTTAACTCCTTCCACATAACATTCATAATCGTGCGCACGGTTAATTAAATCAGCGGTCCGCTGGTGAACGGTTTGCAATCCTAATTCCACCCAAAGATATGTCCTCTCATTTAATTCCGCCAAATAATCAACAACATCGTCAGGCAAACAGTCAGGCCTTGTAGCAATGGACAAACCGACAACTCCTTCGAGACCTAATACCGTTTCATATTTCTCACGAAGAACTTCCACGGGTGCATGAGTGTTTGTAAATGCCTGAAAGTAAGCAATATACTTTCCGTTTTTCCATTTCTCATGCATTTTGCTTTTAATGTCGTGAAATTGCGTAACAAGATCATCAGCTCTGTTTCCGGCAAAATCGCCCGACCCTGCGGCACTGCAAAACGTACACCCGCCATGTGCTACCGTACCGTCGCGGTTTGGACAGTCAAATCCTCCGTCTAAAGCAACTTTAAACACTTTATCTCCAAATGTATTTCGTAAATGGTAATTCCATGTATGATACCGTTTGTTGTCATTCGTATACGGAAATGGATTGTGGTTCGCCAATTCCTACTCCTCCTGTTTCGATATACTATCAAGACATTTTACCATGATTGCCAAACCAATCTCAAATAAGAATTTACCAGCTTTTTTCATGATGGAGCTTGCAGAAATAGCGAAAAATACAGTTGATGAAGAAAATTCTTCATCAAGGAGGGGATTTGTTTGGCTACTAGACAATCCGTGGAAGAGTGCATTCAACATTGCCAGCAAGCATTGGAATATGCAAATGAGCAATATATTGAAGGGCTGAAACAGGAGCATTACAATGATGAAGAATATACAAATGCACAGCAAAAGCTTCAAGATGCGCTTGCAGAAGTGGAAAAACTCAGTTTAAGCGCAAATGACCAGCAGCGGGAGCAGCTTCACCGCATGCGCCTTCAACTGCAGCACCTTCAAAATGAGATGATTTTGCTCGATCATTAAAATTCCAGGGCAAAGCCTGATTGTAGGCTTGCCCTTTAATTGCAATTATGATTTTTCATTTATTCTTTAGCCGATTTGATCTTATATATAAATTTGCATAGGGAAAGAATGGTTTTTGGAATAAAAACGAAAATATAGAATAAAAATATCTTTCAACAGATTGCGCAATTACCGATATAAAAGCTCGGCTCAATGCGAATGAACGATTACATTTTAAAACAAAATCGGGATCAGTTTGTTGAACATCAGTCAAACTTCTAGCAAAAGCTGCTATACGACTATGTACATCATAATTTTTCCCTAAGATCAAGAGCCCCCGAACGAGTGAAATCATTCAGTGTTTTTTATATGCGGAATCAGAAAATGTTGATTGCATCTTTTCTGTATTATGTGTACTATATAATGTAGTACACATAATACAAAAGAGTCCTTTTTGTAAGAAAGAAGGGTATTTGATGTTTGAAATTGACCCGAGAAGTGCCACTCCGATATATGAGCAGATCATAAAAAAAATGAAAGAACTATGTATCAAAGGTGTGTTAAAGCCTGGCGATAAACTGCCCTCTGTAAGAGAGATGTCTTCCATGATTATCGCTAATCCTAACACGGTTTCAAAGGCTTATAAAGAGCTGGAAAGAGAAGGCTTGATTGAAACGCTGAGAGGACGGGGGACATTTGTATCGAAAATGGTGCAGAAAAAGCTGGATGAAGAGAAAATTGAAATAATTAAAGAGGAGCTGCGGCAAATTATGATCGATGCATTTTATGCAGGAATCAGCTTTGAACAAATATACCAATGGATGAAAGACATGAATAACGAATTTGCCAATGCTTTTCATAAATAAAGTTTAGTAAAGAAAAAGTATTTGAATCTCTGCAGCGTGAGTTTCAGCTTGTTTGGCTAAAACGGTTCAGAAAAGATAAAGGAAAAACTTTGTTCGGAGGGCATATCTTATTCTTCTCGGTGTTATTCATGCAGCTTTGGCTGCCCATTAGCTAGGTAAAAAATCCCCGGAAAAACGGCATAAATTCAATTAAACCAATGAGTATCGGTAAGATTCTTGTATGAACCATGCGAGTAAACGGGCAGAATTATTTTTTGTTGGACATTAAAAAATCCCAATCCATATATTTGTCATTTTAGCTATTGCAACCAACAAAAAAACGAAAATTTCCAGTGAAATGTAAATGTAATAAAATAATAAAGGATTCTTAATTTTTTTCTCCTAAAATTATAAAAGGAAATATACATTTAAAGTGAAACTATTTTGATTTTAGTTCGTTCTAATTGTTGAGCTGCTTTAAGTTGAGGTGAATAAAATGTTAAAAGACCCAAAGATATTAATATTAACGGCAAATTACGGAAACGGTCATATCCAAGTTGCTAAAACATTGGAGCAGTCTTTGCATAAGATGGGAATCAACAACGTAAAAGTTTCTGATTTAATTAGCGAGTCTCATCCAATTATGGCAGAAATTACAAGATATTTATATTTGAAAAGTTTTTCCATCGGTAAGCAATTTTATCGGTTATTTTATTATAGTGTGGACAAAATGTCTAACAAACGCATTATGAATTTGTATTTGAAGCTTGGACACCGCAAGTTGAATCAGCTAGTAAGGGAGATAAATCCTGACATCATCATTAATACATTTCCTATTTCCGTTGTTCCTGAATATCGCACGCGGACAGGCGTGTTCATCCCGACATTTAATGTGCTGACCGATTTTTGTCTTCACCGAGTATGGGTTCATAAAAACATTGATAAATATTATGTTTCGTGCGACGATGTGAAGGAAAAACTGACAATGCTCAACATCCATCCAGCGCTTGTCAAAGTAACCGGAATTCCTATTCGGCCGCAGTTTGAAGAAAAAATGGAAACGATCGATTTATATAAAAAATACAATTTGGATCCGAACAAGAAAACTTTGTTAATTGCTACAGGCGCTCATGGAGTTTTAAAAAATGTAAAAGATTTGTGTGAATCATTTTTTACACGAGATGACATGCAAATAGTCGTTGTATGCGGAAATAACCAATCGCTGAAAGATGAGCTTGAACCGCTTCAGTATATTCACCCGGATCGAATAAAAGTTTTTGGCTATGTCGAAAGAATCGATGAGCTCTTTCGCATTTGTTCCTGCATGATAACAAAGCCTGGAGGGATTACTCTCAGCGAGGCGGCCGCATTAAAAGTTCCGCTTATTCTCTATAAACCTGTTCCGGGGCAGGAAAGGGAGAATGCCGATTTGTTTGCAGCAAAAGGGGCGGCGGTTGTCATCAATAAGCTTGAAAAAGTTCAAGAGACGGTCAATGATTTATTTAACCACCCTGAAAAAATGGAAAAAATGAAAATGAGCATTGCTGAATTATATAGACCAAACGCTGCTGACACGATCTTGCAGGACATTTTAAATGAAGCAGAAATGCTGCTTGATTCAAGCTTGAAAGGGTCTGTCAATTATTAATTATTAGACTGAAATCCAAATTTTTCGACATTGACTTGCATGAACTCATAAAATTCATTAAAATAACAATATGATAAGTGGATGAAAAAGCAAGAACGGTGAAAAGGATCAGTAGTGGATAAAGGCGTCTAGAGAGTTGACGGAAGGTGAAAGTCAATCGTTGTTTATTCACGAACTCCCCTTTGAGTTGCGGGTGTGAAATGTATTCCGGTACAGACTAATGCCCGACGTGTTTCCACGTTACGGAACAGAGTGAGTGCATTTGCGCTAATTTGGGTGGTACCGCGGGAAATTGTCTCTCGTCCCTTCGTCGTGGGGATGGGAGTTTTTTTATTATTTGACGCTTATACATATATATAGCAAAGGAGGATTTTTACATGTCTTACAACCATCGTGAGATTGAGAAAAAATGGCAAGATTATTGGCTAAAAAACAAAACATTTAAAACAGAGGATGATTCCGATAAACCGAAGTTTTATGCATTGGATATGTTTCCGTATCCTTCGGGAGCTGGTCTTCATGTAGGACATCCTGAAGGTTATACGGCAACCGACATTTTGGCGCGAATGAAACGGATGCAAGGTTACAATGTTCTCCATCCGATGGGATGGGATGCATTTGGACTTCCGGCTGAGCAATATGCTTTAGATACCGGCAACGATCCTGCGGAATTTACGAAAAAAAATATTGATAATTTTCGCAGACAAATTCAATCACTAGGATTTTCCTATGATTGGGATCGGGAAGTAAATACAACTGATCCGGAATATTACAAATGGACGCAATGGATCTTCTTAAAGCTTTATGAAAAAGGACTTGCTTACATTGATGAAGTGCCCGTCAACTGGTGCCCGGCACTCGGAACTGTTCTTGCAAATGAAGAGGTCATCGACGGAAAAAGCGAACGGGGAGGACATCCTGTTGAACGCCGTCCGATGAAACAATGGGTGTTAAAAATTACCGAATATGCTGACAGGCTGCTGGAAGATTTAGAAGAGCTTGATTGGCCGGAAAGCATAAAGGAAATGCAGCGAAATTGGATCGGCCGGTCGGAAGGTGCGGAAGTTCATTTTACAGTCGATGGAACTGATAAAACCTTTACTGTTTTTACTACTCGTCCAGATACGCTTTTCGGTGCTACGTATACAGTGCTTGCGCCTGAACATCCGCTTGTGAAAGAAATTACAACCGAGGAACAAAAAGAAGCGGTGGAAGCCTATTTAGATCAAATTAAAAGTAAAAGCGATCTCGAAAGAACGGACTTGGCGAAGGAAAAAACAGGCGTGTTTACCGGAGCCTATGCTGTAAATCCTGCCAATGGAGAAAGATTGCCGATTTGGATTGCCGATTATGTTTTAATGAGCTATGGTACAGGTGCGATCATGGCCGTGCCTGCCCACGATGAACGGGACTATGAATTTGCGAAAAAATTTGACCTGCCGATTAAAGAGGTTGTCGCTGGAGGAAACATCGAACAAGAAGCTTATACAGGAGACGGCGAGCATGTAAATTCCGACTTTTTGAACGGATTGAATAAAGAAGAAGCAATTGAAGCGATGATCAATTGGCTGGAGGAAAACAAAAAAGGACAAAGAAAAGTGACATACCGTCTCCGAGACTGGTTGTTCAGCCGTCAACGTTATTGGGGTGAACCGATTCCGATCATCCATTGGGAAGACGGCACGATCACAGCTGTTCCTGAAGAGGAGCTGCCGTTAGTGCTTCCGGAAACAGATGAAATTAGACCTTCGGGAACCGGTGAGTCACCTTTAGCGAATATTGAGGATTGGGTGAATGTCGTTGACCCGAAAACAGGCAAAAAAGGGCGGCGCGAAACAAACACAATGCCTCAATGGGCGGGAAGCTGCTGGTACTATTTGCGCTATATTGACCCGCACAATTCAGAACAATTAGCTGATCCTGAAAAATTGAAAAAATGGTTGCCTGTGGACATTTATATCGGCGGGGCTGAGCATGCTGTTTTACACTTGCTGTATGCCCGTTTCTGGCATAAATTTTTATACGATATCGGAGTAGTTCCGACGAAAGAACCGTTCCAAAAATTGTTTAACCAAGGAATGATCCTCGGCGAAAACAATGAAAAGATGAGCAAATCAAAAGGAAATGTCGTCAATCCTGATGAAATCGTTGAAAGCCACGGAGCGGATACTCTCCGTTTATATGAAATGTTCATGGGTCCGCTTGATGCATCCATTGCATGGTCAACAAAAGGACTCGACGGCGCAAGAAGGTTTTTAGATCGTGTATGGCGGCTGTTTGTAATGGAAAATGGCGAGTTGAATCCGAAAATCGTCGATGAACCGTCTCAAGAGCTTGAACGCATTTATCACCAAACAGTGAAAAAGGTAACGGAGGATTATGAAAATCTGCATTTTAACACAGCTATTTCGCAACTGATGGTATTTATTAATGAAGCTTATAAAGCGACAATTCTTCCGAAAGAATATATGGAAGGCTTTGTAAAGCTTTTATCGCCGGTTGCTCCGCATATTTGCGAAGAGCTTTGGGAAAAACTCGGCCATTCTGAAACGATTGCTTATGAATCGTGGCCGGCATGGGATGAATCAAAGCTTGTCGAAGATGAAGTGGAAATTGTCATTCAAATCAACGGAAAAGTGCGGGCAAAGCTGCTTGTACCAAACGATGCTTCTAAAGAGGAAATGGAAAAAATCGCGATGGATGATGAAAAAATAAAAGAGCAGCTTGAAGGCAAAACCGTTCGTAAAGTGATTGCTGTTCCTGGCAAGCTTGTCAACATCGTAGCCAATTAAGCTTGAATATCAATGAAAGGATGGCCATTCATGGTAAAAGAAATCACACCAAATGATCTCAAAACGAAGCTTGAAAACGGCGAAACATTAGACATTATTGATGTCCGCGAGGAAGAAGAAGTAGAAGAAGGCATGATTCCACAAGCAAAACATATTCCGATGGGAGAAATCCCGGACCGCATTGAAGAATTTGATAAAGAAAAGGAATATATTTTCGTCTGCCGCTCAGGAAGAAGAAGTGAAAATGTTTGTTTATATTTACAGGATCTTGGTTTTAATGTCATCAATATGGTTGGCGGAATGCTCGAATGGACAGGGGAAACCAAACCGAAGAGCGAGATAAAAAAATAAGTGGAAAAACCGCGCTTATGTAGGCGCGGTTTTTTCCTTATAAAGGAAGATTAGCGTGGCAAAAACAGTAAACCATACCGCATGTAATACCCTCAACATCCCCATAAAAACTGCCGACAAGAGCAAATCTTTTCCCTTTATTAAAAGTGTCATATTTGTACAAGCATAAAAGTATATTGGAAGCAACGAGATAAATAAAGGGAGTGTGAAGAAATTGAGCTATAAAGTCGCCATTTTTGACGAAGAGCATGAAAAAGATTTAGAAGAGGAAGTGAACGCTTTTTTAACTGCGCTTCCAACTCAAAAATATATCGACATAAAATATCATGTAGCGGTAACATGCGATCAAAAAGGTGAACAAATTTACTGTTTTTCAGCGATGATTATTTACAAAGAATAAGAAGACTTTCACATTAATAATGAAAAGTCTATTATATTTAGTAAGAATGTAAACAGAATTAAACGTGAAGCGTTGGTTGATTGTAATTTTAGAGAATCTTCGTCAATGCATCAATGTTCGCATGCGCTCCAAGTAGTTGCTATGCCCAGTGGATCTTGAAAGCTTATAAGCACTGATCCAGATAGGAAACACTTTATAAATTGTACCTGATGTGAGAAAGTCGAATAAAACTGAAATGATCGCCGTCGTTTTGCAGGATGGAAGACGGACTAACTCATGAAAAAGCTTTTTAAAGCAAGCTTTAGACCCGTTTGAAAATCCTTGTTTATGGGGAATCTAGGTCTTTTTTTATTGGAAAAAAGATTTCAATGCCGTTCCGAAGCGACCGCACGAAAAAAAGGATGACCAATTTTTTTAAGTTATCCTAGAACCTTTTGAAAGGAAAAAACGCTTCGTATCAACCAGAAATTGTAAGCGCTAAGACAAAAAAGGGTGATCATATGTACTACAGTGCGATGTTGAATATAAAAGGAAAAAAGACAGTCGTTGTCGGTGGAGGGAAGGTAGCGGAAAGAAAAATAAAAGCTTTGCTCGATGCATGTGCTGATATAACGGTTGTCAGTCCCGATCTATCAGATCATCTTCTTCGAATGCATCAAGAAAAAAAAATATCGTGGAAACAAAAAACGTTTGAAAAAGACGATGTAAACGGTGCGTTTCTAGTCATTGCGGCAACGAATGAAAGGGAAGTTAATGAGCAGGTCTACCAGTCATGTGAAGCACATCAGCTGATCAATGTAGTGGATGCACCTGAAAAAAGCAATATCATTATGCCGGCAACATTTAAAAGGGGCGATTTAATCATCAGTGTATCAACGAGCGGGAAAGTTCCGGGGCTCGCCAGAAAATTAAAAAATAATTTGGCAGAGCAGTTTGATGAACATTTTGCTGACTATGTTGAATTTTTAAAGGAAGGTCGAAAACGTGTTTTAGAAGAAATCAACGACCCAGAGCAAAAAAGGATGGTTTTACATCAATTATTAGACAAGAGCTTTTTAGAAGCTTCAAATGAAGAACGGCATAAGCAGCTGGAAATGCTTTTGAATGCGAACAGGTCTAGCGAATAGCTAAACCGGATCGTGGGATGAGCGATTTGTGCAAAAAAAGAGGCGCCCCCAAAAGTCAGCTCCCCTGACTTATCGGTTCGCCCTTTTCTACGTAACGGCTTGCGTACAAGCCTGCCAGCCGTCCTGTTACGAGCGCAGCCGTGATGTTGTAGCCGCCCGTGTAGCCGTGAATATCCAATATTTCGCCGCAAAAATAAAGCCCGTTCATTAGTTTAGAGGCCATCGTCTTTGGATCGATTTCCTTTATAGAAACGCCTCCGCCGGTCACAAACGCTTTTTCGATTGGGAGCGTGCCGTTTGCTTCGAAGCGGAAATCTTTCACTAAGCGGACAAATTGGCGCAGCTTATCTTTTGAAAGCTGGGAATATGTCATCGAATGATCGATTTCGGATTCCTCCAGCAAAAATAGCAAATATCGTTCAGGCAAGAAACCTTTTAATACATTTTTAACAGCCTTTTTCGGTTCGCCTTTCAATTTAAGCAAAATATGCTGAAAAAGATTTTCTTCATTTTCAGTAGGAAAAGCGTCAATTGACAACGTCACCGTTTTTTCTTTTTTCAATTGTTTTACAACAAATTGGCTGCATCTTAGTGCAGCTGGACCTGATACGCCAAAATGGGTAAAAATAAAATCCATTTTGTGCGTAATAATTGGTCTGTCCTTTTGATTCAACACACTTAAAGCCGCATCTCTTAACGACAGGCCTTGCAATTGTTTTGTTCGGATAAACGGTTCATTCGAAGTAATCGGAACTTCAGTTGGAAATAATTCCGTCACAGTATGACCGGCTTTTTTTGCCCACACGTATCCGTCTCCAGTACTTCCGGTATGAGGGACAGATTTTCCTCCTACAGCTACGATAACAGCTTTGGCAGGAATAAAGGTTTTATTTTTTAACCAGATTCCTTTTACTTTGCTTTCACTATATTCGATGTTTTCAACCGGATGATTTGTTTTAATTGTAACGTTCAGCCTTTTCAGTTCGGAAAGTAGCGCATTGACTACGTCTTGAGCTCTGTTTGATACTGGAAACATCCGGCCATGGTCTTCCTCTTTTAAACGAACTCCAAGGTTTTCGAAAAAGCGTATAATGTCTTCATTATTAAATTGCGAAAAAGCGCCATACAAAAATCGTCCGTTGCCGGGAATATTTTTGATAATTTCTTCAATTGACCGGCGATTTGTCACATTGCACCGTCCGCCACCGGAGATCGCCAGCTTTCTTCCTAATTTTTCTCCTTTATCGACTAACAGCACGTTCGCTCCGTTTTCAGCGGCGGCGATGGCGGCCATCAATCCAGATGGTCCCCCTCCAATTACTGCTACATCATAATTCATATTCTCACAACCTTTAAGATGTTGATGTTGCTTGTCCAATTTATTCGTACTTTTAGATTGATCCTAGTTTCGTCTACATCCTAGTCTTATATCATTATAAAAAGATGAATTTTTGAATTCAATGAGTGATGACTATATCTTAGTTCCTAGTGAATGTGGTAAAATGTTATAGTTGAAAATTTTTGTTAGAAACAATGGTGAGCAAAAGATGTCGGATAAATTATTAAGAGGGACGTTTATTTTAACATTAGGTACATATATTTCAAGGATTTTAGGAATGATTTATGTCATTCCGTTTTTCGCGTTGGTTGGAGAAACGGGAAGTGCTTTGTATCAATATGGATATGTTCCGTATACGATTTTTTTAAGCATTGCGACAATGGGATTTCCTATGGCCATTTCAAAATTTGTCGCAAAATATAATTCCATTGGTGATTACGAGACAAGCCGCAGAATGTTTCGATCTGGGATGCTGTTTATGCTTCTTGGAGGAATTTTCACTTGTTTTATTTTATTTGTGACTGCGCCTTTCTTTGCGGAACACCAGCTTGGCCAACAGGAGCTGCAAGGTGTGACAGTTGAGGATGTCACATATGTTATACGAATGGTCAGCCTTGCGCTTATAGTTGTTCCGATCATGAGTTTAATACGAGGTTTTTTTCAAGGGCATCAGTCGATGGGCCCGACGTCCGTTTCCCAAGTAATAGAACAGCTAGTGCGCATCATTTTTTTGCTTGTTTCCAGCTATATCATTTTAAAAGTATTACATGGCGATATCATTACAGCGGTGGGTTATGCGACATTTGCCGCCTTTGTTGGCGCCATCGGCGGGCTGTTCGTCCTTTTTTTGTATTGGATGAAAAGAAAAAATTCCTTATTGGCGATGCAGGAGAACAAAATTGAACCTTCCGGCATTTCCACGAAGCAAATGTTTCTCGAGGTGTTCAGGTATGCCGGTCCGTTTGTATTTGTCGGACTAGCTATTCCTTTATATCAATTTGTCGATTCTTTTACGTTTAATAAAGCTATGATTCAGGCGGGAGAAGGCGAAAGAGCGCAAGAATTATATGCCATGGTCAATTTTTTAGTGAATAAAATTGTCATGATTCCTGTTTCTTTAGCAACTGCTTTTGGCTTAACGCTCGTGCCGGCCATTACAAATGCGTTCACGAATCAAAACTTTCCGTTTGTTAGAAGACAAATTGACCAAGCGTTTCAAACATTAATGTTTCTCGTTCTCCCTGCATCCATTGGGATCATTATTCTTTCCGAACCAATCTACATGTTTTTTTATAATGACAATGAAACAGGTGCGAGCATTTTAGCTGCCTATGCACCGATCGCTTTGCTTTTTTCTTATTTCACTGTTTCAGCCGCCATTTTGCAGGGGATTAATAAACAAAAATTGGCTGTCATCAGCCTTGCATTCGGTCTTCTGCTAAAAATTTGTTTAAACAGCTGGCTTATCACGCAGTTTGGTGCATACGGTTCGATTATGGCAACTGCGATCGGGTTTCTTGGCTCGCTCATATACGGATTAATGATGATTCGCCGTCATACAGGCTACTCGTATAAAAGATTTTGGAAAAGAACAATATTTACGGGAATTTTGGTCATCTGTATGTCAATTGTCGTTGTAGCGTTTTCCTCTCTCTTCACTGTCTTTTTTGATTACCATGCAAGTAAAACAAATGCCGCCATCATGGTTGGAATTGCTGCATTATTAGGAGCAGGCTCGTATTTTTGGCTGGCTAAGCAATCAGGATTCCTAAAAGTTATTTTTGGAACTAGATTTTTAAGTAAGAGGAAGGAAAGGGGGTAGATAATATGCGTATTGATAAACTATTAGCACATGCTGGCTACGGCAGCAGAAAAGAAGTAAAAAAGCTGCTAAAGGAACGGGCCGTTCATGTTAATGGAGAAGTGGTGACGGATCCGAAAACAAATGTCGACCCGAATAAACAAGAAATCATCATTAACGGTGAACAGGTGTTGTACAAAGAACATGTTTATTTCATGATGAACAAGCCAGCTGGTTTTTTATCTGCTACAGAAGACAACGTCCAAAAGACTGTGGTCGATTTGCTTGATCCGGAAGATCTTCGCTATAATCCCTTTCCTGTCGGCAGGCTTGACAAAGATACCGAAGGGCTATTGCTGTTAACATCGGACGGACAGCTTGCCCATCAATTAACATCGCCCAAGAAAAATGTTCCTAAAAAATATTTTGCGGAAGTTATTGGTCTAGTGACAGAGGAAGATGTCGAGCGGTTCAAAGCAGGTGTAAAACTTGATGACGGTTATGTTACAAAGCCTGCCTTGCTTGAAATTATTAAGGCAGACGACATTTCTGAAGTTTTTGTCACCATAACGGAGGGGAAATACCATCAAATTAAGCGGATGTTTTCTGCTGTCGGAAAAAAAGTGAAATATTTAAAACGAATTCAAATGGGAACGCTTGAACTAGATCAAACATTGCAAACAGGGGAATATCGAGAACTGACAAAAGAAGAATTAGAACAACTGCGATCGATTCAAGGGCAGCCGGGCGATTCAGCCGATTTTCCTTTGTAGTTTGAAAAACGTTCAAATTGAACTTCCGTTTTTTAAAAAGGCGGACAAACTGGCGCCGAAAAAGGTGGAAATTGCTTGCAACAGCAGACAAAAAGGGGCTGAGACCAAAAGTTATGTAACTTTTGGATCAGCCCCATATATGTATGTGAACGAATAACCAAATTTTCTTTTTTTAGTAGCTAGGATGACATCTTGACCTTCTTGCTAGTTGTTGCCCATTTTCCTCTTGCAGGACTGTGCACTAAATCGTTATATGCTAACACGTTTAAATCCCTCTGAATCGTTCTGGGGGTAATACCAAATTCATCGACAAGCTCTTGAGTTGTTACTGTACCCCTTTCATGAATGAACATGTAGACGGATTTGATTCGGGTTAGCATACGGTTTGTTGAAGGTTTCAAAAAACCACTCCCTATCATTTAATGCATCGAAATCACAAACCTACATACTCTTCAATGTCCATGCATTAGATGTCAAACTCCTAAAGTGGTACAATTCCATTATACACAATTTACATGTAAACTTTCCAGTGTGTTCATAAAATTCACATAATATTTACAATACTTACCTCTCATAGGCCGATTTAACAGCTTGAACTGACCCCAGTCGAATAGACAAATAGTGAAGTGATGATTCCTTCAACCGGTAAAAAAGGTTCCATTGGTGATTAGAAAGCTTGATGAATGCAAAAAAAACCCACCGTTGGAGTTTTCAAAAATCTACAAATTATCTTTTTCTTAAATACTTTTGTCTAAGCAATACAGATGCAAACAATAAAACGATGCCTAAATAGATGAAAGGCAAATCCCTGCCGCCAAAATCGATAAGCAATGAAAAAACGATGTAAAATACAAGGGCAATGCCTAAAGAAATATTAAAAATTATTTCCAAGAAAATCACTCCAATGATGATACATTAGTATCTTTTTCATTTTACCGCTCCCTCTTTTTTAAGAGAGACGCAAAATCTATTGAAAAGTTCCGAAAAATACTTATTTTTTACATCATTATTTTGTCTTTTCTACGTTTTTTAGATGTTGGTGATTTTTTAAGAAATTTTCTAAAAGAAAGCGTCTATTGTAGTCAGATAAAGCAATTATGAAAAACGAAACCTTTTGCTCAAGAATTTATCTTTGCCCGTTTATATGTTATTGGGTGACGAAAGGTTTTTGATTTTTTAACTATTTATTACTGAATAGGAAAACCCGTTCTCATCGTTTGTTTTCGTACAAAGTCTGCTTTTTTCTGCAGTTTCCTCAGACCGTTTCCTCCGGCAGCTGAAATGGCGGTGCCTTCAAATTGAGCAATTATCGTTGTCACCGCAATCAAACACATAAATTCCTTCATATTTGCATTTCTTAGTAACTCAAAATGGCTTGTCTTTATGAGCTTCCCTTGATGTAATTTTAAAATTGTTCCAGAAGGACGATACGATAGTAAAGGTGCTGCGGTTTTTTCGTGCTCTTTTTCACTCGATCGATTTTGCGGAGTTCGTTTTGATTGACCAATGCTATGAGCTTATAAATTTTTAAATTGTTGATCCTGCCTAGAACGAATCAAAAGCAAGTCTGCAAACATGTTTTCAATTTCATCCTATTTACGCAATGACGGAAATGCGGAAGGCAGCCCCCCAACTATTATCACTTTTAGGACACTCTATTTGGTGCATAGGAAATTATGCAATTCCGAATAAGTTATTCAAATTCTATTTTTTATCACTTTCTATTATGAATTTGATTTCCTTTATAACTGTGTAAAATGACGTTTTCTAAACTAAATGGCCCATTGGCACGAGTCTTGCATTTTCATAGTTACAAAGAAAAAAAGAGGTGTTATCATGTCAACTTCAACGGCTGAACCAAAAAATAACAATCAATCAAATATGGAACAGGAGGAGCAAAATCCCCTTATCGAATTTCAGTCTGTGTTGCGGGAAGCAATCGATATTCTCAATTATTCGGAGGAGACATTCAACTTCTTGAAAGAACCTATGAGGTTTTTGGAAGTGACGATTCCTGTTCGGATGGACAATGGGTCTATTAAAGTTTTCAAAGGATATCGTGCTCAGCATAACGATGCATGCGGACCAACGAAGGGAGGTATTCGTTTCCATCAGGATGTTACAGCAGATGAAGTAAAAGCGCTCTCCGGTTGGATGAGCATGAAATGCGGAATCAACGGACTTCCATACGGGGGAGCAAAGGGCGGGGTTGTTTGCAATCCCCTTGAGATGAGTTTACGCGAACTGGAAGCATTGAGTAGAGGATATGTACGAGCCGTCAGCCAAATTGTGGGACCTACAAAAGACATACCAGCTCCTGACATGTATACGAATGCGCAGATCATGGCATGGATGCTTGATGAATATGATCATATCCGGGAGTTTGACAATCCCAGCTTCATTACCGGAAAACCGATTGCACTTGGCGGATCGCTGGGCAGGGAGACGGCTACATCAAAAGGACTGCTGTATATCCTTCAGCTTGTCAGCGAGCTTAAAAATATCCCGATAGAAGGAATGAGAGTTATTGTTCAAGGATTCGGAAATGTAGGAGGATACTTGGCGAAATATTTGCATGAGTTAGGTGCCAAGGTCGTCGGTGTTTCCGATGTATTAGGCGGAATCTATGACGAAAACGGTCTCGATATACCTTATTTGTTAGATCGCAGAGATTCTTATGGAGTCGTCAGCAATCTGTTTGATCATACCATTTCCAACCAGGAACTGCTTGAGAAAGAATGCGACGTCCTTGTCCCGGCTGCAACCGGTGGACAAATTACAAAGAAAAATGCGGGCAGGCTGAATTGTAAAATTGTTGTGGAAGCAGCTAACGGGCCGACAACAAAAGAAGGGGCACAAATTCTCAAAGATCGGGGAATTCTAGTTGTTCCCGACATATTGGCAAACTCCGGCGGGGTGGTCGTTTCTTATTTTGAATGGTGCCAAAATAATCAAGGATACTACTGGACGGTTGAAGAAGTGGATAGAAAACTGAAACAAAAAATGAACGAAAGTTTCAATAAAGTCTATAAAACAATGAAATGTTACGGTGTGGACATGAAAGTCGCGGCTTATATTGAGGGCGTACGGAGCATAATAGAAGCGTCACGTCTTCGCGGCTGGATTACAGTGTAAAGGGGAGGATAAATTGGATATTTTATTAGAAGAAAGGGAAAATCAAACGATTTATTTTTACTGCATCGCTTCCAATGACTACCGTTATGATTTGGCAGTGATTTTCTCCAATCAGTTCTTTGGCAAAGCGATGGTCATGTCTTTGCAGACGGAAAGATTTATGCTCATGTGTAAAGAAGATATCGATAAAGAGGAAATCTGGGCAGATAAATTGGGAATTCATTGTACGGATACAGAGCAATGCAAAGACTTTTTTCGGACGATTTTGACGAATCACCACCTGGCGGAACAATATTGAGCGGAAGGAGGGGGAAAATGATCGTTACCCGTGAATACGTAATGAGTTCTTGGAACGGAGTAGTTGAAGAAGTAGCCATCCAAGTGGATGAAAAGATTTATGAGTGGGAAAAGCTGTTTACGATCAGAACTGATGATGGAGAGCAGAAAACGGTCGCTGTAGGTATTTGCGGGAAAGTAGAATCCATAGAGGTACAAAAGGGAGACAGAGTTGTTCCAGGAATGGTTCTTGCTTTTGTCGTCGAGGAAATTTACGCAAGAGTCGCAGATTAACTTTGAATCAATCACTATTTTTAAATGCAGGACGGTTCGGGTTCGTGATGTTGAGGGGATGATAACATCTCCTCTTTTCCATTTCGTGCTGTTTTCTTAAGTCGGTCAAATGATCAGTCGGTTCTCCGTCTTCTATAAAAGAAAAAAATCCTAAAAAACGATCATTTGGTGATAAAATAATAGTAAAAAGAAAGGGAGAGGCTTATGTTTTCGCTATCAGGAGACAAAATCAGGCCGATCGTTTCCCTCGACCTTGATGGAATGGATGATGGGTTTTTCCATTGCAAGAAAGAAAATTGTCCCGATCCGTTCCTTTTTTTAAAAAAAAGAAATGAATTGGTTGCCTATATCCGGATCAAGGATTTGCTGTCAAAAACAAATAAGGATGGAAAAATACCGGTAAGTGTTATAGAAGAATGTTCAGTACCGCTTGACAATATTCCAAAGCTTTCATCTTCTGTATCCATCCCCGACATTTTCCAAATTATCGGAGAACCGATTGCGATCATTAAAAATGCTGAAGGAAACTATACCGGTTACATCAAAAGGGAAGATGCGCTTGCGGAATTGTTTAAGCATGATGGCGTGAAAAGCTTTGATCTGTTAAAGATCATATTGACTTCCATTCCGATGGGGATTTTTGTGGTTGATCGGGAAAAAAACATCATCCAGTGCAATGACTCAGGGCTGAAGATGATCAGAATGAAATCGGAAGATGTACTCGGAAAGAAAGCTGAACAAATATTTAATGGAGATCATATCAACCGGGTATTTTCGACCGGAGACACAATTTTGAATCAGATCCAAATTTCGGACCATGTAGGGGTTCTCGTCGATTACAGCCCGATCATTGATTACAACGATGAAGTGGAAGGAATAATCATCATTGTCCAAGACTTGCCCATGGTTGAAGAAATGGCCATGGAAATAGAGCATATCAAAAACTTAAACAAAGATTTGAATGCGATCCTCTCAACAATTTATGATGAAATCCTCGTTGTGAATAATAAAGGAGAGCTCATCCGCTACAGTGAAAGCTTTATTCCTGATTTTTGGGGAGTGCAACTGAAGGACATACTTGGGAAAAATCTGGTGGAGCTTGAGAACAAGGGCTTATTCAAGCCTTCAGTAACCCGCCTTGTATTGGAGAAAAAGAAAAAGGTATCCATCGTTCAGGAAACAAACTCTGGGAAGAAAATTTTAGCAGTCGGTAATCCTGTATTTGATGAAAATGGAGAGATTGACCGGATCATCATTGCTTCAAGAGACATTACCGAAACAACAAAACTAAAAACGGAACTAAGGGAAATGAAAAAAATTACCGATCAATACAAGCAGGAATTGGACTCCTTCAAAACAAAGGACCGGCTCTCAAAAAAGCTGATTTACTGCAGTTCGAAAATGGAAAGAATCATGGATCAGGTAATGAAAGTATCGGAATTTTCCTCCACCGTTTTGATCTATGGAGAATCAGGTGTAGGAAAAGAAGTCATTGCCCAGGCGATCCATCAATTGGGAAAACGGTCAAACCATCCTTTTTTGAGGCTGAATTGCGGCGCTATTCCGGAGAATTTGCTTGAAAGTGAGCTTTTTGGGTATGTAAGAGGGTCATTTACCGGTGCGGATAAAAACGGAAAAGTAGGGTATTTCCAACAAGCGGACAAAGGGATTTTGTTTCTCGATGAAATCGGGGAAATGCCCATGAGCTTGCAGGTGAAACTTCTGAGGGTTTTACAGGAGCAGGAGGTCGTGCCAATCGGCAGTACCGTCCCCATTCCCATTGATGTGCAGATCATTGCTGCAACGAACAGGAATCTGGAGAAAATGGTGGAAGAGGGGAAGTTCCGCGAAGACCTTTATTACCGCCTGAATGTCATCCCAATCCGGGTGCCGCCTTTAAGGGAACGCCCAGAGGATATTCCGCTTCTTGCCTTTCACTTTCTGCAACAGTTTAATGAGAGGTATAACAGAAATTTCCACCTTTCTCCAGACGCTCTCAATCTCCTGGAAGTATACTCGTGGCCCGGAAACGTACGGGAGCTGCAAAACGTGATTGAAAGATTGGCCGTTTCCACTGACAATGATACGATTGATGCCAAAGATGTCGACCGCATCCTTTCATCGAATATCCATTTCAAACGGGAAAAACCTGTCATCTCACGGGTGATGCCGTTGCAGGAAGCCCTTGATTATGTGGAGGAACAGCTGATTTTGCTTGCGATGAAACAGTACAAAACGACGACGAAAGCTGCAAAGGCTTTAAGAGTAAGCCAGTCTTCGGTGAGCAGAAAATATCAAAAAATTTTAAAAGAACGAGAAAAGGAAAGCCAATTAAAAAGTTAACTATGACGCGAGAAAGAAAATCTCATATGCACAAATAGATAAAAGTATGCAAAACTGCATACTTTTTTCTTTTTTCAATAAATTGATTAATTCTTCTGATTGAGCAATTTTCGATAAATCTTATGCCACATCACCAATTGGATCGCTCATTGCTTCGGGAATGAGTTTTGGCATGGTTCTTGCAAAATAAAAAATAGAAAACAAGGAGGGGTGTATAGATGTTTGATTTAAAAATGTATATCAACGGAGAATGGATTGATTCAAAAACAAAGAACAAAAGGGATATTTATAATCCGGCTACTGGTGAAGTAATCGCCCAAGCAGCGGAAGGAACGGTGGAAGACGCCCGGGAAGCGATCAAAGTGGCGAAGGAAGCCTTTGAAAGCGGTATCTGGTCTGATGTTCCTGCTGCAGAGAGGGCAACTTACCTTTATAAAATTGCCGACAAAATTGATGAAAATGGTGAAGAACTTGCCCACCTCGAAACGATGGACAATGGGAAGCCTCTAAGGGAAGCTAGATTTGATATGGCCGATGCGGCAAATTGCTTCCGCTACTATGCAGGGCTCATCACGAAGCCGGAAGGAGTCACTTACCAGGTTTCAGATCCGGCTCAAGCCCTTGTAGTTAAAGAGCCAGTAGGCGTTTGCGGCTTGATCGTTCCGTGGAACTATCCGATGCTCATGAGTGTTTGGAAAATTGCTCCTGCCCTCGCTGCAGGGAACACAATCGTTTATAAGCCATCGGAAGTTACTCCCGTTACACCGACAAAGCTTTTCGAAATAATTGAAGAAGTGGGGATACCAAAAGGAGTTGCCAATATGGTTATGGGACCAGGAGCAACTGTCGGGAATGAAATCGCAGAAAGCAAGGATGTGGACCTTGTGTCCTTTACCGGAGGAACAAAAACGGGAAGAAGTATCATGAAGGCTGCTGCAGGAAATATTAAGAAGCTTTCACTTGAGCTTGGTGGAAAGTCGCCGAACATCATTTTTGCAGATGCCGACTTTGAGGTAGCCGTTGATTATGCCCTGTTTGGAATCTTTTGCGGAACAGGACAAGTATGTGCTGCTGGATCGAGAATTTTGGTTGAAGAAAGCATTTACGACAAGTTTGTTGACCGTTTCGTCGAAAGGGCGAAAAAGATCAAAGTGGGTCCTGGAGACGACCCAAATACGGAAATGGGGCCTCTTGTCAGCCAGGAGCATATGGAAAAAGTATTGAGATACATTGAACTCGGCAAACAGGAAGGGGCAAAGCTTGTTTGCGGTGGAAACCGCATCACTGAAAACGGCTTGGATAAAGGATACTTTGTTGAACCAACTGTTTTTGTCGATGTGACAAATGACATGAAAATTGTTCAGGACGAAATTTTTGGACCTGTTGTCGTCATTCAAAAGTTTAAAGATGAACAGGAAGCGATACAGTTTGCCAATGCCACAGATTATGGCCTTGCGGGTGCAGTTTTCACAGTAGATGGTGCAAAGGCGCTTCGTGTGATCAAAAAAGTCCGTGCCGGGATTACGTGGATCAATATGTACCATAATACGTACAACGAGGCTCCTTGGGGAGGTTATAAGCAAAGCGGGATAGGACGCGCTCTCGGCACTTACGGACTTGACACCTATCAGGAGACAAAACAAATCAATATAAATCTTCAAGTTGAACCAATCAGATGGTTTTCAAACTAAACTAAAAAAGCAGGGGGATTAAAAATGAATGTGAATGTAGAGCAAAAAAAGACAGGGTTGGAAGATATTAGATTATATATTAAACAAGTATTGGATTTAATAGAGAAAGAGAATATTACGGAAGAAGAAGCACAATGGGTAACGAGGGAAACCGTTGACGGCTTTCGCGAATACGTTAATCCTGGCTTTTTGGAATATCGGAAAACAGTGACAAAGGATCAGCAGTTTGCTGCAGTGGAGTGGTCCGACTCTGGTTCCTGTTTTACTGATGTAACAGGCAAAAAGTATATCGACTGTCTTGGCGGATTTGGGATATATAACGTTGGTCACCGCAACCCGAAAGTGATCAAAGCGGTTAAAGATCAATTGAATCGCCAGGCGCTCCATAGCCAGGATTTGCTCGATCCGCTTCGTGCTATGCTGGCAAAAATTTTAGCCCATATTACGCCAGGGGACTTGAAGTATGCATTTTTCACCAATAGCGGTACTGAAAGTGTGGAAGCTGCGCTGAAACTAGCAAAAATGTACAGCGACCGTTCGACGATCATTTCAACGACAAAAGCATTCCATGGAAAAAGCTTGGGATCTTTGTCCGGAACGGCAAAAGGCGTATTCCGTAAACCATTCTTGCCGCTTGTTTCCGGTTTCCGTCACATTCCATTCGGTGACATCGATATGATGAGAAAAACATTTGAAACTTGTGCCCTTGTTGGGGAAGACGTAGGGGCCGTGATTTTAGAGCCAATTCAGGGAGAAGGAGGAATCAATATCCCGCCGGAGGGATACCTCAAACAAGTTAGAGAATTGTGTGATGAATACGATGCCATTCTTATTTTTGATGAAGTGCAGACGGGAATGGGCCGTACTGGCAAAATGTTTGCAGCTGAATTGTTTGATGTTGTTCCAGATATCATTTGTTTAGCGAAAGCCTTTGGCGGAGGAGTAATGCCTGCAGGGGCAGTTGTAGCAAAAGAGAAGGTATTCAAGAACTGGTTTAAAGACCCGTTTGTCCATACAACCACTTTCGGCGGAAACCCCATTGCTTGTGCAGCAGCGATCGCAACAATTGATATTTTATTGGAAGAAAAACTTCCTGAAAGAGCTGCCGAAGTTGGAGAATATTTTATTAATGGCTTGCGAGAGGCTGCAAAGGACCATGAAGATAAAGTTCTGGATATCCGCGGAAAAGGTTTAATGATCGGAGTCGAGTTCCACAAAGATGAAATTGGTTATGAAGTATCTAAAGGAATGTTTGATAACGGGGTGCTTGTCGCCGGAACTCTCGTAAACTCAAAAACGATCCGTATCGAGCCGCCTTTAACCATCAGCTATGAAGAGGTAGATACAGTTATTCAAACATTCAAAAAAGTATTAGAAACGGTAAAAGTACAATAATTTCTTGAGGTTAACAACGGTTTAGAACATGTGCTTTGTCGGATTCGAAAAAAGGAGGATTATCCTCCTTTTTTCGGTCATAATGAAATTTATATATGAAGGAGAATGAAGCATGGGAAAATATGCAAAAGTGAATACGGCCGTACCTGGACCTAAATCTCAAGCTCTATTGGAAAAAAGGAAGAAATACGTTCCAAAAGGAATCTCAAATGGCTGCCTAGCCTTTGCAAAGAACGCAAAAGGAGCTTTGATTGAAGACATTGACGGAAACACTTTCATCGATTTTGCCGGCGCAATCGGAACTATAAATGTGGGACACTCCCATCCGAAAGTGGTAAAAGCGATCCAGGAGCAGGCAGAAAATTTCATCCATACAGGATTTAATGTTTTTTTATATGATTCTTACATTGAGCTTGCCGAAAAACTAATAGAACTTGCACCGGGAGATTTCCCGAAGCAAGCAGCATTTTTTAACAGCGGGGCAGAGGCTGTTGAAAACGCGGTGAAAATCGCACGCAAATATACGAAGAGGCAGGGGATCATCTCTTTTACAAGGGGATTTCACGGCCGTACCTTGATGACGATGACAATGACAAGCAAAGTGAAGCCGTACAAATACGAATTCGGCCCCTTTGCTCCGGAAGTGTACCGTGCTCCTTATCCTTATATTTATCGCAGACCTGACGGAATGAAGGAAGAACAGTACAGCCAATATGTGATCGAGCAATTTGAAAACTTCCTTATCACCGATGTAGATCCAAATACAATCGCCGCTGTTGTTATGGAACCTGTTCAAGGGGAGGGGGGCTTTATCATCCCTGATAAAGCTTTTGTTCAAAGAGTCAGGGAACTGTGCAGCCAATACGGAATTTTGTTCGTCGCTGACGAGATCCAAACAGGATTTGGTAGAACGGGTCGTTATTTTGCCATCGATCATTTTGATGTTGTTCCAGATTTGATTACGATTTCCAAGTCGTTGGCAGCAGGAGTTCCGATCAGCGGTGTAATCGGAAGGGCAGAAATTATGGATGCTGCTTCACCCGGGGAAATCGGCGGCACTTATGCTGGAAGCCCGTTAGGCTGTAAAGCAGCATTAGCCGTATTGGATATTATCGAGTCTGAAAACTTAAACAGCCGGGCGCAGGAAATTGGCAAAAAAATTATGGATAAATTCAACGAGCTTGAAAGCCGTTTTGAACAAGTGGACGGCAGCCGCGGACTTGGGGCAATGTGCGCCTTCGAAATCGTCAAGGATAAAAAGAGCAAAGCCCCGGATAAGGAAGCAGTTGGCCGGATTATTGAAGAAGCGCAAAATCGCGGCCTCTTGTTGCTTAGCGCCGGTATATATAGTAATGTAATCCGCATTTTAGTTCCGTTAGTCATTACTGATGAACAATTGGAGGAAGGGTTAACTATACTGGAGCAATCGATTGAGACTGTACTGGAAAAACAGCATGTTTAAAGAGGTGAAACGAATGGAAGCAGTGAAATCGTACAAGATGTACATTGATGGAAATTGGGTTGACAGCGACACAGGGGAAACGATTGATGTGGTGAATCCTGCGACTTGTAAAACGATTGCCACCATTCCTAAAGCAGGAACGGCTGAAGCCGTCCGAGCAGTAGATGCGGCTTTTCGCACTTTTCCATCCTGGGCGAAAAAGACCGCTGAAGAGCGGGGAAAATTATTGATGAAATGGTACTATCTGATCGATGAGCAAAAAGAAGAAATTGGCCGGATCATGACGATGGAACAGGGAAAGCCGTTACAAGAAGCCATCGGGGAAGTAAATTATGCAAACAGCTTCATTTCCTGGTATGCGGAAGAAGGAAAAAGAGTGTACGGGGAAACAATTCCTGCTTCCTTTAGGAATAAACGGATTCTCGTCCGCAAAGAACCGGTTGGCGTGATTGCAGCAATTACCCCGTGGAATTTCCCGGCAGCAATGATCACCCGGAAAATTGGACCGGCGTTGGCAGCAGGATGCACAGCAGTCGTTAAGCCAGCCACCCAAACACCTCTTACAGCCTTGAAACTTATGGAATTAGCGGAGCAGGCAGGAATTCCAAAAGGAGTCATCAATGTTGTCACTGGAAAATCAGGTGCAATCGGTGATGCGTGGCTAAAAGATGCTAGGGTAAGAAAAATTACCTTTACCGGTTCCACTGAAGTGGGGAAAGTCTTGATGAGAGGGGCAGCAGATACCGTAAAAAAAATCTCCCTTGAGCTTGGTGGAAACGCCCCATTTATCGTAATGGACGATGCAAATCTTAAGAAGGCGGCGAAGGCTCTTGTTACTTCAAAATTTAGAAACGCTGGGCAAACTTGTATTTGCACAAATCGTATTTACGTTCAAGAATCTGTTGTAGATCAATTTGTTGAATTTTTTAAGGAAGAGCTCAGCCAATTAAAAGTGGGAAATGGACTAGAAGAAGGAGTAGACCTCGGACCTCTCATCGATCAAAATGCTGTACAAAAAATGGAACAGCTCCTTGATGACGCGTTGCATAAAGGGGCAAAGGTGGTGTACGTCGGGGAAAAACCTGCTTCCAATAACGGGTTCTTCTATCCGCCTACGATTGTTACAAACGTTTCTGATGAAATGACATGTGTTTCGGAAGAAATTTTCGGTCCTCTTGCTCCGATCATCACGTTTAAGACGGAAGAAGAAGTGATCACTCGTGCGAACAATACGGCTTACGGGTTATCGGCGTATGTTTTTACAGAAAATCTGAACCGAGCAATTCGAATCAGTGAAGCACTTGAATACGGAATTGTCGGGTTGAACGACGGACTGCCTTCCACCGCCCAGGCGCCATTCGGAGGCTACAAAGAGAGCGGATTGGGCAGGGAAGGCGGACATTATGGAATCGAAGAGTTTCTTGAGACAAAATATATTTCCATTGCCTTTGATGAATGATCGATGTCCTTTAGGAAGAAAGTTGGAGATTCTCTCCAATTTTCTTCGTTTTATCATACTCCACTTTTAAATGATGCAATATTCAAAAAAACATATATCCTTATTAGGAAGGTTTGAAGGCTGTGAAAAAAATATCGATTTCAAGAAAATTTTCCATTGCTATTTCCATTGGTCTCCTGCTGTTTACCCTTGCAACCATTGCCCTTATATTTACCATCATTAACCACAGTACAGGGAAATCCGTATCTAGGTTCGCCGTCCAAATATCTGAAAACATCGCCAGTCATATGAATTTGGAAGACTATGAAACATTTTTGGAGGATCGGACCCAATCGGACTTGTATTGGCAATTGCGGAACGAACTTAATGATTTCCGTGAAAAAATCGGAGCTCTTTATGTGTATACAGTGGAGCTGAATGAAGAGGGAGATATCGTTCTCATGATTGACGGCCAGCCCGAAGGATCAGATGTGGCATCAGAAATTGGGGAGATTATGGAATCGGTTGATATAAGCCCCATACTGAAGGGAGAATCCGTCAGCACAGGTATCGTCGATGACCCTGAGTATAGCCGGTACGTATCCGCTTATGCCCCGTTAAAAAATAAGGAAGGAGAAATATTAGGAGCGATCGGTGTAGATCTTGCAGTAGAACAGGTAGATGGGATCACAAAAGAAGTTATTTTCGATGTTCTCCCAATTGTTGTTGCAGGCTCTATAGTCATTTTCTTTCTTTTTAACAGTGCGGTATTGATATACGTCCGTCGTACCATCCGCCCACTTACATATCTGGAAAAAGCAGCAAAGCAGTTGGAAGAAGGCAATATTATAGAAGCGGAACAAACGCTGCAAACGGATATAAAATCATGGGATGAAATCGGCTCTCTTTATCGAACTTTTAAGCAAATGATTGTAATGATAAAACAAATCATAAGGGATATTTCCTTGAACGCTGAGCAACTGTCATCTTCTTCCGAGCAATTATCAGGCAGCACGGATGAATCGGTCAGGGCGTCAGAAGAAGTGGCAAATGCGATTGAAACAGTTGCCGTCAGTGCGAGCAAAGAAATTGCATCGATGGAAGCAGCGGCCGATAAACTGAACGAAATTTCCGGACATACGTATCAGATCGTCTCGATTGCTGAAGAAACGAAAAAAGTGACAGATGAAACATATCGTGACATCATCGATGGCGGAAAAATTGTCAACAATACAGTCGAGCAAATAAACCTCATCAAAAATTCGGTGGCGCAATCAAATCTTTCTTTGCAAGCTCTTCATAATAAGGCAAAGAAAATTGGTGACATTGTTTCCGTCATACGGACGATCACGGAGCAAACAAATTTGCTTGCTTTGAATGCCTCTATTGAAGCTGCCAGGGCCGGAGAATACGGAAAAGGATTCGCTGTTGTGGCCGAGGAGGTTAGGAAGCTTGCAGAAGAATCGGAAAAATCGGCAAAACAGATCGAACAATTAATTTATCAAACCCAAAAGGAAAGCGAAGAGACCGTCTCTTCAATGGAAAAAGTCAATGAAAATGTGGAAAGAGGAATTTCGATAACGAAAGCGACGGAGAAAAAATTTAATTTAATCAATGAAAAAATTGAAGTGATCGTATCAAAAATTGAACAAATCTCGTATGAAGCCGCAAAAGTGTTAAAAAAACTTCAGGCAGTGTCCGAGTCGGCAAAAGTCTTGACCAAAACAGCAAATGAAAATGCAAATGCTTCCAATGTTGTCTCCACCTCCACTGAGGAACAGCTTGCCATCATAGAGGAAATTTCCGCAGCAAGCAGTTCTTTGGCTGAAATGTCAGAGTCATTGCTGAAAATCGTGCGAAAATTTAGAATATGAAACCAATCGAAACAAGGGAGTTTACTGTCTTATTTTGCGGCCAGTAAGCTTCCTTTTCCATACTTGAATTTATGAATCAGATTAACAAAATGAAAGATTCCGTTTGCACGAACCTTACCAATCAAGTATGCACAAATGAATATTGCATGCAAGATTGTATAACTTCTTGTATTGAAGTACACATAAAAATACAAAATTTAAGAAAATTATCATTTGGCATAATAATTGCATTCTTAAGTTTATAGAAGATTAAAAAATAGGAAAGAGGTATGCCAATGAAAGAAAAGAAAACGCCTTCATTATTCGTCGCCTTAATTCCGATCGTTTCGATGGTTGTCATTTTATTCGTCGGGCTGTTCGTATTTGAGGCCGACGCCCATATCCCGCTGTTGTTGAGTGCTGTTGTTGCAGCAATAGTGGCCAAGTATCTAGGATATGAATGGAGGGAGTTGGAGAAAGGGATCATCAGTTCCGTTTCCTTATCTTTACAGGCCCTCATCATATTGATGATCATCGGGACGATCATTGCAACATGGCTTGCTGCGGGAATCGTTCCGACGATGATTTACTACGGATTGGAATTTCTATCTCCCACTTACTTTTTGCCGATTGCAGCCGTCATATGCAGCATTGTCGCTCTTGCATCGGGAAATGCGTGGACCGCTGCCGGAACGATTGGGATTGCCATCATGGGTGTGGGGATCGGTTTAGGGATTAACCCAGCCATGGTTGCTGGAGCAGTCGTTTCTGGTTGTTATTTTGGTGATAAGATCTCTCCTTTATCTGAAACGACAAATATGGCCCCCGGAATAACGGGTGTGCAATTGTTTGATCATATCCGCCATATGCTTTATACGACTATCCCGGGGCTGATCATTGCAGTTATTATTTACTTCTTTATCGGGCTTGCTAATAAAGGGAACGGAGCAGGGTCAAATGAAATTGATGTATTGCAGCAGCAATTGAGCGATTTGTTTGTCATTAGCCCATGGCTTCTTCTTGTGCCAGTGATTGTGCTTGGCATGATTGCAGCAAAAACTCCGGCAATTCCCGGACTGGTCATTGGCTCCATCATGGGTGCAATTGTTGCAATTTTCGTACAGGGTGTGCCTGTTTCAGACATTTTTAGTATTGCGGTTTATGGGTTTTCGAAGGAAACAGGAAACGAAGTCCTTGACAATTTATTGAATAACGGCGGTACAGAAGCAATGATGTATACGGTTTCATTAGTTATGATCGCCATGAGTTTCGGGGGAATTTTAGAAACAAGCGGAGTGCTGCAGACAATCGTCGACTCTTTGCTGAAACTGGCAAAATCAACTGGAAGCTTAATTACAGCAACGGTTGCTACTTGTGTAACAGCAAATGTTGTTGCCTGTGACCAATATTTATCAATTTTAATTCCGGGAAGGATGTATTTGACTGCTTATAAAAAACGGGGGCTGCATGCAAAAAATTTATCGAGGACATTGGAGGATGCAGGGACGATGACCTCTCCCCTCGTTCCATGGAACACTTGCGGGGCCTTTATGTCTGCGACTTTGGGAGTGGCTACATTAAGCTATGCACCGTATGCAATTTTGAATATTATCAGTCCGTTGATCGCCATCATTTATGCTTTCGTCGGTTTCAAGATTGAGAAGCTTCCTGCTGAAGAAATGAAAAAAATCGAGTTAGACGAAAAAGGTGTAAATGTACAAGCATAATTGGATTGTTATTTAAAATAAGAAAAGGGACGTTTATGGACGTTCCTTTTCTTGTTCACCTACACCTCATACCGTTACGATCATGATGATATTTTAACTGTGGCTGCCTAAAAAGTCGTTTGTAAGGATTATTGACAATCCTATCGACGTTTATGACTTAATAGGACTTGAATTTCTAGATAAACCCTTATGATGATTAATGCTCCACAAATTTAATAGTTCGTTCCAACTATATAGAGGTGCAGCCTGCGTCCAATCTTAATACATAGAAAGACACTTTAGAATGGATGACATGCATAGAAAAACTCCCCTTAAGGCAAAACAGATTGCTCTACCTTAAGGGGTTCATATCAGCTTAGAGAGGCATCTCCAATTTCAAAAGCCCGATATCCATTTTTTATTATTATAGATTTTCCTTTTGGGAAAGCCTCTTAATTAATGACCTCCCAGGAAAAAGAGCTGGATGAAAAATAGTACGGCGAAAATGTACAAAAATGGATGAACCTCTTTCCATTTTCCTTTCATGACTTTCATGAGAGGATAAGAGATAAATCCGAGCGCAATTCCAGTTGCAATACTTGATGTAAGCGGCATGCTTAAAATGACTAAAAAGGCCGGAAATGCTTCATCAATTTCTTTCCAATTAATTTCGGCAATTGAGCCCATCATTAAGCTTCCAACTATAATTAACGCAGGTGCTGTAATCGCTGAAATGCCGGACACAGCAGCAACGATCGGACTGAAAAATGCAGCAACACCAAACAATACGGCAACGGTTAAAGTTGTCAATCCAGTTCTACCGCCAGCAGCTACTCCTGAAGAAGACTCAATGTAAGCACTCGTCGGAGTTGTTCCGAGCATAGCGCTTGCTGTTGCTGCTATTGAGTCAGCTAGAAGGGCTTTGCGTGCGTTCGGCATTTCATCCCCTTTCATTAAACCTGCTTGTTTGGCAACGCCGATCATTGTTCCAGTTGTGTCAAAAATGGTCACTAATAAAAAGGAAAAGACGACTGCAAATAAACCATGTTGAATCACATCCCCAATTGCATCAATCGGGTTGGCGATTATAATGCCTTCCGGCAGTTTTGGAATTGAAACAATTCCTTGGTCAAACGATAATTGTCCGGTAAAAAATGCGATGATACCGGTACAAATCATTCCGATAAAAAGTGCACCATGAACATTCAAGCTCATTAAGATAAGAGTTATAGCAAGGCCGACAAGAGCGAGAACGACGGAAGGAGAATGCAGATCCCCAAGAGTCACTAAATTTTGCGGATGATCGGTGATCAGCCCGGTCAATCTTAGTCCGATAAACGCAATAAATAAACCGATGCCGGCGGTAATTCCATTTTTTAAATTGCTTGGAATGGCTTCGATTATTTGTTTACGAAACGGAGTTAGCGAAAGAATAATAAACAGGATGCCTGCAAGAAATACTGCTGAAAAGGCAATTTCATAATTAACTTTTTCCGCCCCAACAACAGTATAGGCAAAATATGCGTTCATTCCCATACCTGGAGCGATCGCTATCGGATAATTTGCCGAAAGCGCCATCCATAAAGTACCGATGATCGTGGCAACAACTGTCGCTGTAAACACTTGATCAAACGGAACGCCTGCTTCCGATAAGATAATTGGGTTGACAACAACGATATATACCATTGTTAAAAAGGTGGTTAAACCGGCAATAATTTCAGTTTTAACATTTGTTCCGTGTTCTTTTAGTTTAAACATATGATACCTCCAATTAAATACGAACATTTTATAAAAACATATATATAATATTCGTTTTTTGACTTTTTTGCAAGAAGACAACCACATTTTTTTTGCTGAAAAAAATGAGAATCTTTATGTTACACTTAAATAATAAGAGAAAGAAAGGATCGAACGTATCATGAACTGGATGGATGAAGTGTTAAAAAGAAAAGAAGAAATTATTTTAGAAACACAAAAATTTCTACAAATCAAAAGTGTGCTCGATGAAAAAACAAAACAAATTGGAGCACCGTTTGGCAAAGGAATTAAGCAAGCGTTAGAACATCTTTTGCAAAAAGGGGAAAAAGACGGGTTTCAAGTCAAAAATTTAGACGGATATGCCGGTCATATTGAAATGGGAAAAGGAAAGGAAATCGTCGGTGTCCTCTGCCATGTTGATGTCGTGCCAGAAGGGGACGGCTGGTCATTTGATCCTTACGGCGCAACGATTCATGATGGGAAAATATATGCCCGCGGTGCGTTGGATGATAAAGGGCCGACGATGGCAGTATACTACGCCATGAAAATTGTAAAAGAATTAGGTCTTCCGTTATCTAAGCGGGTGAGAATGATCATTGGCACTGATGAAGAAAGTGACTGGCGCTGTGTCGATCATTACTTTAAGCATGAAGAAATGCCTGACATCGGATTTGCGCCAGATGCTGATTTTCCAATTATTCATGCAGAAAAAGGGATAATCGATGCAGTGTTTTCGGTGAACAGCGTGAATAAACATGCAGCAGGAAAATATGTGTTAAAAAGCTTTTCTTCCGGCAGACGGTTTAACATGGTTCCTGATTTTGCGAAAGCTGTGCTTGGAAATGTCCAAAATTTCTCAGAGGTTGAAAAAAGCTTTAAGCAATTTTTATCAGCATCACAATTAAAAGGTCGAATGTATCAAAATGAAGAAGGTGCAGTCGCCGAGCTTGAAGGGATATCCGCTCATGCGATGGAACCTGATAACGGAAAAAATGCCGGGATTTATTTGGCGAATTTTTTGTCAGCATTGCCGCTGGATGGCGAAGGAAAAGGCTTTGTTGATTGGATTAATCGTTATTTTTATCAAGATACAAGAGGGAAAAAGCTGGATATCTCAACACAAGATGAAGTAAGCGGTGAGTTAACGGTGAATGTCGGAATTATTCATTACGAAAAGGGGAAAGAGAAAACCGTTAGCATTAATATCCGCTATCCTGTAACAAAAAAAGGGAGCGAGATTAAAGAAAAACTAGAAAAAATAGCTGGTTGCCAGCTTATTCACTTTTCCGATTCAGCTCCCCATTACGTAGAACAAAATCATCCGCTTATTCAAACATTGAAAAAAGTGTATGAAGAGCAAACAGGGCAAAAAGCGGAGCTCATCTCCATCGGCGGCGGCACTTATGCCAGATCTCTCAAGGCAGGAATCGCCTTTGGTCCGTTGTTTCCGGGAAGGGAAGATATCGCTCATCAAAAAGACGAATACATTTATATCGAAGACCTGTTAAAAGCGACAGCCATCTACGCTCAAGCGATTTATGAATTAGCCAAATAAGTGTCCTTTAGTCTACTAGCTTCAGACCAATAACAGAAACAATAATTAAGGCGATAAATGTTATTCTCCATTTGTCTTTCGGTTCATCGAATACATACATGCCGACGAGCGTGCTGCCGACAGTGCCGATACCTGTCCAGACTGCATAGGCAATGCTCATCGGAATTTCATTCATCGAAAGCGATAAAAAATATAAGCTTAAAATAAATCCGCCAATTAGCATAAAGAAGGATGAGAAGCTTGGCGACGTGTTCACTTTTGTTAATCCTGTTACGCCGATGACTTCGCAGCATCCTGCAATAATTAAAAATATCCAGCTCAAGATTTGTCACCTTCTTTTGCTTCCAATTTGCTTGTTTGATATTTCAGCCCGATGATTCCGCAAATTAGCGACAAAATAAATACCATTTTCATCGGGCTGAAATGGGCGTCGAATAAAATAATCTCACATAAAATTGTTCCTAAAGTGCCGAGTCCGACAAATATTGTATATACCGTTCCTGTCGGCAATTTTTTAGTTAAATAAAGAAGCAGCAAAAAACTTATGCAAATAGAGATCACGGTTAGCATCCATTCCAAAACATTGTCTGAGTGCTTTAAGCCGATGACCCACGCCACTTCAAAAATAGCCGAAACAACGATTAAAAACCAATTCATAAACAAATTCCCCCTTTCCATCACAATCAAAAAAGCCTGCGAGAAACCATAAGGTCATTCTCCCAGGCTTTTATCCTTCCGTGTACACAGCAATTTGTGCGTTTTCTCTCGGACCAGTCCAAGCGAACGGCACTTGCGGAACCCTAGAAAACTTTACATAATTAGATTCAATTATCTCACAGAAACAGCAAGAAGGCAATTTATAAACGGTTATTCAAATAAGAACAAATCGCTTGATAAATAGCGTTCGCCTGTATCAGCCGTCATGCACACGACAACATCATCAGGAGATAATCTTTTTGCAACTTGAATTGCGGCAAAACATGCAGCACCTGATGAAGGTCCCACTAATATAGCTTCTTCCTTGGCGAGTCTGCGGGTGATTTCGTACGCTTCATCGTCCTTCACTTTGTGTATTTCATCATAAATGTTCGTGTTTAATGTTTTAGGGATAAAGCCAGGACTTGTTCCGACAAGTTTATGCTTGCCAGGACTGCCCCCGGATAAAACAGGTGACCCAGCAGGCTCGACAACGTGAATGGTCATCTCAGGAAAATATTTTTTTAACGTTTCTCCCGTGCCGGTGATTGTTCCTCCTGTTCCAGACGTTGCAACAAAAGCGGAAAGCGGTTTTCCTATTTCTTTCATTGCTTCGACAATTTCTAAAGCTGTTGTTTTCCGGTGGGCATCTGGGTTGGCAGGGTTTTCAAACTGCATCGGTATGAAGCTGTTCGGTATTTCCTTTACCAGTTCTTGCGCCTTTTTAATCGCACCGGGCATTTTCTCGTCCCCAGGCGTTAATACAACTTCAGCTCCGTATGCTTTCAGCAAATTGATCCGTTCTTCTGTCATGGTGTCCGGCATGACAATAATTGCCCGATATCCTTTGGCGGCCGCATTCATGGCGAGCCCAATGCCAGTGTTGCCGCTTGTCGGTTCAATAATTGTAGCTCCCGGTTTTAACAAACCTTGTTTTTCAGCTTCTACGATCATATTATAAGCAGCTCTGTCCTTAACGCTGCGGGTAGGATTAAAATACTCAAGCTTTACATAAATATCTGCGCCGTTTTTCGGGCTAATTCTGTTTAATTTGACTAATGGAGTTTCTCCTATTAAATCAGCGATATTATGAACTACGCGCATTCAAAACACTTCCTTTTGATATAGTCCATCCATATCATATCATAATTTATACGGACAGAAAAACTCGGATATACAAAGAATGCGCAGTTTTTGCTACAATATGTTCGAAAGTGAGGATAGAAAAAAATGCAAAAACATTATTTTCTTGCATTGGATGTTCCGATTGAAACGGCAAAAAGTATTACAAAATGGATATCAGCGAATCAAGATCGGTGGCACTTTTCGCGTTACGTCCATCCTTTTGACTATCATGTAACATTAGTGTTTTTAGGGAATGTTGATGCAAAGAGGCTTGCTTTGCTGTCAGAAAGCTTGCTTGAGCCCTGCCGGAAAATTCCGTCTTTTTCACTTGAACTTTCAGAGGCAGGAATTTTTGGGAAACGGGAACATCCGCGAATTTTATGGGTAGGCGTGAAAGAAAACGAGTTATTATACCAGTTGCGAAATGAAGTTTATAATACGTGCAAAGCTTTCGATTTCTCTTTAGATGAACGTCCGTTTAGACCTCATATTACTGTCGCCAGAAAATGGGAAGGACAGCTTTCATTTTCCTTGGAGGAGAAAAGCGCCCCATATTTGTTAAACGAACATTTTCATGTGGGTTCTGTTACTTTATTCCAAACGAATATTGACCAAACGCCTAAATATGAAGCGATCAAACAAATTCCTCTTGGAGGATAATGAGAGGAGTAAGGGGTAAAAAAATTGAAAATATTTAATTTGATATGGCAAATAGGTTTGTTGTATGTCATTTATGTTATTGGCACGTTCCTTCAAAAATTGTTTCATTTAATGATTCCAGGAAGCATTATAGGCATGTTGATTCTTTTCGCTCTTTTGCATTACGAGCCTTTTCAAAATTTAGTGAAAGACGGGTGCTCTTTTTTAGTCAAGCATCTTGCCCTTTTATTTATTCCTGCGACAGTTGGGGTGATGGAATATTTTTCGCTGTTCCAATCAAAAGGTATCTTGACAGTATTCATTGTCATTATTAGCACGGTGCTGGTGATGTCCATTTCATCTTTCGTCAGCCAGATGACCGCTGCCAAAAAAAAAGCAGGCTGCTGGGCAGAATGGGAGTGATCAAAGCTTATGAAAATAATAGTCTCCATCTTAATGATACTTGCTACAGTGCTGATTTATTGGCTAATGGTTAAATTGTACAATAAAATCCATATTCCATTATTAGTTCCGATTGCCACTTCAACATTTGTCATCATTAGTTTATTGATTACATTTCATATTTCGTATCATACGTACATGTATGGAGGAAAATGGATTGATGAGCTTCTAGGCCCTGCTGTAGTCGCGCTGGCATTCCCGCTGTACAAGCATCGATCAACATTGAAAAAGTACGCTGTATCAATTGTTTTGAGCGTTGTCGTCGGCACGATTATCGGGCTGTGTTCAGGAATTATGATGGCTGTTTTATTCGGAATAGATAAGGAACTGATTCTTTCGCTTGCGCCCAAATCGGTCACTTCGCCGGTAGCTATGGATATCACAGACATAATTGGAGGTAATCCTACCCTTGCTGCAGTTTATGTCATGATAGCAGGAATATTTGGTGCGATGTTTGGACCTTATTTATTGAAATTACTTCGCATAAATCATCCAATTGCTATTGGGATCGGATATGGTACAGCTTCCCACGGAATTGGCACAGCGAGGGCAGCAGAATACGGCAGTCTGGAAGGAGCAATCGGTTCGATTTCGATGACGTTAAGCGCTATATTTGCTTCCATTATCTGCCCGTACGTTGTTCAGCTATTTTTGTAGAGATAAAGAGGAGATGACGCGATCTTGGCTCAGTTGATTAAAATGGAGGATTATATATCAAGGTATGAAATAGATCTAAATCGTTATGCCAATCAATTTATCCGCTTGAAAAAACAACAGTGGGAAGAAATTAAAAAAAGGTTTGAGAGTATCCAATTTGCTCATTCAACCTTAGATAGTGAAAAACAATTGTTTTTAGATCGGATTTTCAACTCCCAGCTTGTATGGGCAAGCTCTACCATTCGGGAAATTTCCCCGATGGATGAAGCTTTTGAAAAGGATTCGCTGCTCAAATATTTTTTGCAGCGGTTTCCTGACACTTATTTTGTCATGTATTATCCGGTTTTTCTTATTAAAAAAGCCTCTGTCCAAGGAGAAATTATCATCATTCGGCCAACAGATATCGTATGCCTTACCGCATTAGAATATAAAGAAAACAACGTATTAATCGGTACAAAACAGAAATTTTGGCTGAAACGGGACGATCAAGGCGAGAAAAAAATATTATCTCCCATTATCGGATTGGAGCGGACAGCAAATATAGTAAAACAGATTTTATCAAATGTGGAGGTTGACTTTCCAATTCGAAAAATATTATTAAACAGAACGGGATATATACATGCTTCAGAGCTGCCGGCAGATATTGAAATAATTGATGTGAGAAGCTACGACGACTGGTTTCAAAATATGCGGCGCCAGCCTTCTCCTTTTAAAAATATGCAACTAAAAGCTGTAAAGGCTCTTTTAGCATCATGTGCAACAAATGCGGTAAAACGATTTAATGAATGAATTTTTTGAAAATGTTCGATTACATGTTGTTCTTTATGGAAGTATGAGGGTATGTTTTTACTTTTTCTTGACGAAAAAGACTGTTAGAAGATAAAATTTATTATGGATAGCTATTGGAAACATCTCATTCAATTCAATAGCTGTCTTTTTTATTGCGCAGGGTGAATCTACTAACGAAATGTGGGCTTGAAATTGAAGGTGAATTGGTTGGAAGACGTATTAGGTAGCGATTGGGAAATATCTCCGGCAGGAGGAGCGACAGGAGAAGCCTTTTATGCTGAAAAAAATGGAAAAAAACTGTTCTTAAAACGCAATTCTTCGCCGTTTTTAGCTGTTTTGTCAGCGGAAGGAATTGTTCCTAAGCTCGTTTGGACGAAAAGAATGGAAAACGGTGATGTGATTACGGCGCAGCATTGGCTAAACGGGCGCGGTTTAAAACCGAAAGATATGAAAAACGAGCACGTTGCGGAGCTCCTAAAGAAAATCCATCGGTCGTATGAACTACTTGATATGTTAAAACGTTTAGGAAAAGAGCCGCTCTCGCCTGAAACGCTGCTCGAAAATGTAAAAAAAGCAGCGAATTTGGAGCTTTTGGAGCTTCCGGTTATTCGACAAGCACTATGTTATTTGGAACAAAACGTGACAGAGGTGCAGCATAAAGAAGCTGTTGTTTGCCATTGTGATATTCATCATAACAACTGGCTTTTATCTGAGGACAACCAATTGTATTTAATCGATTGGGATGGAGCAATGATTGCCGATCCGGCGATTGATTTAGGAATGCTGTTATATACTTACATTCATGAAAGTGAATGGGATGAATGGCTGAAAAAATACGGAGCTGATTTAACGGACGATTTAAAAGTTCGCATGCATTGGTATATGTTAGCTCAAGTCATTTTGTCCATCTCTTTTTTGAGAAAGAAAAACAATGAAAAAGAAATGGCGGAGCAGCTGGAATTTTTAAATGCTTTGCTTAGGAAAGGGCATTGATATCCTCAAGCCATTGAGTCAACTGCCCTTGATGTGAGGCGATAAAATCGGTTATATCGCTGGAATTTTTCCCGTTTTGGCAATAAGTATATATTGTTTCAAGCGATTGCTTTAACTGATCATTAACTTCAGCATTGGCCATTAATGACCGAATGAGGCGCTCTAATTGCTCATATTCCGCTACTGATCCGCAGCATTCACTTTCATGTTCAGATAAAATATCTTTCAGAAGCATCAGTTGATCACGATAATTCAATTGCATTCATTCTCACCCCATTTCTTTATTGATTAGAATATACATCATTTCGATTTCTATACAATAAAGAGCCGTTCAGTATACGGCTCTTTTGACATAGTAAAAAAATAAACAGAGGTGGAATATGCGTTTAAGAAATAAGCCTTGGGCCGGAGATTTTTTAAGAAATCATCCCCAATTTGTTATACAGCAGCCTTTTGAATGGAAAGGGAAATGGAACGATTTGTTCGGGAATGAGCATCCCGTTCATATAGAAGTCGGCACCGGCAAAGGACAGTTTATTGTCGGTATGGGGAAGCAAAATCCGCATATTAATTATATCGGCATTGAGCTTCAGGAAAGTGTCCTCGTCTCGGCTTTAAAAAAATTAAAAGAAGAGGAACTTCCGAATGTAAAGCTTATGAACGTAAATGCGAGCCAGTTAGCTGAAATTTTTGCGAAAGGCGAGGTTGAGCGAATCTATTTAAATTTTTCAGATCCTTGGCCAAAAAAACGCCATGCAAAGCGGCGCTTGACACATCATTCCTTTCTTTCCATTTTTGAGAGCATTTTAGCTGATGAAGGTGAAATTCATTTTAAAACGGATAACCAAAGGCTGTTTGAATATTCGCTTGTCAGTTTTTCCGAATACGGATTTTTATTGAAATGGGTAAGTTTAGATCTTCACCAAAGTGATTTTACAGACAATGTAATGACGGAATACGAAGAGAAATTTTCCAAAAAAGGACAAAAGATTTATAGGGCGGAAGTGAAATTGCGAAAGTGAAAATTCGGTAAAGACAAACATCCCTGCACGATAGTGTGCGGGATGTTTTTTTTGATAAAAAATGGAATTTTCGAGGGATGAATCTTCTGCATTCTTCAGTCTTTTGCTTAAGCAAAAACTTTAGGCGAATTGATTTGTTTCGTACACGTGAGGATTCCGTAAGCACATTTTTAAAATGTTCAGATTTATCGTTTCATTTTTATTCGTCATTCGATCTTCGAGAAAAGAGAAAGCCAGTCTTTTACGCGGCGCCTCGCCGCAAACATCGAGGCCGATCACTTTTTTTTCATTTAATATTGTCCGCAAATAAAAAAGCAATGTCGCAGCACTCATTGTACCTTGGTCCCAGTTTGTCACCGCCTCCCCTTTTTTTAAAACATCTTTGTCGATGCTAATATAAACAAAATCATTTTGTATTTGTTGAATTTGTTGTAAAATATACGGATGATTTTCAGGTGTATACGGGATGACCTTGACTTTTTCTATTTCTTGTTTTTCTGTCCATTTTGGACCGATGATAATGGCTTTTGTTAAAAAAGGATTGTCTTTTAGCGCAAAAGATAACCATGAGCCGCAAGAAATTGGCATGTTCCTCCCGATTGCAGAATCGTCTAAGTCTGTATGATGGTCAAATAGAAGAAGGGTAAACGGAAGTTTTATTTCATTCAACAGGAGATATGTAACATAGTGATAATCGCCGCTGCCGATGAACGTAATTCCTTTTTGCTTGCGGCTCAACAGCTTTCTTTTTATTACTTTTAACGATTGTCCGTCACAAAACAGCCGGGTTCCTTCTAAATCAGTGAAATCAATGCATTCGTGAGAATACGATTGTAATTTTCTTTGATAATGGTATGTTTCATCAAAATGTAAAATCGTCACACCTTTTTTAACAATCCCCATTTTTTTCACTCCCCAAAGAGACAAAGAAATTTGTTTTCTCTGTTTCTTGTTAAGAGGAAAGCTGATTTACATGTAAAATGGTTCCGCTCGATGCATCGACAATAACTTCAAACTGTTCAGTTTTCCCTTTATAAAAACGGCTGATTCCTGCCTCATACACTTTATAAGATATATCATTTTTTTCATAATCTTGCGGGATGGTGTAAATCCAGGATCCGTTGATCGGGCCTTTTTGTTTAAAAGCTTTTTTCACCGATTCAAGTGCTTTTTCCGGCGAAAGAAACGGCTTTTTATATTCGTTTTTTAATACATATCCGACGGCAATCCCTGCTGCGAAGCCGATCAGGAAATTTTTCCATTTCACAATCTTCCCTCCTTAAACAATTTACTATTAGTATAACGCAGTTTTGTTACATTTGTGGAATATACATTCATCATTCGCTAAAATAAGTTTATACATATTTTGTGTACGTGATGGTCTAAATTAAGCTAAAGAAGGGGATATAAACATGAACAACGAAACGTTGGATTTATTTAAAACATTAACAGAGCTGCCGGGTGCATCAGGCAATGAACACGCTGTTCGCTCATTTATGCGCAAAGAGCTAGAAAAATATGCAGATGAGATCGTTCAAGACAAACTCGGCAGCATTTTTGGAGTGAAAAAAGGCAGTGAGGATGGACCAACTATAATGGTTGCAGGCCATATGGACGAGGTAGGCTTTATGGTCACATCTATTACAGAAAATGGAATGATCCGCTTTCAGCCGCTGGGAGGATGGTGGAGTCAGGTTTTGCTGGCGCAGCGCGTGCAAATTATAACTGAACGCGGTCCGGTGATCGGCGTGATCGCATCCATCCCTCCGCATTTGCTCAATGAGGAAGTTCGGAAAAAGCCGATGGAGATTAAAAATATGCTGATTGATATCGGCGCTGATAATCGCTCAGATGCGGAAGCCATAGGAATCAAGCCAGGACAGCAAATTGTTCCGGTCTGTCCGTTTACGCCGATGGCTAATTCGAAAAAAATTTTGGCAAAAGCTTGGGACAACAGGTATGGATGCGGGCTGGCCATTGAGCTGTTGAAAGAAGTGAAAGATGAAACATTGCCAAACGTTTTGTATTCTGGAGCGACTGTCCAGGAAGAAGTAGGGTTAAGGGGAGCGCAAACGGCCGCCAATTTGATTAAGCCGGACATCTTTTTTGCATTGGATGCGAGTCCTGCCAACGACATGAGCGGGGACAAAAACGAATTTGGTCAGCTTGGAAAAGGAGTTCTGCTGAGAATTTATGATCGGACAATGGTCACTCATCGGGGAATGCGGGAATTTATTCTTGACACAGCTGAAACAAACAATATTCCATATCAATATTTTACATCCCAAGGCGGAACAGATGCAGGCCGAGTACATATTTCTGGCAGCGGTGTGCCTTCAGCGGTAATCGGAATATGCGCCCGATATATTCATACTCATGCTTCGATGATCCATGTCGATGATTATTTAGCAGCAAAAGAATTGCTTGTGAAGCTCATAAAAGCTTGCGATCGATCCACTGTTGAAAAGATTAAGCAAAACGTTTAACATAAAACATTCCGGAGGGAAAAAATGAATGTCGCAATCGGATCGAAAAACCTGGCGAAAATCAATGCGGTGAAGGAGACCTTTTCTCTTTTGGAAGAGAAGAACATGGAATTCATCTCAGTTGATGTTCCATCCGGGGTTTCAACACAGCCATTTTCCGATGAGGAAACATTGCAGGGGGCATTAAATCGGGCAAAAAATGTCTTTGAAAAAGTTAAACCGGATCTTTCGGTTGGTCTTGAGGGGGGTGTGGATGTTACACCTCGCGGATTGTTTTTATGCAATTGGGGTGCATTAATTGATAAAGATGGAAATGAATATATTGCTGGAGGGGCGAGAATCCCGCTCCCGAATGAATTTCTTGAGCCGTTGAAAAAAGGCTTGGAACTTGGAGATGTAATGGATGCATATGCGAAAAAAAGAAATGTGAGACATCGAGAAGGAGCAATCGGAATCTTTACAAACGGCTTTATCGACCGGAAAGAAATGTTTGCACATATCGTGAAGCTGTTAATAGGACAATATCAATTTTCCAAAAAAAATTAACTTTGATCGGCTCAGGCATGCGAGTTAGTAGCTTTTTTTGCTGAGATTTGTTACGATGCCAATGAAAAAAGATAAAAGGAGACTTGCAGAGATGGAAAACATTCAATCTGTTGATCATTTTTGGGAGCTTACGAAAGGAAAAAATGCTTTATTTGTATTTTCGGCTGATTGGTGTCCAGATTGCGGGTTTATTAAGCCGCATCTTCCTGAATTGGAAAAGGAGAATCCGCAGTTCGCATTTTATTATGTCGATCGGGATGAATATATCGATTTATGCGCAGAATTAAATGTTTTTGGCATCCCAAGCTTTATCGCATTTAACGAGGGAAAAGAGATCGGACGCTTCGTCAGCAAAGATCGGAAAACAAAAGAGGAAGTTCAGCAATTTTTAGATGGCTTAAATCTTTAATATAAAGAAAATAAAAAGGAGATGATCAGCCTTATGAATTCTGAACAAATGGTCGAATTGTTAAAAGAGAAGTTAAATGATTACTCATTTCACTTTTCATTTAATCGAAAAAAGGATACGTTAAGAATCGAAGATCCAGAATTGAAAAAAGGGCTGACACTCTCCTTGCCAGGTATTATTTCAAAATGGAACGAAAAAAAAGAAAAAGCGATTGATGAATTCGTTTATTACATAACCGAGTCTCTCTCAGCTATGAAAAATGAAGGTGCATTAAGCGGCAAGGAAAAACAGATTTATCCTGTCATTCGCTCAACTTCCTTTCCGGTTGAGTCGAATGGCGTTCCTCTTATTTTTGAGGATCATACTGCTGAGACCCGCATTTATTATGCCCTTGATCTCGGAAATTCGTATCGCCTAATTGATGAACAGATGATGAAGAAGGAGAATTGGACGCGCCAGCAATTGAAGGAAATGGCTGCCTTTAATTTGCGTTCATTGCCGACAAAAGTAAAAGAAGATAAGGTCGCAGGCAATGTTTTTTATTTTTTTAATTCAAATGACGGCTACGATGCCAGCAGGATTTTAAATGAGTCAATTTTAAAAGAATATGAATCAAAAGTTCAAGGGGATATGACTGTCAGCGTTCCTCATCAAGACGTGCTGATCATAGGCGACATTCGAAATGAAACGGGTTATGACGTGCTGGCACAGCTGACGATGAGCTTTTTTACAAATGGGAGGGTGCCGATTACGGCTTTATCCTTTATTTATGAAAACAAAAAGCTCGAACCGATCTTTATTTTGGCAAAAAACCGCAGAAAACTGACGAAAGGAGACGATGACAAGCAATGAATGTATTTTACAATAAAGAAGGAATCGGCGATGTACTCATCATCTCTTTAAAAGATATACCGTATGAACAGAAGCGGTTTGAAAGAAAAGGAGATGTTGTAAAAATATTTGATGCTGAAACTAATGAAACAGCAGGCTTCAACATTTTTCAGGCAACTTCTTATTTTTCGCTTGACGGAAACGGCCAATTAGATGTAACGGCAGAAATGGTGGAAAAGATCAATCAAACAATTGCGCAAAACGGTTTTTCAGATAAGCTGGAGGCGGATTTATCACCGAAATTTGTCGTTGGCCATGTATTGGAAAAAGAAAAGCATCCGAACGCTGACAAATTAAGTGTATGCAAAGTCGATGTGGGGGATGAAGTGCTTCAAATTGTTTGCGGGGCACCGAATGTTGCGGCTGGACAAAAAGTTGTTGTTGCAAAGGTAGGAGCGGTTATGCCAAGCGGAATGGTGATAAAAGAAGCTGAACTAAGAGGCATTTCCTCGAGCGGCATGATCTGTTCGGCAAAAGAATTAAACCTGCCCAATGCACCAAAAGAAAAAGGGATTCTTGTATTGGAAGATAGTCGAAAGCCAGGGGAGCCGTTTTTTAAGTAAAAATGCGATAAAATTTCAAAAAAACACGCGGAAAACATTTTGGTTGCCGCGTGTTTTTTATATGATGATTTATTAATTTTTGACTCATTTTAAATCATGATTCAACCGTTCCACTGAATGAAATGAGCGGTGATCAGGAAAATAGCAGATAATCCAAACCAAATTAAAAATAATGGTACATAAAAGCGAACCCATTTTTGCCATGAAACTCCAGCTAGTGCTAGTGCAGCCATAAAATATCCTGAAGTTGGAAATAATATGTTGCCTAGCCCGTCTCCAAATTGGTAGGCCAAAACAGCTGTTTGTCTCGTAACTCCGATTAAATCAGAAAGCGGAGCTAAAATCGGCATAGTAACTAATGCTTGTCCGCTGCCTGACGGAATTAAAAAGCTAAATAGCATTTGGACAATAAACATCCCAATGACACTAAATGTTCCTGGTATTTCGCCTACTATCGTTCCTAGTGTATGGACAATGGTGTCCATTATTTGTCCGTCTTCCATAACTACTGATACTGCTCTGGCAATACCAACAATGATTGCCCCAACTAAAACTTCACGAAAACCGTCATTAAATGCTTCACAAATATCGTTTAATGTTAATCCAGCGATCAGGCCTACAACCACACCCATTATAATGAACAGTCCAGCCATTTCTAACATAAACCAGCCTTGAGTTAAAACACCGTACACTAATAAGACAAAAAAGGATAACAATGCAAAAGAAGCAGCTTTTTGTTTTTTATTCATTTCATTCCTTTTGGACACAGATTGATTGAAGTACATATTCCTTTTAGCTTGATCATCTTTATATACTAAGCTTGCTTCAGGATTCTTTTTAACTTTTTTAGCATATTGCATAATGTAAATCATTCCTGCTAAAACAAAGACAACGAAAGCCGCTATGCGAAATTCTATACCTGAGTATATTGGAAGTCCTGCAATTTTTTGACCTAAACCAGTATTAATAGGGTTAAGAAAGCCTGTCATAAAACCAGCAGTAGTTGCAACTAAAGCAACCGCCGCCGCCACCATTGAATCAAATCCTAAAGCAATAAATAGGGGGAGAATTACAGGTATATAAACTAAACTCAGTTCTTGCGTTCCAATTAAACTGCATATAATTGCGAATACAGTCATTAAAACTGGAATTAACACAATACCATTGGAAGCAAATGTTCTTGCTAGTTTCTCTACTCCTATTTCTATAAGTCCTGTTTTTCGAATAACGGCAAATATACCGCCGATGATCAAAGTGAAAAAAACGACATCACTTGCTGCAACTAATCCTTTTGGGACTGCCATCATAAATTCAACAGGACTTACAGGTGCTGCTTTAACAAAATCAAATGAGTTTGGATCAATCGTTGTTCTTCCTTCAGGTCCTGGAATACGTTCATAAACGCCAGCAGGTACAAAATAAGTAGCGGCTGTAGCAAGAATTATTAAAACAAACAATATGACATAAATATGAGGCATTCTTAATTTCTTTTTCTCCAATTCTGGTTTTTGATTAATAAAAGCTGCATTTTTTAACCCTTTTTCAGCTTCCATTTTTTATCCCTCCTCCTCTGTTTGTGACACTTCATGTTCGTTTTTATAACATAATAATTTGTGGTAGCTATTCTGTCATTGGTTATTTTCACTGAAAATGAACTATTTTTTTGTAAAATCTATTAAATTTTACAATTATTTTAATTTTAAAAACGAAATCATGTTATAAAAAATAACATAAAATTATTTAAGTTTTCAAAAAGTGCTGATTGATATAGAGGTATGTATCGGATGTACGAGCGAAAAAGGGAAGTTAATAAAAACTTATTGAATGTGATAAGAAAACGAAAACAACGAATTTTCAAAAAAGTCTTCCAATCTGTATTAATCTGTTATATATTAAAAATGTAATTTAAAAACTGTTTTATAACAAGGTAGGTGAGGAAACGTGAAGGCTAGTGCAGCATCTAGGCTGGAAGTGAAGGGAACTCTTCTGCCTTCTTACAGGGAGATTTTAACGAACGAAGCCCTTCAGTTCGTCGAAAAGCTTGAACAAACATTTGGTTCAAGAAGAATCGAGCTGCTTGAACTGAGGAAAGAACGGGAAAGGCGAATTAATGAAGGGGAGAAGCCGTCGTTTTTAAAGGAGACGGAACATATTCGAAAAGGGGACTGGACGATACCGCCTGTTCCAAAAGATTTGCAGGATCGCAGAGTTGAAATTACTGGACCTGTCGACCGGAAAATGATTATCAATGCCTTAAATTCAGGCGCAAAAGTTTTTATGGCGGACTTTGAAGATGCAACATCACCGACTTGGGAAAATATTGTGGAAGGACAAATTCACTTAAGGGATGCGGTCAACAAAACGATTGAATATGTGAATGAAAACGGAAAGGTATATAAGCTGAATGAAGAAACGGCAACGCTGATCGTGCGGCCGAGAGGACTCCATCTAGAAGAAAAACATGTCCTATTGGACGGAAAACGGATTTCAGGCAGTCTGTTTGATTTTGGCCTATATTTCTTCCACAATGCAAAAGAACTGATCAAAAGAGGAAGCGGACCTTACTTTTATTTGCCGAAGCTGGAAAGCCACTTAGAAGCCAGATGGTGGAACGATGTTTTCTGTTTCGCGCAAGATGAATTGGGGGTAAAGCGGGGGACGATTAAAGCAACCGTTCTGATTGAAACGATATTGGCCGCGTTTGAAATGGACGAAATATTATACGAGCTGAAAGAGCATTCAGCTGGATTGAATTGCGGCAGATGGGATTACATTTTTAGCTATCTGAAAAAATTCCGAAACGATCAAAACGTCATTTTACCTGATCGGGCGCAAGTAACGATGACGGTTCCGTTTATGAGGGCGTATTCTCTGCTCGCGATTAAAACGTGCCATCGCCGGAACGTTCATGCCATTGGAGGAATGGCAGCGCAAATTCCGGTTAAAGATGATCCGGTGAAAAATGAAGAGGCGTTCCAAAAAGTGCGCGCTGATAAAGAGCGGGAAGCGAAAGATGGACACGATGGCACATGGGTGGCACATCCTGCGCTTGTACCGGTTGCCAAAGAAATTTTTGACCAATATATGAAACAACCTAACCAGATTGATAAACAGCTAGATGTTGAGATTTCAGCAGAACAGCTTCTTGAAGTCCCGGAAGGAACAATTACAGAGCAAGGATTAAGAACGAACATTGATGTCGGCATTCGTTATCTTGCATCATGGCTTTCTGGAAGAGGAGCTGCACCTATCCACAATTTGATGGAGGATGCTGCAACGGCAGAAATTTCAAGGGCACAGGTATGGCAATGGATTCGTCATCCAAAGGGGGTGTTGGAGGACGGACGGAAGGTTACAATAGAGCTTTATGAAAAAATTAAGCAGGAAGAGCTGGAAAAAATAAAACAAGAGTTTGGTGAAGAAGCCTATCAAAAAGGGCGTTTTGATGAAGCGGCGAAATTGTTTGATGAGCTTGTGAGAAATGATGAATTCGTAGATTTTCTGACGCTTCCAGGCTATGAAAGATTAAATTAAAAAATATTTCAAAAAAGGGGAGAGAAAAGATGACATTACAAGAAAAAGCGAGACAATTGCAAGAAAGCTGGGAGAAAGATGAACGCTGGAAAGGGATTACACGCCCTTATTCGGCTGAAGATGTGTTGAAGCTTAGAGGTTCCATTGAAATCGAATATACTCTTGCCAGAAGAGGAGCAGAAAAATTTTGGAATTTAATGAAAACTGAGGAATACGTAAATGCCCTCGGAGCTTTGACAGGAAATCAAGCTGTCCAACAAGTAAAAGCCGGATTAAAAGCAATTTACTTAAGCGGCTGGCAAGTGGCAGCAGATGCTAATCTTGCGGGGCAAATGTATCCGGATCAAAGCTTGTATCCTGCTAACAGTGTGCCGCATGTCGTAAAGCGGATTAATCAAGCTTTGCAGCGGGCAGATCAGATCCATCATATGGAAGGGGATCATTCAATCGATTGGTTCGTTCCAATTGTTGCGGATGCTGAAGCTGGATTTGGCGGTCAGTTGAACGTTTTTGAATTGATGAAGGCGATGATTGAAGCAGGAGCAGCTGCTGTTCACTTCGAGGATCAATTGTCTTCTGAGAAAAAATGCGGCCATTTAGGCGGAAAAGTTTTGCTCCCGACACAAACAGCTATTCGCAATTTGATTGCTGCAAGACTGGCTGCTGATGTGATGAATGTTCCGACTGTTATCATTGCTCGCACTGATGCCAATGCGGCTGATTTGATCACAAGCGACATCGATGACAGGGATAAAGAGTTTATTACTGGGGAACGGACACAGGAAGGATTTTTCCGCACTCGCGCTGGTCTTGATCAAGCGATTGCTAGAGGTTTGGCATATGCGCCATACGCAGACATGATTTGGTGTGAAACATCTGAACCTAATTTGGAAGAAGCACGGAAGTTTGCTGAGGCTATTCATAAAGAATTCCCAGGCAAGTTATTGGCATATAACTGCTCGCCTTCCTTTAACTGGAAGAAAAAGCTTGATGACGATACTATCGCACGTTTCCAAAAGGAAATTGCTTCTTACGGCTACAAGTTCCAATTCGTTACTTTAGCTGGATTCCATGCATTGAATTACAGCATGTTTGAACTTGCACGCAAGTATAAAGATCATGGAATGGCTGCCTACTCTGAACTTCAGCAAGCCGAATTTAGAAGCGAACAGTATGGTTATACAGCAACACGGCATCAGAGGGAGGTTGGAACTGGTTATTTTGATGAGGTTGCCCAAGTGATTACTGGAGGTACTTCTTCTACAACCGCTTTAAAAGGGTCTACGGAAGCTGAACAATTTACCACAACTTAATTGACTGGCCATAATCATTACCTTCACATAGATTGAGCCAATCCTCTGGGATTGGCTTTTTTTTATCATTTAACGCACCCATTTCGCATATTCTTTGGATAGCTCCATAAATTTTTCTCTATCTTTTCGGTCCAGAGCATCATTAATTTTGTCTTCCAGCATTTTTTTTCGATGATTGAACCATGCTTCGTCCAGAATCATTTGGATGTATACATCCATCATGAAGTTTTCTGGATTTTCCTTCACAGAACGGGTCTTCATCAGTTCGGAATAAGATTTCCGGTTTTCCATAACCCATCACCTCTGATGCCTTTTTTATATTATATGGATTTCGGAAGGAAAAATCAACTTATAATTTGTAATTTTTAGAAAAATTATATTAACAATAACATCTTACCTTGATCTAATGCTTTGTATTTAAAAATTTTAAAAAAATATAGAAATTTTGGAATTTTTATGATAGATTTGAATCAGTAAAAAAGAACTATTATATAGAAAAAATTAGGAGGTAAGAATTCTAGTGAGTACGAAGCAGTTTGAGGCAGAAAAATGTATTGTAAATGGGGAAACAATGGCAATTTTGCCTTTTAGAAAAGAACATCACTTGTACGCTAAAATTTTGGAAACTAGCGGAGAGCGCATAGTACCTATTCGACCTGTTTATGTTATTGATCAAAGCTGCCGTTATTATGGTTCAAGCTTTAAAGGAAGAGTTGAAGGATCAAAAGGGCTGCTTGGCATAACAAAAAAGCTTCCGATTGTCATTGATCCTGCCAATTCCCTTTATTTTTTTCCTACTCATTCACCCGCAAGGCATCAGTGCGCCTGGTTTTCCCATTCCCACATTTCCCGCTTTATGAAAACAGATTCGAATTGTACGGAAGTCATATTCCGTAACGGTCAGAAAATAGTTGCTGACATATCTCCATCTTCTTTTTCCCATCAATTTTATAAAACGGCACATCTTCGAACGATTATCTCTTCAAGAATTGAGCAGGAGCAGCGCCGCATGAACACAATCCTTTTTCCGAAGGAGCAGCATGCATATATTTATGAACAGCTCGTTCGCGAATTCAGAAAAGAAGATGGATAAGCTTTATCTTCCGGCACGCAAGCTGTCAATTTGCGTGCTTTTTTCCGTGTTAGAAAATGGGGGAGATTTCATTTTTTCTGTTATAAGGGGACAGGCATTCAACGGGCGAAACAAATAGTCCTGTTCCCTCATCTTCTGTAGCGAACGGTTTGGCCGTTGTCTTTCTTTTAAGATAAAAAGTCTAAGAGGTTGGAATGCCAGATTTTTTTTCAGTTTTAAACAAATAATGTTCAATCAGTTCATTTACTTTATTTCGGATTCTTGGATTGAAGTAGCTGTGGTGTTCTTCGTAGCCGTTATAGTAGAAAGTGTACGTTGTGAATGCTTCATCCTGTTTGGCTTTTAAAACTTTCACCTTTTGTCTGCGCAATTCTTTGCGAACCTCTGCCAAATCTTTTTGTACAAGCTTTAACGCCTCTTCAATTAGATGCAAATAAGGATCTTTCAGCTTGAATGGACTTTTTTTTACGACATTCATGTCTTTGTTCAGCACCGTAGCAGTCATCGGTAAGTAGATCGACTGTTCAATCAAATGGCGAATGTCGGTTGGTATTTTCGACATAGGGAATACCTCGCTTCAAATGGAACATATGTTCTATTTTTATTATAAAACAGGAAAATAAATCATTTCAATTAATTTTTTTCGGCAAAATTTTTCAACTTATGCTCAAAAGGTGTAAAATAAAAGGAGATGTTGAAGTAAGGAGTTAAGATATGGATGTCATTGCATTTTTCGATTCCATTACATTAGAAGATGTTGAACGATTCTTTAAAGAATACCGAGCGCTCGGACCTCTTCCAGGGATTCTGCTTCCGATGCTTGAGGCTTTTTTTCCGTTCTTGCCTCTTATTCTGTTTGTAATTGCGAACGCTAATTCATTTGGACTTTGGTTCGGCTTTTTGTACTCGTGGATCGGTTCATCGGCAGGCGCATTGCTCGTGTTTTTTTTAGTGCGAAAGTTTGGCCGGAAGCGTTTTTTAAATTTTTTAAGCAGACATGAAAAAGTAAGACGAATGATGAACTGGGTCGAACGGCACGGCTTTGCTCCTTTATTTTTAATGCTCTGTTTCCCTTTTACGCCTTCTGCGCTTGTAAATGTAGTAGCCGGTCTTTCCAAAATCAATGTGTGGCAGTTTGCGCTCGCTGTTTTATCAGGGAAGCTCGTGATGATTTTTATGCTTAGCTTATCAGGGTATGATTTACGGGAGCTGATTGAAGAGCCCGTCCGGTTGATCATTGTGTTTGTTGTGATGGCGCTCATGTGGTTTATCGGAAAAAGGATTGAGCAGCGTTTAAATGTTTCGTTAATTAAACGAAAAGATAAAAAGTAGGTGAAGAGCCGTGAGGAAAAAACGAGTTATTGCGGGAATCGTCACTTCAGCTCTTTTATCAACCGTTTTAATTAAAAATATTGCGTTTGCCGCGTACACTGTTGATGGCGTATCGATGCAGCCCACCTTAAAAGAAGGCCATCATTTTTATATAAATAAATTGACGAATCGGTTTAATAAAATTGAACGGTTTGACATTGTCGTGTTTCAGATGCCCGGCGAAAAGCAAGTTTTGGTTAAAAGGGTCATCGGCCTTCCAGGAGAAAAAATTGAATATCGAAACGACAAATTATATGTGAATGGGAAATATGTACCGGAACCATTTTTAAAGAAAAATAAAGAAAAAGTATATGGAAATCCAATCACAGGGAATTTTACATTAAAAGAAATAACTGGAAAAGAAGCGGTGCCGGAAAAATGTATTTTTGTCATTGGCGACAATCGGTTAAACAGCAGGGACAGCCGGCATTTTGGCTTTGTTCATGAAAAAAATGTGATCGGAGAGGTAAAACCGTAAACGATGATTCCTATTAGTTGGAAATTCGGATTGTCCGAATCAATGGATTTTCAAAACCATTTACAGTAAAATAAATGTATTCATAAACACGAAATCAGAATGGGACAAGAAAATTGTCCCATTTTCCGTTTGGATGCCTTCTGAAGGGGGGAGATTTCATGGGTATTAAGTTTTTGGTCGGTTCATCCGGCACAGGAAAAACGACGGCAATCTTAAACAAAATTAGGGAAAAATTAAAAGAAGATCCGTATAATGGAAAACCTATTTTGTTTCTTGTTCCAGATCAAATGACTTTTCAAATGGAATATGAACTGATGAAAACTCCGGAATTAGGAGGAATCATTAGAGCACAAGTATTGAGCTTCAACCGTTTGGCGTGGAGGGTGCTGCAGGAGGAAGGAGGCATCAGCCGTACCTTTATTTCCCAAACAGGCATGAACATGTTTCTTCGAAAAATCATCGAAGAAAAAAAGCACGAATTTAAAGTGTTTTCCAAAGCCAGTGAAAAAAAAGGCTTTATTGAGCATATCGAACAGATGATTACAGAAATGAAAAGATATATCATCAGTCCAGATATGCTGGATGATCAAGTAAAAAAATTAGCGGAAAGCCATGATCATAGAGAGCGGATTCTTTCCGATAAATTGAAAGATTTGGCGGGCATCTATCGTTCCGTGGAAAAATTATTTGCTGATAAATACATAGATTCAGAGGATTATTTGCAGCTTCTTTCAGAGAAGATTTATGAATCAAGCTACATGGACGGAGCGGAAATTTATATCGACGGCTTTCACAATTTTACGCCTCAAGAATTGCAAGTAATCGAATCGATGATGAAAACAGCTTCTTCTATAACAATTGCTCTCACATTGGATAAACCGCCTGAAGAGGCCGTTGCCGACGAGCTTCATTTATTTTACATGACGGCTGAAACCTTTTCTTTGCTGAAAAAAATGGCTGAACGAAATAATATTTCCATTGATGAAGTAGCATATATGACTGACCGGAAACGTTTTATTGAAGAGCCGTCACTTGTTCATCTAGAAAAAATGTACTCTTCCCATACTCCCGAACCTTTTCACGGAGACAGCGCGATTGTATTTATGCAAGCGGTGAATAGACGCGCCGAAATTGAAGGGATTGCTAGAGAAATTATCCGCCTCGTTCGGGATGAGGGAGTGCGATTTCGGGAGATTGCACTGCTTATTAGAAACATGTCCGATTACAGAGATTTGCTGGAGCAATTGTTTCAAGATTACGAGATTCCTTTTTTTATAGATGAAAAAAGCTCAATGACATATCATCCGCTGATCGAATTTATCCGCTCGAGCTTGGAAGTCATAACCGGAAACTGGCGGTATGAAGCTGTTTTCAGAACGATTAAAACAGAATTTCTTTACCCGCTAGATGCCGATAAAGCCGAAATGAGAAAAGAAATGGATCAATTGGAAAATTATGTGCTTGCCTACGGTATTCAAGGGAAAAAATGGACGGATCAAGCCGGCTGGACGTACAGGAAGTACCATTCATTCTATGACAACGACAAAAAGACAGATGAAGAAGAGGAAATAGAAAAACGGATCAATCAATTACGGAAGCTGATTGTGGAGCCTCTGCAGGCATTGGAAAATAAGATGAAACGCGCCAAAACCGGCAGGGATATGGCCGAAGCGCTATATATGTATTTAGAACAAACAAAAGTGCCTGATAAGCTGGAGCTTCTTCGTCTAGATGCGGAAAATGGAGGGAACTTGATTGAAGCAAGGGAGCATGATCAAGTTTGGAATGCTGTGATAGAGCTATTGGATGAATTTGTAGAAATTATGGGCGATCAGGAAATTTCCATTCATTTGTTTAGGGAAATGGTCGAAACCGGAATGGAATCGATGAAATTTTCTCTCGTTCCGCCGGCCATTGACCAAGTGATTGTCGCAACACTTGACCGGTCACGTTTATATGGCATTAAGATGGCATTTATTGCAGGAGCAAATGACGGAGTGCTTCCAGCAAAACCGGTGGAAGACGGAGTTTTAACAGATGATGAAAGAGAGCTTCTATATCATAATGGAGTGAAGCTTGCGCCGACAGCTCGAAGAAAATTGCTGGATGAAAATTTTTTGATTTATTTAGCGCTCGCGTCTGCTAAGCAAAAGCTGTATTTATCGTATTCTTTGGCGGATGAAGAAGGAAAAGCGCTCATGCCGTCTATTATTGTCAAACGGTTAAAAGAAATGTTTCCAGATGCTAAGGAAATGATCTCTCTTAATGAACCGGAAAGTGAGGAGGCGGAAGAACAGCTTTCTTTTATTGTCAGTCCGAATGTTTCTTTGTCTGTTTTAACTTCAAAATTGCAAAATTGGAAAAAGCAGTATCCTCTCCATGAGCTGTGGTGGGATGTTTACAATTACTTTGTATATGATCAAGAATGGAGCAGCAAAGCGAAAAAGGCGATTGCCAGCCTGTTTTATTCAAATACAGAAAGACCTTTATCCGAAGAGGTAAGCAGAAAATTATATGGACGGAAAATACAAGGAAGCGTTTCAAGGATGGAGCGGTTTCGGGCATGTCCTTTTGCCCACTTTGCTTCTCACGGCTTAAAGTTAAAAGAACGGGAGTATTACAGATTGGAAGCGCCGGATATCGGCCAATTGTTCCATGCGGCATTAAAGCTGATGGCAGACCGGCTTCAAAGCATGAAAGTAGAATGGCGCGAATTAACAAAGGAGAATTGCGAAAGACTTGCTCATGATGCAGTCGAACAGCTGGCGCCGAAGCTGCAAAAAGAAATTTTAATGAGCACAAACCGCCACTATTATATTAAACGCAAGCTTCAAAATATTGTTGCCCGCGCATCAAAGGTTTTAAGCGAACATGCAAAAGCAAGCGGTTTTGTCCCAATTGGTTTAGAAATATCATTTGATGAAAAAAGCAAGCTCCCCCCGTTCCGATTTAAGCTTGAAAACGGATGTACGTTGGAGGTCGTCGGAAGGATAGACCGAGTGGATAAAGCGGAAAGTTCGAAAGGTCTTTTGCTTCGCATCGTCGATTTTAAATCGAGCGACAAAACATTAAATTTGGCAGAAGTGTATTACGGCATTGCGCTGCAGATGCTCACTTACTTGGATGTTGTTATTTCCAATTCTCAATCTTGGCTTGGCGTAGAAGCGACTCCAGCAGGGGTGCTGTATTTCCATATTCATGATCCGTTCATACAGTCCCCAGATTTATTAACGGATGATGAAATAGAAGAAGAAATTTTGAAGAAATTTAAAATGAAAGGCTTGCTGCTTGGAGACGAAGAAACGGTGCGGTTAATGGATCAAAAATTGGAAAGCGGCTATTCCAAAATCGTTCAAGCCGGCATAAAGAAAACCGGGGAATTTTATGCAAATTCTCAAATCGCCAGCGAGGATGAATTTCATGCATTACGCTCGTATATCCGGCGCGAATTTAAGCGGATCGGTACGGAAATAACAGACGGAAATATTTCCATTGCGCCATATAAAATGAAAGAGAAAACGCCTTGCACCTTTTGTTCCTTTAAATCGGTCTGTCAATTTGATGAATCGATTGAAACGAACCGTTTTCGCATATTGAAAAGCTTAAAAGGGGAAGAAGTGCTGCAAAAGGTAAGAGAGAAGGTGGATTCAGATGAAGAATGAGCTGAAAAAGTTAGAAAAAGGCCAATGGACCGATGAACAATGGAAAGCGATTGTTGCCGACGGACAAGATATATTAGTGGCGGCCGCTGCCGGATCAGGGAAAACGGCCGTTCTAGTTGAGCGGATTATTCGCAAGCTGACCGACAATCAGCATCCTGTAGATGTGGACCGGCTGTTAATCGTAACGTTTACAAACGCTGCGGCTGCAGAAATGCGCAGCAGAATTGGCGAAGCGCTGGCAAAGGCTTTGCGAAAACAGCCTTCTTCCCTCCATCTGCGCCGCCAATTAACCCTTTTAAACAAAGCGCAAATATCAACATTGCATTCTTTTTGCCTGCAAGTCGTTCGCAAATTTTATTACAAAATTGATATTGATCCCGGGTTTCGAATAGCGGACGAAACAGAAATGGAACTGTTAATGGAAGATTGCATGGATGAATTGTTAGAAGAAGAATACGGAATGGAGCATAATGAACTATTTTTCGAATTAGTTGACAAATATACAGGCGATCGCTCAGATGATGAAATCAAAAAAATTATTAGATCCATTTATGAATTTGCTAGATCTAATCCATTCCCGGAAAAATGGCTTGATGAAATGGTGCAAATGTATGACATAGAACAAGCTGAATCATACGAGGACTTGCCGTTTTTTCAATATTTACGGAAGGATATAGCGATACAGCTTTCCGGAATAAAGGATTTGTTAGCGAGAGCTCTCGACATTACGAAATTGCCGGGCGGCCCCTCTCCAAGGGCTGAAAATTTACTCGATGACATGAAACAGGTGGAAAACATTATAAACGCTTCATCGTGGCAGGAGCTTGCCGAGCAAATGAGAGCTTTTCAACCGACACGCGCCAAGGCATGCAGGGGAGAAGAATATCGAAAAGAGCTCATTGATGAAGTGACGGAAATGAGAAAGAAAGCGACAAAGGAAATAGAGAAATTAAAAAATGAGCTTTTCTCTAGGGATATTCAAAACCAACTGCTCGATTTGAAAAAAATGAAGCGCACAATGATTTGTTTAGCCGACTTGGTGAAAAAATTTGCTGTCCGGCTGGAAGCAATGAAAAAAGAAAAAGGAATTGTCGATTTTTCGGATCTTGAGCATTATTGTTTGCAAATATTAACAGAAAAAGATGAGAAGGGAAATGTTGTTCCGAGTGATGCTGCTTTGTTTTTCAAACGACAATTTCAAGAAGTATTAGTGGATGAATACCAAGATACCAACTTGGTGCAGGAAGCGATTTTAAAGCTGGTGTCAAAGGATCATGAAGCGGAAGGAAATTTATTTATGGTCGGCGATGTAAAACAATCCATTTATCGTTTTCGGCTGGCTGAACCGTTATTGTTTTTGGCGAAATATAAACGGTTTACCTCCAGCGGAACGAATTCCGGCTTGCGCATCGATTTAGCTAAAAATTTCCGCAGCCGAAAAGAAGTTTTGGACGCCACAAATTTTCTTTTCAAACAATTGATGGGAGAGACTGTAGGCGAAGTCGTTTATGATGAGGCAGCAGAATTGAAGCTTGGCGCACGTTATCCAGAGAACAGTAGAATGAATACAGAGCTCCTCCTAATAGACCGCCGGAAGGAGGAATTAGCAGAAAAAGAAGAAATAATGATTGAATTTGATGAAGAAGAATTGGAAACGGTGCAGCTTGAAGCCCGCCTTATGGCGAAAAAAATAAAAGAGCTTATTCAGGAAGGCTTTCCTGTTTACGACCGAAAGCTTGATCGTACGAGACCTGTCACATACAGAGATATTGTGATCCTGCTTCGTTCGATGCCTTGGGCGCCGCAAATCATGGAAGAGTTTAAGCAGCAAGGTATTCCGGTGTATGCGAATTTATCAACAGGATATTTTGAAGCAACAGAAGTGGCCATTATGCTTTCGCTTTTAAAAATTATCGACAATCCTTATCAAGATATTCCGCTCGCTTCTGTGCTGCGTTCGCCGATTGTCGGCTTAAGCGGAAATGAACTTGCCATCATCCGTCTTTATAAGAAAAACGGTCCGTATTTCGATGCACTTGAATCATTTTTGCAGCAAGAAAAAGCCCATCATAGCGAGCTTTATCAGAAAGTAAGCGAATTTGTCAGCCGGCTCAATCAATGGCGGAACTTGGCGAGAAAAAGCTCCGTTTCGAATTTAATTTGGCAATTGTACCGTGATACCCGCTTTTTTGACTTTGCAGGCGGAATGCCCGGCGGAAAGCAGCGGCAGGCCAATTTAAGGGCATTATATGACAGAGCAAGGCAATATGAGGAAACGTCCTTTCGGGGATTGTTCCGATTCCTGAGGTTTATTGAAAGAATGCAGGAACGGGGCGATGATTTAGGAGCAGCAAGAGCTTTAGGAGAACAGGAAGATGTTGTCCGAATTATGACGATTCATTCAAGCAAGGGGCTTGAATTTCCGATTGTTTTCTGTGCAGGTTTATCTAAACGATTTAATATGAAAGATTTGACCAAAAAATATTTGCTCGATAAAGAATTAGGATTTGCCTCGCTGTTTATCGATGAAAAAAAGCGGATTGTGTATCCTACTCTTCCTTATATAGCTGTAAAAAAGAAATTGAGAATGGAAATGCTTTCGGAAGAGCTTAGGGTATTGTATGTGGCTTTGACTAGAGCAAAGGAAAAGCTGTTTTTAATCGGCACAGTGAAAGACGGAGAAAAAAAGTTTAAAGAATGGGAGCAATCATTCACTCACCGCGAATGGCTGCTTCCAGATTACGATCGTTTAAAGGCAGTATGTTATTTAGATTGGATCGGTCCTGCTGTCATCCGTCATAAAGATGCGGCAATTTTACGAGAAGAAGAAAGAGAAGCAGCGGATGAAATCTTCTCTTATCCGGTGAAATTGCAAATTGATGTGATTCCTGAAGAAAAATTAAAAGAGCAAAATGAGCAGGCAGCGGTTATGATGGATGAAAAAATGGACGCTTTGAGAAATTTTGTTCCTGTTCAGTCAACAAGTAGCTTTGCCAACCAAGTGCAAAATCAGTTGTCCTGGATCTATCCTTTTTCAGATGCAGCCTCTCTCCGGTCGAAGCAATCGGTGACGGAAATCAAAAGAAGACTTCAATTTTCAGATGAATACAGCGACATTTCCATAAAGAAGAAAATACAAGGGAATTCCTCGTACAAGCGTCCGAAATTTATGCAGGCAAAATCTCTTACAGCAGCAGAAAAAGGAACGGCCATGCACACAGTGATGCAGCATTTGCCATTGGGTGAAGACTTGACGGAACAAACGATTCGACAAACCGTGCATTCTCTCGTGAAAAAAGAAATATTAACGGAGGAGCAGGTGGAAGCGGTCAATGTAGTAGGAATTGTGCAATTTTTTGAATCACCGCTGGGTAGACGCCTAAAAGGCGCAAAAAAAATTTTTCGCGAGATCCCTTTCAATTTGGCAGTTCCGGCGAACGAAATTTACGAAAAAGGAAGTTCTCTCAATACTGAAACGGTCATCGTTCAAGGTGTGATCGACTGCCTTTTTGAAGATGACGATGGGCTCGTTCTGTTAGATTACAAAACGGATGCGGTAAAGGATCGTTTTCCATCCATTGAAAAGGCAAAACAGGTGCTTGCTTCTCGATATGAAATTCAAATTGACTTGTATGCAAAGGCGGTAGAGTCAATCTTAAAAAGACGAGTCGATGATCGGTATTTATTCTTTTTTGATGCAGGGCTCATCATAAAATTATAGATTTGCAGACTATTTTAGAGGTGAGGCAATTGAGAATCTTGCATACGGCGGATTGGCATCTCGGAAAAACGCTTGAAGGTCGGAGCAGGCTAAAAGAGCAGGCACAGTTTCTTGATGAACTGTATGAAATTGTTGTAAAGGAGAAAATTGATGTCATTTTGATGGCAGGAGACGTTTTTGATACGGTGAATCCTCCGGCAGGAGCAGAAAAGCTGTTTTATGAAAGTATTTCAAGACTTTCTGAAAGAGGTAAAAGACGTGTGATCATCATTTCCGGAAATCATGACAGTCCGGAACGATTGCAAGCAGCAGCTCCGCTGGCAAAGGAGCAGGCGATCGAGCTGATCGGCTACCCGAGAGGCGATGTTTTAACGGTTGAAGTTCCGCGGACAAATGAAACAATGAAGCTGGCGGCGCTTGCTTATCCGTCGGAAGCAAGGCTGAATGAACTGCTTTCAAACGAATATGATGAACTCTTATTGAGAGAGCATTACGATGAAAAAATTCGCGGCTTGTTTGCAATGATGAGCAGAGAGTTTGAACCTCATACGGTGAATATTGCCATGAGCCATCTTTATGTAGCCGGAGGCAGCACGACAGATTCGGAGAGACCGATTGAAGTCGGCGGAGCGTATACAGTTCGAGCCACAAGCCTCCCGGAAAAAGCGCAATATGTCGCATTGGGGCATCTTCACCGGCCGCAAAATGTTAAAAAGTCCAATGTGCCGGCAAGATATTCCGGATCGCCGCTTGCCTATAGCTTTTCTGAGGCAGGTTATACGAAGTCTGTCACAGTGATCGATGCAAAACCCGGCGAGAACGCGGTTGTTTCCGAAATTTATTTGTCGAGCGGAAAACCGCTTGTGAAATGGAAAGCAACTGGCGGTCTTCTTCAAGTTCACCAGTGGCTTGAAGAAGGAAGAGACAAAAACGCATGGATTGATCTTGAAATTTTTTTGACCGACAGCCTTTCATTAGAAGAAATTCATCGGTTGAGAAAATGGCACGACGGTTTTATTCACATCCGGCCGATTTTTGAAAAAGAAGCCGAAAAGGTCCAACAAGAAAGAAGAGAAAATCTCCCGATTGATGAAATGTTTAAACGTTTTTACAAAAAACAAACTGGCGGCGCCGAGCCGGAGGCAGAGCTTATTGAACTGTTTATGACATTGCTCTCTGAAGACTTAAAAGAGGAAGGAGCACAGTCATGAAGCCGATAAAACTTTCTTTAGCTGGACTGAATAGCTATCGAAAGATGCAGACGGTCGATTTTGAAACACTATGCGACGGCGGTGTCTTCGGAATATTTGGTCCGACTGGCAGTGGAAAATCAACGATATTGGATGCCATTACGTTAGCGCTTTATGGAAAAGTAGAGCGAGCGGCCAATAATACGCAAGGGATAATGAACCATGCGGAAGATCAATTATATGTCAGTTTTACATTTGAGCTTGAAGATGGCCGATCAAAAAAAAGATACACTGTTGAACGAGCGTTTAAGCGGGTGGATAATGTCAGGATCAACACAAGGCTGTGCCGGCTTCTCGAAATAGGAGAAGAAACGGTCGTTTTGGCAGATAAAACAAATGATGTAAATGACAAGATTTACGAGCTTTTAGGGCTGACGATAGAGGATTTTACCCGCGCTGTTGTCCTTCCGCAAGGGAAGTTTGCTGAATTTCTTTCTTTAAAAGGCTCGGAAAGAAGGAAAATGTTTGAACGATTGTTCAATTTGGAACGATTCGGCGACCAATTAAATAAAAAGCTGAAAAAACGTCTTTTGGAATCAAGACAGCAATTCGCTGAATTGTCAGCGGAACAAGCAGGTCTTGGCGATGCCTCGAAAGAAGCTGTTTTAGAGGCAAAAAAAACGTTTATACGCTGTGATACAGTGCTGAAAGAACGGGAAAAGCAGCTGGATGAGGCAGCAAAGGAATTTGAGCGGATTCAGACAATCTGGAATTTGCAGACGGAAAAAACGACTTATGAGAAAAAACGACAGGAGCTTGAGCAAGAAAAGGAGCGGTTTCAAGAAATCGAAGAAAAGCTGAAAAAAGCTGAGCAAGCGGAGATGCTGAAACCATATGCGGAAGCAGTGCTCGAGCATTTAGCGGAAAAGGACCGTTTTGAAAAAGAAACAGAGCTTTGGCAGCAGGAAGAGAAAAAGCTAGCAAGCCTTTATAAAGAAAAAAAGGAAGCTTTTGAAGCGATTCGTGCCAAAAAAGCTGTTGAAGAGCCGGAGCTTTTAACAAAACGTGAACTATTGAAACAGCTTATCTCATTGGATGCAGAAATCAAAGAGGATGAAGCATCGTTTGCAAAGCTGAAAGAAGACTATGAAGCATTGAAAACGAGGCTGCATGAAAAACAGCATACAGAGAGAAAGACGAGCGAATTATTAAATAGGGCGTTAGAGAAGCAGCAGGCTTTAAAACAGCAGGCGAAAGAAGAAACAGTTTCAAGAGAATTCCGGGAAAAAATCCAAAAAGCATATCAACAGAAGCTGAAAATCATGCAGCTTATGAAAGACGAATATGAATTAAAAAGCAAAAAGCAAAAGAAAGAAGACCAGCTTAACGAATGGCGGGAAAAGGCTGACGAGTCCGCCCGCAAAAAGAGTGAATTAAACGAACGCCTGGCAGGTAATTTCAATCAATTACAAAAAGTTTATGATCGTTTATGCAGCCAAATGCGGGAGCATGAATTTTTTAAAGAAAAAGTAAAGGATGATTTACAAGCTGCAAAAAGTCAGCTTGAAGAAGAAAGAACAAATCAGGCGGCAGCTTTGATTTCCGAGCAGTTGACGGAGGGGGAGCCTTGCCCTGTCTGCGGCTCCACACATCATCCGGCCCCGAACAGACATTTTTCGATTGAACGTTTAAAAAAATTAGAAGAAACAACGCAGCAGCTAGAACGAATTTTCAAAGAATGTGATCAAACCGAACAGCTGTATTCCTCGCTGAAGCAAAAGCTGCAGGAGCTGTCTGAAGATTTACAAGCGGAACAGTCATTCCTTGCCGGAGTGAAAGAAATAGCGTCGGCTAACGAAGAGCCGATCATTACGATGGACGATAAGCCTCATGATCTTTTGGCATATGACAAATTTAAAATCGAATGGAAAGCTTTGAACCAAGATTACTTAGAAATAAAAGACGCAATAAGAAAAACAATAGCAGACATTCGTGAAGTCAACCATATTACAGCACAAATAGAACCGTTGCTGGATGCTGGGGAAAAAGACTTATCCGAAATCATGCTACAATTGCAAAATGTAATAGAGCAGCTGGAAGAAGAAAAAAGAAAGTGGGATTTAGAGTTTGCTGATCTCGATATGGATCAAATCGAGATGTATGTAAAGGAAATTAGTAAAAAAGACTCGCTCGTTGAACAGCTGCACGAACGAATTGAAAAAAGCGTCAGCTTTATTCAAGAAAAAGAACAGGAAATCGAGCGGTTAAGGGAAGAAATACTCAATCTTTCCACTCAATTAGCTGCCAAAAAAGGAGAAATGGACAGGCAGGCAGAACTGATAGCCGATAAACAGAAAAGGCTCACAGCGCAAAGAGCTGCAAAGGAAAACCTTTTAACAGAGCTTAAGAGGATCGATCTTGCCCTTGAACAGCTAAAAAGGGATGAACAAGCAGCTTATGATATTTTCCAAAAAACGGCAAATGAATATCAAAAAGCTGAAAGTCAGCTCCATACCGCCAAACAGCAATTGACAAGCTGTATAAGCAAGCTTGAAAAAGCGGAAAAAAATTGGAACGACCGAAAACAGCAGACTCCTTTTGCAAATGTGCATGAAGTGAGAAATTCCGTTTTGCAGGAAGAAGAAAAACTGGCTATGCAAACGAGTCTAGATCAATATAAAAAAGAAATGGAGCATGTAGCATCTGCAATTGAACGTCTGGAAGAAAAATTAGGCGGAACTGTTCTTAAGCAGGAAACATGGGAAGAAACGAAAAAATGCTTAGAAGAAGCTAGAAAGCAAGTAAACGAAGCAATGGAACAAAGAGGCGCGGCGGCAAAGCATTTGCAGCTGTTAAAGGAAAAACATGAACGATATGTGGAAATAGAAAAAGAGAAAGAAGAGTTGCAGCTTCTTCTTAATCGGTTAGAAAAACTTCAAGCCGTCCTGAAAGGGAATAGTTTTGTCGAATACATGGCTGAGGAACAGCTTCAACAAATAAGCTTTGATGCTTCACAGCGGCTTGGGGAATTGACAAGACAAAGATATGCGATTGAAGTCGATTCAGAAGGCGGTTTTATCATGCGTGACGATGCAAATGGCGGAGTAAAACGACCTGTTTCGACATTATCTGGCGGAGAAACATTTTTAACTTCTTTAGCCTTAGCTTTGTCGTTGTCCACCCAAATTCAGCTTCGCGGAAAATATCCGCTTCAGTTTTTTTTCCTTGATGAAGGGTTTGGAACGCTTGATGCAGAGCTTCTCGATACGGTTGTATCGGCTTTGGAAAAACTGCAATCGCAAAATTTATCCGTTGGCGTAATCAGTCACGTGCAGGAGCTAAGGGAACGATTGCCTAAGCGGCTGATCATTGAGCCAGCTGAACCTTCCGGAAATGGAACGACCGTGCGAATCGAAACGATTTAATTACATGAAGCAAGGATATTTCTGACCTAGTATGCCGTTACCAGTTAACAGCAAGTATTACATTCTCTAAAGGATCTTAACCGCTCAACATGACGGGGCTGTCTAATAAGTCGATTTTCCGGCTTATAGACGCCCCGTTAATGTTTTAGAAATGTTGATATATCAATGTTTATGATGTTTCGTTTTCAATGGATTTTGACTTTCTAAGACAGCCCCTGCTAATCTTAGCATGTTTTGATTGCTGTGCTCATCCGTACTTTTTTAACCGTTTTTCATTGTTTTGACAAGATGTATGCTGCTTCAGCATTCTCCAAATAAGCGAAAAAAGCAGGTTCGATGGTGACGCCTGCTGCATCATGCACAAATCGTTTCAGCATTTCCAAATAAGCTTAAAAACAGGAGAACGGTACCATCTGCAATTTACCCCGTTTTGAAATAGGTTGAGTAAAAGTTTTCCGTCAAAAAAAAAGACTATGAAAAGGCGAGTCTTATAAAATATAAAATTCCTCTTTTACAACGGGATGAAAATCACTTTACGAAATTAACTGTATTGTATGTTAATGTTGTGAGTGCGAATGCTTTCTAACTGTATAACAGTCCATGAAAAAACTAATGCAGGTTTTCAGCTTCTTTGAACCGATTCATAGTTTCACTCTATTTGTGCATCATGAGGACATCCATTCCTAAAAAGAGTCTTTTGATCTGAAATGCAAGACAATGCGCTTTTTTTATTGAGCAGGACAACAAATTGAATGTCCTGCTCGCAAATAGTGTTTCTGGATCATAATATAAATCCAATCGTTATTTTTCACTAAGTCTTTTTAACGAACCAGGTGGCTATGCATTTGCCGTCTGGTTTTGATCATTTACGTCCGGATCGATTCCGTTTGTTATGCTGAGACCGTTGTTATTAATATGAAAATCGCCTGTGCAGCTGCTACCAGAGCCGCTGATGGATTTTGATGCTGATTTTGGAGATAAATAAAAGGAATCTCCGAAATTCACAACTCCTCCTGAAACGGAATTAATTTTTATCGGTCCGACAATCGCTGGCATGAGGAACATCCTTTTCCTTGTTGTCTCATAAATCACATGCGTAGAGAAAATCTATTGTTCAGGGATCAATATGTTTTGTCCTGTTGAAATTACCGTTGTTTTTCGTCGCCATCAACGTTTTTAGACAATTGTCGAATATGTTTTATTCGTGCTTCCGCGCATATTTCTTCGGCTGATCCAAAGTTCACGATGCTTGAAGATGAAATGCCCAAAATTTTTACGTGATCGACATATATGTTCGGAGAATTGTTTGAATATGCGCTGGAAAATTGTTCGTCAAAGGAAGGCTGAGGAATAGATTCGCGGAAAAGCTGATAGGAGCGAAACGACCCTTCCTTTGTATTAAATTTTTCATAGTCCCGCTGAACTGCCAGAACATTCGTTTTAGGGGTAATTTTTTTCGCGTCACCGATTTGGAATACGGAACAGATGTCTACTGAGTGTATATACGCCACTCTTATGTTCGCAAATCTTTTTAACAAATACATTAGTCTAATGACAAAGGAACAAATGGACCGATGATTAATGATTCAGGTGGCGTATCAAAAATGGAAGAAAGAGAGATTTTATCCGCATCCCCTATTAAAAAAACTGATGAACTTGAAACCCCTATGATTCTCACCATGCCCACATGCAAGCCGTTATTGATGACGGTAAAATTCATGACAATTCGTCGCCTTTCTTTTTATTGGGGAAATGTTTAAAAAAATGATCGATCGATTGATCAATATCTTTTTTTACCTTTTCTTCAATCCATTGTATTTTTTCTTTTATATCTGTTTGCTCATGGAGACGGAGTCTTTGTAGATAATAAGTAATCCTTCCTTCAAGTTGTTTTCTAATGTCTTCTATGATGATAGCTTTATATGTTTCATCTAATTCATATTCATAGTTTTTAGCAAAGTCTTCAATCTTTTTCGGACATTCTTCTTGTAAATAACTATGAATGCTTTCAACGCATTGTTCGAATATTTGCTGTTTTAATTCGCGATGAACATCATCGACGTTTAGTTCTTCATTTTTTACGGAAAATTGTTCAATTGCCTCCTGATCGGCAGGATTTAAACCGATATTCAAGACTCCTTCGAGCGTTTCGATTTTCAATTGGTCAAATTTGTACTCAACTTTTTCAATATTTGTATAAGGTTTGTTTTTGATCTCTTCCATTTGTTCTTCAAGGTAAAGAAACCCTTTTTCCAGATGGTCGATTCTTTTGCTTTGGGAATGGAGATATTGTTCCAATTTTAGGATATATTGCAATAATGATTGCACAGTGTAATTCATGATGTTCTCCCCACCTTTATCAGCATTCGTTACCATATTTATATTCTTTTCCAAATGAAAGGTGAATCACTATGAAATGCTTGGTGGACGGAGAGGCACAATGACTCCGTTTCCCTGGCCGGATGGAGCGGGAGACGGTTCAGTAAATTGTCCTGTGTTGTATAAATTCGACAGCGGTTTTATGATTCCGGCGCTGCCGATTTGAAATACGGATGAATTGGCGATCGTTCCGATACGTATAAATTGTATGTGAATCGATTGTTGAATATAAAAATTCATAAAACCACCCTCTAAGCGTTTAACACTTGCGGCTGATCAACGAGATCACTGTCAAACGTATTCGTAATGCTGTTTTGATTAAATACGTAAAGACCGTCGCCTGTATTGAAGGAACCTGCCCCTGCGAATGTTTTCACTTCACTGTATGGTGAAATGTTTACGACGTCTCCGACATGAACGACACTGGCCGTCCCGACGCTATTTACCTTCATAGCACCAACAATTGCAGGCATCGTTTTCCATTCCTTTACCTTAAAAGTTATTTAGCTATTTTTAGTGTATGTTATGTCTTGAAAACTGTGATAAACGTTTAGAGTCGCATTTTTGTATCCTCAATATTTCACAAAATAACTATGCAAAATTCGTGGTGCTTTTAGCCCGTTTACATGAAAAACTCCATCAAATGATTGCACAAAAAAATTTTTTTGCCCGAATAGCATGATGACTCTTCTTGTTTTACAATGTTTTTCATTTGTCAAGGAAAAATAATGGAAAAAAGTACAAAAAAATTATTATTCTTACTTGACATATAGGATTAATACGATTAAAATGTAACTCAATATTATTTTCTTAAACTATCAAAAAGTTTTTGTCGTGAAAATCCCTACCGTTTTAGTCGAGATTAATCTAGTAAACTTTCAGGGGAAGGGGGCATTTGGTGAAGGTTTCAAGCAGAGGTGAATATGCATTACGTGCTTTGCTTGTACTTGGTCAGCAACAGGGAAAAGTCTGTCCGATCAATGAAATCGCCAAACAAACGCTAGTTACGGTCAAATACTTGGAACAAATCTTGCTCCAATTAAGAAAATTGGGGTATGTGCACAGTAAAAGGGGTATACAAGGAGGCTATATGCTCCGTTTATCGCCGACTGACATTAACATAGGGGAGGTTATCCGGCAAATTGAAGGTCCTTTATCTCCAATGGGGTGTGCCAGTACGACGGCTTATGTGCCGTGTCCATTGGAAGATAAGTGTTTATTAAAGCCGCTTTGGACGGTTGTACGTGACACAATTGCCCGCGTTCTTGAACAAACAACTTTAGATGATTTATTGAATAAAAGAATTACAACGGGAATTGGAGGGGAGAGCTTTGTTAAAAACGAAAATTGATCAGGAGTGGATTGAAAGAATTATACGTTCACTAGAAGATTTGGAATACGGATCTGTGCAAATTATTGTACATGACTCAAGAATTACACAAATCGAAAAATTGGAAAAATTCCGTTATCCTTTAGAACGAAAGGATAGCCATAACAAAGGGGCTAAGTGAACATATAAAACAATATCATAAAGAGGTCGTCGATCGGTCCACCGAAGACTCCCTATGTCTTTTCAATATTCCCGGATCGAGGAAGTTTTTTTATTTATAACACCGCCATCGAAACATAGCGGAAAGGGAGATGAATTTTATGAATATTACAAATAAACGTAAGTCAAAAGGACTATTTTTTCTATTATCTGTTATTACAAGTGTAGCTCTTGTTTTAAGTGCTTGTGGTTCAAAAAATGAAAGTGCCAGCTCCAGCTCAGAGGGAGATAAAAAGGCAGTCGAGTTATTAAACGTTTCTTATGACCCTACACGTGAGCTTTACCAAGACTTTAATAAAGCTTTCGCAAGCTATTGGAAAGAAAAAACTGGTCAAGAGGTTACGATAAAGCAATCACATGGCGGTTCTGGCAAGCAGGCGCGGTCTGTTATCGATGGTTTGGAGGCTGATGTTGTAACGTTAGCGCTGGCTTATGATATTGACGCCATTGCAGATACTGGATTGATCGAAAAAAATTGGCAACAAAGATTGGATAAAAACAGTTCTCCTTACACGTCCACTATTGTGTTTCTAGTACGCAAAGGAAATCCGAAAGGTATTAAAGATTGGGACGATCTTGTCAGATCTGATGTTTCGATTATAACCCCCAATCCAAAAACATCGGGTGGAGCACGCTGGAATTATTTAGCTGCATGGGGATACGCATTGAAAAAATATGGCGGCGATGAAGAGAAGGCAAAAGAATTTGTTGCGAAAATATATAAAAATGTTCCAGTATTAGATTCCGGGGCAAGGGGTGCTACAACAACATTTGTCGAAAGAAAAATCGGTGATGTTCTTCTTGCTTGGGAAAATGAAGCTTTTCTAGCCATCAATGAATTAGGAAAGGATCAATTTGAGATTGTTGTGCCTTCTGTAAGCATTTTAGCAGAACCTCCTGTTGCTGTTGTAGACAAGGTGGTTGATAAGAAAGGAACGCGCGAAGTAGCTGAAGAGTATTTGAAATATTTGTACACGGAAGAAGGACAGGAATTGGCAGCAAAGCATTATTATCGTCCAACATTGCCAAAAGTCGCTGAAAAATATAAAGATACATTCCCGCAATTGGAACTCTTTACAGTTGACGAACTGTTTGGGGGCTGGAGAGAGGCTCAGAAAAAACATTTTGACGACGGCGGTATTTTCGATCAAATTTATCAGCCGAAATAATGATTTGTTCCGATGAATGGAGGATTGGAAGTGGCCAAAACAAAACAACAGCACAGAAAAGGGGTTATTCCAGGTTGGGGACTCACGATGGGCTTTACGCTAACTTATCTTAGTTTAATAGTGTTGATCCCCTTGTCCGTTATCTTTTTAAAAGCCTCAACACTCAGCTGGGAGCAATTTTGGCAAATCGTCACAACTGACAGGGTGGCAGCCTCGCTTCGTTTATCTTTTGTTTCTTCATTTATTGCCGCTGCCATCAATTTAGTTTTTGGTCTTTTGCTTACTTGGGTGTTAGTGAAATATGATTTTCCAGGGAAAAGAATTATCGACGGATTAATCGATTTGCCGTTTGCTCTCCCAACTGCAGTAGCGGGAATTTCTTTAACAGCTGTTTATGCCCCGACAGGCGTTATTGGACAGTATTTGGACCGCTTCGGTATTGAGGCTGTTTATACCCCGCTCGGTGTCGTAATTGCTTTAACGTTTATCGGATTGCCGTTTGTTGTGCGGTCTATCCAGCCCATTTTGCATGATTTAGATCAGCAGTACGAAGAAGCGGCAGCTGTTTTAGGTGCAAACCGTTGGCAAACGTTTTGGAAAGTGATTTTGCCATCACTTGTTCCTGCGATGTTCACCGGGTTTTCGCTCGCATTTGCGCGGGCGTTAGGCGAATACGGATCAGTCGTTTTCATTTCCGGCAATATGCCAATGAAAACGGAGATCGCCCCTCTTTTGATCGTCACCAAATTGGAACAGTACGATTATGAGGGGGCAACAGCGATTGCCGCTATTGTATTGATTATCTCTTTTTTCCTGCTTTTTCTTATAAATTATTTGCAATGGAGAACGAGTCGAAAATATTTTATTCATTAAGTCACTAAGGAGATGTTATGCCTCAAATGGGTACTAAAACGAAGAAACAGCCTCTTGTCGGTGTTCATACAGAATCTGCGTGGATTCGTTTTATATTGACGGGAACGGCTCTATTATTTGTTGGTTTTTTTCTCATTATCCCGCTAATTACTGTTTTTACAGAAGCTTTGAAAAACGGTTTAGAAGTTTATTTTGCTTCGGTTACAGAACCGGATGCTCAATCAGCGATCCGTCTTACACTTTTGACCGCAGCAATAGTAGTGCCATTAAATTTTATTTTTGGTATTGCTGCTGCATGGTGTATCACAAAGTTTCAGTTTCCCGGGAAAACCTGGCTCATCACGCTTATTGATTTGCCGTTTTCTGTATCGCCCGTTATCGCTGGTTTAAGCTTTGTTTTATTGTTTGGTGCACAAGGTTTGTTAGCGCCGGTTTTAGATTCGCTCGGATTGAAAATAATCTTTGCTGTCCCAGGCATAATTTTGGCTACTTTATTTGTAACTTTTCCGTTTGTAGCCCGCGAGTTAATACCGGTCATGCAGGCAAAGGGGAGTGAACAGGAGGAAGCCGCTTTATCTTTAGGTGCCAGCGGATGGAAAACATTTTTATTCGTGACGCTTCCAAACGTCAAATGGGGAATTTTATACGGCGTCATCCTGTGCAATGCGAGAGCAATGGGTGAATTTGGAGCCGTTTCTGTTGTGTCAGGGCATATACGAGGAATGACAAATACGATCCCGCTCCATGTAGAAATTTTATATAATGAGTACCAATTTACTGCTGCATTCGCAGTCGCTTCCCTTTTAGCTATGTTGGCGATCGTTACATTAATTGTTAAAGGGGTGCTTGAATGGAAGGGTGTAGTTGATGGAAAAGGGTAAGGAGTGTGCATCATGGATATCAATGTGAAGCAAATTTCTAAAAATTATGGCTCATTTCAAGCATTAAAAGAAGTAAATTTAACAATACCGTCAGGGAAGATTACCGCTTTGTTAGGTCCATCCGGTTCAGGGAAAACTACGTTGCTGCGGATGATTGCCGGATTGGAAATGCCTGATAGCGGAGGCATCTATTTTGGCGACCATGATTATACGACAAAAACGGTCCGTGAAAGAAATGTCGGTTTTGTTTTTCAACATTACGCTTTATTTCATCATATGAATGTTTTTGAGAATATTGCATTCGGACTTAAAGTGCGTCCGCGAAAAGACAGACCGACCAAACAAGACGTCCAACGAAAAGTAAATGAATTGCTTCATTTAGTCCAATTAAATGGTCTTGATCGCCGTTACCCGGCTCAATTATCAGGCGGACAGAGGCAGAGAGTTGCATTAGCTAGAGCGTTAGCAGTGGAGCCGAACGTGCTTCTGCTTGATGAGCCGTTTGGAGCTCTTGATGCAAAAGTGCGTCAAGAATTGCGGAGATGGTTGCGGCAGTTGCATGAACAATTACATGTAACAACTGTTTTTGTTACGCATGACCAAGAAGAGGCCTTAGAGGTTGCTGATCAAGTGGTAATCTTAAATAATGGACAAATTGAGCAAGTCGGAACACCGGATGAAGTATATCAACATCCAAAAACGAAATTCGTGTATCAGTTTCTAGGGCGTGTTAATGTTTTTCATGCTGAAGTGAACGATGGTCGCCTACATATCGGAGAAGCATTATTTGCTGCACCTGATGAAAACATTCAAACGAAAAAAATGATCGGGTATATTCGTCCTCATGAAGTGCGAATAACTCGACATAATGATAATCAAAAATCAATTCAAGTAAAGGTTCGCCGCATCCAATCTTATGGTCCGATTGTCCGTTTGGAATTGGAAAGATTGAAAACGAATGATCTGATCGAAGTGGACTTGAGTGTTGAACAGGCGAATCAACTGAACGTGAAAAATGATGAGATTCTTTATGCTGACTTGGAAAAAATAAAGTTTTTTTCAGATTCTCCATCCGTAGAATGAATAAATAATGTCGCCAAGATCATTATCACTCGAAAAGCCTGCATTTCAAAAAGAATGTAAATAAATTTGACTAATAGTTTTTATAAGGACAAAGGGGGTAGCAAAATGAGGAGAAAAAATCAAAAATCTTTGCTTGCCTTGCTTTTAATCATGATTGTTAGTTTATTTGCTGTTATATCCGGCTGCTCAGGAGAAGAAAAGAATGTGAAAAGCGCCGGTGAATCTCAAGAAACAAAAGATAAAGAGGAAAAGGTAGTTAGAATCGGATATCAAAAATACGGGACATTAAACATCTTAAAGAAACAAGGAACGCTGGATAAAGCGTTAAAAAGTCACGGATATTCTGTCGAATGGATTCAATTTCCGGCAGGTCCGCAGCTTTTGGAAGGATTAAATGTCGGCAGCATTGATATCGGGCATACTGGCGAAGCGCCGCCGATCTTTGCACAAGCGGCAGGCACTGATTTAGTTTATATTGGTCATGAGCCAGAAAGCCCTCTTTCAGAAGCTATTCTTGTTCCAAAAGATTCACCCATCCGCACTGTTCAGGATTTAAAAGGTAAAAAGGTTGCGCTCAACAAAGGCTCAAACGTCCATTACTTGCTCGTAAAAGCTTTGGAAAAAGCGGGGCTGACCATAAATGATATTGAACCTAAATATCTCGTACCGGGAGATGCAAGAGCAGCCTTTGAACAAGGAAGTGTGGATGCATGGGTCATTTGGGATCCTTTCTTTGCTGTTGCTGAAACGGAGACAGGCGCCAGAGTTTTGGCAGACGGAAAGGATTTAGTGAAAAATAGAGAGTTTTATTTAGCGAGCAGAAAGTTTGCCGAAAATCATAAAGAGGTTATCGATCTGTTATTGGAAGAAATCAATAAAACAGATCAATGGGCTAAAAGTGCTCCAAAAGAAGTTGCAGAACTATTGTCACCTGAATTGGGAATTGATGTTGCTTCGCTTGAAAAAGCAGCTAAAAGAAGAACATATGGTGTTCAGAAAATAAGCGAACAAGTTCTAAATGATCAGCAGGTAATAGCAGATACTTTTCATCAATTAAAATTAATTCCTGAAAAAATCAATGTAAAAGAAGCAGCTTTGGAGGAAACAAACAACTAAATGAAAACAATAGCGAACCGACCAGACAACTGGAGGCTCCTACTTAGCAGAAGCATGCTAAGAAAGGGGCCTTTTTGCGCATTTAAAACCTTGAATGACAGATGAAAATCTAAAAACGAAATGGGTGGAGTGAAAAATGAACATTTTTTGGTTTATTCCAACACATGGTGATGGGCATTATTTAGGTACTACCATTGGAGGACGTACAACCGATTTGTCTTATTTCAAACAAATTGCCCAAGCAGCGGATCGCCTTGGTTACAGCGGGGTACTGATTCCAACTGGAAGATCTTGCGAAGATGCTTGGATTATTGCCTCTGCCTTAATTCCCGTTACGGAAAACTTACGGTTTCTTGTGGCAGTTCGGCCGGGGTTGATGGCTCCTTCCGCTGCTGCAAGGATGGCCTCGACATTTGACAGAATTTCAAATGGACGATTGCTAGTAAACGTTGTAACCGGTGGTGATCCGGTGGAGCTGAAGGGTGATGGAATTTTTTATTCACATGATGAAAGATATGAAGTGACTGACGAATTTTTGACAATTTGGCGAAAGCTGCTTGCAAATGAAAAAGTCGATTTCACAGGTCGTTACTTACAGGTGGAAGGAGGAGACCTTTTGTTCCCGCCAGTGCAAAAACCATATCCGCCTGTCTTTTTCGGCGGTTCATCATTGGCTGGCCAGCAAGTAGCGGCAAAGCATGCAGATGTATATTTAACATGGGGAGAGCCGCCGAAACAGGTTGCTGAAAAACTGAATCAGGTGAAAAAGCTGGCAGAGGAACAAGGAAGAACAGTGCGCTTCGGCATTCGCTTGCATATCATCGTCCGTGAAACGGATGAAGAAGCATGGCAAGCAGCCGAACGGTTAATCAAATATGTGGATGATGAAACGGTCGCTCAGGCACAAAAGGTTTTTGACCGTTTTGATTCAGTAGGGCAGCGCAGGATGTCAGATCTTGTGAAAAGAGACCGCAAGTCGCTTGAAATCAGCCCGAATTTATGGTCAGGAATCGGTCTTGTGCGCGGCGGAGCAGGTACGGCGCTAGTCGGCAGTCCGGAAACAATTGCAGAAAGGATGAAGGAATATGCTGATCTCGGCATCGAGACATTTATTTTATCCGGCTATCCTCATTTAGAGGAAGCATATAGAACAGCTGAACTGTTGTTTCCTCACTTGCCGATAAGCCATGTTCAAAGAAACAGTGAACCACAACCGTTTGGACCATTTGGAGAAATTATTGCCAACAACAGTTTACCAGCAGAAATGGAGAGAATCAGAAAATGAAAAAGTCGTTGTTTTCCGATCAAGTAAAAAAACAATTAATCCCATGGCTTTTGCCTATATTGATTTTAATCATTTGGCAATTGTTATCCTCTAAAGGGATTCTTTCAACAAAAATTCTTCCAGTGCCGTCAGACGTTGTGATGGCAGGAGTGGAGCTCATTCGTTCTGGTGAATTGTTTCAGCATTTGCTGATCAGCTTTAAACGAGCCATAATCGGTTTTTTGATTGGAGGAAGCATTGGCTTGTTTCTCGGCCTTATTAACGGGCTGTTTCCGATCGCAGATAGAATTTTCGATACAACGATTCAAATGGTGCGGAATATTCCTCACCTGGCCATGATTCCTCTTGTCATCCTTTGGTTTGGAATTGGTGAGGAAGCCAAAGTATTTTTAGTAGCAGCTGGAGTGTTGTTCCCGATTTATGTGAATACACTTCATGGCATTCGGTCAGTAGATCAAGGGTTGATTGAAATGGGACGGGTATATGGACTTCGTTCCTGGCTTCTCTTTTGGCAAGTGGTGTTGCCCGGCGCCCTCCCGTCTATTTTAGTCGGAGTTCGATATGCACTGGGGATCATGTGGCTGACGTTAATTGTTGCTGAAACAATTTCCGCAGATTCTGGTATCGGATATATGGCCATGAATGCGAGAGAATTTATGCAAACAGATGTAGTGCTGCTCAGCATTCTTCTATATGCATTATTTGGAAAAATAGCGGATTCAATGGCAAAATGGCTTGAAAGAAAATGCTTAAATTGGAATCCAAATTATCAAAACTTGTAGAGAATGGGGGGATAAATGTGGAATCTCCAACTTTTGGAACTCATCTGCAAATCAATGGTGTAGAGAAACACTTTGGGAATCAGCAAGTTCTGCGCGGAATTGATCTTGAGGTGCAGCCTGGCGAGTTTGTAGCGATCATCGGCCGAAGCGGCTGCGGAAAAAGCACGCTGCTTCGTTTAATTGCCGGATTAGATGAGCCGACAGCTGGTGAGATCAAGGCTAACAGCGAATTGATGAAGGGATTAAATCCGGAGGTTCGCATTATGTTCCAAGATGCCAGACTTTTGCCTTGGAAACGCGTAATTCAAAATGTAGCGATTGGCATGAAAAAAGAAGATTTACCTAAAGCGGAGTTAGCTCTAAAGCAGGTTGGTCTGATCGACAGGGCAAAAGAATGGCCTCACGTTTTATCAGGAGGACAAAAACAACGGGTGGCACTTGCAAGAGCATTAGCAAGCAAGCCAAGGCTGTTGTTATTGGATGAACCATTAGGTGCGTTAGATGCTTTAACACGCATTGAAATGCAGCGTTTGATCGAACGATTATGGAAGGAGCAAGGATTTACAGCTTTGCTGATTACACATGATGTGGAAGAAGCGGTAGCAATGGCAGATCGAGTGGTGTTGATAGAGGATGGAAAAATTGCGATGGATACACCGATTAAATTTCCTCGTCCTAGGCAGCGCGGTAATGCCGCATTTGCAGCCCTCGTCGAAAAGATTTTGCGCCGCGTAATGGGTGAGGAAGAAAACACACCAGCTGTCTATGCAAGGCAATCAACGTAATAAGCTTAATAATCATTAAAGGGGGATTTACTAATGAAAATTATCAGAAAAAGTATGTTTTTAAGTTTGATTTTCCTTTTAGTGCTTTGGATTTCAGGCTGCGGCAGCAAGGAGGAGGCAAATGAGACCTCCAATGCGGAAAAATCAAATGCCAAAGCGGAAGAGGAGACATTACCAGACGAACTTAGAATTGGCTATCAAAAATCATCTATTTTGCTTTTCTTAAAGGAAAAAGGCAGCTTAGAAAAAATTTTGGCTGAAAAAGGAGTTAAAGTCACATGGCATGAATTTCAATCAGGACCGCCATTATTAGAGGCGTTGAATGCAGGAAAAATTGATGTAGGATATGTAGGCGGAGCACCTGCTGTACTTGCAGGAGCCGTTTCAGATTCTGAATTAGCCTATCTTGCCTATGAACCGGAAGTATATCGGGCGATTGTTGTTCCAAAAGATTCACCTATTCAAAAGATAGAAGATTTAAAAGGGAAGAAGGTTGCTTTTGGTAAAGGATCAAGCGCACATTATTTGCTCCTTACTGCTTTAGAGAGTGTAGGGCTGACTTTGAATGATATTACTCCTGTCTATTTACAGCCTTCAGATGCTAGAGGAGCTTTTGAACGCGGCAATGTGGATGCATGGGTGATTTGGGATCCATATCTTGCGGACGCAGAAGAAAGTGGAGGTGCTAGAATCATTGCCGATGCAAAAGGTCTCCCGCGTCAATATGGATTTATTGTAGGAAGACGCGATTATTTTCAAGAAAATCGTGAACTTCGAAATTTAGTGATCAGTGAACTAGAGAAGGTTCACAAAGAGATTCAAGCAGACAAACAAGGGGCTGCCGAAAACTTTTCACAGAAAACTGGCATTTCGAAAGATGTATGGAAGCAAACTTTGGAAAGAAGAGAATATGGAGTATTTGACATCACACCTGAAGTGGTGGATGCCCAACAGAAGCTTGCAGATACTTTTTTAGAGGCAGGATTGATAAACGAGAAAATAAATGTGCAAGATGCTGTTCTTTCAGATTAACGAAGCAAGAAAGTGGTCATTTCATGCTTTATAAGTTATAATGACCCTGAAACGGAATGTTCAAAAGAAAGATCCATGCGATAACGATTGACAAGCGCAAATAGTTGTCCTTTTACAAATGGAGGTGTTTATCCCTCCATTTGTTTTTGTGGAGAACAGTTGTCCTTATCTTCACGGAAGCGGTAATGGCCGGTTTGCAAGCGGGCTGTCTGTGAACCTTGAGGCCGTTTTTCTTTTCAAAATTTTTTTCATTGAATGAGATAATCTTTTCGCTGCGGGAAAGGATGTAATGAATGGAAATTACCCGTAAAAATCCAAACTCGTTTTTAACGAAAACAAACGGCTATTTGCAAGGGTATTCGTACAGTTTAAATCCGTATGTCGGCTGTTCATACGGCTGCCATTATTGTTATGTACAAAAGCTTCCAGTCGCATTGTTTAAGAAAAAAGAGTGGGGAACATGGGTTGAAATAAAGGATGAAAAGCCAAACCAATTTTTAGGCGAATTGAAGCGGGCCAAGAAGAAAGGGAAAGTGACGATTTTCATGTCATCCTCAACAGACCCTTACCAGCCGCTGGAAGCGAAGGAATTACGAACAAGAAGGCTCCTTGAAGTGATAGCAGAAATTCCTCCGGACTTTTTATTTGTCCAGACGAGAAGCCCGCTTGTCACTAGAGATATTGATATCTTTCAAAAATTGGGGGATCGGGTGCTTGTCAGCATTACCATTGAAACGGACAGAGATGATGTGCGCAAAATTTTTTCTCCAAAGGCGCCGCCAATTCAAGCTAGGATCAATGCGCTTAAAAAACTAAATGAAGAGAACATTCCGTCACAGGCGGCAGTTTCTCCTGTACTGCCTTTTTCTCCTAATTTTACGAATCTATTACGGAATGCGACGAAACGAGTCTGTTTAGATGATTTCTTTTTAGGAGATGGAAGCGGCGGAAAACGATCACAGGCGCTCGGTTTGTCAAAGCTTTTTTCACAAATTGGAGAAGAAGAATGGTTTTCCCCTGAAAACATCGAATATGTGAAAGACTTATTTTTACATGTGTTTGCGAAAGATCAGCTGTTCATCTCTAGGCAAGGCTTTATTCCGCCCGATGGGAGTCATGAAGAATGATCGATTCTCATATTCATTTGGATCAATACGATCCAAAAACTATTGATGAGCAAATCAAAAAGTGGCAGGAAGCGGGCATTACTCATGTTGTGGCCGTTTCAACCGATTTAACATCCGCCTATAAAACGCTTGAATTGAAGCAGAAACATGAAGATTTTATTATAGCAGCTGCCGGCTTTCACCCTGAACAGGAGATTCTTGAAGAACGGGAGCTTGAAGAGCTTCTATCGCTGATTCGAACAGAGAGGGCGATTTCAGCTGTCGGGGAAATTGGTTTGCCGTATTATGAAAAAGAGCGATTATTTGCAAAGTATTCGGAACAAACTTATATAGATGTCTTGAAGGAATTTTTGAAAATCAGCGTTGAACATTCACTGCCAGTTGCCTTGCATGCAGTTCATGAAGATGCGGAAAAAGTTTTACATCTTTTGCAAAAACATCAAGTGAAAAAAGCGCATTTTCATTGGCTTAAAGCGGCATCATCTGTAGTGAAGGAAATTTGTAAACAACACTATTATATTTCTGTGACTCCGGAAGTTTGCTACCGCCTGCGCGATCAGCATCTTGCTGAACAAGTTCCGATGGATCAGCTTCTTATTGAAACGGACGGCCCTTGGCGGTATGGAGGAGCGTTTAAAAATGTTGACACAACCCCGTTATTTTTAAAGGAAATTTGCCGCAAATTGGCGAATATTAAAAAGAGGCCGCGTGAAGATATTGAGCGCACAACTGCAAATAATGCGAAAAAACTTTATCTTAATTGGGGGTAGAACATGAAGCTTGTCACTGCAAATATTCACGACAGAACGTTTATCGGACTAATTTTTAACGAAGATTCGGTTATTGATATTCAAAAAGCGGAACAGAAGCTTTATGAATCGGAAATATCGCCTGCATCGATGCAAGCGTGCATTGAAATGGGTGAAAAGTTTGTCCGCCATATTGAAGCATTACAGGAATGGGTTGCGAAGGAAAAAGAAAGGGAGACATATGTCTATCCGCTGTCAGCTGTTAAACTCCAAGCACCGATTCCACGGCCGAAGAAAAACATTATGTGCGTCGGGAAAAACTACCGTGACCATGTTGCGGAAATGGGAAGCGAAAGTGATATTCCTTCCGATTTGATTCTGTTTTCCAAACCTTCAACATCCGTTATTGCTCATGAAGGAGAAATTGATCCTCATCTTTATTTAACCGACGAACTTGATTATGAAGGGGAACTTGCAGTTGTCATTGGGAAAAAAGGAAAACAAATTCGCGAAGAAGAAGCCTATGACTACGTTTTTGGATATACGATCATCAATGATGTCACAGCAAGAGATTTGCAAGCTCGCCACAAACAATATTTTTTAGGAAAAAGCTTGGATACATCATGCCCGATGGGACCGTATATTGTACATAAATCGGCTGTTTCGAATCCACAGCATCTGTCTATCGAGACGAAAGTTAATGGCGAAATTCGGCAGCAAGCCAATACAAATCAAATGATTTTCCCGATTAAACGGATCATTTCCATCATTTCTCAAGGCATGACTCTTGAACCGGGAGATATCATTGCAACAGGTACACCTGCAGGAGTCGGAAAAGGCTTCAATCCGCCGAAATTATTAAAGCCTGGCGACACTGTCGAAATTACGGTAGAAGGAATTGGCACGTTGAGAAATAAAGTCAAGGAAATTTAATAGCGAAAGGACGGGCAAGAGTGAGCCCCTTTAATCTTTCGTTTTAGTGCGTTTTTGTCAATTTAGTGAAATCATTTTATTTATCATAGTAATTGCTATGTTTTTGGATGATCATTTGATATGATGAATGTGGACTTGCAAGTATAGATGGGGGAGGGCATTTATGACACATTTGCATATTACATCATGGGTCATTTTGCTGATTTTGTTTTTCATTGCCTTTGCCAAACCTTCAAAAGGTTTGCATATGGCTGTGCGAATCTTTTATTTAATCGTGTTGGCAACTGGACTTGAATTAATTTTCCGCTATAATGTGTTCAGCATGGCCAACTATGTAGGGGAATATGTCGCTAAAATTTTCCTTGCCATCGTTTTGATCGGGCTTATGGAAATGGTTTTGGGCAAAAAGAAGAGAAACGAATCGTCCAAAGGCATTTGGATCGGCTTTTGGATTGTGCTGATTCTCGTCATTTTGCTTGGATTTAGACTGCCTCTTACTTTTTAAAAAATATGTTGATGCAAAAATATAGGAGCGTATTTCGCAGGGGCTGTCTTAGAAAGTCAAATCGCCATTGAAAACAAAAAATCATAAACACCGATATATCAACGTTTCTAAAACATTAATGGGGGCGTCAATAAGCCGTAAAAACGACTTATTAGACACCCCCCTATTATTTTTCTTTCTTGTCTTTGACAAGAAAAACCAGCCTTAAAAAAACATCCAAATCCTATAATTATTAGAATTATATGGCCTATATTTTATATCATCAATGGTTAATGAAAATAAAAAAGCTCCAAGCAAAATAAATGGAATAGCTAATAACCACCCCAAATTATGAAACTCCCCTTATCTCGTTTTTTATTAAGGCTTGAATATTAATTCGATATGAGTTCATTGAAACCTTGCTAATCGCCAAAAAGTTGGACGAAATTCCATGATTGGAAAAAAGTTTCAATGCAGGCGATGCTTACGTTTACTTTCTTTTTGTAAATATCCTAATGTTTTAGGTTCATATTTTTGTTTTTATAAACATTTTTCTGTAGCGCAGTCTACATTGATGTTGGGCAGCCGGTCTGTTTCGCCCATCATTGAATAAATACTTAGCCACAGGATGACAATTCGAACGAATAGCATCTTTTTGAATATCCAGCATTATCAGGCTGCAGCTGTTTTTTATGTGTCTCCTTAAAAAATTTAAATGACTATTTCTGCACTCTCCCTATCAATTGCAAAGCTTTCATTACTCCGACTGTCTTAAAAGTACTTTTTAACTAAATCCTTTTTTCCTTGAATTGCAGTTATGAAATAGAGCTGACAAAGCTTCGTTCCCCTGTGCTTACAGTGAATTCAAACAGGTCTTTTTGTTTGTCTCCCCGATGGAAAAAATGCTGAACCGCACAAAGAGAATCCGTATTATCAAATATAAAAACAGAAGCGCCTTTCATCGGTTTGTTTCCATGGTGATACAACAATTGATTGTGGCAGTAGATGATGTCATAAACGGAAAAGGATAAAGCATTTAAATGGTGTACAAACATTATAAAGCTTTCATCATCCAATTCATTTAAAAAACAATGAAATGCATAGGGGAATGTCTTCTTGATTCGAATTTTTCCGCCTGACCGCAAGTATTCTTCCTTATTATGTCCAATATCAACCCATCGGCCGTTTTTCAAAAGTTCAATGTGCTGATCGTTTAAATCATCAAGAGAAATCTGTTCATCATCTTCATCATCGATCAAAATCGGTTTTGCTTGAAGCATTTCAACGGTTGCAGTCCGAAAACTCCTTTTTTGTTTATGGAGAAGGTCATTTTTTACGTCCGAAAACAATATGAACACCTCAATACTTTTTATTGATTGTTTTAGACAAAATGCTTTCTTTTTATACAAATGGGCAGGTAACATTGAACTTTTTTTGCATACAATAGCTACATCTTTCATGTTATAGATAGTGGGGTGATAAGCATATGTGTGGAATTGCTGGCTGGGTAAATTTTCAACAATCACTTTTCCAAAATACTGAAATAATGGAAGACATGATTGATACGTTAAGCAAAAGAGGGCCTGATGATACAAATATTTGGGGAAAGAAGCACGTATTGTTCGGGCATAAAAGACTTGTTGTCATTGACCCGGAATGCGGTCGACAGCCGATGACAAAACAAAAAGAAGATAATTCCTACACGATTTGTTATAACGGCGAGCTATACAATACGGAAGATATTCGCAAAGAATTATTGAAAAAAGGCTATACGTTTCGCGGCCACTCAGATACGGAAGTTCTTTTAGCTTCATACATGGAGTGGAAAGAAGAATGTGTGCACCATTTAAACGGAATTTATGCTTTTGCCGTTTGGGATTCAGCAGATGAAAAATTATTTATAGCACGCGACCGTCTTGGCGTTAAACCGCTCTTTTTTTATGAAAACAACGGTAATTTTCTGTTCGCTTCTGAAATAAAAGCCCTTTTAGCCAACCCTGAAGTCGATGCTTTGCTCGATCAGGAAGGGCTGCAAGAAATTATGGCGCTGGGGCCGTCGAGATCTCCCGGTTCAGGCGTTTTTAAAGGAATCGAAGAGCTTAGACCCGCCCATGCCCTCGTTTTTAATCGAGATGGCTTAAAAATATGGAGGTATTGGAACGTTAAAAGCCATCCGCATGAGGATTCTTTTGAAGAAACGGTCGAAAAAGTGCGTGAATTACTAATAGATGCCGTCACAAGACAGCTTGTCAGCGATGTTCCGCTATGCACGTTTTTATCGGGAGGATTGGATTCGAGCGCCATTACAGCGATTGCCGCCAGGACATTTGAAAAGGAAGGAAAGGGGCATCTTCATACTTATTCAATTGATTACGAAGGGAATTCTGAGTATTTTCAACAAAGCGAGTTTCAGCCGAATGCTGATGCCTACTGGATTCATTTAATGAAGGAATCTTTTCAAACCATTCATCACGAATGTATCATGACACAGGAAGAGCTTGTCTCATATTTGCAGGAAGCAGTTGAAGTCCGTGATCTTCCGGGGATGGCGGACGTCGATTCTTCACTTCTTTGGTTTTGCCGGCAAATTAATAAGGACTTTGTCGTGAGCTTGTCGGGAGAATGTGCGGACGAAATTTTCGGCGGATATCCGTGGTTTTATCGTCCTGAGGAATTGGCAAGAGAAGGATTTCCGTGGATTCGTTCATTAGATGAGCGGATCAAGCTGCTCCGGAACGATTGGCAAAAAAAGCTGAATATAAAAGAATATGCTTTAAGGCAATATGAAAAAACGATTGAAGAAACACCTGTTTTAGATGGAGAACCTGAAACGGAAAGAAAAAGGCGGGAGCTTTTTTACTTAAATATGATATGGTTTATGACAACATTGCTTGACCGAAAGGATCGCATGAGCATGGGGGCATCGCTTGAAGTGCGCGTTCCGTTTGCAGATCACCGGCTTGTCGAATACGTCTGGAATATTCCGTGGGAATGGAAACGATATGGCGATCGGGAAAAAGGCCTATTACGGAAAAGCTTAGAAGATCTTTTGCCGAAGGAGGTTGTCTACAGGAAAAAAAGCCCGTATCCGAAAACACATCATCCGAAATATACGAAGCTTGTAAAAGAACAGCTTGAAAACGTATTGGCCATGAAAGACTCCATATTGCACGAGCTTTTCGATGGGAATGCATTAAATAAATTAGTAGAGACAGACGGTGCATCTTTTCAACGCCCATGGTACGGACAGCTGATGACGGGACCGCAGCTGTTAGCCTATCTTTGGCAAATTCACATTTGGTTTGAAAAGTACCGGATTAATATCATTTGATGAATTTAGGGAAAATGAGGATGTCTTAGAAAGTCAAATCGCCATTGAAAACAAAAAATCATAAACACCGATATATCAACGTTTCAAACACATTAATGGGGGCGTCAATAAGCCGTAAAAACGACTTATTAGACACCCCCCTTGCTTTTTATAATAAAGAAGGACAAACATGTTCAGCATGTTATAATGTTTTTTATAATGAAATTCAAAAATGATCTGCAAGGGGAGCGGGAGGGGAGAGATATATAAACATTTTGTAGAAACTGAATGATTCATCGGTAGAAAAAAGATTTTTATGAAAATGATGAACGTTTTCAAAAAATTTTCTAATGTCTAGGAATCAAGCAGGGAGAGAAGCTTACAATAAGATCCGAATTTGGCCTGGTACGGTTCATGTTGTAAGATAATAGTTCAAGAAGATCATGAATGAAAAATTAACTGACCTAACTTTTTGAATACGTTGACGAACTGTTTGATCGTGGCGCAATCCAGGCAAAATGATGTAGGTAACGCAATGATTTCAAACATGTAAACTTATTTTTCAGTTAGCATGGAAGGAATAAAGGCTCTTTCAAATGAAACGGGGATAAGCCAGCGAGTGATTCGCGAGGCTTATAAAGAAAAACTCATCGGAAAAGGGGATAAATCCCATCAAACATTACATACATTCGATGAGAAGATTGACAGCAAACCAAAACAGATGCAACACCGCTTGCCGATTTTGCGGAAGAGTTGAAGCGGCGAACTTAGATGAATTGAGCGACAAGCATGGATTTTGCTGACATAAGGAGGATTTTGACGAGTGAAAAAAGGATTGATCTTCATTTTGTGTGTTTCATTGCTTTTTTGTTTTTCAGCGACTGCTAGCGCTGTAAACTTGCAGGATGAGTCAATTTATCACGTAGCAGTTGACCGCTTTTACAATGGAACGACGGCCAATGACGGCGAAAGAAAGGGCGGTCTTGAACATTTTCTTGGGGGTGACTTGCAAGGGGTGATCAAAAAGCTGGATTACATAAAAGGAATGGGCTTTACAATCGTTTCATTATCACCAATATTTCAAAATGAGGCAAACGGCTTTCATGGGAAATGGGTGAAAGACTTTAAAAAAGTGGACGAGCATTTTGGAACAATGCAGGATTTAAAACAGCTGACAAAGGAAGCACATAAACGTGATCTAAAGGTCATGATAGATTTTGTTTTCGAAACAGGACCGAACCACCCTTGGCTGTCTGATCCAGCTAAAAAAGAATGGTTTGTTGAAGGAAGTACGACATTCGATGTTTCCCGCCCCGATGTTCAAGCATTTATAATCGATGTCGCTAAATGGTGGATCAAACAAAGTGATATTGACGGGTATCGGTTGATTGACGCGAATCGAACTGGACCTCAATTTTTAAAAAAAATGGCTGAAGAAGTTAAGTCTGTCAAAAAAGATTTCGTTTTAGTGGCAGATATTGGCGGGGGTGATCCGAATACATATCAAAACAGTGGAATCGATGCCGTGATGAATACCTCTTTTGCGAAAAATGCGCAAAAATCATTTTCGAATGTGGATGAACCGCTTTCAGGATTGGACGGGTTTGCGCAATCCAATCTGCCTGTCGTTTCGTTTTTAGATGACGAGGATATCGTTCGTTTTACAAGAAAAGCTGTTGAGAATGAAGCGTTTCCAGTGACAAGATTAAAACTTGCCTTGACGTATTTATATACTTTACCGGCTGTTCCTTTTGTTTATTACGGGACGGAGATTGCATTGGATGGCGGAAATGGAGCAGTCAATTATCGGATGATGGATTTTCGCACGAGCACCGAAATAGTCGAGTACATAACAAATTTAGCCGACATTCGCAAAATCCTGCCTTCTCTCCGAACAGGGCAATATCATTTGTTGTATGAAAAGGACGGCATGCTCGTTTATCAATTAAAAAGCGGTGATGAAACATCCATTATTGCCATTAACAACACATCGCAAACAAAAAGCGTAACGATCGGATTTCGATATTTGCCGGATAATCACGAATTGAGAGGGTATTTAAAAGGGGGAAGCATAAAAAGTTCAAAGGACGGATACACGATCACTTTGGAACGGGAAACATCGGAGATTTTTAAACTGGACGAACAAAAAGGCGCGAGCATCCCTTTTATTTCCATTTTGATCGGAGTCCCAGTTTTGTTTATCCTTTTCTTATATGCCGCATATAAAAAAGGGAAGGGAAAACAGCCGTCGTAAAATGCAAAATAAAAAGCTGATCCCTTAAAGGTGCAAAAAAAGGACAAACTCGTCTTGATTTGCCATTTTTAAGCTGCTTCTATGTACACATAGGCTTTAAACAGGAATTTTTCAACTGAAAGCTTCGGGGCGGAAAGTTCGCCTAGCACATCTTCCTTTTCATATTGAGATGTTGGAAAAGAAGCCTAATTCTTCCTTTTTGAACGCAAAAAAGCCCCTTCCTCATATCAAGACGCTGGAAAAGGAGCGGCTCCATTTAAAGTGGGTAAAACAATATTGATCAATGGATAACAGATTAGGAAAGAGGGCTTCTTATCAATAGCTTGTGAATTTGGAACAAGCTTTTGCTCGCTTTTTCGTTGTGACGTTTGTATTTTAATTTTAAAGGATGCAATGTTTTTTCACGTTTATGTTGTAGGCTTGTGCTTTTTCTCATAAGATGGGAGTAATAGAAAAAGGGGAGGAGAAATGTATGAAGCCGCTTCGCTTACGGGGGCATCATTTATTATGTGTGCACGGATTTCGCGGAATGGGATATAGTCCATCGTTTGTAGAGAAGATGTGGGAAGTAGTTACAAAAATTCGTGATGAAGAGCAAGACTTTCCCATTCAAGTCGTCTCTGCACTTGATGATGCGTGCATGGCATGTCCGCACCATGGAGAATCGACGTGCCAAGCGGATCCGAATTCAAATGAGCATGTGATTTCCATGGATCAAAAAGTAATCCGCCATTTAGGCATTGAAGAAAATGGGATTTACTTAAAATCGGAATTAATGGGGCTCACGGCCCAAAAAGTAGTCCCTGACGACTTAGATTACTTATGTGCGAATTGCTCCTGGCTTCCGCACGGTGTATGCAAAGAAGGCATCGCCAATGTCCGTAACGGGAATATTGCGCAAAAGGAAGCTAAGTAGCTTTTTTCGGTTTTCGTCACTGCCAAATCTGTCAGTGTAGCTGATTACGGCTTTTCAAAATTATTGGTGCATATTGGCGCAATCTTGTTGAAATTTTGTACTCTTTTTCGTCTTCGTCATCTTTTACATAATCCAAGTATTAGCGAAACCATGTTGAGATTTTGCCCCTGTTAAGCAGGAAATAGCCTCTGCGTGGAAATAGCCGAGCGACAATTCGGCTATTCTAATTTTAAACACGGAGGCTATGCTTCTTCACTATAATATTGCAAGCTTTGTAGAAAGCTGTTTCCGTTTCTTTTCTATAGGAATCATGAATGAAGATGTCATAAAGGTTTGCAACATTTGTTGTCCTATGGATCATAAGCTGTCAGCTTAAAAGAAGGGTGCTTCCATGACGATTTTTCTTTCGAGCTCGGGAACTGGATTAATAAGTTGGAGGAAAACTAGATTGTTTGAAACGCTCTGTATCGGACGACGATAAGATTTGAATTAATAAGTTGGAGGCAAACGGATTGAGCAGCACTTCACCGTTTTTATACTCTTTCACTAGGGATTCGCACTGTGATCGAAGTTGACCAACACCAGTAGGCTCCTAAATTAAAAGTCTGATGGAAGGTGCCATTTTTATAAAAATTTGAAAGGCTCGTCTTGTTTTAAAACAAACAGACGAGCCTTCTTTTCGTAAAGGTGAAAATAGATTGCAAAGACATTTTTTTAGCCTTGATGAAGAAATTTCACGCAAACCGGATCAGGCACGGAAATTTCTGATGGCAAGCGTGTCAATTTGCCGGTTTCAGGATCGCGTTCAAATAAGACGGCGTTGCTTGATTCTTGGTTTGTGGCGATCACAAATCTTTCTGTCGGATCGAGGACAAAGTCTCTAGGCCAATGGCCGCCGGTGCTTGTCCATTCAACAAATTCAAGCTTGCCACCATCATTTTCTACCTTGAAAACAGCAATGCTGTCATGGCCGCGGTTAGCAGCATAAACGAACTTGCCGTCGGAAGAAATGTGAATGGCGCTGCCTTGGCTGTTTTCTGCGAAATCTTCCGGAATTGCTGGGATGTATTGCAGCTCTTGAAAACTTCCTTCATCTGCATTATAAGAAAGAACGATCACTTCATTGCTTAATTCCGTCATCACGTAAGCGAATTTTCCGTTTGGATGAAAGACGATATGGCGAGGGCCGCTTCCAGGTTTAACAGAAAGGCTGCTCACCTTCTTTAAAACACCTTGATCACAAGAGTAGGTAATAATTTGGTCAATTCCTAAATCAACAGCTACAACATATTTTTCATCTGGTGTAAACCCCGAATAGTGAGCGTGCGGTTTTTCTTGCCTTTCAAGATTAGGGCCTGAACCTGTATGTTCTGCAACGCTTGCCGCTGGATTTGCGCTTTTGTCTTCATTCAGCAAGTAAGCCTCGATCGTTCCGCGATGGTAATTAGCGGTGACGACGAAATGGTTTGCTTTGTTGACGCTGACGTGGCACGGAGAAGGTCCTTCCGTCACTTGCTGGTTGATGCTTTGCAGATCGCCTGTTTGTTCGTCAATGGAAAAAACAGCAAGTCCCCCTGAATTTCCGTCTTTAACAACCGAATATAAATTTTGATTGTCTTTGGAAATCGCGACATATGTCGGATTGTCAAGCTCTGCTGCTACTTTAGCTTCACTAAGCTCTTTTTTCTCAGTGTCCAAAGTAAATTTGTAAATGCCTTTGCTTTCACCTTTCGTATATGTACCGATATAACCGATGAATGGATTTGCCACGAAACATGCTCCTTTCAAATATACTTTTCTAGAATTATATCATGGAAATTCTCCTATTTTTCTATTTTAAAATGAACGAAAATTAGACAAAAATTTACAAATAATTAAAATCAACTAAATATTTCGATATTACAATAATTGAGGTTAGAAAATTTTAGGGAGGAGTTTTATTTGAAAAAAAGAAAGAGACGCTCTATGCTGGCTGGAGCTTCCGCTGTTTTGCTTGTTCTTGTTTCCGTGTTAACACCGATACATACGTATGCAACAGCAACAGTTGCAGGAGACGCCGAGCAGCAGATGGAGGAACAAACGAAATCAACGGATAAACCAAATCAAGAACAACCGCTTCATCAAAATGACAGCGAGCCAAATGTTGAAGAAAACAACTCTCAGCAAAACGAAGTTCAACAGGACAAAAGTGATGAAAGACAGCCTGATGCAGCAAATGAAGAAGTGAAAGAACCTGCAAAAGGAGGGGATCATCCATCTTTTCCGGTTAATGAAAGTGAACAAAAGCAGCAAGAACCAGAACAGCAAGATACTGATACAGTTCCCGAAACTTCAAAACAAGAACCAGAAGCAAATTCACAAACTACCCCCCAACTTGAACAGCAAGCTGTAACACTGCCACTGGAAATCGTTCATCAGCCACCGGCAGTCATTCAAAAAGACCGGTCGCTTAAAATTGATGCGGAAGGAAAAGACCTTGCAGAGTTGACATTGTTTTATCGTACAGCTCCGGGTATGCTTGTGAAAAGCATGAAAATGGAGAAAATAAATGATACAACCTTTACGGCAACTGTACCAGAAAGCGACTTATGGTCTTATACTTTTTCTTATTGGTTTGAAGGGAAAAATGAGACAGAAACAACAAGACTTCCAATAAATTCTTCTGAAACATTTTCAGTAGCTATTCAACAAGATGCGGAACCGGATTATCAAAAAGTTCCGAAAATCTTAATCACCGAACTGGCTCCAGACACGTCAAATGTCGGAAGTGCTGACGGATATGAATTTATTGAGCTTTACAACAATACCAACAAGCCGATTGAATTGCGAAATTATGAACTTCATTATCAATATCCGGGTACAGCAAAAGCCGATCAAGTTTTTCAATTTTCGGATAATCAAGTAATAGCTCCGCAAAAAACTTTCATTCTCTGGGTGAAAAATAGTTCTAATCAATCTTTAAGATTGGAAGATTTTAATCAATTTTACGGAACGGATTTGAAAGAAAGCGAAGTCCAAGCCTTGCCATTTGAAGGAATGGCTAACAGCGGCATCCGGGCATTAGCTGTTTATTCAAAGGATGGTTCATTAGTATCTGCAGCAGCATATAATGATGGAGCTGATGATGTTGAAAGAGATAAAGGAATCATTTATCAATTTACGGAAGAGACGAAAATGAAAAAAATTGGCTTAAGTGAAAAAGCTAATCCAGGTGCATTCATCGAAGGGCAAGTGCCGAAGACACCTGTCGCCATTGAAGAGCCTGATGACAAAGAAGCTCCTGTCATTACACATCAGCCAATAGCAGAATGGGAAAGCGAGGAGCCATTTATTGTAAAAGCTACAGTCACTGATAATAAAAAAGTCCGTTATGTCACATTATTTTATAAATTGACGGAAAATGGAGCATACAAATCCCTTCAAATGACTGAAAACGGAAATCAAAATGAATATAGGGCGGCGATTCCCAGTGCGGACATGTGGGGAAGCGAACTCCTATATTACATAGAGGCATCAGATGGAACAAACACGGTCAAAACAGAGGAACACCATGTTCAACTCAAAACTCCCAATATTGATTATCAAAAAGTCCCAAAACTTCTCATTACTGAAGTAGTTCCGGACAGCGCCAATATAAATGGGTTGGACGGTTATGAATTTATTGAAATTTATAATAATACTAATCAGACCATTGATTTTAAAGACTACAAAATCCGTTATCGATATCCGCAGGAAGGTGCAGAATCCGATCTTATTTGGGGACCTCCTAATGAGGATCAATCACTGCAAATTCCTTCAGGTGGGACGCTTGTATTTTGGATCATCAATCAAGGGAATGCATCGTTGGCTGTTGAAGATTTTAATAAACATTATGGTGTTTCGTTAGAAGAGAACAAAAACATTGTGAAAATTTATAATAACGGGATGGCCAACAGTGGTGCGAGATCATTAGTAATTGCCACAAACAGCGGAAAAGAAATTTCCGTTGCTCATTATAATGATCAGGTAAATATTGATGATACTAAAGAGGACAAAGGGATTTTGTACAAATATCCTGCGGATGGAAGCAATATAATGCAAAAAATTAGTGCCGGCGTTGAAGCGGCTACACCCGGATCGGTAAAAGACGGACAAACTCCGAAAGTGAAAGTAACTGTTCCAGCCGATTCAATGGCGCCAACTATTGAAAATTTAACAAATACTGAAAAAGCCATGGAAACGGATAATATTTTCATCAAAGCGGAAGTAAAAGATAATATCGAAGTCAAAACCGTTTCTTTATACTACCGGACAAAAATACAAGAACCATTTAAAAAAGTGAATTTAGAAGAAAGCTATAATTCGAGATTATATGAATATACGATTTATTCGCCTGAATTAATTGGGAAAAAAGTAGTAGAGTATTATTTTGTCGCTGGCGATGGAGTGAATATCAAGGAGTCTCCTAAGTTTACCGTTCAAATTGGAAATGCAAATAAGAAGCAGGGATTGCGGTTAAATGTAGAAAATGGACAAATTGTTTCAAAAGAAACCGTAGTGAAGGCAACAGGCGATCTTACACCTGAGGAGGTTTCCTTATATATTGATGGAGCAAAACAAACAAATACTTTCCGCACGATTGAATCAGACGTTTATTTTGCCTTTGATGTTCGTAAAACGAATCTTTATTTTCAAAACGGTGTGACGATAGGAAATGACATTTTGAGAATATTTGATGACACCATTAATCAATATGCAACAATTACGGTTCCGATTTCGTCGGAAAGGCTGAAAATCGGTGAAGATTTATCAATTGCGATTAGGGCAGGCACAAAGGTCAGTCCATTTGATGAAACATCTGAAGAAAATCGAGATGATTTTTATGTAAAAAATGTGCGATTAGTTTTATCTGACGGCACAACTCTATACAGCAGCGAGCATCAAGATCAAAAACAGGAGATTTCCGTCGGCGACAGTGCCGGATTAAGCCCGGTTGTCGAATTTACGTTCAATATTCCGGATGAAAAATTTACTTCCCTCGGTTACTTATGGAATAGCGAAAATGAAGAAGATGGCGAGCATGAAGTGAAAGCAGTTGACCAAAAGGGGAATGAAGTGAAATCGACAGTTATTGTCGATAACACAATGCCAATCATTAAACCAACTATTGAGGAAGGAAAAAAATATAAAGGATCTTTTGTTATTGATGCTGAAATTCAAGATAAATGGAGTAAAATTAGATCGATCACTGCCAAATTAGATGATCAATATATCGATCTTCCATTTGCAGCTTCGTCAGCACAGCTTCAATCAGGCAAACATCAACTTGTCATTACAGCTATTGATGAGGCAGGCAATGAAGGAAAAAGCGAAGTCACTTTCTATACAGTGGACGAACATCCGCTCTTACCTGATTTTTCCGAAACAGATGAGGATGCTTTAAGTGCTAAATTGTCCGTAAGAGTGGCGGATCCGACAATGGACGATCTTGATGTATCTTTCTTTCAAGCTTTTCAGTATAAAGCATCAGATGAAGAACATGTAGATATTTTGCAAAATGCATCTGATACAGAACCGCCTGCTGGATTTCAAGTTGAAGGCGAAAAAGTTCTTTCGAAAGATGAACGCAGGAAGTTGGAAAACGCAGATGGCGAGGCGCTTGCAACAACATCAACTGAGCAGTTTCCGTATCATCGCTTCAACGTTACCGTTGATCAAAAAGTTGATGAAAATGATGAAATAGAACTTATTTGGAACGGTTCTTCATTGCCGGGACGAAAAGTGACGATGTATGCCTGGAACAATATGGAAAATAAATGGAAGGAAGTTGCTTCACAAACTGCCGGTGAAGAAAGATTTCAATTGAAAGGGAGCGTAATTGCGAAAGACTATGTGAAAAACCAAAAGGTGAGCGTGATCGTTCAAGACCAAATCGCGCAAACTATAGATTATGATTATACGTTTGTATGGATGAGTGATACGCAATATTATTCGGAAAGCTATCCACACATTTATCAAAAGCAAGTCGAATGGATTCGAGATCAAAAAGATAATCTCAATATTCAGTATGTATTTCATACAGGTGATCTAGTCGATGAAGCAGATGATCACAATCAATGGGCAGTGGCCGATCAAGCTATGAAAGTGCTAGATGATGCAGGAATCAGATATGGAGTTCTAGCCGGCAATCATGATGTTGGCCATAAAGACGGAAGCTATGACAATTATTATCAATATTTCGGCGAGAATCGGTTTGCAGGTCGTGACTATTATGGAGGTTCTTATAAAAATAACCGCGGTCATTATGATTTAATTTCGGCGAACGGTAATGATTATATTATGGTGTATATGGGCTGGGGCGTTTCGGATGAAGATTTGGACTGGGTGAATTCGGTGCTTGAAAAGTATCCCGATCGGAAAGCAATTTTAGCATTCCATGAATATTTACTAGTCAGCGGAAACCGCAGCCCGATTGGAAATCAAATTTTTGAAAAAGTTGTTAAACCAAATAAAAATGTGATGGCGGTATTATGCGGACATTATCATGACAGCGAGACATTAGTCGATGAGATTGATGATAACGGAGATGGAGCGCCTGACCGAAAAGTATATCAAATACTTGCTGATTATCAAGGCGGTCCTGAGGGCGGCCAGGGCTATATCCGTTTGCTGCATTTCAATACAGATACGAATCAAATTTATGTAAAAACATATTCGCCTTATTTAGACGACTACAACTTTTACGATCCGGAACAGTATCCAGGAAAAGATGAATTTATCATTGAAACCGATTTACAACCGCAAGAGAAAAAAGTAGCAACAGATTCTTTTGTTGTCAACGTCTATACCGACAGCTTGATCGGCAAAGTCGAAAACGTTCCGAGTGGCGAAGTGGCCTCTGTCATGTGGCATGATTTAGAGCCAAACCAAGTGTATTATTGGTACACGGAAGCGGAAGATCAATTTGGCGGTAAAACGCGCTCATCGATTTGGTCTTTCCAAACGAAAGAAGGTGAAATTGTTCCAAATCCGGCTGATCCGGGAGAAGGCGGAAATGATCCGGAAAAAGACAACAGGGATAAAGGTGGTCAAGCCGATAAAACACCTTCCGAAGGTGGCAGCAAAGACAATAAAACACCTTCCGAAAGCGGCGGCCAAGAAAAAGATCAAGATCATTCGGGTAACGAAGATCATCCTGAAAACGAAAATCATAATGGAAACAACGGTAGCGGATCAGGCGGCACAAATAATCCTTCTGGTACGGATGGAACTACGGATGGAACGAAATTTGAACAGGTGAGTGAGAATCAAGCTTCGGCATCACTTCCGGATACAGCAACGTACGTGTATCGCTGGCTGCTGATAGGCATGCTGCTGATAGCAATGGGAATGATGCTGAAGATTCGTCAGCGCAAAGCTATTTACAAATAAAATAGGCAAACGGGGCTGTCTAATAAGTCGATTTTCCGGCTTATAGACGCCCCTTTAATGTTTTAGTAACGCTGATATATCAATGTTTATGATGTTTCGTTTTCAATGGATTTTGACTTTCTGGACAGCCCGTTTCTTGGTGCGCGCGACATGGGTGTAATCTCTAGGGTGAAAGTCCCGAGCTGCGAAGGCAGAAGCAGCATTTAGCTTAACGCAAGGGGTGTCCGTGGTGACACGGATTCTGATGGAAGCGGGCGGCAAACTTTGGGTCTCTTGCCTGAATAGTCAGCCGTCCTATGATTTTTTCCATTAAAAAATGACCATTTGAAAACTTCTTCTATATCTATTATGAAAAAACAATTTCTATAAAGTTTGTAAATGATCGGAAATTAAAATTGACAAAAAGAAAAAAGTATTGGTAAAATTACCAATGAATTGGAAAATTATATATAATATTCAAAAGAATGAAAGTGAAGTTTATAGTTTACAAAGAAAATAGATTTTTCCATTATTCATCGGGATAAGCAGTGGTTTTAGCACAAGTATCTTTATACAAAATAAAAGAACTATTTTCAGTTATTGTTGATCCCTAGACAGTGCATTTACGTGAAGAAAAAAGGATAGAAAACATGATCCCGTTTTCTCTCTTTCAATCTATCATAATTGAATGTTTCCAATCAACTGCAAAGCGGGGAATATAGAATGCTGTCATTATATATTCAACACAAGAGACACGGTGATGAATTTGAGCTGAAAAATATAGAAGTGACCATCATGCCTTCTCAAATCACATTATTATTAGGTCATAATGGGGCGGGGAAAACAACCATTATTAAATCACTCTTTGGATTAATGGATTATGTCGGTACTTTATCCGTAAATAACAAAAAGATTGATTTGAATGTTTCTGAAGATGTGGATTATTTGAAGAAAAATGTTTCCTATATTTCAGATGAGATTGCTCTTTTCGATTATTTGACGCCGAAAGAATACTTCTCTTTAATCGAAAACTCATTTAAACATCAGGTAGACCATCAGTTATTAGAAAAGCTTATAAAAATTTTTGAACTTGAAAGGTATCTGCATATACCGATAAGCAATTTATCTCATGGCAATAAGAAAAAAACACAAATTGTTTCACAGCTTTTTAAAGGAAGTGAATTTGTCATCTTTGACGAGCCGACGAACGGGCTGGATCCCGATATGGTCATTATCTTGCGGAAAACTCTTCATTTTTTAAAAACAAAAGGCATCGGGATTTTATTGTCCACCCATCACCTTAGTTTTGGGGAAGAATTGTACGACAAGGTTATTTTGCTTCGAAACGGAAAAGTAAAATTAAATTGTACGCGGGATCAAGTATTTGAGCAGTTTGGCAGAATGTCTTTGGAAGAAATATATGAAGAGGCAAACAAGGATTATTACTTGAAAGCAGAGGAGATTTTAAATGCCCCCGATGTTCGAGATAATAGCGAGGATCGAGATTCCGAAACAGGTTAAAAAAGCAAAAAATATCTTTTTGAACTACCCGACTCATTTATTGGCAGTTGTTTTAGGAGCGATTCTCCTTTATGTCGTATATGCCTTAATTTTATTTCAATATTTGGATTTCATTCCATTGAATAAGACAGACGCTTTTGATTCAATTTTGGTGTTCAGCATCTTATTGGCGTGTTTCCTTATGATATTTTCCAGAGAAAAGTTAAAAAGAAAGGAGTATGCCTTTTTCTTTTTAAACACTTCTATTAATGCGGGTCAATTTGTTGCGGGAAGCTATTTTTTGTTATATGTCTTTTTTAACATCTTCATTTTTTTCGCATTTTTGCCTTTGCTCATTTCTTTTTATATAAAACATATTCAAATACATATCTTTCATATTTTTCTAGTTCTTCTTTTGTTGTTTATTATTTTTTGGTTCATCCTGTTTATTTGGATTTTATCCTCTTTGATTGTCGGAAAATGGCTGGGCAGACATAAAGATGGACTTTATTTCAAATCATTATTATTTATGTCCATCATATGGGGGCTGCATTTTGTTTCTAAACATATGGCGGAGCGTATAGGAAATTTCGGCTTTCTGTTTTGGATCGGTTGTTTGGTCGCTCTTTTAATATTATGGATAGGGATAAAAAATTTATCGGGAAGGTATTTATTTGGTTTATTTCAGCAAAGCCATACAGGTAATTATCCTAAAAAAATAAAAAGCAAGGAATTTAAGCTTAATCATTACGTTATTCATTTTGTATTGGAAGCAATCTATTATTTTCGAAATCGACTTTTTGCGGAAATGGCTCTTATGTTCTCGATTCTCTATGCTCTCACCATAGGGGTTTATATTTTCTCGGATGCAATGACCTTTGCCATTGTATATTCATTTATTATGAATTTAGGTTTAAAAGAACTTATGATTGTTTTGCCTTTATGTATTGGGATGCATTTTAGGCAATATAATCTTTCCATATTTATGATCAATGCACCGGCTTCCGTCTATTTTTTTCCGAGAATATTCATGGCAATAGCAGTAAATTTTATGATTTATTTTTTATTTGTAGTTTTAAATTGTTTTATATTAAATCAAGATTTTCTTCCGCAATTAACCGGAATTTTTTCTATTTTTTTCGTCACAATGCTCTCAACATTTGCCGGATTTATAGCGAGAATTCATGACGGGAATAAGGCTGTAGCGTTAATTATAATCCTTGTCATTGTGGCAATCATTGATTCTTTTTTACATTATTTCATTTCGCAAAGTTATTATATTGATTTTATATATGTTGCAGGCGGGATTTTTCTATACTTGATTTCTCAAAATATTTTTTTAAGAAGGCCTGTTTTCAAATGATAAAAGTGCTATTAGCAGTCTGGCCTCCAATTTTTCATGAGACGGGATATATCGCAATGAATTATAAAGAGGGGATGAAAAATATTGGACTTCGGCAAATAATCAATTTGAAGTATTTTTATGTAATATATTTCAATTCTGAAATAAATTTGTGCATTTGCTCCAATGGCAGTGTCGATAGTGTGAATAAATATGACTGACAGCTTTTTTGTGAAGATGTTATTTTTAACATCGTTATGTAATTTGCTCTTTTTGTCCTCAAATGGCCTGATGAAAAAAATTGTAAAAGCAATAGAAGAAATGAGGAAGATGTTATGACAACTTTCTTTAGAGCGCTTATGGGCGGAATCAGTTTAGTTTTTCTGTACGCTTTAATAGTTCTAATAACTCCTTTTATTATTCGGTTATCCGGCATCACCCACATTGAATCAAGTCCGAAGATTCTGAACCTTCCCTTATATGTCATCAAAATAGAGGGAAGTAAATTTGTAGCGGAAGCGACCTGGTTAGGCTTAATTCTTTCACTTATAGCAGGCACGGCTTTTTATTACTTGGTTCATTTCTTTACAAGAAACAGATCCCGTTAATTCATTGAAGGAGCCGCTGAAGAGAGGGGCTTGTAAAAAATTTTGCTTATTTTTCACGACATACCGTCAAGCAAAATATTGAATGCCACGAAATTTTCTTCTTTACTTTGGATTTGAAAGCGATTGATGCAGTCTGTAGAATTTTCCAGAAATTAACAATCCAGTGGAATTCATTTATCAGCATCTGACAGGAGCGAACATGTATCGATGACTTTTGTTTAGCGTATTGATCTGGCCATGTGGATATTGCTCTCAGATATGCCAAGAGCTATTTACAAATAGAAAAGCCCCAAAGTATTGGATTTTGGGGCCTTTTTGCAGATTAACCATTTACGATCGTGCCGCCGTTTACGTGGAGAATTTGCCCTGTCATATAAGTAGAATCGTCACTTGCTAAATATACATAAGCAGGCGCAACTTCCATCGGCTGTCCGGGCCGCTTCATCGCTGTGTTGGAGCCAAAAGAAGCTACTTTTGTACGATCAAAAGTAGAAGGGATGAGCGGTGTCCAAATGGGTCCTGGCGCTACACCGTTGACTCGAATGCCTTTAGGGGCCAATGATAAAGCAAGAGAACGGGTAAATGACGCAATGGCGCCTTTTGTTGCCGAATAATCAATGAGCTGTTCATTTCCATGATAGGCTGTAACAGATGTCGTATTTATGATCGTGCTGCCTGTCTTCATATGGGGAAGAACAGCCTTTGTCATGAAAAAGAACGAAAAAATATTGGTCCGAAACGTTCGTTCAAGCTGTTCTGCTGTAATAAATTCAATTCCTTGCTGCGGATGCTGCTCGGCTGCGTTGTTTACTAAAATATCCACTTTTCCAAATTGATCTTTTGCTCCCTTCACCGCTTGCTGGCAAAATGCTTCGTCGCCGAGATCGCCGGCTATTAAATGACATTTGCGCCCGAGCTGTTCAACATACCCTTTTGTTTCCTTTGCATCTTCATGCTCATTTAAGTAAATGATGGCCACATCGGCACCTTCTTTGGCAAACAGCACCGCAACCGCCCTCCCGATGCCGCTGTCGCCGCCGGTAATGACCGCTGTCTTTCCTGCAAGCTTTCCGCTGCCTTGATAAGAAGGATCATCAAAGATTGGTCTTGGATTCATAAACGATTCAATCCCCGGCTGCACATTTTGCTGTTGAGGCGGAAGTGTATTTGGCTGATTTTGCTGCTGAACCATAAAAACCTCCTCCTAAAACAAGTAAGTATATAGTTAGTATGGGAAGTTGACGGGATAATAAACAAAAATTGATTAACGGTATATTTTAGAAAAAAATGATTTTTCAAAAAACTATTGATGCAACAATCTGTTTTATGGTTATATTTAGGTGAAGTAACAGTATTTGGTTATATAATAAAATGGAGAATATTTGATATGACATTTGGAAAAAGCGAACCGTTAATAACAAAATGGCTTTTGGGTGATGAAATGTTAATAATAAAGTGGCTTAAATGGAAATTAATGATAAGATGGAGAAATAAAATCGGAGAATATAAAACTGATTCCTGATAAATATTTAGAAGGAAGGACATTATTTTTATTGAGTATCTTAAAAGATAAACTTATTTTTTCGATGAATTCATCATTTTATATATTCTTTTTCAACTAATATCGCGAGATTATATCGAATAAAGATCATCGCAAATGGATTCAAAAAGGAACATTTTACCGCTTAATAAGCCCATTTGACGGGACGGAAATGTGACGGCATGTATGGTTGTTTCAAAAGATCAAAAAGAAGCGCTTGTAGGTTACTACCAAGTGCTGGAAAAACCAAATCACGGATATTCACGCATTCTGTTAAAAGGGTTAAATGGCGATTTTGAATATGAAATAAAAGGAGTCGAAAACACATTTTTCGGCGATGAACTGATGAACGTCGGCATTCAGCTGACGAACAATATCTTTGATGCCCGCTTCGGGGTGAATGAATCGGGCGATTTTTCTTCAAAACTCTTTAAGCTCAAAGCAAAAGAATGGTAGAAACCGGGGCGCCTGCCTCGGTTTTTTCATCAGAGCCTCAAATACTTCCCCTTACACCCAGAAGGAGTGATGGATTTTTCACGCAGGCTGGGGCATGGATCGGGGAGGAGTCAAATTGCCCAAAGTGTACAAAATCCGGGCAATTTGCAAAATGCGAACGGTATTTACGGATTTTAGGTTGAAGTCATGAGTTTTGCTAATTGGCAGCGATTGTTGCTTCGCCTTGTGGATGATCATGTAAGTGAATGATTTTGTTGCATACTGTGTCAAAATCATTGCTATGGTCTATAATGATAAAAATGGAATTTGATGAGCCGCTTTCAATTAATTTCTTTATCTTTTCTTTACCGCTAAAATCCATATGAGAAATTGCTTCATCAAACATAATGATGTTTGCCCCTTTTAAAAGGGCTCTGGCAATAGCAATTCTTTGAATTTGGCCTCCTGATAAATTTTTTCCGTTTTCCCCAACTAATGTATTTTCTTTATCAGGCAATTTTTCTATAATATCATCTAAACCAGTCGTTCTCAGCACTTCCATATAAGTATTCGAATCAACGTTTTCTACACCATATTTAATATTGTTTTCAATTGTATCGTTAAATAAATATATTTTTTGCGATACGATGCCAATGTTTTTCCGAAGCGATTTTTTATCTATGTCATCAATCGGTATTCCATTTATAAGAACTTGTCCTTTTCCTTTTTGCACATTATATAATCCCATTAATATTCTAAGTATTGTTGTTTTGCCTGTTCCATTTTTCCCCTTTATTAAAAGCTTATCAGCAGGGGCTAGCGAAAAACTTACATTATTCAAGATATATGGCTGGTCTTCTTTATACCTAAAAGATACACCTTTAAACTCAATGCTCTTAATATCATTTATTTTGACTTTATTCTGTTCCTCGTCTTCTCCTATTTGTTCAATAAATATATGGAGCCTTTTTAAACTTACTAATGCCGGCTGGATCGTTAGAACAGTAGCCGATATATTTTGAATTGGCGAATACAGTCTGGGAAGGTAGTTCATAAATACCATATACCCGCCTATTGTCATACTATTTATTATGACATCTTTTCCACCCATAACGATTAATAAAACAGAGGACAGTGAACCAACCAAAACAATTAATTCCATACCAATTGAATAAAAGATTGATTGTTTAATATTGGCATCCACTAGATCTTTAGCTGCTGAATTGATTTTTTCTGTTTCCTTATCCTCTACCGAGAGATTTTTGACTTCTTCGATACCCTGTACTGACTGCTGTATTTTGTTGTTTAAAACGGCACTTTTTTCAGCTGTTTCAGTAGATATATGAAATATTGAAGACAAGAATTTGTTTGAAATGATGTAATATGCCGGCATTAGCAGACATAAAATTAATGTTAATTTGAAATTGATTGCTGCCAGAATAATAAGGGTAGCAAACAGTTCAAAAAAACTCAGCAAAATTTTAAATGTGTTGGCAGAAAACAATCCCCCTATATTATTTACCTCATTTAATCTTGATGTAATATATCCGCTGGGGTAAAAATTGAAAAACTCCATAGGCAGTTTCAGCAGTCTTGTTGATATATTTTGCCGAAGCTTCAACACTATATTCTGGCTTACTTTTGTAAAAACTACATTGGAAAAATAGTTGAGCATACTCTTAATTACATATATTAATGCAAGTATTGCACTGAATAAAAGAACATAGTGATAATCTTTTTTTGCTATTCCAAAATCAAAAATATTCTTAATGATTAATCCTGGAAGTACAGTGATTGCAGAAAGAACAACTAATAAAAGAAAAGCTATAGACAAGCTCTTTTTAAATTCTTTTAAATAGCTAAACAATAATTTTACGCTGTTGTTCATATATATCGCCCCGGTTTAGTTAGTAGAGGTAACCGTTGATTTTTCTATTTTATTGCAATAGACCATTCCATCAATCCTTTTGGATTTAAAATAATCTAGCGCACGGCAATCAAAGCAAAATAAATTTCTCTCACAATTTGAACAATGTTGAATTTTCGTTTTAGACATCTCCCAAAAAATTTTGTATTCTTTTCTGTGGAAAGCTTCCCAAAGTTTCTCTTTTTTTAAATCTCCCAACTTATAATCCCTTATCATCATGCAAGGATAAATTTTGCCGTCAGAGGAAATAAAGATTTGGCCGTATAAACAGTTGTTATATTTTTTTAAATAGGGAACTGAATTCAAATTGATAGGAATTTCTCTATTTTCAGGGTTCATCATTTCAGCTATTCTGCTAATAGAGTAATATTTATTTGTAGGATATATATAGATATTTTGGTAATTTCTCTTTCCAAATTTTGATTGAATCTCTTCAAAAGAAGAATCATCTAAAGAAGAGACTATTATTGAAACAGTATGAGGTATTTTGTGTGTATCAATTATTCTAAAAGTTTCCTGAATACGTTCAAAAGAGCCGTCAACTTGGGTGATTTTTTCATATTGTTTATTTTTGGAACTGAAAATTTGCAAAGCTAATGAAACATTTTGATCTTTTAAGAACAGGCCAATATCGTTATTTATTAAAGTGCCATTTGTAAAAATGGTAACGTTGATTTTGTGTTTAAAAAGATAATTTAGCAGTTCTTTTAATAAATGCCATTTTAAAAATGGTTCTCCTCCTGTTATAAAGCATTCCTGTATCCCTAGTTTTATGCTTTGATCAATTATATCCTTCCACTCATTGAAATTCATCTCTTCTTTGGCCGGCCATTTTTTACATCCGCATGATCTGTAGATTACATTTTCTTCGGTACAAAATAAACACTTTAAATTACACGTCCCGGTTAACTCAATTACCAATCGATTTAGTCTAAAAGGGATTAATTTATCGTATTTTAATGTAGCAATTCTACTTGTTTTTATTTTTTCCAAGTATACACCATCACGATAATAAGCACCTAAATCATGTTCCAATAAATAATCTATTAATTTATCAGGAATGTTTTCTTTATCCTGTTCGTTATTATTTAATGATTCTATAGCTTCGGCATCAGTTTTATTAAATTGAAATTTCTTTCCGCTTATTAAGTGATAAAGTACCGCCCCTTCATTTCCCTTCAAAAATATGACTTCCGGATGAAGTTTAAAGTTCATACGTTTCCTCTCCTTATTCTCTAATCTCTTGAAATATTCCCGGATTATTTTCTAAAATAGAGTAGTATGTAGAGAAAGAATTTATAATTCCTTCTCTAAAGTTTTTGCAAAAAGTGTCTTTTAATTGAAATCCTTGTCCGTCAGTTTCAGTTATTACATAGCAAAGGTTGCAAATATTATTTAAATTACAATTTTTGCATCCTGCTAAAGCAGAGAAAAAATTATTCATGTAATTAGCTTGCTTAGTTGGATCCAAGCCGGTTTCTATATTTCCAACAGGATAATGAGGATTAATTTTTTCGCACATATGAAAATTTCCATCACTATCTACAGCCAATTTATGGATTCCCGGCAGGCAAGTACCTCTTAACTCATTATTGCTATAAGCAGTATTCATCATAGGATCGAAGATGATGCTTTTAAGAATTGTTTTAGAAAAGTTAGTTGCTTTCTTTTCAAACTGTTTATCTTTCGCTCTTTCAATGAGTCCTTTGATAAAATCTTTTCTTCTTTCTAAATAGGATTGCTCCAACTGGACACCTTTATAATACTCAGTATTTATATTACTTACCCTGTTTACTCGCTGAATCCGCTTATCCAGTTCAGGATGCTCCATAAAGTATTTATCTAATTTACCAAAATCTGTTAAATTATCATAAGTTATTAATATTCCATAAGGTAGTACCGGTTTATTTAGTCTCACTTTTTCCCGATATATATCATCCATTAAAGCCAGATTTTTAAAAACTCTGTCAAACGTTCCCTTTTCATTGATTGTAACCCGGTTTCTATCATGATTTTCCTTATCACCGTCTAAACTTACAGAAATAGAAAAATTTTTATCAAACATATAATTGATTTTGTCTTCAGTTAATAAATATGCATTGGTTGTTATTGAAAAGAAAATATTGTCAAATACCTTTTTGTAATTATCGTTGGTGTACTCAACAACCTGTTTTATAAGTTTCCAGTTTATTAAAGGCTCTCCCCCATAAAATCCAATGGATATACTTAAATTGGGGTTGTATTGGATACTTTTAATATTTACATTCATATAGTAATCAATAGCGGATTTTGCGGTTTGAAAATCCATACGTTTATTTGAAAAATTCTTTGAGTAAAAATAATGATCAGAGTAAATACAATATTTGCATCTGAAATTGCAAGCATCGGTAACAATTAAGCATAGATGCGATATTCCCTCTGTCAGTAATTTTTCTTTAATAAATTGTTCAGTGATTTTTGGCAATTGAAAATCTGATTGAAAGAGGTTATATTTTACAATTTTATGAAGCAATTCATTTAGATTATTTTTTTTGAAGTCTTCTTCATGAATGGTGTCACCTATCTTAATTGCCGACAAAAAGTTTTTTTCTGATTTATTTACTGGAATAACTATTCTCGTACTGTTGTCATAACAATAATTACCTTTTTCGGTATCAAATAATAATGGTTCAGTTAAAAATTTAATCATTTCACTTCCTCCTCACTTATTTAAAAGTACCAAGAGCCACAAAAGGCGTCATGGCTCTTGGCCTATTAAGATATTAAGCTTTAAAGAAGCGTGCTTCCCCTGCTGCAAACCCTAATACGTCTGCGATCGGTGAGACTGTGTCAGCTGCACATGCAGCACCGCATGTTGCGATGCATTTCACCTGACAGAATAAGGTTGCCATTGTCATCCTCCTTTCTATTTTAACGTTAACCTTGTTGCAACCATCTTAGGGGAAGAAAGTGAAGAGGCCTCTCTACCAAAAATTATAAATGATGAACTCCATTAATTTACAGAAGAATTTTACATATTTTTGAATTTTTCCAACTATATGGGAGGCTTTTAAAAAGGTCAATCTGACAGGGCATGAAAACAAGAAAATGATGGAATGATCCGGCGGAATGAGAAAATGAGTGGGAATCGCACAGCTGTTAATGAGAAAGCCGTCGATCTTAATTTTGATGAACCGACAGCGGGATTGGACATTGAAGAGCGGATTCGCTTCCGCAATTTACTAAAAAACCTTGGTTTGGAGCAACCGTCATCATTTCGTCGCATATTGTCGAAGATATTGAGTTTTTATGGACAAAGATCGGAGTTTTAAAAAGCGGAAACGTCCTATTCGAAGGAACGCCAGCCGAGCTGAAAGCCCATGCGGAAAGATATGTATGGGAATATCGTGTCTCGCCGAATGAATTGGATACCATCATGGCGGAAAATGAAATGATTCAGCTTCTCGAAGAGGGAGACGGCGTGAATGTACGGGTGTTTGCGAAAAAAGAGGAAGAAGGGGCGAAACAAGTCGCACCAAGACTAATTGATCGGTATTTAGCCGTTGTTAGGGGTGTGAACTAAAATGAGAGATTATTTAGAAAGCATTTATGCACCTTTGTATTTGACCGAAAGGCGATGGGGCTCACTTTTTTTGTCCCTGCTGTGATGTTTAGCTTATCTCTGTTGCTTATTCTGTTTGTTCCAAGAGAGGAAGATGATATTCACAGTAATATCATTATTATTCAAGGTGTTTTTATACCGTTTACTTGCTGGTGCCTTATGTATCGGCTGAGTGAAATGTATGAAGAAGGGGCGCATGAAACGTTAGTTCCATATTACTAAAAACGGTTTGGGATGGATTTCTTCCAGTACTTGATTGTCAATATTATCGGGGTTTTTCATTTATGTACCGTTTTTGTGATGAAATACGGGATGACTTCGTTATCTGGTCTTAACGTGATTCATTTTATGATTTTAGTATTATTCTATATGCTTTTTGGCACATCACTTATCGTGCTGATTAAAAACATTGAGATTTCTCTAACGATTATCATGATTTACACGGTTTTAGAAGTGCTTACGTTAGGAGAATTTATCCATGGCCGCACATCTTTCTATTCGATCCGCCTGTTTGGGATCCATTTTTATTGAGAAAATGGTTATTTTTGTCGATAACCGTTATCGTGCTAATGTTTATAACAGTTGTTTTCATTCAGCGGGCGGATAGGAAACCGCAATAGGCTATTTTAATACAATTTATTCAAGCTTATGGTTAGGAAAAGCTTTGAGGCGATTTAATAAAAAATGGATAACGAATTGCTAAACGAGCACTTCGTTATCCATATGCATCCGAAAATAGCTTGCCCTTAACGGCGAGACGAAATATTAAAGGACATTAAAATATCGAGCTTCAGGGTGTGAGACGACGAAGGCAGAGACGGATGCTTCCGGTTCCATCATAAAGCCTTCCGTCAGCTGGATGCCGATTTTTTCAGGCTTTAACAGCTTAAACAACTTCGCTTGATCTTCTAAGTCTGGACAAGCCGGATAGCCAAATGAATAGCGCTGACCTTGGTATTTTGCTGCAAACCGTTCCTGCATTGTGAAGTCAAGCGGATCCGGGAAGCCCCATCGGTCGCGGATCAGCTGGTGCGTCCGCTCTGCAAGACCTTCTGCCAGCTCCAGCGCCAATGCTTGAATCGCATGGCTCCGGAAAAATTCACCGCTTTCTTTAAACTGCATGGCGATGCTGCGAATGTCTTTTCCAGCAGTTACGGCAAACAGGGCGATATAATCATGCGGTGTTTCATCTGACCGTTCGCTTACATAGTCGGCAATGCATAAAAACGGCGGCTTTTCCTGCCGAGGGAATGTAAACGTCTCAATGATTTTATCTTTTGCAGCCGGATCTAAAATGTGAATGGAGTTTCCTTCGCGATAGGCCGGGAAAAATTGATAAATAGCAGATGGACGGAACCAGCCATTTTCTTTCCCTAAACGCAGCAATTCATCTATTTCATTTTTTAGTTCTACCGCTTTTTCCTGTTTTTCCAGAAGCATCTGTTTGACATTGCCTTTTAATCCGAGATGGTGTCCTAAAAGCATTTGCATGTTCACATACGGGACGACTTGGGCAATATCAATGTTTTGAATAATGTGTGGATTGCAGTCAGCTGGATGATATACGGTCGGTTTGGACACAGATGATTTTTTTTCAATGATCATAACAGGTTTGCTGCTTTTCTGTCTATTCTGTTTTTCCTCAACTGCGACCGTTCTTTTCTCAAGGAAAGCATCCGGGTTTTCTCTCAGCTTATTGGCAAGCGACAGCCCGTCCATTGCATCTTTCGCATATAACACAGGACCGTCATATTCCGGTGAAATTTTTTGATCGGTAAATTTGCGTGATAATGCAGCACCGCCGACTAAAATCGGAATCGAAATGTTGGCTGTTTTTAAGTCTTGTGCTGTTAACACCATTTGCTGGGCTGATTTGACGAGCAGTCCGGAAAGACCGATAATATCAGGCTTTTCATTATTGACCGCTTCAATCAGCTGCTGCGGCGCAACTTTAATGCCTAAATCAACGACGCGGTAGCCGTTGTTGGAAAGAATAATGTCAACTAAATTTTTGCCGATGTCATGGACGTCGCCCTTGACTGTAGCTAAAATGACTTTTCCTTTGCCGCTGTCATCTTTTTTTTCCATATACGGTTCTAAAAAGGCGACAGATGCTTTCATCACTTCCGCACTTTGAAGCACTTCAGCAACAATCAGCTGATTGTCGTTAAACAGTTCGCCGACAATTTCCATTCCTTTCATTAACGGCCCGTTGATGATATCGAGAGGATCATCATATTTTTCTAGTGCCAGTTGTAAGTCTTCGATTAATCCTTGCTTTGTTCCTTCCACAACGTATTGTGCGAGCCGTTCCTCCAAGGTTAATTCCGTTTTCGGCTTTTTTTCCTCTTTCTTTTTGTCGCGGTAAAAGTTCGTAAATTGTGCGAGCGTCTGATCATTTGTTTCAAATAATAAGTTTTCTGCCAACTTCCGCTCTTCCTCAGGGATCGAAGCGTACCGCTCTAATTTTTCCGTATTGACGATCGCATAATCGAGCCCTGCCTGTGTGCAATGGTATAAAAAAACGGCGTTTAATATTTCTCTGCCGACCGGCGGAAGCCCGAAAGAAACATTGCTGATCCCGAGAATAGTTAAACAGCCGGGAAGATGTTCTTTAATTAAACGGATCCCTTCGATCGTTTCTTGGGCAGATCCGATATATTGCTCATCACCTGTGCCGACAGGGAAGACGAGTGGGTCAAAAATAATGTCGCTTGGACTTATACCGTGTTGATTGACTAAAATGTCATAAGACCGCTTGGCAATCTCCAGCTTTCGCTCCGCAGTCAGAGCCATTCCGTCTTCATCGATTGTTCCGACGACAACAGCTGCACCGAATTGTTTCACAAGCGGGAGAACTTCTTCAAACCGTTCTAAGCCGTCCTCTAAATTGATCGAGTTGATGATCGCTTTCCCTTGTGAGTATTCGAGCGCTTTTCTGATGACATTGGCGTCGGTTGAGTCAATGACAAGCGGCGCTTTTACTTTTTTTACAACCTCGCGGATGAAGTTTTCCATATCTTCAAGCTCGTTTCGGTCCGGATCTGCGAGACAGACATCGATGACGTGGGCGCCGTTTTTCACTTGAGCGCGGGCGATCTCCGCTGCTTCTTCAAATTTTCCTTCCGCAATGAGACGCTTGAATTTACGCGAACCGATGACGTTTGTGCGTTCACCGACAAACAGCGGGCGCATTGATTCATCATAGCGAAGGGGCTCGATGCCTGATACCGTATGTTGATTTTGCTTTTTGACGATTTTTCGCGGTTTTAAGCCTTCCATTGCCTCCCTTATTGCGCGAATATGTTCGGGAGTTGTTCCGCAGCAGCCGCCGACCATATTAAGCCAGCCTCTTTCTGCAAACCCTCTGATTTTTTTTGCTAAAGATTCCGGTGATTCATGGTAGCGACCTTCTTCATCAGGCAGTCCGGCATTCGGATAACAGCTGACAGCGGTATTGGCGATTTCAGACAATGTGCGGATGTGATCGGTCATGAATTCAGGACCTGTCGCACAGTTTAAGCCGACGGCAATTGGATTCATATGTTCAGCTGAAATGTAAAACGCTTCAATATCTTGACCGGCGAGAGTTGTTCCCATCGGTTCTATCGTTCCGGACAGAATGATCGGCACTTCTTTCTTGAGCTTTTGAAAAGCTCGTTGAATTCCTAAGTAACCTGCTTTTACATTGAGCATATCTTGGCTTGTCTCAAGGAGAAGTACATCAACGCCCCCCACTAACAGTCCTTCCGCTTGAACTTGATAAGCTTCTGCCAATTGTTGGAATGTAACTCCGCCTGTAACGGAGAGCGTTTTAGTCGTTGGCCCCATTGATCCTGCCACAAAACGAGGCCAATCCGGTGTTGAATATTTTTCTGCAGCGCGCTTTGCAATCTCAGCTGCTTTTTTATTTATTTCAAAAGCAAGGTGCCCCAAGTTATATTCCTCGAGGACGATGCTTGTGCCGCCAAACGTATTTGTTTCGATAATATCAGCGCCTGCTTCAAGGTACGCTTCATGAATACGGACAATCGTTTCAGGGGAAGTGATGTTTAAATATTCGTTGCATCCTTCATATTCTTCACCGCCAAAATCTTTCGCAGATAATTCTGCAGCTTGAATCATTGTTCCCATGGCTCCGTCTAGTATTAAAATTTTTTTCTCCAGCTGTTCCTTTATGTTATACATGGGAAATCTTCCTTTCTCGTTTTGCCTTTTCTTTTTCATGAATGTATTCCGTCAGCTCGACTGTCATCTCATAATGCAAAAACGGAGTGATTAAGTAAATGCCGTTAAACAGGTCAAATGCTGCGTCAATAAGCGATTTTGCAATGGCAAGTCCTTCTCGTTTTCCCTTTTCTTTATCATTGCCTGCTTTTTGCATCTGTTCGCGAATCGAATCGGACAATTTAATGCCTGGCACTTCGTTATGAATAAATTCAGCATTGCGGCTGCTTATTAACGGCATAATCCCGAGATATATCGGAACATTCAGATGTTTTGTTGCTTCATATACTTCTTCGATCAGCTTCTCCGAGTAGAGCGGCTGCGTAATAAAATAATCGGCTCCGCAGCTGATTTTTTTCTCAAGCCTCTGAACTGCGCGATCAAGATGTCTAACGTTCGGATTGAAGGCAGCGGCTACAGTAAAGTTTGTTTTTTGACCAAGTGATTTTCCGGAGTATGACAAACCTTCATTAAATTGCTTAATTAAGCTGATTAAATCAAACGATGATAAATCATAGACAGAGGTTGCACCCGGAAAATCACCGATTTTGGACGGGTCGCCGGTGACCGCTAAAATATCGTGCAGGCCAAGCGTATGCAGCCCCATTAAATGGGATTGAATGCCGATTAAATTTCTGTCACGACATGTTAAATGAACGAGCGGGCGAAGCTGGAAACGGCTTTTCACAATATTTGCGCAAGCAACATTGCTGATTCTTGGTGTAGCAAGGGAATTATCCGCAAGCGTAATTGCATCAATCCCCGCTTTTTTCAACGCTTTTGCTCCTGTTAAAAATTTTTCCAAGCCGAGCGTTTTCGGCGGGTCCAATTCTACAATCACTGAGCGTCTGTTTTTTGCAATATCTGGGAGAGGAGTTTCTTGACTTTCTTTCGTAGGTAAAACATGAATTGGAACATTTCGTTCTTTAACTTCTTTCTCTGTGACAGGAGGGAGGTTTGATACAGCTTCAGCCATTGCCCGAATATGTTTCGGCGCGGTTCCGCAGCATCCGCCGAGAAGCCGGACACCTTGTTTTCGGAATTGAAGAGCCGCTTCATAAAAATAGTGTTCATCTGATTCATAAACTAATCTTCCGTTTTCATACCTTGGCAGGCTGCCGTTTGGAAAAGCGGATAAAAAGGCATGTTCAAACAGCGGCACTTCTTCCAGAGATTGCAGCATATGATAAGGGCCTAAACGGCAATTGAGGCCGACAATATCTGCACCAAGTTCTTCAAGCATTTTCAAACCGTCTGCCAATCTTGTTCCATTTTGAAAGACGCCTTGTTCGTGCAAAGAAACATTTGTGATAATGGGCAAATCCGTTTCTTTTCTAGCTATTTGCAAAACGGTTTTCAGTTCTTCCAAGTCGTAATAGGTTTCTAAAATAATGCCATCTACGTTTTCGGATAAAAGGACATGAAGCTGCTCACGAAAATTTTCGGCAATGTCAGATAGCGTGAAGGCGCTTTTTTGAAACGAACGGATGCCGCCGATTGTTCCGATGACATACCCTTTGTTTTCCGCTTTTTGTAACGCCCTCTTTGCAAGTTCAACCCCTTTTTGGTTGATGATCTTTATATCATCTTCCAGCCCATATCTGGCAAGCTTTATGCGATTGGCGCCGTATGTATTTGTTTGAATAACAGTTGCGCCTGCGTCTAAATAGGCTGAATGAATCCGTTCTATTTCTTCCGGTTTTGAAACGTTTAGCTCATCAAAGCATCTGTCTATTCCGAATGAGTATAGTAGAGTCCCCATTGCTCCGTCGGCAATTAATATATGATTTTGTAAATCTTGTAAAAGCCCCATAAAAAGTCCTCCAATCAAATGAAATAGGCGCCTGCAAGGAGGCGAACACCTATATAAAAAAGAAAAGCCTTCTAAGAAGAAGACTTTTTCTTGAACATTTTCCCCTTCTTCTTATCTTCCGAGCGCAAATTTACGCATCGCTGGATTTAGCACCTTGGTACCCAAAGTTTTTGGGTAATCCGGTTGCTGAAGGTTCATCGGGCCAGTCCCTCCGCTTCTCTTGATAAGAACGCTTTACCGTATGAAATTTTAAAACAACGGATTAATCCTAATTTAACGAATTTTATCGAAATAATCAATATAAAATTTCAATTTTGTGAACAGGGCAAAGCTAGCGAAAATTAATAAATTGTACGTCGATCGGCAAGTCGGCGCTTTTCACAGCTGCAATCACTTTTTGCAAATCGTCCTTGCTTTTGCCGCTTACCCGGACTTGGTCGTCTTGAATTTGGCTTTTTACTTTTAGCCCGGTATTTTTGATCAGCGCATTGATCTTTTTCCCGTTTTCTTTGTCAATTCCGTTGACAAGTTTGGCTCTTTGTCTGACAGTGCCTCCTGAAGCCTTTTCGATTTTCCCGTACTGAATATTCTTGGTTGCGACACCGCGTTTAATCATTTTGCTTACTAATACATCTTTTAGTTGATTCAGCTTATATTCATCGTCAGAGATTAGCACAAGCTCATCTTTTTCTAGGGATATATCGCTTTTAGATCCTTTGAAATCATATCTGTTTACAATTTCTTTTTTCGCCATTTGAATGGAATTGTTCACTTCGGCAATATCCACTTTTGAGACGATGTCAAATGAATTCTCCTTAGCCAACTTTTTACCTCCAATAACGTTATTTACATTCATTATAGTGAATGTCGTTCAGTTGAACAACTCTTTTAGGGGTTCCTCGCAAATTAAATGAAAAAACCGTTACGTAAAGCAACGGCAAGGAAATTAATATCTGCTTAAATGCAATTAAGCTAAAGATGTCGCTTTAGAACATTTAGGGGAAAGAAAGTCTTGTAAGTTTTTTACTGCTTCGAGCGAATCTTCTCCTTCAGCGCTGATGACTACATGACCTTCTAAAAAGGCGGAAAAACCGAGCATGCTTAAAACGCTTTTCGCATTTAATTGGAGCTTTTTTGTTTGGAATAAAATGTAGCTGTTAAATTTAATCGCTTCATGGACAAGGGAAATGACATATTCCGGCTCCATCTCTTTTGTAAGATACACGGAAATTTCATGTTTCTTCATTGTGCCACCTCTTGTATACTTATTTTACAATATCTTACATTAATAAAGGATAGATTCCCACATGTTTGTCATTTCCTCTTACATATAAAAAAATGACCTCCGCTTTCGAATATGGAAACGTTCTGGATTTCTCTGTTTTTTAATGAAATGAATGGTCTAATCAAATTGAAAGTTATTGCCCCGCCCATGTTTTATTAGACAAAAATGAAAACAAAAGCTAGAGAAAAGATGCATACTGTAAGATAAGAAAGCGTCTTTTTCTTTCAGAACGTCCGGATAGAAGAGGTGGAAGACTCGCCTTTAGAGATATTTCAAAAAAAGAAAAAGCCCGACAGGCGGGCATTATAAATGATCCGTTTTCTTTGAGTATTGCCGTTTTCCAAGCTCTCGATTTTTTTCCTTCAATAGATTTTTTTCGTGTCGTTTTGCATTGTTGTCTACAGCTTTTTTATCATTATCGCTTGTTTTGGACATTCAGGAAGCTCCTTTCCATACTGTTATATACTTATGATTTCCATGAAGCTTCTTGAATATGTTTATTTAGAAAAAATACAGCAAGGGTGCCGGGGCCAGAGTGTGCACCAATGACAGCACCGATCGTATGGATGATAATTTCTTTTGGATGAAACGTTTCTTCAATTAATTGTTTTAATTCGAGAGCTGCTTCTTCATCATCACCATGGCTGATGGCGATTGTCTGTTCACTCAATCTGTCTCCACGCTCTTCCATCAGCTCAAGAATTCTCCGGTAAAGCTTCTTTTTCCCGCGGATTTTTTCCAGCGGGATCAGCTTTCCTTCTTCGACATGCAAAAGCGGCTTGATATTAAGCAGTCCGCCAACAAACGCAGATGTTTTGCTGATTCTCCCGCCGCGAGCCAAATATTCCAGGCGATCAACTGTAAAAATGTGCTCCATATGACTGCAATACTCTTTTACTGCATTTGCCATTTGTTCTAAATCAAGTCCTTGTTTTGCTAATTGAATGGTGTAGCGGACAGCAAGTCCATACCCAAGTGAAGCACATTTCGAATCGATAATTTGCAGTTTCCAATTCGGATATTTTTCAAGCAATTGCTGCTGAACCATAACGGCAGTTTGATATGTACCGGACAATTCGGAAGAAAAGGCAATATACAGCGCCGGCTGATTGTCTTTCGCCAGCTTTTCAAATTGATTGGTGATTGTTTCCGGTGATGCTTGTGATGTTTTAGCAACGTTTCCAGCTCTCATATAGTCGTAAACTTCTTTTGGTTTGATTGTCAATTGATCCTCATAGTCCTTCTCGCCAAGGTGGACACGAAGAGGGATGAAAGAAACGCCTTGATCGTTTAAAAAAGAGACAGGTAGATCACAAGCACTATCAGCGATAATGTGAATATTCATTAATCACACCTACTTTTTTTCATTTACATATAGTCTATCTTGATCACAAATAGAAAACAATACAATTTGTGCAAACTGAAAATTTAAAAAAGAAGGACAAAAAAAGAAAAAATGGACGAAACAAGAGGAGCTCGTTTCGTCCATTTCATGTGCGCCCGGCATGGGTGTAATCTATAGGGTGAAAGTCCCGAGCTGCGAAGGCAGAAGTAGCAGTTAGCTTAACGCAAGGGTGTCCGTGGTGACGCGGAATCTGAAGGAAGCGAGCGGCAAACTTCCGGTCTGAGGAACACGAACTTCATATGAGGCTAGGTATCACTGGGTGAGTTTGCATGACAAAACAAAGCCCTTTCTGCCGAAGGTGATACAGAGTAAATGAAGCAGATAGATGGAAGGAAAGATTACACTCTTACCCGGGGAGGTCTGGCTGGCACGCCAAGTAACCTTGGTAACCTATCTAGTGATAGATAGCTGAACAGTCAGAAGTCAGCAGAGGTCATAGTACTCTTTCAAGCTCGAGATGGAAGAGGAAGGACTGAACAATTAAGGAGAACGAATCGCTAGGCGTTCATCTTCTGTGTTGAAGCAGACAATCCGATAGGACTTACTTGAAGGAGGAAGTGGTGAATCCCACGGGGGACTTCAAGAGGGTGGAGCAGAAGATGGCACAAATAGAAGGATTCGTTCACGTGGAGAGGATATCTAATGTTGATGGAACTGATTTTGTCACGGGAAAATCTCATAGCGGCATTTAAAAGAGTTTTACAGAACAAAGGAAGTCACGGAGTAGATGGCATGTCCGTAAAAGACCTACGAAGACACCTCTACGAAAATTGGGACTCCATTCGACAGTCGTTGAGAGAAGGAACCTACAAGCCCTTACCCGTCCGTCGAGTCGAAATCCCGAAACCGAACGGTGGAGTAAGGCTTCTAGGGATCCCTACCGTGACGGATCGTTTCATCCAACAAGCGATTGCCCAAGTGTTGACGAAAATCTTTGATCCGACCTTCTCGAACCATAGCTATGGTTTCCGCCCAGGCAGAAGGGGACATGATGCGGTTAGGGAAGCAAAGGGTTATATCAAAGAAGGATATCGTTGGGTAGTCGATATAGACCTAGAGAAATTCTTTGACAAGGTGAATCATGACAAACTGATGGGGATCTTGGCGAAAACGATCAAAGATCGAATTCTACTGAAGGTAATCCGCCGGTATCTTCAATCAGGCGTGATGATCAATGGAGTGGTAATGGAAACGGACATGGGAACGCCTCAAGGCGGCCCGCTTAGTCCACTTTTATCAAACATCATGCTTCATGAATTGGATAAAGAGCTTGAGAAACGTGGACATAAGTTTGTTCGGTATGCGGATGACTGTAACATCTATGTGAAAACAAAGAAAGCAGGAATTCGTGTCATGAACTCCATTACGAACTTTATAGAGAAGGAGTTAAAGCTCAAGGTAAATAAAGAGAAATCGGCGGTAGACCGTCCTTGGAAACGGAAGTTTCTCGGTTTCAGCTTCACACTCAATAAGACTCCAAAGGTACGGATTGCGAACGAAAGTGTGAAACGTTTGAAGAACAAGATCCGTGAAATTACATCAAGGTCGAAACCGTATCCAATGGAGAAAAGGATTGAGAAACTGAACAAGTATTTAATGGGATGGTGCGGATATTTTGCCTTGGCAGAAACACCAAGTAAGTTCAAAGAATTTGATGAATGGATTAGACGAAGGCTTCGGATGTGTTTGTGGAAAGAATGGAAAACCCCGAAAACAAGAATTCGGAAACTCAGAGGATTAGGGGTTCCAAGCCATAAAGCATTCGAATGGGGCAATACACGCAAGAAATATTGGCGGATTGCCTGCAGTCCCATTCTACACAAAACCCTCGACAACTCCTATTGGAAGCGTCGAGGGTTAAGAAGTCTATTCGAAAGATATCAAGCACTACGTCATACTTAATTGAACCGCCGTATACCGAACGGTACGTACGGTGGTGTGAGAGGTCGGGGGTTAGTCACCCCCTCCTACTCGATATTTATTCCTTGTTCAAAATGTGCCGTACAATCGGCATTCTGGATGGTGTTATGCCTGCTCGATTTTTTCTCGATGCAGATGCTGTACAAAGATTGGTCTGTTCAAATTCGATCTGTTCATTATAAAAACTGCCCTTAAAAGGATTCGAAAATGAACGGAAGGGCATTATCCTTCGAAGCTTGCTTCGTTATTGGCTCTTGCTTCTGATTCGGCAAACGTCATACGGTATGGAAACTTTTCATCATGTTTTTTGACGGCACCTTTCCCTTGCTCAATGAATCGTTTCGATTTATTCCGTTTGCCCAAGTTGGAATCCCCCTTTTGATCATTGACGAAATAACTTCGTCAATTATAGGGTATCCCTTTTTAAACATCTAAATCCTTGTCAATTGTTGTGAGGTGTAAAAAGATAATCGAACTTTTGGACTTTTGCAAAGATTAAAGGGACAGCAATTCCTTTAAAAATTTTGCAACTCCGTCTTCTTCATTTGTCAGCGTAATTTCATCAGCAATCTCTTTGAGCGGCTCAATTCCGTTTCCCATTGCAACGCCTAATCCCGCATATTCGATCATTTCCAAATCATTGTCTTCGTCGCCAAAAGCGATAATTTGCTCTCGAGGGATATTGTAAAATTCGGCGATTTTTTGCAATCCGACTGCTTTATTAATGCCTGCTCGGATAATTTCAATAACATGCCACGGGTGAGCCCAGCTTCTGTGGTCTACAACTTCCGCATGAACTTCATTTAAATAATGGCGAATCCGCTTGACATTTTCTTCGTCTGAATGGATTAACATGCTTGTGACATCGCGATTTAAAACAGCTTTTAAGTTGCCGATTTCAATTTTCGGATTTCCTATACTGAAAATATCCAACCATTGTTCATTATGGTAATGAAAATAAACATGATCAAGCACTTCTGCTAAAATGTTATGGACTTGATGCTGTTCGGCGATTTCTACAATCTCTTTTACAACAGATACATCAAGGGTTGTATGATGAAATCCCCAGGATTCATCCAGCGGATGATGGACAAAGGCTCCGTTAAAATTGACAATCGGGGTTTTTAAATTTAATTCTTCGTAATACATTTTGCTCGAGCGGAACGGCCTTCCTGTTGAAATGCATATGATATGCCCTTCTTCTTGTGCTTTTTGCAAAACATTTTTTGTAAAAGGAGAAATCGTTTTGTCATCTTTCAGCAATGTGCCGTCTAAATCCAATGCGATTAAATGTTTTTTGGCCATAATCTCTCCTCATTTTTTGTTTTTATTTAGTGTATCTTTTTTCCATCTTTTTTGTCCACATGTTAAACTAATTTTAGCAAAAAAATAATGAAAGGAGCATCCTAATTGAAGGTCATTGTTGAGCATACGATGGCGGACAATATCCCTGTACTGCATGTATGCAAAGAAGATTTTATAAAAGATGAGCTGCCGCTTGTTGTGTTTATCCATGGATTTACGAGCGCAAAAGAGCATAATTTGCACATTGCCTATCTTTTGGCGGAAAAAGGTTTACGAGTAGTATTGCCTGATGCGAAATTTCACGGAGAGAGGGATGAGAATCTTTCAGAGGCTGACTTAAATTTAAATTTTTGGAATATTGTTATCAGTTCTGTTAAAGAGCTCGAAAAAATAAAAAATTATTTTTTTGAAAAAAAATTGATTGACGGGAAAAATATAGGGGTAGCGGGAACTTCCATGGGCGGTGTTGCTACACTTGGAGCGCTCACTCAATATCCGTGGATCAAAGCTGCTGTCAGTTTAATGGGCAGCCCACATTATCAAAAATTTTTCAAATATCTTGTGGACTCCTATCAAAAAGCAGGCTATACCTTTCCGTTGTCTGAAGAAGAAATTCAGCAGCAATTCGATGCGTTGTATGAGTATGATTTATCCGTACATAAAGAAGCGTTATGCAACCGCCCCCTTTTGTTTTGGCACGGGATGAAGGATCAAGTTGTACCATTCGCACCTACTTATCAATTTTATGAAGAGATAAAGCCGTTGTATGCTGACAATCCGGAACATTTGGCATTTATTGCGGAAAAGGATGCAGGGCATAAGGTGTCTCGAAAAGGGGTGCTAGAAACGGTTGAATGGTTTGTACGGCATTTGAGGTAGAAAATTTTTAATGTGACATTAACTTCGATATAATGTAATTAACGAATATAAGAGGAGTGGTCGAAATGGATGAAGCGCTGAAGGAAAATATAATGGGTGCTCTTGAACAAGTTATTGACCCAGAACTCGGCATTGACATTGTCAATTTAGGATTAATATATGATTTGGAACTGAACGATGAAGGAGTCCTCAAAGTAACTATGACATTGACGGCAATGGGATGCCCCCTTGCTGGAACAATTGTTCAACAAGTAAAAGCTGCGCTTGACGGAATTCCAGAAATCAAAGATGTCGATGTCAACATCGTTTGGAATCCACCTTGGACGAAGGACCGCATGTCCAGATACGCAAAAATTGCCTTGGGTATTCAATAAAAACTTGTGCAGACTGGCGGAAAAGGCCAGTCTTTTTTATTATGCAAATGTTTTATCAATTTGGCTGCAAGTGTCATTATGTTTTTTTTCGTCTTTATCGCTTCTTTTGTTTATCTCATCACCATAATGGAGCTTTTATCCCGAAACATAATTTGCATTTTTTCTTCAGCATGGCATATCCGGATAATTTGCAAGGGATTCCCTGCTCTCTACTACATTAAGAATCCTTGTTTTTGAACAGAAAAATTATAAATATACAATTGATTTTATTTTTATACAGTATTATAATGGTAACTAATTTAACGGAATGAATTGAAGGTGATTGAGGTTGAATATAGGAATTATCGGGGCAACAGGATATGGCGGTGTGGAACTTTATCGAATTTTAGCCAATCATCGGTATGTCGAAAACATTCATTTATATACATCTTCAGCAGAAAAAAAGAGCTATATTGACGAATATCCGCATTTATCCCATATAAAAGAAAATGAACTAAAACCGCTAGAGCCGGATCAAATAAAAGAAGAAAATGATGTTGTTTTTCTTGCGACGCCGTCGGGGATATCGGCTTCACTGACGCCGGAATTGCTTGACGATCAATTGAAAATCATCGACTTATCAGGCGATTTAAGGTTAAAAAATAGTGATGATTATGAAAAATGGTATAAAAAAGCACCAGCGCCTGAAATGCTTTTGCAGGAAGCGGTATACGGCTTGACAGAGCTGTATCGTGAGGATATTAAGAACGCTAAAATTTTGGCGAATCCTGGATGCTATCCAACTGCAACCTTGCTTGGCCTAGCACCGCTTGTGCGGGAAAAAATCGTCAAAGAGAACTCGATCATTGTTGATGCAAAATCGGGTGTTTCAGGTGCAGGTCGAAACGCTTCGCTTGCTACAAGCTTTGTTGAAATACAAGATAATTTCAAAATTTATAAAGTACATCAGCATCAGCATATACCGGAAATTGAACAGGAGCTTCATAAGTGGGACGAGAAAGTCGGCTTCATTTCGTTCAGCACCCACTTAGTGCCGATGACAAGAGGGATTATGGCGACAATGTATATTGAATTATTAGAAGAATGGAATACTTCAAAATTAGTAGATTTATATGAATCGTTTTATAAACATTCACCATTTGTGAGAGTGCGTACAAACGGAACGTTCCCAAGCACAAAGGAAGTGTACGGCTCGAATTATTGCGATATCGGTCTTGCGTTTGATCAAAGAACAAGTCGGTTGACAGTCGTATCTGTCATTGACAATTTGATGAAAGGCGCTGCAGGGCAGGCAGTGCAAAATTTCAACATTATGTCAGGATTCCAAGAAAATGAAGGACTAAACTTTTTGCCAGTATATCCATAACATCAAGGAGGACTTCTAGTGACAACCAAAATAAGAAAAATAGACAACGGTTCAATTACAACACCGAAAGGCTTTTATGCAGGCGGCTATGAAGCGCACATCCGCTACACTCATAAAAAAGACATCGGCATCATTTATAGTGACGTTTCAGCAACAGCTGCAGCTGTTTACACACAAAACGTTGTGCAAGCTGCCCCAATTTTTGTGACAAAAGAGAGCATTGCAAAGGAAAACAAAATTCAAGCGGTGATTGTCAACAGCGGCAACGCCAATGCCTGTACAGGCGAAAAAGGTTTAAGCGATGCATACGCAATGCGGAAATGGACGGCTGAAAAGCTTGGAATTGCAGATCATCTTGTGGCTGTCGCTTCAACAGGAGTAATTGGCGAATATTTAAACATGGAAAAAGTCCAAGAGGGGATCAACAATATTGAATATGAACGTTCATCAGCAGGAGCCAAAAGCTTTGCCGAGGCTATTTTGACAACAGATACGTTTGAAAAGACTGCCTGCTATCAATTTGAAATCGAGGGAAAACAGGTGACCATCGGCGGAGCAGCTAAAGGATCGGGGATGATTCATCCCAACATGGCGACAATGCTCGGGTTTTTGACGACAGATGCGAATATCGATGAAAAATCGCTGCAGCAAGCTTTTCGAGAAGTTATCGATGAAACGTTTAATCAAATAACCGTTGACGGCGATACATCAACAAATGATATGGTGCTTGTTTTAGCAAACGGAAAAGCTGAACACTCAATGCTGACGGAAGAGCATCCAGATTGGCCTGTTTTTAAAGAGGCGTTGAGAAAAGTAAGCGAAGATTTAGCAAAGCAAATTGCCAGAGACGGTGAAGGTGCGACAAAATTGATTGAAGTTTCTGTTAATGGGGCTAAATCAAAGCAGGAAGCGAACATCATTGCCAAGACGATTGTCGGATCCTCCCTCGTCAAAACTGCAATATATGGAAAAGATGCGAACTGGGGAAGAATCTTGTGCGCCGCCGGCTACAGCGGAGCGGAATTCGATCCGAATCAAATGGAAGTGTATCTCGGCCATATCTTATTATTTAAAAACGGATTGCCAGTTTCATTTTCGGAACAAGAAGCGATCCAATATTTGGATCAGGAAATCGTAGAAATCAAGGTAATGTTAAATAATGGTGAAGCACAAGGAAAAGCATGGGGATGTGATTTAACATATGAGTATGTCAAAATCAATGCAAGTTACCGGACATGATAAACCGATTGTTGTCATTAAGCTTGGCGGCAGCATGCTGGAGCAGCTGTCAGAAAGCTTTTTAGACAGCATAAAAGAACTGTTAACTACGAAACGGGTCATTATCGTCCACGGTGGAGGACCGGACATTAACAATATGTTGACAAAATTAAATGTAAAAAGCGAGTTTTACAACGGCATGCGTAAAACGACAAAAGAAGTGCTTGAAATTGCAGAAATGGTTCTTTCAGGAAAAATTAACAAACAGCTTACGGCTCTGTTGACACAAAAAAGTGTGAAAGCGATCGGTCTTTCAGGCACTGATGGTCAGCTAATTGTCTCGTCATTTTTAGATGAAGAAAATCTTGGCTTTGTCGGCAAAGTCGAGCAGATTAATGATGAACTATTGCGTTCGCTGCTAATTCTTGACTATGTTCCAGTCATTGCCCCGATCGGCATAACGGCGGATGGGCAAAAATTAAATATCAACGCAGATCTGGCTGCTAGTGCAATTGCTGAAAAAATAAATGCGGAACAGCTGCTGTTTGTGACGAATGTTCCGGGAATTTTACATGACGGCAAGCTTATTGAAGAAGCGACGGAAACGATGATCGAAAAACTCATTGAACAGAAGGTTATTTACGGCGGGATGATTCCGAAAGTACAGGCGGCTTTAGATGCGCTTTCTGATCAGCTTGAGCATGTGATGATTGTGAGCGGCAACGACCGTATTTTTAAGGAAGGGAAAATGATCGGGACGAAAATTACGAAAAAACGAGAGGTCGTGGTCAAATGAGTTATTTATTTCCAACCTATGCGAAGTGGGATGTGGCGATTGAAAAAGCAGAAGGAAGCTATGCATATGATGCAAACGGAAAAAAATATTTAGATTTTATTTCCGGAATTGCTGTATGCAACCTGGGTCATTGTCCGAAGCAAGTGGCGGATGCCATCACTGAACAGCTGCAAAAGGTATGGCATACTTCTAATCTTTTTCATATCCCCCTTCAAGAAGAGGTTGCCAAGCAATTGGTGGAGCATTCAAGCGGAGATGCCGTATTTTTTGCGAACAGCGGCGCCGAAGCGAATGAAGCCGCCATTAAACTGGCTAGAAAACATACCGGCAAACATAAAATCATTACATTTTACCAGTCTTTTCACGGCAGAACATTTGCGACTATGACGGCTACTGCTCAAGAAAAAGTACATAAAGGGTTCGGTCCTCTCATTCCTACGTTCGAATATCTTCCTTACAATGATGCAGCTGCGGTGAAAAACATTCATGATGAGGATATAGCTGCTTTTATGCTGGAAGTGGTTCAGGGCGAGGGAGGAGTTATTCCTGCAACGAAGGAATTTTTACAGGCAGTAGAAGAAAAGTGCAGGGAGATCGGCGCATTATTCATCGTCGATGAGGTGCAAACTGGCATCGGACGCACCGGAAAAGCATTCGGCTACCAGCATTACGGCATTTCTCCGGATATTATCACTGTCGCCAAAGGATTGGGAAGCGGATTTCCTGTCGGAGCCATGATCGGAAAACAAGAATTGATCGAAAGTTTTTCACCGGGAACACACGGTTCAACGTTCGGCGGGAATTATTTGGCTATGGCAGCTGCGAAAGCGACTTTGGAAACTGTTTTTCAGCCAAGCTTTTTGCAAAGCGTTCAGGAAAAAGGTCAGCGGCTGTTCGAAGGTCTATCAGAACTCTTGAGAGATGTGCCTACTGTAAAAAAAGTGCGGGGTAAAGGATTGCTGCTTGGAATTGAGCTGGATATTGAGGTCAATAAAGTGCTTGCTTCTTTAAGAGAAGAAGGACTTCTAGCACTTTCAGCTGGATCCAATGTGTTACGGCTTCTTCCTCCGCTCACTGTTTCGAATGAAGAAATTGATTTAGGACTGGGCATTATTGCTTCTGTTTTGAAAAAAGAAAAAATCTTCTCTTCCTAAAAGAGGAGAATTTTCTTGCAAATTGTTGTATAAATATACATCAAAGAGGTGTTCAATATGCAAGGTTATCTTGTATTAGAAGATGGAACAGTTTTTGAAGGCAAGATGGATGAAATCGTGTCTCCTGTTAAAGGGGAACTCGTTTTTTATACAGGAATGACAGGATATCAAGAGGTGTTGACAGATCCTTCCTACAAAGATCAAATCGTCGTTTTTACGTATCCGCTTATTGGCAATTACGGCATCAATGATCAAGATTTTGAAAGCAAAAAGCCGCAGGTGAAAGGGGTCATCCTTTTTCAGCTGACTGAACACTATTCCCATTATAAAGCGAACCGTTCATTAAAAGACTATTTACAAAAATGGAATATTCCTTATTTAACAAATGTTGACACGAGAGCTGTTGTCAAACAAATCCGATCAAAAGGGACATTGCATGCGGTCATTTCAAAAGACAAACAATACGACTCTCAGGATAAGCTCTCCGATTTTCCGATTCGCGACGTTTCTGCAAGCGAAATCGAAACGTTTGGCAATGGTGCGACACACATTGCGCTAATTGATTTTGGATTTAAAAAATCGATTTTGAATTCTTTGCTGAAAAGAGGCTGTAAAGTTTCAGTCGTTCCGTTTCATCAAATGGAAAAAGTGTTTGAAATCAAGCCGCATGGCATCGTGCTGTCGAACGGACCGGGCGATCCAAAGCAAATGAAAAATTATTTTTCAACATTAAACCAATTGATGAAGCAATATCCGACGCTCGGGATTTGTTTAGGGAATCAGCTGATTGCCCTGTCGTTTGGCGGGAATACAACAAAGCTCAGATTCGGGCACCGCGGAGCAAACCATCCGGTAATTGATCAAAAAACAGGAAACGTATTTATTACATCACAAAACCACAGCTATGTGGTGGATAAAAAAAGCTTGGAAAAAACACCTCTTAAATTGCGATATACAAATGTCAATGACGGCTCAGTTGAAGGGCTTGAGCATGAAAAATTGAAAGTCATGTCTGTTCAATTTCATCCGGAAGCCCATCCAGGACCGGAAGATGCTAGTTTTATTTTTGATGAATTTTTAGACACATATGTAGCAGCAGGGAGAGAAAAAGTCTATGCCTAAAGATACATCATTAAACAAAATACTAGTGATCGGTTCAGGTCCGATCATTATCGGCCAAGCGGCGGAATTTGACTATTCTGGGACGCAGGGATGCTTGGCGTTAAAAGAAGAAGGATTTGAAGTTGTACTTGTTAATAACAATCCTGCAACGATTATGACTGATACGAAAATTGCCGATGCGGTCTATTCAGAGCCGCTTACGGTGGAAAGCATTGAAAAAATAATTGCTAAAGAACGTCCAGACGGCCTTTTGGCAACATTGGGGGGCCAGACGGCTTTAAATCTAGCTGTGGAGCTTGATCAGGCAGGGATTTTGCAAAAATACGGCTTGAAACTGCTCGGAACCTCGATCGAATCGATTCAAAAAGGGGAGGACCGGGAGCTATTTCGAAAGCTGATGATTGATTTGAACGAGCCGATCCCGGAAAGCAAAATTGTGGAGGATGTTCCGTCCGCCCTTCAATTTGCTGATGAAATTGGTTTTCCGATTATCATTCGTCCGGCTTATACGCTTGGCGGCAAAGGCGGAGGCATCGCCTACAACCGAGAAGAGTTTATTTCCATTGTCACAAATGGACTTAAAATGAGCCCAATCAATCAAGTGCTTGTGGAAAGAAGCATTGCCGGATTTAAGGAAATCGAATATGAAGTGATGCGCGATGCAAAAGGTACTTGTATTACCGTCTGCAATATGGAAAACATTGATCCAGTCGGAATTCATACCGGGGATTCGATCGTTGTTGCTCCATCTCAAACATTAACAGATGAAGAATATCAAATGCTCCGGCAGGCGGCTTTGAAAATTATCGATGCATTAAAGGTAGTCGGGGGTTGCAACATTCAGTTTGCACTTGACCCTGAAAGCAAGCAATATTACGTGATTGAGGTCAACCCTAGGGTAAGTCGCTCTTCCGCACTTGCTTCGAAAGCGACCGGTTACCCAATTGCCAGAATGGCTGCAAAGCTAGCTGTTGGCTACTCATTAGCGGAGCTGAAGAACCCGTTAACGATGTCGACATATGCCAGCTTTGAACCTGCACTTGACTATGTAGTTGTCAAATTTCCGCGCTGGCCGTTTGATAAATTTACAAAAGCAGATCGGAAGCTTGGAACAAAGATGAAAGCAACCGGCGAAGTGATGGCGATCGAACGGACGATGGAAGCCGCTCTGCAAAAAGCTGTGGAATCGTTGGAATTAAATAATATCGGCATTTATTTGCCTAAGCTTGTGAAAGAAGATACGTCAGCTCTTATTAACCGCCTCCAGCATGCAGATGATGAACGCTTTTTCATCTTAATGGAGCTGTTAAGAAGAGGAGTTTCCATAGATGAGCTTCACAGCCAGACAAAAATTGACTATTATTTCTTGCATGTTTTCAACCATCTAATTGAACTTGAAGGAAAAGCGAAAAAAGAAAAGCTGTCTCCAAGCCTTTTAAAAGAACTGAAATTTTTCGGCTTTTCCGACCGTTCGATTTCATATTGGCAAAAGACAGAAGAAAAAGAAATACGAAAGCTCCGCAAAGAGTGGGGGATTAAAGCCATATTCAAAATGGTTGATACATGTGCCGCAGAATTTGAAGCGAGAACAAATTATTTCTATTCTACGTACGTTTTCGGTGAAAACGAAGCTGTCTCCACAAGCGGAAAGAAGAAGGCGCTTGTCATTGGTTCCGGCCCGATTCGCATCGGACAGGGAGTTGAGTTTGACTACAGTGCTGTTCACTGCATTCAAACATTGCAAAAGCTTGGATATGACGCGATCATGATCAACAATAATCCTGAGACGGTCAGCACTGATTATGAAACAGCGGATCGATTATATTTTGAGCCGTTAACAGTCGAACATATATTAAATGTTGTTGAAAATGAAAACATTGACGTAACGCTCGTCCAATTTGGCGGCCAGACGGCGATCAACTTAGCGGAGAAGCTTGAAAAAGCAGGCGTGAAGCTGCTTGGTACAACTTCTGAGCTTCTGGACATATTGGAGGATCGAGAAAGATTTTATCAGCTATTAGACGAAACGAATATCCCGCACATTCAAGGAGCAATGGCACATACAAAAGAGGAGGCGATATCGGAAGCGAAAAAGCTGCGGTATCCGATCCTGTTAAGACCTTCATATGTTATTGGCGGAAAAGGCATGGTGAAGGTAAAAAATCAAGAAGAGCTGCTTTCGTTAGTGGAGCAGACGGACGAAAATCATTTTCCTCTTCTTTTAGATGAATTCCTTTTTGGTCAGGAAGCGGAGGTTGATTTAATAGCTGACGGGAAAAATGTGTTTATTCCGGGATTTATGGAGCATATCGAGCCCGCTGGTGTTCATTCTGGCGATAGTTATGCGATTTTTCCAGCTGTGTCGTTGTCAAAAGAAATAAAAGAAAAAATGACCGACTATGCGGAAAGAATGGTTCAACATTTGCAATATAAAGGCATTATGAACATTCAATTTTTAATTGATGGTCAGGACGTTTATGTGCTGGAAGTGAATCCACGTGCGAGCCGGACTGTACCGATCGTCAGCAAAGTTGCCGGAGTGCCGTTAGTAGATCTTGCGACAACCATTTTAACCGGAAAAATGTTAACTGACTTACATCCTCAAATAGCAGCCCATGAATATGTGGCTATTAAATATCCGGTATTTTCAACGCACGCCCATTCAGATGTCGATATGAAACTAGGTCCGGAAATGAAATCGACGGGCGAAGGAATGTGTGTCGGCAAATCTGTGGAGGAAGCGATGCGGAAGGTATTCGATCATTTATTTCCAATTCATTCGGATGGTATTTTTGTGGATGGAGATAAGAAAGATGATGTACTCGATTATATAAAACCGGTAACGGATAGTTTTGAAAGTTGGCTTGAGAAAAAAGAAGCGGTGCTTTATTATAATCCGGAAGAAAACGATCAGGCAAAGGCAAGACGACAAAAAGCGCTTGAACGAGGAATTATGGTATTGACGGAAGAAGCATCATTTCAGGCATTTTTAAGTGCACTAACAGTTAGCAAATACACGCCTATTTCTTTACATGAACTGTCAGATAAAGGAGTCGAAATGAGTTTATGAGCACACTTAAAGGTCGTAACGTTTTAAAGCTGCTTGATTTTACATCAGAAGAAATTCAATATTTGCTCGAGGAAGCATTGAAATTAAAGCAAAATCCGCTATCAAACGTCCTTCATGGGAAAACGCTGGCGATGATTTTCGAAAAATCATCCACTCGAACTCGTGTCTCCTTTGAAGTAGGAATGCTGCAATTAGGGGGACATGCGCTTGCCCTTTCTTCAAAAGAGCTTCAGCTCGGGCGCGGTGAGACAATCGCTGATACAGCGAGAGTATTGTCGCGATATGTGGATGCCATTCTTCTCCGCACAACTGACCATAATCGGGTCAAAGAGCTTGCCGAATATGCAACTGTCCCTGTCATCAATGGTTTGTGCGACTTGTACCATCCTTGCCAAGCGTTAGCTGATTTATTGACAATTTATGAGCTGAAAGGAAAATTTTCAGGCGTAAAAGTCGTTTATGTTGGCGACGGCAACAATGTCGCCCACTCCCTTATGGTTGGCTGCGCAAAAGTTGGCGCTCATTTTACGATCGCAGCCCCAGAAGGCTATGAGCCAAATGAAAGCATTTTGAAACAGGCGAAAGAAATTGCTGGCGAAACGGGCGGGAAAGTCGAATTAATTCATAATCCAGACGAAGCGGTTCAGGATGCTGATATTATTTATACGGACGTTTGGGTCAGCATGGGACAGGAAGAAGAAACAGAAGCAAGAATGAAAGCATTTAAACCGTTTCAAGTAAATCAATCCTTGCTGGCAAAAGCAAAACGAGATGCAAGCTTCCTTCACTGCCTGCCGGCTGCGCGCGGTTTGGAAGTGACAGATGAAGTGATGGACGGAAGCCAATCAGCGGTATTTTTGCAGGCCGAAAACCGCCTTCATGCGCAAAAAGCAATTTTAAAAGAAATTATGGCTTAACAAGATCTTTCGTTGATAAAGCAGGATGATCTCCTGCTTTTTTCTTTTGAAACCGGGGCGAAAGGTTTTACTCTACTGCATGTATATCCAGACAAAAAAGAACGACAGGTGAGACGATTTTGGGAATAATTGTAAATAATGATTCTCGCAGAAACAGTAAAAAGAGCTTTTGATCCAGCATTCGGTGCTTGAACGCTTAAACGATTTTTTCAAAAGGATGCCATATGCAGTGAGTTCGATTTTGGGCGTTGAGTAAAGTTTCGAAGTACATCACATAATGAAAATTATCAAAGGTGTTTCTGTCTATACATGAAAAATCTTCTGATAGCCAACAATAATGTCCAAGGAGGGATGATTCATGGGTCAAAATCGTCAATTCAGGCCTGGTCAAAAAGCACCTAACAACGGAATCTACATCGAAGTCGGCGAGACCGGATCGATGGTGGTCGATCCCAAAAAGGTTGAACTCAAAGCAGGAGATCGATTCCCCGAAACATCCAACCATAATCGGGTTTGGACCTATAAGCGCAAGCCGTAATATTTCGAACAACGCTAAGCCATTCGGAAAACGAATGGCTTTACTTGATTTATAAAGAAGTTATAATAAAATTAAAGGTCAAAAAAAGTCAAAATAGGGGCGTTTCGGTATGGATGTAAATCAATTCACGGAGAAGCTGCAAAAAGGTCTGGTAGAAGCTCAAAAAATCGCAAAAGAACATGAACATCAAGAAGTGGATGAATTTCATATTTTACTTGCTTTTCTGCGGCAGTCTGACGGGATTTTTCCAAGAATTTTAGAAAAACTTAAATGTCCTGTACAACAAATTGAGTCAGCGATCAACGAGTATTTACAAAAAAAGCCGAAAATATCTGTTCACGGAAACGGTGAGGTAAATATTTATATTTCCCGTACTCTTTCAGAAGCTTTTGCAAAAGCGGACGAAATAAGGAAAGATTTTCAAGATGATTATTTATCAGTTGAACATATTATATTGGCATTTTCCGAATCGAGCTCAAAAGAAGTGAGAGAGCTTTTTCAGCAGTATCACTTAACAAAAGCTGCCATATTGAAAGTGTTAAAGGAAATAAGGGGGAATGCTCGGGTGACATCACCTAATCCAGAAAGCACTTATGAAGTATTGGAGAAATACGGCCGTGATTTAGTTAAAGAGGTGAAAGAAGGAAAAATTGACCCTGTCATTGGCCGTGATCAAGAAATTCGGCGCGTGATCCGAATTTTATCAAGAAAAACGAAAAACAACCCGGTGTTAATCGGTGAACCAGGGGTTGGAAAAACAGCGATCGTGGAAGGATTAGCCCATCGGATTGTACGAAAAGATGTACCGGAGGGATTAAAAGATAAAACAATATTTGCTTTAGATATGAGCTCGCTCATTGCGGGAGCCAAGTTTCGCGGAGAATTTGAAGAAAGATTAAAAGCCGTTTTGCAAGAAATTAAAAAGAGCGATGGACGGATTATTTTATTTATTGATGAATTGCACACAATAGTCGGGGCCGGCAAAACAGAAGGAGCGATGGATGCCGGCAACATGTTAAAGCCGATGCTTGCGAGAGGTGAGCTGCACTGCATAGGAGCAACGACACTTGATGAACATCGCAAGTATATTGAAAAAGATCCGGCGCTTGAGCGGCGTTTTCAACAGGTGCTTGTGAGCGAACCGTCTGTGGAAGACACGATTTCTATTTTACGAGGACTAAAAGAACGGTTTGAAATCCATCATGGAGTCAAAATTCATGATTCGGCGATTGTAGCTGCGAGTGAGCTCTCGCACCGCTATATTACAGAACGCTTCCTGCCTGATAAAGCGATTGATTTAATCGATGAAGCATGCGCGATGATCCGCACGGAAATAGATTCAATGCCGACAGAACTTGATGAAGTGACGAGAAGGATTATGCAGCTTGAAATTGAAGAGGCTGCATTGAAAAAAGAAACGGATGACATCAGCCGAATCAGATTGGAAGAGTTGCAAAAGGAACTTGCAAATTTAAAAGAGAAAGCAAATGAAATGAAGGCGAAATGGCAGCTTGAAGTCGAAGGTATTCAACAGCTTAGAAGCTTGAGGGAAGAGCTGGAAAAAGCACGCAGAGATTTAGCTGATGCTGAAAATGAATACGATTTAAACAAAGCGGCTGAGCTGCGCCATGGAAAAATTCCGGCGCTGGAAAAACAAATCAAACAGCTGGAAGAAGAAATGAAGCAGAAAGAGGAAAACAGAATGCTTCGCGAGGAAGTAACAGAAGAGGAAATTGCCGGTATTGTGTCAAGATGGACTGGCATTCCGGTAGCAAAGCTTGTACAAGGGGAAAGAGAAAAGCTTCTGAAGCTTGAACAAATATTAAAAGAAAGGGTCATCGGGCAAGACGATGCAGTTGAATTAGTATCGGATGCAGTTTTGCGTGCGCGGGCAGGCATAAAAGATCCGAACAGGCCGATCGGCTCCTTCCTCTTTTTAGGTCCGACAGGGGTCGGGAAAACGGAGCTGGCGAAAGCATTGGCAGAAGCGCTTTTTGACAGCGAGGACGAAATAGTCCGCATTGATATGTCGGAGTATATGGAAAAACATTCTGTCTCAAGGCTGATCGGCGCACCTCCGGGTTATGTCGGATATGAAGAAGGAGGACAGCTGACGGAAAAAGTTCGGAGACATCCGTACTCGGTTATATTACTGGACGAAATCGAAAAGGCTCACCCAGAAGTGTTTAACATATTGCTGCAAATACTTGATGACGGCAGGGTGACCGATTCGAAAGGAAGAACAGTTGATTTTAAAAATACAGTGATCATTATGACATCCAACATCGGTTCTCAGCATTTGCTCTCCGGTTTAAATGATGAGGGGGAAATAACAGACGAAGCGAAAAAGAAAGTTCTTGATGAGCTTTCCATGCATTTCCGACCAGAATTTTTAAACCGGATTGATGACACGATCCTGTTCAAGCCTTTAACAATGAACGAAGTAAAAGGAATAGTAGAAAAACTTTTAAAAGAGCTTCAAGCGCGCCTATCCCATAAACAACTTACACTAAAGATTACAGATGAAGCGAAGGAATTCATTGCAAAAAGAGGATTTGATCCTGTATTTGGCGCACGGCCGCTGAAACGGTTTATTCAAAAGCATGTAGAGACAAAACTTGCGAAAGCGGTTATTGCTGGAACCGTTCATGATCGTGACCAAGTTCTGTTAGGGGTAGAAAATGAAGAAATTGTTATAAAAACGGATTTGCATGCTCATGAGAAGAGCGGAGCAGCAAAATTAGAATAGCTATAAATGGATATTAAAACCCTTCTCAATCGAGGAGGGTTCTTTTTTTTGTGCGGACCATGTAGACATAGGAAACTGTGTCCTGGCGGCGGGGAATCTGATTCGGAGACTAAAAACAGGGCGAGATTCCTATCAGGCTAGTTTCATGGGGAGATTGCACAGCTAAGCAAGCCTGATTCTGCCTAAAGACTAGAAAACTATAATTGGAAAAGTGTAGTGATTTATAAGTTTTTCCGCCAATCTTAGTTGTGCTGACGTATACGTAACAGCTTCATGTAAATTTGCTAGGCTGAAATCTTAATTATACTGACGTATATGTTAACTGGTAAGGGTCTGTCCAAAGACAAATCTCCATTGAAAACAAAAAATCACAGGGGATGTCTTAAGACCAAAAATGACTTATTAGACTATCCCCTTTTTTTTGAATTTGTCTATATTATGACGTAACAAGTGAGGCTTCGCCGATAGCAGCAGGCATCTAATCGCTGATTTTCGTTTTAAAAAAAAGAAATTGGCAATTCGCCAATTTCGACAAATTCTTAATGCTCTTCTGAAGGTTCAGCCGGAATTAACTCCCCAATTATAAAGAGAAGTACGGTAAAAACAACAGAGATTATAATTGCTGTTGAAAAATGGAATGCAGAGCCTGTCATGGAAGAAACAACATAGCTGGCCATGTTGACAAGCAAAAACGTCCAAAAAAATGTTGCGAAATATCTCATTATCTTCACCTCGTTTATTCCTGTCTTTACTTATATTATCATACAACATTTTTCATGAAAACGGTTGTTTCGCGATTTTTTTGCGAGACTTTTTGACATTTCGTACATACATTATAAAAGGTCATCGATGGAAAGGTGGTGGGCAAATGGAAGGTGTTTCGGAAAGATTTTTTCAAATTGAAAACGAGTGGAATGTCATTCATCTTCCGGAAAAGCCGAACGGATTCGGCATCTTGATCATTGGCGATCGAACCCATTTTGTTGAAAATGGTTCAAGCTACTGGCTGGAGCATTACGGGCGGTGTCAGCTGATCAATACGTTAAAAAGCTGCGGATATACATTGTTTCATTCCAATCTTTACGGACGCCATTGGGGCAGCCCTCACGCCGTTTTGTTGGCAAAACAGCTTTATCATCTTGTCATGAAACAAGAAATTTTAAATAAAAAAATCCATATACTGTCTGAAGGTATAGGAGCACTCGTTGCGCTGCAGTTGATGGAAGAGATGCCAAATTCCATCCGTTCATCGGTGATGATCAATCCTTGTTTGGACATAAAAGCCCAAATAGCGGAAGAGAAAAAGAATAAATTTTTTTACAAACAAATGATAAAAGAACTATCAAAAGCTTACCAATTAGATGAAAAAGCTGTCACCCATTATCCCTTTGTCCGTATACAAGACTTTGTATCAAAAATACCTGTAGGCATCTGGCAGAAAATGAACGGGGGAAGCTATTCCTATAAAATTCACGGAAAAAAATATGAGGAATGGAGAAAGCAGCTGAAAGCTCCAATTCAATTCACATTTTATTTCCAGGAAAATATAAATCGGATCCATGATATGATAAGAAGTTTTTACAAAGATCATGAAAGAATCTTATAGAAATGGAATTGAGGACTGGGCGAAAATGCTCAATAAGTGAGCAGGCTGCCCCTTTTTGTTTGAAAAGGGTATTGGACTAATCTCTTCTTTTTTCGCATACGATACAATAATAGTTTTTTCATAAAGGAGGTTTTCAAAATGTCAACTGCCTTAAAGCAGTGTAAACATATTTTAATTGTTGGGGTTCATCAATTTGAAGGCTTTCATATATGTTCAAAACTGGTAGAGGAAGGATTACTAGTCGATGGAGTGGTAATCGTTCCTAAAAATCCGTTGCAAAAAAAAATATGCGAAGAAGAAATGATGTGGCTCGGGCGGAACGCACATTTTCATTTATTGGAAGAAGACAGCTGGATAGAGGATGCTTCCAAAAAGCAATATGATTTGATTTATTATTGTCAAACAGATCATCAACCGATAGACGATGAAGCTGAAAAACACCGATTGGAAAAAACGGTCGAAATCGCATCCCTCAAGCAGACTCCGATTATTTTTATATTTTCTCTTGAAGGAGAAAATCCGCTGGAATATAGGGATGAAGAAATTGACAGCTGGATGCAGCAAATAGGACAAAAATGGACTTTCCCTTATTTATTTGTTTATCTTCCGACCGTTTTCGGACCATGGCAGCCGCTAGGCCATTGGATTTCGAACAGTTTGTTGGAATGTACAGGCATCAGCCGTTCCAAGACGAATGCGAATGAAAAAATTGTCATTCACGACATTCTTCATATTGATGAAATAGTTCCGGTGTTAACAGAATTTGACGAAGATTTGTTTGCGAAAAAAACAATTTACTTGATTTCCGACGACAAAGAGCGCATCAAGAAGGTGATGAGCTTTTTTGACATTTTTCATTACATTTACAAGCCTATATCGAAAAGCGAACATCATTTAGTTGTTCCAAAGACGGTCGAAAACATTGAAAAGAGTTTGCAAGAATTAAAAGATTTTTTCCTGCAAAATACACGCAGACTTTATACCTAAATATAAAATTTCTTTACTTCATTGACGGCGTATAGCAAAATAAAAGAGGAATGAAGTGAAACGTGAAAATTTTAGTACTAAATATACATCGTGTTAAAGAGGAAGCTTCCTAGAGAAACGCCTCATAAGCTATATTTCGTGACAATCAAATTGACCGTAAATTTAAAAGATCGTTTTGAACTTAGCTGAGATCGATATGTAATCATTTCGATTATTGAGAAACCTCACCATTTCAATGATGATGCAGTTCACTGGTTTAAAGGAGTTGCTTGGTATGTATAAAAAAATGTTTGTGATCATTTTTATTTTATTATTTCTCGTTGGCTGCGGACAAGCATCAGAAAAAGGAAAACTGAAAAAGGTGGGTTTGCTCGTTCCTGAAACGATTAATGATCAAGTTTGGGGGACAAAAGGGTATAAAGGGCTGTTAAAAATTCAGTCTGAGCTGAATGTAGATGTTTTTTATAAAGAAGGAATGAATTCCGAAGCGGCGGTGAGGGAGGCGGTCGAAGAATTTCACGGAAAGGGAGTTAATTTAATTATCGGGCACGGTCACGAATATGAGGGTTTTTTTAGAGATTTGCTGGATCAATATCCAGATATTCATTTCGTTTTTTTTAATGGTGATGCAAAAGGCCCGAATGCCACAAGTTTAAATTTTGAGGCGCATGCCATGGGCTTTTTCGCAGGAATGGTGGCAGCACATATGACAAAAACAAACGAAATCGGAATTATTGCCGCTTTTGAGTGGCAGCCTGAAGTGGAGGGGTTTTATCAAGGGGCGCAATTTGAAAATCCAAACGTAACCATTCACATTGAATATGTCCAAGGGTTTGATCATGTTGACTTGGCGCTTGAGAAGCTCGATAAGCTTGTCGCAGAAAATGTAGATGTTGTTTATCCGGCAGGCGACAGATACAACGTGCCAGTGATCGAAAAAGTGAAGGAAAATGGAATATATTCAATTGGCTTTGTTTCAGATCAAAGTGATTTGGGCGAACAAATGGTTTTAACAAGCACAGTACAGCATGTGGATGAGTTGTATTTATTAGTCGCAAAAAAATTTATAAAAGGCGAACTGGAAAGCGGGAATTTATATTTTGATTTTCAAGATGGTGTGATTGATTTAGGGAAGTTCAGCCCTCTAGTAGATAAAGAATTTAAAAACAAAGTTTTAAAATATGTGGAAGAATATAAGAAAACAGGGAAATTGCCTAACGAATAATGCTATGGTGAGATAAATAAAATAAAAATTTTGGGGGATGGTTGAATTCATCCCCTTAATTTTTAAATAGTTTTTTAATTTGATTGACGAACGGCTTTATTTCTTTAATGATTGGCTTCAGCTCAGATAATTTTGTCACAATATCATCGACTTGCTCAAAAATTTTTTGATAGTCTGATTGCTCGTTTTGCTCGTTTTTTTCGGAAGTTTTTTCAGAATGAACCGGAAGCTGCCGGCCGAACATAAATTGGGTAAAAAAATCGGGTTCTGGTGCTTCTGCTTTCTCTTTTTCATCTTCCTGCCGCTCGTTTACGTTTTCATCACTCATTCCCGTTTCACCTTCCGTTCTTTTTTCCTTTTCATCCTATTTTATGAAACAAAACTGAGTAAGGAATAGACGATTAGCTCAATCTATCAGTCAAAAACAAGAAAACCTGTAGTTAACTGTTATGAAGCATATTGCTATAAGTAGAAAAATAATATAAAATTAGTACCAAGTCATAACATTTGATAATAATTTTTTGTGAAGGAGATGTTCTTGATGAGAGCTGGGATCATCGGGATAGGCCGTTATATACCGGAAAAAGTTGTGACTAACTATGATTTAGAAAAAATCATGGATACGTCTGATGAATGGATTCGAACAAGAACCGGCATTGAAGAGCGGAGAATTGCTTCAGATGATATGAAAACATCGGATTTGGGCGCAAGAGCGGCATTAGAGGCCATTGAAGATGCAAAAATTTCCCCGGAAGAAATCGATATGATAATAGTTGCGACCGCAACACCTGATCAATCCTTTCCGTCAGTTGCCTGTGTTCTGCAGGAAAGACTTGGTGCAAAACGGGCTGCTGCTTTGGACATAAGCGCCGCATGTTCAGGTTTTATTTATGCGATGGCAACGGCAGAGCAGTTTATACAAACAGGAGCTTATAAAAAAATTCTTGTCGTTGGAGCCGAAAAGCTTTCGAAAATTACGGATTGGAATGACCGTTCAACAAGTGTTTTATTTGGGGATGGTGCCGGGGCGGTTGTTTTAGGAGAGGTAAGTGATGACAGAGGGATTCTCTCATTTGAGCTAGGAGCGGACGGAAGCGGCGGCAAGCATTTATATGAAAAAGGCCATATTGTGATGAACGGGCGTGAAGTATTTAAATTTGCTGTGCGGCAGATGGGAGAATCAAGCATTAATGTACTGGAAAAAGCGGGATTAACGAAAGAAGATGTTGACTTTCTCATTCCGCATCAAGCAAATATCCGCATTATGGAAGCCGCCAGACAACGGCTTGAATTGCCGGAGGAGAAAATGTCCAAGACGATTCACAAGTACGGGAATACTTCCGCAGCATCAATACCAATTTCTTTATACGAAGAAGTAAAAGCTGGTAAAATAAAAGATGGTGATCTTATTGTGATGGTCGGCTTCGGCGGAGGTTTAACATGGGGAGCCATTGCATTAAGATGGGGACAGTAAAATCATTCAATCAAAAATAAAAATGCTTTTTTTTCCGTCATACAAACCGAAAAAGGCGAGGTGTAATGATATGGAAAAACGTAGAGTAGTTGTAACAGGCATCGGTGCTGTGACACCGATTGGATTGGATGCGAAAACAAGCTGGGAAAATGCTTTGAAAGGTGTATCAGGAATTGGAGAATTGACGAGAGTCGATAAAGACATATTTCCTGTCAAAGTTTCCGCTGAAATAAACGATTTTAAACCTGAAGATTTTATGGATCGGAAAGAAGCGAGGAAAATGGACCGCTTCACACAATTTGCATTAGCTGCCTCGTTGATGGCGCTTGAAGATTCAGGTTTAAAAATAAATAATGAAAACCGTGAACGGGTGGGCGTTTGGATCGGTTCAGGCATAGGCGGAATGGAGACGTATGAACAGCAATTCGAAACTTTTCTGGAAAAAGGTCCGAGACGTGTAAGTCCTTTCTTTGTTCCGATGATGATTCCTGATATGGCAGCCGGACAGGTGTCCATAGCGATCGGCGCGAAAGGTCCAAATTCATGTACAGTCACTGCCTGTGCAACAGGATCAAATTCAATCGGCGATGCCTTAAAAGTAATTCAACGTGGCGATGCCGATGTGATGATTACGGGCGGAACAGAAGCGCCGCTGACCAAGATGGCTTTTGCAGGTTTCAGTGCAGCAAAAGCGTTGTCGACAAATCCTGATCCGAAAACTGCTAGCCGCCCTTTTGACAAAAACCGCGATGGCTTTGTCATGGGAGAAGGTGCAGGAATACTTGTTCTTGAAGAGCTGGAACATGCTTTAAAACGAGGAGCAAACATTTATGCAGAAATCGTCGGCTATGGATCAACAGGCGATGCCTATCACATTACACAACCGGCTCCTGGCGGAGAAGGCGGAGCACGTGCAATGAAAATGGCAATTCAAGATGCAGGCTTAAAACCGGAAGATATCGATTATATTAATGCCCATGGAACAAGCACCGAATATAATGATAAATTTGAAACATCGGCGATTAAAGAAGTTTTTGGCAGCCATGCTTATCAATTAACCGTCAGCTCGACAAAATCGATGACAGGTCATCTCCTTGGAGCAGCAGGAGGAGTTGAAGCCATTTTCACCATTTTAGCAGTGAAAGAAAATATAATTCCTCCGACAATTAATTATGAAACACCTGATCCTGACTGTGACTTGGATTATGCTGTTAATCAGGCTAAACAAAAAACAGTTCGGGCGGCGCTCAGCAATTCCCTTGGTTTCGGAGGACATAACGCCACGCTCGTTTTCAAGAAATTTGTTGAAGCCTGATGTCAACATATAGGAAATTAAGGATTATATGAAACCGTTATTGCCTAAACAGGCAGTAGCGGTTTTCTTTTTAAAAAAAATTCAAACATCTTTCTTTTCTAATGAATAGTGTAGAAAAGGAGGTGCGAAGATTTGGGAGTTATTGACACAAAAAACTGGTTGAAGAAAAGCCGGAATCCAATCGAACTTTGTGAAAAGCTAGAGAAATATTTTCACCATTTACAAGCGGAGGAAATCCATCACTACCTGTCACAATACGGCATGCTTCGAACTGGCTATGAACATTGGCTTGTTAAGGCTGATGATTCGAATATTTGGACAAAAGCAAATAACATTTTTTTGAAGTTAAAGAAAAGATGGAACGGTCCAGATGTCCCTATTTTTATTTTTCCTGTTGAAGAGCGAAAAAGTTTTTTTGGGAGAGATTTTAAAGGTCGTTCGGGGTTGTCTTTTCAGGATAAAATGTTTTTATTTTTATCGCCGGATGTAAAAAATGATGAGCTCATTGCGCTATTGATTCACGAATATCATCATATTTGCAGGCTTAGGAAAAATCCGAAGCACGAAAAAGACTATACGCTTCTTGATGCGATTATTTTGGAAGGTTTGGCGGAGCATACGGTTTACAGAACGATAGGTGAGCAGCATGTAACAAATTGGGTGAAAAAATATTCGAAGAGACAACTATACAGCTGGTGGAAAAATTTAATTGTTCCGAATCAAGACATAAAATGGGACCATCCGTTATTCGATCAGCTTTTGTTCGGAAAAGGCTTTTATCCGACCATGCTTGGATACGCAATTGGATATGATATCGTACAAACGTTTTATAAACAAAAACCGTTTTCAACAAAAGAAAGCTTTTATTTGCCTGCCGAACAATTCGTGGAAAGCTATGAAACAAAGGAATAGGCTCCTTTGTTTCTATATTTATTAATAATTTGGACAGACTGTGAATATGAATAAAAAATAGAACGAAACTTCCAATGATGGGGGAATGGATTTGGCACGATTAAAACGACCATGGCTGTATATATCGATTCTCTTGTTTTTATTGCTTCTACATGGCTGCTCAAGTCTGGATTATAATAGAAAGCCGCAACCAACGGTTAAGGAGATAAAGGTGGAAGAGCTCGATCCGCTGATTGTTCCGGAAACATTTATAATCGGTTCAACTGAATCGCCGCAGCTTTTTAATCCTTTGTATTCTCTAGATGAATCAAGCTCGCAGTTAGAAGGGATGCTTTTTGATGGACTGGTGACAGTTGATGAGCAGCTGCGGCCGAAACCGCATCTGGCTGAAAAGATTCAGCAATCAGAGAATGGACTTGAATATACGGCCACTATTCGGCGCGGGGTCAAATTTCATGACGGAAAAGAATTAACGGCGGATGATGTTGTTTTTACTTATAGCATTCCTTTAAGCCCTGATTATAATGGCGAAAGAAGTTCAGACTTTGAAATGATTGAAAGCATTGAAAAGCTTGATAAGTATACAGTGAAATTCCGTTTAAAAGAAAAAGACGCCTCCTTTCTTCCAGTCACATTATCATACGGCATATTGCCGAAGCATTTGTTGAGAAATGTACAGGTTGCAAAATTAAAGGAGCATAAGTTTAATAGATCACAGCCTGTGGGCACTGGGCCTTTTCGGTTCGTAAAATGGGAAAAGAATGGATTCGTAGAGCTGGCCGCAAATGAACATTATTTTTTAGGGAAGCCTCGAATCAAATCAATCAAGTATAAAATTGTTCATAATCAGGAAGCTCTTTACGAACAGCTGAAAAATGGCGAGGTTCATTACGCCCCTGAAATAGAACTAACCAACGTAAAAAAAATAAAAAGGTTAAGAGGATTGGACGTTCAATCGAACATTTCCCATTCTTATGTGTTTATCGGCTGGAATGAAAAAAACGAACTTTTTCAAGATAAAAAAGTAAGGCAAGCCTTGACGATGGCGATCAACCGCAAAGCGATCGTTTGCAAGATTTTGCACAGACAAGGAAAGGAAGCACATATTCCAGAAACGCCTATTGCTTCTATTTTTACCGACGAAATTCAAACATTAAAGTATAACCGGAGAGAAGCAAAAAAACTGCTGAAAGAAGCGGGATGGGAAGATACGAACAGGGACGGCATACTGGATCGAGAAGGAAAAGATTTCTCGTTTACGCTAAAAACGAACAAAGGAAATGTTGTTCGCAAAAAAGTTGCGTTGCTCGTGCAAAAACAATTGAAAGAGATCGGAATTGACGTGAAAACGGAGTTTTGGGAATGGGAAGATTTAATTAAGCAAATTTCACCGCCGAATTGGGATTACGATGCGTTGATTTTAGAATGGTCGTTATCTAAATTTCCGAATCATTTTGATATTTTCCATTCCAGTCAGAGAGAATATGGATTGAACTTTGTTTGGTGGGAAAACGAACAGGCCGACCTGCTGTTGTCTAAATCTAGAAAAATAATGGACGAAAGCGAACGAAAACAAATTTACAAGGAGATATTTCAAATTATCGAGGATGAACAGCCATATACAGTTTTATACTATCCGAAGGAATTTCGGGCGTTGCCTGAACGGTTAAACGGCTATATTTTTCATCCGAAAAATTACTTTTATAAAGTGCATGAATGGTCCTTTTCTGAAAGCTGACAGGCCTGAAATCCGCATTGATCAAAAGTGGAATACGTAATGATGAAAAGTTTTTGGGCAATGAAAAATTTGGAATAAAAACCTTCTCCACTGACCATAATGATGACAAACAGTCTTGTAGTAAGGGGGCTAATGATGCTGAATTTGTACGATGTTTGGGTAAACTGGTTTGAAGGAGAAGAAAATGGTTATAATGTTTGTCATTTTCATGAATGGAGAAAGGATGATAAGGTTGAACTGTTAGACCAAGTACCGCTGATTAAAGTGAGTAAAGAACTTTATGATTATATTGAAAATGACTTAAAAGAACTGCCTGAAAAACTTTTAAAGGATGTTTACCAGAAGGCATACGCCCGGAAAAACCATGAGAGAATTCAGCTAGATTATTGCTTTGTTGTTTCGGATGGCAACGGCATTTTAGCAGTAGATACGATCGGATATACGACGCCAATTCGCAAAAGCCGGCTTATCCCAAGACAAGAGCAGCTTGTATATGACATGGTGCAGGATTTAGAGCCGGAATCATATGAGTTCTCACAAACAAATGACAAAGACAAAAAAGATTATCATCTTTTATCTCTTGCACCTGAATATATGCACGGATTAACCCGCAAAGAAAGACAGCTGAAACAGCTTTTGTTTATGGCTCTTGATCAATTGCAATCGACAAAAAATACGGCGGAAATGAAATATTGGTATACGGAATGGAATCCGTACATGTATGGTCAAATTCAATCACTCGGTTTTGAGGAAATTTGGACTATGCTTTATGAGGAAGCGATTGTCGGATGGTCCCAAAAGCATGAACAATTATGCGAACGATTAATAAAAGGGCAGCCTTTCTTTGAAAAGCTTTGGGAAATGGAGCAAGAACCGAAAGTAAATTAAGGAAGAGGGCACTATATCAGCCGCCCTCTTTTTATCGAACATATTTTTTTAAGCTAGTATATTTGTTTTGTTTAATCAGCTCCATCATCAATCGTCATTCGTTCGCTAGCGCTTTTATTTTCGTTTTTTTCTTCCCAATCCCATTGCATTCTCCATTTTTTTCAACATTTTGGATGCTACTTTGTTTGCTTCCTCCCGGCCTCTGTCTAAAATGTCATCAAGTTCATCAGAATTAATGAGCTCATAATATTTTTCCTGAATCGGCTTTAAAGTGTTAATGACGACTTCTGCCAAATCCGCTTTAAATTCACCATAGCCTTTTCCTTCGTATTTTGTTTCCAGCTCGGCAATTGACACGCCAGCTAAAATTGAATAAATAGATAAAAGGTTGGAGATGCCAGGTTTGTTCTCTTTATCATAACGAACCACTCCGTCTGAATCAGTCACAGCGCTTTTAATTTTCTTTTCAATTTTTTTTGGATCATCGAGCAGGGAAATAAACGATTTTTCATTCGCATCGGATTTGCTCATTTTTTTCGTCGGATCTTGAAGCGACATAATCCGAGCACCGACTTTTGGAATGCGGACTTCTGGAATTTTAAAAATGTCTGCATATTTTTTGTTGAATCTTTCGGCTAAATCCCTTGTCAATTCCAAATGTTGTTTTTGATCCTCGCCGACTGGAACAAGGTCCGTGTTGTACAAAAGAATATCGGCGGCCATTAAAGGCGGATAAGTTAACAGTCCTGCTGAAACAGCTTCTTTCCCTTTAGATTTATCTTTAAATTGTGTCATTCTTTCAAGCTCGCCAATATAAGAAACGCATTGAAGCATCCATCCTGCCTGCGCGTGAGCGGGCACCTCCGATTGAATGAAAAGCGTGGATTTTTCCGGATCGATGCCGACTGCTAAATATAATGCAGCAAGGCTCTTAATGTTTTTTCTTAATTGAAGTCTGTCTTGCGGAACAGTTATGGCATGCTGATCGACAATGCAAAAATAGCATTTATATTCATGCTGGAGCTCTACAAATTGTCTCATTGCTCCGATATAGTTTCCGAGTGTTAACGTGCCGCTAGGCTGAATTCCTGAAAAGATCGTTTTCATGTGCAAACTCCTCCTGATTTTTATATATAAAAAAGCCCATCCGTCCGTATAGGGACGAATGGACCGCGGTGCCACCCTAATTATTTCACAAACATTCATGTGAAATCACTTTTCGTCTTATAACGCAAGACAAAAACGCCGCAGCTTACTGATTTCAGCTGAGAGCTCAAAAGTCCATTTCCATACCGGACAGTGTTTGTTTCCACCAGCCACAAACTCTCTGAAAACTGTTTTCGGCATGTACTTCTCTTTCTCATCGCCTATGTATTCATTTACAGATGATTATAAAAAAATTGTGTATTCTTTGCAACTTCTCAGCGTCTTTCTGAAAAAAATTTCTTTTTCATGTTTGATCGAACCAAAAAAGGGGAAAAGAAGAGTAGAGAAAGAAAAGAGGTGTTAATTGAGAAAATGGCCTTGAAAATGATCATCATTCACCGGTTGTAACATTTTTGTTATAATTTGAGAAATAAAAACATATAGGCGAAGTTGCTTTTTTATAGTATAATAATCAATACAAATTACTTTTTTAAATTTATTTTAATGTGAGATTGGCATAGTTTTTATATATACACTTATATTTTTCTCGAAAAGGAGAGTGATTGGCATGGTAATATTGTATACATCTCCGAGCTGCACATCTTGTAGAAAAGCAAAATCTTGGTTGGAAAAGCATCAGATTGAATATAGAGAGCGGAACATTTTTTCCGAGCCTTTAACGATCGAAGAAATTAAAGAAATTCTTCGTATGACAGAAGACGGAACAGATGAAATTATTTCCACTCGTTCAAAGGTTTTTCAAAAATTGAAGGTTGATGTTGAATCGCTTCCTTTGCAGGAGCTGTATGATATTATCCGGAAAAACCCTGGAATTTTGCGCCGCCCGATTTTGATTGATGAAAAACGTCTTCAAGTCGGTTATAACGAGGATGAAATACGACGCTTTCTGCCAAGAAAAATTCGCACCTACCAGCTGAGAGAAGCTCAGAGAATGGCAAATTAAAAGGGAATGATGCCTTCCGTACGCAAAGCAAAATAGATTGCGGAAGGCTGTTATTTTTTTGTTATATTGTACAGAAGGGCAAAGAAAAGGATGAGACAAGCTGTGAAATAAGGGAGAGTTTGTGCAACAGCTTCAGTTTTCAACAGAGGGGTCATTTTTTCATCCGTTGCCATCATTTTACCTGCTGTATAAGCTAATATTCCTCCGCCCCCGTAAATGAGCAAAGGAAATCGGGACATGGCAGACATGATAAATCTGCTTCCCCAAATAATGATCGGAATGGATATAAGAAGACCTGTTATGACAAGAAAGATATTTCCTCCAGCTGCTCCAGCAACCGCAATGACATTGTCAAATCCCATAAAAATGTCAGCCAAAACAATCGTTTGGATGGCTTTCCACAATGAGCGGTGGCTTTTCACGGAAGTATGCTCACCTTCATTTCCTGTCAATAATAAAAAGGCAATATACATTAAAAATAATCCGCCAAAAAACTGTAAAAAAGGAATGTTCAATAAATGGACAGCCAGTAATGTCAACAAAATTCGGCTGAGTATCGCGAGCATTGTTCCAAATAAAATTCCTTTCCTCCGCTGATTTTCCGGCAAATTGCGGCATGCCAGCGCAATGACAATGGCATTATCTCCTCCTAATATGAGGTCAATGCCAATGATAAGGAATAAAGATGTGAAAAATTGTTCATCCATCAGTCAACCTCTTTTCAAATTATGGCTCGTACAATATATATGAAAAACGAAATATTTTATGCTTAATAGGTAAATAACGGTTTTTTTCAAAATCAAGGCTTTTTTTATTTCTTTATGAAGTGATTTATCATACAATAGAATTAGAATTGAACAACTTGGTGCTCGCGATGAAAATTTGGAAATTTTTTAAATTAGGAAAGAAAAGTGCAACGAATTCGGGGGTTTATTGTCCCTTCCAAAAATTTAAAAAGAAGGGAAGGTTGTTCAAATGGAAATCGAACGCATTAATGAAAACACAGTAAAATTTTATATTTCATATGTTGACATAGAAGAACGAGGATTTGACCGAGAAGAAATCTGGTATAACAGAGAAAGAAGCGAAGAGCTGTTTTGGGAAATGATGGATGAAATTAATGATGAAGAAGACTTTCCGCTTGAAGGTCCGTTATGGATTCAAGTTCATGCCAATGACAAAGGGCTTGAAGTCATTGTCACAAAAGCACAGCTGTCAAAAGACGGACAAAAGCTGGAGCTTCCGGTAGTCGATGAAAAATTAAGAGAAATCCCGGTTGATGAGAATATAGAATCTTTGTTGGACAAACATTTTAATATGTCTGAAAGATCTTCCTCAGATGAGAAAGATGAAACGGCGCAATTGCAATTTGTCATAAAGTTTCAGGACTTTGAAGACGTTATTTCGTTAGCATCCCATCTTTTGGACGGATTTTTGAATAGCTTATATGTATTTGAACAAAAATATTATTTATTCGTTGAATTTTCGGATAAAGACGATGAACAAATTGAAAATTTGCTCAGCATTATGCTTGAATACGGTCAGGAATCAAGGATGACAATTCACCGTCTTGAAGAATACGGAAAGCTGATTATGAAGGACAATGCCTTGGAACAAATCGAAACGCACTTTTCTTAAATTGCCGATTTCATGTTCGAAATCGGTCTTTTTTACTTAAGGAACGCTTTCATATCGCAGATCAAACAAATATGTCCAAATCGAGAGATAAGAAATATCGATTGCCTGGAGGAAGCTTATGAGAAAATTTCTGCAAGTAATCGTTTTTGCCATTGGTCTAGCTATCATCTTGTATTTAACTAAGAACATCTGGGAGGAATGGTTTTTAGGAGCCGTTTCCATTTTGTTCACGTTATCCATCATTTTTATCGGATTTGTTATTTTCTTGGAAAACCGCCACCCAACTCAAACGCTTACTTGGCTTGTTGTTTTAGGAGGATTTCCATTAATAGGCTTCTTCTTTTATATATTTTTTGGAAGAAATGTCCGGAAGCATCGTCTATTTAAGAAAAAAGCTTTAATAGATGAGCAAGCTTATGCCAAATTTGAAACTAGCTTTCATACTTATGAAGATAAAATTAAATTCATGAGAAATCACCAGCGCCTTTTATTTAAGCTTGCCCATAAGCTTGGCCGCAGTCCGATTTCTTTTCGGACAAATACAAAGGTGTTGACGAACGGCATTGAAACATTTGACCATATTTTTCGAGAGCTTCAAAAGGCGGAAGATCATATTCATCTTGAATACTATATTGTTCGGCATGATGTAATTGGGCAAAAATTAAAAAAGCTGTTGATCGAAAAAGCAAAAAACGGTGTAGAGGTTCGATTTTTATACGATGCAGTCGGCAGCTGGAAGCTGTCCAAAAAATACAGGAAGGAGCTCCTCGATGCCGGGGTGGAAATGGTTCCATTTTTACCTGTAAAGCTTCCGTTTTTGTCTAACAATATTAACTTTCGCAATCATCGTAAAATTATTGTGATTGACGGAAAAGTCGGCTTTGTCGGAGGTTTAAATATAGGAGATGAATATTTGGGAAGAAATCCGTATTTCGGCTTTTGGCGGGATACGCATATGATGCTCGAAGGGGAAGGAGTACGGACGCTCAATCTTATTTTTTTACAGGATTGGTATTATATGACTGGGCAGAAGCTGCTTACCGATCGATATTTGCTGCCTCATTTTCAAATGGACGATAAAGAAGGAGGCGTTCAGCTAATCGCCGGCGGTCCTGATAATAAGTGGGAGGTCATTAAAAGCTTGTTCTTTTCGATGATCGTTTCCGCAAAAAATTCGATATGGATCGCCTCACCGTATTTTATTCCTGACGAGGATATAAAATCCGCTTTAAAGATTGCTGCGCTGAGCGGCATTGACGTTCGTCTCCTCGTTCCGAAAAGGCCTGACAAACGGATTGTATTTTATGCGTCGCGATCTTATTTTCCGGAGCTTTTAGAAGCCGGGGTTAAAGTGTACGAATATGAAAAAGGGTTTATGCACAGCAAAATCATTATTGTTGATGGCGAACTGGCATCGATCGGTACGGCGAATATGGATATGAGAAGTTTTCATTTGAATTTTGAAGTAAATGCTTTTTTATACCGAACGGACAGCATTGAAACGCTTGTAGAGGATTATATTCGAGACATTGAAAATTCAAGCGTCATCGACCTTGAACAATTCAAAAAACGCCCGCTATATATAAAGCTGTTTGAATCAACGTCGCGGCTTTTGTCTCCTTTATTATAAAACACCGTTTTTGATAAAGCGGTGTTTTTTTAGAATAAAGCTCTATTTGAGCGGATTTCACAACACCACGGGTGAATTGCCGGCCGTCACGATGTAAAATGGCGAACCTTTATTGAAACGAATGAAGCAACATCTAACTTCCGCCTCTTTAGCGGCAAGCATGCGTTTTTGAAAAAAGTATATTTTTCCATGAAGTGTTTCTGGCATCTTTTAAAACTTATGAAAAACGCTGCTTTTGAAAGGATTTTTTTTCCCTTTTGTCGAATGTTTCTATTTGTGAAAGGAAGTGATGATTTATATGCTTGTTGCCCTTTTGCGAAACGGCGAAAAAGTAAATGTCGCCGCCCCGTACTGGTCGACAGAAAGGCTTCTAAAACTGAAAGAAGAGCATGCCTTTTTTTGTCCGGCTTGCAAGGAGCCGGTAAAATTAAAAATAGGTAAAATCAAAATTCCTCATTTTGCCCACTTAACGGCCTCTTGTCAGGCTGATTCGGAAGCGGAAAGCACGTACCATTTGAACGGAAAAAAGCAATTGTATGTTTGGTTGAAAAGGCAGCGGTTAGCTGCGGAAGTGGAAAAATTTATACCTTCTATTGCACAACGAGCGGATCTGTTTGTATCTTTTCAGCATAAACGGTATGCGATTGAATACCAATGCTCTAATATTCCCCCTGATCAGGTGATAAAACGGACAAATGGCTACAAAAAAGAACGAATTAAACCGATTTGGATATTAGGCTGGAAACAAATGAAGCAAGTCGGTGAACATCAATATCGACTGACTCCTTTTCATTGTCAGTTTCTTCATTCCCCGCAAAACGATCATCCTTTTATCATCAATTATTGCTCAGATAAGAAAACCTTCATCTTTTTTTCCCATCTGATTCCGTTTTCTAAACAGAATATTTTTGCCGCATCTGCTATGATCTCTCCAGAGTCGTTTTTCTTTCGAGATTGTTTGCAAGGAAAGAGCCTGGCGGCAAACGGTTTATGGAAGCATTGGCTGAAGAAAATAAGTCAATATCGCTTAAAGCCGCTGTTTCAAAAGACGAACGAAGAGCGAAAGCTGCAAAAAAAGGTTTACGAAACAGTTGGCTTATCTTTATCGCAGCTGCCAGTTGAAGCTTTTATCCCTTTAAAAAGCGGTTATATGGTTGATGAGGCGGTCTATATTTGGCAATGCTCAGTTTTATTATTTATTGAAACATTGCGCGCCGATGAAGTATTTCACGCAGAAAAGCTAGTTTGGCACCTTAAGAAAATAGGGATGAAAGAAAGAAGCTGTAGCGTAAAAACGGATTTAAAAAAGCCGATTATTGAATATTTAACGACTCTTTCCCATTTAAAATTTTTGCAGCCAATCGGTCCATATTCGTTTCGAAAAACATCATCTCCTTTTCATTTGGAGTCGATGGAAAAGCGTGAACAACGTCTTGGACATTATTTGGACAAGGAAGGTATGTTTTTTTCTGCTGTAGAATAATATAAGCATAGTGATTTATTGCGTTTTGAAAAAAATTTCAATATGATGGAAACAGACTGATTTTTTTAAAGGGGGAAATCGAGAATGGGCAATGAAACAGCTGTCAAAAGGCTGCCAAAACGGGAAGAAATCCCTGTTGAGTATACTTGGCGGCTAGAAGATATTTTTGCTTCTGATGATGAATGGGAAAAAGAATTTGAAGAAGTAAAGCAGCTAATTCCAAAAATCGGTGAATATAGAGGAAAATTAGGTCAATCCTCCGATCTGTTATATGAGGCGCTCTCTTATCAAGATTCCGTGATGGAGAGGCTTGGAAAGCTTTATACATATGCCCATATGCGCTACGATCAAGATACAACTAATTCTTTTTATCAAGGATTGAATGACCGGGCAGCAAATCTTTATACACAAGCTTCCAGCCTCTCATCCTATATCGTTCCGGAAATACTATCCATTGAAGAAGAAAAGCTTCAGCAATTTTTGAAAGAAAATGATCAATTGAAGCTTTATGCACATGCCTTGGACGAAATCAACCGGCAAAGACCGCACGTGCTCGATGCGGAGCAAGAGGCTATTTTAGCTCAAGCTGCGGAAGCCCTGAGCACTGCCTCCAATACGTTTGGAAAATTAAATAATGCGGACTTGGAATTTCCAGCAATTAAGGATGAAAATGGAGAAGAAGTGGAAATCACTCACGGCCGTTATATCCAGTTTTTGGAGAGTGAAAATAGACGAGTCCGTCGCGATGCGTTCCAAGCATTATACGCAACATATGGAAAATTTAAAAATACGTTTGCCAGCACATTAAGCGGAGCTGTTAAGAAAAATAATTTTTATGCGAAGGTGCGGAAATATGAGAATGCCCGCCAGGCTGCACTAAGCGCCAACAACATTCCCGAGGAAGTCTACGACAATTTAGTGAAAACGATCAATGAACATTTGCCGCTGCTCCATCGTTATGTCGATTTGCGGAAAAAAGCGCTGAAGCTTGATGAACTTCATATGTATGATCTTTATACGCCGCTTGTACAAAACGTCGATATGAAAATCACGTATGAAGAAGCGAAAGACATCGTATTGAAGGGGCTTGCTCCATTAGGTGAAGAATATGTCGGCATTTTACAAGAAGGCTTTGAAAACAGATGGATTGACGTTAAGGAGAATAAAGGGAAACGAAGCGGAGCTTACTCCTCTGGCGCCTATGGAACAAATCCATATATTTTGCTGAATTGGCAAGATAATGTGAACAATTTATTCACACTTGTTCACGAGCTTGGCCATTCGGTGCACAGCTACTATACAAGAAAAACACAGCCGTATCCGTACGGAGATTATTCTATTTTTGTCGCGGAAGTGGCTTCTACATGCAATGAAAACTTGTTAAATGAATATTTGCTCAACACGATCGATGATGAAAAGAAACGTTTATACTTGCTGAATCATTTCCTTGAGGGGTTTAGAGGAACGGTATTCCGGCAAACGATGTTTGCTGAGTTTGAACATTATATCCATTTGAAGGCGCAAAACGGAGAGCCGCTCACACCGGAATTTTTGACGCAAACGTATTATGAGTTAAACAAAAAATATTTTGGTGACAACATTGTGGTCGATGAAGAAATTGGCTTAGAATGGGCAAGAATTCCGCATTTTTATTACAATTTTTACGTTTATCAATACGCAACAGGCTTTAGTGCTGCAAGCGCCTTGAGCAAGCAGATTTTATCGGAAGGAGAAACTGCCGTTGAAAGGTACATTAATTTCTTGAAAGCGGGAAGCTCTGATTATCCGATTAATGTGCTGAAAAAAGCAGGGGTCGATATGACATCAACCAAGCCGATTGAAGATGCATGCAAAGTATTTGAAGAAAAGCTGACGGAGATGGAGGAGCTGCTGTTAAAGTAAAGTGAAAGAAAACAGGAGCATCATCTGAATCCAAAAAATTAGTGGCATGAGTTCGATCTGGAACTGGACTCATGCCTTTTTTGTTTCCGGTCATATAAAAACTGCACCTCCAATTGTCAGTTGTATCTACTAATTGAGATGCAGTTCATCATCCCGTCCTCTTTTTTATCTTAAAATCCGCGGAACGTTTTTCGATGGTTAAACAGAAGAAACGATATGAAAAGAGAAATAAAAAGCAGGGGGGCAGAAACGAAAATCGGTGCGAGATTCATCAATCCTAACAGATTATAAAAAAAAGCGAAGATGACGAGCAGCAGGCTGATTATGAGCCAAAATGTTTTCACGATTTTTCCCTCCTACACATGTTCTAAAACGAGGAAAAAGATTTTGTATATTGTATGCAGCTTGCCCGTTCTTCATGTTTTGTGACAAATTTGTGAATTGTTGTTTTCCCCTCTTGCAAACTGAAAAAGGAATTTGTTATATTAAAAACGTGAAATTGATCACAAACAAACATTTACCCCTTTGTTTGACCGTGAAAAATTTCTCCCATCCCCTTTGTTGTCATAAGACAAAAAAGAAACCACAAACGTTTGTTTGTGGTTTCTTTTTTTAATTGTTTAATAAAGATAAAGCGCTTACATTTTTGATTAAAAACGTTCCCCATCAGCATAGAAGCCGATGGGGAACGTTTCGTTGAATTAAACCCCTCAATCTCACTGCCCGATATAGCGCCAAAATGTTCCATATTTCACGGGCACCCGCTCAACTTGTTGCTTTAAAAGCAGTCTTTTCATTTCACGTTCCGTTTCTTCATCAGTCATGTTATACACAACAGAAATCTCTTTTGTTGCGACAAATTTATAATGCTTTAAAAAAATCTCTATTGGCGGCACTTGAGACGGCTTCGGTTTATCTCCGACAAGCTCGCAAAGAATATCAACATATGTTTCATAAGGATATAATCCGGTAATTTTTAATCCTTCCTTCTCTTCACGGCAATGAAAAAAGACAAGGGAAGGAATTTCATGCACGTCCATTTCTTCTGTAATTTTATAATCGCATTGAAGTGCTTTTCTTGCACTTTCGGAATATAAGTCCCTCTCAAATTCATTGACATCAAGGCCGACATTTTTAGCAATTTGTATGAGAACGTTTTGATCAGAGACATTTTGCTTTTCTAAAAAAACAACTTCCTGTAAGTGCCGCAAGAAACGGATGCCCGCTTTTCTCCCTTGAAGCTCCGCTGCTTTTAAAGCAAGGGAAGCTCTGTAGGGTGATGATATAGGGTTTTCAAGCCAAAGGTTGCCGTCACATGACATGCCGGTTCTGCTCGCTATCTTCTCCCATGATTGGGCAATTGTTTTCGGTTTCCGCCGTTTTGTTAAGTTTAAATTAGCAAGCTTTCCGCAAACAATATGGCGCAATGAGAAAAGCCTGCCGTATTCGATTTGCAGTTTTTTGATAAACGGTTCAAGCGCCCAGCATTCAGGGCATAGCGGATCAATAAACATATAAATCTCGATCGGCTTTTTAGGATGGCTGTGACAATGAGAAAAGAAGTGAGCAGCATTCACTTCGTCTTTTTTGTCAGGTTTCAACTGAATACTCCTCCTGATCTTCGTCTTTCGAATTAATCATGTGATGGGCGGTCACCACAAGCCGATCGTAGAAAAACTCTCGTATTTCCCCGTCAAGTCCGACCTCGTCCATTGCTTTTCTCATACATGAGAGCCATGCTTCTGCTCTCCTCGGCGTAATCGGGAATGGAAGATGGCGGGCTCTGAGCATCGGATGTCCGTGTTCTTTTGTGTAAAGTGGCGGACCACCTAAAAACTGTGTCATAAATTGTTTCTGCTTTCTGGCAGTTTCCGTTAAATCCTCCGGGAAAATAGGTTTTAAAAGAGGATGTTTTTTAACATTTTTGTAAAAAGCATCGATTAGAGCGTGAAGTTTCTTTTCTCCAATCGCGTCATATGGAGTTAAGGGTGGTTTTGTCATGGTGATAGCTCCTTTGGAATCATTCGTTAATAATGATGTTACATTTATTTTATCAACATAACTTATTTATCTCAAACGAATCGCTTTGAAGGAGTTGGCTGAGGCAATGCAAACAAAAGGATAAATAGCGAAAGCGGGAGCTATTTCCGCAAATATGTTGTGCTTGCTGTGAAATGAACATAGAAGGACTTGCGGCTTGAAGCGCAGCTATCGAAGATTAGCCGAAATCGATTGGATAACAAATGTTTCCAACTACTTTTAATGAAAAAGAAAAAGGTGCTGTTTGTTTGCACCTTTTTACGCAAAATATTTTTGAGTAATTTTATTTACATAGTTTTGCGTTTCTTTAAATGGCGGGATGCCTCCATATTTGTCGACATTTCCCGGACCGGCGTTGTATGCAGCCAGCGCCAATTTTACATTACCGTTATATCGGTTTAAAAGCTGTTTTAAATATTTTGTGCCGCCCTCGATATTTTGCACAGGATCAAACGGATTTTTTACACCGAGCGCTTTTGCTGTAGAAGGCATGAGCTGCATATAGCCGGCAGCTCCTTTAGGACTGACGGCATTTGCCTTGAAGCTTGACTCCTGTTGAATCACAGCTCTGATTAATTTGGCATCGACGCCGTATTTTTGAGCCATCTTCTGAATGATTTCATTTAGATCAGCGGAAACCTGTTTCTGTTCATTTGTTTTTTTGGCAGATTGGGAGGAAGACAGTGAAATATTCTCTTTGGCCGTTTCAGATTGTACATCTTGTTCGATGAAGGCATTTAAAACATCCTGAAAGTTCAGCGAAATTGCTGCATCTTTTGTTTGCGGCCCATCGGATTGGCCTGACAAAAGACGAAGGACTTCAAGCTCAAACAGAACATTGAAATTATAGTTTGTATTCATCACAAATTCTCCTTTGAAAATTTTGCGGAATAAAACCGCTTTATTTTATTTTCTGTTTGACGGATCGGGATGTTGTGTTTGTTTAAAATCTCCAAAAATTGCTGCTTTCCTTCCTTTTCATCCTCTGCCTCAAATTCGATTTCAAAATCCTCTCTATTTTCATATCGGCTATGATCGAGAACAATTTCACCATTTTTATATTTTTTTGTTGCCCGGCTTGTAATGAGCGAACCGAAACAAAGAAGGCTTTCGGGCTTGATTTCAAGCTGTTTGATTTTTTCGACCACTGATCCCTCCTTCGGAAAGACTGACTCATGAATGGCTGAAACTGCTTCTTGATTGGTTAAAAACTGGTGTGTTTCCAGCAATCCGACATGATAAGGCTCCTTTAATGTCAAAACATATTGATCCTTCTTTTTACGAATTCTTAAAGCGGCGCCATGATTTTTCAACGCAAAACATTTTGTGTCAAAATAATAGTTTTCCTGCTCGGCAAAATCTTTTTCGGTCAATTGAAAAAAATCAGCTAAGCGGTGGAATTCTTCTTTTGTAAGCAGGTTTTTAAATTCTATCTCAAGCTCTTGAACCATCGGGCATTCCTCTCTATGATTAATATCAAAATAAGGTAATGTAGTTATTAATATGATACAATAAAATATACACGAGATGAACTTGAAATGTTTGATTGGAAGGGTGAACAGCATGAAAAAAAGAATTAAAGTGCTGGCGGTTAGCAAAACGGAAGGCAAATTGCTGCTCGAAACGGAGCATGTCCATGATGCAGGGAATCTCGCAGCAAAAGGACAGATGCTGGTAGATTCAGACCAATTTTCTTTTATATACATATTGGATAATGGCGAAGACTTTCTTTACATAGATTTATCATCGGATATTTGGCCTCATTTAAAAGAAGCCAAAAATGAAGAGCTTCCTGTTTATGCTAAAGTGGGAGAAAAAGAAATTTTGCTTACCCAATTTCACGAGGAGCTCGAGTTTTTGCTTGAAAATATAAAGGGAAACGCAAATTACGGCGAGGAGATGGAAAAAATGGTCGAAAGCGTGTTTTATTAGGAGGGGGGCTTTATGAACTACAAGGAATGGGAGCAATTTTTAGCGCCTTATAAGCAGGCAGTGGAAGAATTAAAGGTCAAATTAAAAGGGATTCGTTCCCAATTTGAACTAAGAGGAGAGCATTCTCCAATTGAGTTCGTGACAGGCAGGGTAAAACCTGTGCCGAGCATTTTAGATAAAGCGAAGCGAAAACAAATTCCACTTGATAAAATAGAAGAAGAAATGCAGGACATTGCCGGTCTCCGAATGATGTGCCAATTTGTCGGCGACATTCAATTGGTTGTTCAAATGCTAAGAGATCGGCATGATTTGGAAATCGTGGAGGAAAGAGACTACATAACCCGAAATAAAGAAAGCGGCTACCGCTCTTACCATGTTGTGGCCCGCTACCCGGTTCAATCGTTCGAAGGATTGAAAAAGGTTTTGGTTGAAATTCAAATTCGTACGCTTGCCATGAATTTTTGGGCGACGATTGAGCATTCTTTAAATTACAAATATAGCGGGAACATACCTGAACAGATTAAAATCCGCTTGCAGCGCGCAGCTGAAGCAGCTTACCGGCTGGACGAGGAAATGTCGCAAATACGGGGAGAAATTCAAGAAGCGCACGCGATATTTTCACGCAAAACAGAAACAACATAAAAAAGGAGAATGATACTTAAATGAAGTTTTCGATCACATCAAAAGGTGATGAAACATCTAATGCTTTGGCGCAAAAAATCAGAACCTATTTGCTCGATTTCGAGTTTCAATATGATGAAGATCAGCCGGATATCGTGATTTCCGTCGGGGGAGACGGAACATTGCTTTATGCATTTCATCGATATAATAAACGATTGGATAAAACAGCGTTTATAGGAGTTCATACGGGGCATTTAGGATTTTATGCCGACTGGCTCCCGAATGAAATTGAAAAAATGGTGATTGCAATTGCTAAAACACCGTTTCAGATCGTTGAATATCCATTGCTTGAAGTGGTGGTCCGGCATAATGGCGGGAGTGAAGCCTCCTACCTTGCGCTAAATGAATGCACAGTGAAAAGCATTGAAGGGACTCTCGTCATGAATATAGAAATTAAAGGGCTTCTCTTTGAAACATTTCGAGGAGATGGGTTGTGTATTTCAACACCGACAGGAAGCACCGCCTACAATAAAGCGCTTGGCGGTGCTCTCATTCATCCTTCACTGCGGGCTATTCAATTAACAGAAATGGCTTCCATAAACAACAGGGTGTTCCGGACAATCGGCTCGCCGTTAATTTTGCCTGACCACCATACGTGTATGCTAAAGCCTGTCAATGATGTTGATTTTCAAATTACAATCGATCATTTAACACTTCTTCACAAAAACGTCAGGTCCATCCAATGCCGGGTCGCACAGGAAAAGGTAAGGTTTGCGAGATTTCGGCCTTTCCCATTTTGGAAGCGGGTCCGGGACTCGTTTATTGGCGACAGATAAAGGAAAGAGAAAAACATGGGGACATTTCAGCTTCATTGGGACATCAAAAAAGAACATCATGGCTGGCTGCTTAGAGAATTTTTGCGGGAGCATCATATTTCTAAATCCGCTTTAACAGATATTAAATTTAACGGTGGAAAAATTGTCGTTAACGGGAACGAAAAAAATGTCCGATACGTCTTACAAGAAGGCGATCAAGTAACCGTCCATTTTCCGGAAGAAAAGAGAAGCCAGTCGCTCATTCCAGAGAACATACCATTGGACATTGTTTATGAAGACGATTATTGCCTTATTGTAAATAAACCGGCGTTTTTGTCCACCATTCCGTCTAGAGAGCATCCGTCAGGAAGTCTTGCGAACGGGCTTTTACACTATTATGATCAACAGCGGCAAAATCTTACGGTGCATATCGTCAATCGGCTTGACCGGGATACATCCGGGCTGCTTCTTGTAGCCAAACATCGCTACAGCCATTTTCTTTTTTCAAAGGAACAGCAAAAAGGAGCGGTAAAACGGACATACATCGCAATTGTCCATGGAAGGATCAGCGAAGACGAAGGCATCATCGATGCGCCAATTGCAAGAAAGGACGATAGCATCATCGAGAGAACTGTCAGGGAGGATGGGAAAAAAGCTGTTACGCATTTTCGGGTCATAAGCCGCTTTTCTGACAAAACGGTTGTTGAGGTAAAGCCTGTAACTGGTAGAACTCATCAAATTCGTCTACATATGTCCTATATAGGTCATCCGCTTTTAGGAGATTCGCTTTATGGTGGACAAAAAGAAGAAATTGACCGTCATGCCCTCCACAGTCAGTCGCTGTCCTTCTATCATCCCGTTTTGCATAAAAATTTGACGTATACTTGCAAGCTTCCTCCTGATATGGAAAAAATAATTAAGCATGCGCGCCTGTAAGTGCATGCTTTTGTTATGAAAAAATGTACGACAAAATCAGATAGATTTGTTAATATAGTAAAACACAAAACTTTTCGATATTTTTCCGGAAAGGAGGAGATTTTATGCAGCCTAAAACAGATGCACCGGAATACAGACAGTTGATGATTGACAAGCTGAGAGAGAACAATGTAGAGGAATTCCGTTCGCTGTTTTTTGAGCTACATCCATATGATCAGGCAAAATTTTTTCTAAAACTTGACCAGCCGGATAGAATACTTTTATATCAAATTCTATCTCCGGAAGAAATGGCGAATGTTTTTGAAAATATAAGGGATGATAAAAACCGCTACAAATCGCTGCTTGAGGAAATGCATCCGGCATTTGCCGCCAAAATGATGGAATACATGTACGCTGATGATGCGGCAGATGTATTAAGTGAGCTGACAAAAGAGAAAATTTCCAGCTATTTAACCATCATGGACGCTCAAGCTGCCAAAAGCATAAGCGAGCTTCTTGATTATGAACAATTTACCGCAGGAAGTATTATGACAACCGAGTTCGTTGCCATTAATGCCAATTATACGGTGCGGTCAACGATGGACTTGCTGCGGAAAGAAGCTCCTGATGCGGAAACAATATATTATTTATATGTGATTGACGAAGAGAAACATCTTGTTGGCGTCCTGTCGTTAAGAGATTTAATTGTTCATGAAGACGATACTTTGATTGCTGACATTATGAAAAAGAAAGTCTACTCGGTATCTGTGGCGGATGATCAGGAAGAAGTAGCAAGAAAGATGAAGGACTACAATTTTTTGGCTCTTCCGGTTGTTGATTTTCAACATCGTCTTGTTGGAATTATAACTGTTGATGATATTATTGATGTGCTGGACGAAGAGGCTTCTGACGATTATTCGAAACTGGCCGCTGTCTCGGATGTAGATTCATATGATCCGAATGCTGTTTCTGCTGCCAAAAAAAGATTGCCATGGCTTATTATTCTCCTATTTTTAGGAATGTTCACCGCCGGCCTAATCGGCCAGTTTGAAGAAACGTTGAACAAAGTGGCAACTTTAGCGCTCTTTATACCATTAATTGCAGGGATGGCTGGAAATACAGGAACACAAGCTCTCGCTGTTGCCGTAAGAAGAATTGCAACAGGCGAAGGCACTTCCGAACGCGTGTGGAAAATTATTCTCAAAGAAGCTGGAACCGGCTTGATTACCGGAACAGTATGCGGAATTGTTGTTGCACTGACAATTTTTATTTGGAAGCAGAAATTTTTCTTAGGACTGCTAGTGGGTCTTTCCATATTGTCAACGCTGACTGTTGCGACAATTGCCGGGGCGTTTGTTCCTCTTGTCATGCACAGGCTTCGCATTGACCCGGCTGTGGCCTCCGGTCCATTTATTACAACGATTAATGATATGATCAGCATTTTGATTTATTTTGGCATGGCGACACTATTTATGAACTATTTGCTCTAACAAAATTAGCTAAAGGAGGCGCAATATGGAATCACATGCAGTAACCTCTCTTGTCATCGTGCTGGTCGGCGCTTTTTTAACCCCGATTTTGCTGCATCGGTTCAAACTGGCATTCATTCCTGTCGTCGTTGCGGAAATTATTGTCGGATTAATCATCGGGAAAACGGGATTTAATTTAGTGCAGGAAGATGTATGGCTGTCAACTCTCTCAACGCTGGGATTTATATTTCTCATGTTTTTAAGCGGGCTTGAGATTGATTTCACCATTTTCTCCAAAGAGAAGAAAAAAGAAGAAAAGCTGCCCAACGGAAAAAAAGCTCCTCATACTTTTTTGGTTGCGTCAATTGTTTTTCTTGGCATTTTCGTTGTTTCATTACTTTTATCGTATTTGTTAATGTGGATGGGATTTATCCGCAATGCCTTTTTCATGACGTTAGTGATTTCAACGATTTCTTTAGGAGTAGTAGTGCCGACGCTGAAAGACGAGCAAATTATGAAAACAAACATTGGCCAAATTATTTTGCTGGTTGCTGTCATAGCCGACCTTGTCACCATGATTTTGCTGGCGGTTTTTGTCTCCTTAAACAGCGAAGGAGAAAGCAATACGTGGCTTCTGCTTCTTTTGTTTGCAGCAGGCGTACTGCTTTACTTCATTGGCAAAAGGTTTAAAAGTCGATCCTTTATTAAAACGATGTCAAAAGGAACGGTTCAAATTGGAACAAGGGCGGTTTTTACGTTAATTCTCGCACTTGTAGGTTTATCGGAAACGCTTGGGGCAGAAAATATTTTAGGCGCCTTCCTTGCGGGAGTTTTAGTCTCGCTTTTATCGCCTAATTCAGACTTGGTGCAAAAGCTAGATTCGTTTGGTTACGGTTTTTTAATCCCGATCTTTTTTGTCATGGTAGGGGTGGAATTGGATTTATGGGAATTGATCAAAGATCCGAACCTTCTTTTGTTAATTCCTTTGTTATTTCTCGCCCTCTTGATCTCAAAGTTTATTCCCGTTTTTGTGCTGAGAAAATGGTATGATACGAATACAACGATTGCGGCGGCGTTCTTGTTGACTGCTACTTTATCATTAGTTATTGCGGCAGCTGAAATTGGACAGCGAATCGAACTGATTGATAAGCAAATGGCTGACGCACTAATAGTAGTTGCCGTGTTAACAAGCATTATCACGCCGATAGGATTTAAAAAATTATTCCCCAAAAAAATGGCGGTGCAGCCAAAAAAGAAAATTGCTTTTATTGGTGCAAATCAAATGACCCTTCCAGTCACAAGGGAATTGGACAAAAATTTGTATGAAGCAACCGTATATCATACACAGCAAGACAAAATTGAAAACGGGACTGCTCAATCGGTGTTTAAAATTGAAGAATTGAAAGACTATTCGATAGAATCATTGAATGAACACCACATAATGGAAGCTGATATAGTAGTAGTGGCAACTGGGGATGAAGAAAGAAATGCGGAAATTGCGACATATGCAAAAGAATGCGGCGTAGAACAGGTCATCGCCTCTATTTCTTCCCCGGAGTTGGATCAAGCATTAAAAGAAAAGGGGATCAGCGTATTTTCCGTCATGCTGTCAACAAAAACGCTGCTCAGGGCTTTGATCGAATCGCCTGGCGTTATGCGGATCTTAACAAACCAAGACAACTCTCTTTATCAAATTAATATGAATAACCGAAAATATGATGGAATGAAGCTTCGATACTTTCCGTTTACAGGAGATTGTATCTTTGTCCGGATTTTTCGAGGTGAAGATTCCATTGTGCCTCACGGCGATACCGAATTGAAAAAAGGGGACCGCCTGATTGTAACGGGTTCCCGCAAATATGTAAATGAGTTAAAAGATGAGCTGGAATTTAGCAAATAATATTTGCAAACAAAACAAATTGTGATAGCATGAAATTAGTATGAAAATTTAATAAGCATCCACTAGGGGAGCCTTTGGAAAGGCTGAGATTAAAGTGTTGACTTTAAGACCCTTTGAACCTGATCTGGATGATGCCAGCGTAGGGAAGTGGGAATTTGAAACATATGTCTGATATTCCATTACCACTTTCCAGCAAGGAAGGTGGTTTTTTATTGTTTCCAGTCTCACCCTTGGACAGCTGCTTTCCAGTTTTGAACCTTGAAAGACGAGTGTGAGCGTCTTTCTCATGAAAGGAATGTACATGTTGGAGCTTCATGCCGTAACAGACGGAACAAAACCAGTCAACGAGCTAATACGCATAATTTTGTCCATATCAGATCATGTTGATTACGTTCATATACGAGAAAAAAATAAAAGACCATGTGAGATCATTCATCTTGTAGAACAGCTTTTGGCAAACGGGATAAGGAGAGAACAGCTTGTTATCAACGATCGGCTCGATGTTGCGCTCCTAACAGGCGTTCAAAATGTTCATCTTCCGGGAATCGGCCTGCCGGTAAAAAAAGTGAAAAGCGCTTTTCCGCAAATAAAAGCCGGTGTCAGCGTCCATTCATTAGATGAAGCGGTAAAAGCAGAAAAAGACGGAGCAGACTATTGTTTTTTCGGAAACGTTTTTGAAACGAACAGTAAAAAAGGACTTCCGGCAAAGGGAACAGATTTGCTTGGGAAAATCGTTGGACACGTCAATATTCCTATTATCGCCATCGGTGGGATCACGCCTGATAATATGCAAAAGGTTTTAGAAAAAAAAGCAAGCGGTATTGCCGTTATGTCCTATATCTTTTCTTCGAAAGATCCAGAGAGCGCTGCCAAACTTTTCAGGAAAGGGGAAGCTTTTTAAAATGAACGTTTTTGATGTTGGAATCATCGGGGGAGGGGTCATCGGCCAAGGGATCGCCTATGAGCTATCAAAAGCTGGGCTGAAGACCGCCGTGTTTGAAAGCGGCGAAATCGGAGGTAAAGCGACATCCGCTGCAGCAGGAATGCTGGGTGCCCATTCTGAAAATGAAAAAAGAGACATATTTTTTGAGCTATGCTTAGAGAGCCGAAATTTATATCCGAGCCTTGCAAAAGAATTATTGGAGCAATCTGGTGTGGATATTGAGCTTGTGCAGGAAGGCATGTATCGGCTTGCATTTACTGAGGAAGAAGGCCGCTTTCTGCAATCGCTTGCAGATGAGGATGAACTAGAATGGCATTCAAGGGAAAACGTACTGGCAAATGAGCCACATGTTTCTGAAGACATTGCGGGAGCTCTTTGGCTTAAGCATGACGGTCAAGTGAAAGGTTCATCTGTTTGCCACGCATATGCGAAAGGCGCTAGAAAATATGGTGCATCTATTTTTGAACAATGTCCTGTTTTCGACGTGATTAAAGAGGGAAAAGCATACAAGCTTGTCACTTCCCAAGGAGTTTTTATATGTGGAAAAGTCGTCGTTTCAAGCGGAGTTTGGAGTGGCTTTTTCTTTGAAAAGCTGGGGCTGAGAAATCCAATGAAGCCCGTTAAAGGAGAATGCTTAGCCATAAAACCGAAAAAACTGGTGATCAACAAAACAGTGTTTTACGAGCACTGTTATATCGTACCGAAAAAAGACGGCACCGTTATTATTGGAGCAACTTCTTATGAAAACGACTGGGATACGCATCCGACAGCCAAAGGAGTATCCGAATTAATGATAAAGGTTCAGAAAATTATGCCAGAAATCGGGTCTGAACCGGTCGTTAGTGCTTGGTCGTCGCTCAGGCCGCAAACAGCTGACGGCTGGCCGTATTTTGCCGAGCACCCGGAGCATGAGGGAATCTTTTTTGCGACCGGCCATTATCGAAACGGCATTCTTCTAGCGCCGATTACAAGCTTGATCGTAAAAGACATGATTTTGAAAACGAATCAATATGAGCGTTATGTTCATAGCTTTTCTTTAAACCGATTGCTTTCTGATGCGAAAGGGAGGTGATTAAACAGTGAAACTTCGCATCAACGGCCAGCAGATGGAAGTGGAGAATAGTGTTCGGAACATAGAAGATTTGCTGAACTTTTTTCAATTACAGGAAAGAATTGTTGTCGTTGAACGAAATGGTGAAATTGTTTCAAAAGAACAATACAGTATCCAGACATTAAATGATGGTGATCAAATTGAAATTGTCCATTTTGTTGGAGGGGGATGATGATTCATGTTAAAAATAGGTGATAAAACATTTCAGTCGAGATTAATGTTAGGAACTGGAAAATATCCGTCTTTTGAGATACAAAAAGAAGCGGTGGAAGCCTCAGGTGCTGAAATTTTGACATTTGCCGTCAGAAGAATGAATATTTACGAGCCTTCACAGCCAAATTTTTTGGAGATGTTGGATTTATCGAAATATACGCTTCTGCCGAACACGGCCGGGGCAAAAACTGCGGAGGAAGCAGTCAGAATCGCCAAGCTTGCGAAGGCATCAGGATTATGTGATATGATTAAGGTGGAAGTAATTGGAGATGATAAAACGCTTCTCCCTGATCCGATTGAAACATTGAAGGCATCAGAGATGTTATTGGAAGAAGGGTTTATTGTTCTTCCATACACTTCAGACGATGTTGTTCTGGCGAAGAAGCTTGAAGAATTAGGGGTTCATGCCATCATGCCGGGAGCATCTCCGATCGGATCAGGCCAAGGAATTGTCAATCCTCTCAATTTATCATTTATTATTGAGCAAGCAAATATTCCAGTCATTGTTGATGCCGGAATCGGTTCGCCGGCAGATTGCGCACTCGCCATGGAGATGGGAGCAGATGGAATCTTATTAAATACAGCTGTTTCCGGTGCAAAGGATCCTGTGAAAATGGCGAAGGCAATGAAACTGGCGATTGAAGCAGGCAGACTTGGATATGAAGCAGGACGCATCCCGAAAAAACGGTATGCACAAGCAAGCAGTCCAACGGAAGGAATGTTAACGACATAATGGAACGATATTCTCGCCAAATCTTGTTTTCTCCTATTGGAGAAGAGGGACAAAAAAAATTGCTGAAAAGCCATGTGCTCATTGTTGGAGCTGGAGCACTCGGCTGCGCAAGCGCTGAAATGTTAGCCCGTGCTGGAATCGGTAAAATAACCATCATTGACCGTGATTATGTCGATTGGAGCAATCTCGGGCGTCAACAGCTGTATACGGAAGAGGATGCGAAACAAAAGCTGCCAAAAGCGGTTGCTGCCAAAAAACATTTGCAGGAAATCAATTCGAACATTTCGATTGAAGCGATTGTGGGCGATTTCTCAATTGATTTTATTGAACATGTAAAGGATGTCGACCTTATCATCGATGGGACTGACAATTTTGAAACGAGATTTTTCATCAATGATTTAGCGATGAAGCACGAAATACCTTGGATCTATGGGGCAGTAGTGAGAAGTTATGGAATGACCGTTTCCATCGTTCCGAAACAAACACCATGCCTCCATTGTATGCTCCAAGCGATTCCGTCTGACGGAATGACGTGCGATACAGTTGGCGTGATCAGCCCGGCGGTGCAAATCGTCGCCTCTTATCAAACAGCAGAGGCACTGAAATATTTAGTCAGCGGAGAGGTGTCCAAGAAGTTAGTTTCATTTGATGTTTGGACAAGGGAGCATTCTGCAGTGGACATGACAAAATTAAAAAAGGCCGACTGCCCATCGTGCGGACATCACCCGACATATCCATATTTGTCGGTTGAAAATGGATTAAAAACAGCGGTTTTGTGCGGAAGGAATACCGTACAAATACGTCCGCAGCAAAAACAGAAGATTTCGCTATCAGAAATTACCAATCGTTTGCGCCCGATCGTGAAAGACTTAAAAGGAAATGCTTATTTAATTTCCTTTCAGGCGGATGATTTCCGCGTTGTGCTTTTTCAAGACGGAAGAGCATTAATTCACGGCACTAAGGAAGAAGAGAAAGCAAAAGCTATTTATCAACGTTACTTCGGAGCTTAAATGGAGGTGTGTTTATGACCATCGGAAAAGCGTTGACGATTGCCGGGTCCGATTCAGGAGGAGGCGCGGGAATTCAGGCAGATTTGAAAACTTTTCAGGAGTTGGATGTATACGGAATGAGCGTGATCACGGCCGTTACGTCTCAAAACACATTAGGTGTTCATGGCGTCTACCCTGTTCCGATTGAAGGGGTGATCAGTCAGCTTGATGCAATTGCTGAAGATTTATCGCCAGATGCGGTCAAAACAGGAATGCTTTTTAATCAAGAAATCATCCAAATCGTCTCAAATAAAGTTCAAAAGCATGGATGGGAAAAAATTGTCGTTGATCCAGTAATGATTGCAAAAGGCGGACATCCATTACTTGAAGAGTCTGCCATCAACGCGCTCATCAACGACTTAATTCCGCTTTCGTTTATTGTGACGCCGAACATCCCGGAAGCGGAAGCGATCACGGGCATCGAGATAAAATCGTTTGATGATCGGAAAGAAGCTGCGAAAAAAATTTGCCAAATGGGAGCAAAGCATGTGATCATAAAGGGAGGACATCAGCCGTCGGGCAGCGAAATCATTGATTTGTTGTTTGACGGGCATGATTTTTATGAATTTAAAGGCAACTATGTAAACACAAAGCATACGCACGGAACAGGCTGCACTTTTTCTGCTGCGCTGACAGCTGAGCTCGCCAAAGGTAAAGACGTTATCGAAGCCGTAAAAACCGCAAAAGAGTTCATCCATCTTGCTGTAGAAAATGCACTAGGCATTGGAGGCGGCCACGGTCCTACCAATCATTGGGCATATAAAAGAAATTTAGCTGCTTCGAAATAACATAAGCCGGACATATATGTTCTGGCTTTTTTCTCTTTTGTCCTTTATAATTATGATCAGGTATTAATAACTTGTAATAATGTTTAGGAGGATTTTCCATGAAATTGAATTTGGAAGGCCGAAACATTGTGGTCATGGGTGTTGCAAACAAGCGAAGCATTGCTTGGGGAATTGCCCGCTCTTTGCATGAAGCAGGAGCAAGATTGATCTTTACATATGTGGGCGAAAGAATGGAGAAATCGGTTCGAGAGCTTGTAGATTCGTTAGGACGGGAAGATTATCTCGTGCTGCCTTGTGATGTAACAAAGGATGAAGAAATCGAGCAGTGTTTTGAAAAAATTAAAAGCGAGGTTGGTGTGATTCACGGTATCGCTCATTGTATCGCCTTTGCGAATAAGGAAGAGCTGAGCGGTGAATATTTGAACACAACAAGAGACGGCTTCCTGTTGGCCCACAACATCAGTTCTTATTCTTTAACGGCGGTTGCGAAAACAGCCCGTCCTTTGATGACAGAAGGCGGAAGCATTGTTACATTAACTTACTTGGGCGGTGAGCGAGTCGTTCAAAACTACAACGTAATGGGAGTTGCGAAAGCGTCATTGGATGCTAGTGTGAAATATTTGGCGAACGATCTAGGTAAAGAAAATATTCGCGTCAATGCCATTTCCGCTGGTCCGATTCGTACGCTTTCGGCAAAAGGTATCAGTGATTTTAATTCAATTCTGAAGGAAATAGAAGAACGTGCTCCGCTGCGCCGAACCACAACACAAGAAGAAGTTGGAGACACGGCGTTGTTCCTGTTCAGCGATCTTTCCCGCGGCATTACAGGGGAAACGATTCATGTTGATTCAGGTTTTCATATTTTAGGTTATTAAGCTAGCTGAAAAAGATTAATCTGTGTGCGTTACTCGCACAAGATTAATCTTTTTTTATGGCAGGATAAAATGAAATTTTGCTGTCAGCTTCAAGGTGCCACTATTTCAAGCCGTGAAGCTTGGATTTATTGTTGATGTTCTGTTACGACTTTTTGTGTCAATGTGCAGCGATTTTCAAATGCTCTTTTGTCATAAGAAAAAGTTAGATTTCCGTCATGATTTCATTCTATCGTGTCATAAAATAATGAGAGAAATCATATTAGAGGGTGGCGATCAAACTTGATTAAAAAAGAAAAATTAGAACCTTTGATGTATATTGTCCAGCCGAATATAAAAAAACCTGAAGTGACCATGCAGTCGACGTTATTAAAAAAAATTGCAAATAATTCTAAGCAAGCGGTAAAGAGTACATGGACGAAAGAAGAGATTTATAAAAGAAGAAGAGAATTGGCAAATATGACGGTTCATGAAAAGATCGATTTCTTTTCAAGTCTTCCGGAGCATGTGTATAAAAACGTATGTGAAATTAAAACAGTAGAGAAAACATACAAAGGAATTATTTTGTCAAAGGAAAACGATGTCGTTCAAATCCGTACATTTGATCAAAATGAACCTTTGAAAATAAAATCGAAAAGTATTTTAGACATAAAAGTGTTAGGGAATTAAAATGGAGAACTCGGTTATGCCGGGTTTTTTATTTGAACGATACAAGTCTTCTCACTATGTTGGGGAACGAAAGGAGTATTGATTCCGATGGAATGGCATTGGTTTTCATTTGCTCTCATTGCATTGGCAACTTTTCGATTAACGAGAATTATAGTGTTTGATAAAATCGCTTCTTTTTTGCGCGCTCCATTTATAACAATTGTGGAGGAAAAAGCGGAGACAGGTGAAACCGTTTCTTTTTTCAGACCGAAAGGAAAAGGGCTTCGATTGTGGATCGGTGAGCTTTTAAGTTGCTATTGGTGCACAGGAATATGGTGTGCCGCCATTTTATTTTTTGGAAATGAATATATAAACGTCATTTTCTATCCGATTACAGTTATTTTAGCGATCTCAGGCTTGGCAGGAATTATTGAACATTTACTTGATTGATTGTCGCCATTTACAATGTCCCTCAAGCACGAATTGAATAAACTAAGGGAATGGTTTGTTAAAGACATGAAAAGCGTTCATTTCGTCAGGAACGAATATTGAACCATGAACAATTTACAGCTTAAAATGCCCCTCAGGCGGAATAGGCTCACTCTGGGAATTGGGTGTAAGGAAATAAAAGGGGTTCATTTTGGTCAGAAACGAACAGGACGATATAGAACCTATGAACCTTTATAGCTTAAAATGATCTTCAAGCGGAATCGCTCACTCTCGGAATTGGGTGTAAGGAAATAAAAGGGGTTCATTTAGGCCAGAAACGACAGGACGATATAGAACCTATGAACCTTTACAGCTTAAAATGCCCCTCAAGCGGAATCGGCTCACTCTCGGAATTGGGTGTTAAGAAAGGGAAAGGGGATGAAAGTTGCCGTTTTGTCAGGAACGAAAAGGAGCAATTTGACCCCATTTATGAACGCAATGAATAAACATTTACAGCCGGAAGCTTTAATAATTTCTTGCTGATTTCAAACACCACTGTGGAGCATGTCCCTTAAGTCGAAGCTTTAGCAATAGACGATTCAAAAAAACGGAAAAGTGTAAGAAAACCTGAATTTTTTACGAATTCGATCCGTTCATCTCAATTTCATTGATTTATGAGACTGACATGGCGGCTGCATTTCTTTACGAGAAGTTTCGGCGTCAAAAAGTTTTTCTGGCGGCAAAGTTCTTATTCTGACTAGCACCCTGTAATGAATTTTGCCGCCTATCGCTGAAAGGTAAGCAGCCAATTTCGAATGATTGTGTGGAAAGGACAGATTGTTAAAGTCGTGAAAAAAGAAACGGTCAAAAAATGAAAGTTCTTTTATAACCGAAAGGAATATAAAGAACTTTCATAAACTTGACCGTCTGTTAATTGATAATAATTTTGTTTTCAAACGGAATGCCTTCTTTCTTCTCCTGGCAATATACAAACCCTTCAATCACCAGCGCTTCATCGAAGACATCGAATGGGAAAGTAATGTGAAAGCCTTCAAAAGAGATTTTTTCATTTGGTTCGATCGATAATTTTTCACTAGGTTTCAGCCAGTATTCCCCTTTTTCTTGAATTTGCTTTCGCCATTCCGGGTGCAAATACTCCCATTCCAAGGAAGAATGAGTATTATAGTTGAAATCATTTTCGTTTTGATTTTTGGTTGTAATGATTTTTCCGCTGAATTGAACGTGCTGATGGGGATGAATGTGAATGCATAATACAGGATAATGCAAAGGTTGTTCTGTGATGTTTTCCATCAAGGCATTGCCAAGAATCGTTACCGGATCATCGCTTTCACGAGGAAGAACAATCGAATACGAAAATTGAGCGCGAATCGGATCGTTTATGGAGGCGTTTTTTTCATTTTGGACAGATTCATTCTCTTGTCGTTGGACATTTTTTTCGTAAAGTGATTGGAATAAAAATTGAGAGACATCTAAAAGTTCATTTCGTTCAGCAGTTAATAAATCGATCCGAAGCTGCTCTTTTTTCGATTCGGTGATCAATCGTTCTTTTTCCTTTATTTCAAACAAAAGGTCTTGAATCTTTTTGTCAGCGGCTTGCTTTTCCTTTAATAAACCAGTGACAGATGCTTTCAGCAGTTTTAATAGGTCGTTTCGTTCCTCTTCAACAATGGAAAGCTGATTGCTGATCTTTTCAACATGTTTCTCAGCTTCTTTTAATTGGGATTGAACGGAAAGAATTTCATGTTCAAATTGTTCTTTTGCGATGCGATATTGCTCGCTGGTTCGGATGACTGCTTTGTAATATTCCGTTTTCTCCTGTTCCTGCAGCAGCTTATTTTGCATGCTTGCCAATTCATTTTTGTATTTCGAAATTTCGGATTTATAGTGGATAAGCTGCTGCTGAAGCTGTAAATAATCCTGTTTGTTCCGTTTTATTTTGTTCATTGAATCTCCTCCTCGGACAAATAAAAAAATATAAGTGGAAAACAGTTTGTTGCCATTTCCTCCAAACAGAAGAATTTTTATTTAACGATTTAATAGGAAAATAGTATAAATGATAAAACCTCAGATCATTAATAAGCGTGATGTACGGAATTTGGCTGATAAGCGTTTCAAAACAGCCCAATTTGCTATAAAAGGATGGAAACTCACAAAGCGCCGCTACCGCCAGCTTTGAAAGAGCAGTTTTACTATACATATGTATGTTTCCTTCATTTAACACTTTCCCGGAAAAATGAGAGGAAAAATAAAAAGGGGAGAGCGTCCCCTTTTGCAATTAATTTATTCCTCCAAGGCGTAATCGTCGTTTGGAAAAATTTCCGGACATTGCGGCGGAATTTGCGGGTTTGCGCATGTAAGAGATGAAGGAAGTTCCCGACGAGGTCTGCAAAATTTTCCTTCTACCTCAAGCTTCACTTGGGCTTCCATTTGCACATCTAGACAGATCGTGATAGAAATGTCTAATTGGCTGAATGATTTATTATCCCAAATCAAGTTAGCGTCAGTTTCAAAATAGGAAACGTGGCTGTTTAATGTTGTGCCGGGCGGCGCGCATAGGAAGAAAGTTTGAACCGTTGCAAATGGAATAGCATCTGACACACTAGTGACAGTACCTTGCAAATCGGAGATCGCAACGACAATATACCCTCTGATCAGAACTTTTACTTTTTGAAGGGTAATTTTTCCTCCTTTTGGTAAATGAACGACTACTGATTGACGACCTTGCGGCTGAACGATTTCTGTCACCGTTATAGAATTTGGTGAATTTGGATCAACAGGATTTCCCAAGCTGTCTGATAAGTAGCAATTGACATTTAAAAGCCCATCTTCAAACAGTGAAAACGGATCTTCCGATGTCCCTGCTATTCCATCGAAATTAAAACCGATGGATGATAATTTTCTAAAGCTTAACTGAGGAAGATCAATTTGACGGTTCACCCAGTCATAAACTTTCGGAACGCGAATACATAATCTCTCTGTATCATGTCCCAAATGGCTCATGCTGTTACCTCCTAATCATTCTGATTTCCAAAACCTTCTTAGGTGTCGGACTACTGTATATTATGAGCAAACTGGTTAAATGTGCAGTGACAGGAGCGGAAAATTTAATTTTTTAAAAAATTCTCTTTCCATTTAAAGAATGGTTTTGCCCCGTTTTAAAAATTCATTTAAAAAGCCATTTGTATCTTTTTAGTAGGCTTCTGTCAACATTTTTTATTTGAGCTCATACATTTACAGTGAGAGGTGAGATAGATGGCGCAAATCAATAAAGAATTTTTGCAACGGATGAGAGCGGAGCTTGCGTTTTATAAAGAAAAGGCAAAAGAATCGATAGAATTGGAAATATTATTGCAGGAAAAAGAGCGGGAGCTTGAAAAAGCAATCAAAGAAAACGAAAAGCTAAAAGAAACGATCGAAAAGCACCGCCAGAGTAATGATCGAAATTTAAAGTGGGAGGAACGAAAAAAGCTTTTAGAAAAAATCGAAGTGTTAAAAAGAAAATTAGCTGAAAAAAATCATCATCTGGATGAAAATGAAAAAAAGGAGGACGAACAAAAACAGGAAGATTGGTTTTTCCGAATTTTAAAGGAAACGCAAGCCATTCAAGGAACAGTTGAACCTCAGGAACGGAAGGAATATTTTGTGAAGGAAAAAAACGAACAGAACAACCAAAAGGAATTTCATTTTTGGATGATGGACGATGTGGTCAAAAACGATTAGAAAGAACACAGATCAACCTTATTCTTCATACGATGAATAAGGTTCTTATTTTGAGGGAAAGGGGAGAAACCTATTGAAAGAAAACATAAAAGTTTTTTCCAGTTCATCGACGAAAGAAAATGCGATCAAAAAGAAGATGATGAAAAAGAAAATACATCCATTCGGAATAAAAATTTACAATTCAACGACTTCCGGTGGCTGCGGCTGTGGGAAAAAAGGGTTTTAAAAAGGGAAATATGAACAAGCTCGAAAAGGAATTCGTCAAATGGATCGAAGGTATGTACAAAGAACATGACAAAGTGCAGCAAAAATGTTCAAGCTGGATGATGAAAAAAGACAGGGAGCTTTTAGACCTTGAAAAAACGGCGGCAAAATTTGAAAAAGAGATCGAAAAGATTGAAAAACAAATTTGATAGGAAAATGAAAAGGGAATCAAAACAGGTTGAAACCCCACCTAAAAAATCCGCACTTGCCCATCTTGTGTGTCCACTCCAAATGAGGAATTGCTTCATACAGTATAGTGATGAATAAAGGAGGAGGTGCAGAAAAATGAGCTTTGGTTGCGGATATGGTGGATACAGCTATCCTTATAGCGGCGGTTTTCATAATAACAGCTTTGTGCTAATCGTCGTTTTATTCATCTTGTTGATTATTGTTGGTTGTTCCTGTTTTAAATACTAATCTGTAAGTCTTTTACAATACTAATGGTGAGTGCTGGTCACGGATGGATGTCCGCCTTTTACAAGGCGGACTGTACTTTTTCTTCATCACGTTTTCATTTCATTTTCATAAAATATTAAGGCCTGTTATACAGGTCATTTCGACAACTTAGGAGGGGACGAATTTCAGAATGGATCATATTTTTAAAAATATTGAGAAAAAAACCGGCGTCAATATGAAAGATGTACTCGAACTGGCCAATTCTTTGCAAAATTCCAATTTTAATGATGAAGCAACTGTCAGAAAAGTGATCAAGCGGGTTGCGCAATTGGCGAATCGGCCGGTTCCAAGAGAATTAGAAAATAAAATTGTCAATGCGATTGTAAACGGAAAAGAAAATATGGATTTTAACACCATCGCCAATATGTTGGACAATAAGAAAAAATAGCGCGTCAGCGGGTGTGCTCCCGCTGATGTTTTTTACATGATGTTTCAATTTTTAGAAAAACGGGTAAAAATGAATGATAGATCGATTTAGAAAATAATTTTTTGCAAATCAAGAAAGGAGAGAGAAACATGGGATATATTTTTTCCGTTCAGACTCCTGCCTTTTATGAATATGCCAACAGAGCTGTTCAGCCAAAGGAAGATTATGCGAAAGTCAAACAGCGAAACAATGTTATGATGAATGAAGAATATTGGCATTTCCAGCGAAAGCAAGATTTATTCGCAAATAAGCACAAATATAGCAAAAAAAGATTTCATGAATATGTTTAGAAACAAGCTAATATTTTTGGACAAATAATCCGTTGTTTTGATCCCATTCCGCGTAAAAAACATCTTTCGCGTCTTCCACACTGTAAGCGAGAAGCTGCTGCTGAAGCCATTTTTCATCAAAACCTGCTTCTTTTAAATTTTCACTAACCACTTCTCCGTCAACAATAATCGTGTAGGGGATGGTAGCTGGCGAAGATAAAATATTTAAATCGTTTCGGGTCGGCTTATCAAATTCCGATTTTTTCAATACGCTGATCGTGCCGTCCGTTTCAAGAACTGCGTATTCCACTTCGCGGATCGAAAAAGCTCCTTTTGCTCTTAGTAAATGTTGAAGCTGGTTCATATCAAGCTTGTTTTTTTTCAGCTGATCACGAATAATTTTTCCTTTGTGGATGACCATTGACGGAGCTCCTTCCAGTATTCCGCGGGTTCTTCTCCATTTTTGTGTGATGAATTCCAATAAATAGATTAGCATTCCCCATATCACGACCGTAAATAATATTTTTTCAACGCCCATTTTTACATCATATACAGCATTGCCAACTAGCTCACCTAAAACGAGCGCAGAGATAAAATCGAACGTCGTGATTTGCGTAATTTGTGTTTTACCTAGTATTTTTGTCAATAGAAAAAGGGCAAAGAAACCGAAGACCAGTTCAGTGGCAATTGCTACAAATTCCATTTCCATCACCTTTGCTAAGATCGGTAATGGTTAGGTTGTCCCAACTGCCGAAATTCATGTACATTCTTTTAAAAAACTATGGGAAGTCGTGCGGTGGAGAAAATGGAGAAACATTCGAATTGATCTGAATGAAATACAGGGAGATTTTTAACCTCTTTAACACGCTTTCTGACCATTCCAAATGAAAGACCGCAATCCGCGGCCTCGTTTGGTTGTCTTTATTTATGAATGTGGATGTAACGTTTTTTCCATCGTGACATGGGGAATGCCCGCATCCATAAAAATATCGGAAACGGTTTGATATCCATGCTTTTTATAAAAATTTTCTACTTGTACTTGGGCGTTCAATTTTATTTTCTTTAATCCTTTTTCGGCCGCGAGTTTTTCAAGTGTTTCCAAAATGATATTTCCCGCTCCTTTTCCGCGGTATTGTGGCAGAACACAGATCCTCTCGAGCTTTCCGGTGTTGCCAATGACACGAAATCTGCCAGCTCCAACAGGCTGATGATCGTCATAAAGCACGACATGCTCGGCAAAGGCTTCATATTCGTCGGTCTCTATTTCTATCGGAACGTTCTGCTCTTCTACGAATACTTTTTTTCTTACATATAAAGCATCATTTCGTTGTTTTTCATTAATAGCTTTGACTGCCTTCATCAGTCTCGTCCTTCCCCAAGCAGGAATGTTTCATAAACAGTCCATGAGCCGTTTTCTAATTGATATAAAATGTGGAATCGGTCGATCGTTTCCACGTGTTGAATTTTTAACATTTTTAAGCGGCCGAGAACGTCAGAATGTTCATCATCCGATAAATTTTGTCCGATTGTAATGTGAGGGACGAAAGCGTACTCCGGCTCCTCTTTAAATTTTCCTTGATGGAGAAGCTCATGCAATTTTGTTAATTCTGGATTTGGTTCAACTTTTAAATAAATAACGTTATTGACAGGAGCAAATGAACTGAATTTGTAGACGGAGAGTTTAAAAGGCTTAACCTGTTTCGCAATTTTCCTAAGTTCTTTCACAGTGTCGCCAATTTCTTTTTCGTCAGCTTCAAACGGTGCCTTCAATGTTAAATGAGGAGGGACAAGCGCATAATTCGGATCGTAACGTTTCCTATATGAGTTGGCAATGTCTTGCAGCTTTTTTGAAGGAAATAACACAATTCCGTACTTCATTTTTTTTGCCTCCTTGATATTTACTCGTATTCTTTATTATAACAACTTAAAGAATCAATTTTCATGATATAGCAAACATTTTTTTTAATATGTCTTTTAGCAGCGGCTGCCAATATGTCCAGCGGTGATCGCCGTCAAATTCTTCATAAATACATTCGAATCCTTTATGTACCATTTGTTCATGAAGTTTTTGATTGATTGTATAAAAATCTTTTATTTTCCCATCAGTCGTTTTTACAGCCGTTTCCTGTTTCCCGATTTGATGATAAATAGATAGTAAAGAGGGCTGTGAAAAAGCATCGATCGCTTCTAACACCTTTCCATCCACATATGGTGATTGCATGATCACTTTTCCAAATGTATGCGGATAATGAAGCGCTGCCATAAGCGAAACGGTTGCAGCTAGAGAATCGCCGATAAGCGCGCGGCCTCTTCCTATTGGCAAAAGCGGAAAACGTTCTTCTAAAAATGGAATTAATTCATGAGCTAAAAAACGGATATAACTGTTGAACTGGCTTCCATCGGGATGATATTTTCTTCTTCGATCTTGAATGTCTTTATAAGGAATGCCGACGACAATCAAATCTTCAATCGTTTGCTCCTCCGTTAACTCCTCAACAAAACGCGCGATCCTTCCCAGTTTAAAATAGTCTCCGCCATCTTGAGCAATGAGAAGATGATGATGAGATAATGGAGAAAAGGAAGTCGGCAAATACATGAGCAAAGAAACTTCTTCCCCCAGCTCTTCGCTAAAAAACGTTTCTTCTTTTATAGGTGCGACTTTTTGGGCCATACCAATTCCTCCAAAATTGACTAATTACCAGTTAGGCTGGACTTCTCATTATTTTATCACTCTTTTGAAAAGTCTCCAACAAATAAAAAGGTTGACAAAATAAAAAATGCTTATATAATGATAACGACTAATCCGATAAGATAGGTAAGAATGATCATATACTGGGGGAATTACTTTGTCTGTCCAAATTGCGCATATTTCAAAAACATTTCAACATCATGGCGTCTCCCAAACGGTTCTTGACCAAATTGATTTGACTGTGCAGAAAGGAGAATTTGTTTCCATTCTTGGCCCTTCCGGCTGTGGCAAGTCGACGTTATTATCGATTGTTGCCGGGTTAACAGCCCCCACATCGGGAAAAGTGCTGGTAAACGGGAAGGAAGTAAAGGGACCTGGAAGCGACCGGGGAGTAGTGTTCCAACAGGCAGCCCTTTTTCCATGGCTGACAGTTGAGGAAAATGTCATGTTTCCGCTGAAGAAAAAAATGCCGAAGGAAGAAGCGAAAAAAAAGGCGTACGAATATTTGGCCATGGTTCAATTAAGCCAATATGCCAAGCATTCTCCGCACGAGCTTTCCGGCGGCATGCAGCAGCGCGTATCGATCGCAAGAGCTTTGGCGATGGATCCTGAGGTGCTCTTAATGGATGAGCCGTTCGGAGCGTTGGATGAGCAGACGAGATCACGCCTGCACGAAGTGTTGGAAAAAATTTGGATCGATACGAAAAAAACAATTCTATTTGTTACGCACAGCATCCAAGAGTCGTTAAAATTATCGGACCGTATTATCGTCATGGGTACAAGGCCTGGGAGAATTATTGATGAAATAGAAGTGTCTTTTCCGAGACCACGTGATGAATTTAGAAAGCAGCTTGCTGAATATGAAGAGCGCATTCAAAAGCTGTTGAAGTCAGAAATTGATAAAGTAGTGAAAGAGGAAGAAAGTTATGCAGCAGGTCGTTAAACGAATCATTTTTTATGCAGCCGCACTGGGTATATGGGAAGCAATCGTCAAGCTGTTAAATATTAAGGCTGTCGTCTTTCCGGCTCCGAGCGATATTTTTCAGGCATTGTGGAACGGTTTTGCTGATCTAACTCTTGTTTATGATTTGCTGGCAAGTTTTCAGCGGCTGGTAATCGGGCTTGTGATTGCTCTTATTCTTGGAACAGTGTTAGGCGTCGTTTTTGCAAAATCGAAAGTAATTGATGATACCATTGGCTCTTTAATTTTGCCGTTGCAAAGCGTGCCGAGCATCGTTTGGCTGCCTCTAGCCATCATCTGGTTCGGTTTAAATGAAAAAGCGATCATTTTTATTGTCGTGCTCGGTGGAACGCTTGTGATGACATTGAATATGCGGACAGGGATTAAAAGCGTTCCTCCAATATATACAAATGCGGCAAGGACAATGGATTACAGCGGATTTTCTCTGTTTACACACGTGATTTTTCCAGCAGCCATCCCGCATGCAGTAACTGGTGCAAGGCTTGCTTGGGCGTTTGGGTGGAGAGGCCTGATGGGTAGCGAACTGTTAAGCACCGGCCCGGGTTTAGGCTATACGTTAAAATTCGCATCAGATTTTGGCGATATGGCGTTAGTGATGGGCATTATATTTATCATTGCCTTAATTGGAATTTTAGTAGATTTAGTTTTTTTCAGCAGAATTGAAAAGAAAGTGATGAAAAAATGGGGATTGCTTGAACAATAAAGGAGGAAGTTGAGATTATGAAGAGAAAAGGTTTGCTGCTATCATTTATCACCTTGTTGTTAATTGGGATTTTATCTGCCTGCGGAGCCGGCGGAGGGAATGAGGCATCAGGAAAAGAGAAAAGCGGAAAAAATAAAGTAGTCATCGGCTATTTCCCAAATATTGACCATGTTCCGGCGATGATTGCGAAGGAAAAGGGCTACTATGAAGAAGCGCTAGGGGATCAGGTAGAGATTGAATATAAAACTTTTCCGGATGGCGGTGCTTTTATGACAGCGTTGAAAACCGGCGAAATTGACGCCGGGCTTGTCGGTCCAGCTCCTGTCATGAATAACTATTCTAATGGTGCAGACGTGAAAATTATTGCCGGTGCGTCATCTGGGGGTACTGTCGTCGTAGCAAGCAAAAAAAGCGGAATCGAAAGCTTAGATGATATTCATAATAAAACATTCATTACTCCTGGTGTCGGCTGCACTCACGATGTCCAATTTGAAACGTACTTGCAAGATTACGACATTGCTTCATCAAGAATCGGCGGCACATTAAAGCATACAACTGGAAACCCGGCACAATATCAAGCTTTCTTTGAATCGGGAAAAGTGGATTTAGCCGCTGTGCCTGAGCCTTGGGCTTCATTATTAATAAAAGACGGGGCGAAAGTGATTGTCGATACGAAAGATATCGCCTATGGCACAACGCTTCCGAACACTGTTTTAGTGACGAGCAACAAATTTATTAAAGAAAATAAAGATTTAGTTCAAAATATTGTCAAAGCCCACAAAAAAGCAGTCGACTTCATCAATAAAAACAAAGAGGAAGCACGCGATATTGCCATTCAATCGATTAAAGAAATAACAAATCAAGAGCTTGACCCAGAAATTATCGACAGCGCTTGGGAACGTGTCCGCTATACAACCGAAGTGGATGAAAAAGTTCTTCAAGACTTTTCTAACTCTTCTTATGACTTGAAATTTTTAAAAGAAAAACCGGATCTTAAAGGTCTTGTAGATACAAGCTTTTTGAATTAAGTAATAAACCCCCTATACAGAAGCTTTTTGATATTATGCGGCTTCTGGATAGGGGGGTTATTTTGTTGATGTAAATTCAAGATGAAGCAGTTGTTAAAACAGGGCTTATCCCAAAAGTTGTTTATGACTATGCCTGTATATTGGGATTCTGTTGTTGTGAGAGCTTTTTATTCAAATCGCTCGAATAAGCTCCCGTTTTTTCACATTGTTTGGAGCTGTCCAGAAAGTCAAAATCCATTGAAAACGAATCAACATTTCTAAAACATTAAAGGGGCGTCTATAAGCCGGAAAATCAACTTATTAGACAGCCCCTATATGAATTTCAATTTCTCCATTTGGGCCGTATTTTTCAAAATCATATGTGTAAGCACGCTCTACTTAAACCAGTTTCTTCTTGCTTCCAAATCTTACTCCAAGTTTTAAAAATGCCTTGTTCGTCCGTTTTATCTACTTGAAAAACTTTATTTTCATGTTCCTCGGGATTTCAATTAAAAGCTTCCCCATTATTTTCTTCAATTGCAATGCTTAATAAATAATCTCCTCTGTAGTCGCTTTCATAATCATAATAAATTCCGTACACATTGTTTTGATGATGTTCCAGTTTTTAGAAAGCGTTTTCTCACATAATTTTGATTTGCCCCATCATTTGCTCGTCATGAAAATTATTGGTTCGTATGCTGTCGATCATATACAGCATCATAAACAGTCTTTCCTTTCCATAATATTGATAAAAAAGAGAAGGCGCATCAGTAAAGAATGTTCAGCATATTTTCCAACGGCACGTTTATGTTCATCTTTTTTGCTTCCCAGCTTCACCTGCAAAACAAATATCGCATCTTCGTTTTCTGTTCAGCTGCTTTATGGAGTACGGGTTCGTTTGACAGAAGTTGGCGAAAAATTTATCAAACGATTAGTTTGCCAATACAATCGTTTCATTCACTGTTTATTAAATTCTCTTAAAATTTTCCAATTCCTCTAAAGAAGATCACCTCGTTCACAATTTTTCTCCAAATACGACAGCTTCCGAATTGGATATTTATATTTTAAAATCTATTAAAATTTGGGAAGCCTCAGGGGAAAATAAAACCACTTTCATTGAAATGATGGAGGATCAAAGGTGATCCATACAAAAAAATTTCCCTTTTGGCTTTCGCAAAAAAACATTTCAAGAATCGACGGATTATTTAAAGAATGTTCTTATTTTTCTTTAGTTTTACTGAAAATAAATCAAAGTTATCGGAATTGTTGGCAGGAAACGTCTTGAATTTTTTTTAAAACTGAGGTAAAGTTATACCTATCAAAAGTTCATATCGGAATTCTTATCGAGAGAGGCGGAGGGAACTGGCCCGAAGAAGTCTCAGCAACCGGTACAAGGACGGCGGCATGATAACCTTTGTACCAAGGTGCTAAATCCAGCAAGCATTTTGCCGTAAGATATGCTTGGAAGATAAGAAGGAGCCAAACAATAAACGCCTTCTTCTTATGAAGAGGGCGTTTTATTTTTAAAGCCTCCTCTACAGGCAATGAAAGCAGCACATTTTTACTAACTAAAAAAGGAGGAAAGTCAAAGATGAATATTGAAACAGTTTTGGCCCAATTAGGAAATCGAAGTGAAGCTCTTACAGGAACAGTAAGCGCCCCCATTTATTTGTCCACAGCCTACCGGCATAAAGGAATAGGTGAATCAACAGGCTATGATTACACTCGGACAAAAAATCCAACGAGAGAGCTTGTCGAGGACGCCATAGCCAAATTGGAGGGAGCCGATCAAGGATTTGCATTTTCTTCCGGAATGGCAGCGATTCAGACGATTATGGCTTTATTTAAAAGTGGAGATGAACTGATCGTTTCAAAAGATTTATATGGCGGGACATACCGCTTGTTTGAAGAAGAGTGGCGCAAATACGGTCTTTCCTTCCACTATGACGATTTTACGTCTCGCGAATATACGGAATCATTAATAAACGAAAATACTAAAGCGATTTTTCTAGAAACGCCCACTAATCCGCTTATGCAGGAAACATCGATTTCCTCGTTGGCGGAATTGGCCCGGAAGCACAATTTGCTGCTGATCGTTGACAATACGTTCTACACACCTGTTTTGCAGCGTCCGATTGAAGAAGGAGCGCATATCGTGATTCACAGCGCAACGAAATATTTAGGCGGTCACAACGATGTCCTTGCCGGCCTGGTCTGTGCAAAAGGGAAAGAAATTTGCGAAAAATTAGCCATGCATCAAAATGCAATTGGTGCGGTATTATCTCCTTTTGATTCGTGGCTGCTGCTTAGAGGAATGAAAACTTTATCATTGAGAATGGCCAAACATCAGGAAAATGCAAGGGAGCTGGCGGCATATTTAAAAGAGCTTCCTGAAATTGATGATGTATTATATCCTGGCAGAGGCGGAATGCTTTCCTTCCGTGTGAAAAAAGAAGAATGGGTCAACCCGTTTTTGCAGAATCTGAAATTAATCTGTTTTGCGGAAAGCCTTGGAGGGGTAGAAAGCTTTATAACGTATCCAGCTACCCAAACACATGCGGACATTCCGGAAGAAATCCGAATTCAAAACGGTGTATGTAACCGGCTTCTCCGTTTTTCTGTAGGGATTGAAAGCGTGGAGGATTTGAAGGAAGATCTCAAGCAGGCATTGCAAGCAGCTGCGAAAGGGGATTTACTAAATGCATGACCAATGGAGCTTTCAAACAAAATTGATTCATAATAAACATAAGGTTGATCCGACAACCGGTGCTGTCAGCGTGGCGATTCAGCAAGCGTCAACGTTTCATCAGCAAACATTGGATGAATCTCCTGAATTTGACTACAGCCGTTCAGGAAATCCAACACGAAAAGCGTTGGAAGAGGCGATTGCCGAACTGGAAGGCGGAGTGAGAGGCTTTGCGTTTGCTTCTGGGATGGCCGCTATATCAACAGCTTTTCTTTTACTTTCTTCCGGTGATCATGTTTTGGTCACAGAAGATGTGTACGGCGGAACATACCGGATCGTTGCCGATGTTTTATCGCGCTTTGGCATTGAATATACGTTTGTCGATATGACGGACCTTGATGCCGTAAAAGCAAATATACGTCCGAACACAAAAGTGATTTACATTGAAACGCCCTCGAATCCGCTGTTAAAAGTGACGGACATTCGAGCAATTGTGCAGCTTGCAAAAGAAAATGGCTGTTTAACATTTGTTGATAATACATTTATGACTCCGGCTTTGCAAAGGCCTCTCGATTTAGGGGCCGATATTGTTTTACATAGTGCAACAAAATTTTTGGCAGGTCATAGCGACTGTTTGGCAGGACTGGCAGTTGTGAAAGATGAAAAGCTTGGCGAAGAGCTTTACAAACTTCAAAATGCCTTCGGCGCTGTTCTCGGCCCGCATGATTGCTGGCTTGTATTAAGAGGCTTAAAAACACTTCATGTGCGGCTGGATCAATCCGTCAAAACAGCTTCTCAATTAGCAGAATTTTTGAAAAAGCACCCTGCCATTAAAAAAGTGTACTATCCGGGTCTTCACGATCACCCAGGGTCAGATATTCATTTGCGGCAAAGTGTCAACGGTGGAGCGGTTTTATCGTTTGAACTAGAAGATGAAAAAGCGGTCAAGATTCTTGCTGATCATGTTCAGCTGCCTGTTTTTGCAGTCAGCCTTGGTGCAGTTGAATCGATCTTGTCGTATCCAGCTAAAATGTCCCATGCCGCGATGCCGAAAGAAGAACGGATCAAAAGAGGGATAACCGATGGTCTTCTTCGATTAAGCGTAGGGCTAGAAAATTTTGAAGACTTAAAAAATGATTTGGAGTCTGGTCTTTCTACTGTTTTGGCCTATCAATAAATTTTTTCTTACCTTAATAGAAGACAGGGAGATGTCGAATACCGACAATTCCTGTCTTTTTTTTATGTTGATAATCTAGCTGACATATTATCCCACATTTTTTCATTTGTTCTTTAATATGATAGTAATGCACCCAAAGTCAAACGAATTTAAAAAGGGGGAGTATCAATGATCAAATGGCGAAGCGGACTTATATTCTTAACAGCTCTTCTTTTCATAATGATCATTTCTGCGTGTGGAAATAACAGCGAAGGAGGAAGCAGCAAAAGTGATGGCTCCAATCAAAGCGGGGAAAAGGCAGGAAGCAAGACGTTAAGCATTTTAACCGGAGGCACAGGAGGAACTTATTACCCGCTCGGCGGATCGATGGCGCAAATTATTTCGGAAGAAACGGACTTTAATGCAAATGCACAATCTTCAGGAGCATCAGCAGAAAATATGCAAGCGCTAAAAAATGGTGAAGCTGATATTGCGTTCTCGCAAACTGATATTGCTGCTTATGCATTAAACGGTGAATTGATGTTCAAAGACAATAAAGTCGACAATGTTAAAGCAATTGGGACTTTATATCCGGAGACGGTGCAAATTATTACAACAAAAGATAGCGGCATCCTTTCTGTTGAAGATTTGAAAGGCAAGTCGGTTTCCGTTGGTGCCCCTGGGTCTGGAGTGAATGCAAACGCACAGCAAATTTTAGAAATTCATGGATTAAGCTTTGATGATATTAAAGCGCAAAGCTTATCTTTTGACGAATCAACGGACGGCATTCAATCCGGAAGCATAGACGCTGCATTCATTACTGCGGGGACACCGACGGCTGCAGTTGAATCGCTCTCAGCACAAAAAGAAATTAGAGTAATTCCGATTGCGGATGACAAAATCAAACAATTGATAGAAAAATATCCTTACTATGCTGAAGATACAGTACCAAAGGGGACATATAAAATTCCTGAGGACGTAAAAACAGTCGCTGTAAAAGCGATGCTGGTCGTCCGCGGCGAATTGGATGAAGATGCCGTATACAATATTACAAAAGCGATTTTTGAAAATACAAATAAAATTACTCACGCAAAAGGCAAATTAATCAAAGCGGAGGCAGCCCTTGATGGAATAGGCAATTTGCCGCTTCATCCAGGGGCTGAAACGTATTTTTCAGAAAAAGGAATCCAGCCATAACGCATCAAAGATAGGCCGTTTTAAACGGTCTATCGATTTCATTATATGTAACTCCATTTTAGGCGGGGATTTTCATGAGAGCTAGGATGAAAGCTTTGTTCATCTGTCTTCCCCTTTTTATGACAATCAACGTTTTTTTATTTTTCCTTCCTATTGTAAATGCCATCGCTTTTTATCATGAAGATCAGAATGACTTATTAGGTTATCTGCCTGTCCGTGATGATGACTTGTTTCAAATTCAGTACACTCATTCCATCCATCTTACGGATGTGAAGGAGACATATACATTACGCAATAACAAAATCATTCAGACAGAACTTGAGTATGAAAATTTTGCTGTTGGAATGCCTTCTAATGCGGAAGGGGAGGGGAAATTTTTAGAAAAGGATGGAAAATTTTTTATAAAAAACATGGAGCGAGAATTTTCCTATATTGATTTGAGAATTGGACAAGTACAGGCCGATCACCGAATCGTTTATCAAGGTAACAGCTACAAATTGGCGGATTTTTTTGGACCCGGCTCATGGGTAAGAATAAAACCGGCAAAAATCAGTATTTGGCAGCAGGTGAAAGGAGTGAATATTCGTGAGTAAAGAGAAATTTGACGTACTGTCAGAAGAAGAGCAGCAAATGCTGCTTGAAAAATATGATCCTGAAGCAGGAACGAGGAAGCTAAAAGGCGTGTTGGGAGGCATCGCATTTGCCGGATTATTGGCATTTTCGCTGTTTCAGTTGTATACATCAATTTTCGGTGTTTTTACGGCGCAAATCCAGCGCTCTGTCCATCTCGGTTTTGCGCTTGCTTTGATTTTTCTTTTGTTTCCGGCTAATCGAAAAAAGAGGAAAGAATATAAATTTCAAGTGGCCTGGTATGATATCATCCTTGCGCTTTTAAGTATTGGCGTTGGAGCATATTGGCCGCTGTTCATTGATGACATTGTAATGCGCGTCGGAATATTGACAGAAACGGATTTTTATATCGGAATTTTAGCTATTTTACTAGTTTTAGAGGCAACAAGGAGGGCGGTTGGGCTGCCGATTACGATCATCGCGCTGCTTTTCTTGGCGTATGCCTATTTTGGTCCTAGCATGCCTAACTTTCTCCAGCATAGCGGTCTTAGTTCTGAACGAATTGTTCAAACTATGTTCTTTACAACCGAAGGGATTTTAGGAACTCCGCTAGGCGTGTCATCAACCTTTATCTTTTTGTTTCTCCTTTTCGGCTCCTTTTTAATTAGAACTGGGATTGGTCAATATTTTAATGATTTGGCCGTTGCCGTTGCAGGGCGCAGAATTGGCGGTCCTGCAAAAGTAGCTATTTTTTCCAGTGCCCTTCAAGGAACGATCAGCGGAAGCTCAGTTGCCAATGTCGTCACATCCGGCGCGTTTACCATCCCGATGATGAAAAAGCTTGGTTATAACAAAGATTTTGCAGGAGCGGTGGAGGCTTCTTCATCTACAGGCGGTCAGTTAATGCCGCCGGTTATGGGAGCAGCTGCGTTTTTAATGGTTGAATTTATCGGGAACGGCATTACGTATTGGGACATTGCCAAAGCGGCAGCTATTCCGGCTATTCTATATTTTGCAGGGATTTGGATCATGACTCATTTTGAAGCAAAGCGAATCGGTTTAAGAGGCTTGTCAAAAGAAGAAATGCCGAATCGGAAAGAAATTTTGAAAAAACTGCATTTGTTAGCCCCGATCGTTGTTATTATTATTTTGCTAATGTCAGGAGTGACCGTTACACATGCTGCCATTTATTCGATAGTCATTTCGATTGTCGCTGGATTTTTAAATCGTGAGAATCGGATGACATTTAAGGATATTGTATTAGCGCTCGTCGACGGCGCCCGTACAGCGTTAGGGGTTGCGGCAGCAACAGCCGCTGCCGGAATTATTGTCGGCGTTGTGACGAAAACCGGGCTTGGTTTGAAGCTTGCCAACGGGCTGCTTGATATCGCCGGGGGCAATCTCATTCCGACATTAATGCTGACGATGATAGCTTCGTTGATACTTGGAATGGGTTCGCCGACTACAGCGAACTATGTTATTACCTCAACGATTGCTGCACCAGCGATTATTTTGTTGGGGGTACCTGATTTGTCTGCACATTTATTTGTGTTTTACTTCGGGATTATTGCCGACATTACACCGCCAGTTGCTCTTGCAGCCTTTGCCGCAGCCGGTGTATCAGGAGGAGAACCGATCCGAACGGGAATTCACTCTTCAAAATTGGCAATCGCCGCCTTTATCATTCCGTATATTTTCGTTTTGTCTCCGCAAATGTTAATGATTGATACGACATGGATTGGAATTTTATGGGTAGTCTTTACGGCGTTTTGCGGAATGATCGCAATTGGAGCCGGGATGATCGGATATTGGATGAGAAAAATGCATTTGATTGAACGAATTGCCGCGGTCGTGGCCGGGCTGTTGCTGATTTATCCAGAACGTTTTTCAGACATTTCAGGTCTCATCATTTTCATCGCATTATATGCGTTTCAATATATATGGAAATACAAAGCTGATCAAAAAGTGAAGGGTGAGAGCATTTAAAGAAGACAGGTTGTCATGGAAGAATCGATCCATTGATTAGAACATGATTACAGGCGGAATCATTGAGACGCAGAATAAACGCGGAGAGCAATTCACATTGGAACGAACAAAATCAGGATAAAATGTCGGAGAGACAGAAAGGATGTGTTGGAATCAATCCATTAATTTGCAGAAGACGTTCTCCAAAAGGATGATATGACTCAGCTTGTTTTGTTATGTGAAAAATAAAACTGGTTTTTTGACAGGCTGAATTGCTTGTAAAAATGAAAAAGGGGCAAACAAAATTGAAAATACAGCAAGCTTCTAAAAAATCTTTTGGGGAACGGCTGCTCGTGTGTAAGCGGTTGATAGCGGGAAAGTTTTATATCATAAATAAAAAAAGAGCATGCAGAAAACTTATTTTTCTGTTTTAGACTGCATGATTTGAAATGCGAGTTTTGTTGGTTCATAACGATTATTTTATAGCATGATTTTTTCCAATGTGAATTGCTTATACTAGATGAACTGGGATATGTTCCCTTTCAATAACAAGGATCAGAACTATTATTCCATATTATTGTGACCTCTAATTTAGAGTTTGGACAATGGAATCGAGTATTTGGAGATAATCGCTTAACAGCAGCCTTGGTCGATCGTTTGTCCTCACGCCCATATTATTCCCTTCACAGGAGAAAGTTATCGTTTAAAATGCCCTTTCTTCTGTGAAGAAATTGGATTCCAAATCATAAAAAATGAGCTTGCAAGCCTCTGTAAATTTTACTGCAATTCTCTGTATTTTTTGCTTGCAAGAAACACGTCAAACTAAATGGTATTACTCAAAGTATGTCCAGAAAAGCGAATTGTTTAGACAATGCATGTGTAGAAAACTTTTTTAGTCATTTTAAAACAGAGTGTATGTATTTAAATAAATTCGAGAAGCCAGAGGATGTTAGACAAACAGTTGACAAACATATTTCCTTTTATAATCACAAAAAAATTCAAAAGAAATTAGGCAACCTCAGCCCAATTAAGTATCGAGCAAAAGTTGCCTAAGAAATCCATTATGATTAGATTATCTCCTTCTTCAGCTTACTAAACCACCAAGTTGGTTGCATGGGGGGTGTTAAGTGCTTTCCTTGACAAGTCCTATGCATACCAACTATCATTGTCAAAGCTGAAGAGGATGCTTTTTTCCTACTGTCTACTTGACAGGGTTATATCCATTCGGTCGTGCCTGCTTCATTCATTAAAAGAGGAGAATTTTAAATATTCTTCATTTTCTTATAGTAATTTTCAAACCAATTAATATCCTCTAAAGTTAGTTTGTTTTACAACTAAAAAATCTTATTAAAAAAGTTATGAATTCAGTACTGATTGTATATTAGGCCATTAGACAGTACCATTATATTCTTATGTTGCAGTATGACTTCTTCTAGCAGAAATATATGTACCTCGCCAAACTTTTTCGAAGTCATCTTCCTCTAATTCAATAATATTATCCACTGTATCTCTTAATTCCTTATTTACCGGCTGCCTTTTTGTAATTACAATTTCAACAATCTTACCAATGTTTTTAATTTCATTTATGGGACCGATATAATCTCCATCAGCACTTACTATAATAGCTTTATCATAACTATTCATATAAGCACCTTTTAATAGATCAGTAACAAGATTTATATCAGTTCCTTTTTCAGTTGTCACAAATGTTGACTTATCACTTTCAATAATTTCCGTATCAATTGGGATTTTTTGCAAATATCCTTTGTTGTTAACTGTAAATCGAGGTGCTGCTTTTAATGCTGAAACCAGCCCTTGTTGCTCCGGTGTATTTACCGTATAAAAATATGTTCTCAACAAATAAGTATTGCCCGTACTCTTTTTACATATAGTATCGACCATCTTTATTATGTCGAATTTAGGTTTTTGTTTTAAAAAATGTTTAGCAGCATTGTAAAAATTATTCCCATCAATAAAAACCATAGTTCTTTCCATGTTTCTCCTCCCTAAAAATAAAAGAGGTCAGGCGTACCTGTCCTCTCCGAGTTAATTTTTTACCTCAAGGCCATAGCCATGAGATATGTTCATATTATGCTTGCGCCCCGTAGGGTTCAAGCAAGTGTTATTTTTATTAGATATTATATTAAAATCTATACATTTTGTAAACAATATACTTTAAAAAAGGAAAATTGAACTACGAACGTTTATTTGTTTTTGAAATCATTGTGAAAATGAAATTATCTAGTATGTTTTACACAAGATAATAAAAAATCCCGACTTGATTGTTGTCGGACAAAAATTGCGGGTAAAATAAAAAAGAGGAGTTCCGTTTCACCTTCTATCCTCAAACACTTATAATGTCTAAGTGTGTTAATAATATCCATTTCATGATGCCCTCATTTTTAAGTACTTCCCACAAACTTCGCAAAGGATCATGATTTCCCTCATCTTCAGTTTATTGGATATATGTAGCGTATAATTTCTTTTAAAAATTAAAGAGGACTATTTTTTCTGATAAATTCCCTTGTGGCGATTTGTTGAAAAATAAAATTTGAAAAATAAAATCCCCCTTTCCTTAAAAAAGGGGGTGATCAATTTGATTTATTAACTCTATTTAGAAAATAGCTTTCCTTTCGCTCACCATTTGAGGTGTTTATAATTATCTTTTTTGTTAAATTAAATATATATGTTTCGTTGATTGTTAAACCGATGTCGAAAATATTGGATGATGTTTTTCCTTTAATGATTTTCCCGTCTGCAAGTATAGCAAAAGAATTATTAGCTGAACTGGCAGAAACAAGTTCACCCTGTATATTTAGAGGTTCTGTTTTTTCTTTTGTTTTTATATACATTAATTTTTGCGTAGTTTTTTGAATTTTTTCTTTAGTTAAATTTATTGTTCTCTTTCCCTTAATATTTGAATAATCAAATTCGATATTCTCTTTTTCTAAATTTTGAAACCAGTTCTTTAATATATTAAATGTTCTAATACCGTATTCTTCTGCAATGTCGGTATAGTCTTCTTGTTCATCAAGTTCTTCGAAAAGATCGGCAAATTTTTTTAACGCATCAGAGTCATGACTAGCTAAAATAGGGTTATTATTCTTTAAAGTAATATGGAGGTTAAAAGACCCAGGGGTAGCAGCTTTTAGTATTAGCTCACTTGATTCCACTATTTCTTTTGGAATTTTACCGTATGAATTTCCCTTTCCAAAAAAATTATTATACACACTGGTAAAAACACGTTGTATTCCTGCTGACACCGTGTTTAAGGCGGACAAATAAATATTACCAGACGGAAGAGGTGAATGTATTTTTATAAATAAATCTCCTTTGGCTTTATTCTGTTCAAATTTTAGAATTTCATTGAAAGAGTACGTTGCAAGTTCTTTATAAGGACTGTTTTGTTCAATTTTGTTTAATGACTCTTCAATTTGTTCCTTTAAAGGAAAATCAGATGCATTTTTAAAGGGAAAATTGATCCTTTCAAAATTGTTCACTTACCTTCACCTTCCTTCCTATAAAAGGCTTATTTCAATTATACCTTTGCTTCTCTCTTGACGGTCAAACCCAAACTGCCCCATCCAATACTTACGCTGGTAATCAAAATGTCGTTTTGCTTCATGGTGTTCCGTAGGAATCAATGAATCATCTACACTAAAATATGCGTCACAGTAAAACTGTCTACCTATAGTATGTATTTTATCCGCACAATTTTTCAAAAATTCATTAACGAAAGGTAAATAATCCTGTCTCGGATTTAAGTATAGGACCATATCTATATCGTTCGGGTCATTTTTATTAGTTAGAAAACTACCGTCTAACCAAATTTTTGATACTTTTTGAATAACATGGATACTTTCTAAAAAATTCAAAAAATGTTGAAACCCTTCAAAATTCCTCTTTCTTGTGTTTGAATCTGGAAACTCTTTTACAAAATATTTTTCTACATCTTCCATAGTTAATCCTTTAATTATTCCGCCATTTAGATTTCCATGTTCATCAAAATGCATAAACATTCACATCTTTCACATAAATTTTGGAATTGTAAGAAAATTTGTTAAATATTAAGGTTGTTTTTTTAAAATTTACTATAATAATATAAAAAAATGAACACTTTCGACAAAAATAGACATTTTTCGCTTTGTTTATCCACATCATATTGATTAATATTTTAAATTTCAAACAGGAACAACGAATCAAAGCGGCAAACCAACTACCATCCACTGCGGTTCGTACTTCTTTACCAGCACCGTTATGTCATTCTCTCCATCCCACATAACTTTATCAATCGCCATATCACGGCAGGGGCTGTCCAAAAAGTCAGGGTAACTGAACTTTTTGGAGCCCCTCTAATTTCACAAAAAAGCACGGTCCTAGGTCGTGCTTTGTCAAAAAATACCCCTAAAAATTCGGACGATACTTTTGCATTTTCGCCGGTCTCTCATAATCGCACCGTCTTTCATTTATATCTTTCTCGATCGTTTTAATATATTTCTTTAACTCTGTGGGCATTTCTTCTGATTCTAATTCGTCCATTGTAAAAGTAATCATTTGGGCGCCAGTGAAATCCATGACTTGGACAACTCTTTTCTGACCTTTAAAATATGTAAGCATGATGTGGTATCTACTCATTATTAAGCCCCCATACTTTATCTTTTGGCCAGTCCGATAGAAAGGATATTGCTGCACTTAAATGTTCGAAAAGTTTTTCGAAAATGACAGTAAGCGCGAATGTATTTATCGTTAAAGTCTTTTACCGTAATGAATCTTTCTGTTATTACCCCTTGATCGTTCATGTAGATCATTCGCAGCATTTCACCGGTTTCTTTCGCATTCAGTAAAAAGCCGTTCATATTTTCTTCTTGAATAAGAACGTTTGTTCTTATTATGACCGAATGGATGTTCGATCAAAAAGTGAAAATTTTTGGAAAATAAAAACCCTTCTCAGGTGAGGAGGGTTATGTAAAATGAGATTCACTGTATATTTTTTTGAAGAAAAATCAAAAAAGATAAATTTTGGCAACAAATGGGCAACAATCAGGAAATTTAGAAGATCGGAGAAAAAACAAAACCGCAGAACCGTTGTGGTTCCAGGGTTTCGAGGATGATTCCGACTGGGCTCGAACCAGCGACCTCCACCCTGTCAAGGTGGCGCTCTCCCTGCTGAGCTACGGAATCATATTAACAAAACAGATGAATTTCTAATGCGTTTTTTTGACAATATCTATTGTAATGTTGTTATAAAAATATGTCAAGCCTCAATATGCAAGTTTTTTTACTTGCTGTAGTTTTTAATCATTGATAAGCTCTTTCTGGTCTTAGAATCTAAATTGATAAAAGGAAGTGCTTTTTATAAATTATGCGAAACGACCAACCGGATTACCGGGCGGTTTTTGTTTCTGATTGACGACAAAGTGCAACAGTAGTTATTTTTTCGTTTTATCTAAATAATCTGTAAGGAGTCCTCTTTGTTATACAAAATTTTATAGGGAAGAAAAAGGAGTGTCCTTTTGCCATTTATGCAATATTTTTGAAATCGTTTTAATAATTTGATAGGATAACATTTATAATATCGATCATTTTTGAAAATCCTTATAAAGGAATGTGATAAAAAATGAAAAAAGACCAAGTCTTGGATCAGAGGCACCGCCCTTTGCGCGATTTGCGTATTTCTGTAACCGACCGATGCAATTTCCGGTGCACGTATTGTATGCCGAAAGAGATATTCGGAGACGATTATCAATTCCTTCCGAAGGATCACTTGTTGACGTTTGAAGAAATTGTCGAGCTCACGAAAATTTTTGTTGAGCTTGGCGTGAAGAAAATTAAGCTGACGGGAGGCGAACCGCTTCTTCGAAAGGATGTATATAAACTAATTGCCATGCTTTCAAAAATTGAAGGAATTCATGATATTGGTTTGACAACAAACGGCGTGTATTTAAAAAAGTATGGCTCAAAATTGTATGAAGCAGGTCTTCGCCGATTGAACATCAGCCTTGATGCGATTGATGACGATACGTTTCGCCGTCTAAATGGACGAAATATATCAGCAAAAACGGTCTTGGCAAATATTGATTATGCTGTATCGATCGGTTTTTCGGTTAAAGTAAATATGGTTGTACAAAAAGGAGTAAATGATCACCAAATTTTGCCGATGACGGAATATTTTAAAAACAAGGGGATTCCATTAAGATTTATTGAATTTATGGATGTAGGCAATACAAACGGCTGGAATATGAAAGATGTATTGATAAAAAAAGATATTGTAAAGATGATTAGTTCTGTTTATTCCATTGAACCAATTGATGAAAACTACTTTGGAGAGGTAGCCAAGAGATATCGTCATCAAGACACAGGTTCAGAAATCGGATTTATTACATCAGTATCAGAACCATTTTGTTCAAGCTGTACGAGGGCGCGTATTTCATCAGACGGAAAGCTGTACACTTGTTTATATGCCCACGAAGGATTTGATTTACGGGATTTCATTCGTTCAGGAAAAAGTCCAGAAGAAATCAAAATGGCTATTGAACGTGTTTGGCAAAATCGTAAAGATCAATATTCTGTTGAACGTACAGAAAACAAAGGTATGTTGAACAAAAATAAAATTGAGATGTCATATATAGGAGGATAAACAATCGGCGTTTGGTGATGAAATGCTGATTGTTTTTTTATTTTTTTAGAAAATTCGAAAGAGAAAAAATTAAAATTGAAATCGCAAAATTTTTAAACCATTAAAATACATTTTTATCTAATATATAGAAACAAGGAGGGGAGCAATTGGCTGATGTATTAATTGTTGATAATGATAAATCTGCTCGGAAGGATTTAAAGTCAATTATTGAAGATAGTAAATTCAGCTTTCTTTCCATTTATGAAGCAAGTACATCTCAACGAGGTATGATCCTTTTAAAGCAAAATCGACCGACTATACTCATTGTGGATATCTCCTTGCCAGATATAGACGGTATCAAATTAGGGAGATCAGCGTTGCAACTGTATCCAGATTTGCCCGTGATTGTTGTGACTCAGTTAAAAATGTTCGAGTTTGTTCAGGAAGCGATCAACTCAGGTTTTTCAGCTTATTTGTTGAAACCGCTTTCCAAAAATGAACTGCTTGATACATTTGAGCGGATTTTGCCCCAAGGATTAAATAAAGAAATTAATCAAACCATCAATGGTAAAAGTCATTTTTCCTCTGACTTAAAAAATCCGATCGAAAGTGCCATTCAGTTTATTCAAATGAATTATGGTTATGCTCTTACTCTAAAAGAAGTGGCAAATCAAGTATATTTAAGTCCATCTTATTTCAGCCGATTGTTTAAAGAAGAAGTTGGTATGACATTTGTGGAATATTTATCGTTTGTTAGAGTTCAAAAAGCTAAAACGCTGCTTAGAGTTTCGAGTCTTCCGATTGAAATTATCGCTAACAATACCGGTTTTTCAAATGCAAGCTATTTTGCAACCGCTTTTAAAAAATTGGTTGGGAAGACGCCAAGAGAGTATCGGGAGCAGTTTCATTTTAAAGAATAGGAGGTGAAGTCGTGATTACGATTAAAAAGGAATTGGAACGCTGCAAAAAGGAAGGGTTATCAGGTGTTATTGGAACCATTATTTCTACAAAAGGATCTACCTACCAAAAGACAGGGGCAAAATGCTTCGTATCAGAAGATCGAAAGCTAACAGGTCTTTTAAGCGGAGGCTGCGTCGAAGCAGATATTGTAGAACATGCTGTAAAAGTGCTCGAAACGGGTAAGCCGGCAGTTCTCCACTATGATTTTTACGGAGAAGAGGATATTGTTTGGGGACTTGGTGTCGGCTGTAATGGGAAAATGAACATATTTTTACAACCATATCTGCCAAAAAAGCAGCCTGAAAGGACAGAAGTGATTGATCAATATTTTTCTCAATCCCTCCAAAAACAATTACACGTTGTCACGATCGTGAATGCGAAAGATGAAAATCTTCAAGGAAAAATGTGGATCCTAGACCCTTTGCAAAGTAATGACGACTCACTTATTACCGTTTCTGAAATTGCTCATGATTATCAAGATCGGAAAAACAATTTAAAAAATGAAATGGTTTATTTAGGTGGTGAAAAAGAATTGTACGTATATTATGAATCATTAAGTCCACCACCACACTTAAAGATTTTTGGCGCAGGTCCTGATGCCATTCCGCTTGTCAAAATGGCGAAAAGCTTGAAATGGATTGTGACTGTTCTTGACCATCGTCCTACTCATTGCAATGAAAATAATTTTCCTGATGCTGATTTTATCCAAGTTTATCCTAAAGGGTCTGTTCCTGACGTTTCGTTTAATGAAAACACATATGTCATTATAATGACACACAATTTTTTACACGATCAAGAAATATTAGAATCCATCATTCATTCAAATGCGGCTTACATTGGTCTATTAGGTCCGAAAAAAAGAACTGCCCAATTAATTGAAAGCAGCCAAACTCTGAAGGCTCATCCTTCTATTCAGCAAATTCATAGTCCTATCGGTCTTGATATTGGAGCGAAAACACCGGAAGAAATTGCCTTTAGTATTTTGGCTGAAATTATGACGGTGTACAGAGGCGGAACAGGAAAGAAATTATCAGAGCTGGCGGCAATGGCTTATTCCTAAAAAAAGATACATCAGTCATAAAGGTGAAAAAACATATTTTGTTGAGTGATATCAGCTGCAGTTTTTTCAAAGCGGATGGTCAAACACAATCTATTAATACCATCTATTGGAAAGGTATTGACCAAAATACCGTGGATGAAAGTAAAAAACCTCAGTTAAGCGGTATTGCTGCTGACTTAACTCTGAACGGAAGTTTCTCTGAAATAAGTAAACTGATTGGTTTTAGGAGATATTACCAATCAAGGCTGATTACATTGCTAAAAATAAGATTAAAAAATGCATCTGACAAGACTGACACCGTTGTTGCGTTATTGTGCCGTGATTCAATGCTATGAAAGAAATGGGAACCTGTTTATTGTTCAAGCAAAATATCGAATTAAAAAGGTCATCCAGTTCTTTAAAGGGATGAGCCAAAAGGGCAAAAATTCGTAATGATATTTGTTTTGCTGCGATCGCAATATCCTCAAGTTATTGAGTCACCACAAAATTATGAGAGATTTCTTCGGAAGGAGGTAAGTTAAATGAGTAAAGTGATTGGGAAAAGAGTGACGCGTGTTGAAGATGCTAGATTATTGACTGGTCAGGGAAAATATATTGATGACATCGGTACCCCGCCGAATACTGGTCATGTGGCCATTTTAAGGAGCCCTTATCCGCATGCCAAAATTGTGTCTATCGATTATTCGGAAGCCTTAGAAATTCCTGGAGTAAAGGGTGTTGTAACAGGTAAGGATGTACATCCTCTATTAAATCCTTTTAGTGTTGGCGTCAGTGCTCCAGTACACTATTATCCAATTGCTATTGATAAAGTTCGTTTTGTAGGTGAGCCAGTAGCAGTTGTCGTGGCAAAAAACCGATATATTGCGGAGGATGCGTTAGAAAAAATTAAGGTGAAATATGAAAATCTTGAACCAATTGTAGATATTGAACGTGCGCTCGAAAAAGGAGCACCTATTTTACATGAAAATGTTGGTTCAAATATCGCTAATCATCGAACTTTTCATTATGGAGATGTAGAGAAGGCTTTTGAGCAGGCTGACAAAATCATCAAGCATCGTTTTCATTTTCCGAAATATTCTGCAACACCAGTTGAAACATATGGTATTGTCGCCCAATACGATCATAGCTCTGATAGTTATACAGTTCACGCGAACTTTCATGGGCCGTTTGTACTTCATTCGATTATGGCAGGTGCATTAAAAATTCCAAGCAATCGGTTGCGGATTATTATACCAAAAGATATTGGCGGCAGCTATGGAATTAAGGCAGGAATATTCCCGTATATCGTTCTTTGTTCCGTTGTAAGCCGTCTCGTAGGCTGTCCAGTGAAATGGATCGAGGACAGGCAGGAGCATTTAGCAGCTAGTTCAAGCTGTACGGATCGAGTCACATATATTGAAGCAGCAGTAAAAAATGACGGAAAAATACTCGGATTAAAAATGAAAATGATTGACAATGTTGGTGCATATATCCGGGCACCAGAGCCGGCATGTCTGTACCGGAATCATGCTAACACAACCGGTGCCTATGATATTCCCAACTTAATGATTGATGCGTATGCCGTCATGACGAATAAATTGCCAACAGGGCTTATACGCGGATATGGGGGACAAGAAACGTATTTCCCTCTTGAACGGATCATGCAAATCATTTCAGATGAATTAAAATTAGAGCCAGCTGAAGTGATCAGACGGAATTTAATTAAAAAAGAACAATTTCCATACAGAACGGCATCTGGTGGAGTGTATGACAGCGGCGACTATGAAAAAGCATTTGACCTGCTATTAAAAATCGGTAAATATGATGAATTCAGAAAAAAACAAGCTGAAGCACGCAAGAGGGGAAAGCTTCTTGGTGTTGGACTCGCTGTTATCGTTGAACCATCCGGTTCGAATATGGGGTACATTACGATCGCCTTAACTCCAGAGGAAAGAAAAGCAGGATTGCCGAAATCTGGTTGTTCAGAAGCGGCGACGATTTCGATGGATCCTATGGGAAATGTGAATGTGCGCATTAGTACAACACCGTCCGGACAAGGGCATGAAACGGTCGCTAGCCAAATCGTATCGGAAATTCTCGGAATTCCGCATGAAAAAATTAATGTTGTAGCTGAACTTGATACAGCAACAAGTGCATGGTCCATTGCTTCTGGAAGCTATTCCAGCCGGTTTGCGTCACTCGGATCAAGTGCAGTGTACTACGCAGCACATAAGGTAAAAAATAAGCTTATCAAAATTGCTGCACATTTTTTAAAAGCTAAGGAAGAAGATTTAACAATTGAAAAAGGCAACATTGTTTCCAAAACCGATCCATCTAAATCAATTTCTATAAAAAGGGTTGTTGGATCAGCCCATTGGAATCCGCTTTCTTTACCAGAAGGGATGGAGCCTGGAATTTATGAAACAGCCTATTATACAGCCCAGGCTGAACCGCCGGATGACCAGGATTTAATTAATTCATCGGTTACGTATGGATTTGTTGCAGATTTAGTGACAGTTGAAATTGATCCAGAGACGGGTGACATTCACATTCTTGATTATTTCACGGTTCACGATGCAGGAAAACTATTAAATCCGCTTATTGTCGATGGACAAATATTGGGAGGCCTAGTCCATGGGCTTGGCGGCGCCATGTATGAAGAACTTGTCTACGATGAAAAAGGTCAGTTTTTAACTGGATCGTTTATGGATTATTTATGTCCAACAGCGCCTGAAGTACCAAATGTAACGATCAAACATATCGAGACCCCGTCACCACTTACACCATTAGGCGCTAAAGGTCTTGGAGAAGGAAATACAATGAGTGCACCTGTTGTCATTGCAAATGCAGTAAATGATGCGTTGAAGCCATATGGTGTGACGATTGATTCATTACCAGTAACACCAAATAAAGTATGGAACATTTTGAATCAGTCTAAAAAACAGGAGGTTTCATCATGAACGGAAAAGGGAGCGTAACATTAAATGCAGGAATTGAAAAAGCATGGGAAGTGCTGCTGGACCCAGAGGCATTAAAAAATTGCATTATGGGCTGTAAAAAATTAGAGCCTGTCAATGAAAACAAATATGAAGCGGAAGTATCTATTGGAATTGCTGCTGTGAAAGGAAAATATGAATCAACCATTGAAATTGCTGATGTTCAAAAACCGAACCATTATAAGCTCGTTGTAAAAGGGGAAGGCGGACCAGGAAGTGTTGAAGCAGCAGGAGTTGTTGATCTTGTTCCAATTGACGATAACAAGACGGAATTGAACTATACGTATGAAGCGGAAGTTGGCGGAAAAGTGGCAATGGTTGGGCAAAGAATGCTAAATGGTGTAGCTAAATTAATCATTCAGGACTTCTTTAAAAAGTTTAATAAAGAACTAGCGAAAAGCGAACAATCTATTTAAATAGAGAAAATACAAGTCAAGCACAAAAATCAAAGGAATTGGAAATTCCAAATCCTTTGAACTGCTAGATCATACTGTGAGTGGACGAAATGAAAAGGTCGATTGAGTCTTCTGCACCGATAAGAAAATCTGGCTGCCTTTTGAATGGAGTTTGCTACATTTAGCATCATTAAAGCGATTTTTGCCCTTTTCCTGAAAATAACCCCTTTCATGTAAGGATCTGTGGAAAGGACTATTCGGGATGTCCCCAGTCCACTTGTTGATCAATCACGAGAACTTGCTCTAATCCATGCTGTCTGGAAGCTGTCACATTCAGCATTGGTGGCCAGAGGGAACAAGATTGCGGGTTAGAAGCTCGAACAAGAGCTGGAGAAACAGACTTTATAAGTAGTCATAGCTGATGGATTTCTCCCAATGATCCTTAATACTACTATCTAGGGGCATCACGAAAAGTCTACCCCTAAAATGGAACTTTTTCAGTTAGTGCCAGTTAGCAACACTATCTGAAAAAGTTATCAAAGAGTCTAACTGGAAAATGCCTCTCTCTAAAGAGGATTCTAAAAATACTAAACGAGGAGGGGAGTATATGAAACCCGTAAAATTTGATTATTATTCCCCGAAAACAGTTGATGAAGCTTTAACACTTTTAGAAGAAGCAGGATTTGACGGGAAAATCATTGCCGGTGGTCAAAGTCTTGTACCAATAATGAACATGAGACTATCATCGCCAGAATGTTTAATTGACATTAATCAGCTTCATGATTTGCAATTTATTGAGTTTGATAGTGACAAAGTTAAAATTGGTGCGTTAACGAGGCAGGCGGAAGTTGAAAGATCGGATATAGTTCAGAAGCATTTAGGGCTTCTAAGTGAAGCGGTTCCCTTTATTGGGCACGTTCAAACGAGAAATCGGGGAACATTTGGAGGAAGTCTTGTTCATGCTGACCCAACAGCTGAAATTCCTCTTTCATTGATGGCGCTCGGAGGGACCCTTCATATTGCTTCTAAAGAAGAGGTGCGAGAAGTAAACGTCGAGGATTTCTTTATTACTTATTTAACAACTGACATAATGCCAAATGAGATGCTGACGGAAATTCACATTCCTATAGAACAAGAAAGAAATGGATATTCATTTTATGAAATTTCTCGTCGTCACGGTGATTTTGCACTCGTTGCCTCTGCTTGTCAATTAACGATTGATCATTTAGATCGCATTACAAATGTAAGACTTGTATTAGGCGGTGTTGAAGCAACGCCATTGTTAATAGAAGGGGCAAACGAATGGATGAAAGGAGAGGTTTTATCTGACTCCCTTCTCCAAAAAGTCGAGGATATAGTGGATGAAATGGTAGATCCAGAGTCAGATATACACGCAACTGCTGAATATAGAAGACATCTTTCGAAAAAATTGGCAGTGCGTACGGTGAAATCAGCCTACGAACGAGCGAGGGGTGAAGCCAATGAGCGTTCATGAAATTGAAGTGACGATCAACGGGAAAAAGTATAAAGAACAAGTTGAGTCAAGATTGCTGTTAAGTGATTTTTTACGAGAAACGTGCGGTCTCACTGGCACGCATGTCGGCTGTGAACATGGTGTGTGCGGCGCTTGCACGATCCATTTAAATGGTTCAGCTGTTCGAAGCTGCCTCATATTTGCGGTTCAAGTGGATGGGCAGGAGATCACAACAGTAGAAGGTTTGGGAGAAGACGGTCAATTAACTCCATTACAAAAAAATTTCATTGAATGTCACGGCCTTCAGTGCGGGTTCTGTACACCTGGAATCTTAATGTCAGCAACTGACTATTTACAAAAAAATCCGAATCCTTCCGTTCAAGAAATAAAAGAAATGCTATCAGGACATTTATGCCGATGCACGGGTTATGTTGGAATTATAGAAGCAATTCAAAAAACAGTTGAAGAAAATAGTAATCATGCTCGGGTGGAAAGGTGATGATGATATGAACCTTTTAACTCTTTTTGAATTTGCTGTTGAGCGTCATCCAAATCGACTTGCTGTTGTAGAAGGAGACAGAAGGTATACGTACAGGCAATATCATAACGAAGTGGAAAAAGTCGCTGCTTCACTTCAAAAAATCGGCATTAAACAGCATGACCGCGTTATGATCCTTTTAAAAAATCGTCTTGAAAATACGGTGATTTATTGGGCGCTGCAAAAAATTGGAGCCATTTACACTCCAATTAATTTTCGGCTTTCGGTGAAAGAAGTTGAGTATTGTGTAAATGATGCTGAGGCTGCTGCTGTCATATACGAGAGCGTAAGCCAAGAATCCGTGCTGAAAGCAAATCTGCACCAAAAACCGATACTTATTGGGTTCGGCGAAGTAGAAGGAGCTGATATCTACTATGATGAGCTTGTTGAAAGAAGTCCTGGCAGCTTGGAAAAGCCAACGATAGATGATAACGATATCGCTCTTATGCTTTATACGTCCGGAACAACAGGAAAACCAAAAGGAGTTCCTCGAACGCACAAAAATGAATATAGTGCAGCGCTAGCCCATATTATCCAAAACCAATATCAAGACGGGGAAAGTACATTAGGGACAATGCCGCTTTATCACACAATGGGAATGCGCTCCCTTCTATCTATTATGTTTTTAAATGGAAAATATGTTATTCTGCCTGATTTTGATGCAAAGGAAGCGTTGGAATTAATAGAACGTGAAGAAATTACATGCCTTTACTTAGTACCTACGTTATATCACGATATGTTAAATCACGCTGAATTTCATCATTTCGATTTGTCTAAGTTGAAAAAAATTGGTTATGCAGGCGCTTCTATGACAACAGCTTTAACAGAAAAATGTATTGAGATGTTAAAGCCTGAAGTGTTTGTGAACCATTTTGGCAGCACTGAAATTTACACATTTACAATAAACCATAATGTGAAGGAAAAACCAGGATGTGCCGGTAAGCCAGGATTTCATCAGAGTATCCGCATTGTTAAGGCAGATCCTGATGGCAATGCAACTCCAGAGGATGTAGTGGAAAAAGGAGAACTGGGAGAAATCATTGTCAATATTGAATCACCAGAAAGCTTTAAAGGCTACTGGAATAGACCAGATGCTACAAAAAAAGCCATTCGGGATGGATGGTATTTTACTGGAGACCTTGGCAAATTAGATGAGGATGGAGATTTATATGTCGTCGGACGTGTCGATGATATGATTATTTCCGGCGGAGAAAATATACATCCTCTTGAAGTAGAAGATGTTTTAGCCAAGCATCCGAAAGTGCATGAAGTTGCTGTAATTGGTGAAGAAGATGAGCGCTGGGGCCAAGTTGTTTCTGCCTATGTCGTACCAAAAGATCCGTCACTTACCATACAGGAACTTGACGATTATTGTAAAAATAATACAAAACTTTCAAACTTTAAACGTCCAAGAAAATATGTATTTATTCAAGAAGTACCGAAAAGCCCTGTTGGGAAAATTCTCCGTCGTAAACTCAAAACGGGAGAATTTGAACTATATATAAATGAAAGTGAAAAAATCGTTTAATTTTTTCAAAAAAGAAAGGGGAACCAAAACATGGAAGCAGTAAAACAATATGATCACATTCGAGTTGAAAAAAATCCGGAAAAAAAGACGGCAACAATTGTTTTCGACCGTCCAGAAAAAATGAATTATATAAGCATGCTAGCTCGCTCACAATTTCCAGAAATTTTTGATGAGTTAAATAAAGACGATGATGTTCGCGTCATCATTATTAAAGGTGAAGGAGATAAGGCATTTAGTGCAGGAGGGAATATCCCTGAATTTTTGGAAGTGCATCAAGAAGAATTATCACATCTTGCTGTAAACGTTGCAGCACCAGAACGTTCTCCAAAGCCTGTCATTGCTCAGCTTCAAGGCTATACGTTTGGAGTCGGTTTTGAAATTGCTATGGCATGTGATTTTCGAATTGCAGCAGATGACACATTATTAGCACTGCCTGAGATGAATCTTGGTATGATTCCAGGAAGCGGCGGAACACAAAGGGTGGCCAAAGCAGTAGGATTAACTCGCGCAAAAGACATGATTATGCGTGCACGAAGAATTCCTGCTGAGGAAGCGTATCAATGGGGCCTTATTACAAAGGTTGTTCCAAAGGAAGAACTAGAAAGCGCTGTCGATTCACTCGTTGAAGAGCTTGTAAACTTCTCTCCGCTTGCATTAAAAGTATGTAAACAAGTGCTCAATGCAGCCGAAGAAACACCGCTTAGTGCAGGAATTGAAATAGAAGGAAAAGCCTATGGATTGCTTCGCACTACAGAAGATTTCAAAGAAGGAGTCGAAGCATTCGTCGAAAAAAGAAAGCCGAATTTTAAAGGCAAATAAGACGGAAACTTCGGGAAACGGCGAGCTAGCCGTTTCCTAAAGTTAAAATTTACTGAAAATTAAAAATTTTTCAAAAGAAAGGTGGAGTAGTATGAATGGTAATATGGAGACAACCGTTCAGCAAACTTCAGCATTGGAAGCATCGACTAGTAGAAAGCAAATGATAATAGCCGTTATGGCGTCTCTGTTGGGTTGGTCGTTGGATTTGTATGATCTCTTTATTCTTCTCTATGTTGCACCTGAGTTAGGAAAGTTGTTTTTCCCGACAGATAAACCGACACTTTCATTGGCCGCTGTGTATGCTTCTTTTGCAGTTACACTGTTTTTGCGTCCTCTCGGCTCAGCGCTTTTTGGTGCCTATGCTGATCGCCATGGGAGGAAGCGAGCAATGGTTGTGGCCGTGTCTGGTGTAGGGATTTCTACCGCCCTGTTTGGAGCGCTGCCAACAGTGCTTCAAATCGGTGCCGCTGCATCAATCATCTTTATTATTCTTCGTTTAATCCAAGGTGTATTTGTCGGAGGAGTTGTTGCCTCCACTCATACAATTGGGACGGAATCCGTACCGGAGAAATGGCGCGGCTTGATGTCCGGCCTTGTCGGCGGGGGCGGTGCTGCTCTTGGTGCATTGCTGGCCTCCATTGTATATTTTGTTTTGTCAAATATTTTTTCTGGGCCGGAATTCAGCGAATGGGGCTGGCGCTTTATGTTCTTTACCGGCATATTGAGCTCTGTTCTCGGACTGTTCGTATTCAAGAAGCTTGAGGAGTCACCGTTATGGGTGCAGCATAAGAAGGAGCAAGAAACGAAACCGGAACATCAGCAGTCTCCGGTGAAAACGGTATTCACTAAATATTTGTCAGTTTTATTAATTAATTTAATGATTGTAATCGGTGGCGGCTCAGCCTATTACCTAACTTGCGGGTATTTGCCTACCTTTTTAAAAGTAATTAATAATATCCCGCAGACCGTATCCTCTATAATTCTTATGGTAAGCAGTATTTCTGCGATGGTTGCTGCTGTTGTTCTCGGTCATTTGAGCACCATTATTGGCAGAAAGAAAACGTTCATTTTACTAGGCATCGTAAATCTGTTTGCTCTTCCGTATTTATATACAGAATTGGCACACGCTCAAAATCTGACAATGATTACGCTCTTTGCAATGGGGTTGTCGTTTTTAGGGAATGGCTCATATGCTCCCGTGCTGATCTTTTTAAATGAACGTTTTCCTACATCTATTCGTTCGACGGGTACTGGACTGTCCTGGAATATGGGATTTGCTGTAGGCGGGATGATGCCGACTTTGGTAACAGTGGTCAGCGGTCAAACGTCGAATATTCCAGCGTCCTTGGGGTATTTCTTTATTGCTCTCTTCATTTTGTATCTGTTGGGCAGCTTCATCATACCAGAAACAAAAGGGAATTTTAAATAAACAGCGAATCAATCGGAAGTCAACAAAGCTTACGAAAACAGCCTTTAAAAACAACAAACAGGATAGGAAAAAGATCTGTTTTGAACAAGCCTATCGTACGATTGCTTTGAGACCTCCTTCTTAAAAATGTTCAAAAAGAAGGAGGTTAATTGATTTTATCCATAAATATTTACTCTACTTTATCATATTTTTCATGTTCCGAACTTATTCATTGCAACGCGAAACATATCGATCCCATTATTTTTAAATTCAGCTTAACAGTAAAGTCCGCGTTTGATCCTAATTATTTTGTTCGAACTTTCGATAATATTTGCTTAATCCTTCTTTTTAACAAATCCTTTTGACTCATAAAAAATATCTTTTTCATGCTATTATTACTCTTTTCACCTAAAGATCGGCATTGATCATTCTTGATTATTTGCAATATTCCTCTTTTTCATCTTAATACATACACTTATTATTTATTATATGCCGATAATAAGTGAAATTTCTGCCTTTATTTTCACACATAATATCCAAGCATTTCACTCATGAAAACATGATACACTCCATGGATTTGTAACAGGTTACATCAGTGTAAAATATAAGCTATTCTCTAAAAGATTGTTGTTACCAATCATAGAGAAATATATATCATATGGTAAAATAAAGTAAAAAGGGGTAGTTTCAATGGGATTGCCAAAATGTTGTAAATGTAACCATCCATTTAGTTGGAGAAACATATTTTGTGCTTCGTTCAAATTTAGCCAAGAAATAAAGTGCCCTAAGTGTGGAACAAAAATGTATCCAACAATGAAATCAAGACAAAAAATGGGTATAGCAACTTTTGTACCATTGGTCATATCTTTTGCATTACAGGTATTTGGGCTTCCATTCAAGTTTACTATGTTGATATTTTTGTTGTTGTCAGTTTTGGGTATGATATTGCTGCCATTTTTATATTCGTTTGTCGATCATGAGGAGCCCCTTTGGTGAAAAAGGACGTATTGTTAAAGCTGATGATAAAAGGGTTTTTGCGTAATCTTGATGATAGGGAGGAGTTTTATGGAGAATATTTGTGTGTAAAGTTTTTAGCTTCTCATCTTAATTCAATAATCCCGATTTTTCATCAAAAGGACCTCAGAACCGGTACCCCCGTATCGCCTGAAAAAAAATCCCCGCATATAACTATAGTGTCAATGAGAGAAGCTGTCGTTTACGATTACGAGAAGAGAGATATATGAAAGAGAAATGAATATTTTCTAATAATATAAGGAAATTGAGGATCGAAAACAGTTCAGAAATCTATTCAATCTCTCAACTGCTCCTTCGAAATTAATGAGAAAGTAGGTTGGGATTTATTTAAGCGATGCCTTTCAAAAACGAAAGAGGGTTTTTCCAAAATTTCTATTTTTATTGAGGAAGACGAAAAGACATTCGGACTGTTATCGAGGACATCGTTTGATCTCTACCGATTAGTAAGAGCAAAAAAGGGATAGAAACACAAAGTACGTTTTGAAAAAATCTCTACTCAACATCTTCTGAACTTGCGCAAAAAGAAGTATGGTTAAAGATTACAAATAATCATTTGATCGTATTAAATGATCAATAAGCGAAACATCGTTGTTAAATTATGAAACGCAACAAAAGACAATCATTCGAAAAAACGAAAATGGAAAAATCAGCGAAAATTATTCTGAAATAATGTGATAGATTCTTAATAGATCAACAAAAAGTATCTATAACCGCTCTTGCGAATGTAGAGGGTGTCGAACTTTCTCCATTTGAGCGAAACATTGCTTAAAGTGTTTTTAAACATCATACTCCAATTACCATGTGAATACATGAAAGTTGATGCGATTGATATCGAAATGACCGCAATATGGTATAATAATAGTTATATTTAAAATGAAGAAAGGAGCATACCGATGGCTGAAATTACAAATGAAATGATTTTGCAAGCGATTAAAGAACTGGCTGAGCAGCTAAAAAACCATTCAGAAGAAACGAATAACCGGTTTGAGCAAATTAACCAACGGTTTGCACAAATTGACCAACGGTTTGAGCAAATTGATCGGCGGTTTGAACAAATTGACCAACGATTTGAACAAACCGATCAGCAGTTTGAACAAACGAAGCAGCAATTGGTCGAAATCAATGAGCGGCTCGACCAAGTTGAACAAAAGATCGAGGAGATGGACAAACAACTCACTGATGTAGCAAACGGTCAAAAAATTCTTGTGGAAGAGTTGTTTGAAAATAAGAAAGAAATCAAGCGAGTCAAAAATATTTTAAACATATATTAACCGCACTGATCTATTAAGTGTTTTTTTTGGACAAAACCGTTAGATAAAAACAAAATGATGTCTGAAATTAGCTTTTCGCCTCCCTGTTTTCTTCAAAATAATGTCCAAACTTCTTCGCCGTTTTCTATTTAGCTTTATTCATTCCTATTATTATCCAATTAATACTATCCCCGTTTTTAACACATAATCCCCGGAATAGGATCTGGCTTGTGCTGTTTACAGTGTGAGAAAAAAGACGCAACAAAGGATAAGTCCCCATTCAAAAAACAGCGGCTGTCTCATCGGTTTAACGGCCATTGCGGCAGCCTCGTTATGCTTTCACCTTATTGATTAATTTTTATTATAAATGCAATAATTTTTTCTATCAGCGAAAGCAAAGACTGACATTAGTTTTAAGCGCCTCAGGCTTTTTACTTTCGGTACTTTCCATTCTTCACTGTTCGAAAACCTATTTACAACAAAGCAAATTTTTCCTATAATTATAACTAACTAATTAGTTAGTTATAAAAAAGGGGGTTCTTGTTGGCTGTAAAAAAAGGCGAGGCGAGTAAGAGAAAGTTATTTCTATGCCAGAAGAGCTTTTTACGAAAAAAGGGTTTTCAAAGTACCAAAAGAAGTGAATTTGTTGCAAACGAAAGCTTAACACAAGCTGCGTTTCAAAAGTAAGGAAGATATCTTTCAACAAATATTTCAAAATTTTGATCAACAGTTAATAAAACTAAGGGATGTTGGAAAAATCTGTTGAACTATCGCTATCGGATGTCAAAACTTTTGTAACCAACATGTTTATCAAATTATTTACTTTTTTAGGAAAAAACAAATCAGACAAGGAGACAGTGATCAGATTCGAAAAAGATTGATATGTTCAATAACAAGCGATTCGGAATTGTAAAAGAAAAAATTGACACATGGGTGGCAGCAGAGTCCATCGCTGCTATTATAGAACGATTGGTACATCGATATTTATTAACAGGAGAAAAAGTAAAGTAGGACAGATGTTTTTGGGCGGAATTCAAAATCGTTCGAAAAGCGGTGATTGAAATGGTATTAGAATGGTTGGATTCTCAACTTCATTTGATTAGCGTGCTTTGGTTATTTCCCATTTTGTTTATGTTTCATGATTTCGAAGAGATTCTTACGGTGGAGAAGTGGACCAAACAGAACAAAGAACAAGTTCTTGCGGTTTTACCTAAATCAATACGAAAATATTTTTATAGCAGCTTTCAGATGACAACTGTTCAATTTGCGAACGATGTATTTTGGATTTTCCTTACCATTACAACAGCAACATGTTTAGCCGTCATTTTCTCTTTTTACTATATTTTTTTAATGTTACTGTTTATCTTTTTTGCCCATGTGTTCACACATTTAGGGCAAGCACTCTACCTAAGAAAATACACTCCTGGTGTAATCACTTCCATCATTCTAGTGTTGCCCTATTCTTCATATACCTACTATCGATTGCTGAAAGAACAAGTCATAAGCGGAACAGATATATTGTGGAGTACTATTGGAGCTTTCATCATCGTGCCAATATTATTTCTGTTTCTGGTGTATGAAAGAAATAAAGCTACAAAAAAAGTTGAGGAAGATGGTGCCGACAAGAATTTTTTGTAATGTAAGATAGATAGGGCATCTCTGAAATGGATTACCTTAAACAATTTAAGAAAGACCAAATTTGATACAATTGTTATACATGATATCAAAATATTTAACAGAAATATCATTAATTGGTTTATACAAAATGGATTTCATTTCAGTTTGTACTTTAAAAAATTAATAGGTTGTGTAAAGAATTATTGAACGAATGGAGAGATCACTTATTAACTAACGGATTCCCTTTTAAAGTGTAAAATTAAAAAACTTTTGAAAGTACATTAAAAAGCAGGGTAATTGTCATATCAAATTACCCTGCTTTTTTCTCCTCTTTGCAAATCAAAAATATAAATAATGTAAAATTTTTTATCCAAAATGTAATATATATATTGAATCATGTAATATATATTGTATAAAATGTAATATATAAATTACATTCAGAGAGGGTTTTGAAATTGTGAAAAACAATCTTAAAGTTGCTCGTATCCAAGTAAATCTGACCCAACAACAACTGGCAAAAAAGGTTGGTGTAACTCGCCAAACTATCAGTTTAATCGAAAAAGGAAAATACAATCCTACTTTAAAATTGTGCCTCGAAATTTGTTATGCGGTTAATAAAACGTTAGATGAAATTTTTTGGGTAGAAAAGGGAGAGTGATTAAATTGCAAAAAATAAAAGACGAACGATTATTATTGAAAAATCTGCAAAATTTACGAATTGCCTACATTTTACAGACACTTGGAATCATCGGAATATTAGGCTATGACCTAATAACAAAAGGAATAGATGGAATGAGAGAAAATCCATTATGGTTTGTGTTTATCCTTACAACGGTCGTATCAGCTTTCTTATCAATGAACATTAGTGTGGAATATGAAAGTCAAAAAAGGTCACCCAAAAAAGGATTCCTAATATCACTTGTTGTATTAACACTTATTTCAACTATAATAGGAATCCTCACATCATTAAGTGAAGGATTTACTGCAATTAATGTTGTTTTAATTGCAGGAATAATTTTTATATGTGGAATCGTTCCGATTTCTTATCTATATTATTTGAGAAAGAAAAGCATAGATGATCATACAGATTGAAGGAATAAACAATTGGAAAAACTTTTTTAAAAAATATTTAAAATTAAATAAACGAATAGCAGGCGAATATTCCGTGGCTGTTGTCCCACCAAAAAGAATGGCCCAAATTCCAGTGAACGATTTAAACGTTGAGGAAGATTTTATATATTTTTGCTTTTCAAAGTTTACAAAATCAATGATAGCAGCCTTTGTTTTTTTGTCATGTAGACACCTCATTTTTTAGTCTATTATTACTATGAGCATTTTGTAAAATTAGATTTTTATTAAAAAGAGTTTTAAAAGAAACCCAAATAAATTGGGGTATTTTGTATCTTTGGTTTACAAATATTCTGTTTGTCCTTTTTTGGGCGTACTTGCAGAATTTTTCGCTTTAAAAATTTTTTGTCTCATCACCATATTCTGTGATGTTCACACAATTCCGGAAATAAGTTAGCGAGATTGATACTCAATCTAGAGTAGCTCCTTCGTCAGCTTGCAGACCACTAAGTTCATTTATCCATTGCTTTAAAGAATATTTAGTAATTTGATACCTTTTACAAAGCTCTTGAATAGTACATTCTCGGTTTTCATATGCAAGTAAAACTTCAAGTTTGAACTCTGTAGTATATTGCTTATACATAGAAAACTCCCCCTTAGGTAAAACAGATTTTTTATATTTTAATCTGTCTACCTTAAGGGGAGCATATCAAAGGGGATCATATCAGTTTATGGTGGCCTCTTTTTTGTTTAGAATTGATTTTTTGAAGGTTTTTGGTTGCAAATGTAGAATTTTGGTTAATGGATGTCTGATTTACCTTGTTTTAAGGAAGGTGTAAACATGAGTTTGAGGAATTTTCATACGCCTTTGACTGAAGCAGAAGTAGATGAGATTTATCAGTTATTGACACCGAAGCAACGCAAATATATGGACGCTTTTACGAAACGAAGCAAAAGAGCAAATGGCTAGAAGTTTTAGCATTAAAAAAAGGGATTATCGTGACGGAAGATATGGATAACGAACAACTGGCAGAAGCAGTCGATGATTGGATTTTAGTTGAAATATTAGATGGAGGATGCGGGAATCGACCGTTTCGCTGCGAATGCGGCATGTCTCTCCGATATCAGTACATTGTAACCCATAACAAGCAAAACAAAACATACAAACTAGGGGAAACGTGTTTAGGAAACTATACCCGTTTAACACCAGAAATTATTCGGGATATTAAAAAAGGTTTTCATACGGTACATCTAGAACGAGATGAACTGCTCCTTAAAATTTTTCGTGGCGAGGAAACAAACATAAAAGAGTTTGCAGGAATTGAAATCCCACAATCTTATCTCGAGCAAATAGATCATGACATACCACTTTTAGATAAACAGCTGAAAAAACTTCATGATCAACTTCGTGCAAAGAGAATAGAAGAACAGCAAAAACAACGTCAAGTGGAAAGAAAACGGCAAAAGGAAATCCTTTACCAAAGTCGTCAACGTAAAGCAACTAAGGCGCACACCGTCTCATACTATTCGTACCATTCCTCACCCAAAACCCGTTCGCATCTTTGTATTTCCTATGAAGAATTAATTGAACGACATTTAAATGAATTAAAACAAATACGTGCAAAAGAAAAACTGATTTCAGCAGGATTAAAGAAAGATTGGGATACAATCCAAGATATTGTCCGAGCAGCTAAAAGAAGAGAAGAGTTTGATTACGGTCTATTTAAATTACTGTTGAGTAATTTGAAAATATCGTTAAGAATAGAATAAATCTTTAATCAAGCGGAACTTTAAAAGAAATTTTTATAATGCAAAATAGATAGGGTATCTCTGTAATGTATTTTAAATATAATAGAGGGGATGTTTTCTACACACAAGAAACTGAATATTTAGTCTACTGTGTGGAAAGGAAGAATACCTTTTATATTGTAAATTGTAACGTTTTTCAAACAGTAGAGCATGATAATATGAAAACATGTAAATTCTTACTTTTAACTAATAGGAAATGGAGTTTATTAGTAAAAAAGAAATAGAAGAAATAATTGATGAGTTAACAGGTGCATTTCATTCTTCCATCAAAAAAGAGTTAGATGATATTGAGGATATAGAATATAAAATTACTACGGATTCTATTAGAATTAAACAAGAAGTTCCAGATCATTCAATTCTAGCAAGTACAGTGCCAAGCGAAGATAAGTCCCAAGTAGAAAAAGTGGTATTTTTTACCGAGAGTATTTGTAAAGGCGTCAAGGATATTTTTCAAAAATTCACGTTTTGAATGTGTTTAAAGAAGCGATAAGAATTTTTATAAAGTTTATCTTCATTCATGAATTGGTTCATGTAAAACAATTTAAAAATGGTATGACAATGGAAGAATATCGCAGAACTAAATACAAAGAGAGTGAATTCGAAAAAGAAGCTAATGAGAAAGCAGCAGAAATTTTAAGTAGGGATGGAGAGTTCCAAAGAGAAATAGTCAGAATTATAAACAACAATAAACCCACAGATATTTATGTTGTTGAAGAGCTTTCAAAGCTTTATGAAGATTCCTTAGCTCAGCAATGAGAGCATCACTTTGACAGGGTAGAGGCCGCTGGTTCGAGCCCAGTCGGAATAATCATTAAAAACCTTGGTATGACGCGGTTTTTGTGAAATACAAGAATCGCATTTTTCTTGTGCGTCCGGCATGGATCCATTCTATAGGGTGAGAGGCACGAACCATGAAGGCAGTTGTAGAGTTGGCTTTAAAATAGAAAAACCTTGAAAGCCTTGTAACCAATCAAGGTTATTTAACGCTTTTTAATTGCTATACTTGTTTATCCAATCTATAATGTCTTGTTCTACATGTAGATATTCATCTGGACTATCTTTTAAATCAATTCCGGAAACAATTTGTAAAAGTTCCCAAACAGTTTCATCTGATATATTTGGCTCATCCTGTATTACATATTTTGAAGCCCAATCTGCTACTTCTTCTCGTGTTAGCTTTCCTTGTAAAATCATTTTTAATTTATTAATTATTTCTTCTTTTGTTGGTTGTTTCATTTTTTCACCACTTTCCAATATAATTCCCATTGCTAGAAAAAAAACCTTGAAAGAGTTTTTACTCAATCAAGGTACTCAAGAATTTGTAGTTCTATTCTGCTTTTACAGCTTCTTTTAATTGTTCTACTACACTTTTTAGCCATTGAATTGGAGTTAGCTCAAGATCAGGAAAATATACTCCGTCTGCACAGTGTTGAATGTATTCATTCTTTTCATCATCCGAATACTCACTATTGATGAATTCTGTTAAAAATACGATAGCAGATTTAAGATATTCTTTACTTTCCTCTGTTAACAATTCTTGTAATGCCTCTTCAGGTGAATCTGCATCTTGATGAAAAGTCCCAGCCAAGAACTGAAAAACTGGATCTTCTGGATTATTTTTGACTAACAAGCATTTTTCCCTCCATTCCATTATTTGGTTGGATAACCAGTTAAAATAAAATTCCCTGCTTCATCCTTCTTTAATACTATCTTAGCATTCGACATATGTTCAACTGTCGTAGAACCTTTGTGTACCCCACGTCCAATAATTTCTGTACCCTGATAAGGCAGAACCAAAGTTGATTTGCTTTTTGGATTACTCAACCAAGCTTGAATAATTTTTTTGTTGTTTGGATCGTTTAAAACTTCGCTAGCAACTTTTTCAGCAGTAGCTCTATCTTTAAAAGTTGATGCTCCTGTTATTTTAGGATTATCTTTTAACCGCTGCAATAACTCGGCATCAGTCTTTCCAACATGTCTGGAAATCAAATGCCCACCCCTTGCCTCATGTGCTGCTAATCCTCCACCGGGGGCAAGAGGGCTAAAGTCTTTAGGATTAACATTACCTTTACCCTTAGTGCTAAGTTCAATGCCATCGTTGCCTGCTTTACCTCCGCCTACATTTATCCCATCCATCTTACTTAACCAAGCTTGAATCTTATTCTCCACCGGAACCTTAACATTCCCAACCCCTTCTATGGCCAATCCCATTTGCCGGCTTGGCAGGAGGTGTCTTAAGTTTGTTGCGGCGTTGTCTACGAACCGACCGACTTGCAACGAACCTTTTCTCGCACCGGTTTTTAAATGCTGCGGCATTTCTTTCGTCCATGCCTTGGCACTCCTGATGCGGGCCAATATGCTGTTTTCCGCATGGACAACCAGGTCGCAGGCACGTTGTGATTTCTGGTGCAATCCAGCTTTCAAGCTTGTAAATAGCTTGGGATCCATTGCTTCTAGAAGAGGTGCGAACCGGGCGGCACTGCTGAATTTCGAAAGCGCGCTGACGCCAGGGACGATATCCAATGGGGCGAGGGCACTGCGGAATACTCTTTCGCCTGTTCCCAGTTTTCTCCCTGAAATCCAGTCTTTTCCGGAAAGGGTCGAACTTAATTCCAGTGTACCATAAGCCACACCCAATGCCATCCCTGCCGGCGGACAAATGAATGAAGCGCCGACAATCACGGCAAGCGCCGTAATTTGTCCCCAGAATTCTTTGTTCAACTGTCCGTCTTTAATCGATTCATACTGAAAAGCATGGGAATTCAATGTCGTCTGTATATATTCTTTTTTCGAAAAGTCCTGGCGGGGGTTCAGTTCTTTCCATGAGGCGTATTCCCGTTCCATCAGCCTGGCATAGTAGTTGCTGCCGCTGAACAGATCTTCCAGTCCGACCTCGGCTTTTGGCACTTCGATCGTCTCCTGTGTGCCATAAGTTCCTGGAACAACGATTGTTTCTTTTGCGCCGATGCGGTTTTTCGTCTTGATCTCTGATATCGATAAGTCGCGCATCGCTTCGACAAAAGCATCGATATCTTGATAAAACGGCTCATCGATGGTGCGGTCGACAATATCTCCGATGCGGCCGCTAAAGCGGTGCATGACAAGAAAATCCTCATATAAGCTTTGATATTGGCTTTTGCGATCGGTATGGGTAAAAGAGATGACACCATCGCTGTCATATTTGGCGATGTCTGACTGGGCGTCTTCCAAAAGATCACTGATATCTTTTAAGTTGTCGATCATGCCTTTTCCCCATGCACCGAGGCCGATCAGGTTGCCGATGTCTTTCTTGGTCCTTTCCCATTCTGAAGGTATATAGTTGACATTCACTGTATCCATGCCTCCGATTGAAACGAAATGGATTCCATCAAGTGGAAAAGCTTTTGTTTCATTATAAGACAGATAAAGGAATTTTTGGTAAATAAAAATGAAAAAAGGGAATTTTAAGAAAAAACTACCAAGAGGTTTCTAGATTATTTTCTTATTTAGGTAATAGAGACCGATTATATTGTATCGAATAAAAATGCCCTTTATGGAATATAGGACCAAAGCCGTATAAAGCAATTTTTATTATTTCCACTGTAAACTTGACAGGGGGCAGTTCAAAATTAGGAACTCTTTTATTAAATAAAGTACTTTTTCAGTGGTGACGATGTATACGGGCAACTTTTTTATTGACGAACTTGTATATACAGGTTAAAATAAAAGCATCTTGTATATACAAGTTTTGAAAGCGGTTAAAAGGAGAGTTCATAATGTTAAAAAAATGGTTTCGAAAAAAAGAGGAAACGCTCTTAGCCCCTTTAACCGGAAAAATAGTCGAGATCGAACAAGTTCCTGATCCAGCATTTTCCCAAAAGCTCATGGGGGATGGAGTGGCTATTGATCCTGCAGACGGAATTGTCGTTTCGCCGGTCAATGGGGAAGTTATTCAATTTTTCCATACGAAGCATGCGATTGGTATTCGTTCTGAGACGGGACTGGAGCTATTGATCCACATCGGTTTAGACACCGTTATGATGAACGGTGAAGGATTTGTTGGACATGTGAAGGTCGGTGACAAAGTCAAGGCGGGAGACAGTTTACTGACATTCGATCTTGCATTGATCAAAGAAAAAGCAGCAAGCACGATCACACCGATTGTCATCACCAATATGGATGCCGTTCAATCACTCGAAAAGAAGTCGCTCGAAAGCGTGCAGGCAGGAACGGATTCATTTATGGTTGTCGTAGCAAAATAACACTTGTTTTGTAAACGATTACGGGGGGGATCATCATGAATATCAGCAAACAATCAGTTGAAAAGATTGTTGAGTCTGTTGGAGGAAAAGAGAATATTGTAGCGGCAACACATTGTGTTACCCGGTTAAGATTTGCATTAAAGGATGAGGGAAAAGTAGATAAAGAGGCTTTGGAAAGCATTGATCTCGTCAAAGGCTCCTTTTCGGCAAACGGTCAATTTCAAGTCGTGATTGGACAAGGGCTTGTCGATAAAGTGTACAACGAAATGGTGGAGTTGACGGGGATTGACCGCGCGACAAAGCAAGAGATTAAAGATGCAGCGGAAGCGAAGCTAAACCCGCTTCAGCGTGCGATTAAAACATTAGCTGATATTTTTATTCCGATTTTGCCGGCGATTGTGACAGCAGGTTTGTTGATGGGAATTAATAATATCCTGACAGGCCAAAATATTTTTTATGAAGGCAAATCATTTGTGGAAGTGCATAAAGAGTGGGCCGATCTTGCCAGCATTATTAACTTAATTGCCAATACGGCGTTCGTCTTTCTGCCAGGTTTAATCGGTTGGTCAGCGGTAACGAAATTCGGCGGCAGTCCATTGCTTGGTATTGTGCTAGGCTTAATGCTTGTTCACCCAGATTTGTTAAACGCATGGGGCTGGGGAGCAGCGAAAGAAGAAGGAAACATTCCTGTATGGAATTTGTTCGGATTGGATGTTCAAAAGGTAGGATATCAGGGTCAAGTATTGCCTGTGCTAGTGGCATCGTACGTGCTGGCGAAAACAGAGCTGTTTTGGCGTAAACGAATTCCCGATGCGTTTCAGTTGCTGTTAGTCGCTCCGCTTTCGCTGCTATTTACCGGTTTTTTAGCGTTTATTGCGATCGGACCGATTACATTTGCAATCGGCAACGGGATTACAAGTGTATTTGTTTCAGTGTTTCATAATGTTCCAGCAATTGGCGGGCTTCTATATGGAGCGATATATGCCCCTCTTGTTGTCACGGGGATGCATCATACGTTCTTGCCGGTTGATTTGCAGCTGATCACCAACACTGGCGGAACATTTTTATGGCCGATTCTCGTTCTTTCTAATATCGCTCAAGGTTCGGCGGCGTTAGCCATGATGTTTTTAGCAAAAGATGAAAAACTGAAAGGGCTGTCATTCACATCTGCCGTTTCAGCTTATTTGGGTATCACGGAACCGGCCATGTTTGGAGTGAATTTACGCTACCGTTATCCATTTATTTCTGCGATGATAGGAGCAGCAATTGGCGGAATGTTCATTACGCTTAATAAAGTGATCGCATTTTCTATTGGTGTTGGCGGTCTTCCTGGGTTTTTATCAATCGTTCAGCAAAAATGGGCGCCGTTTTTCATTGGAATGGCGATCGCGATTGTGCTGCCGTTTGCTCTAACATTTGTGTTAGGAAAAATTCGCAAAGATCATAATTAATAGAACTGTGTTCTAAATAATAAATATGAATAATCAAAGATTCATACCATTGGTGAATGACCGCCAATGGTATCGTTTTTCCCGATAGTCTCAAAATTATAAACGAGGTGATATTCATTGAAGCAGCCATGGTGGAAAAAAGCCGTTGTTTATCAAATTTATCCGAAAAGTTTTAAAGACACGACGGGAAATGGAATAGGAGATTTGCAAGGGATTATCGAGAAATTAGACTATTTAAAGACATTAGGGATTGACGTCATTTGGCTGACGCCTATTTATGCTTCGCCGCAGCGAGATAATGGCTATGATATTAGTGATTATTTTAGCATTCATCAAGATTATGGAACAATGGAGGATTTCGAGCGTTTGCTTGCTGAAGCCCATCGGCGCGGTATCAAAGTGATAATGGATATGGTCGTAAACCATACCTCGACCGATCATGAGTGGTTTCAGCAGGCGCGTTCGTCAAAAGAAAACCGCTACCGCCATTTTTATATTTGGAAGGATGCCAAACCAGACGGCAGCCCTCCAACAAACTGGAAATCCAAATTTGGCGGATCGGCTTGGGAGTATGATGAGCAAACGGGACAATATTATCTGCACTTGTTTGATGTAACTCAGGCGGACTTAAATTGGGAACTGTAGATGAGTAAATTCCATTACATTTATTACCATTTTAAAAAAGCAAACAA